>Ga0326727_10000233_pt1 | contig 239225 bp, 211 predicted proteins | sample MB2enrmetagenome_FD_207643 | JGI IMG/M metagenome (GOLD analysis project Ga0326727, IMG submission 207643) | Lab enriched peat soil microbial communities from McLean, Ithaca, NY, United States - MB29MY | ecosystem: Environmental > Terrestrial > Soil > Wetlands > Peat | place: USA: New York...
GGTGACCTCGCCGTGCGGGAAGAGGATCTTCATCAGACCTGAAACGGTCTTGCGGACGGCCTTGCGGTCGCGCGCGTTGAGGTGGGCGCCGAGAGAGAAATGGCGGTCGATGATCTCCGTGAAGTTGTGCTTCCGCATCTCGCGGAGCGCTTCGGCGAGGTAGTCGACGACAAACCCGTAGTGGTTCGTGAAGAGGTCGTTGCGCATCTTCGGGATCTCCCAGCCCGGGAGGTAGAAGTGCATCCGGTCGATGAAGGCCATGTCGTCGCGGATGATGTCGGGCATCGGCGCGAAGAGGTGCCCGGTCTGGACCATCACGTCGACGGGCTGGTTGGTGTTGCCGAACATCGCGATGCTCGCGTCACCCGAGACCGCCTCCTGCCCGCGCTGAAAGGTGCCGGACTCGCAGTAGGTCTTCATCGTCGTGATGACCTCCTTCGGCATCTTTTGGAGGTCGGCGACCTCGTCGAACCCGACGACGTCCCAGATCTGCACCGTGCCTTTCTGACGGCCGTTCATGTGGCCGAACAGGTTGGCCACCGTGGTGCCGCCGGTGAGCAGGGCAGAGTACGGTGAAACCTCCTGGACGACGTAGCTCTTGCCCGTACCGCGAGGCCCGAGCTCGACCATGTTGTAGTTGCGCTCCGCGAGCGGGATGAGGCGCACGAGGAAGAGCAGTTTCAGGCGCCGCGTCATCTCGGTGGGCTCGTAGCCCATGCTGCGCATGATGAGGTCGAGCCACTCGTCGGTGGTGAACTCGCTGCGGACGCGGCGGTATTCCTCGAGGTCGAAGGTGGCGATCTGGATCGGCGTGAGCTTGTCGATCCAGAATGGGTTCTTGCCACGGGACTCTTCGTCGTACTCGAAGCGCATGTCGACCTGCGCCCAGACGCCGCCCATCACGAGGCGCTCGTAGTCCCGAACGTAGTGCTCGGGGACGTGCACGTTCTTGTGGCCGAAGTTCGTGACCTCGGCCCAATAGTCCGAGTCGACGAGGCGGACCTTCACCTTGTCGATGAAGGTGTGCCGCCCGCGATCCTTGACCATCGCCTGCGCCTTCATCGACTCGTCGGCGCGGATGTAATTGTTAGCGAGCGTGTCGTTGACGACCTGGAGCCCCATCTGGATCGCGACCTCGTCGGAGGAGGCGCAGTACTTTCCGAGGAGGAACTCGAGGACGAAGACCGGCACGTTGGCGCCAACCTTCACCTTTCGAACGAGGTCCTTGCGTACCACTTTCCCCGCGAAGAGTCGGTTCGCCTTGTCGTCGAGTGCGTCTCGTGTCGGGTTTACTCCGTTGGCCATGGCTTAGACTCCAAGTCGAACCGGGATGTCGGTGGGCGAGCGATACAGCTCTGCGTCGGTCGTCGGGTCCTGCACTACGACGCGCAGAGAGGCGGCGCTCTCATCGCTCAGCAGGAAGGCGATGGTCACCGGTTTGTTGGGCTCGAGCTTCACGGTGCCGGTAGCGCGGTCGAACTGCGCGTCGACCGCCATGCCCACCGCCCCCACCTGCTTCCCGGCCGCCATGAGGAGCGGCCGAACCTGAATGCCCGTGGCGCCGAGCATCATCTGTTTCGCGCCGTAGGCGAAGGTCACGCTGAAGATGCGGTTGGTCACCGCCTCGGGCAGACCGGACGCCGCGATCAGGCCCGCCGAGGGACGCGCCGACTCGCGCGCCTTAGTGCGCACGGTAATGACCGGGATGACCATCTCCTGCAGCGATGGCCCATCTCGCCAAAGCGAGCGACGAGGAGGCGAAGCTTCAGAACGCGGTCGAGATCTAGCGCGGCGGAGGAGCTCATCGCGCGCGCCTCGTCGTGCGCGAGACTTCCGCGCCACCGCTACGCACCCACGCGTCCACTTCGGACAGCTTGAACTCCCACAGGCGCCAAATCCGGTGAGCAGGCCGCCCCCAGCGGTAAGCGGAATCTCGAACAAGGCCGAGGTGCGCCGCGACATCGTCGACCGACGCACACGCCTCGATCGTCTGCCCCTGGGCCTTGGCGATGGATCTCAGCACGCTCGGACCGTATCCGAGCGGCGAGTCAGTCGACAAGAGTCGGCACAGATCGGCGCAGGTCGAGCGAAACGGCACGAAATCGACGTGGGTCCCCTCCAGACCCGACCCGGGTTATCGGGCTCCACCCCGCAGCGGTGATCCCGGCAACGTAGGTGCTCCGTCGCGTGGCGGCCACGCGCATCGGCGGGGGCGTGCCAGCCCTGCGGCGCTTGGTTGTGAGCCGACCTTACGGCGCAGCCACCGGCGGGGACCGCCCGCGCCCGTCGCATGCCGCGCGACCCGCTACCGACGACGTCGTGGCTTGGCGATCGGAAAGAACTGCTGCAGGACGTTCAGAGGAAGCCGGAACGCAACGCTCTGCAGCAGCTTTCGGTCGCCTCGTTCGTGCGTCAGCATCTTCTTCACGTCGCTGATCGTGGAGCTCCAGTGGTGGTCGTACAGCGAGTCCTCGAGCCCATGTGCCGCGTCGACCAGTCCGACGGGATCTCGCGGTGACGTGGGGATCGAGGCGCGCGGGTTCTCTCGTCCTGAGGGCCACAGGACCATCGCGGCGTACGGCGCTCGTCTCGGAAGCGGCATGTGGCGCAGCGGGGCAAGGCCCATAACGGATGTCTCTCGACCGTTCCCCGAGGGCGTTCGCCAGGTCAAGGAGAGTAGACCTGCACGTCGCGCGTCGCGGGACTCTGACGCAATCCATCGCGCGTTCCAGCGCACGTCAGACGTGAGCTCGCACACCGTCTGTGCGATTTCGTTCGACGTGTGCAGCCTGGGGAACAGGATGATCGCGGTCGTCTTCTCGGCTGCGGCTTCGTCGAGGCCGGCGTTGATCGCGCGGACCCAGACGGGTGTCAGTGGCTCGGGGATGACGAGGTAGTGAACGAGAGCCTTGCGCGCCAGGTGCTGAGCGAACCCGCAGCCAGACCCCAGGCGCTCAAGCCACCGTCGTAGGTCCTCGACACATGGATCGCTTGTTGTGGCCCCGCCCGGCACACCGTCAGCGTATCGAGTCGGTTCGTTCGTCCGTAGGGATGCAGATGAGCAGGCGTGCTCTGCCCTCGCCGTCGGTGATGGCGATCGTGCCCTCGACCTTCGCCCGCTCGACGACCTTCGCCGGGTTCTTCATGAACTCGGCGCGACGGACTGCCGGCGGGGTGTCGCGCCTCTGTCCTTGCTTCTTCATGGCAAGCCCGGAGAGGACTGTATGGACAGTCAGGGGCGCGCGCCAAGCCTCGAAGTGGTGACATCCGCGGAGGTGCTGCTGCACCAGCAGGAAAATCGCAATGATTCCTCCATCGTCCCGCTGTCCGACAAATCGACCGACGCAGTGCATCCATCCGGCCGATTAGTCGCTGGACGTGGCTCAGCCGGTGACGACCGCCGGAGCCCCGGGTCAGCGCCGTGGTCCTCCGCGTGGTCGCGCGCCCGCCACGTCGACGAGCCGCACGACGCCGGCGCCGCGCTCGAGCAGCTCAGCGAGGTCCTCGCGCAGCGCGCGCCGCTCAGCAACGAGCTCCGGGATCGTCGCGTCGTCGGCCGTCCCGAGCGCACGCGTCAGGCGATCGATCGCCGCCTGGATCTCCTCGACCTTGAGGGGGGTGCAAACGGAGGTGCAAACGGCGGACGCTCCACCCTCCGCGTCGACGTCCTCGGACACGCGGTTCGAGCCGGAATCACCGATGGTGGGCCATGACAGACTTGAACTGTCAGCCAACGGATTAAGAGTCCGCTGCTCTACCAATTGAGCTAATGGCCCAGCTCCCGGGCGTGCGGCCCGGAAGAACAACTTGAGGGGCCGAGCAGTTAACCGGCGGCCCCGCGCGTGTCAAGCCTCGCCTTGTCTGCTAAGAGCCCCCCTCGTCTTGGCTGCCCAAGCTGTCGTCCTTGCCGGGGGGCTCGCGACGCGGATGCGACCGCGGACGCTGACCGTCCCCAAGTCGATGCTTGAGGTGGCCGGGAGGCCGTTCGTCGACTGGCAGCTCGAGCGCATGGCGGCCTGCGGCGTGACCGACGTCGTGATGTGCGTCGCGCACCTGGCTGAGCAGATCGAGGTTCACGTGGGGGACGGCGCGCGCCACGGGGTGCGGGTCCGCTGGGCGCACGAGGGGCCGACCCTCCTCGGCACCGCCGGCGCCATCCGCGCCGCGCTCGAGCTACTGGAGCCCACCTTCCTCGTGACTTACGGCGACAGCTACCTGCCCTTCGACTACGCCGAGCCCCTGCGCGTGCTCGAGGCGCACGCGGACTGCGACGGGGTGATGGCCATCTACAAGAACGACAGCCGGTGGGACGCCTCCAACGTGGTGGCCGACGCGGCGCGCGAGTGGGTCGTGCGCTACCAGAAGGGGCAGACCGACCCGGCCTTCGACCACATCGACTACGGTGCGACGGCGCTGCGGCGGGAGCTCATCGCCGCGCTGCCGGCGGGCGAGCCACGCGGCCTCGATGCCATCCAGCGCGAGCTTGCGCGGCAGAAGCGCTTGCGGGCCTGCGTGGCCCGTGAGAGGTTTTTTGAGATCGGCTCGCCCGAGGGGCTGTCCGAGCTCGATCGGCACCTTCGACCTCGAGGGGCCAACGGCCCCGAACAGCACGTCGAGCCCGCGCCTGCCGCTGGCACGACGAGAACGAAGCAAACACCATGATCGTCTCACGCGCCCCCGTGCGCTTCTCCCTCGGCGGCGGCGGGACCGACCTGCCCAGCTACTCGCGCGAGCACGGCGGCTTCGTCGTGGCGGCCGCGGTCGACAAGTTCGTCAGCGTCTGCGTTGCGCGCCGCTTCCAGAACAACATCCGCCTGGCCTACACCGAGAGCGAGATCGTCGAGGACGTCGAGCAGATCCGGCACCGCATCTTCAAGGCGGCGCTGAAGATGACCGGCGTGCTGCGAGGCGTGGAGCTCCACAGCCTGGCCGACGTGCCCGCCAACACCGGGCTCGGCTCGTCGAGCAGCTTCACCGTGGCCCTGCTCAACGGCCTGCACGCCTTCAAGCGCGAGTTCGTCCCGGCCGAGCAGCTCGCCCGGGAGGCGTGCCAGCTGGAGATCGACGAGCTCAAGGAGCCCATCGGCAAGCAGGACCAGTACATCGCCGCCTTCGGCGGGGTGAGCGCGCTGACCTTCAACACCGACGGCTCGGTCGAGGTCGAGCGGCTGCCGCTGCGCGACGAGGTGATCGACGACCTGGAGGGCAACCTCCTCATCTACTACTCAGGCATCGAGCGCTCGGCGTCGTCTGTGCTGAAGGAGCAGGCCAAGACCATCACCGAGAACAAGGACGCGGCCGTACAGCGCATGCACCGCATCAAGGAGCTCGGCCACGAGACCCGGCGCATCCTGCTCGCGGGGCAGATCGACCGCTACGGGGAGATGCTGCACGAGCACTGGACCAACAAGCGCAAGCTCGCGTCCAACATGGCCGACGGCACCATCGACGAGCACTACGAGACGGCCCGCAAGGCCGGCGCCATCGGCGGCAAGCTGATGGGCGCGGGCGGCGGCGGGTTCTTCATGTTCTACGTCCGTCCCACCGACCGGCGCCGCGTGCAGGATGCCCTGGCGGCGCGTGGCCTGCGCCCCATGCGCTTCCGCTTCGACTTCGACGGGGCGCGCATCATGGCCAACTTCCACCGAAGCTAGCGAAGAAGACGAGCGACAATGAGCACCTTCAGCCAGAAGTACCTCGACGAGAGCATCGACATCATCCGCAAGCTCGACGCCACGAGCATCGAGGCCCTGGCCCAGGGGCTGGCCTCGGTGCGCAACGGCCGGCTCTTCATCCTCGGCGTGGGCGGCAGCGCCGGGCACGCCGGGCACGCGGTGAACGACTTCCGCAAGCTGTGCGGCTTCGAGGCCTACGCCCCGACCGACAACGTGAGCGAGCTCACCGCCCGCGTGAACGACGAGGGCTGGGACACCTGCTTCTCGGAGTGGCTCAAGGGCTCGCGCCTGCGGGCGGGCGACGGCGTGCTGGTGTTCTCCGTGGGCGGCGGGAACCGCGAGAAGAACGTGAGCGTGAACCTGGTGCGGTCGCTGGAGCTGGCGCGCGAGGTCGGCGCCAAGGTCTTCGGCATCGTGGGGCGCGACGGGGGCTACACCAAGCAGGTGGCCGACGCCTGCGTCGTGGTCCCGACGGTGGCGAGCGAGCGGGTCACCCCCCACACCGAGGGCTTCGCGGCCGTGGTCTGGCACCTGCTCGTCAGCCACCCCGCCCTGCAGCGCAACGCGACCAAGTGGGAGAGCGTCAAGTGACGGCACCCCTCGCGATCCTCGATCGCGACGGGACCCTCATCGACGTCGTGCGGGACGAGGAGACGGGCGCCATCACCGTGGCGTTCCACCCCGCCCAGCTCCGCCTGCTCGACCGGGCGGTGGAGGGGCTGCGGCTCCTCCAGGAGTCCGGCTTCACCCTGGCCATCGCCACCAACCAGCCTGCCCCCGCCAAGGGGCAGTTTTCGGCTGACGCCGTGCGGCGCACGAACGAGGCGCTGGTGGCGAGGCTGCAGGACGAAGGGGTGCACATCGCCGGCCTCGAGGTCTGCATGCACCACCCCGAGGGCGGACCGGGAGGCGATCCGGCGCTCGTGCACCGCTGCGACTGCCGCAAGCCCCGACCCGGCATGCTGAAGACCCTGATCGGCCGTGTAGGAGCGGACCCCCTCCGGACGTGGATGGTGGGCGATGGGGTGGGCGACGTGGAGGCCGGGCGGGCAGCCGGGGTCCGCACGGCGCTCGTCTTCGCCACGAACCGCTGCGAGCTCTGCCCCCTGCGGGATGGTCCGGCCGGCATGCGCCCCGACGTGCACGGCAGCAATCTGCTCGAGGTCGCGCGCGCAATCCTGCGCCAGGCCTGAGGCGGTGCTAAGGGAGGGGGCTCACCACCCGAGAAGGACTCGCTCATGGCGCTTTTCATCGACAGCTCGGACCCCAAGGAGATCAAGGACCTCTTCGCCTGGGGCGTCCTGTCCGGCGTGACCACCAACCCGCTCATCATCGCCAAGGAGGCGCCCGACGCCGACCTGGGCGAGCGCATTCGCGAGGTGCTGGCGGTCAGCTGGGGCGACGTTTCAGTCGAGCTCACCACCGAGACCGAGCAGGAGATGGTCGAGGAGTCGCTCCACTACCATTCGTGGGATCCGGCGCGCATCACGGTGAAGGTGCCCTTCAGCGAGATCGGTCTCCGCGTGCTGCACCAGCTGGTCAAGCGCGGCATCAAGACCAACGTGACGTGCCTCATGGCCATGAACCAGGCCTACCTCGCGGCGCTCGCCGGGGCGACGTACGTGAGCATCTTCAGCGGCCGCGTGCGCGACATGGGCTACGACGTGAAGCCGGTCATCACCTCGACCCGCAACATCCTCGATCGCGAGGGGCTCGCCTCGAAGATCATCGTGGGCTCGATGCGCCACATGATGGACGTCAACGAGGCCCTCGAGTGCGGCGCGCACGTGCCGACGGTCACGCCGGCCATCATCCGCAAGATGGTGTGGAACCCGCGGACCATCGAGACCATCAACGAGTTCAACAGCGCCTGGCGCGCTCGCCCGAAGAAGAAGTGATGGGCTGGACTGGCAAGCACGCTCTGGTCACGGGGGGCGCCGGCTTCATCGGGAGCCACGTCGCCGATCGGCTCGTCGCGGCCGGGGCCCGGGTGACGGTGTTCGACAACTTTTCGACCGGCTTCCACGAGTTCGTGCCCAGGCACGAGCGCGTGCGCCTGGTAGAGGCGGATCTGCTCGACGTGGGCCGGGTCGAGGAAGCGATGCGCGGCGTGGACTTCGTGTTCCACATGGCGGCCAACGCCGACATCCGCGAGAACTTCAAGGAGCCGCGCAAGTGCGTCGACCAGAACGTGGTCGTGACGCAGAACGTGCTCGAAGCCATGCGCCACGCGGGCACGCGCGAGATCGCCTTCTCGTCCACCGGGTCGGTGTACGGCGAGGCGACGATGATCCCGACGCCGGAAGACGCGCCCTTCCCGGTACAGACGTCCATCTACGCGTCGACCAAGATCGCGGCCGAGGGGCTGCTGACCTCGTACGCCCAGCCCGAGCCGGCGCCGGCGATGCGCACGTGGATTTTCCGCTTCGTGTCGCTGCTGGGCCCGCGCTACACGCACGGCCACGTGGTGGACTTCTACCGCAAGCTCAAGGCCGACCCGACGCGACTGCCGGTGCTGGGAAACGGGCTGCAGAAGAAGAGCTACCTCCACGTCAGCGACTGCGTGGCGGCCATGTTCCTCGCGGTGGAGAAGGCGCGCGAGCCCATCAACGTGTTCAACCTGGGCCACACCGACTGGATCGAGGTCAAGGAGAGCGTGGAGATCATCACGCGGACCATGGGCCTGACGCCGAAGGTGGAGTACGCGGGCGGCGAGCGCGGCTGGCCGGGGGACTCGCCGAAGATCCTGCTGGATACGACGCGGATCCGCGCGCTGGGGTGGGCGCCGACGAAGAGCATCACCGAGGGCGTGGTGGAGACGCTGAAGTTCCTGAAGGAGAACCCGTACACGGAGAAGCGCGGGTAGGCTCGGCCGTCGAGCGGGCGGGGGAGCGATCTATCGAAACGTCGCTCGAACCGAAGCGAGACGAAACGTTGCCTATCCGAATGCGGCGCAAACCCGTGTCGGCAACGGAACCAGTCAGCGCCCGTACACCCTGTCCACGATGCGCAGCGCTGCGAGCGCGTCCTCGACGTCGCCGCACGGGCGGGTCTTCTCCCGCACGGCGCGCGTGAAGTCGGCCCACTCGAGGGCCCACGACCGGTCGGCGGGCGCGTACTCGTAGATGACCGCGTCGGGCGGCCCCATCTCGGGGCGCATCGCGTAGTGATAGAGGCGCTCGGGACCGTAGCTCCCTCCCAGGCCCTCCCAGTGGAGCTTGGCGTGGCGCGCGTAGATCTCGAGCGAGAACATGTTCTTCCACTCGGTGCAGGACACCTGCAGGTGCGCCACCTGCCTGCACGCCGTCGCCAGCGTGAGAAACGCGTTGTCGTCCACCGGCATGTCCCAGAAGTACGTCTCGACGCGTCCTTGCACGTCGACCAGCTCCGCCCCGAGGAACCAGCGCGCCAGGTCGATGAGGTGTACGCCCTGGTCGATGAGCTCCCCGCCGCCGCTCTTCTCGGGGTCGGCGCGCCACTCCTTCTCGTAGCCCACGCGCCCGCCGTGCCCGTAGCGTCCGCGCAGGAACATGATGTCGCCGCAGCCGCCGGCGTCGAGGATGGCGCGCGCCTTCTGCGCGGCCGGGTGGAAGCGGTGGTTGTAGCCGACCTTGACGACCACGCCCTTCTCGCGCGCCAGCACCGCGAGCGGCTCGAGCTCCCGGGCACTCCGCGCCGCGGGCTTCTCGACCACCACGTGCTTGCCTGCGCGCACCGCCACCATCGCCAGGGGCGTCAGCTGGTCGTTGCTCGCGGCCACGACCACCACGTCAGATTTCGCCACCAGCTCTTCGAGCCTCGCGCATGGCTCGGCCTTGTGCTTGCCCGCCAGCGCCCGCGCGCGCTCAGGGACCAGGTCGAACGCCGCGACCAGCCGGTCCCCGGTCCCCGCCAGCGCGTCCGCCCGCTTGCCCCCGATGAGACCGCACCCGACGATCCCGACGTTCATCTACTTCTCCTTCCGGATCTCCTCGAACATCACGCCATCGATCCGGCGCAGACAGAACAGCGACGACCGGTTGGCCGCCGCGACGTCCAGCCCCTCGACCTTGTCCCACTTGGCGCTGAGCATCTTGCCCGTGAGCGCGCCGCTCGCGTCGGACGCGAGCCACACCACGAGCCGGGCCGCCAGGTCGGGCGACTCGCCGCCGCTCTCGCGCTGCTTGACCGTCCGCTCGTAGAGCTCCTTGCCGGCCTTCTCGGGTCCGGCCGCGACGACGGCCGCCGTCATCTCGGTCACCACCGCGCCGGGGGCGATGGCGTTCACCTGGACGCCCTCGTCCACCAGCTCGCGCGCGAGCGACTCGGTGAGCTGGACCACGGCAGCCTTGGAGGCGGCGTAGGCGCTCACCCGCGGCGCGACGCCTGGACCGCCCACGCCCCCGCCGGCCAGGTTCACGATCTTGCCGCTCCGCCGGGCGCGCATGGTGGGCAGGACGGCCCGGCACGCATGCATGGCGCCGAACACGTTGACCTCGAAGGCGTGCTTCCACTCGTCGAGCTCGCACTCGTCGACGCGGCCGATGGCGCCGTTGACCCCGGCGTTGTTCACCAGGACGTCGACCCGACCCCAGCGGCGCACGACCTCGCTGACCAGCGCCCGGACGTCGTCGAAGACCGCGACGTCGATCGCGCGCGCGAGCACCTCGACACCCGCCTTCTCGAGCTGCCCGCGCGCGGCGTCGAGCTCGCGCTGTGTGCGGGAAGCGATGGCGACCTTCGCCCCCTCGGCCCCGAGCGCACGTGCGATGGCGAGCCCGATGCCTCGCGACCCGCCCGTGACGATGGCGACGCGCCCCTGCAGCTTCATCGGGGGTCTTCTTCTCCGAGGGGCTCGAAGCGGCTGGCCACGATGGTCTCCACCCAGGTGAGCGGATCGCGGAAGAAGCGCACCTTCTTGCCCTCGGCGAACGACCGCGAACGGTAGTTGACCGGGACCTCGACCGGCACGTGCCCGCGCCGCACCAGCTTGCAGACCAGCTCCCAGTCGAAGTCGAAGCGGTCGCGCGTGAAGCGGATGCCCTCGTAGGCGTCGCGACGGAAGACCTTGTACATCGTGGTCGGGTCGCGCATCTCCGTGCCGTAGAGGGAGTTGGCCAGCACGGTGAACGACTCGTGCGCCAGGTTCATCACGTAGGCGAGGAGGCGCTGGTTGGCGAACTGGCGGATCTTCCAGGTGCGCCCGCCCATGTGCCGGGACCCGAGGACGAACGTCGCCGCCAGCGTGAGCAGCGGCTCGAGCACGATGTCGTAGTCGCCCACGTCGTACTCGCTGTCGGCGTCCTGGATGAGCACGAAGTCGCCGGTGGACGCGGCGATGGCGGCGCGCACGGCGTGCCCCTTGCCCTGGGGCTTGTCCTCCCAGAGGACGACGACGCCGGGGCGGTGCTCGATCTTCTTCACCAGGTCGCGCGAGCCGTCGGTCGAGTTGCTCTCGACCACCACGATCTCCCGGTCGACCCCCGCCACGTGGGCGGCGTAGACGCGCTCGAACGTGTCGGCGAACGTGGCCGCCTCGTTGAAGACCGGCATGATGATGGAGAGCTTCGGGCGCGCCGGCGGGGCCTCGGCGCGCGCGTGCATGGCGAGCAGGCCGCTCGGCACCTCGATGCGCTTGCCCACGGTCTCGGCGAGGCGGGCGGCCTGGCTCAAAGGCACGCGCTCGCCCGACAGCCGGGGATCGCGCACGACCGTGTCGAGGGAGCGCGAGAGGATGCCGCAGGCCCGCGGGCGGAAGCCCGCGGCGAGGGTGGCGCGGGTGAGGGGCACCACCGACAGGGCGTGGCGCGGCAGCACCTCCCCGTGGCTCGCCGGATCGTCGCCCACGACGACCACCAGATCGCCCCCCGGTCGCAGTGCGGTGCGCACGCGGCGGAGCAGGGCCAGCGGATCCGTGTGCTCGACGGCCCCGTTGACGAAGGCAGCGTCGAACGCGGCGTGCGCGGACGAGGCCAGCGCCTCCTCGCCAGTCATCACCGTGACGTCGAGGTGCGCGTCATCGCGCAGGCGCGCGCCGGGACCACCGCGGTCGATGACGCAGAGGACCTTCCGCCGCCCGCCGCCGTGCGTGAGCATGGAGCGGATCGCGCGCTCGCTGTCGTCGTCGAGGGCGTAGGACTCGGCCTCGGCGGAGGGCCGCCCCTCGTCGCTGCGGGTGACGAGCTGGCACTCGTCGCAGCGGGTCATCCGCGAGGGCCCCACGACGTAGAGGTACGTGCGGCGGCTGCCGCCGCAGAGGACGCACGTGTCGCCGGTCGCGCGGGGCCGCGCGGCGGCTGCGGGGGAGGTGTGCATCGAGGGGACGAGCTACCTCAATCGATGCGACAAATCAACGCGGGGCCCCCCTCACTCCTCCTTCTTCGGGCCCTCGTTGTACCCGCGCGGCCGGTACTTGGGGTTCACGCCCTGGAACTCCTGCCCGTTCTCGACGATGTCGTTGACCAGGTAGCTGAGCCACGAGCCGGGGTACTTGTCGCCTAGCTCCTGCAGTTCGGCGCGCGCCGGTGCCTCCTCGTCGACGATCAGCTTCTCGTCCCACAGGCACTGCAGGCCGAGGGCGATGAGGCTCAGGTCGTTGGGACCGAGCTCGAAGCCGCGCAGGTAGTGCGGCATGGCCTCCTGGGGTCTGTGCAGGCGGCAGAGCGTGTCGCCCTCGTAGACGCTGGCCATGGGCCACTGCGGCGCGAGGAGCAGGGCCACGTCGTTCGAGACCAGCCGCCCCTCGAGGTCGCCGCGCGCGCCCAGCATGACCGAGTAGTTGAGGTGGGCCTTGGCGCTGCGGGGGACAGCCTTGCGCGTCGCGTTCCAGAAGTCGAGATCGCTGTTGTAGTCCAGGGCGTGGCGGCGGGCCGCGAAGCACTGGAAGCCGAAGAAGAGCGCGAAGAGGCCCACGGCTGCGGGCAGCGCACCCGCGCGACGGCTGGCGGCGACGAGCTTCGTGAAGAGGATGGCGAGCACGATGGCGGAGCCGATCGCCGGGAAGTACCAGAACCGCTCGGCGCGCACGGTGGGCAGCACCACGGGGATGTTGGAGACGGGGAAGTAGGACACCACGATCCACACCAGGGCGAAGGCCACCAGCGGCGCGAGGGAGATGGGCGCCGCACTGGCCACGCCGGCCACGCCAGCCTCGGTCGCGGCGGCCTCGCGCGCGCGTCTCCTCGCCCGCCACCACGACACGAAGCCGACCACGGGCGCGGCTACGAGGGGCAGGACCATGCCGAGGCCGCCGAGGACGCTCTCCGGGAAGACGAGGCGATCGGGGATGGGCTCCTGCGGCGCGGAGTAGTCGCCCGAGAGGACCCGCGGGAAGACGACCTGGCCGAGCCCGCGCGCGTAGACGCGCAGGGCGCCGGCGACGCGGTAGGGCGGCGTCGCCTCGATGAGTGGGTTGTTGAGGGGGTCGTGCGGGAGCATGGGCTGCGCGTACCAGCGCAGGGCGGCGGTGAAGGCGCGGTGCAGCCAGGGCGTGCCCTCGTTGGCCTCGGCGGTCAGGTTCTGGGGCGTCGCCACCGGGAACCATCGCCGGCGCATCTCCACGTAGAAGACGAAGCCGAGGCCGGTCACGGCGGCGGCCACGACGGCGCGCACCCAGCGGCGGGGGTGCCGGGGGTGGGTGATCTGCGCCGTCAGCACCGCGGCGATGGGGACGAGCGGGACGATGCAGAGCGCGCTCTCCTTGGAGTAGAGGCCGAACATGGTCGCCAGGAGCAGGGCGACGGGCATGAACGGGAGGCGCAGGTTGAGCGCGAGCAGCGCCAGGAGCGCGCCGGCGCCGCCCAGCACGTCGGCCAGGCCCACGACGCCGCTCACGGCCTCGGTCACGACCGCCGTCGCGACGAAGATGCCACCGGCGAGCCACGCGGTGAGCCGGTTCTGGGTCCACTTGAACACGAGCATGACCAGCAGCGCGCCGTTGAGCCCGTGCAGCAGCACGTTGAGGTAGTCGTGGGGGAAGGCGCTGGTGTCGCGCATCCCCAGCTTCCACATGCCTCGCCACACGAGGTCCGGCAGCGGGCGGTAGGAGCCGATGGTCCGCTCTGGCGTGAGGCCCCAGAAGTCGCGCTTGAAGGCCTCGAGCCAGCCGATCTTGGTGGTCGGGTCCGCCGCGGCTCGCACGTAGGGGTTGGCGAGGAGAGCCTCCTGCTCGTCGAAGATGAAGTTCGTCGCCGGGCTGCGCGTGTAGAGCAGCATCGAGAGGAAGCACGTGGGCACCAGCGCGGTGAGGAGCGTCGGGTCCTCGCCGAGGAAGTAGTCGAGCGTACGGGTGAAGATGTTCCGCCTGGGAATGGGCGGCAGCGGCAGGGGAGGGTGCGCCTCGCTGACGGCGGGGACGGGCTCGACGGTGGGCGGCGTCTCGGGCTGGTTCACGGCTCGGTGCGCGGGTCACGCGCTTCAGCGGGAGAGGTTCCGGACGACTTCGGGGGGCGCGGGCTCCTCGCGATCGGGGATGACCCAGGTGTCGCCCCACAGGTGGGCGCCGCCGTCGATGTACCACGTCTCCCCCGTGACGAACGAGGCCGCGTCGCTGGCGAGGTACGCGCACAGCTCGGCCACCTCCTCGCACGTGCCGATGCGCTTGGCCGGGGTGCTGCGCCGGCCGAGCTCCAGCAGCTCCGGCGGGTAGCGCTCCGTCCCGCTGGAGCGGATGACGCCGGGCGCGACGGCGTTGACGGCGATGTCGTGGCGCGCCCACTCGATGGCGAGCGTCTTGGTCATGTTCTCGACGCCGGCGCGGGCGGCGCCGGTGTGGACCATGCCGGGGAAGCCGCGCGCGATCTGGGCGATGATGTTGACGATGCGCCCGCGGGCGCGCGGGATCATCGACGCGGTGGCGACCTCGCGGGTCATGTAGAAGGTGCCGCTCAGGTTGTTGCGCACGACGGCGTCCCAGCCCTTGATGGAGAGGTCCTCCGCGGGGGTCCAGAACTGGCCGCCCGCGTTGTTCACCAGGACGCTGACCTCCCCCAGGGCCTCACGCACGCCCTTCACGAAGGAGGCGATCTGCTCGGCCTCGCGGATGTCGCACGTGGCGGCGTGGACCGTCCAGCCATGCCCCGAGAGCTCGGCCTTCGCCGCCTCGAGCTTCGCCGCGTCGCGGCCGCCGATGGCCACCCGGGCGCCCAGCTCGCACAGCGTCCGCGCGATGGCGAGCCCGATGCCGCTGCCGCCTCCGGTGACGATGGCGACGTGTCCCTCGAAGAGTCCGGGCCGGAAAATGCTGGGCATGGCGTCACGTTAGCGCAACTCGGGGTCGGAGCCGCGCGTGGACGAAGGCCTCACGGTTGCCCTTGGGTCCGGGTAGCACGCTGTCGCTCCGCCCGAGGACCTCCAAGCCCGCGTCGGTGATGGACCGGAGTACTCCCTCGATGGCGTCGGCCCGGACGGCGTCGTCGCGCACCACGCCCCGGCCACGCGCGGCCTGGTCGCGTCCGACCTCGAACTGCGGCTTGACGAGAGCGACGAGGTGCCCGCCCGGGACGGTGCAGCGGACGATGGCGGGCAGGAGCTTGGCGAGGCCGATGAAGGAGGCGTCGACGACGGTGAGCTCGGCGGCGCCCCCGATGGCGTCGGGCTCGAGGGTGCGCGCGTTGGTCCGCTCCAGCACGACCACGCGAGGGTCGACCCGGAGGCGGTGGGCGAGCTGGCCGTAGCCCACGTCGACGGCGACCACGCAGGCCGCGCCGCGCTGCAGGAGGCAGTCGGTGAAGCCGCCGGTGGATGCGCCGAGATCGAGGCAGCGCAGCCCGGTGACGTCGAGGGAGAAGGCGTCGAGGGCGCCGGCCAGCTTCACGCCGCCGCGAGAGACGTACGGATGGTCCGGCGCCCGCACCTCCACCGCTGCGTCTGCCGGCACGAGCGCGCCCGCCTTGTCGACCCGCGCGCCCGCCACGAACACCTCGCCCGCCAGGACCACCGCCCGCGCCCGCGCCCGCGACGGCGCGAGGCCTCGCTCCACGAGCAGCTGGTCGATGCGCACCCTGGCCACGGCGAGGACGATAGCGTGCTCAGGGGATGGACGCGCCGGGATGCAGGGCCCGGGCGAGCACGGCCAGGCCGTCGGCGATGCGCGGACCCGGGCGGAGCACGCGCTCGTCGGCGAGGGCGACGACGCGCCCCGTGCGCACGGCGCGCACCCCGCTCCAGCCCTGCGCCTCGGGGGTGATGCGCGTGGGGCCGCCGCTCTCGCCGACCGACGCGTCGACGACGACGTCGGGATCGAGCTCGACGACGCGCTCGAGCCCCAGGGTCGGCCACGCGCCGCCGGCGGTCACGGCGTTGACGTCGCCCGCGTGGCGCACGAGGTCGTCGGCGAAGCTCTCGGGGCCGGCGACCACGACGGGTGTGAGGCCGACGACGAAGAGCACGCGCTCCGACGGCAGGCCGGCGAGGACGCGGGAGATGGCCTGCTCGCGGGCGTCGAGCTCGCGGCCGAGGGCGCGCGCCTGCGCGGCGTGGTCGGTCCGCTCGCCCAGGCCGACGAGGAGCGCGTCCACGCCGGAGAGCGTCCGGATCTCGTCGGGGAACCAGGTGGCGATGCCGTGGTCCTGCAGGGTGGCGGCGAGGCGGGACGACCACTGGCCCGAGGGGCCGACGACCAGGTCGGGCGAGAGCTGGAGGATGGCCTCCAGGTCCGGCTCGAGTCCGCCCACGGCGGGGAGCCGCGCGGCCTCGGGGGGCCAGTCGCAGTAGCGCGAGCGGGCGACCACGCGATCGCCCGCGCCGATGGCGAAGAGCGCCTCCGTCGTCGCGGGGCCGAGGGACACGACGCGACGTGCCTGCGTGGACTGCGTGGCGTGGCCCCTGGTGCAGGCGCTGGTGGCCAGCGCCGCCAGCAGCGCGTACCGCCACGTCATCCGCCGATGAGCCCGTACTTGTGGAGCTTCTCGATGAGCGCGGGGCGCGACACCCCGAGCCGCCGGGCGGTCTCGCTCTGGTTGTGCGCGGCCGCCTCGAAGGCCTCGGCGATGAGCGTTCGCTCGAAGGCCTCGACGCGAGCCCGCAGCGGGTGGCCCGGACCGGGATCGCCCGCCGCGGAGGTGGGCGCGGCGGAGGTCGTGGGCCCCTCGGAGAGCGAGCGCCAGAGCGCCAGGGTGATGCGCTCGTCGGGCGCGAGGGCGAGGAGGCGGGCGACGGTGTTCTCCAGCTCGCGCACGTTGCCGGGCCAGGCGTGCGTGCGGAGGGCCTCGACCAGCGAGGGCTCCACCTCGACCCCGCCCATGCCGTAGCGCTGCGCGTACTGGTGCATGAAGGTCCTCACCAGCGGCTCGATGTCCTCGGGTCGCTCGCGCAGCGGCGGCACCCGGATGGGCACCACGTTGAGACGGTAGAAGAGGTCCTCGCGGAAGCGGCCGGACTTCACCTCGACCGCGAGGTCGCGGTTGGTGGCGACCACCAGCCGGACGTCGACGATCTCGGGGCGCCCGCCCACCTGCTGCACCTCGCCGGACTGGAGCGCGCGCAGCACCTTGGCCTGGATGGCCAGCGGGAGCTCGCCGATCTCGTCGATGAAGAGCGTGCCCTTGTGCGCCTGCTGGAAGTAGCCGAGGCGCGCCGCCTGCGCCCCCGTGAAGGCCCCCTTGGTGTGGCCGAAGAGCTCGGCCTCGGCCAGCTCGCCCGGGATGGCTGCGGCGTTGAAGCGGATCATCGGGCGGTCGGCGCGGCGAGAGTGCGCGTGCAGCACCGAGGCGACGACGTCCTTCCCGGCGCCGCTCTCGCCGGTCAGGAGCACGGTGACGTCCTTGGGCGCGACGCGCGCGACCACATCCATGACGCGCTTCATCGCCGGGCTGTCGGCCACGATGGTGCGCCCGAGGCTGGCCTCGGTGCGGAGCCGGGCGTTCTGGAGCCTCAGCTCGCGCCAGTCGATGGCTCGCCGGACCGCCAGGGTGAGCTCGTCCGGATCGAACGGCTTGGGGATGTAGTCGAAGGCCCCCGCCTTGATCGCCGCGACGGCGACGCGCTCGCTGCCGTGCGCAGTCAGCATGAGGACCGGGACGCTGGGGTCGCTGGCGCGCATGCGCTCGAGCACCTGCATCCCGTCCATGTCGGGCATCGCCAGATCGGTGAGGACCACGTCCGCGCCACGAGCCTCGAAGGCAGGGAGACCCGTCGCGCCGCCGTCGCACGTCTCGACCACCAGGCCCGCGTCGCTGAGCACGGCCTCCAGCGTGAACCGAAGCGACGCGTCGTCGTCGATGACGAGCACGCGGCTCATGACGGCCTCCTCAGCGCGCGCCCGCGACGACGGCTGGTTCGGGCTTCTCGGCGCGGAGAGGGTTGGGCAGCCGGGCGCAGCACTTGGCCTTCATGGGCAGGGTGATGATGGCCGTGGTTCCGGTGCCGGGCACGCTCTTGAGCTCGAGCCGCCCGCCGTGCTGCTCGACCAGACCGCGGGTGACCGCGATGCCCAGGCCGGTGCCTCCCTCCTTGGTCGTGAAGTAGGGCTTGCGGATGCGGTCGAGCACCTCGGGCGTCATCCCCGTGCCGTTGTCCCGCACGGTGATGCGCGCGCCGTCGCACACCTGGGCGACCTCCAGCCGGACGGCCGCGCCACGCGGAGAAGCCTGGATGGCGTTGAGCACCAGGTTGAGGAGCGCCTGGCGGAGCTTGCGCGAGTCGGCGTCGAGGACCAGCGCCTCGTCGCCGATCACCTCGAGGGTGACCCCCGCGTCTTCCGCGCGGGTCTCCAGCAGGACGGCGAGCTCGCGCGCGACCTCGTACGGTTTGGTGGGCCCAGGGTTCAGGTCGTCGAGCCCTCGCGAGAACGTGAGGAAGCCCTCGACGATGGCCTGCAGGCGGTCGGCCTCGGCCGCGACGATGGCGAGGCGCTCCGCCGTCTTGGGGTCGGCCGCGTTCCGGGCCATGTGCGTCGAGAGCCCCTTGATGGCCGCGAGCGGGTTCTTCACCTCGTGGGCGAGGCGAGCGGCCATTCCCTCGAGGGCGCGGGTGCCGTCCTCGTTCTCCCGGCACAGCTCCTCGCGCCGCTCGGCGAGCTCCATGGCTGCCCGCTCGTAGCCGCGGGTCATGGTGCAGCCGATGCGGTAGACGCCCATCATCCCGAAGACCGAGGCCAGGAAGGCCAGGCTGACGTACTCGGGGGTCGCGAGGCCGCTTGCCAGTGGCACGGGCACGGACAGGAGAGCCGTCCGCGAGAGCAGCGCGAGGGTCAGGAAGCCCACGAAGAAGATCGAAAAGACGGCCCCGCGGAGCCAGCGCGGCTCGAGCAGCGTGATGGCCGCGACCGCCATCATCGTCCCGCCGGTCATGAGCAGGGGGCTCGCCAGCCCGCCCGTCGTCGCCACCAGCACGAAGTAGGAGCCCACCCCGGACAGGAAGGAGATGACCTTCAGCGCCGGGTGATGCCAGAAGACCCTGGCGACGAAGAAGAGCCCCAGCACCCCGACGGCCGCGCACTGGATCGCCGCGCGGCTGTGCGACTCCCCCCGCACGACGAGGAGGGAGACCACCAGGACGTTGAACGGGAGGATCCAGGTCAGCCGCCAGCGGGAGGCGGAGCGCGCCATCTCGTCGAAGACGCGGCTGCGCAGGGCGTTGAAGCGCGCGCGGTGATGCAGCTCACGCGCAGTCGCCACCTGCTGGACACCCGTATCCATGCTCATCGTTCATTTCAGCAAATACCATGCGCGGGCGCCAGTGCACGGCAACCCCTGGATTTGGAGTTCCCTCCTGTCCGGTTCCCGACAGATGCCGCTCCTACCTACGCCGACGTCGTGCCCCACCAAGCCCGACCACAGCGAGTCCCGCGACGGCCAGACGCCAGGGGACCGGCTGCGCAGGGTCTCGCCCGGCCATGGCCACGGAGCACCCTCCCTTGTTTCCCGGGGTGGCCGCGGGGAAGCAGTACCCCTCCTCGCAGGTGGAGCCGGAGGGGCAGGAGGTCGCGGCGCTGCACGCGCTGGCGCAGATGTAGTTCGTGCCGTTGCTCGAGACGCAGTTCTGGGACTGGCACTGCTCGTTGGTCGTGCAGGTCGTGCCGTCCGTCAGCGCCGGTGCGCTGCCGTCGACGCTGATGCCGCCCCCGTCGGCCTCCCATGCGGTCACCCACGCCGGCGGCGGATAGCCACCCGCCTGCGCGGCCTCGTTGGCGGTGTCGACCAGGAGCTGCGCCCACGTGTCGAAGCGTGTGTAGATCGACCCGACGCACGTCTTCTGGTCGCTGCTGACGCTGCCGCGGGACAGGACGCCGAAGGCCACCCACCGGCCGGCGTCGAACTGCGTCTGGTCGAACGCGCCCGAGCCGGAGTCGCCCTGGCACGTACCGTCGCCCGACTCGAACTCGTCGGACGCGAGGACGCTCCGGGCCTGGGGGTCGGTGTAGCAGTCGACGAAGGTGGCGTCGTTCGGGATGCAGACCAGCGGGATGTTCTGGAGGATCCGCCGGGTCCCCGCCGTGGTGCCCTGGGTGTCGGTCGGCGTGTCGATGCCGTAGCCGATGGCGGTCACGGTGCTGGCCCACACGCTGTGGTCCGTCATGGGGGGGCTGAGCACGGGCTCGACGTACTGCGGGAGCTCGACGTTCTGGGAGAGGATGAGCAGCGCGATGTCGTTGCCGCAGAGCAAGTCGGCATTGGTGGGGACCACCACCTTGCTCACGCCGTAGTTCGGACCCGCGCTGCTGAGGACCGTGGCGTTGCTGACGAGGTAGTCGCTGACGGGATAGGCCGTGCCGTAGGTCGTCGTGGCGCATTCCACGTCGCTCGTGGAGGGCGGGGCGGTGCAGTGACGGGCGGTGGCGACGAGGTTGGGGGCCAGGAGGACGCCCGAGCAGAGGGCGCCCTGGTCATTGCCCAGGTCGAGCGCGACGACGACGGCGAAGTCGTGGGTCGAGTCGGTAGTGCCGCCCTGGATCGCGCTGGAGGTGCGCGCGGTGGCCTCGCTGGTGGCCGGGGTGCTGCTGCAGCCGACCGCGGCGGCGAGCGCGACGGCTCCGGAGACGAAGAGGCGTTTCAATCCGGTCCCCTTGCCTGGAATGTACCGGGGGTCCAGCCCCGGGCAACGCCGATCCGCCGCAATGTTGCTCACGCGCGCCGCCGCGTGGCTACATCGCGCGAACAGAGGAGGGCATCGATGCAACGAAGCATTCGCCTGGGGTTGGGGCTCGTCGTGACGTGGACCTCGGTGCCGGCGCTGGCCTGGGCACAGAGCGCTCCTCCGCCTCCGCCGCCCGCTCCTCCTGCTCCCCCCGCCCCGCCTGCCGCGCAGCCCGCACCTGCCGAGGCGCCTGCACCCGCGGCCGACGAGCCCACCACCGATCACCGCCGGTTCATCGGCCGCTTCGGCGTGACCTACTTCGACATCACCGACCTGCCCATCGCCAACCCCAACACCGGTGGGACGGGCGTGCCCACGCCGCTCTCGAGCAGCACGGTGTCGGCCCCCATCGTCGGCATGCGCTACTGGCTGAACGACCGCATCGGGATCGACGGCGGGCTGGGGCTAGGGCTCTCCGGCGGCTCCGACCAGACCGTGACCAACGGAACCAGCACCACCGTCAACAAGACCTCGACCACCGGCTTCGCCATCCACGCCGGCGTGCCCATCGCGCTGGCCGAGGGCAAGCACTACGCGTTCCTCGTCATCCCGGAGGCGACGCTCGGGATCACCACGGCGACCTACACGCCGCCCACCGGAACCACGGGCTCGAACCAGGACCTCAGCGGGTTCCTGTTCGACATCGGCGCGCGCGTCGGCGCGGAGATCTACTTCGGCTTCATCGGCCTGCCCCAGCTCGCGCTGCAGGCCTCCGTCGGCCTGAGCTACCGGCGCTCGGTGTACAAGTGGTCGTCCGCGGGGAGCTCCTCGTCCGACGGGACCAACACGTTCGGCACCCAGGTGAACGCCGATCCCTGGGCCATCTTCAAGGACGCGGTCTCGGCGACGTATTACTTTTAGGGGAGGCATCCGATGAAACTCCAGGGCTCGGCCGCGCTCGCGGGTGTGCTCCTCTGCATGGCGGCGTGTGGCGGCGGCAGCGGCGGCTTCCCGTCGTCGTCCTCCATCGGCCGCGACGACCCGGGCACGACCCGGGACACGCCGCCTGCGACGCGGGACGACACGGCGGGCGCCTGCATCCAGTGCGACGTGGTCTACGACTGCCCGGACTCGCCGCTCGGCAACGGCTTCTCCCTCAGCAGCAGCGACGGCACCTGCACGGCTGCCCTCATCGACCTCGTCTGCAGCGGTCAGCTCTTCGAGGGCAGCCCCTGCAACGCCATCGGCGGCGGCGGGTTCTCCTGCGGCTCGATCACCTGCACGCCCGAGGTCCAGAGCCAGCCCGGCGGCGGCAGCAACTCCGCCGACGCGGGCGTGTCCGGGGCCACACCGTCGGGCTGAGGGCTACGGGGCGAGCTCGGCGCGGATGGGCTGGTCGAGCAGGCCGGCCTCGTGCGCCCGCGCGTACAGCGCGTCGATGGCCAGGCGCACATCGGGCGGCGGGTCGAGCGTGTCCGCGTTGGCGTACATGGTCAGGTAGCGATCGAGCATGGCGCGGTCGAGGGCCAGGTCGGCGCGCGTCTCGCGCGCGAGCAGCGCGCCCATGGTCTCGTCGCGGTGGGCGAGGGCCCAGGCGATGGAGGCGCGGCAGAGGCGGGACACCTGGGCCACGAGCTCGGGTCCGAGCGAGCGCCGGATGGCGTTGGCGCCGAGCGGGAGCGGGAGCCCGCCGGACGCCGCCGCCCACCCCTGACCGAGATCGCAAACGAGGTGGGTCCCCTCGCGCTCGTACGTCAGCCGGCCCTCGTGGATGAGGAGCGCGGCGTCCACCTCGCCGGCGCGCAGCGCCTCGAACGCCCGGGCGTACGGCGTGATGGGGACCACCACCGCCTCGAAGCGCGGGAGCAGCAGGCGCAGCACCATGGTCGCCGTCGTGCGCAGCCCCGGAACTCCGATGCGCGCGCCCTCGAGCGACCCGAGCGCGCGCGGCGCCCCGGCGACCACGACCGGGCCGTAGCCCCGGCCCACGGACATCCCGTGCGGGAGCAGGAGGTAGTCGCGCGCCAGGGACGGCCAGCGGGCGATGGACACGGCGACCACGTCGAGGTCGGCCCTCGCCGCCCGCGCGTTCAGCGCCTCGGTGTCCGCCCGCTCGGCCTCGAAGACCAGGCCCTCCGGGTCGACCTTGCCGGCGAGCAGCGGCCAGAACATGAAGAGGTCGTCGCTGTCGGGCGAGAAGGCGAGTCGGATGGTCGTCATCGGCGAGGCCTGCGCCCTTTCTAGTTGGTGTACCTTCGGGACGCCATGCGCTACGGCCTCCTCCGTACGTCTCTAGGGCCACGCTTTGCGCGCTTCGAGGGGAGCGGCGCCCACCTGCTCGACCAGCCGCCCTGGCTCGGGGAGCGACCGAGCGGCGAGACCGCGCCGGTGGCGGAGGACGCGCTGCTGTGCCCCGTCGTGCCCTCGAAGATCGTGTGCATCGGCCGCAACTACGCGGCGCACGCGAAGGAGCTGGGCAACGAGGTCCCGAGCGAGCCGCTGCTCTTCCTGAAGCCGCCGTCGGCGCTGCTCGGGCCGGGCGGCGTCGTGCGTCTGCCGCCAGAGAGCGCGCGGGTCGAGCACGAGGCGGAGCTGGTGGTGGTCATCGGGCGGCGGGCGAAGAACGTGACGCGCGAGCGCGCCCTATCCCACGTGTTCGGTTACAGCTGCGCGTGCGACGTGACGGCCCGCGACCTCCAGAAGAAGGACGTGCAGTTCACGCGCGCCAAGGGGTTCGACACCTTCTGCCCCATCGGCCCGTGGATCGAGACCGAGCTCGACCCGGCGGCGCTGCGCGTGCGGTGTCTGGTGAACGAGCAGGTCCGGCAGGACGGCTCCACCGCGAACATGATCTTCGACGTCCCCACGCTGGTCTCCTACGTGAGCCACATGATGACCCTCGAGCCGGGCGACGTGATCCTCACCGGGACGCCGGAGGGGGTCGGACCGCTGGTCGGCGGCGACGCTCTCGTGGTGGAGGTGACGGGCGTCGGCGCGCTGAAGCTCCGCGTGGAGAAGTAGCGGGTGCGACGCGCGGTCGCGGCGGCGATCGTGCTGGTCGTCGCGGGGATCGGGGTGGCCGTCGTCGTGGCCCGCCAGGGCGAGGAGCGCGAGGCCCGCTGCGGCGAGGGGTTCGCGGCGCGCGGCGCGCGGTGCGTGCCCGGGGACCCGGCCCGCTGCCCGCCGCCGCTCGCGCCCACGGAGCACGGCTGCGACGCGCCCGACGTGCGCGTGCTCGTCCCGGCGACCTCCCTCGCGGTGGGCGCGTCCGACTGGGAGGCCGAGGGACGGGTGGCCGCGCGCACGCTGCACGTGCAGGCCTTCCGCGTCGACGCCTTCGAGGTCACGCGCGGCCGCCAGGGTCTGCGCGACGACCCGGCGCGCGCCGCCAGCGCGATGACCCGGGCGGAGGCGGCCGGGTTCTGCGCCGCCGAGGGGGGCCGACTGCCCACCGAGGACGAGTGGATGGTCGCGGCGGCGTCGGCGATGAACCCGCCGCGCCGTTATCCCTGGGGCGACACGGGCGCGGTCTGCCGGCGCGCGGCCTGGGGTCTGGCGACGGGGCCGTGCGCGCGCGGGGCAGACGGGCCGGACACCGTGGGAGCCCACCCCGACGGCGACTCACCCCTCGGCCTCCACGATCTGGCCGGGAACGTGGCCGAGTGGGTCGCCGCGGCAGGCGCCGACCCCGGGCCCGGCGTGGCGAAGGGCGGCTCGTGGGCCGACGGGCTGGCCAGCGATCTGCGCATCTGGGCCCGGCTCGAGGTGGACCCGGGGGCCCGCGACCCGCGCGTGGGCCTGCGCTGCGCTTATCCACCCTGAGGGCCTGATTGCGCTACGGTGGCTCTTCCCATGACAAGCGCCGTGCTGTCGATCGGGACGGAGCTGACCCGCGGAGAGCTGGTCAACTCGAACTCTGCCTGGCTGAGCGCGCAGCTCACCGCCATCGGCTTCGAGGTGCTGGAGCACGCCGTGGTCGACGACGAGCGCGGCCGCATCATGGCGGCGGTGCAGCGCCTCGGGCAGCACGCGAGCGTCGTCGTGTCGACGGGCGGGCTCGGGCCGACGACCGACGACATGACCACCGAGGCCGTGGCCTCCGCGCTGGGCCTGCGCCTCGTGCGCGACGGGGCGTCCCTCGAGAGCATCCGCCGCCGCCTCGAGAAGTTCGGGCGGGTCCTCAACGACAGCAACGCCAAGCAGGCCGACTTCCCGGAGGGGGCGGACATCCTGCCCAACCCCATCGGCACGGCGCCCGGCTTCGGGGTGCGCGTCGGCGAGTGCCTCGCGTACTTCCTCCCGGGCGTCCCGCGCGAGATGCAGGTCATGTTCGAGGAGCAGGTGGTGCCTCGCATCCGGGCGCTCGCGCCGAACAACCTCTTCCAGCTGCGGCTGCGCACGTTCGGCCTGCCCGAGAGCCTGGTCGGCGACCGGCTGGCGGGGGTGGAGCAGTCCTTCCCAGGGACGACCATCGGCTACCGCGCGAGCTTCCCGGAGATCGAGGTGAAGGTCCTCGCCCGCGGCCCCTCGCAGGCCGCCGCGCGCGACATCTGCGAGCGCGCGACCGCCGAGGTGCGGGCGCGCCTCGGGACCCACGTGTTCGGCGAGGCGGAGGACTCCTTCGCCGGCGTCGTGGGGCGTGCCCTCCGCGCCCGGGGCTGGACGCTCGCCATCGCCGAGTCGTGCACCGGCGGCCTGGTAGGGCACATGCTGACGCGCGAGCCGGGCGCGAGCGACTTCCTCCTGCTCGACGCGGTGACCTACGCCAACAGCGCCAAGTCGCGCATCCTCGGGGTCGACGAGGAGACCATCCGCTGGCACGGCGCGGTGAGCTCCGAGGTCGCGGCGGCGATGGCGCAGGGAGCCCGGCGCGTCTCGGGGGCCGACGTGGCGCTGTCGCTGACCGGCATCGCCGGTCCGGCCGGTGGCACCGAGGCCAAGCCCGTGGGCACGGTCTACATCGCGCTGGTGCGACCCGACGGCACGGTGGACGTCAAGCACCGCGCCCTGGTGGGCGATCGCACGCGCATCCAGACGCTGGCCGCCTACGCCGGTCTGCAGCTGGTGCGGGAGCTCTGCGCGTCGCGCGTCGGCGAGCGCCCGAGCGAGGCCTCCGGCGCGAGCGAGCACGGCTGAGAGCGCACATGGCGGCAAAGAAGGCAGCGACGATGCGCGCGTTCGTGGCGCTCGATCTCGAACCGATGAGTCTGCGCCGCGTCGTGCGCGTCGCGGACCGGCTGCGCATGGGCAGCGGCGCGCCCAGCGCGACGTGGGTGCCCCCGGCGAAGATGCACGTGACGCTGCGGTTCATGGGCGCGCTCCCGGTCGACGGGGTGGACGCCCTGGTGAAGGGTCTGCGGCCGCTGGCGGAGGGCAAGCCGGCGCCGAAGCCGTGCCCGCTGCGGCTGGCGGCCTTCCCGTCCATCGAGGACGCCGAGGTGGTCGTGGTGGAGCTGGACGACGCGGCCGGAGGGCTCGCCAAGCTGGCCGAGAAGGTCGACAAGGTGGTGTCGAAGCTGGGCCTGGCGAAGGAGGCGCGGCCGTTCCGGCCCCACGTGACGCTGGCGCGGCTGAAGCGCGCCTACGACTCGCGCCGCTGGCTGCGGCAGGAGCTCGTGGAGGGCGCGGGGGCGTGCCACGCGTCGCACCTGACGCTGTACCAAAGCGTGCTCGGGCCCGAGGGCGCGACCTACGAGCCGCTGGCGCGGTTCGAGTTCCAGCCGAAGCCGAGCGTGTAGCCCGGGGCGAGCCCGGGCGGCGGGAGCCCACGGCCCGGCTCCCGCAGCCAGCCCTCCGGCTTTCCCGGCCCACGGCCCGGCTCCTCCAGCCACCCCTCCGGGTGCGCCGGCCAGCCCCCTGGCTCCCCCAGCTACCCCTCCGGCTGCCCCAGCTACCCCTCCGGCTCCCCCGGCCAGCCCTCCGGCTGCTCCGGCCGGCCCTCCGGCTCCCCCGGCCGGCCCTCCGGCTGCTCCGGCCGGCCCTCCGGCTCCCCCGGCCAGCCCTCCGGCTGCTCCGGCCGGCCCTCCGGCTGCTCCGGCCGGCCCTCCGGCTGCTCCGGCCAGCCCTCCGGCTGCTCCGGCCGGCCCTCCGGCTCCCCCGGCCGGCCCTCCGGCTGCCCCGGCCGGCCCTCCGGCTCCCCCGGCCGGCCCTCCGGCTCCCCCGGCCGGCCCTCCGGCTGCCGCTCACCGGCTCAGAGGACCAGCACCCACACGTCGTACAGCGCGTGCGTCCACACCGCCGCCGCGAAGCCGCGCGTCGCGTAGACCAGCGTGAGCATGAGGCCCAGCACGGCGCGGGCCACGAACGACCGCAGCTGGAACGGGTCGCCGAGCGCCCCCAGGTAGTGCATCCCGCTGAAGGCCGCCGCGCAGACCAGCGCCCACCCCACCATCACCAGAATCGAGGTCAGCGACAGCCGTGGCGCGCTCTGCACCAGGCCCACCTTCTGGCGCGCGAAGAGCCACACCAGCACCTTCGCGCCCAGGCCGAAGAGCACGGCGCGGAAGGCGAGCTCCTCGTAGAAGCCCGCCCCGAGCGACATGACCAGCCCGGTGAACGGACCCGCGTCGGCCACCGCCGCGGCCGGCGGGCCGGCGAAGAGCTTGCCCACGATCCACGACGTGGCCGCGCCCATGGCGATGGCGTAGGCCGCGCCCTCGACGATGATCTGCACGATCTTGCGCCCGTGCAGGGTCTGCCCGCGGCCGAGCGCGGCGAAGACGCCGCTCATCACGAGGCCGATGGCGATGGTGAGGCCGAGGTAGAGGAGGCGATCGCCGTGCGAGAGCTCGAGCAGGCGCGCGGTGACCATGTCGGTCGCGTTGCGGACGTTCAGGAAGACGACGCCGAGCTGGTAGATGAGGAACACCGGCAGGGTCAGGGCGAGCTCGCCCCAGGCGCCGGGCTTGGCGGTGAGGCCCTCGGGCTCGATGGCGGTGCGCATGGCGGTCGCCCTCACGATGCGTGAGCCGGCGAAGGTGGTCCAGTATTCCGCCCGGCTCAGTGAGCGTTCGGCCTCAGCTGGTAGACGATGGCGACGATGACGATGCCCCAGACCACGATGTTGAGGACGAAGGGCACGTCGCGCAGCATCTCCTGCGTGGGCGACTCGGCCTTGGCGCCGCGGCCGGCCCTGCCGTTGACGATCTGGAGGAAGCGGACGATGCCGAAGGCGACGTTGGGCGCCGTCAGCCAGAGATAGTTCGTGTTGAAGAACGCGCGCGTCACCGGGTCGAGCGTGTAGGCCACGTAGGTGACGGCGGTGGCCACCCCGGTGATGGCCATGGCCCAGTTGAGGGAGGCGGGGGTGTACGCCTCGAGCGCGGCGCGCTGCTTGCTCGCGTTCTCCAGCGCGAGCTCGTGCCGGCGCTTGCCGAAGCCGAGGAAGAGGGCCAGCAGAGCCGTGCAGGCCAGCATGTACCCCGAGACGTGCACGTCGGTGGCGATGCCGCCGGCCAGCACGCGCAGCACGAAGCCGAAGGCGATGAGCCCCACGTCGAGGAAGGCGACCTTCTTCAGCTTGAAGCTGTAGGCGACGTTCTCGGCGAAGTAGACGCCGGCCACCAGCGCGAGGGCGGGCGCGATGGCGTACGACATGCCCAGCGACAGGACGATGAGCGCGAGCGCCACGACGCGCGCCACGCCCTCGGGGACCAGCCCGCTGGCGATGGGGCGGAACCGCTTGACGGGGTGGACCCGGTCGGCGGCGACGTCGGCGATGTCGTTGATGGTGTAGATGGAGCCGGCGAGCAGGCAGAACACCGCGGTGGCCGCGAGGGCGCGCCCGGTGACCGTGAGGTTCAGCGCGGGACCCTGCGGCGTCGCCAGGAAGACGTCCTTGTGAAAGAACATCGGCGCGAGCACGAACAGGTTCTTCACCCACTGGTGCGGGCGGAGCGTCTTGACCAGACCCCGCACGAGGCTCTTCCTCCCGGCGCCGTCGGGGACGAGCAGGGCGCTGCTCGACTCGGCGGCGAGCGCCATCGCCGGCGACGAGGTCTCTGGCGTCGTCTCGTGCCCCGAATGCATGCCCAGGTCCGCGAGCGGACAAATAGCGCGATCAGGCCCCGGTGCCACCAAAAGCTTCTCCTCCTGCCGGTGTCTTTCCGCCCGGCTCACCCCGTGCCTCCGCGCTTGACGCATCCCCCCGGCCGCACGACAACGTCGCCGTGAACCTGTCTGCCTTTGCCCGCCTGGGCGTGCTGGCTGTGCTCGTCGCGCTGGCCGTTCCCGTCGCCCAGGCCAACGCCGACGTGGCCGATCGCCTTCCCCATCTTGCGAAGCTCCGCGCGGACGTGGCCGCCGCCTCCGGGCCGCTCGCGTACGTGGCGCTCCGCAGGGTGTGGGCCGAGTGGGACCGGGGCGACCCGGCCGAGGTCGAGGAGGTGCTGCACGAGGTCTCGGTCGACGCGGCCGAGCCCGCGCCCGTCCGCACCTACGCGGCGCTGCTCGAAGCCTACGCCCGCCGCCGCCGGGGCGACCTCGACGGGGCGAGGACGCGCATCGCGCGCCTGGGGTTCATCGGGCGGTGGATGCTGGTGGGGCCCTTCGACAACGACGGCAAGGTCGGCCTGGGCACCCCGTACGAGCCGGAGAAGGAGCTGGAGCTCCCGCTGGATCTCGTCCGAGACTTCGACGGCAAGGACCACAAGCCGGTGCGCTGGCGCATGGTCCCGCCGGTGTCGCCGTACGGCTGGACGGACGTCAGCGTGTTCGTGCGCCCCGCGGAGCAGACCTGCAGCTACCTGACGACCTTCGTACGCGATCCCCACCTGCGGGACCGGGCGCGCGTCATCTCGGTGTGGGCGGGCGCGACGGGCGCGCTGCGGATCTTCTGGAACGGCGCGGAGATCCTGCGCGACGAGAAGTACCGCGACCTCGACTCGGACCGGTCCGCCGCGACGGCCTCGCTGCGGCCCGGGTGGAACCGGCTGACCGCCAAGGTGTGCGGCGACGAGCGCGCGCCGATGCTCTCGCTGCGGGTGGCGGCGGCGAACGGCGCGCCCGACGCCGACCTGGAGGTCGACCCCGACCCGAAGCACTCGACGCGGCAGGACGGCGCGGTGATGGCGCTGGGCAAGGGGGTGGTCGAACGGACGGGAGGCGTGGAGGGGCCGGCGCAGGCGTTCGAGCGGCTGGCGAAGGGCGACGACCCGGCGATGCTCGAGGCCTTCGCGCGCTACCTGGGGGCGACCGGGTCGGACGATCCGTCGGAGCACCGGGCGCGGGAGCTCGCGCGCAAGGCGGCGGAGCGCGCGCCGACCATCGACCGCCTGCTGCTCGCGGGCGAGCTGGCCGAGAGCCGCAACCAGCGGGGCGAGTGGATCGCGAAGGCCGAGGCCCTGGCCGAGCGGGTCCACCCGACGCAGGAGCAGACCATCGAGCTGCTGCTCTCGCGGGCGGCGTACGCGCGGGCGGGAGTGAACTGGCGCGACGCGGTGCCGTACTACGAGCGCGTGCTCGGCCTCGATCCGGACAACGTGCCGGCGACGCTGGCGAAGGTCGAGCTGTACGAGGAGGCGGGCCTGCGCGAGACGGCCCTGGCGCTCCTGCAGCACGCCCTGCAGCGCCGGCCCCGCAGCGTGGCGTTCCTCCGCGCCACGGTGGCGGCGCTGCGCGACGAGGGCCGCGAGACCGAGGCGGACGAGGTGGCCGAGCGGTACGTGGCGGTGCGCTTCGACGACCCCGCGTTCGTGCGGGCGCGCATCGAGCTGGCGATCGCCCGGCGCGACAGCGCCACCGCGGCGCGCTGGATCGAGCGGCTGCTGGCGACCAACCCGGACAGCGCGGGCGCGCTGCAGGCGGGGGCGCAGGCGTGGATGCGGCTGGGCGAGAAGGCGCGGGCCATCGCGGCCTACCGCGCGGCGCTCGAGCTGGCGCCCGACGACACCGATGTGATGCGCGACCTCGCGACCATCTACGCCCTCGGGGGCGAGCAGGAAGAGGAGCTGCGGCTGCTCAAGCGGGTGCTCGAGCTCTCGCCGCAGGCCAAGGACGTGCGCGAGCAGGTGGCGCACATCGAGCCGGCGAAGCCCAAGCCGGACGAGCAGTACGCTCGGCCCGCGAGCGAGTTCCTCGCGAAGCGGGGAGCCCCGGCCGCAGGACAGGCGCGGCGCTCGCTGGTCGACCTGCAGGTGACGACCGTGTTCCCCAACGGGCTCGCGAGCCGGTTCCATCAGGTGGTCTACCAGCCGCTGACCGACGCCTCGGCGGCGCAGTCGCGCGAGTACGGGTTCGTCTACGAGACGGACACCGAGGCGGTGCAGATCCGCGCGGCGCGCGTGTACCGGAAGGACGGGACGATCGACGAGGCCATCGAGAGCGGCGCGGGGGCGATGGCCGACGACCCGTCGATGGCGATGTACACCAGCGCGCGCAGCTACTACGTGCACTTCCCGCGCCTCGAGCCGGGCGACGTGGTGGAGCTCCAGTACCGCGTGGAGGACGTGGCGCAGCGCAACGCATACGCCGACTACTTCGGCGAGGTGGTCTACCTGCAGAGCGCCGAGCCCGTCGCGCGGAGCGAGTACGTGCTGCTGACGCCGAAGTCGCGGACGTTCCACTTCAACGAGCCGCACGTCCCCGGGCTGCAGCAGACCGTCCAGGAGACGGGGGACCAGCGCATCTACCACTTCCTCGCCACCGACGTGGCCGCCGTGGAGCAGGAGCCGCTGCAGCCCCCGTGGACCGAGGTGCTGGGACACGTGCACGTGTCGACCTACGAGTCGTGGGAGGAGATGGGGCGCTGGTACTGGGGCCTCATCAAGGACCAGCTGGTCCCGGACGACGAGGTGCGCCTGCGCGCCGAGGCGCTGACCAAGGGCCTGAAGGACGACCGCGCGAAGGTCCGCGCCATCTACGACTACGTGGTGCAGAAGACGCGCTACGTCGCGCTGGAGTTCGGCATCCACGGCTTCAAGCCGTACCGGTGCGCGCAGATCTTCGCGCGCGGCTTCGGGGATTGCAAAGACAAGGCGACCCTCATCGTGACCATGCTCAACGCCCTCGGCATCAAGGCCACCCCCGTGGTCGTCCGCACGGGAAACAAGGGAGATCTCGAGGCCCACACCGACCTCGCGAACCAGAAGCCGGCCAGCCTGGCGCCGTTCGATCACATGATCGCCTACGTGCCGTCGATGGACCTCTACCTGGACGGCACGGCCGAGTACACGGGCTCGACCGAGCTGCCGGGGATGGACCGCGGAGCGATGGCGCTGCAGGTGAACGAGGGCAACGCGAGGCTGGTGCACCTGCCGGACCCGCCCGCGAGCGACAGCGTGAGCGTGCACAAGGTGGACGCGACGCTGACGGCGGACGGCAAGGCGGAGCTCGACTGGCGCGCGGAGGTGACGGGCTACGAGGCGAGCGAGTGGCGCGTACGCTTCCACGCCGACGCGACCCGCAAGCCGCGCGTCCAGCAGATGATCGCGTCCATCCTGCCCGGCAGCGAGGTGACCGCGGTGGAGACGGGCAACCTGGAGGACGTGGAGCAGAAGGTCTCGCTGCGGGTGCGCGGCAAGGTCCCGCAGTTCGCGAGGGCGGAGGGCGACGGGCTCATGGTGCCGATGGGGCGGAGGGAGCACCTGGTCCGTGACTACGCGGCGCTCGCGTCGCGCAAGCTCGACATCCGCCTGTACGCGCAGTGGACACAGGTGGACGACTGGACGGTGCGGCTGCCGCCGGGCGCGAAGGTGAAGAGCGCCCCGCAGGCGTCGAAGGGGTCGAGCCCCTTCGGCTCGTACGAGGTGGACGTGGAGTCGAGCGCGGGAGCGCTGCACGTGAAGACGATGGTGACGCTGGCCAAGACCCGCATCCTGGCGAGCGAGTACCCGGCCTTCCGGGCGTGGTGCGAGCAGGTCGACCGAGCCCTCGGTCAGCGCGCGACGGTGTCGGTCAAATGAGGCGCCTCGGAGCGGTGGTGGCGCTGGCGGCGGCGACGACGATGGTCGGCGCGGGCGGGTGCGGCGGGGCAGCGCCGCGCGCCGTGGTGGCGCCTTCCCTGGCGGACCTGCGGGCGGACGCACGCGGCTCGAGCGACGGCGAGCTGGTGGGGCGCTGGGCGCTGACGGAGATGCTGGCCCCCGGCGGGACGGCGGAGGGAGCGGCGGCGGCGAGGCAGCGGCTCGACGTCGTGCCGCACGAGGGGATGTGGGCGAGCCTGGCGCGCGCCGTGGCCGACGACGTCCACGGGGATCCCCGCTCCGCGGCGGAGAGCTACATGTCCGCGCTGCGGGCCACCGTGGCGAGCGCGGACGACCGGGCGCCGCTCGTGGGCTGGTTCGCGGTCCGTCACCTGCTCGGGCTGCGCGGATCGGTGGCGGAGCTCTACATGCAGCACCGGGCCGCGCTCGAGTCGATCCTGACGCACCCGGGGCACTCGGGGTGGCGCGCGATCGCCGAGCTGGAGGACTGGAGGGCGCTCGAGGTCTACGACCGGGCGGAGAGGACGGGCGAGGCCTACGACGCCGAGGTGACGCAGCGCATGGGCTGCGCGCGCGGGCTGCGCCTGGCCGGTCCCTTCGGTCACGGGGGCGCCCCCGACCGGCTGCGCTCCTACCCCGCCGAGGACCGGACGCCGTGGCCGGTGGCGTGGGCGCCCGATCCGATGCGCGGGACCGTGCCTCACGTGCTGGCGACGACGCAGACGCGCTGCCTGGTCGTGGCCGACGAGCAGGTCGCCGACGGCGTGTTCTACGCGCAGACCTTCTTCCGGACGCGCGGCGAGCAGGATCTCATCGTGGCCGTCCAGGGCGCGATCGACGTCTGGGTGGACGACGCGCCGGTGCTGGTGCGCGGCGTGGAGGAGTGGGGGTCGTGGCAGCGCTTCGGCGCGCAGATCTCGGTCGGCAACGGCCGCCACCGGGTGCTCGCGCGCGTGCTGTCGCCGGCGGCGAGCGTGCGGCTCCTCAACCCCGACGGCACGGCGGCCAACCTCGAGACCGACGGCGACGCGAGCGCGCCCTACGCCCTCGAGCCGCCGCACGTGCTCCCCGACCCGAACCCCATCGAGCCCATCGTGGCGGCCGCGGCGAAGGGCAACGCCTCGCTGGCGGGCTCGCCCATCGACGCTACGCTGGCGGCCTACACCGCGCACTCCGAGCAGCTCGACGATGTGGCCTCGGCGCTGGTGGCCCCGCTGGTCGAGCCGCAGGACGCGGCCGGGCTCGCCCTGCAGATGGCGTCTGGCTTCGTGGCGGAGGACCCAGCCTATCCGCAGGACGCCCGCGAGCCGCGGGCGCGGGCCCTGCGCGCGCGGGCGATCGCGCGGGACCCCCGGCTGTGGCGGGCGCGCCTGCTGACGACGCTGGACGAGGCCGAGCAGCACGGCCTGGCGGAGTCGGTCGAGCCGCTGCGCAGGCTGGCCGACGACGTGCCCTCGGAGCCCGAGGTGCTGGAGCAGCTGGCGCGGGTCTACGGCAAGCTCGGGTGGCGCGGCGATCAGGTGCACGCGCTGGCGAACCTGGCGCAGCGCTTCCCGGACGACGTGGGGGCGCTCCGCGCCTACCTCGAGGCGCTGGACGAGGAGGGCCCCGCGTCGGAGGCCGACCGGGTCGCGGCCCGCATCCAGAAGCTCGATCCCGACGGAGAGATCGACCTCGAGCGGGCGCTCGCCCGGCGCGACTACAAGGGGGCCATCGCGGAGCTCGAGCGCCTGAAGAAGAGGCGCCCCGACCGCAGCGAGATCGCCGCCCGCATCGCCGACGTCCTGTCGCGCTCGGGTGATCCCAGCGCCGCGGCCGCCGAGCTCGAGAAGGCCCTGCAGAAGCACCCGCTCGACGCGCAGGCGCGCTTCCGCCTGTCCGATCGGGCCTACGCCAACGGGGACCCGGCGGCCCTGCGTCACGCGCTCGCCTCGGCGCTCCAGGCGGGGGCCGCGACGGGCGACCTGCGCGCCGCCATCGATCTGCTCGAGGGCGCGACCGATCTCGAGCCGTATCGCAAGGACGGGCGGGCCGTCGTCAGCGAGTACGAGGCGTGGGAGAAGGCCGGGCACCACATGGAGGGGACGGCCGCGCGGGTCCTCGACTACGCCGCGACCTGGGTTCACGACGACGGCTCGAGCGAGATGCTCGAGCACGAGATCCAGAAGGTCCAGTCGCAGGAGTTCATCACCGCAGAGTCGGAGATGCAGCCGCCCACGGGCCTGGTGCTCCACCTGCGCGTGCTCAAGCCGGACGGGCGCGTGCTGGAGCCCGAGCCGGTGGCGGGCAAGGCGACCCTGACGCTGCCGCACCTCGAGGTCGGCGACTACGTCGAGATGGAGCACATCACGCCCGAGGCCGGCGACGGCGCGAAGGGGCGGCAGTACCACAGCCCGCACTGGTTCTTCCGGGAGGCGGACAAGGGCTACTGGCGCAGCGAGTTCGTGGTGATCACCCCCGCGGGCCGCGAGCTGGAGATCGAGACGCGCGGCAACGTACCGGCGCCGCTCACCAGGACGGTGGGCACCTTCGTGGAGCACCGCTGGCGCGTGGATCTCAGCCCCCCGGCCGAGGTCGAGCCGGAGAGCCCGCCCATCACCGAGTTCTTGCCCAGCGTGCGCGTGGGGTGGGGCATCTCGCTGGACGCGACGCTCTCGCACCTCGTGGATCTCGCCGGGGACGAGACGCCGCTCGATCCGCGGCTGCGCGCGCGGGCGCTGGAGATCGTGCGCGGCGTGGCTCCGCAGGCGACCGACGAGCGGGCGCGCCGGATCTATCGCTGGGTCCTCGAGCACGTGCAGGACGGCAAGGAGACCGACGGGCGCCGCGTGGTCACGGGCGGCACCGGCTCACGGCAGTCGGCGTTCCGCTACATGCTGCGGCTGCTGGGCGTACCCAGCGAGCTCGCGCTGGTGAAGAACCGCCTGGCGACGCCTCCGCTCGGGAAGATGAGCGAGGTGGAGGAGTACGAGGCGCTGGTGATGCGCGTGCCCACCGACAAGGGCGTGCGCTGGATGGTGGTGCGCGACAAGTTCGCGCCCTACGGCTACATCCCGGCGGAGCTGAGGGAGCAGCCGGCCATCGTGCTGGCCCCGAGCATGCCCCGCGACGTCGTGCACGCCACGGGGGCCCCCGACGACGACGTGGTGTACGAGGGCCGGGCCGACGTGAAGGAGGACGGGTCGGCGTTGCTGGAGCTGACGCTGACCTTCAGCGGGAACCGCGCCATCGCCTGGCGAAACGCGCTCGATCAGATCCCGCAGGCCAAGCTCTACGATTTCGTGGATCGCGAGCTGGTCGCGCCGTCCTTCGACGGGGGCCACGTGAGGGAGCTGAAGATCGACGGCGCCGACGCGCTCGATCAGCCGCTGGTGATGCACGCGCGCATCGAGGCGCCGGAGCTCGGCAAGATGGTGCACGGCGGGCTGGCGCTGCACCCCCCCTTCGCGCCGAACCTGACGCAGCTCGCGGCGCTCCCCGTGCGGCACACGCCGCTGCTGCGGCGCACCTCGTGGCGCGCGGAGGTGCGCCTGCACGTGGTCCTCCCCGGCTCGATGACGATGCCGGCCGAGCTGGCGCACGGCAGTGCGCGAGACGGAGACGCGTCGGTCGTGGTCAAGGACGCCGTCAACGGGCACGCCATCGACTTCGATCGCGCCATGGTCCTGCCCGCAGGCCGCGTCCAGCCCGGCGAGGAGTACGCGGCCTGGCAGAAGTTCGTCCGCGAGGCGGACAGCCTCGTCGCGCGCGACGTGCTGATCGGCAGATAGACGCGCCCCTGGTCAGCGCGGCGGCGACTTGGACAGGTCGGTGAAGACGCCGCCGGCCTTCGTGTCGGCGATGCGCTGGCGGACGACCACGTAGGCCTTGTCCTGCTTCTGCATCGCGTCGATGACCTGCTGCCGGGACTGGCCGCTGCCGGGGAAGGCGCCGGAGGTGGGAAACTTGGCGGCCCAGTCGAGGTAGACCTGCCACGCGGCCTTCGCCTCGTCCCACTTCTTCTGGCGCTCCTTCAGGTCGGCCAGGACGAAGAGGATGCGCGCCCGCAGGGCCGGCTCCTTGTCGGAAGCGGCGAGCGAGGCGCGGTTCCACGCGGCCTCGGCCTCGATCAGGTTCCCGCCAGCGAGCTGGGCTTCACCCAGGAAGTAGTGGCCGAGGGCGTTGTTGGGATCGAGCTCGATGGCCCTCTGGTAGGCGGCGATCGCCCCGGCGAAGTCCCGCGCCGCGTACTTGGTGTTGCCTTCCTTGCACGCCTCCCGGTACTTGGCGCCGCCGCCGCTGCTCTCTGCCGTGTCCGCCGCGGGCTTCTTCTTCCCCTCCGCGAGCGCCGCGGGCCCCGCCACGACGAGCGCGGGAAGGAGGACGAGCCCCGAGACCAGGCGTGCCAGGCGTCTCCGCGTCATCGAACCCAGACTATCAGACCTGGGGACCCTTGCGGCAAGGCGTAGGGCGGTGCCACAAGGGAGCCAATGGCGCTGCTCCGGACGCTCGAGCCCGAGGTGATGGATACCGAGGAAGAGGCCCAGGACTACGACGCGATGGACCACGCGCAGGTCAACGCTCGCTTCTGCGACGACCTGCTGGCGATGGGGCCGCGCCCCCGACGGGTCCTCGACGTGGGGACCGGGACGGCCCTCATCCCCATCGAGCTTTGCCGGCGGGACCCGCTCGTCGAAGTGGACGCCATCGACCTGGCCGCCCACATGCTCGCGCTGGCGGAGCGCAATGTCGCGCGGGCCAGCTTCGGCCGCCGCATCCGCGTGGCGCGGGTCGATGCCAAGGCGACCCCATGGCCCGACGGCGCCTTCGACGGCGTGCTCTCGAACAGCATCGTCCACCACATACCCGAGCCGGGACGCGTCCTGGCGGAGGTGTGGCGCCTCGTGCGACCGGGGGGCATCCTCTTCGTCCGCGATCTCGAGCGCCCCGCGGACGCGGCGCGCGTCGCCGCCCTGTTGGACACCTATGCGCCCGTCCCCGAAGGTCCGCCGCAGGAGCGCGCCAGGCACCAGCGGCAGCGCGCCCTGTTCGAAGCCTCGCTCCGCGCCGCGCTCACGGCGGACGAGGTGCGCGTGATGGTGGCGCCGCTGGGCATCGCGGGCGACGCCGTCGCGACGACCAGCGATCGGCACTGGACGCTGGCCTGCGTGAAGCCGTGAGCGCAGCCAGCGCCGTCAGCCCCTTTCCGTGGCACGCGCTGGAGCGGACCACCGCGAGCGAGGCGTTCGCCCTCCGCGAGGTGCGCCGGTGGGCATCCGCGAACGCCGACGTGCCGAGGCTCGCGTCGGCGCTGGGCGAGCTGCTCGGCGCCGAGGTCGAGGTCCTGCTGCAGCGCGTGCAGCCGCTGACCGTGGCACGCGGGATCCCCGGAGGCGCCGGCGTGCTGGTCGCGGGAGCGGACGCACCCCAGATGGATCGCGCGATGCTGGTGGAGGCGGACCTGGCCCTGGTCGCGACAGCCGTCGCGCGCGTCGCCCGGCGGAGGCCACCCGCGTCGATGGTGCCCGGGGCGGCCGCATCCGCGCCCGCGACCGGCGCGCTCGGTGCCCTGGTCGTCGCGGCGCTGCGACGCGCGCACCGGGGCCGCGCCCTGAGGGTGCTCGCGGCGGGACCGGCGACCGCGCTGGAGGCGGACATGACCCGTCTAGGGCAGGAGCTGTTGGCGGTCACGCTGACCGTGCTCGTGGCCCACGAGGCCTACGAAGCGCGCGTGGTCGTCCCCCGCGGCGCGGCGACGGGAGCCATGACGTCCACCTGGGGAGCCGCCGCGCTCTCTGCCCTCGCCGCGGTGCCCCTCGCGATGCCGGTCGTGGGCCACGTGCTGCAGGCCACGGTGGCAGACATCGCCCTGCTGGGCCCTGGCGACGCCCTGCTGCTGCCGGGGTGGCCGCTCGCTCGCACCCCCCGTGGCGAGCTCGCGGGCCCCGTCCTCCTCGCGACGGTCGACGGGGCGACCGGGTTCGCCGCAGAGCTCGGCGAGGACGGGTGCCTTGTGCTACGGGGCGAGCTCGTACCGCTCGGGGCGACGGAGGCGAAGATGGGCGACACGGCAGACACGGACGCGCTGATCGAAGCCATCGGGGAGGTACCCGTGATCGTGCGGGTGGAGCTCGGCGAGGCGCGGATGACGGCGCGCGAGTGGGCCGCGGTCGGACGGGGCGACGTCGTGACGCTGGGCCGTCGCGTCGGGGAGTCCGTGGTGGTGCGCGTGGGCGGCGTGGCCGTCGCGCGCGGCGATCTGGTCGACGTCGACGGCGAGGTCGGCGTGCGGATCGTCGAGCGGTTCGCGGCAGAGGGGGCGAGGCGATGAGCCACGCGCCGGCGGCCCTGTGGATGGGCGTGCTGCTCGGGTCGATGGCGGCGTGCGATGCGCGCTCGGGTGGGGCCCCCGCCGGGTCGGCGTCGGCGCCCGCGGTGGCGCCGGCCTCCGCTGCAGCCAGCGCCTCCAGTGCCCCGCAGGCGACCGCAACGGCCTCGTCGGCGCCAGCGGGCGCGACGCGCTCGTGGCGAGGCACCTACAAAAGCGTCGCCGCCGCCCTGGCCGTGCCCAGCGACAAGAACAAGGTCCACTGGTCCGACAGCCAGACCAGCGCGGGGGTCGGCGAGGGTGCGCTCACGCTGACGGTGGACGGCGCCAGCGGCCACGTGAGCGGCTCGCTCGAGGGAGCGCTGGGACCTGCGACGGTGGAGGGCGCGGTCGCGGACGGGAAGCTGACCGCCAGCCTTCGCCGGAAGGACCCGACCGATCAGGGCTTCACGGGGACCGTCCTCGGGACGGTCTCGGGCGATCACCTGGAGGGGACGATGAACCTGTCGCTCGGCCTGGCCACGACCCTCCGCACCGCGACCTTCACCCTCGCGCCCGCCCCCTAGAATGTTCGCGCCCACCCGCTACCTGCAGTGGGCGCGCCGGTTCTATGGGCAGGTGCGGTTCGATCTCGCGACGAGCGGCATGCCGGGCGTGCCGTCGGCGGAGCTCGGCCTGCCCGACGTGGCCAGCCTCGATGACGCCTCGGCGTGGCCGCGCCTCCGCACGGCCGCCGCCGCTTACAACGACGTCCCGCCGGGGGAGAGCATCGCTGCACTGGGGACGACGCACGGGCTGTGGCTGGCCTACGCGTCGCTCACCTCCCCGGGGGACGAGGTGCTGGTCGAGTCGCCCACCTACGAGCCTCTCGTGCGAATCGCGGAGGGGGTGGGCGCGCGCGTCATCCGCTTCGAGCGTGACGCGCGCGAGGGCTTCGCGCTGGATCCCGACCGCGTCGCCCGCGCCATGACCCCGCGGACGCGCGTCGTCGCCGTCAGCAACCTGCACAACCCCTCGGGCGTGCGCGCCAGCGAGGACGCGCTGCGGGAGGTCGCTCGTTGCGCGGCGGTACAGGGCGCGACCCTGCTGGTGGACGAGGTGTACGCGCCGTTCGACGCGCTGGTCGACTCCTCGGGGGTCTTTCGCGGAAGCGCGCGCAAGCTCGCGCCGAACGTGGTCGCCGTGTCCAGCCTGACGAAGTGCTACGGGCTCGGGTCGCAGCGCATCGGATGGCTACTCGGCCCCGCCGACGTCGTGAGCCGGGCCGAGGACGCCGTCACCGCGAGCTGCGGTATGCTCCCCTTGATCCACGCGCACCTCGGGCTGCACGCGTTCGCGCGCATCGACGCGCTGGCGCGGCGGGCCCGCAGGCTCCTCGGGGACAAGCGCGCCCGGGTGGCTCGCTGGGTCGAGTCGGAGGGTCTGGCGTGGAGCGCGCCTGCGGAGGGCTTGTTCGGCCTGGTGACCGTCCCGGGGGCGGGCGATCTCACCGCGCTCATCGAGAAGACGGCCCGGGAGCGCGAGGTGCTGGTCGCGGCGGGCTCGTTCTTCGGGGTCCCGGCGGGCTTCCGCCTGGCCTGGTCAGCGCCGGGGGAGGTGCTCGACGAAGGGCTGCACCGCCTGGGCGAAGCGCTGCGCTCTGGTGTCGTTCCGTGACGAGCTCGCTAGGGACGTCGGGTGACCATTCCCGGGACCTTGCAATGTGCCCTCGTTCAGGCGAGGAGTCTCTTCCGGGCAGCGCCCCTCCTCCATCGACGGTGCGCTGCTAAGCTCAGCCCCACACACGGTGCGCTTCGTGCACCCAGACGGGACCCATGTCGAGCCTCCTCCACGTGTTCGGAAGCACCTTCCCGGCCTTCGGCGCGAGCCTGCTGCTCGGGGTGATGGTGGTGGCGAGCTACACGTTCGCCGTCTCCCTGGCCGCCGGAGCGAACCGGCGACCGCGGACGCTGCAGGCCGCGCGCTTCGGCGCGTACGGGACGGTCGCCCTCATCGGCGTGTCGGTACTCTGCCTGGCCTACGCCTTCGTCACCCACGACTTCCGCATCCGGTACGTCGCGCACTACTCCGACCGCTCGATGCCGCTGCAGTATCTGTTCACCGCCTTGTGGGGTGGGCAGGACGGGTCGCTCCTCTGGTGGCTGTTCCTGCTCAGCGCCTACATCGGCGCGTGCGTGAAGTGGCTCGGGAAGCGCCACCTGGAGCTTCAGCCGTACATCCTGGCCACGCTCATGGCGGTTGTCCTCTTCTTCTGCGTGCTCATGGCGTTCGCCGCCAACCCCTTCGCGACCAACGTCGCGGGGGCACGCCCCGACGGCGAGGGCCTGAACCCCCTTCTCCAGAACTACTGGATGGTCATTCACCCCCCCTGCCTCTACACGGGCTTTGTCGGGTGCTCCGTCCCCTTCGCCTTCGCCGTCGCCGCCCTGGTCACGGGCCGGCTCGACCAGGAGTGGATCGTCGCCTGCCGCAAGTGGCTGCTGTTCGCGTGGATGTTCCTCGGCATCGGCAACACGCTCGGCATGCTGTGGGCCTACGAGGAGCTCGGGTGGGGCGGCTACTGGGGGTGGGACCCGGTGGAGAACGCGGCGTTCATGCCGTTCCTGACGGCGAGCGCGTGCGTCCACTCCATGATGATCCAGGAGCGACGCGGGATGCTGAAGGTGTGGAACGTCTTCCTCATCGCCCTGACGTTCTTCCTCACCATCTTCGGCACGTTCCTCACGCGCTCGGGGATGATCGCCAGCGTCCACTCCTTCGCGCAGTCGTCGATCGGGTCCTACTTCGCCGGGTTCCTGCTGCTGCTGATCGCCTTCGCGGCGAGCCTGATCATGTGGCGGTGGCCCGAGCTGCGCGACATCAAGCCCGAGCTCCGGCTGCGCTGGGCGGCGCTGGCGTCCGGGTGGCTCGTCATCGGCACGCTGCTCCCGGGCCTGTACTTCCTGTGGCACACGTCGCTGCCCGTGGCGTGGCGGGTCTCGCTCATCGCGGTCGTGGCCGGCGCGGCCGTGTTCGTGGCGCTGGAGATCGTGTTCCGGCGGATGACGCAGGGTCTGGACGTGCGCACCCGACGCCCGCACATCGAGTCGATCTTCTCGCGTGAGTTCACGTTCCTCCTCAACAACTGGATCCTCGTCAGCATCCTCTTCTTCGTCCTGGTGGCGACGACCTTCCCCCTCATCAGCGAGGCGCTGACGGGCGAGAAGGTCACCGTCGGCCCGCCCTTCTACAAGGCGTGGCTGCAGCCTCTCGGGCTGCTTTTGCTCTTCCTGATGGGAGTGGGCACGCTGTTCGGGTGGAAGAAGACCAGCCCCGAGGCCCTGAAGCGCGTGTTCCGGGCGCCCGCGATCGCGCTGATCGCGGCCATCGTCGCCCAGTTCGCCGTGGGACGCCTCGTGGGCTTCCCGGCGGTGGTGTACAGCGACCCCATCTACCCCGGCATGCTGGGTTCGCTCCTCTGCACGTTCAACGCGTACACGCCGGTGATGGGCTTCTCGCTGTGCGTGTTCAACGCGGCGGTCATCGTGCAGGAGTTCGCGCTGCTTTTCCGGGCGCGGGCGCGCACCGGGGCGAGCGCACGGACGCCGGCCATCCTGTGGTGGCTCGGCGGTGTGCCCGGGCTCGTGTACACCCTGCTCAGCCTGACTCCCCAGTCGCGCCGGCGGTATGGCGGCTACATCGTCCACCTGGGCATCGTGGTGATGTTCGTGGGCTTCACTGGGCAGTCGTGGAACACCGACAAGGAGGCCTCGCTCTCCCCGGGTCAGAGCTACGAGGCCGCCGGCTACAAGCTCACGTACACGCGCGAGCACATGGAGGTCGACAACAACAAGCGCATGGTCTTCGCGGAGGTGGACGTGGCCAAGGGCGGCGTGCCCCTCGCGCACCTCTCGCCGGCCAAGTTCATCTACAAGAAGCAGCCAGACTCCCCGACGACCGAGGTGGCCATCGAGCACCGCTTCGGCGACGACGTCTATGTCATCGTCGGGTCCATCAACCCGCAGACCAAGGTGGCTGCCTTCCAGATCCACATCAACCCCCTGGTCACGTGGATCTGGCTCGGGTGCCTGATCCTCATCGCGGGCAGCATCGTGTGCATGTGGCCGCAGCTCGAGCTCGGGGAGTCGAGGCTGTGGGCCGGTGCGCGCGGCGTCGCCGCGACGGCGGCCAGCGTCCTGCTCGGGATCATGCTGGCGGCCACGCCGGCCTCCGGACAGCAGCAGCAGAGCATGTCGACCAGCGACATGGCCGGGGTCGTGCACATCGAGAACGACGCGGAGAGGGCCGTGTTCTCCGCGGTCCGCTGCATGTGCGGGTGCCCGCGCAACCTGCTCACGACGTGCAGCTGCGACGACGCCGAGCGCGCGCGGAACGTCATCCGCGAGAAGATGCGCGCGGGCGAGACGCACGACCAGATCGTGGCCGAGTACGCCGCGCAGTACGGGCAGGACGCCCTAGCGGTGCCGCCGAACACGGGGCTCTTCCGGGTCATCTGGGCTCTCCCGGTCGTGGGCATCGCGCTGGGGGCGTTCGGGCTGGCGCGCATGCTGCGACGCTGGCGCCGAAACGAGGTGGGGGGCGCGACGGCGGCGCCGGCAGACACCCCCCCCCGGGACGCCTACGATGCGCGCCTCGACGACGAGCTGAAGGATCTCGATGAGTGACCGCAAACCGAGGAGGAGCGAAGCTGCAGGGCCGCCCGCGGCGAGTCCGACGTCGCCGGACGACGCGGAGCGGTCGCTCGGTCGGATCATCGCGATAGGGTTGCCTCTGGCGTGTGTCGTGGGAGCGGTGGTCGTGGGGGTGGTGGCCAGCGTGGGCTCCGCGCTCCTGGTCCTGGCCTCGGGCGCGCTGCTGGGGACCATCGCGCTGCTCTGGGCCAGCGTGCGCACGCTGAGCGGGGACGCTCCGCTCCCCCTGGAGCTCGAGGCGCTCGCGGCGCGTCGTCACGTGGTGGACGATCTGTCGGAGCAGAAGACGCGCGTGCTCCGCGCGCTGAAGGACTTGGAGAGCGAGCACGCGCTGGGCAAGATCGACGACGCCGACTACGGCGCGTTCGTGACGCAGTTCCGCGATGAGGCAAAGACCGTGATGCGGCAGATGGATCTGGAGGTCGCACCGCTGCGCGAGGAGGCCGAGAAGATCGCGCAGGAGTACCTGGCGTCGCATCGCAAGATGGCTGTCACACACGACGAGCGGACCGGGCCTGTCGCGCGCCAGGCCTGTCAGTCCTGCGGCGTTTCGAACGAACCCGACGCGGCGTTCTGCAAGAAGTGCGGCTCGGCGCTGAAGACCGCGGAGAAGGTCGATGCGACAAACTGAGCTCATCGCGTCGATTGCGTTCGGGCTCGCATCGCTGTCCGGTTTCCCTGCCTTCGCGGCGCAGGACGCCGGTACGGGCGCGCGCGACGCAGGCACCCCGGCTGCAGCGGCAAGCCAGGCCGAGGAGGGAGCGCTTCCGCCCGGGCATCCGGCGGTCGATGACAGCAACCCGCACGCCCGCACAGGGGCCAGGGCCGGAGCCATGCCGGGGACGTTCGAGGCCCCCGAAGACACGGAGCAGCCCGACCCGAGCCTGCCCCCCGGCGTCATCGCGGTCGACCTGCGGGACGCCGACGACAAGCCAGTACCGCACGAACAGGTGATGCTCGGGATGATCGTGAACTCGGTGGCGAAGGGGGACAGCCGCAAGCACGTCCAGGCCACGACCGACGACCAGGGGCGCGCCCTCTTCTCGAACCTCGAGCTGGCCAGCAACGTGGCCTATCGCGTGAGCTCCGGGTACCAGGGCGGCTCGTTCGCGGCGACGCCGTTCCAGCTGCAGCAGGCGAAGTCGATGCACGTGGTGCTGCACGTGTACCCCGTGACCCACGACATCCAGCAGGCGCTCATCGTCATGGAGGCCACGGTCGCGTGCGAGGTCCGGGACGATCGCATCCAGATCGAGCAGGCGCTGACCATCTACAACCTCGGTCGGACGGCCTGGCAGCCCGACGAGGTTCGGATGAAGCTTCCCGCCAACTACACCGCGTTCAACGCGCAGACGACGATGAGCGACCAGGGTGTGGACGAGGTCGAGGGCAGCGGGCGCCTGCGTGGCACCTTCCCGCCGGGCCGGCACCCCATCGAGTTTCGCTGGCAGGTTCCCTGGTCGGGAGACAAGGACGTGGACTTCGAGGTCGGCCTCCCGCCGCACGTCGCCATCGCCCGCGTGATGATGCCCGCGACCGGGGAGATCAAGCTCATCGCCGAGGGCTTTCCGCCCTCGGAGGTGCGCCACGATCAGCAGGGCCAGAGCTTCCTGGTGACCGAACGCAGGCTACGGCCCGAGGATCCCAGGCTCTCGACGATCGTGCTCGGCATCCACGATCTGCCGACTCCCGGCCCGGGGAAGTGGCTCGCCACGATGCTGGCAGCGTGCGGCGTCGCAGCGGGGCTGGTGCTTGCCCTGACCGGTTCCCATCGCGCGTCACCGGAGCGCCAGGAGGGGGACGCCAGGACCAACCGCGCGGCCATCCTGGAGGAGCTTGCAGAGCTGGAGAGAGGGCGCGAGAACGGAGAGGTCGGACCGAAGACCTACGAGCGGGTTCGACGAGAGCTCATCGATGCCCTGGCACGCACGCTCGTCAAGACGTGAAAACTTCCAGTGTGTCCGTCTGTGGGCAACATGACGACAAGGCTGGGTATGCATCGAGGGAGGAGCCTGCGGAGAACTGGGAGCCGGAATTTCCCCCCCGCCCATACCCGACGCGTCCTTTCCTCCATCCACAGGCGATCTCTCGTTCAACCTACGGGAACGGCTGGTCTTTCCTCTTTATCCCCGTTGCCCCCAGGCTCTATCGACACTTCTATAGATCTCATCTAAGGATGCTACCGAGACACGCCTGATGGAACTCACGGTACCGAAGAAGGACCTGCTCAAGCTCCTGACGCGCATGCAAGGCGTCGCCGAGCGCAAGAGCACGATGCCTGTCCTGTCGAACGTCCTGCTGGCGATCGACGGACCGAGCACGCTGCGCGTGGCTGCGACGGATCTGTACCTGGCACTGGTCGGTCGGGTGATGGTCGACGTCAGCAAGGGCGGCACCGTCGCCGTGTCGGCAAAGGACCTGCTCGAGCGCGTGCGGATGATGCCGGAGGGTCCCATCCATCTGGCCTCGCAGGACAACGCCACGACGACCATCAAGGCCGCAGGCAGCGCACGTCGCTACACCCTGCGCGGGATGCCCGGTGACGACTTCCCGCCGCTGCCGACTCCCTCGGAGGGCTCACCCTCGCTGGCCATCGACGTGGACGTGCTGCAGGAGCTGGTTGCTAAGACGCACTTCTCGATCTCGGCGGACGAGACGCGAGCTCACCTGAACTCGGCGCTCTTCGAGTGGGATGGCGATGTGGTGCGGATGGTGACGACCGATGGGCACCGCCTGTCGAAGATGGAGGTCAAGGTCAGCGGGCGACAGGCTTCCGCGACGATGCTCATCCCGCTCAAGGCCATCCAGGAGCTGCGGCGGTTGAGCGACGACATCGTGGCCGAGGCGAAGGACAGCGCGAAGGAGGGGACTGCGCGTGCCCAGCTGCAGATCACGCAGAGCGGGTCGAGCGCCTTCTTCCAGGGTGGCGGCATGTCGTTCGCGGTGCGGCTGGTGGACGCCCAGTTCCCGCCCTACGCGCAGGTGATTCCTCCGCAGAGCGAGAAGCTCGTCCGGGTGCCCCGAGCTCCCTTTGCCGACGCGCTGCGGGCGGTATCGGTGGCCGCCAGCGAGCGTACCGGCGGGGTGAAGCTCGGTCTCACGAAGGGGACGATGCGCATCACGACGGAGTCTCCCGAGAGCGGAGAGGGCTTCGACGAGGTTCCCATCGAGTATGCGGGGCCCAACATCACCATTGGGTTCAACGCGAAGTATTTTCTCGACGTGCTGGGCGCGCTCGACGAGGACGAGGTCCAGCTGGGCCTCGGCGGCGAGCTGGATCCAGCCGTGGTGCGTCCCGTCGGGCCGCGGCAGTTCCTGGCCGTCGTGATGCCCATGCGCATCTGAGAGCGCACATGCAGCCGCTCGCGATTGAATCGCTGAGCGTCCGGTCGTTTCGCAACCTGAGCAGCGTCGACCTCGAGCCAGGGCCGCGCTTCAACGTGGTGTCCGGCGACAACGGGCAGGGCAAGACCAACCTGCTCGAGGCCGTCTACGTCCTGGCGACGTCGCGGAGCTTCCGGACCTCGAAGCTCGTCGAGCTGGTGGAGTCGGGCGGGGAGACGGCGAGCATCCGGGCGCGGCTCCGGGAAGGGACCGGAGAGCGCGAGCAGTCGGTCGGTCTGCGGGCGGGTCTGCGCGCGGTGAGGGTCGACGGGAAGCGGCCCTCGACCCTGGCGACCTATGCCGTCCGCACACCCATCGTGGCCTTCCATCCCGGGACCGTCGCCCTGTCCGCCGGCCCCGGAGCGGACCGGCGCAGGCTGCTGGACCGGGTGGCGCTGTACCGGCTGCCAGCGTCGCTCGCCGAGGCAGAAGCCTACGGGCGGGCCCTGCGGGCGCGCCAGCGCGTCTTGGAGAGCCGGGGCGACCGGGCCCCCGACCTGGACGACTGGGAGGCTCTGGTCGTGCGCCACGGCCTGGCGTTGAGCGCTGCCCGGGAGATTGCTGCCGGCGTGCTCGGGCCTGCCGCCGAGCGAGCGTTCCGGAGCGTCGGCCCGGCCGACCTCACGTTGCAGGTCGCGTACGCGCCCAGCGCGCCCGGTGACCCGGAGGTCTTTCGGAGCCTGCTCGCGCGCAATCGCACGCGTGACCGTGCGCGGGGTTCGGCGACCGCCGGCCCTCACCGGGACGAGCTGGCGCTCTCTCTCAACGGACGGCCGATGCGGGGAATGGCGTCGCAGGGACAGCACCGCGCGGTCGTCCTGTCCCTCGAGCTGGCCGAGATCGAGGTCATCGCCGAGGCGCGCGGGGTGCGTCCGCTGCTGCTCCTCGACGAGGTGTCGAGTGAGCTCGATCGCGCGCGCACCGCGGCGCTGTTCGCGACGCTGAGCGATCAGCGAGGGCAGGTGTTCCTGACGACCACGCGACCCGAGCTCATCGACACGGGCGCGCTTTCCAGCGTGGAAGAGCGCCGGGATTTCCGCGTTGTCGGCGGGCAGGTCCAGCCCCTGTAGAGAGCCTCTGGTGGCCCCAGGAGAGTGGCGCCCGTCGAGGGGTCGACGGGGGAGGCGCGCGGGCCCGGAGAAGAAGGCGATGGACCCACGTAAGTACCGGAAAGGACGCGGGAAGATGCGGCCGTTTCCCTTGCGGAGCGGGGGCTTCCGACCTATACTCCGAGCCTAGCGCTGCGCCGCTCCCGCCTCCTCCTGGCTTCGGCCGACAATCAAACCGTATTCATGCGCGCAGCTCTAACCGGTAACTGGGGCATGACCATTCGATGGATGCCCGTAAGGACACGACCCACCCGATGTCGAATGTGAGCACGCCGCAGACAAGTCCGCCCCCGTCGTCGAACTACGACAGCACCAGCATCACGGTCCTCGAAGGGCTCGAGGCGGTCCGCAAGCGACCGGGCATGTACATCGGCGACGTTCACGACGGCTCGGGGCTGCATCACCTGGTCTGGGAGGTGGTCGACAACGCGGTCGATGAGCACCTCGGCGGCTTCTGCACGCGGATGGACGTGATCATCCACTTCGACGGCTCCATCACGGTGGAGGACAACGGGCGCGGGATCCCCGTCGGGATCATGCCGGAGCGCGGGGTAAGTGCGGCCGAGGTCGTGATGACCGTGCTGCACGCCGGGGGAAAGTTCGATCACTCCAGCTACAAGGTCAGCGCGGGGCTCCACGGCGTCGGCGTGAGCGCGGTCAACGCGGTCAGCGAGTGGCTGAAGATGGAGATCCGCCGCGAGGGCCACGTTCATTTCCAGGAGTACCGGCGCGGCGTCCCGCAGGGAAAGCTGGAGGTCATCGGGAACTCGGACAAGACGGGCACGAAGATGTCCTTCAAGCCCGATCCGACGATCTTCACCGTGACCGAGTTCCAGTACGACATCCTGGCGAGCCGTCTGCGCGAGCTGTCCTTCCTCAACGCCGGGTTTCTCATCACGCTCACCGACGAGCGCGACGGCGGCCGCAAGGAGACGTTCCAGTACAAGGGCGGCATCAGCGAGTTCGTCGAGCACCTGAACAAGGCCAAGGAGCCGGTGCACGACAAGGTCATCTCCATCGTGGCCGAGCACACGGTCGAGGGCGGCGCCGCTCCCATCGGCATCGAGCTCGCCCTGCAGTGGAACTCGAGCTACTCGGAGCAGATCTTCTGCTACACGAACAACGTCCACAACCGGGATGGAGGGACGCACCTCACCGGGCTTCGCACGGCGCTGACCAAGGTCTTCAACAGCTACGGGACGGCGCAGAACCTCTTCAAGGAGGTCAAGAACGGCCTGCAGGGGGAGGACATCCGCGAGGGGCTGACGGCGGTCATCAGCATCAAGCACCCGGATCCCAGCTTCGACTCGCAGACCAAGAGCAAGCTCGTCTCGAGCGAGGTGAAGACCATCGTCGAGACGACGGTGTACGACAAGCTCGGGCAGTTCTTCGAGGAGAACCCGCAGACCGCCCGGAAGATCATCGAGAAGACGATCCTCGCCGCCAAGGCCCGGGAGGCGGCGCGGAAGGCCCGCGAGGTCGTGCGCAAGGGCCAGCTCGACTACTCGACGCTGTCGGGGAAGCTCGCGGACTGCCAGACCCGTGACGCGACCGAGGCCGAGCTCTACATCGTCGAGGGCGACAGCGCCGGCGGCTCGGCCAAGCAGGGGCGTGACCGGCGCTTCCAGGCCATCCTGCCGCTGCGCGGGAAGATCCTGAACGTGGAGCGTGCGCGCCTCGACAAGATGCTGTCGAGCGCCGAGATCGGGACGCTGATCGCGGCGCTGGGGTGCGGGATCGGCGAGGACAGCTTCGACGTCAACAAGGTCCGCTACCACCAGATCGTGCTGATGACCGACGCGGACGTGGACGGGAGCCACATCCGTACGCTCTTGCTCACGTTCTTCTACCGGCAAATGCCGGAGCTCATCGAGAAGGGCTACCTCTACATCGCGCAGCCGCCCCTCTACCGCGCCCGCCGCAACAAGAAGGATGTGTATCTGAAGGACCAGGCCGGGCTCGACCGCTTCTTCCTCGAGCACGGGGTCGAGGGCCTGGCGGTGCGCGCCAGCAAGGGGCCGACGCTGCAGGGCGATCCGCTCTCCCGTCTCGCCGAGCGGCTCCGCATGTTCCGGCGCGCCCTGTCGAAGCTCGACCGTCGCGCGGACGCGAGCATCATCGGGCAGGTCTTGCACGCAGCCGCTCTTGGCAAGAGCGAGCTGCGGGAGCGCCGCAGGGTCGAGGCCGCGGTGCCGCTCATCCGCGCCCGGCTGGAGAAGAAGAAGCCGGACATCCTGCCGCTCGGCATCGAGGTCGACTGGGAGGTGGAGCACGGCGCGGCGCGCATCGCGATCAGCCCGCGCCCCGGAGCCGCGGCGCGCCCGGTGGTCATCGACTGGAACTTGGTGGACTCCGCGGAGTACGAGGAGCTCTACGCCATCGAGCAGGACGTGAGGTCCATCGGCCCCGCGCCGTACTTCGTGCGCGAGTCCGACAAGGGCAAGGGCGAGGAGACGGAGCTCGAGGACGCCGACGCGCTGTGGGACTACATCGACGCGCGGGGTCGAAAGGGCACCCAGCTCCAGCGCTACAAGGGGCTGGGCGAGATGAACCCGGAGCAGCTCTGGGAGACCACGCTGGACCCGAACACCCGGGTGATGCTCCAGGTGCGGCTGGACGACGTGGTGCAGACCGACCAGATCTTCACGATTCTCATGGGCGATCAGGTCGAGCCACGACGGCAGTTCATCGAGGACAACGCCCTCAACGTGAAGAACCTCGATATCTAGCCGGAAAAAGGTGGCGCCCCGGTGGGGGCACGCATCTTGCGCGGCGACGAGGGCGACTTAGTTTCCCTTCTGCGAGCCAGAGCACGACCGTCGAGAGGGGGTGCCTGGCTCAATCGAAGGCGGCGCCCTGCACGGCGCCCGGAGGAGACGAGCATGCGCCCCGACCGGATGACGACGAAGAGCCGAGAAGCGTTCCAGGCTGCGCTCGACCGCGCTTCGCGGTTCGGCAACCCCGAGCTGCAACCGGAGCACCTCGCCGCCGCGATGCTCGAACAGGAAGGGGGCGTGGGAGGGCCGCTCCTGCAGAAGGCCGGCGCCGACGTGGGAGCCGTGCGCGCCCTGGTCGCCCGCAAGGTCGAGGGCCTACCGAGGGCCAGCGGAGGCGCCGAGCCCGGGCTCTCCCGGCGCACGCTCGAGGTCATCCGCAAGGCGGACGACGAGGCCAAACAGCTGAAGGACGAGTACGTCTCGGTCGAGCACTACCTGCTGGCGATGGCGCGCCACGACCGCGACATGAAGGCGCTCTTCGAGCAGAGCGGCGTCGACTACGAGAAGCTGCTCGCCGCCCTGGCCAGCGTCCGCGGCAGCCAGCGCATCACCGACCCCGATCCGGAGGGGAAGTTCCAGGCGCTCGAGAAGTACTGCCGGGATCTGACGGACGCTGCACGAAAGGGGAAGATGGACCCGGTGGTGGGGCGCGACGAGGAGATCCGTCGCGTGATGCAGGTGCTCTCGCGCCGCACCAAGAACAACCCGGTCCTCATCGGCGAGCCTGGCGTCGGCAAGACGGCCATCGTCGAGGGGATCGCGCAGCGCATCGTGCGCGGCGACGTGCCGGAGTCGCTCAAGAACAAGCGCCTCTTCGCGCTGGACATGGGGGCGCTGGTCGCCGGCGCGAAGTACCGCGGCGAGTTCGAGGAGCGCCTCAAGGCCGTCCTCAAGGAGGTCGAGGCCTCGCAGGGGCAGCTGGTGCTCTTCATCGACGAGCTCCACACCATCGTGGGCGCCGGCGCGTCCGAGGGCGCGATGGACGCCGCGAACCTGCTCAAGCCCGCGCTCGCGCGCGGCGAGCTGCGGTGCATCGGCGCCACGACGCTCGACGAGTACCGCAAGCGGATCGAGAAGGACCCTGCCCTCGAGCGGCGCTTCCAGCCCGTGTTCGTGTCGCAGCCGACCGTGCCCGACACCATCGCGATCCTGCGAGGTCTCAAGGAGCGCTACGAGGTCCACCACGGCATCCGCATCCAGGACGCCGCCCTCGTCGCCGCCGCCACGCTGAGCGATCGGTACGTGCCGGATCGCTTCCTGCCGGACAAGGCCATCGATCTCGTGGACGAGGCGGCGGCCAAGATCAAGATGGAGGTCGACAGCATGCCGGCCGAGATCGACGCCGTTCAGCGCAAGCTGATGCAGCTGCAGATCGAGGTCCAGGCGCTGAAGAAGGAGCGCGACCCGGCGAGCAAGGCGCGGGTCGAGGATCTCAAGCGCCAGATCGCGGAGCTCGAGGAGAGCACCAGCGGGATGCGGGCGCAGTGGCAGCGCGAGAAGGAGGTCATCGAGCAGATCCGGAAGGTCCAGCCCGAGATCGAGTCGCTCCGCCACGAGGCGGAGGACGCGCAGCGCCGCGGCGACCTGGGCAAGGCCGCCGAGATCACCTACGGGCGCATCCCCGAGCTGGAGAAGCGGATCGAGGAGTCGCGCCGGACGCTGGCCAAGGTCCAGGAGAAGACGAGCTACCTCCGCGAGGAGGTGACCGACCAGGACATCGCGGCCATCGTCTCCAAGTGGACCGGGATCCCCGTGCTCAAGATGATGCAGGGGGAGATGCAGAAGCTGCTGCACATGGAGGAGGAGCTGAAGAAGCGCGTGGTCGGCCAGGAGACAGCGGTCGAGGCCGTGGCCAACGCCGTCCGCCGGTCTCGCGCCGGGCTGGGCGATCCGAACCGCCCGATCGGCAGCTTCCTCTTCCTGGGTCCCACCGGCGTGGGCAAGACCGAGCTTGCGCGCGCCCTGGCCGAGTTCCTGTTCGACGACGAGCGCGCCATGCTCCGGCTCGACATGAGCGAGTACATGGAGAAGCACGCGGTCTCCCGCCTCATCGGTGCGCCCCCCGGCTACGTCGGGTACGACGAGGGCGGTCAGCTCACCGAGCCGGTTCGCCGGCGACCGTACAGCGTCATCCTCTTCGACGAGGTGGAGAAGGCCCACGCGGACGTGTGGAACGTCCTGCTCCAGGTGCTCGACGACGGCCGGCTGACGGACGGGCAGGGACGCACGGTCGACTTCAAGAACACCGTGGTCATCCTGACCAGCAACCTCGGCTCCGCGCACATCCAGGCCATCGACGAGAAGGCGGGGCTGGACCCTGAGACACGGCGGGAGCTCGTCCAGCGCGCGGTGATGGAGGAGGTGCGTCGCGCCTTCCGGCCGGAGTTCCTCAACCGTCTCGACGAGGTGGTCATCTTCAACCAGCTCGACCGGTCGCAGATCCGTCACATCGTGGACATCCAGCTGGGTCGGTTCGCGAGCAGGCTGACCCGCCGCGAGCTCTCCATCGAGGTAAGCGATCGCGCCAAGGACTACCTGGCGGAGGTCGGCTGGGATCCGCAGTACGGAGCACGCCCGCTCAAGCGCGCCATCCAGAAGAACCTGGAGGACGCCCTGGCGAAGCGGGTCCTGGCCGGCGAGTTCCCTCCGGGGACGAAGATCCTGGTGGACCGTACGGCGGGTGGCGGGCTGACCTTCACCACCCGGATGCAGAACTAGCAGCCCCGCTCGGTGGGTGAACCAACCACCGCCCCGGAGCAGTCCTGCGAGATGGTGTGATCCCTGTGTCGTCCGTGCCGCGTCTGTCCGGCGACAGGCTGGCGATAGTTCGACACAAGGGGTCGGGAGCGAAAACCCGCCGTGAGCTCGTGGACTTCCGTCATGCGACGGTGTTCACGACGCGGCATGCCCGGCAATGCGCGGTCTAGTCGGACATAAAACTCTCAGCCTGGCTGTCCGTATCCAGCGAGTATGCCGCGCCCGAACGACGGCACGGTTGTCGCATACGGAACCGCTGTCCCCATGGCCACTCGGAAGTCCTCGCTCCCCAAGACGTCCCGCTCGGCCGCGGCCGGGTCGTGGCTGGCCTTGCTGGCGGCGACGACGCTGGGGGACGGAGCGGACACGCTTCATGCAGAGGTCCGGGCAGACGGGCTGGGTGAAGGCTCCTACCGGCTCGTCGTCCAGTCCTACGACACGACCGGCGGACGCATGCCAAGACACGACACGCGGCCCGTCGCCAGCCTCCAGCGGGCCGTGACGGCCGACGAGCTCCGCAATGGTGTTCACGTGCACCTGCTCGAGCTGCGCGGCTCAGGCGTCGACGCCGGCACCGAGCAGCGTCCGATGGTGGTCGCGTGGGTGGAGGCCGGGGAGCCGAACCTCGAGTTCGATGGTCGGACGGCGCGTCCTCGCCCCGGGAACGTCTACGGCGTCGCCCGCCCCGACGGCCGGCAGGACGCCGTACAGATCAGCCTCAATCGCAAGCTCGCGGCCTGAAGTTCCGTCGACCGAGCCTCAGCCCGGCGCGCGTTCGGCCCGGTGAGCGCGGATCTCACGCACGCGCCGCTCGAAGTCCCGCCGCGTGGCCTCGCTCAGATCGGTGCCCCCGAACCGCGTCTCCAGGTACATGTGGGTCAGCGCCAGCACCTCCACGGCGAGCGGGTGGTTGCGCGACTGCAGCTCCTCGGCGTGACGCAGGGGTGGTGTCGACGCAGCGCGGGTGACCCCGTGTCCGTGGAGCGCCGTCTCGAGCGCCCGGTACAGCGCCGCCGCCGTCTCCACGCGCTGGTCGTCCACGCGCTTCACCTTCTTCTCCTCGCCCGCCGCCGCCTTCCGCCGCCTTCGCTTCCACGCGAAGTACCCGAGGCCCACGCCCACGACCAGGGCGCCAACCACGACCCGACCGCGGGTCAGACGCGCGAGCGGCCCCTTGTCGACGCCGGTGGTGGAGCGCATCTTCTCGTAGAGGCGGCTCACCTCGTCGAAGAGGCGCACTTGCTTGCGCAGATCGTAGCCGACCACGTACGTGCTCCAGCGCTGGGAGAGCGCCTCCACGAAGTCGCGCATCAGGTAGTAGAAGCCGTCGCGGGGCTCGAGCGGCTGGGCGCCGCTCGGCGGGGTCGGGTCGAAGGTCACCCAGCCCGGGTGGCTCGGGTGGTCGACGTAGGCCTCGACCCACGAGTGCGCGTCGCCCTCGCGCACGGCGTAGTAGTGCCCCCAGCGGTTCCAGGTCCCGCCGACGAAGCCGGTGACGTTTCGCGAGGGGATGCCCACGCCGCGCAGCATCATCGCCATCGCGGTCGAGAAGAACTCGCAGTGACCGCGCTTCGACTCGAAGAGGAAGTGGTCGACCGGCTGCGGCTTTCCCTGGGAGGGAGACTTGAGGTCGTAGCCATACTCGCGACGCAGGTGATCCTCGATCGCGTGCGCCTTGGCCTCGCTGGTGGTGAGGCCCTCGGTCCACTGGCGCGCGAGGTCGACGACCCGCGGCGGCAGGTCACCCGGCAGGGCCAGATAGCGCGCTCGCTCGGGCGGGGTCATCGGCTCCACCAGCTGCTCGCTGTCGCCGGCCACGTACACGTCGTAGCGAAGCCCTCGTGCGTCCGACCCCGTGTAGCGCAGCTCGTCCTCCGAGCCGCGCTGCACGGTGAGCGCCTCCCCCAGCAGGATCTGGTTCTGCGGTTTCACCCGCAGCGCGACGGCCCGCGGCGGCAGGAAGAGCACCGGGGGATCGATGGGCTCCAGATCGAAGGAGATGACCCGGTCGCGATCGCTGGGTCCGCGGAACAGCGGGTACACGTCGTTGCCGTCCAGCCCGTGGTCGGCGGCCCGCAGCTCGCGCTGCGTGCGCTGCCAGGCGCGCCCGTCGTAGGCGTCGAACGCCGTGCCGCGCAGGCGCAAGGTGAGGCGCGTGGGCGGCTCCGGCAGGTCCTTCACCTCGAACCGCAGGGCGATGGTCGGGTCGTCGCGCAGCACGCCCACGTCGCCGAGGTCGACGTGCTCGGAGAAGCCGATCATCCGGCCCGAGCGCGAGTGGTTGAGGAGCAGGAGCGACAGGCCGACGCGCGGAAAGAGCAGGAAGAGCGCGGTGGTGAACAGGAGAATGGGCACCGACAGCAGGCACGTGGCGGCGAGGAAGCCGCGGCCCACCACGCGACGGCTGCGGAGGATCCGGGGAACGTCGACCGGGAGCCCCGTGCGGTCGCGCGCGCCCTGCCGGTAGTTGCCCTCCACCTCGCGCCGCAGGTGACTGAGCACGAGCGCGCCCGGTGCCACGACCAGGAAGCCGAGGAAGCAGATGCCGTACGAAAGCCCCCCGCCCAGCACCGTCCCGGCCACGAAGTGCAGGAGGGACAGCACGATGATCTGCTGGTCGTGGGCCGCCCCGCGCCGGGTCGCGAGCCGGACGATCTGCAGGAGGGCGGCGAACTCCACCGCGACGTCGAGCGGCGAGCGGCCTGCGAGGAGCCGCGCGCCCTGCACGAGTAGCAGCGTGAGCGGCGCGATGGTCGCGAAGTGGCGCAGCGCAGGACGCCCCTGCCACGACTCGGGGATGGCGATGGCGACGGCGAGCCCCAGCACGAGCAGCAGGTTCGTCCAGGGGCTCAGCGACGCCGTGCTCACCACCGCGAGCACTCCGAGCGCCGCGAGCGCGTCGGTCATCACCCGGTGGACCAGACCGAACCTCACTGGGCCGCCTCGGCGCTCCGGTCCATGCTGGCCGCGACCGGCTCGAGCAGGGCGAGGTAGCGCAGCAGCGGGTCGGCGCCCACGGCGCGGTCGGCCCGGCTCTGTCCGCTGGCGGTGGTCACCACCAGCACGCGGTCGCCGCGCTTGATGTGCGCGACGGCGCGCGAGGCGAGGTCGCGCACGCGCCGCTCGAACCCCGCCGCCCAGTCCTCGCCTGCCCCGTCCGGACGGAGCACGTCGAGCGTCAGCGTCACGTCGGGGCGTGTCTCGCGCGCGCGCTCGCGCATCACCATGCGCCCGATCGCCGCCGTCTTGCGCCAGTGAACGTCCCTGGGATCCTCGCCGTCGCGCATCAGCTTCAGGCCGAGGAACTCCTCGCCGTGGCCCCGGCCGACGACGAGGTCGGCCCCGGGCGAGCGCCCGGCGGGCGGGGGCGGGAGCTGCACCGGATCGACCGCGGGGTAGATGATGAGCTCCCCGTCGGCAGGGACCTCGCGGGACTTCTCGAAGAGCCCGAAGGGAAAGCGTGTCGCGATGCGGAAGCCCACGTGGACGTCCCGTCCTCGCCGGGTCGGCGTCCGCCGGTACGCCGCCACCTGGGCGGACTTGGGGCTGATCTTCAGGAAGAAGCAGCGCTTGTCGGCGGGCTGGCCGGCGCGCAGGTCCTCCACCTCGATGGCGTACGAGGGGACCCGCGACTTGTGGTTGAAGACCTCGATCTCGACCAGGTGAGCGCGCCCGACCTGGGCCCGCAGCGGCAGGCGCCGCACGACGGTGAGATCCCGCAGCGACAGCTCGCTCATGATGCCGCTGACCACGATGAGGGCCAGGAGCATCCCGAGCAGGAGGTAGAGCAGGTTGTTCGCGGTGTTGATGGCGGCGAAGCCGACGCCGAGGGTGATGCCGACGAAGAACTTCCCCTCGCGCGTGAAGCGAAGACGGCGCGGGGGCCGCATGCGCTTGCGCCACGCGGCGAACCACGGCCAGAAGCGGTGGGGAGGACGCGGCGCAGGGGTGGCCGGCGTGGCCATGGGGCTCAGAGGGGAACGGGGATGCGTGCGACGATGTCGCGCACCGCGGACTCTGCCTCGTCGCGGGAGGGCACGAACCCGTCCGCCTGCGTGGCCAGGCGGACGCGGTGGGCCAGGACGGGAATGGCGAGGTCGTGGATGTCGTCGGCGATGCAGTAGTGGCGGCCCCGCAGCAGGGCCCGCGCGCGCGCCGCGTGACCGAGGGCCATCGCGGCCCGGGTGGACGCGCCCAGGGAGAGGAGCGGCGAGGTGCGGGTCGCGACGATGAGGGCGTGGAGGTAGTTCGCGAGCGCCGTGTCGATGGTGACCCGCTCGACCTCGCGCTGGAGGGCGACGAGGCGCGCAGGGTCCAGCACGCAGGTGACGTCGCGGGCCGTGTCGGTGTGCCCGTCGAGGACCAGGCGCATCTCGACCTGGGCCGGGGGGTATCCGATGCGGACCCGCAGCAGGAAGCGGTCGAGCTGCGACTCGGGGAGCGGGAACGTCCCGGCGAAGTCCTGTGGGTTCTGCGTTGCAATGACGAAGAAGGGCTCCGGCAGCGGGATGGTCTGGCCGTCGAGCGAGACCTGCCCCTCGTTCATCGCCTCGAGCAGCGCCGACTGGGTGCGCGGGCTGGCGCGGTTGATCTCGTCGGCCAGGAGGATGTTGGCGAAGATGGGCCCCTGGCGCAGCACGAACTCGCCCTGGCGCTGGTCGTAGACGCTGACCCCGAGCACGTCGCTCGGCAGGAGATCGCTCGTGAACTGGACGCGCCGCAGGTCGCCACCGACCGACTTCGCGAGCGCGCGGGCCAGGGTGGTCTTCCCCACGCCGGGCACGTCCTCGATGAGCAGGTGGCCACGCGCGAGGAGCGCGACCAGCGCCAGCTCCACCGCCTCGTGCTTGCCCTCGAGGGCGGCCTCGACCGCGTGTCGCAGCGTCTGGAGCGCAGGCAGCTCCTCGGCGATGCGCGTCGCGGCGGCCGTCATGTTGCCCAGAATAGCACGGCGTCGCGACATAGAAGTGCAGCCACGCCGCAGCCCTCGAAACATTCATGTGTGAAGCAGGTCCCGCCGTCTCACCGCGTGGTTGCCGCGGGTGAGCGGTCGAACGAAGATGCAGGCGCGTGTCCGTCGTCGAGCTCCGCAACGTCACCAAGACCTTCGGGCCCGTGCGCGCGCTGCTTGGCGTCTCGTGCAAGTTCGAGTCGAGCACGGTCAGCGTCGTGCGGGGGCCGAACGGCTCCGGGAAGTCCACCCTCCTGGCCATCCTGGGGACGCTTGCCCGCGCGACCTCGGGCAAGGTCGACCACGGTGATTTGGGCACTCGCCGGGCGCTGGTCCGGCAGACGCTGGGGTGGCTGGGGCACGAGTCCCTCTGCTACCCGGACCTTACCGGCCGGGAGAACATCGAGCTCGCGGCGAAGCTCCAGGGGCGGGACCCCCACCAAGCGTACCGGCGCGCTGTCGAGCGCTTCGAGCTGTCGGCCTTCTGCGAGCGTCCCGTCCGGACCTACTCCCGGGGGCAGCGCCAGCGTGTCGCCCTCGCCCGGGCGCTCGTGCACGAGCCCCGCCTCCTCCTGCTCGACGAGCCGACCACGGGCCTGGACCAGACCGGGGCCGAGCGGCTGCGGACGGTCGTCGCCGAGGAGGCCGAGAGGGGTGCGGTGGTCATCGTCGTCACCCACGATGGGCCCTTCGCCGACGCCATCGCGGGTCATGTGGTGACCCTGGAGCGGGGGCGCGTGGTGGAGGACGTGGTGACGGAGTCCTGAATGTGCGTCGAGTTTCACGTGAAACACCGCCTTCCTTGCCAAGTTCGGTTCCGAAGACGAGCGACCGCGACACGAAGAGGAGCGATCGCCTCGCGGAGTCGAGATGGTGAGGCGCGATGTCGAGCTCGGGTGACTTTCATGCGTTACCGGTCGAAACGACGGCCTCGACCAGCGCCAGCGCCCGCTCCACGTCCGCCGGTGTGTGAGCTGCGGTGACTGTCAGGCGAAGACGGGCTGTCCCCCCCGGGACCGAAGGTGGGCGGATGGCGCGAACGGGGAGGCCTCGTTCGACGAGGGTGCTCGCGATCTGGACCGCCTTCCCGGCTTCCCCAACGATCCAGGGGACGATGTGGTGTGCGCCGGCAGGGCGCACTCCGAGACGCTCCAGCCCGTCGCGAAGCTGAGCCGCAGCTGCGGCCACCCTTGTCCTTCGTGCGGGCTCCTCGCGCGCGCGCCGGACGTTGTGGAGCGCGGCGGCCGCCGTCACGGGGCTTAGCCCGGTCGAAAAGACGAAGGAGCGCGCGCGGTTCCACAGCCACGTGACGAGCGATGGGCACCCCGCCACGAAGGCTCCCCCAGCCCCGAACGCCTTGCCGAAGGTCCCGATGACGGCATCCGCCAGCACCCCGGCCTGTACGCAGAGACCCCGTCCGTCCGGTCCCAGGACCCCGAGGGCGTGCGCCTCGTCGACCAGCAGGGCCGCCCCGCGCACATCACAGAGGCGACGGAGCGCGGCGAGATCGGGGGAGTCGGCGTCCATGCTGAAGTAGGACTCGGTGACGACGAAGGCGTGGCGCTCGGTGCGGCGCTTCAGGGCGCGCTCGACGGCGTCGAGATCGAGGTGGGGGACGACCTCCACCCTCGCCCGGGAGAGCCGCGCGCCATCGATGATCGACGCGTGGTTGAGCTGGTCGCTCACCACCAGGTCCCCCGGGCCGGCCAGGGCAGAGAGCAGCCCGAGGTTCGCCGCATACCCGCTGGTGAAGACCAGGGCTGCGGGTTGCCCCACGAGCTCCGCCGAGGCCCTCTCGAGCTCCACGTGGACGGGCCGGTCGCCGGAAACCAGACGCGAGGCCCCCGCCCCCGACGCCTCCGCCGGGGCGGCCTCTGCGGCGAGCCCCAGATAGTCGTTGGAGCAGAAGGAGAGGCCTCGACCGTCGGTGCTGGGTGGACGGTCGCGGAGGAGGTCGAGGTCCCGGGCCTGCCGGATGGCTTCGTCCAGGAACCCGAGCACTCCGGGTGTCCCCTGTTTCACGTGAAACATCCGGGCTCCTCGCGACGGTTCAGTCGCCCCGGGCTGCGTCCGCGGACTCGAAGGGCTCGAGGGCGTCGTCGATGCGGACCAGCATCCGCCGCATGAGGTCCCGCGTGCGGCGCTCGACGGACTCGCGGCGGTCGCGCTCGGCCTCCACTTCATGGGCGAGGGCCATGGCCGCCAGGAGGAGGGCCTGCGGCTGAGCTCTTCCACGAGGGCCCAGCTCGGCGAGCTTCTCCTCCACCATGCCGGCGAGGCGCTGCAGCTCATCCGCCGGCGCAGAGCTCACGAGACGGTAGTTCTGCCCTGCGATCCGTAGCTCCACAGTGCGGCGCTCCATGGTGGCGGGCCCGGAGCCTATCACGGCTCCGGAGGCCTCGAGCGGCGCCTGGAACGAGCGCTAGTCCGTGCCCGCGTCCTCGACGAACCCCGAGGGGACGGCGCCGTGGCAGGCCTCGATTCCCTGGCACACCGCGCACTCCACCGCGAAGTCCTGCCCCGGGAAGCAGGGGGTGGGCACGGAGCTGCTGCTGGAGTTGGACGCGGCCAGGAGGCAGTTCGGCTGGGGTAGGGACGGGAGCGGGTTGTCGTCCGCCGCCGGGAAGGTGATGAGGCATCCGTCGCACACGTCGACGGGGAACTCGAACTCGTCCGACTGGATGGTGTTCCCGCCCGTGGTCTGACCGAAGAAGGTGACGTAGGTGACCAGGCGGGTCGTCCCCCCGCTCTTCACGTTGGACTGGAGGTTCGCGTCGTTGGCGATCGTGTTCTGGTCCACGACGGTCACGGTGATCGGCGCGTACCCCGGGACGCTTCCCGAAGAGGGGTAGACGGTGGCCGAGGCCAGGCGGGTGAAGGTGTTCAGCTGGTTGCCGGCAGCGTCCGTGATGCGGACCACCGCGCCCTGCACCGTGATGATGTTGGTCTCCGTCTGGAGCTGCTGGGAGTTCACCTCGGGGACCGACTGGTTGCCGATGAGGTAGGTCGGCGAGTAGTCGGAGCGCAGGGCGATATCGAGCACGCCTGACGAGATGAAGGGCTGGGTGGGGTCGTTCGTGAAGGAGCACTGCTCCCCGGCCGTCACGGGCTGCGCCTCGAGGACGTCCTGGACGAACAGCGTGCTGTCGTCATGCTTGCACGCCGACGTCGTGGCGAGACCGCCGGCGACCAACGTGAATCCGGCCAGAAGGTGGCCCCAGACGCGCTTCATGAGCATCCTCCAGTGACGCATCCCGCAAGACTGCTCACGGGACGCAAGACGACACCGATGACAAAGGGTACTGCCCTGCACGACAAAGCGCCAAAAAGTGGCGGGTCGGATGTGGGACGAGGCCCGCGCCGGGATCAGATCGCGGCGTGCAGAGCGTCGAGACGGACGCGCTCGATGGGCGCCTCGCCCACGGCCCGGAGCACGGGGAGGCGGACGGCGTTGCCCGCCCGCTTCTTGTCGGTCGCCACGTAGGGCCAGGCCGCGGTGAGCTCTGTCCGGTCCACAGCCGCTGGAAGGCCGAGCGCGGAGAGCAACGCCCGGGTGCGGTCGAGCAGCGCAGGCGGCGTCCAGCCGAGCTTCACCGTCGCCTGCAGCTCTGCCACGAGGCCCAGCGCCACCGCCTCCCCGTGCAGCCAGCGGCTGTAGCCGCCGTGTGCCTCCAGCGCGTGCCCGAGCGTGTGCCCGAGGTTCAGCACCATGCGCAGCCCCGCTTCCCGCTCGTCGTCGCGCACGATCGCGATCTTCGCGGCGATGGCGGCGCGGATGACCGGCCGCAGGGCGGCGTGCTCCCCGCGCGCCAGCGCCGCCGCGCCCTGCTCGAGGCGCTCGAGGAGGGCCGGGCTGGACGTGAGGGCGATTTTCACGATCTCCGCCAGGCCCGATGTCCGCTCCCGCGCGGGCAGGGTCTGCAGGTGGCCCAGGTCCACCACCACGCCGCTCGGCTGGTGGAAGGCTCCGATGAGGTTCTTGCCCGCGGGATGATCGAACCCGGTCTTGCCGCCCACGGAGGCGTCCACCATGGCCAGCAGCGTCGTGGGCACCTGGACGAACCGGATGCCCCGCAGCAGGCAGGCCGACGCGAAGCCCGCCAGGTCCCCCACGACCCCGCCGCCCGCGGCGATCACCAGCGCGTCGCGATCGACGCCGGCGCCGAGCGCGGCATCCCAGATGGTGGACACGCTCGCCAGGGTCTTCTGACGCTCGCCCGGGGGCAGCGTCACGCGCGAGCCCGGGACGGCCAGGGGGTGCAACGCCGCCTCGATCGCCGCCCCGCGCGCACGTTGCACGTTGGAGTCCGTCACGAGCAGCACGGACGACGGGGCGCACCGCGCGACGGCGTCGGTCAGCCGCGAGGGCTCGTCGTCGCAGACGTCGATGGTGTAGCTGCGCGCGCCGAGCGGGACGACCAGCGGGTCGCGCTCCACCAGCGCCGCGACGGCCTCCACGATGGCGTCGACGTCGAGCCCCTCGCTGGAGAGCGCGAGGTGGCACTCGGCGTAGGCGTCGGCGCGCTCGGTGAGGAGGTGGGCGGCGCGGGCCACGGGATCGCCTCCGAGGGCGAGGTTGGGGCGCGCGGCCACGTCGGGAACGCGGGCGACGATGGTCTCGGGGGAGGCGCTCAGGGTGACCACGTGGGCGCGCTCGAGCGCGAGGTGACGGGCCTTCCGGACGGTGACCGTGCCTCCGCCGAAGGCGATGACCCGGGGGGAGGGATCCGCGAGCAGCCTCTCGACCAGCGCAGCCTCGCTCGCGCGGAAGCTCGCCTCGCCGCCCTCGCGCCAGAGCTCGCGCACGCTCATGCCCGTGGCCCGCTCGAGCTCCGCGTCGGTGTCGACGAACGGCACGTCCAGCCGGGCGGCCAGCCGCGGTCCGACCGTGCTCTTGCCGGTCGCCATGAAGCCGCTGAGCACCACGGGTTTCATCGATCAGTACTCCGCCAGCTGCGTCTGGTAGCCGTCCAGGTTGCGCACCAGCTCGCGCAGCGAGTCCCCGCCGACCTTCTCGAGCAGCGCGTCGGCGAGGACGATGCAAACCATGGCCTCGCCCACCACGCTGGCCGCCGCCACCGCGCACACGTCGCTGCGCTCGAAGGCCGCCTGGTAGGCCTCCTTGGTGCGGACGTCGACGCTGGCCAGCGCCTTCTTCAGCGTGGCGATGGGCTTCATGGCGGCGCGGCAGACGACGGGCATCCCGTTGGTGATGCCGCCCTCGAGCCCGCCTGCGCGGTTCGAGGGGCGCGTGAAGGTGTGCGTGCCGGCGTCGTAGTGAATGGGGTCGTGGACGCTGGAGCCGGGCGTGAGCGCCGCCGTGAAACCTGCCCCGATCTCGACCCCCTTGATGGCCTGGATGCTCATCAGCGCCTGGGCCAGCCTCCCGTCGAGCTTGCGGTCCCACTGCACGTGGCTCCCGAGGCCCGGGGGGACGCCGTGGGCGATCACCTCGAAGACGCCGCCGAGGGTGTCGCCGGCGTGCGCCGCGTCGCGGATGGCCAGCCGCATGCGTGCCTCGGCCTCGGCGTCCACGCACGCCAGGTCGCTCGCCCGCGAGCGTTCGCGCGCCTCGGCCAGAGGGACGGCGAGCGGCGCCGTCGCCACGGGGCCGATGGAGACCACGTGCGCGAACACGTCGATCCCGACCGCTGCCAGCAGCTTGCGGCACACCGCGCCGACCGCCGTCCGCGCGGCCGTCTCCCGTGCGCTCGCGCGCTCGAGCACGTCGCGCAGATCGTGGCGGTCGTACTTCATGCCGCCCGCGAGGTCGGCGTGTCCGGGGCGTGGCCGGGAGAGCGGCTCGGGAGGGACGGGGAGCGGGCCGGGCGCCATGCGGTCGAGCCAGTTCGCGTGATCGCGATTGACGATGGAGAGCGCGATGGGCGACCCCAGCGTCTCCCCGCCGCGCACGCCGCCGACGAGCTCCACCTGATCGGTCTCGATCTTCATCCTCCCGCCGCGTCCGTAGCCGCGCTGACGGCGCGCCAGGTCGGCGTCGATGTCGGCGGCCAGCAGCGGCAGGCCGGAAGGGATGCCCTCCAGCAAGGCCGTGAGACGAGGCCCGTGCGACTCCCCCGCCGTCATCCAGCGAACGCGCGACATCGGGAGCGTAGGCTAGTCGACCTTCGGGAGACTGTGTCTCATGTTTCATGAGACCTAGCAGATGAAGATGAGTGCGAATGCGCTGAGGCTCGTGGTCACGCGTGAGGGAGCGGTGCGCTTCGAGGTGCTCGCGAAGCCGCGGGCGCGCACGAGCCGCGTGGCCGGGGTGCGCGAGGAGGCGCTGGTCGTCCAGCTCGCCGCGCCGCCGGTGGACGGCGCGGCCAACGCGGAGCTCATCGAGACGCTCGCCGCCGCCCTGTCGGTGCCGCGGCGGGACGTGACGCTCGTGCGCGGGGAGGCGGCGCGGACGAAGCTCGTCGAGGTCCGCGCCCTCGGCGCCGACGAGGTCCGCGCGCGCCTGGAGCTGGCCCTGCGCTGACGGGCCCGCGTGCTAGCCTCCGGCCCCATGGGGGCGGCGCTGCGCTTCGAGAAGTACGAAGGGCTGGGCAACGACTTCATCCTCGCCGAGGCGAGCGACGAGCGCGCCGTGACGCCCGAGCGCGCGGCGGAGCTCTGCGATCGTCGCTTCGGCGTCGGGGCGGACGGCGTCCTGCTCGTGCTCCCGCCCAGCGTTCCCGGCTGCGACACGCGCATGGTCGTCATCAACGCCGACGGCTCGATCCCCGAGATGTGCGGCAACGGAGTCCGCTGCGTGGCGCGCCACGTGGCGGCCGCGCGGGGTCTCTCGCGGGGGACCGTGCGGGTGCAGACGGACGCGGGCGAGCGCGCGTGCACGCTGGAGGAGGACGGCACGGTCACCGTCGACATGGGCGTCGTGCGTGTCCTCGGCGAGCGCGCGGTGGAGGTGGACGGCCGGTCGATCGTCCTCGCCCTGGCCGACGCGGGCAATCCCCACGCCGTGCTCTTCGGCGCCTTCACGCGCGGCGACGTCGAGCACCTCGGCCCGCGCATCGCGACGCACACCGCCTTCCCGCGGGGGACGAACGTGGAGTTCGCGTGCGTGCTGGGCGACGGCATCGACCTGGTGGTGTGGGAGCGCGGGGTGGGGATCACCCTGGCGTGCGGGACGGGCGCCTGCGCCACCGCGGCCGTCGCGTGCCACAAGGGCCTCGCGGCGCACGGCGCGCCGGTGACGGTGCGCCTCCCCGGGGGTCCCCTGGTGGTGACGGTCGCCGCCGACGGGCGGACGACCATGCGCGGCCCCGCGCGCCGGGTCTACTCCGGCACCACGTCGTAGCCTGCTCAGCCCTCGACGATCGTGCCGATGGGCTCGCCCAGCACGACGCGCTTGATGTTGCCGTGCGTCGCCATCTTGAAGACGCGGATGCGCATGTTGTTGTCGCGGCAGAGGGAGACGGCCGTGGCGTCCATGACCCCGATGCGCTCGGCGAGGAAGCGGTCGAACGTCATGTTCGGGTACATCTGCGCGTCGGGGTGGGTCACGGGATCGCGCTGGTAGATCCCTTCGACCTTGGTCGCCTTGCAGAGGCAGTCCGCGTGGATCTCCATGGCGCGGAGCGCGGCGGCGGTGTCGGTCGAGAAGTAGGGGTTCCCCGTGCCGGCCGCGAAGATGACGAGCCGGCCCTTCTCGAGGTGACGGATGGCGCGCCGCCGGATGTACGGCTCCGCGACCTGGTGGATCTCGATGGCGGTCATCACCCGAGTGGGCACGCCCGCCTTCTCGAGCGCGTCCTGCATGGCCAGGGAGTTGATGACCGTGGCCAGCATGCCCATGTAGTCGCCCTGGGCGCGGTCCATCCCCGCGCTGGCGCCCTTCAGCCCGCGGAAGATGTTCCCGCCGCCGACGACGAGGCCGATGTGGACGCCGAGCGCGTGGACCTCGGCCAGCTCGGCGGCGGTCGCCCGGATGACGTTGCCGTCGATGCCGAAGCCGCCGTTCTGCCCGCAGAGCGCCTCGCCGCTCAGCTTCAGCACGATGCGCCGGTACTTCAACCCGGGGTGCAGCGGCGGCGGAGCGATCGTGTCGTCGTCACGCAGTTCAATGGGGCCCATCGAGCGCGACGATTACCCCTGGTGGTCCGGGCGTGCAATGGACGACACGCGCTGCTCGAGCTTCTCGACGAGCTTCTCGGCCCCGTGCGCCCGGGCCAGCAGCGTCGCCATGCGGAGCTGACCCTCGGCCAGCGCGGGCCACGCATGACGGTAGTCTGCCGCCTCCGCGTCCAGGTCGAACCACACCCGCAGCCAGGCCACGTAGAGCTGCTGCTCGTCGTCGTGCGACGACTCCAGCATCCGCACGGCCTCGAGGGCGGTGTCGGGATCGCCCTGCTCGAGCAGCGCCTTGACCAGCACGTGCGTCCGGTAGAGGTCGGCCTCGCGGTTGCCGATGGGGGTCATCGCCTGGAGCTGCTGGATGCTGCGCTCGAGGCTCGCCGGGCTCCCTGCCGACCGCTCGAGATCGGCGTCGACCACGGCGCGCAGCCGGTCGAGGCGCCCCCCGCGCACGAGCAGCGGAGAGCCGCTCGCCATCACGTCGAGCGCGCCGTCGCGATCTCCGTCCGCGAGCAGCACGGCCGCGAGGCCCAGCCGCGTCGCGAAGAGCTTCGCGAGGAAGGGGGTGTTCTGCCGGCGCCGCGCGACCAGGCCGCGCAGCACGGGCGTGCCGGTCCGCGCCGTCCGGAGCTCGCGCGTGAGTCGAGACTCCTCGGCCCGCAGGATGGCGAGGACCAGCGCCGTCACCGTCACCCCCACCGTCACGATCAGCGAGGCGAAGGAGCCCAGCGTCGCCTCCGAGCGCGTGTAGACGAGGTACGCCTCGAGCCCGGCGACGAAGATCCCCGTGAGCCCGGCCGAGGACAGCAGCCACCGGGACGGCGTGGCGACGAGGGGCCGCCCCCGTTCCGCGGAGACGGTGGGCGCGAGCGCAGCGTCGGACATCGGCGGCGAGCCTGGTCTACCACGCGGTGGCGTCCCTCGCCGTCTCGTAGTAATCGGGGCGCATGGGCCGCATCCGCCGGATCACCACGGCCGGGGGCATGCTCATCCTGCTCGCCGTCGTGGCGATGGGCTGCTCCGGCTGCAAGAGCAAGTCCTCCGCGCCCGTCGCCGATGCGGGCGTGACCACGAGCGGCGCCCTCACCCCGGAGCAGGCGGCGCAGGTCCTCGCGCGCGTCGGCGATCACACCATCACGCTGGGCGAGTTCGAGGCCGCGCTCGAGCACATGGACCAGTTCGATCGCATGCGGTACCAGTCGCCCGAGCGCCGCAAGGAGCTGCTGGGCGAGATGATCGACGTGGCCCTCCTGGCCGACGAGGCGCACGACAAGGGGTACGACAAGGACCCCGTGACCCAGCAGGAGCTCCGCGAGATCCTGCGCGACGCGATGCTGAAGAAGGCGCGCGAGGGGGTCCCTGCGCCCAACGAGCTCCCGGTGGAAGAGGTGCGAGCCTACTACGACGCCCACCGCGCCGACTTCCACGACCCCGAGCGACGACGCGTGTCGGCCGTCGTCCTGACGACCGAGGCCGCCGCCGCCGCCGCCCTCGAGACCGCCCGCAAGGCCAGCGCGGCGCAGTGGGGCGAGCTCGTGCGCGCCAAGTCCACCGACGCCATGGCCAAGTCCAACACCCCCCTCGACATGGCGGGCGACTTCGGGTTCGTCAGCCCCCCGGGTGACCCGCGCGGCGCCAACGCGCGCGTGCCGGAGGAGGTGCGCGCCGGTGTCTTCGAGGTCGAGAAGGTGGGGGACGTTCTGCCACGCGTCGTCCGGTCCGGCGGCAAGTACTACGTCGTCAAGCTGACGAGCCGCACGGACGCGCACGACCGCACCTTCGAGGAGGCCGAGCGCCAGATCCGCGTCAAGCTCGCCCAGGACAAGATCCACGCGCGCGAGGAGGCCCTGCTCGACGAGCTGCGCAAGCGGTATCCTGTGAAGATCGACGACACGGCCCTGGCCCAGGTGAACGTTCAGCTGCCCGGGGTCGACGCAGGGGCCGACGCGCGCTAAGCCGCCCGCGATGGCGCAGGTGGTCGAGGTCGGGTCGCTCGTGCGCCGGAGGCCGTCGCGGCCGTCGCGCAAGCTCGACTGGCGCGACTGGCGCTGGCAGCTGCGCAACGCCGCGAACACCGTCGACGACCTGCAGGCGGCGCTGCCCCTGACGCCGGGAGAGCTCGAAGGAGCCCTGCGCGCCGCGAGCAAGGGGCTGCCGCTCCGCATCACGCCCTACTACCTGTCGCTCGTCGATCGCGGCGATCCCGCGTGCCCCATCCGCCGGCAGTGCGTGCCGGACGCGCGGGAGGCCGAGGAGGTGCCCGGCGACCTCGCCGACCCGCTGGGCGAGGTCGCCCACGAGGTCGCCCCGCACCTCGTGCAGCGCTACCCCGACCGGGTGCTGCTGCTGGCCACCGACCGGTGCGCCGTCTACTGCCGGTTCTGCACGCGGTCACGCATGGTCGGGAGCGGCGACGGCGCGGTGCCGCTCCCGTCGCTGGAGCCGGCCCTCGCCTGGCTGAGGAGCCACCCGGAGGTGCGCGACGTCATCCTGAGCGGCGGCGATCCCCTGGCCATGGCGACCGAGCGGGTCGTTCGCCTGGTCGAGGCCGTCCGGAGCGTGCCCAGCGTCGAGACCATCCGCCTGGCGACGCGCGTCCCCGTCACGCTGCCCATGCGCATCACGCGCGAGCTGCTCCGGGCGCTCCGTCCTCATCATCCCCTCTGGGTGATGACCCACTTCAATCACCCCAGGGAGCTGACGCGCGAGTCTCGCGCCGCATGCGAGCGCATGGCGGACGCGGGCTTCCCCGTGATGAACCAGACGGTCCTGCTCGCCGGCGTGAACGACGACCCCGCCACCCTGGAGACGCTCTTCCGCGGTCTGGTGCGGGTGCGCGTGCGCCCGTACTACCTGCTGCAGGCCGATCCCGTGCGGGGGACGGGCCACCTGCGGACGCCGATGGCCCGCGGGGTGGAGATCATGGCGCAGCTCCAGGGGCGCCTGACGGGCATCGCGCTGCCTCGCCTCATCTGCGACACGCCGGGCGGCCGCGGCAAGGTCCCCATCGGCCCAGATTACGTCGCCGGACGCAAGTCCTCCGGGGGGGTGACGACGACGACCCTGCGGACGTTCCGCGGCGAAACCGTCGATTACGTCGACCCGCCCTCGGGTTCTCGTTGACGGCATCTGCCACCGTTCAATACCTTCCCAGACTAACCGTGCCCTTGCGTCTCAGGCGATCGCTCGCGACCCTCCTCGCGCTGTCCGTGGCCTCCGCGCCGCTCCCTGCCTTCGCGCAGGCAGCAGCCGCGCAGGTCGAGATCGTCGCCGGCGACACGGCCACGCGCGCGAAGGACTACGCGGCTGCGCTGACGCACTACCAGACCGCGAACCTGGCCTCGCCCAGCCCGCGCGCTGCGCTGGGCATCGCCGACGCCCTCTACCAGCTCGGGCGAACGGGCGAGTCGTTCGAGGCCTACAACGAGGCCCAGACCAACTACGGGCCCAAGCTCGGGTTCGCCGAGAAGGCCCTGGTGACCAAGCGCCTGAAGGAGCTGGCCGCGAAGACGGGCTGGCTCTCCATCCGCGTCGGCGAACCGGGCGCCCAGGTCGACGTCGACGGGAAGTCGCTGGGGGTGTCTCCGGTCCCCGTCCTGGTGCGGGTCGCCATGGGGCCGCACGACGTCAAGGTGACCAAGGCAGGGTTCGCTGCCTTCATGGCCCACGCGGAGGTCGCGGCGGACGGAACCGCGATCGTCGAGGTCAAGCTCGCGCCGGTCGCGTCGCAGGGGCACGTGGTCGTTCACTCCACCGGGCCCGAGCCCCTGCGCGTCATCGTCGACGGCGTGGACGTGGGGGTGACACCGTGGGAGGGCGATCTGCCTCCCGGCTCGCACGTCATCGCGGGGCGGAGCTCGTCGGCGCAGGCCGAGGCGCAGACGGTGGAGCTCTCGGCGGGATCGCGCACGGCCGTCGATCTCGTGTCGTCCGCCACCGCGGCGCACCTGCAGATCCGCACCAACGACGGCAAGGGCAGCATCTACGTCGACGGCGTGGTCAAGGGCGAGGGCGCCTTCGCGGGCGACGTCGGCCCCGGGCCGCACACGGTGGTCGTCTCGCGCGAGGGCTTCCAGCGCTTCGAGAAGTCGATGACCCTGACCGAGCGCCAGACCTGGGCCGAGACGGTGACGCTCGAGCCGGCGGTCGCCACCGCGGCCACGAGCTCCGAGGGGGATCGCGGGCTCGAGGGGATCTACGGCGGCTTCGGCTTCGTCGGGATGGCGGGCATCGGCGGCATGGGCACCGAGCTCGAGACCAACTGCTCCACCCTCGGCGCGGCGACCTGCTCGACGCCGTCGCCGCTGGGCGGAGGGGCGTTCGGGTACGTGGGGTACACCTGGAACCCGGTCGGCTTCGAGCTCTTCCTCGAGGGCGGGGGCGACGCGACCACCCAGAAGGCCACCTACAACGGCTCGAGCCCCAACGGCGGCGCGCTCGTGCCTGCCTCCAGCCCTGCGCGCACGGAGACGTTCAACTTCGTCCGCGGCGGCGGCGTGGCGGCCCTGCGCGCCCGCGCGACCTTCCAGACCCGCGTCATCCGGGGCACCGTGGCCGGCGGCGTGGGGGTCTCGTACCACGAGGTCCTCATGAAGCGCAGCGCGACCGACTCGGCGGGGGACAACAACCAGTACGTCCCGGGCGGCGTGGGCTACCTCTCACCCGCCCTCAGCGCCGAGGCCGCGCTGCAGATCCGCTTCACGCAGACCTTCGCCCTGGCCATCGGCGTCCAGTTCCTCGCCGACAACGCCAGCATCGCGGGGTCGAACTCCGTCCCCGCGCAGCAGGCGCTGCCCTTCGGCACCGCGCTCATCCCCACGCCCGAGTATCACCTGGCGACCGGACCCCAGGTGACCATCGGTCCGTTCCTCGGCCTCGCCTTCGGGCCCTGAGACCCGTCTCAGGGCAGGCCGGCGTCCGCCGGGCACTGCATCTCGACGGTGACGGGCACGTCCGGGATGACGGGGGTCCCGCCATCCAGCACGGGCAGCCCCGCGTCGTTGCCGGTGCCGGTCCCGCCGTCGCCCGGCGGAGAGAGGGAAGCGCCCACCGTCGCCGCGATGGCGGCCTGGAGCTCGGCGCACGGCTTGCCGCAGATGCGGATGCGGTTGGTGCTGGTGTCGATGGTCCAGCCGCCCGGGTCGGTCAGCGGGGTCGTCGCGCTGCAGTTGGGGTCCAGGCCGACCTGCTGGGGGACGGCGACCGAGCTCGGGTTGAGCACGTTCCCCGGGGGCACGGTGAAGGTCAGCGTCGCCGTGGTGTCGATCCCGGCGGGCGCGTCGTAGAGGCAGGAGGCCACCGACGAGAGGGTGTTCGCCACGCCCTGCAGATCGTTCGGCACGGTCGCGGGCAGCACGGTGATGCCGGAGGGGGTCGTCCCTCCGCCCGCGTTCTTCACGCCGTTGTAGAAGTCGACCTGCGGCTGCGGGTCGAGCTCCTGGTCGTTGAGCACGATGAAGAAGGTCTGCAGGCCCTGCGCGAACGCCTGCTGCGCCGCCGAGGACAGCGCCGTCGTGATCGTTCCGCTCGTCACCGGGCAGTCGGCCGCCGTCGGCGGGAAGTCCGTCCCGCTGTCCCCGCCGCCGCCACCACCCGCATCGCCGCCGTCGCCCACGCCGCCGTCGCCGCCTCCGGAGGTGGACGCAGGGGCACGGTTGAGGAAGAAGACCGCCGCCGCGACGTTGAAGGGCCCCGCCGTGCCGCCGTCTGCGATGTAGTGCTGTTCGAACTGGTGCAGGTAGGCGTAGGTGCCCGTGTCGAGGTCCATGGCCGCCAGGAGGTCGAGCGGCTTGGGGTTGTTGTACGTGTCGGGCGCCGTCCAGTTCAGCAGCGACGTCGCCACCCCGGGCTGCACGACGGGCGCGAGGCCGAACGGATACTGACCGGCCGACGTCTGGAGGCTGGTGTACGACGTGCCGTTGGTGCCGTTGCAGCCGGAGTGCGTGAGGAAGCGGAACGCCACGTAGGTGCGGCGGAAGACGGGCGACGCGAACGAGAGGCTCATCGCCGTCGCGTAGCCCTGCTTGCCGAACGCCCCGTACATGGAGCCCGAGTCGTCCATCACCAGGTAGAGAGCGCTGGGCGTGGGATCGAGCTCGATGGGCAGACCGCACGCCACGACCGACGGCGTGGCGCTCGTGCTCACGTTGTTGTGCTGCTCCCCGGCGCAGAACGGCAGCAGGGGGACCTTCGTCGGGCAGCCGACGGCGATCTCGACGTTGCTGATGGTGTGGTACGTCGCGGGCGGGTTCTGCGGCGGCGTCGTCCACCGCTGGGCGAGCGCGCACAGGTTGGGCGCCAGCTGGATCTGCGTGGGCTGCGTGGGGTCGGGGATGATGAACCCCTCGTTCGGGTCCTCGCTCAGGATCTCCTGCTCGAGGGGCACACCCGGCTGCGGCCCGTAGATGCCGGTGCCCGGGTCGACCACCCAGTTCACGTCGGTGTAGGCGATGCGGACGTTGACGCCCGCCGTGGTGGCCGGGATCCCGGCCGGCAGCGCGTACGTGCAGTTCTGGGCGTTCACCACCGTCGCGGGGACGCTGGTGGCGAAGCACTGGTTCGAGTCGAAGCAGTCGCCCGTCCCGTCGACCAGCGACGGAGTGAAGGGCGCGAGCTTCGTCGAGTCGACCGCGTTGCTGCCGCACGCCCCGGCGATGCACGTCGAGTTGGCGCCCTGGCTCGAGCAGTCGACGTCGTAGCAGGAGAAGCTCAGCGGGAGCGGCAGGAACAGCGTCTGCTGGTCGACGAACGTGAGCACCGCCTCGCGCAGGATGCGCGCGCCGGGCCCCTGACCGCCGCCGGCGCTCTGGGGCGCGTCCACGGGGAGCGAGCCGAAGCACTGGTTGACGTCCGGGCTGGTCGCGCTCGCCTGGTCGTAGCCGTAGAGGGCCACGCTGACCGTCGTGTTCGAGTTGCCCCCGACGACGCCGAGCGTGCTGGGGAGCTCCACCTGACCGTTGTTGACCTGGTAGCCCTGGCAGAACTTCTGCGAGCCGTTGGCGAGGACGATGAGCTTGATGGCCGCCAGGTCCTTCGGGACCTGCACCTGGGTCAGCGCTCCGGGCACGATCTCGGTCGGCTTGGTCGCCGAGCAGCCCAGATCCCCCGCGGCACCCGACACGGCGATGCCCGCCAGACCGACGAGGAGCGCTCTGTAGTTCGACGTTCTCATTCGCGCCCTCACTTGAAGTGAATCCCGTAGCTCGAGGTACCGGTCGTACCCAGGGTCCCCACGAAGGGGTTCTCCTGCGCGGGCTTGAATACAAAGTACCCGGCCACGATCCCGCCAGTCACCACAAGGAGTGACCCGACTCCCCACGCCACCCAGCTCGTGCCGACCTCCTTGTTCAGGGGCACGTTGACCTCCCGCGTCTGGTCGTCCGCCACGAAGACGTCTGTGGAGTATGTCTGGAAACCGGGCCGCGTCACGACAAGCTGGTGGCCGCCGGTCGTCGAGACCACGCCCTCCCACGTCCCCGAGCCCACCTTGTGGGCATCCACGGCGATCTCCGCACCCTCCGGGGCGATGACCTTGAGCCGCCCCTCGTGCCGCTCCTGCGAGAGCGAGAGGACGAGGCTCATCGGCTGCTTGTAGAGGACGTCGACCGTCTGCCCCACGGTCACGAAGCCCGGGGAGCGCGCCTCGATCGTGTGCCGCTCGGCGCTGAGCTCGCCCTTGAAGGGCGCCGGCCCCATGTCCTTGCCATCGACGAACACCGTGGCGCTCGGGGCACCGCCGACCGTCACCGACACGAGCGCCGTCTTGTTCTTCGGCTCCAGGGTGAAGGAGACCGGCAGCCGCTGCCCGGACGCCGCGTCCACCGTCTGCACGGCGTCGACGAAGCCGTCCTTCGACAGGCGCACCGTGCGCTTGCCCACGTCGATCCGTACCGGCGCCGCGAACGGCGTCTTGCCGACCGGGTAGTCGTCGATGAAGAGCGTCGCGCCGGCCTCGTTCGCGGTGACGTCGATGGAGGTCACGAACTGCTGCACGATGGAGATGGAGCTGCGCGCCTCGGTCTCCTCGGCCGGCGTCAGCTTGCCGGCGCCCTCGCGCAGCTCGCGCTCCCAGGCGTCCACCGCGCGGGCGTAGTGCGTGAGGAGCTTCTCGAGCGCGCCCACGTTGAAGAGGATGCGCGGGTTGTTCGAGAGCTCGTACGCGCGCTGCAGCTCCACCAGCGCGCCCTTGTAGTCCTTGGCCTCGGCCAGCTGCTTCGCCGCGTCCCAGGCCTTGCGCGCGTTCTCGGTGAGCTGCGACCGCACGTCGGCCACGGCGGGCGCCGCGGGGCGGGGCTGGGCCATCGCGGGCTGCGCCGCGAGCACGCCCGCGACGACGAAGGCAACGGATCGGAAGACAGTTCTCATCAGGGCTCTCGCCTCGAGCGGGGCGGCCTTTCGGACCCCCCCGATCGAGCTCTAGAAGTGGGGCTGCACACCTTGGAGATTCTTCGGCACCACGACCTTCGTGTCGGGTGTCGGCTTGCCAGGGACTGCCGGCACCAGCGCGCCGGTACCGTTTGCAGAAGCGGAGGTCGAGGCGGACGGGAGGGGAGTCGCCGACGGGAGCGGCGTCAGCGACGTCACCGTGCTCGCGGTCGTCGCCGGGACGCCCGGGCTGGAGGGCACCAGGCCCGCGACGGTGTTGCTCGTCGTGTCGATCCGGTCGTGCGTGACCGGCACGGTCGCGCCGCTGCGACGCATCACCAGTGCACCGCCCACGGCGCAGATGAGGACCACGCCCACGAACGCCACGACGAGGGGCGCGCGGCTCGACCTCGCGGGCGCCTGCATCGCGCCGGCCCCCGCCTCCCGTGTCACGCCCACGTCGGTCGGGACCTTCGCCGGACGCAGCGCGTCCTGGGCCGGCGGATAGGTGTTGGCGGGCGCGCCCGGCGCCGAGCCGCCCATCACGGGAGGGGGACCTCCCGGGGGCGTCATCTGCGGCCCGGGCGGGGGCGGGTAGGACTGCACGAACTGCGAGGGCGGGATGAGGCTGCGACCGCGTCCGCCGCGCACGCGGGTGAGGACCTGGGCGCTCCGCTCGTCGGCGAACGGGGCCAGCGCCTCTGCCATCTCCGACGCGGAGGAGAACCTCTGGTTGGGGTCGCGGACGAGCGCGTGGTGCACGACGGCGGCGAGCCCCTCGGGGACCTCCGGCCGGAGCGAGCGCAGGGGCGGCGGATCGGTGGTGAAGATCTTGAAGAGGATCTCCGTGTACTCGCCCGAGTCCGCCGTGTACGGCGTGCGGCCCGTGAGAAGCTCGTAGAGGATGGCGCCCACCGAGTAGAGGTCGGCCCGGGTGTCCACGTCGCGCGGGGAGCGCGCCTGCTCGGGCGACATGTAGAGCGGCGTCCCGAGCGCGCTGTTGGTGCGCGTGAGGTTGGCGGACCGGCCCTCGGCGTCGTCCGAGCGGACCTTGGAGATGCCGAAGTCCACCAGCTTCACGAAGTCGGGCTCGCCGTCCTTGTCGATCACGAAGCAGTTCGACGGCTTCATGTCGCGGTGGATGATCCCGGAGGCGTGCGCCGTCTGGAGGGCGCGCAGGATCTGCAGCCCGAAGTGCACCGCGCGGGTGGGCTCGAGCCGGCCGCCCTCGCGCGCGAGGAGCTGGCTGAGGTCGCACCCGTCCAGGTACTCCATCACCAGGTACGGAGCGCCGCTCGGCAGGCGGCCCACGTCGAACACCTTCACCACGTGATCGCTGTCGATCTGCGACGCGGCGACGCCCTCGTTCACGAACCGCTCGACCGCCCCCTGCAGCGCGAGCACCGCCGGGCTCATGAACTTGAGCGCGACCGGAGCCCTGCGCAGAAGGTGCGTCGCCTTCGCGACCGCGCCCATCCCGCCCTCACCGAGCAGGCGCTCGATGCGGTACTTCCCGTCGAGCACTTCGCCCGGCTGGGGATAGGGGTTGACCGGTACGTATTGGGGTTGCGACATCGGCCCGGGGAGGTCGGTGGATTGACGATGAAGGATAGCGGGTCTGCCCCCCGAGGCCTAGCGACGCCGTGCACCTCTTTTCGACCCGTTTCGTCCCCCTCTTCCAGCCCCTCCCCCGGGCTCGCCCCGTTCCTCGTCCCGTTCCCCTTCCGTGTTCCGTGTTCCCGTGTTCCGGCACACCGGGTTATACGAGGGGCCCAAGGATCCCCCATGGCGAACCCGCCCGCGAACCCCAGCGTCGCCCCGCCCCCGACCGCCGCCATCCAGCGGCTCGACGAGATGAACGCCCGCGCGCTCGTGGGGGGCGGCGCCGACCGCATCAAGAAGCAGCACGAGGGCGGCAAGCTGACGGCGCGCGAGCGCATCGACCTGCTGCTGGACCCCGGGAGCTTCGTGGAGTTCGACCGCTTCGTCGTCCACCGCTGCGCGGACTTCGGCATGGAGCAGCAGAAGGTCCTCGGCGACGGGGTCGTCACCGGGCACGGGCTGGTCGACGGCCGCAAGGTGTTCGTCTTCGCACAGGATTTCACCGTCTTCGGGGGCAGCCTGAGCGGGGCGTATGCCCAGAAGATCTGCAAGGTCATGGACCTGGCCATGAAGGTCGGCGCGCCGGTCATCGGCCTCAACGATTCGGGCGGGGCCCGCATCCAGGAGGGGGTCGAGTCCCTGGCCGGCTACGCGGACATCTTCCTGCGCAACACGCTGGCCAGCGGCGTCGTCCCGCAGATCAGCTGCGTCCTCGGCCCCTGCGCCGGGGGGGCCGTGTACTCGCCCGCCATCACCGACTTCATCCTGATGGTCGAGGGCACGAGCTACATGTTCATCACCGGCCCGGACGTCATCAAGGCGGTGACCCACGAGGAGGTCACCAAGGAGGACCTCGGGGGCGCGACCGCCCACGCCACCAAGAGCGGCGTCTGCCACCTCACCTCACCCGACGACAAGACCTGCCTCGCCCAGGCCCGCGAGCTGCTCTCCTTCCTGCCGCTGAACAACCAGGAGGACCCCCCGTTCAAGGCCACGCAGGACCCCGCGATGCGGGAGGTGCCCGAGCTCGACACGATGATCCCGCTCGACGCGAGCAAGCCCTACGACGTGAAGGACGTCGTCCGCGCCGTGGTCGACGACGGCTACCTGTTCGAGATCGCCGAGGCGTACGCGCAGAACATCGTCGTCGGGTTCGCCCACGTGGGCGGGCGCACGGTGGGCGTGGTGGCCAACCAGCCGGCGGTCCTCGCCGGGGTGCTCGACATCCACTCGTCGATGAAGGCCGCCCGGTTCGTGCGCTTCTGCGACTGCTTCAACGTGCCGCTGGTCACCTTCGTCGACGTCCCGGGGTTCATGCCCGGGACCGACCAGGAGTACGGCGGCATCATCAAGCACGGGGCCAAGCTGCTCTTTGCCTTCGCCGAGGCGACGGTCCCCAAGGTGACCGTGATCCTGCGCAAGGCCTACGGGGGCGCGTACGACGTCATGGCCAGCAAGCACATCCGCGCCGACGTGAACCTGGCCTTCCCCACCGCCGAGATCGCGGTCATGGGGCCCGAGGGCGCGGTCAACATCGTCCGTCGCAACGAGATCCTCCAGTCCGCCGAGCCCGACAAGACGCGCGCGGCCTTCGTCGCCGACTACCGCGAGAAGTTCGCGAACCCCTACAAGGCGGCGGAGCTCGGCTTCATCGACGAGGTCATCTACCCGCGCACGCTGCGCCAGCGCCTGCACCGGAGCCTGGAGCTGCTGAAGGACAAGCGCGACCAGAACCCGCCGAAGAAGCACACGAACATCCCGCTCTGATCGGCCGTACCGCGCGGTAGGTGCGCTGCCCTGCAGCCCGCACGCCCCCAATCCACTCCTTGGCCGCCTCCCCCCACCGCGTCGGCTCTTCACCCCACCCTTTTGACCCCCGCCCCGCAAGCAGGGCGGGGGGTGGGGTAAATGACGTCGGACGTCGCGGGCCTGACGAGGCTCGTCGTCGCGATGACGTCGGACGTCGCGGGCCTGACGAGGCTCGTCGTCGCGATGACGTCGGACGTCGCGGGCCTGACGAGGCTCGTCGTCGTGATGACGTCGGACGTCACGGGCCTGACGAGGCTCGTCGTCGTGATGACGTCGGACGTCGCGGGCCTGACGAGGCTCGTCGTCGCGATGACGTCGGACGTCGCGGGCCTGACGAGGCTCGTCGTCGCGATGACGTCGGACGTCGTGGGCCTGACGAGGCTCGTCGTCGCGATGACGTCGGACGTCGTGGGCCTGACGAGGCTCGTCAGCTCACCGGTCGAGCTCGTCGCTCACGCACTGCGCCATCCCGCCCCCTTTTCCGCAGCCCACGAGGACGTCGATTGCTTGTGTCACCGTGCCGTCGCATAGAATGATGGGTCGAGGAGAACTGTCCATGAGTCGAGCGGCGCTCGTGTTGGTCTTGGTGGGGCTCACCGCAGGGGTCGCCTGCGCGGGAGCGGCCTGCTCCAGCTCCAGCAGCAAGTCGTCGGGGGGCGGGGGCGGCAACGAGGGCGGCACGACCGAGGGCGGCGGCGACGGGGGAGCCGGCGGCTTCGCGCCGACCATCGCGTGCACCGACTCGATCCCGTCCGTCTACGCCGACCCGGGCGACGTCAGCGCGCAGGCCAAGGGCGCCATCCTCAAGTGCGCCCACGATCAGGACATCAGCGCGGCCGATCTGCTCGCGGCCGCGCAGGCCACCGACGGCGGCACGCCCGGGTACAACGGCAAGCCGTTCACCAGCGGCGCCCACATCTACCGGGTGCTCTACCGCACCGAGCGCGGCGACCCGAACAACACCCCGGGCTACTCCAGCGCCCTCGTCCTGCTGCCCGACACCCCGAGGGCCGGCGTGCTCCCCGTCGTCGTCGCCTCCCACGGCAGCCGGGGCCAGGCGGCCGCGTGCGCGCCCTCTCTCCAGAGCCCCGCGGCCTCCGACGTGAACCCGGACTACATCCACCAGGTGTATCCGCTCGTCGGCTTCGGGTACGCGGTCATCGCGCCCGACCTCGCCGGCTACGACGCGCCCTTCGCCGCGCCCACCAACCCGCCCAGCACCTACGCCGACTCGCTCGACGTCGGCAAGAGCACGCTCGACGGCGTGGCCGCGCTCCGCAACGTGCTCCCGTCGGCCAGCCTGTCGCAGCAGGTCGTCATCGTGGGCCACTCGCAGGGCGGGCACACGGCGCTCTCGGCGCTGGCCATCTCGGGCACCTACCCGGTGAGCGGCACCATCGCCGCCGTGGCCGTGTACGCCCCGCTGTGGTTCTCGGCGCGCGGGTACGGCGCGCTGCTGCTCGAGCCCGCCTCCTACGGCTTCAGCGAGAGCTCGGGCGGCGTCGTGAGCCTCTGGTACCACTACACGCACACGCTGCTGCTCGACGGACCCGACTCGGGCTTCCCCATCTTCAACCCGGCGACCCTGCCCATCCTCTCGTCCTTCGTGAACAACGACTGCTGGTCCGCGAGCTACCCGGACCTCGAGGAGGCCGGCACCGCGGCCAACGCCTTCTTCACGTCGGCGTACATCAACGCGATCGACATCCCCGCCACCCCCGTGGGCGACGGCAACTGCCAGGGCGACCCCACCTGCACGACGTGGATCGCGAGGATGACCGCCGACTGGCCGCACCTCACGGGCGCGGCGGCCAAGACGCCCATCCTCCTCGAGTACGCCAACGACGACACCACCATCACGCCCGACCTGATGCAGTGCGTGCTCAACCGGCTCACCAGCGACAACGCCGCGTACAACGTCTGCTACGACACGAGCCCGGTGGGCCACTCCGGCTCCGTGTCCTATCACTCGGACTACGTCGCCGACTGGATCGCGCAGCAGACGCTGGGCGCCCCGGCGCCGACCGAGTCGTGCGGTCACCTCGAGGACAACGACGGCGGCGTCCCGCAGATCGTCGACGTCGACTCGGGCGCCGCCATCCAGTGCAACCAGCTGGTGTCCACGCAGTAGCGCTACTCCAGCAGGAACCGCGCCCGGTCGATCTTCTCCGCCACGGGCGCGAGCCGCGGCTGCTCGTCGATGAAGCCGAGCAGCGTGCGGGCCAGCTCGCGGTAGCGCGCGCGATCGTAGCTGCCGCGCAGCAGCTCCACGCGCAGGAAGATGGCGGCGGTCTGCGCCACGTCGCACAGGCAGTACGCGTTCACCTCGTCGAGCTTCCCGGCGTGGACCAGCGGCGCGACCTGCGAGCCGTCGACCCCGACCTTCCCCGGGAAGCCGACCAGCTTGGCGTACACGTCGAGCCGCGCGTTCTTGGTGGCGCCGAAGTCCGCGAGGAAGTCCATGAGGTCGAAGTGCCCCTCGGTGGAGTAGCGGTAGCGTGTGTTCCGGTCGGTGAACCACCAGGGCATCGACACCCCGTGGCGCAGCGCGCGGCTGGTGATGACCGGCATGTCGAAGCCGCGGCCGTTCCAGGTCACGACCGTGGGCCGCTTCGAGTCGAGCCACTGCGCGAAGTCCCCCAGCATCAGCCCCTCGGCCTTGCCCTCGCCCACGACGCCCAGGCGCTTGGGCACGTAGTCGTCGAGCAGCAGGCACCCCAGGGTGACGATCTGGTTGTAGGGCGGCGGAGGGACGCGCTCGCTGTCGTCGATCCGCGGGAGCTCGGGATCGGGGATGGTCTCGATGTCGAGCACGAGGTGCGTGGGCATGAAAACTTGGCCCTCCAGCCGTCGATTCTCTACTGCCAATGACGACGGAGGAAGAGATGAGCACCGAGGATCGACGGGCGCCAGGCGCGACGCGGATTCCCTTCGAGGGACTGGTAGAGGTCGGCGGGGCCATGGGGCCCTCGTTCGAAGCGCAGGCGGTGAACATCTCCGAGGACGGGATGCTCCTCCGCACGGCGTACCTGCCCGAGCCAGGCCAGCCGCTGACCTGCCGCTTCGACGCGGGCGAGGGTCAGGGCGTGCTCGCCTCGGGCGAGGTCGTCTGGGCCCAGGGCGCGGAGAAGGGCGGCGAGTTCGCCATCCGCTTCACCGACATGGACGCGGAGAGCGTCGAGGCCCTCAAGCGCGCCTGCGGCATCGGCGAGGCCGGGCACCCGGCGGCGCAGACGGGCGCGAAGGTGCGGCTGCACATCGAGGGCCTCGCCTCCCCCATGCGCGCCAAGATCAAGGACGCGCACACCAGCGAGATCACCGTGGGGAGCGATCTGGGCTTCCTGCAGGTCGGCAAGCACCTGCAGCTCGAGGACGCGCAGAGCGGGAGCAAGCGCCCCGCGGCCATCGACCGGGTCGAGGTCGCGGTCGATCCCTCCTCGCAGGTCCCCCAGCTCGTGGTCACCCTTCGCTACGAGGACGTGGCGGCGGAGGCACAGCCCGCGGCCCGCGCCTCCAAGCAGGAGAGCCTCTCGGCGCCCGCGCGCGCCTCGGACGAGCTCACCGCCGAGGAGCAGGCGTCGATCCAGATGAAGGGACCCATCGCGCACAACATCGCGCGCATCGGCCCGGCGCTGGAGCGCCTCGCGAACCGCGCCAAGACGACCATCGCGCTGCTCGCGGCGCGGCGCAGCCTGCAGCGCGACGAGGGCAGCGCGCCCCGTCGCACGACCGCGCCCGCGCCGGGCGGCGGGCTCCACTCGGCGGGCCGCCGCGTGGTCCGGGGAGAGCCGAGCAGCCCCGGCGAGGAGGCCGCGGCCAGGCCGCGCGTCGCCCTCACCAAGCGCAAGGTCGCCATCGGCAGCGCGGTGATGATCGCCGCCATCCTCGGCGCCATCGCGCTGAAGAAGTCGCACCACGAGCCGGTCGCGGACGCCGCCGCCGCCCCGCCGCCCGACACCCACACGACGCCTGCGGCCGCCGTCGCCGCGGAGAGCACGCCGCCGCTGCCCTTGCCCGTGCCGGCCACGCCGCCGTCCGCGCCGCCGCTCGACACGGCGGGCTCCATGGGCACGCTGGCGCCCGCCACGGGCGGCCTCGCCTCGGCCGACGACGACGCGGACACCTCGACCCGGCCCGGGCACCACAAGCACGGCAAGGTCACCCCGTTCGGCAACGGCCCCGTGCACCACGGCAACGTCCTGCACCTCAAGATGGACGGACCCATCGAGGCCATCGAGGGCGCGCAGCAGCCGACGGGCTTCGCCGTGAAGCTCCCGGGCCGCAAGTCCCTCGAGGCCGCCGGCCCGCTGGCCGCGCGTGACTCGCGCATCGCCGCCATCAAGGTGTCCAACGATCCGGCGGGCGCCGAGCTCACCCTGGCCTTCAAGGACGGCGTGCCGAACTACCAGGTCAGCAGCAAGGGCGACACGCTCATCATCCAGCTGGCGCCGGCCGGCGCGCTCGACAAGACGGTCGCGAAGAACGACGCGAAGGGCGCCAAGGCCGGCAAGCACACCAGGCACGACCACAAGAAGGCCGAGAAGCACTGACCCGCGCCGGGGACAACGGCGTAGCATCGTCGCGGCATGGCTCAGTCGGCCAGCGGATGGGTGCTCGCGCAGCGCGCGATCAAGGGCGCGGGCATCGTGCTCGGCGGCGTGTGCTCCTTCGTGACGTTCTCGAGCATCACCGGCATCGTGACGGGCAACGCGTGGGCGCGGGGGCTGGTCGCCCTGGTGCTCACGGTCGCGCTGCCCCTCTTCGCGGTGGACCGCGCCCTGCCCCGGAGTGATCCCGCCAAGGCGCGCACCGGGTTGATGGGCGACGTCATCGCGCTGGTGCTGCTCGGCGTCGCGCTGCTCTTCATCGGCATCGGCCAGCCCGTGACGCGCCCTCTCCTGGTGCGCGAGGGCGATCGCCTCGCCGAGGACGGTCGCGACGTGCCGGCGCACCTCGTCTACTTCCTGGCAGGCGTGCGGCCGGTCGACGCGCCCGCCCCTGCCCTCGTCCCCGCGCCGTCCGCCACCCCGTCCGGCTCCGCCAGCGGAGGCCCCTGAGATGCGAGGCAAGCTGGTCTTCCTGCTCATCCTGGCGATGCTGGTAGGCCTCGTCTACCTGGTGGGGACACGCACGCGGGATGCCCACGTCATGCCGAGGGCGCGGCCCGAGGCCGTGGTGGACGCGAGCGAGGCCGCACCCGGGGCGCCGAGCGCCTCGTCCTCCTCGCCGTCGACCGTGATGCCGGCTCCCTCCGCGTCGACGTCGGCCGATGCCCGCGCGCCGCTGCTCGATCGCCCGCTGCGGCTGGTGGCCTCGTCGTGGGAGCTCGCGGCGGCGGCCTACGTCGCCAACGGAGGCCGCAGCACGACGGACGGTAGCGCCGCGCAGCAGGCGGGCCTCGAGCTCAAGGTCGACGTGGCCGCCTCGGAGTCGGACATCGAGAACCGCCTCGCGCGCGGCGGAGCGGACGCCGAGGGTGCGGACGTGGCCGTGCTGCCCCTGCCCGCGCTCGTGGCCTCGTACGAGCGGCTGCGCGCGCTGGAGCCGCAGATCGTGCACGTCGTGGCGTGGTCGCGGGGGCGCGAGGTGCTGCTCGGGGCGCGCGACGGAATGCTGGCGAAGCCCGGCGCGGCCGGCGCAGACGTGACCCTGGTGGGGAGCGATCCTTCGGCGATCGCCCTGGCACTCTTCGCCCTGGACGAGGCGGGGACTCCGGCGGCCCACGTGCACCTGGTCACCGAGTCGAAGAGCGCGACGTTCGCGGCCCTCGCGCGCCCGCTCTCGCCCGATCGACCGCCGGACGCTCCGTCGAGGGCGCTCGTCTCCACCGCCGAGGCCACGCGCCTGGTCCCTCTGGTGGCCGTCGTCGCGCGCGGCTTCGTCGAGGGACACGCGGCGGCGATGACCGCGCTCCTCAAAGCGTGGGACCAGGGAGCCACCGAGCTGCGCCGGGACGTTCCCGCGGCCGCACGCCGCATCGCTGCGGAGCCCGGAGCCCCCGAGCCCGCGACGCTGCTGGAGCGCCTGGGCTGGATGAACGACCCCGGCCGCGCCGACGAGGGTGCGGCGCTGGGGCTGTCCAGCGGCGGCTCGCTCGTCCCGGGGGACGCGGCCGTCACCGTGGGTCAGCTCTTCGCGCGTGACTGGTCGCTGCTGCGCGACGCGGGCGCCCTCACGTCGCCGGCGCCCGAGCGCGCGCCGGTCGACGCGTCCGCCTTCGCGCACGCGTTCCCGTCGCTCGCGGCCGCTCCCGCGCCGGCGACGGTCACGGCGCCCGCAGAGAGCGCGCGCACGCTGCTCGCGCACCGCATCGTCAAGGGCGACGCCGCGAGCATCGCGGCCTCCATCGCTGGCCTCGCGGGCGTCTTCGAGCGCTCCGCCGTGCGCGTGACCACCCGGCCCCCGTCGCTCGCCAGGGACGCCGCGGACGGCGCGACCGCGCGCCACGTGCCGCCCGGCCGCGTCGTGGTCGCCACGGCGCCGCTGGCAGACGCCGCCGCGGCGCTGGTCGAGGTGCTCGCGCCGCCGTGACCGGGGGGACGAGGTCAGCGCGCGCCGCGCCCCTTGCGGGTCCTTCGCTCGAGCGCCGTGCGGCTGGTCGCCACCAGATCCCACCCGTCGCGCTCGCCCAGCGCCAGGCGCGTCATCCCGGCGTAGGCGATCATCGCCGCGTTGTCGGTGCAGCTCGCCAGGGGCGGGACGAGGACGCGCAGGCCCCGCGCCTCGCCGAGCTGACGCACGCGGCGGCGGAGCTCGGAGTTCGCAGCCACTCCCCCGCCCAGCACGACGTCCTCGACCTGCTCGCGCAGCGCCGCCTCCACCAGCTTGCGCGCGAGCAGCGCCGTCACCGTCGACTGGAACGACGCGCAGACATCGGCCACCCACGCCTCGTCTCGCGGCGCCCCCGCCTGCGCTGCCAGGCGCGCGACCTGCGTCTTGATGCCGGAGAAGCTCATCTCGAGCGAGCCGGGCGCGGCCATGGGAGACGACAGCTTGACGCGCGAGGCGTCGCCCCGGGCCGCGAGGCGGTCGACGACGGGGCCGCCCGGGTAGCCGAGCCCCAGCACCTTGGCGACCTTGTCGAACGCCTCGCCCGCCGCGTCGTCGCGGGTCGCGCCCAGCTCGCCGATGGCGGACGGCCTCGGCGCGTCGACGCGGTAGATGGCCGTGTGCCCCCCCGAGACCAGGAGGCACACGAAGGGAAAGCGCGGCACCGGCGCGTCGCCCTCGCCCCGGCGCACGAACACCGAGAGCAGGTGGCCCATCAGGTGGTCGACGCCCACCAGGGGCTTGTCCGAGGCCCACGCCAGCCCCTTCGCCACCTGGACGCCGACGAGCAGCGCGCCCACCAGGCCGGGTCGGTGCGTCACCGCCACGCCATCGACGTCCTCCAGCGTGGTCCCGGACTGCGCCAGCGCTGCACGCACCACCGGGCCGACGTTGCGCAGGTGGTCGCGCGACGCGAGCTCCGGGACCACCCCGCCGTAGGGCGAGTGGAGCGCGACCTGCGACTGCACGACGTCGGACAGGACGCGCCCGTCGCCGTCGACGACCGCCGCGCCCGTCTCGTCGCACGACGACTCGATGCCTAGAACCCGCACGGCCCGGACTGGCGCGTCAGATCGAACACGGCGAACAGGTTGCCGCCCGTGACCGCGCCCCCGTCGACCACCAGGCCAGGCGCGCCGCGGATCATGCGCACCTCCACGTCGCCCGACTGCATGAGCGAGACGACGAAGTAGACGTCGTTGCCGTTTCCGTCGGCGAACGGAGTGGTGGCCGTGGCCACGTAGACGAGGTTCTTCAGCCGGCCCTCGCCGAAGGTGAGGGTGGAGAGCGGATCCTGCCAGATCTGGGGGATGGGCCGGAGCGGCACGGCGCTGAACATGCCGTCGCTGCTCGAGATGGTTCCGGGCGCGTCCTGCAGGTGGTCGGTGTCGAGCGTGAGACAGAGGCTGGTCCCCGCGTCGAGGCCCGCCAGCACGAAGGACGCGGGTACGACGGGACCCTGGTAGCTGCCGTTGCCGGTGCTGAAGCTCGAGAGGTCGCGGCAGCCGGCGAGCGTCGCGATGGCGACGCCGAGGAAGAGAGCGGTGCGGCCGGCGTGCATGCGCAGGAGTGTAGTCCTTCTGCTACGGCGCATGCTCGGTCTGCCCCGACGCGATGGCCTGCGCCGCCTCGCGCACGCGGGGCTCGGGGTCGCTCGTGGCCACGCGTGCGGCGAGCGCCCGGGCGCCCGGGCCGTCGAACCCGGCGAGAGCCTCGAGCGCAGCCTGGCGGACGAGCGCATAGGAGTCCTTCGTGGCCGCCTCGCTCAGGCGCCGCCCGGCCTCGGGCCCCGCGCCCGCCGCGCCGAGCCGCCCCAGCGCGCGCGCGGCCAGCACACGCATCGCCCACGTCTCGTGGGTCGCCAGGATCTTGCCCACGGCCGTCACCGATCGCGCGCTCGCCGGTGTGCTCGCGCCGTCCGCACGGGGGGCGCCCACCGCCGCCAGGGCGACCCGCTGCACGGCCTCGTTGGGATCCTCCAGCCCCGCCACCACCGCCTCCACGGCCGCGTCGCTCGACGAGTGCGCCACCAGCACGATGGCCTTGGTGCGCACGGCGGGGTCCGGGTGCTTCGCCAGCGGGACGATGCTCGGCTCCAGCGCCGCGACGATCGCGCGCGCCTTCGCCGCCGCGGGGCCCTTGTCGCCGGGGGCCACGAAGGGTGCCAGCTCGCCCTCGCCGCTCCCCAGGGCATCGAGCACGGCCCGCGCCCGCTCGCTCGAGGTGCGCAGCGCCGCCAGGGCCGACCGCTGGATCGCGTCGGCGTAGACCACGAGCGCGGCGGCCCGGTCGGCCGCCGGCACGTCGCGCGGCACGAGCGCGCCCAGCAGCTCGTCGACGTCGAGCAAGCCCTCCGGCACCGGCAGCACCTCGGTCACTTTGGCCCGGTCCGCCTGACCCGTGCCCCCTGCCAGCGCCGCCAGCGACGCCACCGCCGTGGCCGTCACCGCGCTCGCCGAGGCCTGCCCGCGCGCGCCGTCGTCGGCCCCCGCGAAGACCGCGTCCGCCATCGCCTGCACCGCCTCCCGCTGCCACGGCGGCTCCTTCGTGCTCGCGGTCGCCATCCGCGCCAGCGCCACCAGCGCCATGCGCCGCGGCAGCGGATCGCTCTCCTCTGCCAGCGCCAGCAGCATGGGCACCTGGGCCTGGGCGTCGAGGTCGCCCAGCGCGTAGGCCGCCGCTGCCCGCGCCACGTTGCCCGCGTCGACCGAGCTGGCGATGCTCGCCACGTCCGCCACGGAGGCCCGGTCGTGCGCCATCCCGAGACCGAGGACCGCCAGCGCGCGCATCGACGGCGTGCCGTCGCGGGCGATGTGCCGCAGCACGGGGATGGACGGTGCGTCGTGCAGTCGCGCCAGCCCCCACGCGGCGGCGACGGCGATGGAGTCCGCAAGCCCGGTCTGCTCGGGCCCGGCCTCCTTGGGGAAGAGCAGCGCCTGGTAGCGAGGCACGAGCCGCGTGTCGCCCAGCGCGCCGCAGGCCACCATCGCCCGCGTGCGCAGCGCCGCGTCGGCCGGGCCGGTCGCGAACGCGAAGAGCGGGACCGCTGCGTTCTTGTTCTGGACGTAGGCCAGGACGTCGATGGCGATGCGCTGCTGACTCGAGTCCTGATCGGCCAGCGCGTCGAGCAGCGGCTTGACCGCGCGCGACCCCACGCGCGCGAGCGCCGCCCGCGCATCGGCGGCGTCCTGCGGCGTCCCGTGGCGCACCTTCTGCACCAGACCGAAGGTGAGGCTGCCGTAGATCTCCACCAGCAGGCGCCGGTAGATGGGCCTCTGCGGCGAGCCGATGGCGAGGGGGAGCAGGTCCTGCTCGAGCGACTCGAGCGTGCCCTTGCCCAGGTTGATCTGCATCGAGAGCCGCGCCGCGCGCGCGACCAGCTCCTCGTCCGGGGCACCACGGATGACCCGGCGGAACAGGCGGTCGGCCTCCTCGGCCTGCCCCTTGGACAGCAGCAGGTCCGCCAGCTCGAAGTACACGATGAAGAGCCGGTCGTTCTTGGTGATGGCGGCGCGAAACTCGGCGATGGCGTGCTCGCTGTCCTGCCGTGACCGGTACATCTCCCCCAGCCGGCGGTGCCCCTCCGCGTCGTCGGGGTTCAGCTCGACGGCGCGCGCCGCGTACTTGATGGCGTCGTCGTCCTTGTAGATCTGCAGGGCGTAGGTGGCCATGCGCTGGTAGAGCTCCCGCGCGCGCTTGGGCTCCACCTGGGCCAGCTTCTCCAGCAGCGCGATCGCGTCGGCGATCTTGTTCTCCTGGACCAGCACCCGCTCGAGCGCCAGGTAGCTCTCCGCGTCGCCCGGGGCAGCCTCGATGACCCGACGCAGGGTGCCCTCGGCGTCGCCGAGCCTCCGCAGGTGCAGCTGCGCCTCTGCCAGCATGCGCCCGGCCTCCACGTCGGGCGGCGTGGCGCGAAACTGCCTGTCCAGCGCCGGCAGCTGCTGCTCGAGCACCCGCTCCAGACCCCACAGCGAGACGATGCGGGTCCGGCACTCGCGCGCGAGCGCGCGGTCGCCCTTCTCCTTGGCCTTGGCGACGATCTCCTCGTAGAGCACGCGCGACTCGTGGAACTGCTTCTTGCGCTCGTACGCCGCGGCGAGCGACTTCTTCGTGCCCAGGTTCGCGGGATCGAGCGCGACGGCCTCCTTGTAGGCGGCGACCGCGGGATCGACCATGTCGTGCTCGAGGTAGACGTCGCCCAGGGCGTTGAGCGCCTTGGCCCGCGGCTGCACCAGGACCAGGATGCGCTTCCACGTCTCCACCGCGAGCTTCGTGTCCCCGTCCTGGAAGTAGCGGTCGCCCAGATCCACCAGGTGCCCGGGATCTCCCCCCGCGGTCGTGGCGAGGCGCTGCAGGACCTTCAGCGACTTCTCGTTCTCGCCGATGCGCGCGTAGAAGTCGGCGACGCGCGCCAGCACCTCCTCGTCGGTCCCCCCGCGCGCCTCGAGCTCGGTCACCAGCTTGAGGGCCCGCCCGCGATCGCCCCGCTGCAGGAGCGCCTCGCACTCCTCGAAGACGAACTGCGGGTTGTTCGGCGCGGCGCGGATGAGGCCGTCGTACTCGGCGATCGCCTTGTCGAGGTCACCGTTGGCCTGGAGCAGGCGGATCATCCGGAGGCGCAGGTCGATCTGCCGGGGCTGCTGCGCGAGCGCACGCTTGTAGGTGTCGATGGCCCGCGTGCTGTCGCCCGTCTCTTCGTACAGGCCGCCCAGCAGCGCCAGGCGCGCGAAGTCGCCGGGGTGCTCGTCCTCGAGCTGCTTCACGAGCTCCGGCAGGCGCTGATCGGCGCGGTAGATCTCCGTGACGATCTCGTAGATCTCCGCGCGCATCGCGCTCTGCTCGCCGGCCGTCGCCAGGGCGCGCTTGAGCGTCGCCAGCGCGTCCGCGTTCTGGTGAGCCTTGGCCTGCGCCCGCCCGAGGTCCTTCAGCGCCGCCGCCAGCGCGCGGTTGTCGCCCGTCGCGGCGGTGACGACCTCCTTCAGCTCCGCCACGGCCAGCCCGTACTCGCCGCGGTTGTAGAGCTCGCGTCCGAGCTCGCCCTTCACGAAGAGGCTCGTCGGGTCGAGCGCCACCAGCTGCTTGTGCGCCGCCTTCGCGGCCGCCCAGTCCTTCTCGTCCAGCGCCAGCGCCATGATGGCGCGCACCGTCTGCTCCTTGTCTGCCTGCACCGTGAGGAGCGGCAGCGCCTTCTCGTAACGCGCGCGCGCGGGCGCCAGGTCCCCACGATCCTGGAAGAGCCGCGCCAGGGCGAGCAGGCCCGTCGCGTCGCCCGGCTTGAGGGTGATGGCCTTCTCGTAGGTCCGGATGGCGTCGTCGGTGCGGCCGTCCACCTTGTAGAGGCCGGCCAGCGACAGCGTCGCCGAGTACTGGTCGGCGCCGGCCTGCGCGGCGCGTCCCTCGAAGTCGGTGATCAGCTTCGCGATGTTGCCGTCGCGCTCGCGGTAGAGCTGCGCGAGGCGCTGCAGCGGGAAGGCCGCGCCCGGCTGCGAGAGCGCGATGCGCGTGTAGCGCTCGATGAGCACCGCCGACGAGGGCCCACCCGGCTCACCGCCCTGCGCCGGAGGCTGCCCGGGGTGTGCGCCGCCTCTCGGCGGGTGACCACCACCTCCCGGGTGCGCGCCGCCAGGGCCACGGTGCCGTCCGTGCGGATCGAAGTCCTGCGCGTGCAGCGATCGCGAGGAGGAGACCGCGAGGGCCAGCGGCAGGAGAACGAGGAGAAGCCGGCGCGGTCGCACGTCGTGAGCTTAGACTCCCGGGACGCCCCCCGCACTTGGGGCGTCGCGCTGGCAGGACGATAGGGGGACGTGCTCCCACCCCCGGCGGGGGTAATCTCCCGGCGCCATGCCGTTCTTTCAAGCGCCCCCCACCCTCGGCAACCAGTACACCTCCGACCGGCCCCTGCGCGCCTACCTCCAGCGGGCGCTCCCCGACGACGTGCACCGCGCCATCGAGCCGGAGCTGGCCGAGATGGGCGAGCTGTCGGGAGGCCGCTTCTTCGAGCTGGACCGAGCATCCCGCGGCACCGAGCCGAAGCTCACCCAGTGGGATGCCTGGGGCAACCGGGTGGACACCATCGAGCTGACGCCGCTCTGGCAGGAGGTCTCCCGGGTCGCCGTGGAGAAGGGCGTCATCGCGACGGCCTACGAGCGAAAGCACGGAGAGCTGTCGCGCATCCACCAGTTCGCGCTCGCGTACCTCTTCGACGGCTCGACCGAGGTCTACTCGTGTCCCATGGCCATGACCGACGGCGCCGCCAAGACGCTGCTGGTCCACGGCAACCGCGAGCTCGTGGACCGCGCGCTCCCGCGCCTGCTCAGCCGCGATCCCGCGCGCGCCTGGACGAGCGGCCAGTGGATGACGGAGCGCACAGGCGGCTCCGACGTCGCCATCACCGAGACCGTCGCCCGCAAGGACGGCGAGAGCTGGCGCCTCTACGGGACCAAGTGGTTCACCAGCGCGACGACCTCCCAGATGGCGCTCACCCTCGCGCGCCCCGAGGGCAATCCCCCGGGCGGACACGGCCTGGCGCTGTTCTACGTCGAGCTGCGCGACGAGGCGGGGCGCCTGCGGAACATCCAGGTCAACCGGCTGAAGGACAAGCTCGGCACGCGCATGGTGCCGACCGCGGAGCTCACCCTGGACGGCCTGGAGGCGCTGCCCGTGGTGGGCATGACCGACGGCATCAAGCACATCACCCCCATGCTGAACATCACCCGTACGTGGAACGCCGTCGGCGCCTGCGTGGGCATGCGGCGCGGCCTCGCCCTGGCGCGCGACTACGCCAAGAAGCGCGTCGCCTTCGGCGCGCCGCTCGCCCAGAAGCCACTCCACGTCGACACCCTGGCCGGCTGTCAGGCCGAGCTGGAGGGCGCGCTGCTGCTCACGTTCCGCGCCGTGGCGCTCCTGGGCAAGGAGGAGGCGAAGACCCTGAGCGAGGAAGAGGCGCACGTGCTGCGGCTGCTCACCCCCATCGTCAAGCTCACGACGGGCAAGCAGGCGGTCGCGGTGGCGAGCGAGGTGCTCGAGTCGTTCGGCGGCGCAGGGTACGTCGAGGACACGGGCCTGCCGCGCATCCTGCGGGACGCGCAGGTCCTGCCCATCTGGGAGGGGACGACCAACGTGCTCTCCCTGGACGTCCTGCGGGTGCTGGGCAAGGGCGGGACGCTCGCGCCGCTCGAGAACGAGGTGAGGCGCCTGGTGGAAGCAGCGAACGACGGCCAGCTGCGCGCGGCGGCAGAGACGGCGCTGTCGGCCGTGGCGCACGCGCGCGCGTGGATCGAGGCGGCGCTGCCTCGCGGGAAGCAGGCCGTGGAGGCCGGCGCGAGGCGCTTCGCGTTGACCCTCGGGCGGGCGTGGGAGCTGGCGCTGCTGGTCGACCAGGCCGCGTGGGCGGCGGGGCGCGGGGACAGCAAGGCGGGAGCCGCGGCGCGCCGGTTCGCGAGGAGCGGCGTGGATCTGGTGGTTGACGAGGACCTGGCGGAGGACGCGCGCTCGCTGCTGGAAGACTGAAAAGCCCCGTCACCCCACGCGCGCCAGGAACGCCGCCATCAGCGCGAACCCCATCATCGCCACGAGCAGGGCGATACCCACCGTCCACCCGCGGCCCACGAGGCGGCGCGACTTCCCCTCGTCGTCGTCCCCCTCCGCGTCCGCCGCCGCCCGCAGCCGCGCGCGCGACGCGGCCGCCGCCTTCAGCAGCAGCAAGCCCTCCAGGACCACCGCGAGCAAGATCGCACCCAGCCCGATCGCCAGGCCTCGCGCCCGCTTCTGCGCGTCGAGCGCGCGGTGCATCGAGAAGCCCTCCAGCGCCGTCCACCGTGGCACGGGAGTCGCCGCGGCCAGCGCGAGGCAGATGCTCACCGCGCGCCCCGCGTCGCGAGGGTCCGCTGGCGCCGCACAGGCCTCGCGATCCGTCCCGAAGGCGAGCGCGGCCTCGTCGCTCGCGGCAACGAAGAACGGTCGCGCCACGCTCCCTGCCCCGAGCTGAGAGGTCCCTGTGGGATCCCCGGCCTCCAGGGCCCAGTAGAGGCCCGGGGCGAGGGGCGGCACCTGTACGCTCGCACGCGGGTTCTCTCCCGCCGCACCCTTCACGGGGACCGCCGCTGCCCAGGCACGTCCGCGCGCGTCGTCCACCTCCACGTACGCCGTGGTCCGCATCGTCGGCACCACGATGTCGAGCACGGGCCCCTGTCCGGGTGCGACCCGCTCGGCGACCGTGAGCTGCGCGGCGCCGGGGGAAACGAAGAGACCGCCGGCCCACTCGCCCGTGCGCCCCGTCGCGGCCGTCGCGTGCATCACCATCGCCACCGCGTGCCCCACCGGCATCGCCGTCACGTGCGCCCAGCCGCGTGCGTCGGTCGTCACGCGCGGCTCGTCGGGGATGAAGCTCGAGTCCTGCTCCAGCTCGACGGCGACCCCGGCCAGCGGCCCGTGCGTCACCCTGTCCGTCGCCCGCAGCCAGATGCTCGCCGGGAAGCCGGTCGCCACCCGCTGACCGAGCACCGCCACGTCGAGCACCACGTCGCCATCCCGCCGCGAGAATCGCGCCCACGACGACGCTGGCGGGTCGCGCGCGAGCGGCGGCGACGCCGTGACCTCGCCCTCGGCCAGCACCCGGCTCCCGGCACGCACCTCCAGGTGCGTCGGCGGCCCTGCGACCGGGAGCAGCGCCTCGGCCGCGCCGTCCTCGTTGGTCGGACCGTGCCATCGCACCTCATGCTCTCCGGCTCGCGCGACGAGCTCCACGTCCGGCAGGCTCACCGGCTCGCGGATCCCGTGATCGTCGTCGAACGCGACCACCTGCCACGCCAGTCCCGTGCCGGCGCCCGACGCGGGTGCGCCGTACACGATCGCCGCGCGCACCGTGCTGCCGGCGCCGACACGCAGCCCGAGCGCGACCGTGGCCATCGCGACCATCGGCGTCGCGGCCATGAGCGCGCGCTCGAAGCGTGCGGTCACGGCGTCCTCTGCGCCCAGCGCGCGGTGATCGCAGCGACGCCGTCGAAGAGGATCGGCGGCGGGTGAGCCGGGTCGGTGCCGAAGGCGCCGGGGTCGAGGACGAGCGCGCTCACGTTCTGGGCACGGGTGACGTGGACCCCATCGGGGCGTGCGTCGGCGAAGACCACCGCGTCGCGCGCCCTGGAGCTCCGCGCGAGATGAACGCCGTAGGCGCCCGTGTCCCAGGGCCGCACCGCGCGGTACGCGACGCGCCTCACCGGCTCGGGGCGATGCAGGGTCGCCGCGCGCTCGACCACTTCCGGGAGGAAGCGCGCCACAAGCGCCCCGGCGTGCCCGATGTGGGGGACGCGGGTGAGCTGCACCGGGTAGCCTGCGTCGCGCATCGCATCGGCGAGCAGCTCGCTCTGTCGGATGGGGGACGTCGCGTCGTCGATGCCGTGAACCAGCCACACCGGGAGGTTTGCGGCGTTCTCCACGACGTCGAGCGCGTTGACCAGGTGCGCCGTGGGGTCATCGGGCAAGATCGAGCGCACGTAGGTCGTCACGTCGTACTTCGAGTCGCCGAAGAAGCTCGTCACTGCGGCGAACCGGTCCGGCGCGTGGAACCCCACCGTGGTCGCGCCCGCGCCCCCCATCGACGCGCCCCAGAGCGAGACGCGCCGCGGGTCGATGGCCGTCACCACCCCGAGCGCGTCGATGGCGCGCAGCACCTCGTCCTCGGCGTCCGCCGTGTAGAGGGAGTTGCCCAGGCCGCTCGGCATCAGCAGGAGCACGTCCCGCGTCCTCGCTTCGTGGAGCAGCTGGGCATAGGCCGCGTAGGTCCACATCGTTCCGTTCCAGGGATGCAGCCCGACCAGCAGGGCCGCGGGCTTCGTCGGATCGTGGCCTCGCGGGACGTAGACCACGGCGCGCCCCCCACCCCTGGACGCGTACGGGCTGTCGAACGCGAGCACGCCCAGATTGTCCCGCGTGGTCTCGAGTGGCCCCACACGCGGGGCCTCCCCGCAGGCGAGGCGTCTCTCGTACGTGCTCACCTTGATGACGATCCGCACCTCGTGCGCGCCCGGACCGACGCCGACGACCACCGGCCCTGGTGCCGACGGCGCCTCCGCTCCGTCGAGCTCGACCCGTAGCCTTCCGGCGCAGTGGGGAAGCAGCACCGTGGTCCCATCCTTCCCACCGTCCACCGGGAAGCGCAGCGTGTAGTCGCCCGGCGCGCGGGGTGTCGCGTCGAGCCCCGCCCAGGATTCCCTCTGCCACGGGCGCTCCGGATGGCCACGTCCTGCATCCGCGCGCAGCTCGACCGTGGGGAGCTCGACGCCCTGCACGTCGGGGTGCGGCTCGAACGTCACCGCCGCCGACGCCCGGAACACCAGCAAGAGCAGCGACCCCCCTGCCGCCCACGCCACCCGCCCCGGCGTCATCTCACCGCCGTTGTATCCCCGCGAGCACCGTACGTCGACCGGACCCCTCGTCACCCCCATGTCGCCGACGAGGGGTTGTAAACCGGACAGGCTGGGCCTAGACGTGGGGCCGATCCCCCGAGAGCCCCATGTCCTCCGCCGCTCAGACCACACTCTCCCCCGCCGCCCTTCGATCCAGCTTCCTCCGGGCGCGGCTGGCGTCGTTCCTGGCGTTCTTCCCGCTCTCGGTGTGGACGTTCTTCCACCTGTGGCACGCACTCTCGGGCTTCCAGGGCCCGGAGGCATGGCAGACCGAGCTCACCCAGTACCCGCACCCCGTCGCGGAGGCGCTCGGCGGGATCATCGTCCTGCTGCCGCTCGCGATTCACACCGTGTGGGGCATCGGACGTCTTGCGTCGAGCCGTCCCAACAACACGACCTATCGTTTCTACGCGAACCTGAAGTACCTGCTGCAGCGGCTCGCGGCAGTGGGGCTCCTGGGCTTTCTCGGAGCCCACCTGTGGCTCGCCCTGCTCAAGCCGCGCCTGATCGAAGGTCACGCCGAGAACTTCGCCGACCTCGCCGAGCACATGCATTTCCATGGGCCGACGCTGGTCACGTACGTGCTCGGAATCCTTGCCGTCTCCTACCATCTCGCCAACGGCCTGCAGTCGTTCTGCATGGGGTGGGGCGTGGTCACCAGTCAGCGCGGGCTGCGAAGGCTGGAGGGCGCGACGCTGGCCCTGTTTCTGCTCCTCCTGGCGATGGGATGGGGAGCGGTCTACGCGCTCTGGGCCGCCGGCGCACCTGCGGCCGCCTAGTCGACCTCCCCGGAACTGCGGCGTGCGAATGACACGCCTCGATGAGGTGCTACATCAGCGGGCGTGCGATCGCGGTTCGCATTCCCCCTGGTCGCCGTCGCAGCGCTCGGCGTTGCCTGTCACGGCTCGGGCGCCACTTCGGGCGTTCCCGAGCGCTCGTGCGCGCTGACCATCTGGTACCAACCCCCTGGCCCCCAGTCCGTGGTGGAGGTCGTGGGCAGCTGGAACGGGTGGTCGCGCCCCGGTCAGTCGATGACCCCCGTCGAGGGCGGCTGGCGCGCGACGCAGCTCGACGGACTCGCGGCCGGTTCCTACGAGTACGGCATCGTCGTCGATGGGACCTGGGTGGTCGACCCCAACGTCGGCACCACGGCGTTCCACGAGGGCCAGGAGGTCACCTGGGTCCAGATCCCGGACTGCGGAACCCCTGCCACCACGGTGCAGAACGTGACCGCGAACGCAGACGGCACGGCGACGATCGACGCCAGCTTCCTCGCCACCCGCTGGGGCGACGCGCTCGATCCGACGACCATCTCGCTCGAGACCATCCACGGTGCCACGCCCACCACCGTCACGCCGACGGCCACCGTGTCCGCAGGGACCATGCAGATCGGCCTCGCGGGTCTGCCGCCCGGCAAGAGCACGCTGGCCGTGCACGCGAAGGACGTGAAGGGGCGGGACGCGGAGGCCGCGCTGGCGACGGTCTGGACCGAGCCGCAGCCCTTCGACTGGCGCGACGCGATCCTCTACGAGGTCATGGTCGACCGCTACCGCGCCAAGGACGGGTCGGCGCTCGCTCCGCCCGCGTCGATGGGCGGCCGCGCCGGCGGGCACGTCGGTGGGGTCCAGCAGGCCATCGAGTCGGGAGAGCTCGCCTCGCTGGGGGTGAACGCCATCTGGCTCACGCCGCTCTACGAGAACCCGCCGGGCGAGTGGCCTGGGCTCGATGGCAATCCGTACACCTCGTACCACGGCTACTGGCCCAGCGAGTCGCGCGCAGTGGAGACCTCGATGGGCGCCGAGGAGGACATCGACGCGCTCGTCGCCTCGGCGCACGCCCACGGGATGCGCATCCTGTTCGACGTGGTGCCTCACCACGTTCACTCGGAGCACCCCTACTGGGCGGCCAACAAGAGCTCCGGCTGGTTCCAGGACATCGACGGCTCGTGCATCTGCGGCGTGGGCAGCTGCTCGTGGGCCACCGACGAGACGGCGTGCTGGTTCACGTCGTACATGCCCACCTTCGACTGGACCAACGACGACGTCGCGGCCACGACGACCAGCGACGTCCTCTGGTGGCTGGAGCGATTCGACGGCGACGGGCTGCGCATCGACGCGGTCCCGATGATGCCTCGAGCGGCGGTGCGGCGCATCGCGTGGGCTGCGCGCCAGGAGTTCGACAACCCGTCGCGTCGCACCTATGTCATCGGCGAGAACTACACGGGACAGAACGGGTACCCGGCGCTGCGCTTCGAGCTCGGGCCGCAGGGTCTGGACGGCGAGTTTCACTTCCCGTTGATGTGGGCGCTCCGCGGCGCGCTGGGCGACGAGAGCGAGACGCTGGTCGACGTCGACACGGCCATCAACACGGGCGAGACGACCTGGGCGGGCTCCGGGGCGGTGATGGGGCTCATCACGGACAACGCCGACGTCTCGCGCTTTTCCAGCGTGGCAGCGCTCGACGACGGGGGAGACACCTGGACGCCGGCGCCGCAGTCGACCGATCCCGCCGTCTATGCGCGAACCCAGCTGGCGCTGGGCATGCTCATGATGCTGCCGGGAGCGCCCATCCTCTACTACGGCGACGAGGTGGCGCTGGCGGGGAAGTCCGATCCTGACTCGCGGCGGGTGATGCCGGCCGAGAGCGCGCTCTCCGCGCTGCAGACCCAGACCCGCGACGCCGTGCGTACCTTCGCCAAGGCACGGACCTGCGCGGTGGCGCTGCGGCGAGGGACGTACCGCACGCTCTACGTGGACCCGGAGCGGCTCATCTTCGCCCGGGAGGCGCCGGGTGCCGACACTGCAATCATCGACCTGCAACGGTCTCCGACCGCGTCTCTGTCTGCGCCGCTCCCGGGAATCGCGGGTGGTTCGTGGGTGGACGTCCTGTCCGGGCACGAAGAGTCACTCAGCCCTGAGTTGACAACGCTGCCAGCTGCGCCATTGTCCATGGCGCTCTACGTCCCCGCGTCGAGCCCTTGCGCACCCGGAGCGAATCCATGACGTCGAAGACCCTGGCCGACCACCGCCTGCGTGCTCTCGCCGTGGCGTTCGTCGCCGCCTCGGTCGCCGCGTCGGTCATGGCGGCGTGCGGGAACGACAAGGTGTCGCAGCTCAACTACGGCGAGCCGCCGGACGCCTCGCAGTTCCAGACGGGCAGCGGCGGCAACAGCCCCTACGGAGGTGACGGCGGTGGGGGCACCACGACGACCATCCCGGAGGCCGGGCCCCCCGACTGTCCCGACTCGGACAAGCTCTGCGCCGAGCCGTTCACCTACCCTTACAACGGTGAGCAGTCGGTCGAGCTGCGCGGCAACTTCGCCGCGGGCGCGTGGACGCAGGGCGTGCCGATGACCCACAGCGGCAGCTCGTGGACCGTGACGACCAACGTCCCCTGGGCCCAGCCCGTCGAGTACAAGTTCTTCGTCAACGGCACCACCTGGGAGACGAACCCCACGCAGCCGACGACGACGGACGACGCGGGCGACGTGAACAACCTCGCGAGCCCCATCACCTGCCCCAGCAGCTACACCTGCGCGTCGCCCGCCGTGCCCCCCCCCGGCGTCTTCGACTGGCGCGACGCGGTCATCTACTTCGTCTTCGTAGACCGCTTCCTCGACGGCGATCCGAGCAACAACTGCAGCGTCAACGGCACGACCCCTGCCCAGTACACCTCGGCCAACTACCTGGGCGGCGACTGGGCGGGCGTGACCAAGCAGATCAACGCCGGTTACTTCAACGACCTCGGCGTCAATACGCTCTGGATCACCGTGCCGGTCTCCAACGCCGACAACGTCACGGGGGCAGGGGTCGACTGCAACAACGGCAGCTGCACCGCCGACCAGTACGAGTACTCCGCCTACCATGGCTACTGGCCGAGCGATCCCACCAGCGTCGAGAAGTGTTTCGGGACGGAGGCCGATCTGCATGCCCTGGTCAGCGCAGCGCACGCGAACAAGCTCAAGGTCCTGTTCGACTACGCGATGGTCGACATCCACACCTCGGCCGCGATCTACACCCAGCACGTGAACGACAGCCCGAGCTGGTTCACCCCGTTCTGCCAGTGCGGCGACACGAACAACGGGTGCAGCAACTACAACGACTACAAGTGCTGGTTCGCGCCCTACCTCGCGCACTTCGACTTCACCAATTCGTCGGCCGCCCGGACGTACTCCGTGAACGCCGCGCTCGGTCTCATCCAGACCTACAACAACGACGCGTTCCGGCTCGACGCCATCAAGCAGGTCGATCCGAGCTGGCTCGCCTCACTGCGACCACAGACGACGACCTACGAGGCGCAGGTGGCCGACGGCGGGTCGCCCCAGCGCTTCTACATGGTCGGCGAGACATACGACTTCGACGACATGGCGTACATCCGCAGCTTCATCAACCCCAGCACGGCGCTCGACGGTCAGTTTGACTTCCCCCTGCGCTACCGGCTGGTCGACGCCGTGCTCCTGCGCGACACGAGCCCGATGCTTCAGCCGGCCATCCCCGACAACGACCCCTGGGTCTTCAACCAGCCCGCGGGCATGCAGGGGCTGGCGTCCTTCATGGACTTCAACGACACGTTCTACCCGCCCGACGCGGTCATGAGCACGTTCATCGGCAACCACGACCTGCCGCGCTCGATTCACTACGCGGAGCAGAACCTCCCCTCGTGGCTCGGCTCGAACGCCCAGGAGGCGCTGACGACGAATGGCTCGGGCAACGCCTGGACGGGTGAGCCAGCGCCGGAGACGGACCCCAACACCTACGAGCGCCTCGGCAACGCCTTCGGTGTCCTCCTGACCAACAAGGGTGCTCCCCTCATCTACTACGGCGACGAGATCGGCCTCCCCGGGGCGGGCGACCCCGACAACCGACGAATGATGCAGTGGACGGGCTACTCGGCCGCCCAGCAAGCCCTCTACGCGCGCATCAAGGTGCTCACGACCATCCGCGCCGCCCATCCGGCGATGCGGCGCGGGACGCGGTCGACGCTCCAGGTCGACCAGGATCTCTGGGTGTACACGCTGACCACGCCGTCAGGTGATCCGTCCCCGGATACCGTCTACGTGGGGATCAACCGGAGCGACGGCGACCGAACCACCAGCGTGCTCCCGTCCGGGCTTACGGAGCTCATCACGAACACGCCGGCGAGCGGCACCATCACCATCCCTGCGCGCGAGACGCGCATCTTCCACTAGGCGGGGAGGGAAGGTCAGTCCAGCTCGATGCCCGTGGCGTCGAGCTCCACCTTCGTGAGCGCGTCGCCGGCCGGGCCTTTTTCGGCGCACTCCTCGTCGGCGCCCTTGGCGTTCACCAGCGTCGCCTGCACGCGCGCCGTGTGCCCGGAGGCCGTCTTGGGCACGAAGAAATTGTGCCCGTGCATGCGAACGTGGGCCTGTCCCGCGGCGTCGCGAATCTCCATCCAGCAGCCCATCTCCTGGCAGACGGCCGTGACCTTGCCGGTAGTGGCGATGGTGGTGTTCGCGTAGCGCGCAGGATTCCTGGCGATGTCGGCCAGCGGCACTACGGGCGAGGTGATGCGCGCGCCCAGCAGCAGCGTGCCCGACGCGGGGGACGAGGGGGACGCAGAGGCTGCAGGAACAGGGGCAGGCGACGCCTCAGGGCTCCGCGAGCAACCGGAGGCGAGGGCGGACGCGAGGGCCACGAAGACTGCCGGAAGATGGTGTCGCATCGCCTCCTCTCTCTACCACGGGGCGACACTGCACGTTTGCGGCCCCCACCTCCCGAGGAATGGCAACCGTCACGCATGACTGAGTGACTTTTTCGTGGCGCGAGGTTGGCTCCGTGCTACCGATGAACCGCGTCGTCGGACGAGCGCGCGGGCACGCAGTCGCACTCTCGAACGCGACCTCGGAGTGGGCATGCGGAGGCGCGCGGCAGCACACGGCGGTCTCGTGGCCCTGGGGGTTCTCCTCGGGTGCACGATTGTACACGCCGAGGCCTCGCCCCACCTGAGCGAGCAGTACCTCCCCTCATCCAACGGCATCGCCGCGATCGCGTGGGACCGCTCGCAGTCCAAGCTCGACCAGTGGCTGGAGCACCCTTACCAGGCGCTGAACTCCACGACGCAGTCCAGGAACTTCATCTACGACAGCTACCCGGGCGTGCGCATCGGAACGACGGGGACCTGGCTCGACTCGGTGACGCCCACGCTCATCGAGTACCTTCCCGGCACGGGAATCGTGCACACCACGCGCACCATCGGCACAGTGCAGCTGGACGAGTACGACTTTGCCCCGATGAGCCTCGCCGAGCACGCGAGCGTGATGCTCCTCGAGGTGACGCAGAGCGGCGCGGCCGCGCCGATCGACGCGTACTCCATCTTCAATTACCACCTCGGCTCCGGCAGCCCCGACCCGGGGACGGACTCCGAGAGCATCACCTACGACGCGACCAACGACGCGTACTACGAGACCGGCCCCTCGGGCGTCGCCTTCGCGTACGGGAGCATCACCCCGTCCACCCACCACGGGTGCACGCCCGACAATCCGTTCACACTCCTCCAGTCGGGCGCGAACCTCGACGACGATCCCGGCACGGGTGGGCCGACCACCGACGCCGTGGCCGGCCTCCAGAACAGCCTCGGCAGCCCTGCCACCGGCTCGGTCGCCTGGGCCGGCTGGCTGACCGTGCTCGCGCCCGACGCAAACGGACAGGGGGCCATGGAGCGCGTCCGTACCTGGGTCGCCGGTCGCACGCCGGACAAGCTCCTCTCCGACGAGGTGGCGGGCTGGCAGTCGTGGATCAAGCCGGCCCCGTCCGGCGCCAGCACACTCGAGGCCTCGGACGCCATGCAGGCGCAGGTCGTCCTCCGCATGGGACAGGTCGCGGAGACCGGCAGCGGCTCGGGGCAGATCCTGGCCAGCGTCGCTCCCGGGGCGTGGAACATCGCGTGGGTCCGCGACATGGCCTACTCCGTCGTCGGGCTGGTGCGCAGCGGACACTATGCCGAGGCCAAGGCCGCCATCAGTTTCCAGATGCAGGCCCAGGCCGGGAGCTACCAGCAGTACGTCGGTGCCCCCTACCTCATCAGCGTCGTCCGGTACTACGGCGATGGGAGCGAGTGGAGCGACTTCAACCAGGACGGCCCCAACATCGAGTTCGACGGCTTCGGGCTCTTCCTCTGGGAGCTGGATCAGTACGTCCAGGCTAGCGGCGACACGGCGTCGCTCGCCCAGTGGTGGCCGACGGTGAAGTCGAAGGTCGCTGACGTGATCGTCGGACTGCAGGAGCCGACGGGCCTCATGTCGGCCGACTCGTCGATCTGGGAGGTGCACTGGGACGGGCAGCAGCGCCACTTCGCGTACACGACCATCACGGCCGCCAACGGGCTCTGCTCCGCGTCGCGCCTGGCCCAGGCGGCGGGCGATGCCACCGACGTCGCCGCGTACCTCGCGGCGGGACAGAAGGCGCGCGACGCGCTGGTGGACCACCTGAGCGCCTCGGACGGCTCTCTGGTCCAGAGCACGGAGGCGCTGGCGGCAGGAACGGGAATGCTTGACGCCGCGGTGATGGAGGCCATCGACATGGGCCTCGTCGACCCGGCGAGTCACACGGCGTCGGCGACGCTGACCGACATCGAGAACGGGCTCGTGCCGGCGAGCGGGCGAGGCTTCATGCGCAGCGACGCAGGCGACGCGTACTCGTCGAACGAGTGGGTGTTCATCGACCTGCGGGCCGCGCGCGCCCTCGAGCTCCAGGGGAACACGTCGTACAGCCAGAGCCTCTTCGCGTGGAACGTCGACCAGGCAGGCGACAACTACGGGGAGTTCTCCGAGCTGCACGATCCCGTCACCGCCGACTACGCCGGTCAGTCGCCCATGGTCGGGTTCGGCGCCGGCGCCTACCTGCTGTCCCTGTACGACCGCGGCAAGCCTCCGGCGCCGTCGTGCGCGGCCTTCGCGGGTGAGCAGCCCCCCGCCAGCGACGCCGGTCCGGGTCCCGAGGGCGGTGACGCCGCCGGACCGCCGGCCGGCGACGGCGGTGTGCTGGGCGTCGACGCGGGCGGGTCGGCGGACGGGGGAGCCACCGACCAGGCGGCGCCGCACGGCTCGAGCGGTGGTGGCTGCGGATGCGTGGCGGGCGACGCAGGCAACATGGGGAGTGCGCTCGCCGCGCTGGCCCCGCTCGCCCTCCTCGCGCTCCGCCGCAGGCGAACGACAGAGCGAACATGAGCCATCTCACCCTTCCCGTACCCCGCGCCGCACGACGCGCCGCGGTCCCCGCGCGCTGACTCCCAGGAACCCGATGCGCACTCTCCTCCGCTGCGGCGCCGTCGCGCTGCTCATCGCTCTCTCGGTCACGTCGCGTCGCGCGCTCGCCGAGGAGCCGCCGGCCACGGCGCCCGCACCGCCCGCTCCTGCCGCTGCCACGGCCGCCCCCGCGCCGGCGCCGCCCTCGTCGAACGGGCTCATCGCACCCTCGACGCCCATCACGCTGCCCTCCATCCCGGGGGACACGGGGCACTTCGAGTTCGGCTCGTACGGCCGCGTGGTCATCGCCAGCGACGGCCGCGGCGGGACGGGGCGCGACGCGAACGTCGTCTCGTACGGAGACCGCATCGACGAGGACAGCTACGGCGAAGTCGAGCTGCGCCGCGAGGACAGGTTCAGCCCGAGCATCTCCACCAAGGTGGTCTGGACGCTGGGCTTCTTCCCTCCGTTCTTCCACTTCTCGGGCGACGAGACGCAAGCCATCGTCATCCGCAACCTCTACGCCCAGGCCAACTACGACGATCTCACCCTCTGGGTCGGCTCGCGCATGTACCGCGGCGACGACATCTACCTCCTCGACTGGTGGCCGCTCGACAACCAGAACACCGTCGGCGGAGGCGCCGGCTACAAGTTCCACTGGAAGACGGACGAGACCTCCGTCGCCGCGCACGTGGGCATGCAGCGCCTCGACTCGACGTACCAGTACGAGCAGATCGCCGCGCCCATCCCCAACATCCTCGCTACCCAGGCGGGACCGGGCGCGGAGAACGTCACCGTCCTCGATCGCCCGCGGACCATCGAGACGCTCAAGCTCACCCACCTCTTCAAGCACCCGAACCCCGCCCAGAAGGACGGCTTCAAATTCGTCCTCTACGGCGAGGCCCAGGAGATCTCCGCCGGCGTCTACACCGACACGACGGTGAACCCGCCGGTGCAGACCGCGCTGCCCGCCGACAGCGGCTGGCTCGTGGGCACCGAGCTCGCCTACTGGACCGGGGAGCGCGACACCTTCGTCCAGCTCTTCTTCCGTCACGCCGAGGGGATCGCCGCTTACGACCCCCTGGCCGTCCCGCTCACCTTCGCCAACGACCGCACGACGCGGGGCTCGAGCGAGACGCTGCTCGCGCTCGGCGGCAACTACGAGGCGGGAGCCTTCGGGCTCCTGGTCGGCGCCTACCTGCGCTCCTTCCGCGACGGCGATCCCTCCCCCACCACCTCGCAGAAGTACGACGAGGGCATCTTCGCGGTGCGGCCCCAGCTCTTCATCGGCGAGCACTGGGGGGTCGCGCTGGAGGGGGCCTTCGAGGCCAAGCGCTACGCCGTGCTCGACCCCAACACCGACCAGCCGCTCGTCGCCAGCGAGTGGCGCGCAGGGCTCATGCCCTTCTTCTCCCCCAGCGGTCGCGGCTCTTACAAGCGGCCGCAGCTCCGGCTCATCTACGCACTCACCGCCCGCAACTCGGCCACCCGTGAGCTCTACCCCGCGCAGGACGTGTTCAGCCAGCGCCCGGTCGAGCAGTTCATCGGCATGGGCGTCGAGTGGTGGTTCAATTCGTCGTCGTATCCCTGAGGAATGCCATGCGACTACAACCTGCCTCTGCCCTCTCGCTGCTGCTCGCCTGCGTCGCGTCGCTCGCGCCGGAGACGGGCTGCGTCCAGGTCCCGGCCGACGGCCAGCAGCCCGCGCTCGCCACCCATGTCCAGGACTGGCGCGACGAGGTCATCTACCAGCTCATCGTCGACCGCTTCTACGACGGCGACGTGAACAACGACTTCAACGTCGAGCCCGGCTCGCTGGGGCAGTACCAGGGGGGCGACTGGAAGGGCATCGAGGACAACCTCGACTACCTGCAGGCCCTCGGCGTCACCACGCTGTGGATCTCCCCCATCGTGCAGAACGTCGACTCCGACGCGGACATCGACGCCTACCACGGCTACTGGCAGCAGGACCTCACCCAGCTGAACCCGCACTTCGGCGACCTGGCCAGCCTGCGCTCCATGGTGGCCGCCGCGCACGACCGGGGGATGAAGATCGTCCTCGACATCGTGTGCAACCACATGGGCCAGGTGTTCTTCTACGACATCAACCGCAACGGCCGGCCCGACGACTACGTCAACGGCAGCGGCGGCCCCGACGACCCCATCGTGCAGGTCAGCGAGTACGACCCCCCGTGGCAGCCCGGCGGCGTCCTGTCCTTCAGCCAGGAGGGCACCAGCGGGCGTGCGCCCATCCTCTTCTTCAACGATCCCTCCATCAACCGCCTGCCGCCGCAGCCCGGGATTCTCGGCACGGCGGGCGCGTACCATGGCTTCGGCCACATCGAGAACTTCAACGACGTCGAACAGCGCACGCTGGGCGACTTTACCGGCGGCCTGAAGGACCTGGCCACCGAGCTGCCCGAGGTCCGCGCCACCCTGGTCGACTCCTTCGCCAAGTGGGTCGAGAAGGTCGACTTCGACGGCTACCGCATCGACACCATCAAGCACGTGGAGAGCGACTTCTGGCCCGTGTTCGCGGGCAACACGCGCGCGCGTCTCGGCGCCGAGGGCAAGAACGATTTCCTCATGTTCGGCGAGGCCTTCGACGGCGACGACCAGCTCATCGGCAGCTACACGATGCCGGGGATGCTCGACAGCGTCTTCTACTTCTCACAGGCCTTCGACGTGTTCCAGAACGTCTTCGAGTACGCCTACAACCCTTCGGCAGCGCAGGGGACCGACCAGATCCAGGCGCTCTGGGACATGAAGCAGACCGACTTCGGCACGCAGCCGCAGCCCGGAGGCATCGGCGTTCCGCCGTACAAGGTGCTCGTCAACTTCATCGACAACCACGACGTCCCCCGCTTCCTCTTCAACTCCCAGGGCGATCTCCCGGCCCTCCACAACGCCCTCACCCTGCTCTTCACCGAGGATGGCATCCCCGACGTCTACTACGGCACCGAGCAGGACTTCTCCGGCGGCAACGACCCGGGGAACCGGGAGGTGCTCTGGACCACGGGCATGCCTACCACCGGGGACACCTTCCTCCACATCGCCAACCTCGCCCGCATCCGCAAGACGTACGTCGCCCTGCGCCGGGGAGACACCAAGGTGGTCTGGTCCAGCCCGCACGTCGCGACGGAGGACGACGCGGGGATCTTCGCCTTCGAGCGCGCCGGCGGTGACGCGGGCACGGGGGCCTATGCGCTGGTCGTCCTCAATACCAACGACTTCAAGACCAGCTCCACCTCCAACGGCTCGACCGTGATGCAGACCACCGCGCCTCCCGGGACGACGCTGGTCGACGTGCTCGACCCAGCGCAGACGACGTACCCCGTCAACGGCAGCGGTCAGCTGGGGGTCAACGTGCCGGCGCAGAAGGCCATGATCCTCATCCCCCAGGGCCAGGTGCAGGGCGGCTGATTGGAGGTCTGCCCGAGGTCGTCTAGGCTCCCCGTGCCTTGGGCCTCCTCCTTCGACTTGCGTGGCTCGCCACCTGGCTGATCGCGCTTCCGTGGCTCCTCGCGCGCTGGCTGTTCTGGCCGGTGCGCGCCGGCACCTACGTCCTGGTCGAGATGGACGGCGTGGTGGAGGAGCTGCCCGCCCCCCGGCGCTGGTGGCCGCCTGGGGTCGTGACGCCGTTCTCCCTCCATGCCCTGCGGGAGCTGGTTGACGAGGCCGTGGCCGACCCGAAGGTCCGGGGCGTTATCGTGGTCATCAAGTCGATGCGCGCGGGGTTCGCCACGGCCGCCTCGCTGCGCGCCGTGCTCGCGGGGGTGCGTACGGCGGGCAAGCGCGTCGTCGTCCACCTGCCCCAGGGGGGCGGGACGCGGGAGACCTACGCGGCGATGGCGGCGGACCGCGTCATGCTGGGGCCCACCGCCGCGCTCGCGCCGGTGGGGCTGCTCGCGAGCGCTCGTTACGTCCGGGGGGCGCTCGACCGCGCGGGCCTCGTGCCCGAGGTGCACGCGCGCGGACGCTACAAGACCGCGGGCGAGCGCATCGAGCGGACCTCGATGAGCGACGCCGAGCGCGAGCAGGTCGGCGCGGTGCTCGACTGCGCGCACGGAGAGCTGGTGCGGGCCATCGCGGACGGTCGGAAGCTCGACGAGGCGAAGGCGCGCGCGCTGGTGGATGGGGCGCCGTTCACCGGAACGGAGGCGGTCACCGCGGGCCTGGTCGACGATCTGGCCTACGAGGACGAGCTCCCCGCCCGGCTGGCCGAGGCCGGCAAGGCCCCGCCCATCACGCTGGCCGGCGTGTACCTGCAGGCGCGCACCGCGCTCCGGACCAAGGCCCTGCGCGCGCGCGGGGTCATCGGCGTCGTCCGCGTGCATGGGGCCATCTCGGGAGGCGCGGGCGGCCTGCCGTTCCCCTCCATGGCCGTGGACGAGCGTGTCATCTCGGCGATCCGCATCGCCCGGGTCAACCCGCGCGTCCGCGGGGTCGTCCTCCACGTGGACTCGCCCGGGGGCGGCGCCCTGGCCAGCGACCGCATCCACCACGAGCTCGTGCAGCTCGCCGCCGAGAAGCCGCTCATCGCGTCCATGGGCAACGTCGCGGCCAGCGGCGGCTACTACGTCGCCGCCGCCGCGCACGCCATCGTCGCCCAGCCCACCACCCTCACCGGCTCCATCGGCGTCATCGCCGCGCGCGTCGTGGTCGAGCCGCTCCTCGCGCGCCTGGGCGTGGCGACGGAGGTGCTCCAGCGCGGGGCGCACGCGCGGCTGCTCGATCCGCTGCTCGCCCTGGGGGACGATGACCGCGCGGCCCTCGACCGGGAGCTGGAGCACATCTACCGCGCCTTCCTCGGCGTGGTGGCCACGGGCCGGCGGCGACCGGTGGAGGAGATCGAGCCGCTCGCGCAGGGGCGCGTCTGGACGGGCGTCGACGCGCACGCGCACGGCCTGGTCGACCGCCTGGGCGGGTTCGAGGACGCGCTGGAGATGATGCGCGAGCGCCTCGGGCGGGGGGCCGCGAAGCTGCGGGTCGTGGTCCTACGACCGCCGCGCAAGCCCTTCCCGGTGCTCGATCCGCCGGAGCGCCGCGCGGCCCGCGTGCTGGCCGAGGGACTCGCGCAGCTCGGAGAGACGCTCGGGGTCGACGCCACCGTCCTCGCCTTCCGCGGCGAGCGGGTGCTCGCCCTCGCGGCCTCCCTCCCGTGGCTCCGCTGAGGCTCGGGCCCTCAGCTCACGCCGAGCAGCTTGTTCATCGACGCCTCGTCGGCCGGCGTGAACGGGTACTGATCGAACTCCGCGCTGGTCACCCACTGGAAGGCGTTGACGTTGCGCGCCTCCAGCGTCTCGCCGAGCAGCGAGCACTCGTACAGGAACAGGTCGACCACGTAGTTCTCGTAGGGGTGGCTCACGAAGGAGATGAGCTTGCCCACCTCGATCTCCGCGCCCAGGCGGTGGCGCACCTCGCGCTTGAGGGCGTGCGCGTCGGTCTCCCCGTCCTCCACCCGTCCGCCGGGGAACTCCCACATCAGCGGCAGGACGGCGGTCGCGCGCCGCTGCGTGATGAGGTAGCGCCCGTCCTTCTCGAGGACGGCGGCGACGACACGAATGGTCCTTGGCTGACTCATCTCGACCCGCAGATGAGCGTATCACGTGGAGCGGTCATTCCTCGCCGCCGCGGGGTGGGAAGACCCGGGCCTTGCGGCACCTCAAAGTCCGATGCGAAAGAGCTGCTGGCCCATAAGCAGGACGTCGCCCGAGCGGAGCTCTGCCTCTGCCACGCGCACGAAGGTCCCGTTGGAGCTGCCGAGATCCGTCAGGAAGAGCTTCTGCCCGTCCCACGAGAGGCGGCAGTGCAGGCCCGAGACGTACCCGTCCTCCGGGAACAGGATGTCGCCGCGCTCGCGTCCGAGATGGACGCCGCTCTCCGGGATGGGGAAGGCGTTGCCCGTCTCCTCCCGCCCCACGACCAGCGCGATGCGACCGATGTACCCCTTGCTCGGCGCGCCCAGGCGCTCCACCCCGTCGGCCGACGGCGGCTGCATGGCCAGGGGCTCGAACTTGATGATCTCCTGGCCGATGCGGAAGACATCGTTGGGGCGGATCTCGACCGGCACTTCGCGCGTGAGCTTCTTGTAGACCCCGTTGAGAGATCCCTCGTCCTTCACCGTGGCGCGACCGCCGGGCAGGACGCGGAAGGTGGCGTGGCGCGGGGAGAGGTAGCTGTCTCCTGCGAAGATGCCGCCGGTCTCGCGACCCACGGTGCCCCCGCCCGTGGGCATCGGGAAGGTGCCCGCCTCGCTGCCGTCGGCGCGCAGCGCGGTGAGCGTCATCGCCCCTCCGGCCGCGGGCTCGGGGGCGGGGGCGGGCGCCGGCGCAGGCTTGGCGCCGCCGCCGCCCAGACGGAAGCCGCAGGAGCCGCAGAACAGGTTGGCCGGGGCGTTGACGTGACCGCACTGCGGGCACACCACCGTGGCCCCACCCACCGCGGCCGCGACCGCAGCCCCGGTCAGCGCGACCGTCGCCGCAGGGCCGCCAGCCGGCGCGGGAGGAGCCGCCACGGCCGGCGGAGGCGCCGCAACCGGCGGAGGAGCGACGGGTGCGGGGGCCGCCGCCGGGGGGGCGACGCGCGGAGGCGCCGCCGCGGGCGTGACCGCAACCGTGCCGCCGAGGCCCCCGCCTCCACCGCTGCTCGCGACGGGCGGAGGAGCCACGGGCTGGGCCAGCTTGATGCCCTGGGGCGGCGTCTCCGGGGAGAAAGGCTTGGGCGCAGCGTCGCGCGGCAGCTCTGCGCCGCAGCCGAGGCAGAACTTGTAATGGTCCTGATTGTCCTTCGAGCACTTCGGACAGGTGATCACACTCGCCTCCGCTCGCCGCTGAATGCGCGAGTCCCGAGTATCTACGCTTGTCCAAGGGGGTCAAGCGAACAGCGAGCGTCCAGCCTCTAGGTCTGGTCTTCCGACCCCGACACGACAGCGGGCACCACCGGCACCCCGCTCTCCCGGGCATAGGCCACGACGCGAGCGGCGCGCTCCACATCGAGGGCCGCCAGCAGCGCCGTCCGCGCCTCGGGCCCCATGCCGCGGGCGCGCCGCACGCACCCGATGGCCACGTCGGCGTCGTGGAGATCCCCCAGCCGGCCCTGCAGGCGCGCCGCGGGCTGGGCCAGCGCGGCCAGGTCGCTCGGCAGCGCGTCGGCGAACGTCTCCGCCGTGTAGCGCAGGCGCTTGTACGCGATGCGCAGCTCGTGAAGCGCCTCCGCGTCCTCCGGGCGCGCGTCGCGGCGCCGGTCCACCTCGCGGCGGGCGCGATCGACGGCCCGCCGCGCGAACTTCGCGAGCCGCCGGTCCCGGCGGGGGTCGATGGGGAACACGAGCAGGGCCTGGAGCAGCACGCGGCCCCGCTCCAGCGCGCCGTCGCGCACCGCCCGGAGCAGCGCCGACCGCAGGCGTCGCTCGCGGCGGCGGCGCGCGTCGAGCCAGGACTGCACCTCGGGGTGAGTCACGCCCAGCGACCCCACCAGCTGCAGCAGCACCTCGTCGTCGCGCAGATCGCCGGTCGCCTGCATCACCTCGCGCAGGGCGCGGCGCACGGCGCCCGCGTGGAACGGCCCGAGGACGCGGCGGCCCACCTCGAGGATCGTGCGCGTCCTGCGCAGGGCGACCCGCAGATCGTGCACGGCCTCCTCGTCGTCGGCCGACGCGAGCACGCGCGGCACGACCGCGCCGAGTCGCCCGTCCAGCGCCCGGAGCTTGCCGACCAGGAAGGGCCCCGCCGTGGCGGCCGTCGCGGCCAGCTCCGGTCCGGCCTGGGCCACCGTCTCGACGACCTGCAGCGGTGCTCGCTTGACCCTGTGTCCGTTCATCGCCCCACCCGCTCCACGGTGACCGTCGTCACCGGCTTGAACCCCAGCACGCGCCCCAGCGCGCGCCGTACGGCCTGACGGACCACCTCGCCCAGCTCCGCCTCGCCACGGATCTCCGCGCCGTCCGGCCGGTCGCTCAGCTCCTCGAGCGCGGCGAGCGCCTCGTTGCGCGCGCCCGCCAGCACGTGCGCGTCGAGCGTCTCGTCGACGACGCCCAGGGTGACCAGCGACACGTCCCCCGCCGGCCGGCCGCCGCGGTCCACCCGCACCACCACGTGCGCCGCGCCGCGCGCAGCCAGGGCCGTTCGCTCGGCCAGCACGCTCGCCGGAAGGGCGCGCCGGGCGAACACGTGCACGCGCCCCGCGTGGACGCGCCCCGCCTTGCGCAGCGTGTCCCCGTCGAGCTCGGCCAGGTCGCCGTTCTCGAGCACGCACACGTCTGGCACGCCCACCTCTTTCGCCAGGGCCGCGTGCCGCAGCAGGTGGTGGAGCGTCCCGTGGACCGGCACGAAGGAGCGCGGCTTCACCATCTCGAGCATCCGCCGCTGCTCGTCGCGGTGGGCATGCCCGCTCACGTGCACCGCCTTGTCCGACCACCACGACCGGAGCTCCACCCCGCGGCGGAGCAGGTCGCCCATCACCTTCATGACCTCCGCCTCGTTGCCCGGGATCACGCGGCTCGACATCACCACAACGTCGCCCGGGGTCAGCGCGAAGGCCGGGTGCTCGCCGCGCCCCAGCTTCGACAGCGCCGCCGCCTCCTCCCCCTGCGTCCCCGTCGCGACGCCCAGCACCGCGCTCCGCGGCAGCTCGCGCACGCGCTCAGCCGGCCACACCAGGTCGCTCGGCCACTCGAGGTACGGCGAGCCCGCCTGCTCCCCGGTCGACCGCGCCGTCGCCCGGGCCACCCGCGCGTGCGTGTTCACGCTCCGGCCGAGCGCCACGATCTTTCGCTGGTGGCGCCTCGCGATGTCGCCCAGCAGGCGCAGGCGGTGCACGTTCGACGCGAACATGCCCACCACCACCGCCTGCTTGGCGCCGGCCACGATGTCCTCCAGCGCGCGCCCCACGCCCTCCTCGCTCCCGGTCGGACCCCGGGCGTCGATGTTGGTGGAGTCGCTGAACAGCAGCCGGACGCCCTCGCGCGAGAGCTCCTCGAAGCGCTCGACGTCGAACGTCTCCCCGTCGGGGGGCGCCTCGTCGAACTTGAAGTCCCCGGTGTGCACCACCAGCCCCGCGGCGGTGCGGATGGCCAGCGCGGTCGCGTCGGCGATCGAGTGGGTCACGCGGATGGGCTCGACCTCGAAGGGGCCCACCCGGGTCACGGTGCGGGGCGTCACCTCGTGCAGGTGCACGTGGTCGAGGATCTCGTGCTCCGCCGCGCGCTCGCGCACCAGGCCGAGCGCATAGCGCGGGCCGTAGACCGGGGCGTCGAAGCGCCGGAGCAGGTAGGGGATGGCCCCGATGTGGTCCTCGTGCCCGTGGGTCACGAACACGCCCGCCAGGTGGTAGGCGTCGAGGGCGGAGAAGTCGGCGTGGACCACGTCGATGCCCAGCCCGCGCTCGTCGAAGGTGACGCCGCAGTCGATCACCAGGACCTCGCCCCCTTGCTCGAGGGCCAGGCAGTTCATTCCGATCTCCCCGAGACCTCCGAGGGGGAAGATGCGCAGCGGGGGCGTCGGTCGGGCCACGGCGGGAACAGGCCGAGGCTTACCATGACGGCGCGGCGGCGCCCCGGGAACGTGCTAAGCGTCCACGTTCCCCGCCCATGTCGACGCTCGCCGACAAGCGCTTCGTCCTCGTCACCGGCAAGGGTGGCGTGGGGAAGACGACGGTCTGCGCGGCCGAGGCGCTGGCCCTCGCCGCCAAGGGCAAGCGCGTGCTCGTGGCCATGTGCAACGCCAAGGAGCGGCTCAGCGTCATGCTCGGGGTGCCGAGCATCGGCGCGGACGTCGTCCCCGTCACCACCAACGTCTGGGCCGTCAACATGAGCCCCGACCGCGCCATCGAGGAGTACGGGGTCCTCACGCTCCACAGCAAGGTCCTCTACCGGACGCTCTTCGACAACCGCTACGTGCGGTCCTTCCTCCGCGCCGTCCCGGGGATGCCGGAGTGGTCGATGCTCGGCAAGGCGTGGTGGCACACCACCGAGCGGCTGCACGACGGCTCGTGGAAGTACGACGTGGTCATCCTCGACGCGCCCGCGACCGGCCACGGCCTCGACATGCTGCGCGTGCCCAAGGTCATCCTCGACGTCGTGCCGCCGGGCATCCTCCGGCGCGACGCCGAGCGGGCGTGGAGGCTCTTCCAGGACCCGGCGACGTGCGCCATCGTGCTGGTCACCCTCCCGGAGGAGATGCCCACGACGGAGACCATCGAGCTCGCGCAGGCCCTCGGCGAGCTGAAGCTGCCCATCGGGCGCGTGGTGGTGAACGGCGTGCTGCCTCCGCTCTTCTCGCGCGACGAGCGGGCGGCGCTCGAGAAGGTGGACCACCTCGAGCCGGCGGCCGCCGGCGAGCCGGCCATCGTCGCCGGACGCGACCGGGCCACGCGCGAGCGCGTGCAGGCCGAGAGCCTCGGCCGCCTGTCGCGGGAGCTCCCCGTGCCGCCGGCGTTCCTCCCGCTGCTCATGGAGGACGCGGCCCGTCCCGAGGCCATCCGCGCGCTCTCCAGGCGCGTCTAGAGCGGCCTCCCTTGACCTCGCGAGGGTCCGCCGGAGACCCTTGCCGCGGCGTGCCCTTCACCTACCCCTTCCCCCGGCCTTCCGTCACCGTCGACGTCGTCCTCTTCGCGATGCGCGCGGGGGACCTCGCGGTCCTCCTCGTCCGTCGCAAGCACGACCCGTTCGCCGGGTCGTGGGCGCTGCCGGGCGGGTTCGTCGACGAGAACGAGGCGCTCGAGGCCGCGGCGCTGCGCGAGCTGGAGGAGGAGACCGGGGTGAAGGACGTGGAGCTCGAGCAGCTCGGCGCCTTCGGGCAGCCGGGGCGCGACCCGCGGGGCCACACGGTCAGCGTGGCCTACCTGGCCTTCGTGGTGGCCGAGGCGCACCCGGTCGCCGCCGCGGACGACGCCGCCGACGCGGCCTGGCACTCGATGCGGTCGCTGGCCGGGCGCGGGCGCAGGGCGGTGAAGCTCGCCTTCGACCACGGGGAGATCATCGCCCTCGCGCGCGAGCGCCTGCGGCACATCCTGCGCGACCCGCTCTCCCACAAGGTCCCGCGCGCGCTCTTGCCGGGGCGCTTCACGCTGGGCGAGCTGCACCGCGTGTACGAGGCGGTGCAGGGCGGCGCGCTGACCGAGCGAGAGTTCCGCGCGTACGTGCGGCAGCACCAGCTCGTCGAGCCGGTGCCGGCGGCGAGCGCGAAGCGGGCGAAGCGCGCCGGTGCGCGCAGCGGTGGGCACAGAGACGCACACCTCTATCGCTGGCGTCGTTCCCGTCGCCGCGCCGGGTGATAATCTCGACTCGCTCCACCTCCATGCCCACGCAAGCCCCGCTGCCTCCGCTCGTCACGAGCGCGCTCGGTCTCGGGCTCGAGGCCTTCGTCATGGTGCGGGCAGCCGTCGCCGCGGGCATCGCGGACGCGCGCGCGTCCTTCGAGCTGACCGTCGCCCCCTCCGCGGACGACTGGGGCTTCCTCGTGCTGGCCGGCGTGGAGCCCCTCATCGACGCGCTGGAGCGCCTGCGGCCACGGGCCGACGAGCTGGACTGGCTCGTCTCCATCGGCGTGCTCGACACCGCGACCCGCCGGCGCATGCTCGACGCGCGCTTCGCCTGCGACGTGGACACGGCGCCCGAGGGGAGCGTCGTGTTCTCCGGCGAGGCCTTCCTGACGGTGGAGGGGCCCTTCTGGCAGGCGCAGCTGGTGGGCGGGCTGGTGCAGGCGGCGCTCACCGAGGCCACGGCGGTGGCCACGCGGTTCGCGCGCATGCGGCTCGCGTCGGGCGGGGCGCGCGTGGTGGAGGACGGGGCGGCCACGGCGTACCGCCTGGGGGGCACTCCGCTGCTGGCGCGCGCGGCCTTCATCGGCGGGGCCATGGCGACGACGAGCGCCCTCGCCGCGCGCCGCCACGGAATCCCCGCCATGGCGCTGCAGCCGGCCCGGCTCGACCTGGCGGCCGGGGACTTCGAGCGCGCCGTGCGCGGGTGGCTCGCCGTGGCCCCCGGCGATTGCGTCGTGCGCATCGAGCCCGCGCGCGCCGCGAAGGACCTGCAGCGGCTCGCGGCCGCGGTGAGGGCCCGCGCGTCGGCGTCGCGTCACGGCTGGGACCCGGGCAAGGTCATCGTCGAGCTCCCGGGGGGCGACCGCATCGGCCTGGCCCGCGCCGCGGCTCACGCCTTCATGGCCGCCGAGCTCGCGCCGCCTCGCCTGCTCGTCTCGGGCGACGACGTGGACGAGCGCCTCGCCCTCGAGCTCCGCGCCGAGCTGGCGCACGAGACCCTGTTCGCCCTGCGCGGCGCCGGACCGCGGAGTGGAGACCACGCGCCCCACCCGCACCTGCGCGCGCGCTACGACCTGGTGGCCTTCGAGAGCGGCGGCACCTGGTCGCCGCGCCTGCGGGTCGGGGAGGACGTCGGCTCGTCCAGCGACCCCGGCCGCAAGCTCCTCGTGCGCTACGTCGACGCCGCCGGTCACCCCGTGGCCGACGTCGCCCACGCCACCAACGAGCGCTTCCTCCGCGCGCAGACCGGGCGCTACGTCGAGCGCGCCACCGGGCTCAACGCTCGCCTCGACGCCGCCTCGGGCGCCCCTCTCCGCGCCAGCGCGATGCGCGCCGGCAAGCGCGCGACCGCGCCGGAGCCCGCGTCGACCTGCCGGGAGCGCGCCGCGAAGGCGGTCCGGGGGCTCGACGAGGGGCACCGGCGGATCACGTCGCCCGCGCGCTACCCGGTCGGGATGTCGCAGTCCCTCGCGGCGCTGAAGGCCGAGATGCTGGCGAAGGTGGAGTAGGCGTCCCTACTTCTTCAGGTTCTCGAGCGCGAAGTCCCAGTTCACGAGCGACTTGAAGAAGGCCTCGATGTACTTGGGGCGGGCGTTCCGGTAGTCGATGTAATAGGCGTGCTCCCACACGTCGATGGTGAGCAGCGCCTTCTGGCCGTGCTTCATCGGCAGGTCGGCGTTCGGCGTCCGCGTGACCGACAGCTTGCCGTCCTTGCCCTGCACGAGCCACGACCAGCCCGAGCCGAACTGCGTGGCGGCGGCGTTGGAGAGCTCCTCCACCAGCTTCTCGGAGCTGCCGAAGTCGCGCTTGATGGCGTCGGCCAGCTCGCCCGTAGGCTGGCCGCCGCCGTTCGGCTTCATCGAGTGCCAGTAGAAGGTGTGGTTCCAGATCTGCGCGGCGTTGTTGAAGATGCCGCCCTCGCTCGACAGGATGATCTCCTCGAGCGATTTGCTCGCCTCGGGCTTGCCCTCCAGCAGCTTGTTCAGGTTCGTGACGTACGCCTGGTGGTGCTTGCCGTAGTGGTACTCGAACGTCTCCTCGCTGATGTGCGGCACGAGGGCGTTCTTGGCGTACGGCAGGGCGGGCAGGGTGAAGGACATGAGCTCTCTCCTCGATGAATGGGGGAAGGATGGAATGCCGTGGGCGCGGGACCTGTCAAGCGGGCGGGCCCGGAGCGTGTGTACCGCGATCTCTCTGACGTGCGCCCCCACCCCAGCCCTCCCCCGCAGGAGAGGGCGGAGGGCGTCTCCCTACCGGCCACCCCAGACTCCTTGCCTCCCGCTCCTGCGGGGGGAAGGCCGGGATGGGGGGCGTCCTACAGCCCGCTTCCTGCGCGCTGGACCAGCAGCTTCTCGATGAGGCCCTTGGAGTAGGCCGAGAGCTCGCGGAACACGACGCCCATGCCGGGCGGGTCCTTCTCGGTGCGCACGACCTCGCCCACGCCCTCGATGGTTTCGATGTCGTCCATGATCACCGTGAACCGCAGGTTGACCCGGGTGCCGATGGCGAGCGGGGTCTGCGACTTGATGAACACGCCGGTGCGGGAGATGTTCGTCACATACTCCTGGATGAACGCGTCGAAGGACTCGAACTCCTTGTTGATCGTGACGCGCTCGTCGACGCGCTTGTCGGCCTCGCTCATCGCTGCCACCGCCCCTTTCTTGCCTACTTTCCGGTCAGGTCGAACTGCTCGAGGTGGTACTCGGTCCGGGCGGTGACCTGGATGCGGCGCATGTAGCGCTTCTCTGCCTCCTGCACGACGGCCTTCTCGCTGCCGGTCAGAAGGTCGGCCACGGCCGGGTGGCAGTTGACGAACACGCTGTAGCCCGGCAAGTCCTGCCGCTTGCGGCGGATCTCCCGCAGGATCTCGTAGGCGATGGTCTCCTTGCTCTGCAGGTGACCGGTGCCGTCGCAGTAGAAGCACGGCTCGTGCAGCAGCCGGCCCAGGCTCTCGCGCGTCCGCTTGCGCGTCATCTCGATGAGGCCGAGGTCGGAGATGCGGTTCAGGGTGGTCTTGGCCTTGTCCCGCTGCAGGTGGTCCTCGAGCGCGCGCCGCACCTTCTCGCGGTTCGACGGCTTCTCCATGTCGATGAGGTCGAGGATGATGAGGCCGCCCATGTTGCGGAACCGGAGCTGGTAGGCGATCTCCTGCACGGCCTCGAGGTTGGTCTTGAGGATGGTCTCCTCCATGTCCTTCGAGCCCTTGCCCACGAAGCGGCCGGTGTTCACGTCGATGGCCGTCAGGGCCTCGGCCTCGTCGATGATGAGGTAGCCGCCGCTGGCCAGGGGGACCTTGCGCGACAGCGCGCGCCCGATCTCGTCCTCGATGCCGTACGCGTCGAAGATGGGCTCGTCCTCGTTGAAGAAGATGACGTCCTTCAGCCGCTCGGGCATGAACATCTCGACGAAGCGCGACAGCCGGTCGTACTGCGCCTTGTCGTCGATGACGATCTCGTCCACGTCGTCGGTGAAGAGATCGCGCGCCGTCTTGAGCACGATGTCCAGCTCGCTCAGCAGGTTCTGCGGCGCCTTCGCGCCCTCGCGGTTCTTCGCCACCTCGCCCCAGAGGCGCACGAGGTAGCCCACGTCCTGCTTCAGCTGCTTCTTGGTGAGCCCCTCGGCCACGGTGCGGACGATGAGCCCGCCGGTGGGCGGCTTCATCGAGTCGATGGTCTCCCGCAGCCGCGCGCGCTCCTTGTCGCTGCCGATGCGCTTGCTCACGCCCACGTGCTCGAGCGTCGGCAGGTACACCACGTAGCGGCCCGGCAGCGAGATGTGGCTCGAGCAGCGGGCGCCCTTGGTGCTGATGGGCTCCTTGGTGATCTGGACGATGATCTCCTGGCCCTCCTTGACCACGTCGCGGATGGGCGTCGACTTCGACAGCCGGCCCGGCACGCCGCTGCTGCGACCGCCGCGCCCGCCGCCCTCGCCGCTGCGACCGCGTCCCTCGCCGCCGCCCTCGCGTCCGCTGGTGCGCCCGCCGCCGCCGCTGCGTCCACGATCGCGGCCCCGGCCCCGGCCGCGCCCGCGTCCCCGCCCGCGATCGCCGCCGCCCCGCTCGCCGCCGCGGTCCCCGCGCCCCTCGAGCCTCGGCGCGACGGCCTTGGGCGTGGGGGCTCCGGGATCGCTGATGGTGAAGCCCGGGAGGTCGGGGTTGTCGAGCAGGTCGTCGAGCGGCTCGGCCTCCACCGGCGGCTCGCTGTCCGGATCCTCGAGGCCACGCGCGGTGGGCGCGTCCTCCTCGATGGCGGCGGCCGCGGTCTCCTCCTCTTCCACGTCGGTCGCGGAGTCGCCGGCTGCGGGCAGATCGTCGGTGTCCTCGGGCTCGTGCGCGGCGGCGACCTGCGCCTCGGAGGGCTCGGGCGGCTCGGCCACGTGGCCCTCGACGACCTCCTCGGCCGTCTCCTCGGCGACGGCGACCTCTTCCTCCACGGCCTCGGCCCGGGCCTCGGACACCTCCTCGGCGTCGTCGGTCTCGCTGGGGGCCTCCTGGTTCTGCTCGCTGGTGCCGGTGCCCAGCGCGTGCTTGCGCCCTCCCGCGAGGTACGCCTCGAAGTCGTCCGGGCGGATGAGGTCCTCCACGTGGAGGAACGCCGCCCGCTCGAGCCCGATGTCGATGAACGCGGCCTGGAGCCCGGGGAGCACCCGGGTCACCTTGCCGAGGTAGATGTCGCCTACCGTTCCGCCCGGAGCGTGCGCGCCCCGGCGTTCGATGTGGAGCTCGGCGATGATGCCGTTCTCGATGAGTGCGACGCGTGTCTCGGCGAGATCGCACGAGATGACGAGAATATTCTTGGCCATATGCAGCGGAGCTTTCCCGCCCGGAACGGCACCCCGTCGACGACCGGCGGACACACGACCCTGTGGTGACGGAGACCGTCACCCGACGAGGGCGCACGCACGCGAAAACGGGTCAAACGAGGAGCCTCGGGCGACCGCCAGTCCTCCCGGGATGGGGGACGGCGGACAGAAGACTTTGGGACGACGCGGATCGCGCCTTCCCTGTCCTCCTGCCTAGCGGACTTCGGCGGCGTTGGCCAGGGGTTGCGTCACGGGATCTTCACCCCACCCACGCGCGTTAAAGGCAAAGGCCCTGCCACACGCTTCCACGCTACCGTTGCTCCCTTCCGGGCCTGGCGGGGTTCACGCTTCTGCGTCGGCAGGGCCGCACGTGCGGGTGTCCGCGACCCGTCCTTAGTAACCCCTCCCGGGCGTGACGTCGAGGGCGAATGCGTCTACGGTGGCCCGGCTTTGAGCCCCGCCAGCGAGATCCGGCTGATGGTCCTTCGCGAGCTCCGGCGCAGCGTCCGGAGCGTCAAGGGCATCGTCCTCGGCGTCCTCACCCTGATGGGGGCCTTCGTGACCTCCCTGGTGTGCGTCTGGCTCGAGGGGAGCGAACGGCAGAGCCAGAACGTGGTCTCGACCGAGGCCTACATCGAGCTCCGCAAGGCGGCCATCGAGAAGGCCACCGGCGACGCCTCGTTCGCCGCGTACGCCGCCAGCGTCCCCACCTCGCTCCTCATCTTCCTGAAGGTGACGGTCTGGCTCGCGCCGCTGCTCATCGCCCTGCTGGGCTTCGACCTCATGTCGAGCGAGCTCCAGCACCGCACGGTGCGCTTCTGGACGGTGCGCACCCGGCGCTGGTCGTACTTCACCGGGAAGATGCTCGGCCTCTGGGCCGTGGTGGCGCTGATGATGCTGGTACTGAACATCATCGCCGGCACCGTGGCCGCCGTGCGCGGCTACGTCACGCCCATGCAGCTCGTCACCTGGGGCCTGCGCTTCTGGCTGGTCGCCGTCGTCATCGCCGGGTCCTGGGCGGCCATCGCCACCTTCATCAGCTCGTGCTTCCGCACGCCGATGCTGTCCCTGCTGACGACCTTCCTCGCCTTCTTCGTCATGTGGGTGGTCAGCCTCATCGGCTTCATCGTCCGCGCGCGCGACTACGTGGACACGGGCGTGCAGAAGGACATGGCCTGGTACGAGTACCTCTACCCCAACACCTACGACACGCTCCTCCTGTCGCCGGAGACCACCAAGGTGCTGACGGCGCTGGGGATCCTGGTCGGCTTCGTGATGGTCGCCAACGCCGCGGGCGCGGCGCTCTTCCAGCGGAGGGACATCTGATGGGCGACGCAGAGACAGCCGCTACCAAGCCGGAGCCGGCGCCCGAGGAGAAGAAGCCCGCGGGCGACATCCCGGAGTCGCCGTACGCCCAGGACGCGACCGGTGAGGGGAAGAAGAAAAAGAAGAAGAAGGACGTCGAGACGGCGGTCCACCTGCGCAAGGTGACCAAGCGGTTCGGCGCGAAGACGGCGGTCGACGAGGTGACGCTCTCCATCCCCATGGGCAGCGTCTACGGGCTCATCGGACCCAACGGCGCGGGCAAGACGACGACCTTCTCGATGATGGCGGGGTACCTCCACCCGACCGAGGGAAGCGTCGAGATCCTCGGGTTCAAGCCCAGCGCGGTCGACGAGCTGCGCTCGCGCCTCGGCGTCCTGCCCCAGGACGCGCTGCTGCCGTCCAACGACAAGGTGGGCGAGTTCCTGGTCCACATGGCGCGCCTGCAGGACTACCCGGGCGACAAGGCCGAGGAGCTGGCGCGCGAGGCGCTGAACGACGTCGAGGGCAAGGAGTGGTGGGAGCAGCGCTGCGGGAGCCTGTCGCACGGCATGGCCAAGCGCGTGTCGCTGGCGCAGGCCTTCCTGGGCGCCCCCGACGTGGTGCTGCTCGACGAGCCGACGGCGGGGCTCGACCCGCGCGTCGCCTGGGAGATGCGGCAGCTCATCAAGCTGAAGAAGGGGCGCTGCACCATCATCATCTCCAGCCACAACCTGCAGGAGCTCGAGGAGATCTGCGACGCCGCGGCCATCCTCGACCGCGGCCGCGTCGTGGCGTCGGGGCCCATGACCGAGCTGACGGCGGCCAACGAGGAGGTGCGCGTGAAGGTGGCCCCCGGCACCAAGCGCGGCACGCAGCCGGGCCAGGTCCCCATCGCGAAGCTGCAGGAGCTCGCGATGGTGCGCAGCGTGGACTTCAGCGACGAGGACCGGGAGATCATCGTCTCCTTCGAGCGCAGCAAGGCCGACGCCGAGACGGTCATCGGCCACGTCCTGTGGATCCTGCTGCACGCCCAGGTCCGCATCAGCGGCGTCACCAAGGGCCGCGGCCTCGAGCAGCGGGTGATGGATCTGACGTAGGGACGGGTGCCGGAGCCCTGGGGCGCGATCCCCGGGGTCCGGGAGGCGATCCCGGAGCCCCGGGAGCAAAGTCCGGAGGCCCGGGGGACGATCCCAGGCTCGCGGGAGCCGACCCCCGAGGTCCGGGTGGCGATCCCGGGGCCCCGGGAGCCGAGCCCGCGGGCCTGGGTGGCGCTCCCTGACCTCGGGGAGCCGCAGCTCTCGCGTGAGCTCGCGCGCTTGCGATTTATCCCACCTATTTGATGCGAAAAGTCCCCGGAGCCACCGCATTAGAAGATGAGGGCGACGGGGCCGGCACGGTGCCTTGCTCCTGGCGCTCCTCGTCCACGCATCGAGTCACGAGACAGGGGAACCATCATGGCGACGACAAGCAAGAACGACCTCAACGCAACCCTCACCACCTGCGCCAACGGCCTGACCGCCAATTTCCCCGCGACCCAGTCGTGGGTGTTCGGCGGCAAGACCTACAAGCGCGGGGACATCGTCGGCATGCTGCAGGCGACCATCACCGCCTCTCAGACCACGCAGACGAGCCACACCACGTGGCTCGCCTCGGTGGAGGCGGAGAAGGCGCAGCTCGCCGCGCTCCACCCGGTCCTGGCGTCCCTCAAGAAGGCGCTGGAGCTGGAGTGGGGCTCGACGAGCACCAAGCTGGCCGAGTTCGGGTTCGAGCCCGCCAGGCCACCCACGAAGACGGCGGCGTCGAAGGCGGCCTCGGCCGCCAAGGCGCGCGCCACGCGAGCGGCGAAGAAGGCCGCGGTCGCCTCGGTGGAGACCCCGCCGAAGCCCGCGGCCGAGACGACGCCGGCGACCGCGCCGGTGCCGCCGAAGACCGCGTGACCGCGGCGGCCGCTCCGGGAGCGGCGTAGAGCAGGGAAGGGGCGGGGGGCCACCGCGGGTCTCCCGCCCCGGATCTTGAAGTCCCCGGCGGTGCGTGCACGATGGCGCGATGAACCGCCCCGCGCTTCTCGTTGCCGCCCTCGTCTCCAGCTTCCTCGTCGCGCGCGACGCCCGCGCCCTCGGCCCCATCGACTTCGAGCTCGCCGCGAAGGGCGGCGGCGCGACCAACCCGTCGAGCGCCACCATCAACCCCCTCGGCCTCGGGGCGGGCGGCCGCGGCGGCGTGTCCTTCCTCGGCTTCTACGCCGGCGTGGACATCCTGTACTACGTCGGCGGCAGCCACACCGGGCCCACGGGCGTCGTCGCGGAGACCGAGACGGTGACGCAGCACTCGCTGATGTGGGGCCTCGACCTCGGCTACAACCTGAAGCTCTCGATCGTCACGCTTCGCCCGCAGCTCGGCGTCGGCAACCTCACCATCCACACCAGCACGTCGACCGTGGACGTGTGCCCCAACTGCCTCGCCATCGGCCTCGGGAGCTCGAGCCAGGCGAGCAACCTCTACCTCGAGCCCGGCGTCACGGCGCTCGTCTCGCTGGGCGACGTCTTCGTCGGCGCCGACGCGAACGTCCTCGTCCTCCCGAACATCGCCAGCCCCGGCGGCGGAAACACGACCGAGGCCGCCTTCACGTTGCACGCGCAGGTGGGGGTGCGGTTCTAGGTCCGCACGCCCGGGAGACGACGCTTCACCGCGGGACTTGATGGGAAGCCCGTTTGGTGGCAGCTTCCCGCGTCCTTCGGGAGAGGTGACCGAGTGGCCGAAGGTACCCGCTTGCTAAGCGGGCGCTGTCCAAAAGGCAGCCGCGGGTTCGAATCCCGCCCTCTCCGCAACGGCTCCGAGGCCACGTTGGATCGACAGCCCCTCCCGAACGCGCCCCGGCGCCTGCTCGTCTGCCTCGGCGTCGCGCTCGCTGCGGCGCTGCTCGCCGCGTGCGGCGGGAGGACGGAGCTCGACGGGGGCGCGGGCAGCGGCAGCGGCTCCGGCTCGGGCTCCGGCGGGGGAAACCCCGGGCTCGACGGCGGCGCGAGCTGGGGGCAGCCCGACGGCTCCGGACCGTGGAGCGCGGTGTGCCCCGAGTCGGCCCCGGACGCCGGCTCCGCCTGCTCCACCGAGGGCGCCTACTGCGAGTACGGGGACGCGTGGTGGGACGTCTCTTGCGACACCGTCGTCGAGTGCACCGGCGGCGCGTGGCAGACCGCCGCGGTCAGCGAGGAGACGTGCTTCCCCGCGCCCGGCGCGAACCCCGGCTCATGCCCCGCCAGCCCCTCGACCATCCCCGACGGAGCCCCGTGCCGCGTGCCCGGCCTCGCCTGCTACTACGGCCTCGGCGCCGTCTGCGCGTGCAGCATCCCGGGCGGTCCCGGCGAGTCCGACGGCGGCTCCGAGTGGTCCTGCGGCCCCGATCCCGGGTGCCCCAGCTCGCGGCCGCGCCTCGGCGCGCCCTGCACCGGCAACCAGATCTGCGAGTACGACGACGCATCCGGCTTTGCAGAAGTCTGCCAGGGCGGTACGTGGGGCCCGAGCGAGGTCGGAAACTGAGGCGCGGGCAGGGGCCGCGCGCTTTCATCCGGGTCGAGCACGATGGGGACACGCACCATGCAGCGCCGCTGGGTCGCCGGCCTCGCGACCGTCGCCGCGCTCGCGGTGTCTCCTCGCGCGCTCGCGCTCACGACGGGCCTGTGCACGACGGGGCCGTACGCCGTCTCCTGCGACTGGTGCCCCGCTGGCTCCAGCTGCGCGTCGGGCAAGGCCGTCGGCACGACCTCGAACGGGCGCGTCCAGCACCCCGAGCTCGTGATGCTCTTCTGGCAGGACAAGAACAACCAGGGCTACCAGTGGGAGACCTGGTCGCGCTTCGCGAACACCCCGACCCAGTCGCAGCTCGTCGGCGCCGCCCTCGGCCTGGTCAACAGCCCCTACTACGCCTCGCTCTGGCAGTACGGCGGGCTCTACGCGCGCCCGCGCCTGTCCCCGTATGCGACCCTCGTCACCGGCCCGCCCGACCTCTCGCCCTCCAGCACGACGACGGCGAGCTTTCAGGACACAGACCTCGAGTACCTCATCAACCAGCAGATCGCCGCCGGCCTGGTACCTCCCCCGGCGCAGGGCGACGACGTCCTCTACGTGGTCATCCTGCCGGAGACGTCGCCCGGGACGTCGACCGGCAGCAACGCGAGCTGCTACCACGACCACAGCGGGTGCAACTACTCGTGGGGGAGCTACCAGGGCACGCCTTACACCTTCGCGTACGTCGTCGCGGACGCGAGCGCGAGCGCGACCTTCGCCCGCGAGACGGTCAACGCCATCACCGGCTTCGAGGACGTGCGCGTCGACGGCTGCACCTACGTCCACGGCGGCGGCCGCGCCGACCAGGTCGCCGACCTCTGCCAGTGCGCGACCGAGCAGTGGGCGAGCGGCCTCGCGCTCCAGGCCTACTGGTCGGTCGCGGACGGCGCCTGCGTCGTCCCGGAGAGCTGGGGCCCGCTGATGTTCCACACCAGCAGCGACAGCGAGGTGTGGGTCGACACGACGGTCGTCCCTCGCCAGGCCTATGGCGGCGGCGACGGCGTCGTCTACACGGACACGCGCGACGAGGTCTGGTTCTTCGACTCCGACGACGGCAGTGCCACGGCGCTCGGGGGCCAGGGCGCCGAGCTCGCGGTCGGCCCCGCCTCCGACGACAGCAACGGCAAGGTCATCGCCGCCCTCGCGCTCGATACCCAGGACGGCGTCCGCTACTTCAACACCGGCACGAAGACCTGGTACTCCATCGGCGCCCCCGCCGGCCCGCTGACGAGCCTGACGGTGACCGGTCAGGGCATCATCGTCGCGACCGACACCTTCGCGCAGCCCTGGTACTACATCCCGGCCAACCGTCCTCACGCGAAGTGGACCAAGTTCGGCACCCCGGGCGACCAGGTCATCGCCATCGCCGACGACGTCTACGCGCTCGGCCCTGCCCGCGACAGCGTCCTCGTGTGGCCCTGGCAGGACTTCGGCCTCGACGGCCTCTGGTCGCAGGTGCGATCGGGCACGAGCTACATGCAGATCGTGGGCAGCCCCGACAGCGAGTACTGGGCGACCTCCGAGCCGGGCGACCCGAGCTACTGGCCCAGCGGCTCGTACCTCGGCGTTTTCGTGGACGCCTACGACTTCGCCGTGAGCGGCAACCCTCTGGCCACCTACGTCGCGGGCGGCCTCGACGTGCAGGGGCAGGCCCTCGGCGGGGGCACGGGCTGGAACGTCATCGGCCCGCAGCCCGTGGGCCGGCTCGTCTCCGGGAACAAGGTCTACGCCACGAGCTGCCCCGGCAGCTATCCGTGCGTCGTTCTCGTCACGGAGTGACCCGTTCAAAAATGCGCCCTGCGTGGCCAAAGATGCGCTTCAACGCGTTGCGGCTATGGTTCTCGCTTCCCTTCCTCTGGCTCGCGCATGACTTCCAACGCCGACTCGATCTCCTTCCGCATCGCCGCCCGCGCCCGGTCGGGTGCGGCCGCGCGCGCCGTCGCCCCCGAGCCTCCAGCGGTGGAGCTCCTGCAGTCCCTCGACCGGCTCCGCGGCCACGAGGGGACAGCGCTGGTCGATCTCGACGAGACGCTCTACCTGCGAAACTCGACGGAGGACTTCCTCGACTCGGTGCGGCCCGCGCTGCTCGGGCTGCTCGTGCTGCGCGTCCTCGACGTGCTCCGGCCGTGGGCGCTCACCGGGGGCGAGGCCACGCGCGACGTGTGGCGCGTCCAGGTCGTCGCGGTGCTCTTCCCGTGGACGCTGCTCGTGTGGCGCCGCCGGGTGAGGGGGCTCGCGGCGAGGCACCGCAACCGGCCCCTGGCGGAGGTGCTGCGCGAGCGCGAGGGACCCACGGCCATCGTCACCAACGGCTTCCGCTTCATCGTCCAGCCGCTGGTCGCCGCGCTCGGCGCGGGCACGCCGCCCATCGTGGCTTCGCGGCTCTTTTCGTACGCCGACCGCCGCGACGGCAAGCTCGCGCTCGCGCTCGGCGCCCTGGGCGAGGCGCGCGTCGCGAAGTCGCTGGTCCTCACCGACTCCGAGCAGGACCGCCCGCTCCTCGACCGGTGCGCCTGCCCGCTGCTCGTCGTGTGGCCCGACGCCGCCTACGTGCGCGCCTTCTCCCGCACGTACCTGCCGGGCCAGTACATCAGCCAGGTCAAGCGGCCCGGCGAGCGGTACATCCTGCGCGGCATCGTGCAGGAGGACTTCGCCTTCTGGGTGCTGGCCTCCCTCCCGCTCGCGCGCCTGCCGGTGCTCCACTTCGCCGGTCTCGCGCTGCTGCTCGTGTCGTTCTGGACCATCTACGAGTGCGGCTACGTCGACAACGACCGCGTCGCCGAGCGTCACGAGCTCGACCCCAAGCTCTCGCACGCCTTCCACCACTCGCCCGTCGCCACGCCGCCCGTCCAGCCCTGGGTCTGGGCGGTCGCGACCGGGACGCTCGGCGTGTACGCGCTGGGCTGGCCCGGGCCCTTCTCCTCCGTCCGGCTCCTCACGTGGCTCGCCATCCTGGTCGCGACGCTGCTGTGGTTCCGCCTCTACAACCGCTTCAGCAAGGGGACCCGCGCGTGGCTGTACCTCCCGCTGCAGCTCGCGCGCAGCGTCGCCTTCGTCCCGCTCGTCGCGGTGAGCACCCTCGGGGTCGCCGCGCTCGGGGCCCACGCGCTGTCGCGCTGGGTCCACTACTACATCTACCGCCTCGGGGGCGTCGGCACCGTCTGGCCCCGGGCCCAGTCCGAGCTGATGCGGCTCGCCTTCTTCCTCGTCTTCGCGGGGCTGCTGGCGCTCGCGCAGGGCCCCGCGACCGTCGTCACCTGGACGGCGCTCGCCCTGCTCGCGTGGAACCTCTTCCGCGCGCGGTCCGAGCTCGGCGCCGTCGTCCGCTCGGCGTCGCGCGTCGACCGCTGAGCCGCGCGCCTTCTACCGGCGTCCGGCCAGGTAGTTGAGCACGAGCTCGTCGGCCGTCCGCTCGTGGTTCTTGAACCAGTTCTCCAGCAGATCCATGAAGACCGCCATCAGCTCGGTCTCCCGCCGCTCGCACTCCTCCCGGAGGATGAGCAGCCGGCGCAGGAAGGTCTCGTGGTTGACGCGGTGCTCGACCAGGATCGGGTACCTGGCCTGCGCCATCTCCTCCTCCTCGCTCGCGAAGTGCTCGCGCACCGTGGCGATGAGCTGGTCGAGCATGCGGGCGAGGTCGTCCCAGGTCGCGCCCTCCGCGTGCGCCTTGCGGACGTCTGCGATGAGCGCTGCCAGAGCGCCGTGCTGCGCGAGGATCCCCTTCGGAAGAGCGGACACGTTGCTCCCATCCTAGAGCAAGTCGCGGCTCCTCGATCGCCTCGCGAGCGCGTAGGGTGAGCGCCAGACCCCCCTCACCCCGACCTCGCCCCCTCCTCACACCCACCTTTGGTTCGCCTCGTCTACTCCAACCGGACCGAGGAGCTCCTCGCCGAGCTCGCCGCGCGGGTGCGCGCGCAGCAGGTGGCGGAGGGGCCGCTCGCGCCGGTGCGCCTGGTGGTGCCGCACGTCGGGGTCGAGGGGTACGTGCGCCTGGGCATCGCGCGCGACCAGGGCATCGCCGCCAACCTGGAGGCCTCGCTGCTGACCCGCTTCGCTGCGGAGATCACCGCGCCCCCGGGCGCGCGGGTGGCCGACGCGGCGACCCTGGAGGCGATGGCGCTGGCCCTGCTACTCGACGACGCGCGGATGGCGGAGCCGGACCTCGCCCCGCTGCGGGTCTACGTGGGCGCGGCGGGGGACCGCCCGGAGGCGGTGGACCTGCGGCGCGTGCAGCTCGCGGCGCGCGTGGGGCGGCTCTTCGAGGAGTACACCTACTCGCGCGGGGAGCTGCTGCTGCAGTGGAGGCAGGGCCTCGCGCTCGAACCCGGGCACGCCGAGACCGAACGCTGGCAGCGCAGCCTCTGGCTGGCCATGTTCGGCGACGGGGGGCTCGCCCGGACCCGTTCGCCGCGCGTCGTCCCGCTGCACGAGGCGGTGGCCGTGCTCGAGCCCCCGCCCCTCCACGCGGTCCACGTCTTCGGGTTCGCCCACGTCGCGCACACGTTCCACGCGCTCTTCGAGCGGCTCGGGCGCACGGCCGAGGTCGTGGTCTACGCGCTCAGCCCCTGCGAGGGCTTCTGGGAGGACGTCGACCGGCGCGATCCCGCCCCGCTGCACCTCTGGAGCCGGCCCGGCCGCGAGAACGTCCGCGCCCTCAACGCCATCGCCGGCTTCGAGCACGACGACCGCTTCGTCGACCCCCTGGCGTCCAGCTCGCGCACGCTGCTCCGCCAGCTCCAGAGCGACGTGCTCCGCCGCGAGCCGGCGCGCGACCAGCCCGAGCCGGGCCCGTCGTCCGAGGACGATGCGTCGGTCTTGGTCCTGGAGCACGCGAGCATCCACCGCGAGTGCGAGGCGGTGGCGAGCGCCATCTGGTCCCGGATGCGGGAGGACGAGTCGCTGCGCTTCGACGACGTCGCGGTGCTCGTCCCGCCGGGGGACGCCGCGGTCTACGCAGCGCACCTGCCTTCGGTGTTCCGCGAGGCCCACGAGCTGCCCTACCAGATGGTGAGCCTGCCGCCGGTGGAGCCGAGCCGCGTGGAGGAGGCGATCGAGCTGCTCCTCGCGCTCCCGCTGGGGCGCTTCACGCGCTCCGAGCTGCTGCGGCTCGCGGTCCACCCGGCGGTGGTGGCCACCCTCGACGACGTGGACCCCGAGCGGTGGCTGGCCTGGAGCGACGCTCTCGGCGCGGTCCACGGCGCGGACCACGCGGACCACGAGGAGACGTACATCAAGCGCGACCTCTTCAACTGGGACCAGGGGCTGCGGCGCCTGGCGCTCGGGGCCTTCATGGTCGGGGACGCCAGCGGCGAGGCGCCGCCGTTCCGCATCGGGGAGGACGGCTACGTCCCGCTGGAGGTGGTGGGCTCCGAGCTGCACGACTCCGCGTCGTTCGGCGTGCTCCTGCGCTCGCTGATGGCCGACGCGAGGTACGCCCAGGAGAGCACGCTGACCATGCGCGAGTGGGCGGAGCTGCTCCGCATCCTGGTGGAGACCTACGTGGCGCCCACCAGTGACGCCGAGGCCGACGAGCTCTCGCGCGCGCTGCGGCGCATCCACGGGCTGTCGGAGGTCGACCTCGGCGGGCGGCCCGTCGGGTACCGGGTGGCGTGCGAGCTCGCGCGGTCGCGGCTGGGCGGAGGCGCGGGCGCGCGCGGGGGGGAGGGGGTGGTGGTCTCGACGCTGGCGGCGCTGCGGCCGCTGCCCTTCCGCGTGGTCTTCGCGTGCGGCATGGGGGAGGGGCACTTCCCGTCGCCCGACGCCGAGGACCCGCTCGACCTGCGCTGGGCGAAGCGCCGCGAGGGCGACGTGACCGCGCGCGATCGCGACCGCTACGCCTTCCTGGAGCTCCTGCTCGGCGCGCGCGACCAGCTGGTCCTCTCCTACGTGTCGCGCGATCCGCTGACCGGGGACGCCCTCGCGCCCTCGTCGGTCGTCCAGGAGCTGCTGCACACCCTGGCGCGCGGCTACGTGCGCGACGTGTCGGCGCTGAAGCGCCGCCACCCGCTGCGGCGGTGGGACGAGCGCTACTTCCCCGACCTCGCGCGGGGCGAGCCCGGCTCGACGGGGCCGGCCGCCCTGGGGACGATGGAGCTGCCCGAGGCCCGCGCCGAGGCGCGGACCCTGGCCCTGCGGCGGAGCCTGGAGCGGCACGACCACGACCGGCGGCTCGATGTCCACGAGGTGCAGCTGCGCGCCGAGGGCGGCGAGCCCGCGTGGGTGGCGCTGCGCCAGCACCTGCGCCTGGCGGCCCTGCCGCCGGCGGCGCCCCTCGCGGACACGCGGGTGGTCGTGCCCATGCACGCCATCACCAAGTTCCTCGAGCTGCCGCTCCAGGGCTGGGCGCGCTTCCGCCTGGGCCTCGACGAGAACGAGGACGACGACCTCATGGCGCGCGAGAGCGAGCCCTTCGAGACCGAGCGACGCGAGGAGACGGTGCTGCTGCGCGGCGTGCTGCTGGCTGCGGCGGCGCGCGGCGAGCCGCTGGAGCAGGCCTACGACACCATGGTGCGCGACCGGGAGCTGCGCGGGAGCGGGCCCTCGGGCGTGTTCGCGGAGGGCGAGCGGGGCGACCACCTGCGCGCCCTGCAGGCGTGGGAGAAGGCGCTCGCCGACCAGGGTATGCCGTACTCGACCATCGAGCTCTACCGGTTCGGGCGCGGGGGCGAGCACGCCTACGCCAACCAGGTGCACGAGGCGGTGGTCATCGAGGTCGACGTGGAGGACGCGGCGGGCGTCCGGCGCATCGTGCGCGCCGAGATCGCGGGACGGACGCTCCCGCTCGGCGCGGGCGGCGCCGCGTCGATCACCCTCTCCAAGCGCGCGTCCGAGGGCGGCGACGAGTGGGCGCAGGCCGGACGCAAGCGCGACCTGCTGCGCGCCTTCGTGGACCACGCGGTGCTCGCGGCGTCGGGCGTGCGCGCGGACCGGCTGCACCGGTCGCTGGTCGTCGTGGCGGCGGCCGACAAGACGCTGGTGGAGCCGCGGACGCTGGCGCCGCTCACGCAGGACGAGGCCCGAAGCTGGCTGCGCGACCGCGTCCGCGAGCTGCTCGGGCAACCGCACGCCTACTTCCTCCCGTGCGAGGCGGTCTTCGTCCACGCCGAGCACCCCGACCAGCCCGTCGTCCCGGTCATCGAGGCCGCGCGCGACCGGCTGCGCGGGGGCGACTCGCCCCTCGGGCTGCGCTCGGCCTACGGACCGGTGCCGCGTCCGCAGGACTACCCCATCCCCGACGAGGCCTCGGCGCGGGCGATGATCGCGGCGCGCTTCGGCGCCATCCTGCGCGCGCCCCCCGAAGCGCCGGAGGAGCCGTGAGCCTCCGTCGCGTCGTCCGCCCCGCCGTGCTGCGCGGCGTGCCCCTCGACCGGCACGCGGTGCTCGAGGCCTCCGCCGGCACCGGGAAGACCTTCACCCTCGAGCACCTGGTGGTGGAGCTGATCCTCGCCGGCGAGGTGCCCATCGATCGCATCCTGGTGGTGACCTTCACCGAGAAGGCCACCAACGAGCTGCGCCTGCGCGTGAGGACCAAGCTGGAGCAGCTCGCCCGCGGCGAGGGCCCCGCGCCGGACGACGCCCAGGTGCGCGCGGGGGACTTCTGGACGCTGGACGACGCCGCGCTGGGGCGGCTGGCGCGCGCGCTCCACGCCTTCGACGGCGCCACCATCGCCACCATCCACGCCTTCTGCCAGCGGGTCCTGCGCGAGAACGCCTTCAGCAGCGGGCGGCTCTTCGAGGAGCAGCAGGTCGACGGACGCGACGCCTTCTCGCGGGCGCTGCGCGACGCGCTCCGCAACAAGGTGGCGCCCGATCCGGTGCGCGCCCCGTGGCTCGAGGCCGCGCTGCGCACCGGCTGGTCGATCGGGCGCATCGAGGAGCTGCTCTGGCGCTGCGTGCAGGCGCGCGGCGAGCTGCGGCCGGAGTTCGACCCGCCCGCGCTCGACGCGGCGCTGGCGGCGTTCCCGGTCGACGACGCGCGCCGGCTGGAGGGGCGCGACGCCATGCGGGCGTGGGGCATGAACGCCCAGACCGCCAAGAAGGTCGGCAGCACGCTGTGGGACCTGGCGATGCTGGTGGAGGCCGCGCGCGAGAAGAACGATGCGCCCACCTTCGTGATGCAGGCGGACGACATCGACTTCGCCCACCTGCTGGAGAAGCTCCCTCCGTACCTGCCCCAGGGCGGCCCCACCGGGCGCGTCTGCGCCGCCGCCCTCGAGCTCGCGCAGGTCACCCCCTCGCTCACCGCGGCCATCGCCCAGACCATGCTCGGCCCCGTGCTGCGCGAGCTCGCGCGCACCAAGCGCGAGGTCGGCCAGTACGACTTCGACGACATGCTGGCGCTGGTGGACGAGGCCCTGCGCGGCCCGCGCGCGGGTGCGCTGGTCACGGCGATGCGAGAGCGGTGGCGCTACGCCCTCATCGACGAGTTCCAGGACACCGACGAGACGCAGTGGTCCATCTTTCGCCGCGCGTTCTTCGCCGACCCGGCGCGCGGCCAGAGCACCGTGTACCTGGTGGGGGACCCCAAGCAGTCCATCTACCGCTTCCGCGGCGCCGACGTGGAGACCTACCTCCAGGCGCGCGAGGACGTCGTCGGCTCCGGAGGCGCGCAGGTCGAGCTCGACACCAACTACCGGGCCACGCGCGCCCTGGTCGACGTGCAGAACCTCTTCTTCGACGCCGCCGCCCACTCGCCCTTCTTCACCGGGAGCATCCGCTACCGCCCGGTCGCCTGCGGCCGGCCCGACGCCGTGCTGCGCGACGGGTACGGGCGCGAGGTGAGCCCCTGCCACGTCCTGCGCTTCGAGCGCGAGCTCTCCCTCCCCGTGCTCGCGGCGCGGGTGGCGCGCGAGATTCGCACCATCGTCGACCCCGAGCGCCCCTGGCGGCTCAACGACGGCGAGCTCGCGCCCGAAGACGTCTTCGTCCTGACGCGCACGGGTCAGGAGGGCCGGACCGTCGGCGCCGCGCTGCGTGCCGCCGGGGTCCCGCACGCGTTCTTCAAGGAGGACGGGCTCTTCCAGACCGACGAGGCGCGCGAGATCCGCACGCTCCTGCTGGCGGTCGACGACCCCGGCGATCGCGCCCGCCGCCTCGCCGCCTGGCTGACGCCGTTCTTCGCCCTCCCCCTGCAGGAGGTGGAGCGCGCGCGCGACCTCCCCGTGAGCCACCCCTTCCTCGCGCGCCTGCAGGCCTGGAAGGCGCTGGCCGAGGCGCGCGAGTTCGAGCGGCTCTTCGAGCGCATCGTCGTCGACTCCGGCATCGTGAGGCGCGAGATCTTCCTGGCCGAGGGCGAGCGAGAGCTCACCAACTACCTCCACGTCTTCGAGCTGCTCCTCGAGCTGGCGCGCCGCACGCGCGCGACCCTGCGCGACCTCTGCCACGCGCTCTCCGGCCTCATCGATCGGAGCCGGCTCCCGCTCGATCTGGAGGGCAACGTCCAGCGTCTGGAGAGCGAGCGCCGCGCCGTGCAGATCATGACCGTCCACAAGGCCAAGGGGCTCGAGGCCGCCGTAGTCTTCGTGGTGGGGGGGCTCTCGGCGCCGCCGGACAACCAGGGCGTGCGCGTGTACCACGAGGCGGGCCGCCGACTGGCGTGGGTGGGCTCGCCGGGCGGCGCGGTGAAGACGCGCATCGCCGACGAGGAGCACGAGGAGAACCAGCGGCTCCTCTACGTGGCGCTCACCCGGGCGAAGGGGCGCCTGTATCTCCCGTGCGTGCACAAGGACGGAGCGGCGGTGCGGATCCGCGGGCCGTACGACGCGGTCAACCGCAGGCTGGTCGAGCTGGTGGCGGCGGGCGAGAGCGCGCTCTCGGTCGAGGACGTGTCCCCCCTGCACGTGGTCCCGGGACAGGGGCGCGGCGACGCGGCCACGGGCGAGTGGCAACCGCCGGGCGCGCTCCTCTTCGAGGTCGACCCCGCCGCGGAGTACGCCAGGCTGCGCGAGCGTCACGCGGGCGCGCTGGTCACGTCGTACACGCGCATGCGGGGCGGGCGATCGGGCGCCCGCTCGGCGTGGGTCGACGAGCCGGAGACCCGACGCGCGCACAAGGCCGAGGAGGCCGTGGACCAGGTACAGGCCACGACGCTGCGCTCGGCGCGCGCCTCGGGGGTCTTCGTGCACGAGGTGCTGGAGCGCGTCCCCCTCGGCTCGTTCGCCGGCGGGTTCGAGGCCTGGCGCGCGCGCCCGGAGGTGTCGTCGCTGTTCGACGAGGCCATCGTCGTGCACCGGGTGGACCCCGCCCAGCGCGACCACGCGGAGCGCCTCGTGTGGGTGGCCTACGCCACGCCGGTGGCGCTGCCGGACGGCAGGTCGCTGGCGGGCCTGGCCCAGGCGACGCGCGTGGCGCGCGAGATGGAGTTCGTCTTTCCCCTGCCCGACGCGCGCGCCTTCGTCCGCGGGTCGCTCGATCTGGTCTTCGAGCACGACGGGCGCACGTACTTCGTCGACTGGAAGACGGACGCGCTGGTCTCCTACGGGGAGACCGCGCTGGCCACGCACGTCGAGGGCCACTACGCCGAGCAGGTGCAGCTCTACGCGCTGGCCGTGGTCAAGCTCCTGGGGGTGCGGACGCGCGCGGAGTACGACGCGCGGTTCGGCGGGCTGCTCTACTGCTTCCTCCGGGGCATGGAGACGCCGGGGCAGGGCGTGTGGTCGTCGCGACCCCCGTGGGACGACGTGCTCGCGTGGGACGAGGCGCTGGGCACGCGTCGCTTCGCCGGGAGGGCCCCGTGAGCGGACTGTCGCCGGGCGGCACCGCCCGCTCGCGGTTCCTCGTGGCCCGCGGCCTGGCCGACGACGGTCCGCGCAGCGTCGTGTGGCAGCCCGCGGATCCGGAGCTGCAGGAGCCCGCGTACCTCGGCTGGGAGATCGGGCGCTGCGCTCCGGACCTCGACCGCGGGGCGCGTCATGCCGTGGAGCTGCTCGCGGCGTCCTGCGTCGAGGCCATGCACGCGGGCAGCACGCGGGTGCCCACCGACATGCGCCTGCGGCTGGCCCTGGCCGCGGTGGGCGCGGAGGACTCTCTGCCTGCCGTGCGCGCGGTGCTCGAGCGGGCGCGCACCGGGGACCCCGCGGTGACGGTCGTCCTGGGCCCGCCCGGCGCGCGGACGCCGCTCGTGTTCGACGGGGAGTGGGTCTACGCCGAGCGGATGCGCGTGCTCGAAGAGCGCTTCTGCGCCCGGGTGGGCGGGCGCGTGGAGCGGCGCCTGCCGTCGCACGACGGCAAGGTGACCAAGGTGTTGCGCGCGGTCGCGGACGGACCGCCCGCGCTCACCGACGAGCAGAAGCGCGCCGTGCGCAAGGCGCTCACCTCGCCCTTCGCGCTCGTCACCGGGGGCCCGGGGACGGGGAAGACCACCATCGTCGTGGCCCTGCTCCGCGCGCTCTCGTGGACCGGCGTCACCATGGAGGCCATCGCCATCGCCGCGCCCACGGGCAAGGCCGCGCAGCGGCTGCAGGAGGCGCTCGCCTCCGGGCTCGCGGCGGCGGCGCGCGACATGGCGGAGGCCGCGCTGTCCACCATCCCCCCCGAGCCGCAGACGCTCCATCGCCTGCTCGGCTGGTCGCCCTCGACCGGACGCTTCGCCAGGCACGAGAACGATCCGCTCCCGCACCGCGTGGTGGTGGTGGACGAGGCGTCGATGATCGACCTCGCGGCGATGGACCGGCTGCTCCGCGCGCTCCGGCCCGACGCCCGGCTGGTGCTGCTCGGCGACGCCGACCAGCTCCCCTCGGTGGAGGCAGGGGCGGTATTCCGCGATCTCTGCGCCGCCCTCGGGGCCGAGCGCCTCACGGTCAACCTGCGCGTGGCGAGCGACCCCAGCGCGCAGCGCATCGTGGACGCGGCGCGCGCCGTCAACGCCGGCCGGGTGGACTCGCACTTCACCGCGGCGGTGACCACGCGCCGCACGGCAGAGGAGCTCTGCTTCGAGGGCGTCGAGCACCTCGCCGCGCCGTGGACCGAGACCGGAGAGGCCCTGCTCGAGCGCTGGTGGAGCGCGCGCGTCGCGTCGCTTGAGGGCTTCGCCGAGCGGGTGTCGCGACCGCTGCGAATGCGCGACGGGCAGCTGGAGGAGAGCGACCAGCATGAGCTGCGCGCCCTCTTCGAGCACTACGGCCGCGCGCGCCTGCTCTGCGCCACCCGGGGGCGCGCCTTCGAGACCGGGGCCGAGGCCATCAACGACGCGCTGCTCGCGCGCCTCCGCGGCGGGGCCCGCCCGCGTCGCTGGCGGGCCGTCGAGCTCGCGCCCGGGACCCCCGTCCTCTTCGAGCGCAACGACTACGAGCGCCGCCTCTTCAACGGCGACCAGGGGCTGGTCGTCCGCGTCGACACCGGCGACGGGTCCGGCGCGCGGCCCACCGCCGTGTTCCCCCGGCGGGGCGGGTTCGTCGCCTTCCCGGTCGACTCCCTCACCGATCTCGTGCCGGCGTTCGCCATGACGGTGCACAAGGCGCAGGGCTCCGAGTTCGACCACGTCGGCCTCGTCCTCCCCGAGGCTGACATGCCCCTGCTCACCCGCGAGCTGGTCTACACCGCCATGACCCGGGCTCGCCGGTCGGTCGTCCTCGTGGGCGAGCTGGACCTGCTCGTCCGCACCGTATCCCGGGCCATCGAGCGCCACTCGGGCGTGGCCGAGAGGCTCGCTTCCCCGGAGAAATGCCCCCTGCCCCCTCAGATGTGCTAAACAGGTGAGCAGGGAGGCCCGGGATGAAGCAGGCGGCGATGTGGCTGGAGTCAGTCCCGCCGAGGGAGGGGAGGGAGTCGCGCCGTGGCCGTTCGGGCGGCGGCTCCATGACGCTGCAGCTCGACGTCAACGACGCCGAGGTCCTCACCGAGCTCCGCAAGTACGAGGGCGAGGAGCGGGACCGCTACGCGCTTGCGGCGCTGCGCGTCGGGGTGCTGGCGTTGCGGACGGCGAGCGGGCAGATCGACGCCGGCTCCATCCGCGAGGCGGGGCACGCGCTGGTGAGCGAGGTGCGCGAGCTGCTCTCGTCCCGCGCGACCGAGATGACCGAGCGCCTCTCCTCGACGCTGACGCAGTACCTCGATCCCCAGAGCGGCGTGCTCCCCCAGCGCCTCCAGGCGCTCATGCGCAAGGACGGCGAACTCGACCAGCTCCTGCGGTCGCACGTGGGCGTGGACGACTCGCTGCTGGCGCGGTCGCTCGCCTCCCACCTCGGCGAGGGCAGCCCGATCTTCAAGCTCCTGTCGCCGACCGACGCGAGCGGCCTGCGCGCCCAGCTGACGCAGACCCTCGAGGAGGCCCTGATCGACCAGCGCAAGCACATCCTGCGGGAGTTCTCGCTCGACCAGGAGGGGTCCGCGCTCTCGCGCCTGGTGGGCGAGTTCTCGCTCGACGACGAGAAGTCGGCCTTCAGCCGCCTGTCGAGGATGCTCTTGGCGACCAGCGACCAGATCGGCAAGAACCTGACCCTCGACGACGACGCGTCCCCGCTCTCGCGCCTGAAGCGCGAGCTGCTGGGTACCATCGAGCAGCTCACGAGGAGCAACGTGGAGTTCCAGTCCCAGGTGCGCGAGGCGCTGGCCAAGCTCGACACGCGAAAGCGGGAAGAGGCGCGGACGACGCACCACGGGTTCGAGTTCGAGGAGCGGCTGGGCGCGCTCCTGGCCGAGGAGGCGCAGCGCCTGGGCGACCTGCACGAGTCGACGGGGGAGACGACCGGGGCCATCAAGCTGTGCAAGAAGGGCGACCACGTCATCGAGCTGGGCGCCGAGTCGGCGGCGGCGAACGCGCGCATCGTGTGGGAGGCGAAGGAGAAGCAGTCGTACTCCCTGCGCGCCGCGCTGACGGAGATCGACGAGGCGCGCCGCAACCGGCAGGCTCAGGTGGGCGTCTTCGTGTTCTCGCGCAAGACCGCGCCCGAGGGGCTGGAGTCGCTGCAGCGGCACGGGAGCGACGTGGTGGTGGTGTGGGACGCGGAGGACCCGTGGAGCGACGTGGTCGTGCGGGCGGCCTACAGCCTGGCGAGGGCCCTCGCCGTGCGCGAGCGGCGGACGGACCGGGAGTCGCAGGAGGCCATCACCGAGATCGAGCGGGCGGCGCGCGGGGTCGAGCGCCAGGTGGGGCACCTCGACGAGGTGCGTCGCTGGGCGGAGACAATCCGAGGCCACGGGGAGAAGATCGTGGACCGCACGACCCGGATGGCGGAGGAGCTCCGGCGGGACGTCGAGCGCCTCGACGCGCAGGTGGCCGCGATGCGGACGGGCGAGGGGAAGTAGGGGTAGCGGTCGAGCCTGGACGCGCAGGCCGGCTTGAGCAAAGGTGGGGGGCGATGGCCTGGTGGATCGCCGAGAGTAGCAGCCCCCTGGAGCTCTTCGATGAGCTCGAAGTCAGCGAAGCGACCGCCAAGAGCCGCGCGGTGGAGCTGTCCAGTCTCAAGCCCGGCGTGGCGGTGCAGGTGCGCTATCACGCCAACGTCAACGCGCCGACGGAGATCCGCTGGGAAGCGCTGAACGGGCAGATCACGGAGGTCACGGGCGACCCGCCGCGCTCTCCCTCCGAGCGGCGCATCGGCGTGCGGCACTTCGCCTGCTTCCCTGCGCACATCGAGCGGCCGGGCACCGGGAAGCGCATCGCCATGATGCACGACCTGAGCGTCAGCGGCGCCCTGCTGGTCGTGAGGGCCCAGCTGGCGGTGGGTGAATCCGTGTCCCTGCAGCTTCACGTGACCGGCGATCCAGACTCCGCGGGTCGCGCCACGCGCGCTCGCGTCGTCCGCGTCGAGCCGCTCGACCCCGCCGAGCGTGCGCTCTGGTCCCACAGGGTGGCCGTGCAGTTCGACGAGCCGATCACCGACTTCGAGCCGGAGATCCGCGCGCTAGAGGCCCGGCAGCGACAGCTCGCGCACCGTTCGTGATGGCGCCTGGAGATATGTTCGCGTCGCCGTGACCGTTCCGCGGCGCATGCCGGACCTCCCGCGCGTCGTCGCCCTCGCCCCCCTGGTCCTGCTCGCCTGCGGCGCCACCCCGGTGCCCCCTGCCCCCGTCGCTCCGCCCCCGCAGATGCCCGCGGCGGCGCCGACGGCCGCGGCCGTGGTCGATGCGCAGGCCGAGCTCGCGACGAGGATCGATCCGATCTTCTCCGCGTTCGTGAAGCAGGGGGCGATGTCGCCGGGGTGCGCGGTCGGCGTCTATCGCGCGGGGGAGGTCGTCTTCTCGAGGGGCTACGGCTACGCCGACCTGGAGCACGACGCGCCCCTCACGGACACGACGCCCGTCTACACCGCGTCGCTCTCCAAGCAGTTCACCGCCGCCGCCGTGCTCCTGCTCGCTGCGGACGGGAAAGTCTCGCTGGACGACGACGTGCGCAAGTACGTCCCCGAGCTGCCGGACTTCGGCAAGAAGATCACGCTCGAGCACCTGCTTCACCACACGAGCGGCCTGCGCGACTACCACCTGCTCCTCCTGCTCGAGGGTCTGAACGAGGAGGACGTCATCACGAGCCGCGAGATCCTCTGGCTCCTCGGCCACCAGCGCGCCCTCAACTTCCCTCCCGGCGCGCACTTCTCCTACAACAGCAGCGGCTACGTACTGCTTGCGGAGATCGTGGCGCGCGTGAGCGGCGAGTCGTTCCAGGCGTTCCTCACCCGGCGCGTGCTCCAACCCCTGGGCATGACCGCGTCCCTGGTGCGGGAGGACCACGCGCGGCCCATCCCGCACCGGGCGATCGGCTACACGCTCGGCCCCGATGGACAGGTCCGCAGCCTGATGGGGAACCTGGAGTACGACGGCTCGAGCAACTTCGTCACGACCACGCGCGACCTCGCGAAGTGGGACGCGAACTTCTATGACCCGAAGGTCGGCGGCCAGGCCCTCATCGACGGGATGCGCGTCCGCGGGAAGCTTGCCGACGGCACGGTGCTCGACTACGCGATGGGCCTCGAGGAGTCGGAGACCCACGGCCTGCACCTCGAGGAGCACGACGGCTCGTTCGCCGGCTACCGCACGACCCTCCAGCGCTATCCGACCGAGCGCCTGACGGTGTCGGTGCTCTGCAACACGACCGAGGCCGACGCCGACGCGCTCGGCGAGAAGGTCTCCGCCGTCTTCCTGCCGCAGCTGGGCGCCCCCGACCCGGCGGACGCCCCGCAGGCGGCGAGCCCGGCGCAGTGGTTCGGCTTCGACTTCCCGACGGTCGCCGGCACGTACGTCGACCTCTCGACCGCCGAGCTCCGCGCCCTCGACGCGACCGACGGGGTCCTTCGCATGCGCTACCCCTACTCGACCCGGCCGTCGCGAGAGCTCGTCCCTGCCGGCCCGGGCGACCTCCTCGTGAAGGGGCGGCACACCCACTACGCGTACGAGCCGGCGAAGGGGAAGCGGGCTGCCCGGCTCGTGAGGCTGTCGAAGGGGGGCGCGCCGCAGGTGTTCGTCCGCGCCGAGCCCGTGGACCGGGTGGAGAAGCTCGCCGAGTACGCGGGCCGCTTCGGCAGCGACGAGCTGGCGCACGATCTCCAGATCGCGGTCGAAGGCGGACACCTGGTCGCGGGCCCGGTCGGCGGAGCGCCGAGAGGCGCCCCCTTCACGCCGGTCGCGCGCGACCTCTTCGCGACCGACGACGTGGGCTGGAGGTTCGAGCGCGACGCGCGCGGCAGGATCGTGCGGCTCGTCGCTTCCACCGACCGGGCGCGCGAGGTGGTCCTGGTCCGGCGCTGAGAGCGCTACTCTCCGGTCGATGCCCGACGACGACGAGAACAGGACGGCGCTCGAGGTCACGTGCACGCAGCTCCCCGACGGACGCTGGACGGCGAGGACCCGTCTCTACCCGAAGCTGGTGGGCGTCGGGCAGACCAGCGAGAGCGCGGTGCGCGACCTCGCCGACGCCATCGAGGAGATGAAGCGGGAGGACTAGGGACCCCTCAGGGACCCCTAGTCCACGATGAAGCGGCTCTTGGAGAGCACGAGCAGGGCTTCGCGTGGGGCCGGGTTTCGCGGCTCGGCCGATGCGGGCGTGCCGGGGTCAGGCCGGGCCGCCGGGGGAGCGCCGCATCCGACGAGCGCGGCGACGATCGACCACTTCAAGAAGGTCGTTCGCATCGAACCCATGGTAGCGGGGGAGGAAACCCTGCCCGCGCACGTACGACGGCCCGTGGAACTGTCTCCACCCTTGCGCTGCACACCCATGAAGAGCTTCGCCACCCCGTTCCCCTTCTTCTTCGCGACCTTTCTCGCCGCCTGTGGCGGCTCGAGCAACGCCTCGATCGGTGACTCCCCCGACGCCTCCACGAAGGACGGCGGGACGAGCGGCCTCGACGGCGCGTCCGACGGCCTGGCCACTGCCGACGGGGCCGACGCCTCCGGCTCCGACGGCGGCGCGTGCGGGCCCATCGGGGCCGCCTGCTCGGGCGCCTCCGGGTGCTGCAGCGCCTACTGCAAGGCCAGCGTGTGCACCTGCAACTCCGACGGCTACGCCTGCCACAGCGACCTCGACTGCTGCGCCTCCGACTGCGTGCAGGGCACGTGCGGCGGGCCGAAGGACGGCACGCCGGGGCAGGACGGCGGCTCTTCGGGGGCGCTGGTGATGTGCGGGGGAGCCCAGAACATCTCGGACCCGCCGTTGCCGCAGGGGCCGTTCGGCGACTCGTGGGTCTTCGACGGCTCCACCTGGGCCCTGGTGGTCTCGGCGAGCGCCCCGTGCGGAGGCGTCAACGGCGCGGCGGCCGCGCTGAGCTCGGAGGCCGTCGGCTTCGGCGGCTACTACTGGACCCAGTCCACGAGCTACGTGGGCGGCGGGACGGAGACGTTCGCCGGCAAGAACTGGAGCGACCTGACGGGGACGGCGACCCAGCCGCCCGCCCGCATGGCCCACGCCATGGCGAGCCTCGGCGCCGTGGTGGTGCTCTTCGGGGGAAACACGGTGACCAACTCGGGCGGCGCGTACCTGTCGGACACCTGGACCTTCGACGGCGCGACCTGGACGAGCGTGACGACGGCGAGCACCCCCTCGGGGCGCAGCGGCCACGCCATGGCCACCCTCGGCAGCAAGGTCGTCCTCTTCGGCGGCGCCGACGCGACCGGCCCCCACGACGACACGTGGACCTTCGACGGCACGACCTGGACGCAGCTCACCCCGGCCGCCTCCCCGCCGGCGCGCCGGGACGGGGCCATGGCCACCCTCGGCGGCAAGGTCGTCCTCTTCGGCGGCTACGCGTACGTCACCAGCGACGCGTCGACCGACCAGGTGGTGCTCTTCGACGACACGTGGACCTTCGACGGCACGACCTGGACCCAGATCACTCCCGCCGCGTCTCCCTCCCCGCGCTTCGACACCGCGATGGCCGAGCTCGGTGGCAAGGTCGTCCTCTTCGGCGGCGAGAACAGCACCACCGACGTGCCCCCCGCATCCCTCGCGGCCTACTTCAACGACACGTGGGTCTTCGACGGCAGCACCTGGACGCAGCTGTCGCCTCCAACGGCCCCGGGCGTTCGCGCGGGTCACGTGCTGTCGGCGTTTTGAAGCTAGGGCTCGAACGCGCCGATGGACGGCGGGGAGGGGCGGGCGACGTAGGCGTAGTCGAACGGGGCGAAGTCGGTGGCCGTGCCCGCGTGCGCCGGCGGGCTGCCGGCGGCGAGGGTGAAGTCCTGCGCCGTCAGCGCCGCCGCGGCCGTCGTCTCGGCGGCCAGCCCGGGGTCGACGCCCACGAGGTTCGAGCCCACGGGGATGGTGGTGTAGCTCGACGGGGTGGTGATGCAGTTGCTGCTCGAAAGCGGCGCGCCCGACTTCATCGAGTAGACGAGGTTGTTCGACCACACCGACCCGCCCGTGATCTGCACCCCGGCCGACGACGGACCGCAGCGATCCGCGATGGCCACGGTCGTCTGGTTGGCGGCCGTGCCGTTCTGCGCGTCCGGACCGAGGACGACCAGGTTGTTGGCGACCGTGTTGCCGTTACCCCAGCTCACGATCTCGGCGCCCCCGTACTTTTGCTGCTGCGTGTTGTCGTCGAAGACCGTGTTGTTGCGGATGGTGACGTGGCTGGTGGGCTGCGCGCCGGCCGCCTCGATGCCGCGCCCCCCGTTCGCCCAGATCACGTTGTTCTCGACCAGGGTCTCCTGCGTGTACGGCGTGGACCCGTAGGTCGGGTCGGCGTAGTCGAACGAGTCGAGGATGATCCCCTCGCCGTCGGTCTGGAGGCTGGCGGGGATGTTCGACTCGACGTTCGAGTACGAGAGGTTGTTGCGGATGACGATGTGAAAGCCCGGCAGCGTGTCCGAGGCCTGCATCTCCCAGAGGTCGATGCCGCTGTCGCCGTAGTCGCTGCGCGACGAGTTGCCGTGGACCGTGTTGCCCTCGAACCTCACGTAGTCCGCGTGAAGGGCGCCCAGGCCCGCGCCCCCGCTGTCGTGCGCGATGTTCCGCACCGCGGCGATGTGATGGTAGACGATGACCTTGCCGCCGGCCAGCGTGTTCGTGCCCGCGGTGAAGGCGCTCCCGGTGCCGGTGTCCTGCAGGTCGAAGCCGTCGACCATCACGTAGTTCGCGTTGACCATGAAGCCGTTGTACGGGTCGGTGCTGACCACCTTCGCCCCGCCCGGCGAGGCCGCCCGGAAGACGACGTACCCCGTGCACGTGTCGGCGGAGCCGGAGCTGGAGACCAGGACCGTCTCGCCGTAGGTGCCGTCCGCCACGGTCACGCAGTCGCCGCCATGCAGGGAGAGCTTCGTGGCGGCTCCCAGGGTCTGCAGCGCGTCGGCCATCGACGTCCCGCTGTTCGAGTCGCTCCCGGTCGGCGACACGAAGTACTGGGCCTCGCAGGTGTAGAAGCCCGCCTCGATGCCGAGCGCCGCCGCGCACCCGTTGCCGGGCTTCACCGTCGTCCCAGCCCCCGGTGCGCTGCCGTCGCTGCCCGCGCTTCCCCCGTCCGCACCCGGCGGCGAGCTGCCGTCGCTCCCCGCGCCGCCTTCAGCACCGCCGCCCTCGCCTCCCGTTCCCCCGTCGGCTCGTCCCCCGCCGGGGCCGGAGGACCCGCCCGAGCACGCGCTGGCGAGGGAGAGGACGACCACGAACAGACCGGCGCGGGTTTGCATCCGTGTCCATGAGCATCCCACGCGGCGGCCCGCCGGCCCACCGACAACGCGCGCTCTACGGCACGCAGTAGCCCGGCACGGCCGCGTTCGGGTTGATGCACTGCAGCCCGCCGCAGCACTCGCCCTCGACTACGCACGCCCCGCCCCACGCACTGCAGCTGCCTGCCTCCGCGCCGGCGTCGGGGCAGAGCTGGATGCCTGATATGGGAACCGGGACGTAGCCGCCGTAGAAGTTACTCCCCCGCTCCACCTGGACTCCGTTGCATGCGCACAGGGGCAGCAGCGCGCCGCCGAAGGGACCCTGCGTGGAGGGCTTGGGCACGCAGACGCCCGGTGTGGAGCAGCCCCCGCTCTCGAGGTAGCCGCAGTCGAAGCCGGACGGGCAGTCGCTCTCGACCTGGCACGGGCCGGCGGGGCCGGCGTCCGGTGCCGCGCTCTTCTCCGTCGCGCCTGCGCAGCCGAGGGTGGAGAGCAGCGACACCGAGAGGAGAAGCAAGCGCATGGTGGATTCTGCGCCGCGCCGGCGGGGACCGCCTGTCACCCGGATGGGGACGAGCGTCACGGCCGTCCGGGCAGACCGAAGACCCTCATCGCAGCCGTCTTCCCACGCGCAGTCATCGGGGCGAGCTCCCGCAGCCCGTGCTCGTCCCCCAGCCGCTCCACCACCTCGGCCGACACCAGGAGCGGCGTGCCCGCCTCCTTCGTCATCCCCTCCAGCCGCGAGGCCGTGTTGACCGCGTCGCCGATGACCGTGAACTCGAGCCGCCGTCCCGGCGCGCCGATGTTCCCCGCGACGACCGGTCCCGTGTGTACGCCGATCCCCATCCGCAGCGCGGGCTCGCCGCGCCGGGCACGCACGGCGTTCAGCGCCTCCAGCGCGCCGAACATGGCACGCGCGCAGTCCACGGCGCGCCTCGCCCCGGCGTCGACCTCGCGGCTCGTCGAGGAGGCCCCCTCGGTGGCGCCCTCGAGGCCGAAAACGACGAGGATGCCGTCGCCCATGAACTTGTCGAGGACGCCGCCGTGCGCGTCGATCTGCTCGAGCATCGCGCCGTGGAACTCGTTCAGCTGCCGCACCACTTCGTCCGGGGAGAGCGACTCGCTCATCGTCGTGAAGCCGCGAAGGTCGGCCGACAGGAGCGTCACTGTGACGAGCTGACCCCCGAGGGAGAGCGCCGCGTCGGGGTTCCGCCGCATGACGCGCTCGACCGCCGCCGGCGAGAGGTAGCGACGCAACAGCTGGAGCCGCGCGAAGTCCCCGAGCGTGCGCCGCCCCTGGTGAGCCGCGGCGACGCCTACGCCGCCCATGATCCAGAAGATGAGCGCCATCGCCAGCTGCGGCGGCTGAAAGCCCTCGAGGGGCACGAGCACGAGCAGCACCAGCGCCGACCCCAGGATCGAGCCGACGACCGACGCGACGGCGCTGCCGCGGAGCGCGTTCAGCATGAGGATGAGGGCCGTGCTCGCCCCGAGGATGTGGGCCGCGAACCGCGGCACCTCGGCGCGCACCTCGGGGGCTTCGAAGGCGTGAGCCACCACGAAGGTCGCCGCCGAGACCCCGAGATCCAGCGCCAGGGAGAGGTGGATGAGCCACGGGCGGGCGCCGACCCGCGCGACGATCCGTCGAAGGACGAGCGCGTAGGCGACGGCGACCCCGAAGCACAGCGCAGGCGCGAAGGACCACGTGGCCCCCCGCGCGCGCTGGGCGAGGTTGACGACGAGGGTGATCGCCACGGCCGCGGTGAACGCCCAGACGCGATAGCGCGCGATCCGCGCCTCCACCTCCTCGCGCGCGAGGCGGAGCGTCTGCTCGATCTCCTGCGCAGCGGCGGAGCGCGGCTCCATGGCGTCGAGGCTATCCGAAAGGACGGAGGAGTAGGCTCAAGCGCGGCGGCTGCCCTCGGCCATGCGGGCGTCGAGCAGCTTCTGGACGAGGGCCGTCGGCAGCGGCCGGTCGGCGCCGAAGTGCAGCGCGCTCTTCGTCTGACTGTAATCCTCGAGGTCACCGGCGAGCGTCCGGAGCGTCGTCCCGCTGAAGGGATAGTAGGAGCACCCCTTCGAGGTCGCCGAGAAGCCGGCGATGATCCTCCCCTGGAAGCGGAACGCGGGGATGCGGTAGCTGATGCACTCCTCGACCTCGGGGACGAGCGTGTGGATCGTCTTGCGCAGCTTCTGAAGCACCACGCGGGTGTCCGGGCTCGCGCTCGCCAGGTAGTCGTCGATGGCCGGATCCCGACGTCGGCGCGATGGGGCCGCGAGCTGCTTCTCGATCGCCGGCGGAGCGGGGCGGCAAGCGCACTCCTTCTGGTGCTCGCGATGCCACGCGATTCGCTGCTGGAGCGACGCGCCCCTCGGAAGGACGTGCCGCCTGTGCCACTCCGTGTTCATCGGGTCCTCGTGCGCGTCGACGAGAGCGTCGCAAGGGACGGCGGAAGGGGCAAGGGGGCGGGGGCTGCTCCCCACGCCGCGGAGGCGTAACTTCGAGCGCGTGAGCCGGTGGCGGGATCTCGCGTGCGCATGCTTGCTCGCGGCGATGGCCGGGTGCTCGCGCACGGGCCTCGACGTGCCGTCCTGCGCCGACGGCGGCGTCGTGCCGGTCTGCTACGACGAAGCCGGACCACCGCAGGGCCTCGAGGTGCTCTTCACGCAGCCCGAGCCCACGCTGCCGTGCGACATCGTGACCTACGAGACTTCGCCGTCGCTGGTCGTGGATCCGTCGAACGCCTACTGGATGACGCCCTTCGCCGCCTGCGGCGACAACAGCGGGCTCCAGGCGCCACCCCGGGTGTCGAGCGTCATCATGAGGACGTCGCTGTGCGGCCGGGGCTCGGCGGTGGTTGCCGCTCCGTTCACCGCGGAGCCCAGCAGCCCGTTCGCCGTCGACCCGACGGCCCTCTACGAGATCGACGACCAGGGGACCATCGCGCGGGCGTCGCTCGCCGGCGGCTGCTCGACCAGCTTCGTGACCGGCCACTTCCCCCTGAGCCTCGCCCTGGATGCGACGAACCTCTACTGGACGGACAGGGAGGCCGAGACGGTCATGAAGCTGCCGCTCTCCGGCGGGCTGCCGACACCGCTGAGCCAGCCACTGGGAAACACGCTCTTCGGGCTGGCCGTCGACGACGCGGGAGCGTACACGGAGCTCTGGACCGTCGCCCTCGAGCGCCTGCCCCTTGGCGGCGGCGACGCGACGCCACTGGTCCAGACGCCCTACCCCGTCACGGTCGACGAGATCGTCACCGTCGGCGGCAACGTCTACTGGACCTCCTGGAACGACAGCTCCACCCCCACCTCCTACTTCCTGTCGACCGTCCCCGAGACGGGCGGGACGCCCCTCGTCCTGTCGAACGATCCGGCGTACGGCTTCGCCACCGATGGCGCCAGCGTCTACTGGACCGAGAGCACGTGCGGCACCTACGCGCCGGGCTGCCCCGGCGCGCTGAAGAAGATGTCCGCCGGCGGCGGCACACCCGTGACCCTCACCACCGGCTGGACGTACAACGGCCCCGCCGCCGTCGCGGTGGACGCCACCAGCGTCTACTGGACGAGCGGCAACACGCTGCTGCGGTTCACGCCGAAGTGAGGCGACTGGCCGAAAGAGCGCCGCGCTACCCTGTCCCCCATGAGCTACACCCTCGCTGTCTGGGAAGGGCCGCGGCCGGCGAGCGACGCCGAGGCCCTGGAGACGTTCGACGCCCTGATGGAGCGCCACCAGGGCGCCACGCCCGGGCAGGAGCCAACGCCGGCCATCGCGCGCTACGTCGGCACGCTCCTCGAGCGATACCCCGACATCACCGGGGACGACGGCGAGGACAGCCCGTGGGCGGACGGCCCGCTCATGAACAACGCGACCGGTCCGCTCTTCTACTTCGCGATGGTCTACAGCCAGGCCGAGGATGCGTCGGAGTTCGCGGCGGCCATGGCCAGCGAGCAGGGGCTCGTCTGCTTCGATCCGCAGACCGGGAAGCTGCGGTAGCCACGACGGCCGCGTGCCATGACGTCTCCGGTGTGGTGCGCGGACACACGAGACTTCGGCGCCAGTGGCTCGTTGTGTCTCCCGGCCCCCTCATCGCGAGGCGCGCTCTCGACATCGCACCTCACGGAGTCGACATCGCGCGTCAGTCGGTCGCCATCGCGCCTCACGGAGGCTCCTAGCGGAACGCGGGGATGTCATCCGCGGGCGGGGCCGGGGCCTGCACGACCTCTTGCCTCGATGCGGGGGCGACGCGGACGGCGGCACGGGGCGGAACGGTGTTCCGGGGGGCTGACGCTGCGGGGGGCGGGCGGATCTCCGTCGCCGTCGTGACCACGGAGACGAGCACCGCGGGAGGCACGTCCCGCGAGACGAGGGAGGACGTCAGGGCGGCGTCGATGGCGGCCCGCGAGAGCCCCGGAGCGGGCGGCTCGCCGCGTCGGGCGAGCGTCGCGCCCGTCCAGGTCGCCGCGACGGCGACGGCGATGGCCGCGGTGATCCACGGTGTCATCCGACGCGGCGCGCGCGTCGACGCGGTCGTGGCCGGAGCCGCCAGCGTCTCTGCGAGCGCCGGGCGCGACGCCCGGGGGTGCTCGGGCAGCCGTCGCGACGGGGTGTCGAGGAACGGCCGCAGCGCCGCCGCCAGCTCCGCGGCGTCCGCGAAGCGCCTCGACGGGTCCTTCTCCAGGCAGCGCGCGAGGACGCCTCGAAGCTCCTCCGGGACGTCGCCCCGCAGCTTCTCGATCGGGCGAGGCGGCTCGCGGGTGATCTGCACGCAGAGGTCCGGCAGCGACTCGGCCTCGAAGGGGCAGCGGCACGTGAGAAGCTCGTAGAGCACGACCCCCAGCCCCCACACGTCGGAGCGCGGGTCGGCCTGCCTCGAGGAGCGCAGCTGCTCGGGCGCCATGTACAGCGGCGACCCCATCACCGTGTGCGTCTGGGTCAGCGACCCCTGCTCCGACGTCATCTGCTTCGAGATGCCGAAGTCGAGCACCTTGATCAGGCCGGCGCCGCCCACCCGCGTCGTCCGGTACAGGTTCTCGGGCTTCAGATCGCGATGCACGATGCCGAGCGCGTGCGCTTCCGCCACCGCGTCGCAGGCCTGCACGAGGTAGTCGCACGCGGTCGCGACGTCGAGCGGGCCCTCGGTCGCGAGGACCTCCCCGAGGTCGGCCCCCTCGAGGTACTCGAGCACCATGTAGGGCGAGCCGTCGGGCAGCCGCCCCACGTCGAGCACCCGCGCCGCATGATCGCTGCGGAGCTTCGCCGCCGCGCGCCCCTCCCGCACGAACCGCTCGACGACCACGTCGTCTCTCGCGGCGTCGGGCACAACCAGCTTGATGGCGACGAGCTGATCCAGCTGGAGGTGCCGCGCCGCGACAACCACGCCCATGGCCCCCCGCCCGAGCAGCCGCTCGACGCGGTACTTGCCGGCAACGACATCGCCCACCTCGGCGGTGGAGGTCGAGAGGGAAGAGTCGCCCATGGGCCCTCGACGTCGCTACGCGCGAGCCGTTCCGTCGGTTACTGCGCCCGGCTCGATAGGTGGGCGCCTTGCCCACGCCGTGGGTGGCTCGGCTCACGTCGCCGACGCCCGCGACGCCCGGTCCCACCCAAGGAGCAGCGGCACCGGCGCGAGGCAGACCGCGCCCGCGACGCCGAACGTCAAAGTCTTGCCCAGCAGGTCCCCGGAGACGCCGCCCAGCAGCCCGCCGAGGCCGATGGCGACGGCGTTGGCGCTGGTCAGGATCGTGTACTGAAGCCCTGCGTTCTCGGTGCGCGTGGCCGACATGAGCGCGGCGAAGAGGACCGTCGTCCCCAGGCCGCTCGTGAAGTGCTCGAGCGCGATGGCGAAGATGGTGAGGCCGTGCGGGACGCCGGTGCGCGAGGCGACGAGCAGCGGCACGCACACCATCGCCTGGAGCACGGCGCAGAGGCCCAGCGCGCGCGCCTCGTCCGCCACCCGGTGCAGCACGCCGCCGAGCCCCGCGCCGCCGAGCCCGCACACCGTCCCGACCGTCACGATGGCCCACCCGATCTCGGCCGACGTCCACCCTGCGTCGACGCACATCGGCTTGAGCAGCGCGCCCGCCATGTGCAGCCCGAGCTTGAATGTGAGCGCCAGCGCCAGGACGGGCCACGTGCCGGTCGCGACGACGTGGCGAAAGACGGCCAGGACGGGCAGGCGCTCCCGGCTCCGCCGCGCTCCTCCGGCGTCGCCCAGGATCTCCAGATCGCGACGAAGGACGAAGGCGCCCCCGCCCGCGAGCGCGATGACGGCGGCGCACGCGAGGAGCGTCCGCGGCTCCCCCAGCCTCGACGCCACGAGCAGCATCCCCGCGCCGCCCGCGAGGATCCCGACGCGGTACCCGGCCACCTGCGCCACGTTGCCCGCGCCGCGCTCCGACGGCAGGAGCATCCGCACTGCCATGGCGTCGACGAAGACGTCCTGGCTGGACGCGAAGAGCGCCGCCAGGAAGGTGAGGGCGAACCACACCGTGGCCGCCGTCTTCAGCGGGAAGGGCGCGTACGCGGCGACCGTCGCCGCGAGCACGAGCTGGAGCGCCAGCAAGATGCCGCGCGACCGGTCGCGCGGCCAGGGCTGGTCGGCCGCCGTCGCCCAGAAGACCTTGAGCTGCCAGGGAAGCTGGAGCCACGACAGGGCGGCGATCGCAGTGAGGCTGTAGCCGGACTGCCGGAGAACGACGGGCAGATACTCGGCCGCGAAGCCGTAGGGGATCCCCTGGGCCATGTAGAGCAGGCCGAGGGCGCCGAGGATCGCGGGTGCGCTTCGACGCACGGGAGGGTGAGGGTAACGCGCGCGCTCGGTACCGGTCGACCACCGCACCCTCGCAGACCGGCGGCAGGTCCGATCGTCACGGCCCGACCCGCAGCGCGACGACCACGCCGACCGTCATGACGAGCGACGCAGCGACGAGACCCCATCCCAGCCCGCGAAGCCTCTTCCCGCTGAACGGAACGGCCACCGCGACCAGGACCAGCACGACCACGGGCGCCGCCGCAGCCGCCAGCAGCGGTCGCATGACGCCGACCGTGGCAAGCGCCGCCAGGGCCGCGCCCCACACGGCGAGCCGCCGCACCCGCGTCGCGGGGTGGCCCGCGATCGAACGCACCTCCACGGTCGAGAGCGAAAACGCGGCCCAGAAGACGGCCCACAGGCCAAGGGCGTCGTGCCATCCCAGTCCTCCGGCGATCGCCGTCGGCACGGCAGCGCAGGTCAGCGCCCCGCACGCCGCGAGCTCGCCGGGGAGCGTTCGCTCGCGGCGGAGCAACAGCTGGGCGATGGCGCAGGCCGCCAGCGTTGTAGGGAGCAGCACCCAGAGGCGCGAGGACGCGGAGAGCACGAGGGCAGCGCACGCAGAGGAGAGCGCCACGGCGACGGTGCAGCCGAGCCAGCGTCGCGCGACCGGCGCGGATTCGCGACCAGCCCGTGCGCCCCGGCGCCCCAGGAGCACGAGCGCCGGCTCGTGCGCGACGAACGCGGCGCACGCCGCGACGACCAGACAGACGCTGGCCAGGGAGGGCCGCGAGGCGCCGAGCGCTGCGCAAAGGGGGAGCGCCAGCTGGGCGTACGCGCCGTGCTCCCGGGGCAGCATGCGTCGCCGCGACGGATCAGCCCGGCTTTCCATCCGTCCGCGGGCCCGTCAGGATGGGGAAGTAGGACAGCAGGAAGACGCCGAACGCGATCGTCCACAGCCCCCCCGCCGCCAGCAGCGCGACGAAGTACCAGCCCGCGGCGAAGAGCGGGACCAGGACGCGCACGACGGCTGCCAGGGTCACCGCCCCGAAGGCCCACGCCACGGCCCGTGACGCCACGATGAGACGCCCCGTGTGACCCAGCGCGACGCGCGCCATCATGCCGAGCGTGATCGAGCCGATCGCGCCGACCGTCAAGGCGTGGGTCGCGAGGGAGCCCGGCACGGCGAAGCCGAAGCCCGCCGCCGCCCGCAGCAGGAGGCCGAGCGTCAGCCAGACATAGCCGCCGTGCAGGATCCACAGCAGGGGGTGACGGACCGAGTGCCGAGCACCCCAGTGAACCGCGCGAGCTGCCGCGAGAACCGCGGCGAGGCCGGCCAGGGTCGCGGTCAGCCGGCGGTCGGGTGCGAAGACGCCCGCCACGGTGAGCAGCGCCATCGCTGCGATCGCGGCCGTGTCGAGGACCGGCACGGAGCGGATGGTCGTCACCCCGGTCGCGTTTCTCGTGAACATCGGAAAGACGCGGCCCGCCATGATCAGGACGAGCAGGACCACGATGTCGATGCCGACGAGGCAGGCACGACGGGCCGATCCCGTGCGCAGAAAGCCGAGCGCGTCCAGGTGGACGACGACGTTGGCAGCGAAGAGCGCCCCGAGGACGGCCAGCATCACGAGGTTCCGCCGGCTCCTCGCTGCCGCGAGGGGACGCGCGAGCGCCGCGACGAGCAGGGGCAGGAACGGCAGGTCGACCATCGCCGGCAGGCCGCGCGGAAGGCTCCCCGCGAGCGCCATCCCGACACGGCCCAGGACCCAGACGCCGCAAAGCGCCACCAGCGGCCCACCGACGAGGGCCTCGCGCTGGGTCCAGTTGCCGACCGCCGTCAGCAGGAAGCCAGCGATAACGGCGACGACGAAGCCGAAGACCATCTCGTGGGCGTGCCAGGTCGTGGCGTCGAGGTACGCGGCGGGGTGCGCGAGGCCGGCGATGACCAGGAGCCAGAACGGAACGACCGCGACCGCGAGGAGCGCGGCGAGGAGGAAGAACGGCCGGAACCCCTTCGCGGTCACGGCGACCCGCCGGGGCGCCGCGCGCGCGCCGACGTCCTCCCGCAGCAAGAGGGAATGCGCCATCGTTCACCCGACCATGCCGACCAGCCGCGCTCGCAGGGCATCGAGCTCGGGTGCGTCGCTCGTGGCCTCGTCGGCCATCGGATAAAGGACGTGCTCCTCCTTCAGGTTGTGTCCCGACAGCACCTCCTCGAGGGCGCCCACCACCGATCGCCAGGCGGGATCCGAGGCCGCCAGCGTGCCCGCCAGGGTCGCCATCAGCTCCCGGATCTGCTCGTGCTCCGCGTGCATCACGCGCATGGGCCCCGTCGCGTGCGGCGCGCGCTCCGCGAGCGCTGGAAAGAGCACGTCCTCCTCGGCGTCGATGTGCCGCGCGAGGCCCTCCCGGAACGTCGTGAAGCGGTCGGCCGCGGCGGCGAACCGCGCCGCGGTCGCGAGCGTCTTGCACTCGGCGAGGATCTCGTCCAGGCGGCGATGGTCGATCTGCAGGCATTCGGTCAACGTGGGCACTTCGGGCCGTCCTTTCTCGCTCCGCGTCTCACTTCGCCGCAGGCAGGATCACGGCGTCCACGACGTGCACGATGCCGTTGGCGGTCGGCACCGAAGCGAGGACGTTCGCTCCCTCGACCATGACCTTGCCGTTCTTGACGTGGAACGTGACGTGCCCGCCATCGGCCATGGTCATGGTGTCCCCGTCCTTCATGTCCTTGGTCGCGACCACCGGGATGCCCACGTGGTGCTGGAGGATCTTCCGCAGATCCGGCTTCTTCTCGGGCTTCAGCAGATCCTCCGCCGTGCCCTTCGGCAGCTTGTCGAACGCCGCGTTGGTCGGCGCGAACACCGTGTAGACGCCGCCCGGGCTCGCGAGCACCTCGACGAGGTCGGCCGCCTTCACCGCCGCCACGAGCGTCGTGTGATCCGGGGAGCCCGTCGCGACGGTCCACACCGTCTTCGTGTCCGACTGGGCCAGCGACTCCTGCGTGGCGGCGGCAGTCGCCACCGGCGTCGCGCCGCTGGCCGCCGGCGCGCTACCCGAGCTCGCCTCGTTGTCGCAGGCGGCGATGGCAATGACGGCGGCGATGGTCAGGTACCTGATCATAACGTTCTCCCTTTCTTCGTTCACTTGCCACCGAAGCTGCGCACCTTGGCCACGAGGCCATCGAGCTCCGGCTTCCCGTCGAGATCCGGGTTGGCCGGCATGCTGGGGCTCTTCCCCACCGCGGCGCCGCCGTACAGGATCGTCTTCTTGATCTGCTCGTCCGTGACGCTCTTCTGCCAGGCGACGTCGGTGTAGTTGCGCGGCTTCGGGTTGAGCGCGGCGGCGCCGGACCCGTCGCCGTGCCCCGTCGTGCCGTGGCACGGCGTGCACCGGTTCGTGAACATGGTCTCCACCTCGGGCGTGATCCCCGCCTGCTCGGTGGTCTGGAGGCTGTTCGCGCTCGACCGGGAGCAGGCAGCGAGCATGAGCAGGGCGGAGACGAGGGCGAGCGGCTTCATCTTGGTTCCTTTCGAGTGTGCTTTGGATCAGCCGACGAGATCGCAGCGTCGGAGGTTGCGGCGGGCGAGGAGGAGCGCGAGGAGACCCACGGCGACCGGCCATCCGACGCCTAGGACGAGCGCCCAGCGCGCCCCGAGCGTGTTGGCGAGCCAGAACCCGACGGGGCCCAGCACCGACAGCTCCGGGTCCACCGCGCTCAGGATCGCGATGCGCGACGACTCGACGGGGTTGAGCGCGGCCAGCACGAAGACCACGGGGGGCGAAAGGTGCCAGCGAAGCAGCAGGCCGATGAGGCCGAAGTCGTGCAGCACCGACGCCCCGAGCCAGGCGACGAGCGCGTAGACCGTGGCGCGTTCGGTCGAGCGCGCCGCCGACGACACGAGCACCCCGACGCCGACGAAGCCGAGCGACAGGGACGCCACCACGAGCAGGCTTCGCGCGACCAGCGGCGCGAGGCTCGCCTCACCCGAGAAGGCGCTCACGGCCAGCGTGGCCGCCAGCAGCGCCGCGAGCGGCCCGACGATGACCAGCAGCCGCGCGCCGACCGCCGAGAGGAGCCAGTCCTCCCGCCGGACGGGCTGCGCGAGGATCAGCTCGAAGAGCCCCGTCGAGCGCGCGCGCACGATGCTCTGGTGCGTCGCGACCAGGGAGACCAGGGGCAGCACGATCACGACCGCGTTGGAGACGTTGAGTACGACCCGCGACAGCCCCGTGAAGCCCAGCACGCTCGACTCGCGGAGCCCGAGCCACACGAAGGCGCCGAAGACCAGGACGTACGCCGACGCCGTGAAGAGCACCCAACGCGACCGGAGAGCGTCGGCCAGCTCGAGGCGCAAGAGCGCCGTGCGAGGCGAGGTCGCTGCGGCCATCACCCGCCCCCTCTTCCCGCGCGCCGGGCCACGTCGGCCTCGACGTCCGCCCACTCGGCGCCACCCGTGTCGGCGGGCGCGAAGCCGAAGCCCATCGGAGAGGGCTGGTCACGGACGAAGCGGGCGGTGCGCGCGTCGATCCAGGTGCTGGCGGCCGAGTAGACCCACAGGCGTCGCGCGCGACCGCGCCCCTCGGCGAGCCAGGTGGCCATGCACCCGGGGTCGTCGAAGAAGAACCGGGTGCCCTCGTCGGTGACGAGCTGCGCGGCGTAGCGCCGGTCGCTGACGAGCATCGAGCAGCTCGAGCACGCCTGCTTGCCCCAGACCGGATCGACGGGGGATGAGACGTCCTGGCAGGCCAGGGTCGCGAGCGCGACGAGCGCGAGGGCGGCCGCCTTCATCGGACCACCCGCAGAAGTGGACTCTCGGAGCCGGAGATGTCCCGCAGGACCTCGCGCACGGTCCCGTCGCGGGCGATCCCGCCGGCGTCCATCTCGACGACCCGATCCACGAGCTGCTCGATCTCCTCGACCCGGTGCGAGCACAGGACGGTGATCGCGCTCTTGCCGCGGTCCGCAACCTGCTCGAAGAAGGCGCCTCGCGCGTTCCGGTCGAGGTTGGCCGTGGGCTCGTCGCACACCAGGATCTGCGCCTCCGCGGCGAGCGCCAGGGCAGCGAGCAGCTTCTGACGCATGCCGCCGGAGAGATCGCGGAAGCGGGTCGGGCCGACGGCGTCGAGATCGAGCCCGAGGGGGCGGGCGCGGGTGCGGACGGCGGTCTCGTCGACGCCGCGCAGCGCCGCGATGGCCCGGACGACCTCGCGCACGGGCGCCTCGATCGGGGGCGCGACCTGCGGGATGTACGCCACGGCGCGCAGCGCGAGCTCTGGCTGACGGGCGACGTCGATGCCGCCGAGGTTCACCTGGCCCTCGACCCGCACCAGGCCGAGCATGGCGCGGAGGAGCGTGGTCTTGCCCGAGCCGTTCGCGCCCACGAAGCCCACCCGCTGCCCTGGCTCGATGCGCAGGCACACGTCGTCGAGCGCCTTCACGACGCCGAAGGACTTGGACACGTGGCAGACGTCGATCATCGCGACCTCGTCGCCGGCCGGGGCGCGACCATGGCGGGGTGCGGGTCGACCAGCACCTGGTGCGCGGCCAGCACCGGGACGGCGTGGGCCACGGCGTCGATGACGCTCATCGCCCCCGTCCCCTGGAAGAACTGCAGCGCGGGGTGGGCGTCGGTCAGCTCGCCCGAGAGCTGCTTGAGCTCGAAGGCCACATCGCCGCGGCCGTCGTGGTCCAGATCGTAGCCCTCGTATTCGCTCCAGTGATTGCCGTCGAAGCGGACGCTCAGGGCGTCACCGCCACCTTCGACCTCGGCGACCGACACGTTCTGGTGGAAGTCGTTCGACGCGAAGCTCAGCCCCTCCTCGGAGCTGTGCAGCCGCAGCGCGACGTCGTTGAGGGCGAAGACGTTCCGCTCGAAGGCGACCGGCGTGGCGGCCGAGCGTGGCGTGCGGTCGAGGTACGCGCCGGTCGTGTTGGCGACGATCCAGTTGTCGCGGACGTCGACCCCGTCGCTCTCCTTGAAGCCGATGCCGACGCCGGCGGGCCCCCGCGCGCCGGCGAGGACGTTGCCCTCGACGTGGAGCCGGTCCGAGTACATGACGAAGATCCCGACGATGTCGGACTCGATGCGGCTGTCGCGTACGATCGAGTCGTGCGAGTACATGAAGTGCGTGCCGTACCGGCTGCGGCGCACGACGTTCTGCTCGAGCAGCACGCGGCGCGAGTACCAGACGACGACGTCGCGCGAGTCCTCCACCACGCACCGGCGCACGACGGCGTCGGACGACTCCCAGAGCTTGATGCCGTCGCCCCGCAGCTCGGGCTCGTCGTTGCTGCCGCGGACGCGCGTGTGCTCCAGCACGCAGCCCGGGCACGGCCCGAACGTGACCCCGAAGAGCGCGTCTTCCACCGTCACGTTGGTGACGTGCGTGCGCGCCGCCTTGGCGCGAATCCCCGCGTCTTCGGCCGTGTGCCTGTGACCGGAGTGACGGACGGTGAGGTTGTCGATCCAGACGTCGTCGGCCGTGATCGTGATCACGGTCCCCGTGCCCGTCCCCTCGATCGCCGCGCCCGGTTCTCCGTGGAGCGAGAGCGGGCGCTCGATCACGAGATCCCCGCGGTAGGTCCCCGCGCGGAGCCAGATCTCCGACGGACCGGCGGGATCCGCGAGCGCGGCCGAGAGGGCGCTCCCGTCGGCGGCGAAGAACGCGCCGGCTGGGGCTCGCAGCTCGATGGGTCCCGCGTCCTCGGAGAGACGGGGGGGACCCACGAGGTCGGCGGGGCGCCCCTGCGCGTGCGCGACGATGGCGCACGCGGAGATCGCCGCGGCGACTCCCAGCATCCCGGCGCGGGAGCGGGTCACGAGGCCACCTTCTTTCGAGGTGGCCCGACGAGAGCGCTGGGGCAGAGCGCTCCGCAGTCCCCCGCCTGAGGACACTCCTTGCAGACGCGCCGACGCAGGAGGAAGGCGCCCGCGAGCACGACGAGCGCAGACGAGGCCAGCCAGAAGCCCGCCTGCGGGACCGCGAACGTCATGAACTGCCCTATCTGGCCGTTGCCGAAGAGCTCCGGCGTGAACGCGGGAATGTGCAGCGGCGCGCGCGGGTCGAGGTGGTGACCGAACGTGTGCATCCAGTAGAAGGCGTCCGCGAGGAAGACGACCGGGAAGGCGAGCCCCGGGACGAGGATCGCCATCCCGACCTTGCGGCCCGCGAGCAAGGCGGTCGCGAGCACCAGGATCGCGACGAAGGCCACGCCCCAGGCTGCGTAGTGCCGCTCGAACTGCGCGGCCTCGGCCAGGTGCCCCATGCCAATGTAGTGGTTCAGCATGTCGATCTCGTGGACGTCACCGCCCATCCCCGTGAGCGAGATCGTCAGCCGCAGCCCGTGCGGGTACTGCGGCGCGTAGAGCGTGAGCTTCCACCAGTCGAGGAAGAAAGAGGCGACGTACATGCCGATCGCGGCGACGGCCAGACCGACGACCCCCCACCGGCGCCCGTAGTGCCAGGAGCGGCTCCTCCCGCCTCCTTCCCCAACCACCTTCAGGTGCCTGTGTGCGTCATCCGAAACGACGCGGGTGTCGTCGATGGTCAGCATGACTCGGCGGCCGCTACTTGGCGCTCTTGGGCTTGACCAGCAGGTACCCGGTCATCTCGAGGTGCAGCGCCGAGCAGAACTCGGTGCAGTAGAATGGGTACACGCCGGGCATGTCCGCCTTGAACGAGATGTTCTCGCTCTTGCCGGGCTCGAGGCTCAGGTTGACGTTGTACATGTCGATCGTGAAGCCGTGGGTCTGGTCCTCGGCCTGCTCGACGCTCGTGAGGTGCAGGTTCACGGTGTCGCCCTCGTTGACCTCGATCTGGTCGGGCGTGAAGTGACTGCGCACCACCGTCATGTAGACGTCGACCGTGTCGCCGTTGCGCGTGATGCGCTCCTTGCCACCCTCCACGGTGTTGGGATCGTGCGTCCCGGTGTACGGGTTGTAGCCGGCGGGCGAGTACATCTTCTCCGGGTGCAGCTTGTCCGCCTTGATCATCTGGGCGTAGTGCGGCTCTCCGTTGCCGATGGGCAGGTCGTAGAGGAGGCGCATCTTGTCGCCCGTGATGTCGACCAGCTGGAAGTTCTGCGGATAGAGCGGTCCGACCGGGGAGAACCGGTCGATCGACATCTTGTTCATGGCGACGACGTACTTGCCGTCGGGGCTCACCGTGTCGCCCTCGGCCGCGACCAGGTGCCCGATGTTGTAGTGGACGCTGATCTTGTCGAGGACCTTCAGGTCCTTCACGCTCCACTTGGCGACCTTGCTCTCGAGGAACAGGCTCGTGTACGCGTTGCCGTTGCCGTCGAACTGCGTGTGGAGCGGTCCCAGCCCGAGCTCGACCTGCCCGCGGATCGTGTCCTTGAAGGCCAGGATCGGGACGCCGAAGGCGTCCTTGCCCTCGTACGTCTTGCTCGCGATGAGCGCCTTGATCTTCGCGAAGTCGTAGACCGTGGCGTGCGTGTCGAGCTTGCCGGACACGACGATCTCCTTGCCATCGGGCGTGACGTCGCAGCCGTGGGGGCTCTTGGATTCGCCGATGAACGTGAGCACGCCCTCGTCCGCGGCGGTCTGCAGCGAGATCACGCGGAAGCCCTTGATGGTGCTGGTCTTGCCGGCGGCCACCAGTTGCTCACCCTTCTTCCAGTCGATGACGTGCAGGTAGTCCATGTCGTTCTGCGACGCGCCGCTCTCGATGGCGGGCTTGCCCTGCAGCGTCCCGCCCGTGGCCATCTCGGTGTTGAACGAGTTGAGGAACGCCCAGCCGTCGCTGCCGAGCTTGCCGGCGTCGGCGAGGTCCTGGGAGTACGGAGGCAGCTCGATGCCCCAGCTCTGCTCGGGAACGATGCGGCCCTTCTGCCGGTCGAACTTCCAGAACATGACGAAGCCGCGGTACTTGGCCTTGTAGTCCGACAGCGGCGCGTAATCGCGGCCGAGGGGGGTCGGGTACTGGCTGCCCTCGATGACGTAGTCGGTGTCGGGCGTGACGAAGGCGCCGCCGTGGTTGCTGCCGACGATGGGATCCACGACGATCTGCTTCGTCATGAAGTCCTTCAGGTCGACCACGGCGATGCGGCCGTTGGCCTTGTCGTTCACGAAGAGAAACTGCCCGTCGTAGTCGCCCTTGGTCTCGCTGAGCGCCGGGTGGTGCACGTCGCCCCAGCTGAGCGCGTGCGTACCCACCGAGGCGCCCGCGAGGATCTTGTTGCTCTCGTCTCCGTAGCCGTATCCTTGCCAGGGCTCGGGCGTGAACACGGCGATGGTCTTGAGCTGGCGCATCGACGGGACCCCGATGACGAAGACCTGTCCGGAGTGCCCGCCCGACGCGAAGAGCAGGTACTCGTCCTTCTTGCCGGTGGGCGTGTACGTCTTGAGCGCGGCCTCGACGTCGGCCTCGGACAGGCCCCGCGCCGCCATCAGCGTCTTCAGGTCCGCCGATGCGCCCAGGGACGTGGTGTCCTTCTGGCTCGCCTGCTGCTCGGCTTTGTTCGTGCAGGCACCCGCTGCCGCCATGGCACCAGTCACTGCGAGAGCGACCACGGTCCGCCTCATCCACGTCTTCATCTCGGGCCTCCGTCCGCTGCGTTGGCACGGCAGTGAGCAACGGGCGTTCCAAGTCGCGCCGACCGAGGATCAATGGACTTTCGAGTCGCCTGATGTGCCGTTGCGAGACAAGAATGCGCAACGTGTACGCTTGCGGCGCAAGAATTACGTCGACGTGAGAGTCCATTGAGTCGCTCGCTACTCCAGGCCTCTCACGGCCCTCCCCTGCTGACGACGACGGCGGAGTACGCCCTGCGCGCTCTGGCCGAGCTGGCCACCGGCGGACCCGCCGAGGCGGTGACGGCGACGGACCTCGCCATCCGTACCGGCGTTCCGGAGGCCTATCTGTCCAAGGTCCTGCGGCGCCTGGTGAGCCACGGACTGCTTCACGGCGCCAAGGGCCACGGGGGTGGTTTCATGCTCGCGCGGCCGGCCAGGCGAATTCACTTCATCGAGGTGCTCGAAGCGGTCGACAGCATGCCGTCGGCCAACCGCTGCGTCTTCGGGCGACCCCAGTGCTCGGAGCGCAACCCATGCTTGCTCCACCCCGCCTGGAGCAAGATGAAGGACGCCTTCGTGGAGTGGGCCCGGACGACGACCCTCGCCGAAGTGTCGGGCACGCGTACCGGGAGAGAGGATGGGTGATCGGCCCTCCGCGGAGTCTGCCTTCGATCTCTCGAGCCGGACGAAGCTGACCACCCGCGATCTCGGTCGGTTCCCGGGCGTGACGCTCCTTCACAAGGTCGGCAGGGTCGTCTGCGAGGCCGGATGCCTGCGGCGGCGCGAGCTGTTCGAAGCGTGGGAGGTCGCGCGGCGGACCCGGCGCAAGATGCGTGGCGGGCGGGTGGTCGATCTCGCGTGCGGGCACGGGCTGGTCGCATGGCTGATGCTCCTCCTCGACGACACCTCACCTGCCGCCCTTGCAGCGGACGCGCACCTCCCGCCCAGCGCGGCGTCGATCGCGGCCGCGATGACGAGCGCATGGCCCAGGCTGGCGGGGAGGGTCACCCTCGAGCAGCGCAGGATCTCCGACGTGCCACTCGACGCACGGGACGTGGTCGTGGCGACGCACGCCTGCGGCGCGCTGACGGACGCCGTGATCGACCGCGTGCTGGAGCCCGCGCGCGCGTCGCGCTCCTGCCGTGCTGTCACGACGAGGAGACGTGCGACCCGGGAGGGCTGCGCGGCTGGCTGGATCTGGCGTCTGCCGTGGACGCGACGCGGGCAGCGCGGCTGCGGGCGAGCGGATACGCCATCCAGACGCAGCTCATTCCGCGCGCCATCACGGCGAAGAACCGGCTGCTCCTCGGGGCGCCCGGGTAAAGACTGTTCGCGCTACGCTCTGCCGTCCATGGGCTGTCACAAGACTGTCGTGCTCCCGACGTGGTGACCCGATGCCTCGCTCGCGTAAGAAACCTCCGAGTCGGAAAGAGGAGGTCGCCATGGAAACGAAGCAGACAGGGGAACGGATACGCTCGCTCCGCGAGCGCAAGGCCTGGACGCAGCAGCACCTCGCGGACGCGGCCAGCATCTCGCCACGGACGGTCCAGCGCGCCGAAGAGGGGGTCATGTCGGCCGAGACCCGTGCGGCCATCGCCGGCGCCCTCGACGTCCCCGTCGAGTCGCTCGCGACCCCCGCGAAGCCACCCCCCGGCTGGCCGCGCATCACCCCGACGCTGGTCTACGAGGACTCGAAAGCCGCCATCCCGTGGCTCGAGCGGGCGTTCGGCTTCCTCGCGCGCATCCAGGTGCCCGGGCCGGGCGGTCAGATCGTCCACTCCGAGCTGGTGCTCGGCGACGGCGTCATCATGGTCGGCCACGTCTCGTGGAGCCCGTCGGTGCAGGGACGCATGGTGAGCCCGAAGTCGATCGGCAAGACCACCCAGAGCCTGTTCGTCTTCGTCGACGACCTCGACGAGCACTTCGCCCGCGCGAAGGCCGCGGGCGCGGAGATCGTGCAGGGCATCGAGTCGGGCTACGGCTTCCGGCGGTACCGCGCGCTGGACCTCGAGGGTCACGAGTGGTGCTTCGCCGTGAAGACCGAGGAGTGACGGATGCGCTAGCCTCGTCTCATGGTCGAGCCGCCGCGCCTCCACGCGCACCTCGTCGCCGTCGTGGTGATCTGCGCGCTCGCCGGCTGCAGCGGGAAGGGCTCCGCCTCGAGCCCGGGCGACGCGTCCGCCGACGGCGGCTCGACGCAGGAGGCGATCGGCGCGTCGTGCATCCCGTCGGACGAGAGCTCGCCGACGTTCGCGGGCTTCTCCGCGTCGAGCGTCGTGCTGGATGCGAACAACCCGGCGTGTGGCAGCGGACCGTGCCTCGTCAACCACTTCCAGGGTCTCACCTCGTGCCCCTACGGGCAGGATGCGCAGGGCACGCCGCCGGCAGGAGAGAAGGCATGCACGGTGCCCGGTACGGGACAGCAGGTGACGCAGGCGGTGCAGCCCTGGTGCGCCGATCGGCCGGCGTCGGCGGCCGTGTACTGCTCTTGCCGCTGCGCAAACGCCGACGGCCGGACCGACGACGGCGCGACGTACTGCGAATGCCCCGGCAGCTTCACCTGCGCGCAGTTCGTGTCGCCGCCGGGGCCCGGCGACACGGTCTCCGGCGCCTACTGCGTCGAGGACGGCACCCAGTACGACCCCAGCGTGTCGTGCGCGGTGGAGTGCGATCCCGCGTCGAGTAGCTGCGGCTGATTGCGCGGATGGCCTCTGCGGCGAGTCGCGACCGAGGCTTCCGCCAGGCCCGCACGTCACTGGACGAAGCAGCCCAGCTGGAACAGGCGCTCCCGCGAGGCGCCGTGCTCCCACTAGAAGCGGCACACGCCGTCGTCGCGCATGCCGGCGCCGATCCAGGCGGGTCGATAGCCGCGCCAGTCGCGGTCGAAGTCCCGGCGGCCGTCGCGGTGGTCACGGTCGCGGCCCATCGTGGCCGGCTCGGGAGAGCGCGGGCCCTCGGCGGCCATGGCGACACCGGGGACGACGGCGAGGGTGCTCACGAGGGCCAGAGTCGAAGCGAGCATTCGGACGATGTTCATGGCGTTCACCTCTCGCCTGGATCGACGAGCCAGCGGCCCGCTTCGACGTCACCGGACCGGGTGACAGGCGCGTAAGGAACCATTAGCCGCGCACGCTGACGGTGAACCATCCAGCTCGCGCTCGGCGCGCATTGCTAAAAAATCAGCACGTGCGACTTGCTAAATTTTTAGCACGTGCGTTTGAACGTCTGGTCGGAGCACCCGAGACGACGCCATGACGAAACCGGACCCCGTCACGCTCACGCGGCGCGAGCGCGCCATCATGGACATCCTGCACCGTCGCGGCCGCGCCACGGCGCACGAGGTACTCGGAGACCTCGACGATCCGCCGAGCTACTCGGCGGTGCGCGCACTCCTGCGGCTCCTCGAGGAGCGTGGGCACGCCAAGCACGTGCAGGAGGGGATGACGTACGTCTACTCCCCGGCCGTCTCACGCGCCGAGGCCAAGCGGTCGGCGCTCGCCCACGTGGTCCGGACGTTCTTCGCGGGCTCCGTGGAGCAGGCGGTGGCCGCCCTGGTCGACTCTTCGAAGTCGAAGCTCTCGCGCGAAGAGCTCGATCGCATGGCAGAACACATCGCCCGCGCAAAGAAAGAGGGGCACTGACATGATCTCCCGGCTCCTTCTGTCCGGCGCCGTGCGCGCCGCCATCGTGCTCGCCGTCGGCCTCGTGGCGTACGTGCTCCTCTCTCGCGCGGCTGCCGCCACGCGACGCCTCGTCCTGGCGCTGACGCTCGGCGCCGCGATCGTCGTGCCGGTCACCGCGGCGGTAGGCCCCCGCTGGACGGTGCCCGCACCCGCGGCGCTGTCGGTCTTCGCACACGAGTCGGCGAACGAAGGGGCGCCGGGCGCAGTACCCGCCGGTGAGCCGGCGGACGTCGGGCGGACGGCCGGCCCGCACGCAACCGCGCCGTCGGTTGCGGGAAGCCTCACCGCGACCGACGCGATCGTCCTCGCGTGGCTCGTGGTCGGCGTGACGCTGCTCGTTCGTGCTGCTGGGTCGCAGCTCCGGGCGCGCGCCATCGCCCGTCGCGCGACGCCAGTCGAGAGCGGATCGTGGATCGAGGCCGTCAGGCATGCCGCGGCCGGGCGACGACTGGACCTCAGAGCCTCCTGCGAGCTCGACTCTCCCGCCGTCACGGGGCTCCTCCGCCCCACCATCGTGATTCCGCACGGCGCCCTCGACTGGCAGCTCGATCGCTGCCGCCTCGTCCTCGTCCACGAGCTGGCGCACGTCCGCCGCCACGACGTTCTCGTGCAGGCGCTCGCCGACGTGGCGTGTGCGCTCCACTGGTGCAACCCCCTCGTCTGGATCTGCGCCCGCCGTCTGCGCGTCGAGCGCGAGATCGCCGCCGATGACGCGGTCCTGGCGGCGGGCGTGCGGCCGTCGCGCTACGCGGAGGAGCTCGTGGCGGTCGCGACCTCCGTCTCCACGCCGGGCGCCGTGCTCGCCATGGCCGAGCGCTCGTCGCTCGAGGCGCGCGTGGCGTCGATCCTTGCCTCCCGCCTCGCCCGGGCGCCGCTCGCTGCCCGGGGGACGTTTGCCGTCGTGGCTGCGGGAGCGGCGCTCGCAGTCGCCGCCGCATGCACCTCGCCCGAGGTGTCGGCGCCTCAGCGCGTGACGGAGCCCGGCGTCGCGCCACGTGCTGGTACGGCGAACGATGCCGCGGTCCAGCGCGCGGCCGACGAGGAGCTCGCGGCCGTCGAGGCGCAGTGGTCGGCCGAGCTGGCGACCGTCGTCGTGCTCGATCCTGCGACCGGCGAGGTGCTGGCGAACGCGGGGCACATCAGCGGCAAGACGGCCGACGTGGCCTCGACGGTCGCCATCGCGCCCGGATCCACCATCAAGCCTGTCACCATCGCGGCTGCGCTCGAGCAGCACGCCATCACCGTCGACCAGAAGTTCGAGTGCAGCCCCGATCCTCGTATGTACGGCGACGAGGCGCTCCACGGCGGTCGCGCGGAGGGAGCCCTCGACCTCGCCCACGTCCTCGCGGTCTCGTCGAACATCGGGACGTCGCATGTCTTCGACGCCCTCGGCGGCGACAACCTCATCTCGTGGCTTCACCGGTTTCACTTCGGTGAGACGACCGGGACCCTCCCGGCGCACGTAGAGACCGGGAGCATCCACGGGGCATCGCTCGCGATGGGCTCGTGGGGCTTGACCGCGACGCCCCTCCAGGTGATCGCCGCCTACGGCGCGTTTGCCAGCGACGGCGTCTACCACGCGCCGACGCTCGATCGCGGCGGCTCGACCGCCGAGCGCCTGCTCTCGCCGGAGACCGCGCGCTCGGTCATGGCGCTGCTCGAGACCGTGGTGGTGGACGAGATCGGGACCGGCAGGGCCGCGCGCGTCGATGGCATCCGCGTCGCGGGCAAGACCGGCACCTCCGAGTGGACGGCGCCGGACGGTCGCGACCGGACGTACGCCAGCTTCATCGGCATCGCGGATCTCCCGTCGCGCCGCATCGTGGCTCTCGTCGGCATCGAGGCGGCGTCCCGCGACGAGCTGGGCGGCCCGACGGCGGCCGCCCCGGCGTTCGCGCGGCTCGTGAAGCGCCTTCGCGGGAGCTGACTACGGACAGAGAGAGCAGCCGATGGGGCAGGTCGGCTGCTGCGAAGTCGGGGTGACACACTTCGGCGCCTGCTGGACTGGCCCGTCGACCACGCAACAAAGCTGACCGGCGGTGCAGCAATCCGCGCCGCAGCACGTGGTGGCACTGGCGCAAGAGCCCCCCTGGTTGTCGCAGGGGGGCACCGCGCAGATCCCGCCGATGCAAGTCGGCTTCTGGTCGGGGCAATGCGTGCCACACCCTCCACAGTTGTGGGGATCGTCGTAGGTATCGACGCACTCCTCACCGCAGCAAGTCTGACCGAGGGTGCACGCCGGGTCGCACGCCCCCGCGTCCTTCGAGCCGCCGCTGCTGGAGCCGCCGGAGCTTCCCGACCCGCTACCTGATCCGCTCCCGGAGCCACTGCCGGAACCGCCACCCGAGCCGCTCCCGCTACTCGCGCTGCTCCCGCTGCTGGAGCCACTCCCCGAGCCGCTCCCGCTCCCCGAGCCGCTCGACGACCCACTCCCGCCGCTCGAGCTCCCGCCCTCCGTTCCATCGACCGACGCGTCGGAGGCGTTGCCGAGCGTGTCGGTCGCGCCACCACACCGGGCAGTGACGACGAACAGGGCGGCCAAGCCCACGGTCCAGACGAGGTAGGAACGCATGACCCACCTTGACTGTACCCTGCGCGCCGTCCTCGCGCAGCGAACGCCGCTGCGCTGCTCGACTCAGGGCGCAGGGACGAGCACGTCACCCACGAAGCTGTGCCCCGTGTTCCATATCCAGCGATCGAGGAGCCAGAGCTCGCGGCCCTCGAAGCGGACCCGTCGCACCGTGTCGATCTCCTGGAGGTCGGCCGTGCACGTGAAGGTCTCGCCGAGATCGTCGACCACGGCGCCGTCGGGGACGAGAGTGCCTCCGGCGTCGGGGGCCGCGTTGGCCTCGACCGTGCGGGCCGGCACCAGGGGAAGCGAGGGGAACCCCACGAAGGGATCGCCCGGGGTCTTCACGCGCAGGTGTGATGACGCCGCGCTCGTCGTAGGCGACGAAGCGCCCGGCGGCGTCGAGGGTCATCTCCACGTGGACATCGACGTGTCGGTCGATGGTCGACCCGGCGTGCCACTGCATCGAGTCGTCGAGGTGGCCGCAGTCGCGCGCCCCGGCCGCGGGCGAGCGGCTCCACTCCGTGGTCAGGACGAACGTCGCCACCGTCCGGTCACCGTCCTTGCGGGTCACGACGCTGGCCGGCTGCACCCGCAGCGCGACGTGCCTCTTGTCGGCGTAGTAGCTGCGCGCCTGCTTCACGAGCTCCCCGACGGGAACGTCGGTGAGGCGCAGGTACCGCTCGACGCGAGGGGCCCAGTCGTCCTCGAAGAACGCGAACGTCGACCCGTCGACGTACCTCGCGAAGTGTGCGCTCAGCAGGCGCGCGACGTCGGTCGTGGTCGTGGTCGGGCTCGCGCTCGACGACGGCAGCGGGAGAGCCGCGGACGGCACGGCGCGGGCCACGGGCGCGACGGCGGCAGTCGCCGACGAGGCGGGCTGCCCGGAAGGACCTGTCGGGCGCGAGCACGCCGGCGTTGCGGTCGCGACGAGGCAGGCCAGGCGAGCGACTTCGGGAAAGAGGAACGACAGGACGGCATCGATCCGTCAGCCTACCCGGACCCTCGTGCCGCCCGCTTCAACCATCGGCGGCGCCGCGCTTTCATCGCGGCACGCCTCAGCGCCCTGCGCACACGCCCGCCGACGCGCTGAAGAGCGTCACCCCGCGTCGCACGGTGCACCTCACGTGCGCGAACACCGACGGCTCCTGCCGGGGATCCCCTTCCAGCACCACCAGATCGGCATCGAGCCCGGTCGCGAGCCATCCGCTCGCCGCCGCGTGAAACCGCGCCGCCGGAGCGGTGGTCAGCATGGCGAGCCGCGCCGCGAACGGGAGCCCAGCGCGGGCGAGCAGCTCGTGCTCCGGCGTCGTGTCGACCTCCGGCTGGTAGCCGACGCCGGTGCCGAAGAGCAGCGTGCCGCCCGCGGCCGCGAACACCCGCGCCTGCTCGAGGGCATCGTCCTCGTACCGGGCTGCGAGGCGTGCGTCGTGGGGCTCGATCTCGCGCCGCCACAAGCTAAGCGTGGGGACGAGCGATACCCCTCTGGCCACGAGCGAGCGAGCGTCGTCATCGGACCACGGGCCCGTGGCGGGCGCCGTGTGGGCGAGAATGTCCACCCCTCCGTCGCGCGCGGCGACCACGCCCGCGAAGTTCGTGGGATGCGCGAACACCAGCGCGCCCCGTGCGTGGGCCGTCACCGCGCGGACGACCTCGACCGGCATCACCGGCGGCGGCGGGGAGGCGACGACCGAAGCGGTCATGAGCTTGATGGCGTCGGCGCCGCCGTCGAGCTCGGCGTTCGCCGCCGCGCGACCCTCCTCGGGGGTGGCGAGCTGGGGAAGCGGGAAGGGGATGTACACGGGCTGTCCGCCGCGCGCGACGTAGACGCCGCCCGTGGTCAGGATCTGCGGCCCGGCGAGCTCGCCGCTCTCGATGCGCCTGCGCAGAGCGCCGGTGTCCCGATGTCGGACCCGGTGTCGAACACATGGGCGAAGCCGAAGCGCGTGAGCATCGCGCGCAGGCCCTCTTCGAGCCTCGCCGCCGGCGCGTGCTCGGCGTCTGCCCACGTCCGCTCGGTGAAGTGCACGTGCGCATTCCAGAACGCGGCCAGCACCGTGGCGCCGCGGCAGTCGACCACCCGCGCGCGTGGCGGGATGGCGACGCTGGCGTGGGAGCCGACCGCGACGATGCGAGGGCTGTCGGCGAGGACCACGCCGTCGGAGATGGGAGCTGCCTCGGGCGCAGGGATGACGGTTCCTCCGGCGTAGGCGACGAGCGCAGTCGCGGGCAACGGCTCGCGCGCGTGGCCCGCGTTGCAAGCCGCCAGGACCAGGAAGACGAGGCACGACGCGAGACGCATCATCGAGAGGACTCCACGGGGATGAGAAGCTCGGTGAGCAGCTCGTGCTCGGGTACGTCGATCGCCTGGTTGCGGTAGAGCTCGAGGCATGGCGCTGGCCTCACCCGCGCGCCCGAACGGACGACCCAGCCGGCGAACAGATGCGCGAACGCGCGCTCGATGTGGCGATAGGACCCGCAATGCTCGAAGACCGCGTAGTCCCCGCCCTCGAGCCGCCCGACGCTCGTGCCGGGAGGCGCCTTCACCCCGGGCGCCACGACCAGCCCGGCGTCGTACCGGAGGAGCTCCTCGCTCACCGCGTGCGGATCGTCGTACGATACCCCGACGCGCTCGTGCGCCCGCATCGAGATGCCGGACGCCCCGAGCTTCGCGGACAGCCTCGACCACGCGAGGGGCGCGACCTCCGAGTACGTCCCGAGCTCGCGCGCGTAGATGAAGCGCCGCGCCGGTCGCCTGCGCATCTCGGGCGTGCGCGAGAGGCGAAGGGGCGGGAGCTCCGGGTCCGCCCGAGGGCGCGCGGCGAGCCTGGCCACGAGCTCCCGACGCTCCGGGGCCGATGCGGCACGGAGCGCGGTCGGCGACAGCCCGAGGGCGAGGCGGACGGCCTTGTTGAACGACGAAGGCGTCTTGTGGCCGACGCCCAGCGCGACCTCCGACACCGAGAGGTGTGGTGCGTCGCACAGGCGGCGCGCCGCGCGCTGGAGCCGGAGGCGCGTCAGATACTGGAAGACCGTCTCCCGGGTGAGCGCCGCATACAGGCGGGAGAAGTGGACATCGAAGCCCCCGCGGCGCGCGCCACCTGCCCGAGCGAGACGTCCTCGTCGGCGTGCGCCCGGAGAAACTGGCGCGCTCGCGCGACCTGCATGCGGTGCAGCGAGAGGCTGCGGGGGCCCTGGGCGACGGCAGGCAGGAGGTGGTAGCGCAGGCGGCGATGGCCCGCTTTTTCCCAGATTGCGCAAGAGGTGCGCGACCACGGGCTCACTCCGCGGCGACCGGCAGCGGGTCGTAGGCCTCCTCGGCGAAGCGGAACTTCACGGCGGGCACGCGAAAGCAGACCGGCTTCGCATCGCCTGCGATCGCCCGCGCGGCGCGCGACTCGACCTCGCCCGCCAGCGGCTCGCACGCCTCGATGGGGACCCCAGGTGGACCTCTTGCCGGGTGACGCGCGGCACCCAGGGCTGCGCCGACATCGCGCGGTCCTGCGGCACGCAATAGGAGAGGAAGCCGCGCAGGTCGCCGAAGCACTCCCGCCACGCCTCCTCGAGGGGACCGGCGGCGCACGGCGCGAGCGAGGCGCGGACGTCTGGCGCGCTGCCCGCCCCGGGATCCAGCGCGAGGGTCACGCGCCCATCGGCGGCGCGCGACAGCTCGGCATGCGCGAAGACGTGCATCGGCATCGCCTCGCTGAGGAGCCGGGCGCACAGCGCGGGCAGGGCGCCGGAGACGGCGTTGGTGATGAAGTAGACCCCTTCCCTGCGGGTCCTCGGATCGCGTACGTAGACTCGCCAGTTGCTCTGGATGGGCGAAAAGAGCAGGCGGCGCAGCAGGCCGAGGAGCTCGAAGCCGAAGTGCCCGTGGCGGTATGTGAGAAAGGTGAAGAGCGCCCACCGCCCGCCGTCGCCGAGGCGCTGCAGTTCGAGCCCCACGGGCACGAACGCCTCCAGCGATGACGCCGGGACGACGTAGCTGACGTCGGTGATGTCACTCACCATCGGCGGCACGGGCAGGGGCTCGAGGACGGCGCCGAGCAGCCGGCTGTTCGCCACCGCGTCGACCACGACCCCGACCAGACCCCGCCGCGGGTACGTCCATCGCGCGAGTCGGCCGTGGGTCGCCAACGGACGCCTCGTGCGCGCCACGCGCTCCGCCTCGTACACCCCGCACGCCGAGAGGATTGCGAGCCCAACCACGACCAGCGCGACGGAGTAGGCCGGCACGGGCCGAGAATAGCGCTGCGAGCGGCCTTTCTGCGTTCCCCCCAGCGCAGCAGCTACGGCGTCCTGGCGCACCGGAGCCCGATGGCGTTGTCACGGGACGTCGGATCGCTGCTGTTTCGCGCCGGCGGAAGCAAGCTGGCAAGGTCATAGCTCAGGGCGCCGCCGCGTTTCACCCGGTCGGAGCTAGAGGTCAGGTACGCACAGTCCGCGCAGGGATCGACGTAGGCGGCGTACCAGTCGAGGTTCCACTCCATGACGCTGCCCGCCAGATCGAGCTGGCCCCACACGCCCGCGCCGAGGGTAGCCGTCCCCACCGGTGCGAAGTTGACGAGCCCGGTGCAGCTGCCCGCGCCGCTCGGGTAGTCACACCCGTAGATGGCGTACTCGCTTCCCGTTCCGGGGGCCGTGCTGCCCCACGGGTACTCGCGCTGCTGGCTGCCACCGGCGGCCACGTACTCCCACTCCGCCTCGCTCGGCAGAAAGCCACCGTCCCAGATGCAGAAGGCGTAGGCCTCGTACCAGTTCACGCAGTTGATGGGCAGCGTCTCGTCGTTGCCAGCCGAGGGCGTCCACGTCGCATAGGGCACCCCGGACGTCACGCAGCTGCCCAGGTTCGCGTCGGTGAGCGCGAGGTTGTCGTCGTCGCCGGCGAGCCACCCCGTCTCGTAGGCACCAGTGACCGCGTCCACCAGGCCCTGGCCCCCGTTCAGGTGCGCGTGCTTGCCCGAGCCGGCGGGCGGCGTGTAGCCCGCTCCACCGTTCCAGGCCGCCACGAACGCCCGGAAGCGACCCACCGTCACCTCGTACTTGTCGAGCCGGAACTCGCTCACCGAGGACGGATCGCTCTCTCCTGTCGGACCGCTCCCCGGGTTCGCGTACGTCCGGTCGTACGAGCCACCGGCGACCGGGAGGTTGGTGCAGCAGCTCTCGCTGCTCGCGCCGCAGGTGGTCGTCCCCGGTCCGGCCTGTGCGCAGCTGGGCGGGGGTGCCGTGCACGTGCCGTCCACGCAGAGCGTCGTCCCGGTGCACGCAGCACCGCTGTCCTGCCATGTGCCGCCCGCGCAGATCGTCGGCTGTGCCCCGTCGCAGGACCGCGCACCGGAGGAGCACGCGGAGGAGTCGGCCTCCCCCGAGTCGCCCGGACTCCCACTCTCGCTGCTCGCCGTGTCGGCCGCGGCGTCGGACGTGCTCACGTCGCTGCCCGCGTCCGCGCCGTCGAACGTCTGCTGTTCGATGCCCAGAATGGAGGCACATCCGCCCGCGAGGACCGCCGAGGCGACCAACCACGCGAGGCGACCGGCCTCCCTGCGCATCACCAGCTCCCCGAGACGCCCACACCCGCGGTCTGCGGTCCGGCCACCGGCGCCAGGGCGATCCCCGGTCCCTCCGCGCCTCGACCCGGCGCGACCAGCCAGAGCACCAGTCCCCCGGCCATCAGCGCTCCTCCTGCCACGAAGCCGATGGTGGAGGCCGTCGCCGACGTCACGGCCTCGCTGCTGAGCGTCACGCACTGTTCGTCGATGCACCGACCGTCGACCTGGTGCTGCTGGTATTGGGACTTGTGCGACATGGCATCGAGTCCGAACGCCGTTCCGACGCCCAGGCCCACCAGACCGAGCCCGCCTGCGACGGCGGCCAGGATCGGCGTGGCTCCGGGCGACGCTCTGGCGGGCAGATCGGTCGCGGGCCCGGGCTCGTCGGCGAGGCGTGCCAGCACCGACACGGTGGAACGCGTGCCCACGCCGGTCACGACCGCCCTCGTCGACCAGGGACGGTGCGCCGGCACCTTCACGACGATCTCGTGCTCACCCGGATCGACGGGAAGGGGGGTGTTCCACACGGCGTCGGGGATGGGCTCGCCGTCCAGCGCGATCTCCATCCCCGCCACCACGGCCGCCCTCGGGACGCCGATGGTCAGGGAGGAGAGCTTCGGCTTGAGATCGGCCATCTGGCCGCGCGCGAGCTCGGCTGCCGCGGTGTCGCCTGCGCGCTCGGCCAGGGTGAGCGCCTCGTTCGCCTTTGCCCACGCGCTCGCGGTCTTGCCCAGCCGCGCGTAACACTCGGCGAGGTTCAAACGGACTCCCGCGGTCTGGGAGAGCCTCGCGGCTGCGGCGAACTTCGGACAGGCCTCGGTGAAGTTCCCGGCCGCCATGAGCTCGCGGCCTTGCTGGAAGGCCTGCTCCGCGATGGCCCGATCGTCAGCGTTGGCCCGGCTCCCCGCGAGCGCGACGGCAACGGCGATGACGGACGCGAGCGGAAGCGGGCGCATGGACGGCCTCGGTCATAGGTGTTCCAGCGGATTGTAAGCGGGTCGGGTGGAGGGCGCGGGCAAGAGCGCGGGGGACGACGAGGTGGGACGGGAGGGAGCGAGGCGGCTCGCGGCAGGCCGGACCGTCGGCGGCGGCGCGAGCGGGAGGTCCGTCGGCGAGACCGTCGGCGGCGTCGTCGAGCTGGCCGGCGCCGCGAAGACCGACTGCGCCGGCAGCGGCGCAACGGCGGGAGGGAGGCCGATCGGGGCGCCGGTCGACGTCGCGAAACTTGGTGAAGGCGGACGCGGTCGGGCGACCAGCAAGATGCCCACCGCCAGCGTCGCGACCAGGCCCACGCCCACCAGCGCGTTCCGCGCTCTCTTCGTCGCCAGGGTGCCCGTCTGGCCCCACGTGGCCATCGTGATGGTGGGTGCGCCGGGGAGGAGGCCGGGGGGCGGGGCAGCGACCTCGGGGGAAGCCAGCGGCCGGCTCGCCGCGGCCTCGACGGTGGCCAGGACGCGCTCGACGGACGCCCTGGCCCGCGCCGGGCCGTAGGGCTCGAGCGCCCGGGCGAGCTCACCCACGTTCTGGAAGCGGTGTGCGCGGTCCTTCTCCAGGCACCGCAGCACGACCTGCTCCAACCCTGCCGGCACCTCGGGGGCCAGGCTCCGGAGCGGAGGCGGAGTGGACGTCGCGATCTTGATGGCAAGGTCGGTGGCCGCCTCGCCTTCGAAGGGAAGCCGCCCGGAGAGCAGCTGGTAGAGGACGACGCCGAGCGACCAGATGTCCGTGCGCGCGTCGATCTTCCGGGACGCCTGCATCTGCTCGGGCGACATGTACGCAGGGGAGCCGACGACGGTGTCGGTCCGCGTCACGCGCGGATCGGCCCTCGGCCCGCTGAGCTTGGAGATCCCGAAGTCGAGCACCTTCACGGACGCGCGACCATCCGCGCGGCGGATGCAGAAGAGGTTCGACGGCTTCAGGTCGCGATGGACGACGCCCAGGCCATGCGCCTCGGCCATTGCCTCGCATGCCTGCAGGACGAACTCCACGACCTGCTCGGGCGATAGCGGGCCGCTCTCCTCGAGCCAGGTCGCGAGATCGCGGCCCTCCAGGTACTCCATGACCATGTAGGGCACGCCGCCGTCGAGCTGCCCGACGTCGGTCACACGGGCGACGTGCTCGCTCTTGATCTTCACCGCTGCCCGCGCCTCGCGGACGAACCGGGCAACTGCGTCAGCGTCGCTCACGGCCTCGGGGCGGAGGAGCTTGAGGGCGACGCGCTCGTCGAGCTGCAGGTGGTGGGCGGCGAGGACCACGCCCATTCCCCCGCTCCCGATCACCCGCTCGACCCGGTACTTGCCCCCGAGCACGTCGCCCGGTCCGATGCCGAGATCGGGCGGGGGATCGGTGGCCGACATCACGCTCCGACCGATCTTCCCCTCCGCCAATCGACCGGTCAAGCGGGCGGCCGCCCAGATATTGCTCGCCGCCAGCAATTTCAGATCCGAAGGTGCACGCGGCTGTCAAGCGGCCGGCTGACATCGGTCATGCGGTGCGGTCTGGCCATTTGCGAGACGCAAACCCGCGTAGGATCCTCCTGACTGGCCGGCCAGTCCAACGACGACGCCCCGATACCCGAGAACCGAATGTCGACCTCCGCCGCCGAGCTCACCTCGTTCCCCCGCTCCTCCATCAACTCGGGGCAGGTCAGCGCCATCCTCGCCGCCGCCGAGTCGTGCTTCTCGCGCCTCGGGTACGCCGGCGCGTCCATGCGGGAGATCGCCGACCAGGCGCGGGTCTCCAAGAGCTTGCTCCACTACCACTTCCGCTCCAAGGAGCACCTCTTCGTCGAGGTCCAGATCCGCGCCTACGAGCGGCTCGCCGCACGGGTGACGTCGACCGTGTCGTCGATCCAGGGCGGCGCGGAGCGGGGCCTCGCCGCGTTCGACGCGCTGTTCGCTGCGCTGCGGGATGGCTCGGATCTCACGGTGCAGGCCGAACTGTGGTCGGCCGCCATCTCGAACGAGGCGCTCCGCGAGCAGGTGGTGCGGCTGCGTGAGTTCTCGCGCGAGCTGCTGGTCGGCTCGGTCGAGCGCATCCTCGGCGCCGACGGCGCGAAGCTGCCCACGGGCCCGGAAGGCGCCGCAGACCTCGTCTGGGCGACGCTGAACGGCCTCGCGATCGCCCGCTCGTACGGCGAGCCGACGGAAAGGATGGAGCGGTGCATCGCGACGTTGCGCGCGCTCGTGGGAGCAGCCCTCGCACGAGGTCAACGGAGGTAGGAGCATGCAGTTCGAAAAGCGTCAGGTGAACCCGCGGGCCGTCGCCATCAACCGCGAAGTGGAGCGCGTCGCGAACCGCGCCATCCGCGCGTACGATCGCCTCAAGACCCGGGTCGGCCTCCGTGGTCGAGCTGCCGCCTACGACGACGTCGCGTACGAGTTCGTCGGCGGCGCGCGCGATGCCCTGCGCATGAAGCACTACGACAAGAGCCTGCGCCTGCTCTGGAAGGCAGAGCAGGCCGCCCCGTGGTCGTCGTTCCGCGACGCGACCGAGGCCGAGCGCGCGCTCCTCTCGGCGGCCGAGCGGGGCATGACGCAGGCCGAGAAGGAGCAGCGCGCCCGCATCACCGGCGACGAGTTCCGCGCCCTGCTCGATCGCGAGTACACGCCGGCGCAGAAGAAGGCCCTCGTCGCCATCCTCTCCGCCATCGGCCATGGCGAGGCTTACGCCTGGCTCGTGTCGGCCTCGATGCTCAACCAGGTCCAGAGCACGGGCGCTAGGGCAGCGGTCACCATGCAGGTCGTGGAGGAGGCCAAGCACTTCGTCGTGCTGCGGGAGCTCATCCAGGCCTTCGCGGTCGAGGTCCCGCGGCTGAGCGCGTGGGAGTACCTGCTCCTCGAGGGCTCGCTCAAGGCGCGCGGGCTCGACCGGTTCTACGCGATGAACGTGATCATCGAGACCATCGCGCTCAGCATCTTCGGCCTCCTGGCGGACAAGCCGGGGCTCGAGGTGCTGCGGCTGTTTCACCTGGACGAGTCGCGGCACACGGCTCTGCCGGACAACTACTTCAAGGAGTTTCCGATGACGCCGTGGCAGCGGAACAACCCCCGCGCCCGCATCGCCCGGCTCGCGATGTCCCTGCCCGCGCTCCCCCTCGTGCTGCTGCTGGAGGAGGAGCTTGGGGAGCTCGGGGTCGACGCCTTCGACTTCGCAGGTGCCATCCTCCGGAAGGTCGCGACCCTCTCGGTCCGCGCAGGCTTCATGACCCGCAAGCTCGCCGACGGACAGAGCCGCTTCTTCAACGACATGTTCAACCGCTACTGCAACCTCACGCGCACGGACCACCGCTGGCGCGACTACATGGCCGCGGAGACGACCCGGGGCGCAGCGGAGGCCGCCGTGGAGCGCGAGATCTTCGGCCCTGCCGAATCGCGCGCCGCCTGATGGCTCACATCTGCTCGATGACCACGTCGTCGAGGTCGAGCACCATGCTGGGGGTCTCGTCGTAACCGAACGAGCCGAGCGACAGGGTGCCCGTGTAGCTGCTCACGCCGGTCGCAGTCCCCGTGCTCAGCGGCACGGACTTGATCGGCGAGCCATCGACCGCGAGCGTCACCGTCCCCGTCCCGGCCTCGGTCGGGCCGAAGCTCGCGCTGACGGTGATGCGCTGCCAGGTCCCGGGGACGAACGCGAAGCTCGTCGTCGGCTCGCCGTTCGGGCCCTGCTGCCCGCACATGTTGACGAGGTAGTGGGTCGGGTCGAGGCCCTGGAACTCGACGAGGCAGCTGGGAACGATGCCGGGCTGCGGGGAGTAGAAGCTCACCTGGAAATCGGGGGACGGGCCCGACTCGTAGCCGCCCTCGGCCGGGGTGAAGCTGACGACGCGCACGGAGAATCCCACCGACACGCTCTGCGTGGGCAGGAGCGTGGGCAGGTTCCGCCCGATCAAGCTGAAGCGCTGGCCCGCGCTCCCGGCATCGGCGACGAACTCCGCGTCGGCGTGCAGCACGTGGGTGGGGGAGTACGCACTCGGGGAGGTGATGACGACGGGACGGACGAACTGCGCCTCGCTGTAGGGGACGCCGGGCCAGTTCGTCGCGAACGAGGCGTCTGTCTCGTCCTCGAAGTCGTCGCAGAAAGCGGCGTGCGGATAGGCGGCGCAGCCGGTGGAGCCTCCGGACCCGCCGGATCCGCTCGAACCCCCGCTGCCGTCGGCTCCACCCGCCGCGCTGTCCCCGGCGCTGCCGCGATTCCCGGAGCTGCCACACCCGCTCCCCGTGCACAGGGCGACCGAGGCGCCCAGCCCGATCCCCGCGGCGACCAGCCATGCGCCCACCGTGCGGCGTTCCCGGACGACCATGGAGCCCGATTGTAGCGCGGTCTGCGTGCTACCCTCTCTGGCGATGCGCGGCCGGCTGTGCGTCTCCGCCCTCGCTCTTGCCGTCGCCCTCGCGGCCTGCGGCTCTCACGGAGAGGACGAGACCCCTGCTGGCGACGCGGCGTCCCCGTCGCCCGACACGGGGCACGCGGGACCCGCCGACGCCGGCACGCCCTTCGACGCCACGCTGGACGCCACCGACGCCGCATCCACGGACGGAGCACCCTCTCCCCCGTGCCCCGGCGAGTCCGCCCTCGTCACCGCCGACTCGGGCACCGTGTGCGTCGATCTCTACGAAGGCGCGCTCGTGCAGCGCGACGGCGACGGCGACGGCGGCGAGAGCCCGTGGCCCTGGTACTTGCCCGTCGACGGCCTCGAGGCCGGGGCCGTCCGCGCCATCCCGGCGAAGGGCATCTTCCCGCAGGGCTACATCAGCCAGGTCCAGGCGACGGCCGCCTGCAACGCCTCGGGCAAGCGCCTGTGCACGTTCGCCGAGTGGACCGCCGCCTGTCGCGGGCAGCCGATGCACGACTACGTGTACCCGTACGGCGACACCTACGAGGCAGGGCGCTGCAACGAGGGACACGAGAGCCCGATCGTCGAGCTCTTCGGGCCCGACCCGAGCTACGACAACCAGGAGCTGAACGACCCGCGCTGCGATCAGCTCGAGGGCGGCCTCGCCCAGGGCGGCGCGTACTCGGGCTGCGAGAGCGCGTACGGCGCTTTCGACATGCACGGCAACATCCACGAGTGGATCGACGACACGACCGCGAACGGGACCGGCGTCTTCATGGGCGGCTATTTCGTCGACGCGACGTTGAACGGCCCCGGCTGCGAGTACATGACGACGGCGCACGCGAAGACCTATCACGACTATTCGACGGGCTTCCGCTGCTGCTCGGATCCGGTCGCCGGCGAGTGAGCCCTCGACGAGGCTCAGCCCTGGTCCCCGCCGTCGTCCGGCGGCTGGCCCGGGGGGCCGCCATCTCCTGGAGGCCCGCCGTCTCCCGGTCCTCCTCCTGGCCCTCCGCCACCTGGAGCCGACGCGTCGTACGTGGTCGTGATGGGAAGATAGATGGTGACCGACGCCGCGTAGCCACTCGTGCTGTCGCCCGTGAGGGAGAGGAGGTTCGCCCCGTCCTCCTGCTGGGAGTAGACACGGTCGCTGGCGTTGGTCGTCGGGTTCTTGCCCTCCGCGCTGTAGGGCGCGACGGTCGTGTACAGCGTATCGACGAACGTCTGGTCGAAGAAGCATTGCGTCGTGTTCGTCCCGTCGCTCGTCGACGACACGTCGCTGTACGAGGAGCGCACCCTCAGGTGAATGTGAGTCGTCCGTCCGGAGTACCAGCCGGGGATGACCGTCGTGAACGTGACCCGCCCGCTGGCGTCGGTGAGCTGGTACCCCCGCAGCCACTGCTCGCTGGCGGTGCCCTCGCCGGAGATGTCCGAGTAGACGCCGGACGCGTTGCAGTGCCAGATGTCGATCTGGGCGCCGACGTAGGGAGAGCAGCCCTTCTGCGCGTCGACGACCGTCACGGTCAGCGTCAGGGGCACGCCCGCCTGGGTGTTCGTCCCGTCGATGTTCGACAGGATGTTGCTCCGGTTGAAGCCAGCCGCGCTGTCGTCCGCGAAGTAGGGCCCGATCTCGCCCTCGGGAGTGACCTCGCACGCACCGGCGTCGCCCGCGGCAGACCCGCCATCCGGAGTCGAGTTGCCCTCGGGCCCTGCGTCGGCCGTCTCCGAGGCCTTCTCTGAGCTCCCGCACCCCAGGGCCAGCCCCACTCCCAGCAGCGCGGTGAGCGCACCGCGGCGGGTCATGCTCGCGCCATTGTCGGTCTTGTCGATGCTCATGGTCTCTCCCGGCCGGACGACGGCCACGCGATGGCCCCCGCTGCTTCCTGGTGGCGCCGCGGGGCCGGGATCGATCAGGCCGAGCGTGTTACGAATTGTTTCCGCGCCTACGATGGATCTGGCGTCAGGACGTAGCCGACGCCCCGCACGGTCTTGAGCCGCTGCGGGTTGCGCGGATCGTCGCCGAGCTTGCTGCGCAGCCGGGACACGTGGACGTCGATCGAGCGATCGAACGCCTCGTCGGCGGAGCCGTGCAGCAGCTCGAGCAGCTGTTCGCGGCTGAGCACGCGCCCCGCCCGCTCGGCCAGGGCCCGCAGGAGCGCGAACTCGAAGGTGGTCAGCGCCAGCGGCGTGCCCCCGAGCGTCGCCGTCATCGTGGCGGTGTCGACGACGAGCGCGCCCACCTGGATGCGCGTGCTCGAGGGCCCGCTCTTGCCGCGCGCGCGTCGCGCCTGCGCGCGGATGCGGGCGAGCAGCTCACGCGACGAGAACGGCTTGGGCACGTAGTCGTCGGCGCCGCCCTCGAGCCCCATGACACGATCGGCCTCCTCGGTGCGGGCGGTGACCATGATGATGGGGACGTCCAGCCGCTCGCGCAGCGACCGGCAGATCTCCACGCCGTCGCGCGCGGGGAGCATGAGGTCGAGAAGCACGACGTCGGGGCGGACGCGCAGCACCTCGGCGACGGCCAGATCCCCGCGCGGCACGAGGACCACCTCGACGGCGTGGGAAGACAGGTACTGCGCCGTGAGGCGGCCGAGCCGTTCATCGTCCTCGACGTACACGACGGTCAGCCGATCCATCGGCTCATCCGTCCGGCGAGTCGCCATGCTCCGAGCATCGCACCGACGACGATGGAGGATGAAGCAAGGTCACGCACACGCGGGTCCCCGCGCCGACCTCGCTGGTCACGCCGATGGTGCCGCCGTGGGCCTCGACGATCCGCTTCGCGAGCGTCAACCCAAGCCCTACGCCGCCGGTGCCTCGCGAGCGGCTGCGCTCCCCGCGGAAGAACGGCGCGAACACCTTCGGCAGGTCCTCGGCCGGGATGCCCACCCCGTGGTCGCTGACCTCGAACACGACGCCGCCCTCGCTGGCCGAGACCCGTAGCCCGACCGGCTGATCCACGTCGGGCGAGTACTTGTGGGCGTTCTCGAGCAGATTGTCCAGCACGCGCCGGAAGAGCACCGGGTCGAGCTTCATCGACGGCACCTCGCCCTCGATCGAGACCTCGAGCCTGCGGCGCGGGTGCCTGGCGAAGAAGCGCTCGGAGGTTCGCTCGCAGAGAGCAGAAGCCGTGACGTCCTCGACGTGGAGCGCGAAGGCTGCGGGGGCACCGTTGCCCGCTGCCATGTCCAGGCGGGTCGTGGTCAGGATGTCGTGGACGAGCGCCTCGATCTCGGAGAGGTCCGTGGCGATCTCGGCGAGGGAGGCGCGTCCGGTCTGCCCGTCGGCCTCGCTCGCGATGTCGAGCGCGACCCGGATCCGGGCGAGGGGCGTGCGGAGCTCGTGCGAGACGTTCGCCAGCAGCTCCCGCTCCGAGAGCAGGAGGCTCTGCACCCGCTCGGCCATCTCGTCGAACGAGCGTCCAACCTCACCCAGCTCGTCGCCGCGGACCAGGCCGGTGCGCGCGCCGAGATCGCCGGCCCCCAGCGAGCGTGCCGTCTGCGTGAGCACGTCGAGCGGGCGGACGATCCAGCGCGCCGTGAGGAGGGAGCCGATGCCGACGATGAACAGACCGCTGACGGCGAAGGTGACCAGCGGCGACAAGGGAAAGCGTCGGGGACCGCCGCCCAGAGGGCCGTCGTGCGGGGGAGGCGGGCCGGGCGCATGCAGCCCAGACGGCTCGAAGCGAGGCGGGGGCGGTGGGCCGGCGTTCGGCTCGGACCGCGACATGGGCCCGATGAGGAAGCCGACGCCCGTCACGGCCAGGGCGAGCAGAGCAAGCTGCAGAAGGCCGAGCATCGCCAGTCGAAAGGCGAGCGTCCGTCGAGGTCGGCGAGGCATCGCGCTGCCAGGATGGCACCCAGCGCGCCGCGTAGGAACCCCGCGAAACAAAGCGCAACACGGGCGCAATGCGCCGCACAAGCCCGGGGCACATCGTCATCTCGCCCTCGAGACCAAACAAGGAGCCCCGCCATGACCCGCCATCGCGCCTTCGCCATCCCCCTCCTCGCCTCCACGCTCGCCGTCGCCCAGGAGCCGCGGCCCGGTCCCCCCCGCGAACCGCCGCCCGAGGCGTTCTCGGCCTGCGAGGGCAAGAGCGACGGGGATGCCTGCACGGTGTCGCTGCGCGATCGCGAGATCCGTGGCGTGTGCGCCACCAAGCCGTCGGGAACGCGCCTGTTCTGCCGTCCGACCGAGCCGCCGCCACTCCCGCCCGAGCCCCGGTGACGCCCACCAAGGAGCATTGCCGTCATGAAGTCGATCAACGCCATCGTCCGCGAAGCCCTCGCCCATCACCTCGACCGTGATGCGTCGACGATCCACCCGTCGCAACGCCTCGAGGAAGACCTCGATCTCACTCCTCTCGAGCTCGTGCTCATCGCGCTCGACATGGAGGAGCTCGAGGACGTCGCCCTGCCGTTCGAGCAGCTCGCGACGCTTCGCACCGTGGGTGACTTGTTCTCGTTCTTCGCGCGAGCCGTCGCCCGCGTCCGGCCCCCACACAAGGTCCAGACGGCGTGGCCTGAATCGTGAGCAAGAGCGCCACGAAGACGACTGGGTGAGGCGCCGACTCACATCCGTAGACCGGCGCCACGCCCTGCACATGCGGCTCGGCGTCGTGCCTTCAGCGCTGGAGGTCGAAGCGGTCGAGGTTCATGACCTTGGTCCACGCCCTCGCAAAGTCCTTGACGAACCTCTGCCTGCCGTCACTCGAGGCGTAGACCTCCGCCACGGCCCGCAGCTCGGAGTTCGACCCGAACACCAGGTCGACCGGAGTGGCCGTCCACCGGAGCTGGTCGGTCTTGCGATCGTGGCCCTCGTAGAGACCCTCGGTCGCGGTGGACTTGGTCCATCGGGTGCTCATGTCGAGGAGATTGACGAAGAAGTCGTTGGTCAGCGTCCCTGGCCGATTGGTGAACACGCCGTTCGCCGACTGTCCCGCGTTGGCGTTGAGGACCCGCAGGCCACCGACGAGAACGGTCATCTCGGGAACAGTCAGCATCAGCGCGCTCGCCCGATCGACCAGCATCTCGGCAGGAGACCGGGTCGGGTCACCGGCGAAGTAGTTGCGGAAGCCGTCGGCCGTCGGCTCGAGGAACGCGAAGGACCTCACGTCGGTCTGCTCCTGCGTGGCATCGGTACGTCCAGGGGAGAAGGCCACCTGCACGTCGACCCCCGCGTTCTTCGCCGCCTGCTCGATCGCAGCCGTGCCGCCCAGGACGATGAGGTCCGCGAGCGAGACCTTCTTCTTGCCTGCGGCCCGGTTGAAGTCCTTCTGGATGATCCCCAGACGATCGAGCACCCTGGTCAGCTCGGCCGAGCTGTTGATGGGCCAGTCCTTCTCCGGCGCCAGCCGGATGCGCGCCCCGTTCGCGCCCCCGCGCATGTCGGTGCCGCGGAACGTGGCCGCCGAGGCCCAGGCCGTCCGCACCAACTCAGAACCGGTGAGGCCGGACGCGAGGATCTTGGCCTTGAGCGACGCGACGTCCTTCGCGTCGATCATCGCGTAGTCGGCTTTGGGGAGCGGATCCTGCCAGATGAGGTCCTCCTTCGGCACCTCCGGGCCGAGGTAGCGCGAGCGCGGGCCCATGTCGCGGTGGGTCAGCTTGAACCAGGCCTTCGCGAACGCAAGCCTGAAGTCCTCCGGCTTGTCGAGGAAGCGCTTCGCGATCACCTGGTAGGCGGGGTCGAACTTCAGCGCGAGGTCGGTCGTGAACATGATCGGCGCGTGCCGCTTGGTCGGATCGTGCGCGTCGGGCACGAGGTCCGCGCCCTTGCCGTCCCTGGGGATCCACTGCGTCGCGCCCGCCGGGCTCTTGGTCTGCACCCAGTCGAAGGTGAAGAGGTTCTTGAGGTACTCGGTGGTCCACTGGGTCGGGTTCGTCGACCAGGCACCCTCCAGCCCGCTGGTCACCGTGTCGCCGGCGTTGCCCCTTCCACACTTGTTCTGCCAGCCTAGGCCCTGCTGCTCGATGCCGGCGGCGGCGGGCGCCGGCCCCAGGCAATCGGCGGGGTGGGCGCCGTGCGCCTTGCCGAAGGTGTGGCCCCCGGCGATGAGCGCGACCGTCTCCTCGTCGTTCATCGCCATGCGGCCGAACGTCTCGCGGATGTCCTTCGCGGCCAGCAGCGGGTCCGGATTGCCATTCGGGCCCTCGGGGTTCACGTAGATGAGGCCCATCTGCACGGCCGCGAGCGGCTTCTGCAGCTGCCGGTCGCCGGAGTAGCGCTGATCGTCGAGCCACTTCTTCTCGGGACCCCAGTAGACGAGGTCGGGCTCCCAGTCGTCCCGACGACCGCCGGCGAAGCCGAAGGTCTGGAAGCCCATCGCCTCCATCGCGACGTTGCCGGTCAGAACCATCAGATCGCCCCAGGAGAGCTTCTGGCCGTACTTCTGCTTGAGCGGCCACAGCAGCCGGCGCGCCTTGTCGAGGTTGGCGTTGTCCGGCCAGCTGTTGAGCGGCTCGAAGCGCTGCTGCGCGCCGCCTGCGCCGCCGCGCCCGTCGGCCACGCGGTACGTCCCGGCGCCGTGCCAGGCCATCCGCACGAAGAACGGTCCGTAGTTGCCGTAGTCGGCCGGCCACCAGTCCTGCGAGGTCTTGAGGACGTTTTTGATGTCCTGCTTGACCGCGTTCAGATCGAGCGTCGCGAACGCCTTGGCGTAGTCGAACTGCTCGCCCAGCGGGTTCGACTCGGCCGCGTGCTGCCGCAGCGGCGTGAGGTCGAGCTGGTCGGGCCACCAGAACTGGTTCGAGGTCGGCCTGCCCGGCGTCGCCGGGGTGCTCGCGGCGCTGGCTACGGGCGCTGCGGGTGCTGCGCTGCCCGCGGCGCTCGCGCCACCCGAAGCCACGGGCGTCGCCGGAGGCGCGACGGGCGCGGGGCCATGGCAACCGACGGTTGCGGCGATGGTGAGTGCGACCAGAGACTTCGTCAGGTTCTGGAACATGTGTGCTCTCCCTTGCGCGAACACGGGGAGCATCTGTCCGGTTTGCGTTAAGATCCAGTCGATGCTGTAGATAAGGTCATAAGGTGGACTTATCATCCCTGACCATCCAGCAACTGCGGTACCTGGTCGCAGTCGAGCGCCACCGCAGCTTCCGGAACGCCGCGCTCGCGAGCCACGTCTCGCAGCCCGCGCTGAGCATGCAGATCAAGCGGCTCGAGGAGGTGCTGGGTGTGCGCGTCTTCGACCGCTCGAAGCAGCCGGTCGCCATCACCGACGACGGGGCCGCGATCATCGCGCAGGCCAAGCTGGCGCTGGAGCACTTCGATCGCATCGGCCATCTGGGCCGTCATCCCCACGGCCACCCGGGAAGAGTGACGGGCAACCTTCGTGTCGGGATCATCCCGACGCTGATCCCCGCCCTCATTCCCCTGGTACTGCCGCAGCTCGCCCGCACCCACCCCGACCTGGACGTGGAGTTCGTCGAGACCCGGACGGCAAGGCTGACCCGCAGCCTCCGTGAGGGCACCGTCGACGCCGGGCTGGCCGCCACCCCGCTCGAGGTCGCGGGGCTGCACGAGCGCGTCATCTGTCACGAGGCGTTCTACGTGTACCTCCCCGAGGGGCACGCCATGCTGTCCCAGGCGCGCATCCGTCAGTCCGACCTGGTCGACGAGCACGTCTGGCTCCTCAGCGAGGGCCACTGCTTCCGCACCCAGGTCCTGCACCTGTGCAGCGTGGACCGACCGAGGCCCGCGAGCGGTGGCCTCAGCGTACGCTTCGACGGAGGATCCTTCGAGACGCTCGCGGCGATCGTCGACGCGGGCCTGGGCGTCACCGTCCTGCCGGAGCTGACGGTGCGCCATCTGCCGCCCGCACGTCAGGCCGCGCGCGTGCGGCCGTTCGTGGCACCCGAGCCGGTCCGGGAGATCAGCCTGGTCTACGCGCGGGACAGCGCCATAGGCGAGCTCACGGACGCACTCTTCGAGGTGGTGCGGGCGGCGCTTCCCCCGGATCTGGTGGGGCGCAAGCCCCGACGGTCCGCGATCATCAAGCCCGTCTGAAGGCGCTCGGCGCTGACGATTGGGTGCAACCAGACTGCCCACGCTCAGCGCGACCGTGGCCCCTGCTCGACTAGCTTCCCCAGGAACTCGGCCGCGGACATCCGGGTGGGATCGGGAGCGCCACCCCCACCCTCCCAGCGCACGATGGGGGAAGCTCCGGTCGAGCGCCCCGTCGTGTACATTCCCGGTCGTGCTGCCATGACCCCGGCCGCCCCCACGCCAGCGCCGCCCAGGGTCGGTCGGCGCCGCTTCCTCCGTGCCGGGATTGGCCTCGCTCTGCTCCTCGGGGTGCCCGCCTTGGTGCTCGTGCGGGTGCGCGGCTACGCGGTGCCCGCGGGGCGCACGCTCGTGGGGCTGTCCGCCTGGCAGTTCGTGGTCATCCAGCACGCCGCCCGGCGCATCGTCGCCCCCGACCGGCCAGGCGACAGGACAATCCCCACGGCCGACGACACGGACGTCGCCGGCTTCGTCGACGCATGGATCGCCCGCATGCCCGCGACCGTACGGCGCGACCTGGGCCGCTTCCTGGGCTACCTCGAACACCTCGCGCCGGTCGCCGTGAGCGAGGCCTCGCGCTTCTCGCGCCTCGCTCCCGAGGCTCAAGACCGCGTGCTCGCGGGAGTCGAGGCCTCGTCGAGTGACCAGCTCCGGGCGGGCTTCGAAGGGCTGAAGGCGCTCGTCCTGATGGGCTACTACCGCGATCCGCGCACGTGGTCGATCGTGGGCTACGACGGGCCCATGGTGGGGCGTCCGGCGGAGGGGTGGCGATGAGCGGAGGGCTCCTCCTTCGCGGTCGCGATCTGCCGGGCGATCTGTCGCTCGACGTGGAGGCGGTCGTCGTGGGCACGGGCGCCGGCGGCTCGGTGGCGCTGCGCGAGCTGGCCCGCGCGGGGCTCGACGCGGTCGCGCTCGAGGAGGGTGCCTCGTCGACCCCCGCCGACTTCGACCAGCGCGAGGATCACATGCTCCCGCGGCTGTTCCAGGACATGGGGGGCCGTGCCACCGAGGACATGGCCATCCGCGTCCTTCAAGGCCGGGGCGTCGGCGGGAGCACGGTGCACAACACCAACCTGTGCAAGCGCACGCCCGACGAGATCCTCGACCTGTGGGCGCGCGCGCACGGCGTGATCGGCGCCAGCCCCGCCGAGCTGGGGCCGGCGTTCGAGGGCATCGAGCGGGACCTGTCGGTGTCGGTCATTCCGGCGGGCATGCGCAACGCCAACAACGCGGTGCTGGAGCGCGGGTGCGCCGTCCTCGGCTGGAAGGGCGGGCCGCTGGCCCACAACCGCGTCGGCTGCGCGCAGAGCGGCTTCTGCGAGCTCGGGTGCGTGTTCGACGCGAAGCAGAACGCGCTCAAGATCGTGCTCCCCCAGGCCATGGCAGCCGGGGCGCGGGTCTACGCCGACGTGCGGGTGACCCGGATCCTGCACGACGGGTCGCGCGCCACCGGGGTGCAGGCCGTGGCGCTCGACGCGCTCGGGACCGCGCGCGCGCGGGTCGACGTGCGGGCGAAGGTGGTGGTGCTGGCGGCGAGCGCCGTCGGCAGCGCGGCGCTGGCGGCCGCGAGCAACCTCCCGGATCCCTACGCGCAGCTGGGCAAGGGCCTGCGTCTGCACCCGGGGGGCGTCGTGGCGGGGCGCTTCGAGCGCGCCATCGAGGGCTGGCGGGGGATACCCCAGAGCTACGAGTGCACCGAGCACCTGTCGTACGAGCCAGGCAGCGATCGGCGCGTGTGGATCGTCCCGGTGTTCGGGCACCCCATCGGGGCCGCGACGTCGATGCCGGGCTTCGGCGCGGCGCACATGGCCTCGATGCGGGGGTACCCGAACCTCGCGTGCCTGACGGCGATGGTGCACGACGAGACCAGCGGCGAGGTAGTCGCGGCGGACGACGGCCGGCCCGTGCTCCGCTATTCGATGTCCGACGCCGACCGCGTGCAGCTCGCCCGGGGCCTCGCCGCGTGCGCACGGCTGCTGCTCGCGGCGGGGGCGCGGGAGGTGTTCATCCCGGCGGTGCCGGGGCGCCGCGTGAACACCGTGGCCGAGCTCGATGGGCTCGATCTGTCGTTCGTACGACCCCACTCGGTCCCGCTGACGGCGGTTCACCCGATGGGCACGATGCGCATGGGCGAGGATCCGCGGCGCGCGGTGGTCAGCTCGCGCGGCGAGCACCACCAGCTGAAAGGGCTCTTCGTGGCCGACGGCTCGCTGTTCCCGACGAGCCTCGGCGGACCGCCGCAGATCAGCATCTACGCCTTCGCGCTCCACCTGGCGCCGCACGTCGTGGCGCGGGCGCGGGCGTAGGCGAGGAGCCGCGTCGATGCGGCCGGTCCTCACCTCGGCAACGGGACGCGCGTGGTCACCTCACGACGATGCCGACCGCCGTGGCGGGGATACCCGTGAACGTGGTCGTCGTGCCCAGCGTTCCGTCGGCGTTGATGGGCCAGCTCGTGATCGACTGACCCGCGCCGTTGCGCGTGTAGAGGAACGCGTCGTCCGGGCTCGCGGCGATGTCCGTCGGGCCCCCGCCGGTTCGTCGCGGCGACGCCGTTGCCCACGAGCGTGATCGCGCCCGTCGCGGGAGCGATGGTGTAGGCCGAGATGTTGGCGGTGTGGGCGTTCAGCGCGTAGGCGGTCGTCTTGACGATGGTGAGCCAGCAGGCGGCGCCCTGCCCGTCCGCCGCCAGCGCCGTGTCGACGGTCACGACGCCCGTGGGCGAGATGGTGTACGAGCTCGCGCCCGTGCTCGCGGTGGCTGGGTGACCACGATCAGGCTCTCTCTGTAGACGCCGAAGCCGTAGGGAGCCATCCCGGCGCCCGCCGTCGTGAACGTGCCCGCGGCGGCGACGCCCGAGGTCACGACGAAGGTGTCGATGTTGTCCTTGGCCTTCTCGACGACGACGAGGACCGCGCCGTTCTGGACGAAGGCGATCTGCTCCGCGCCCTCGGCTCCTCCCACGGCGCCGGTGCTCAGGGTCTGCGTCGAGCCCGTGATCGGGACGAGGCCCGCGGGGTCGACCGTGAAGCCGCTGATGTTCGCGGCGGAGGTCGCGCTGCCGGCGTTCAGGACGTAGAGCGTCGTGCCGGAGAGGGCGAGGCTGACCGGCGTTGCACCCCCCGACGGGACGTTCGACAGGAGCGACAGCGTGCCGTCGGGGTCGAGCGCGAGCTCGGAGAACGAGTCGTCGCCGGCGTTCACCACGAAGAAGTGGTTGCTCGTGCCCCGCGGCGCCCGTCCCCGACGCGGCGACCCCGGTCGTTGCTGTGCTTCGCGCGATCCGCCGAGCCTTCACGGAAGAAAGGTCAGTGGATTGAGGGCCGCGCGCGGACCCCGCACAAAGGCTCGTCGCCGCGGCACGCACGGCGGTCGAGCGCATGTGTTGTCGGTACGTAGACCGTCGCCGACGGTTACGGAGCGAGCGCGCGATTTTCGGGTGGCCGGCGTGGACGAGCTTCGCCTGGAAAGTCGTCTTCGTTTCGAGTGACCCGTGCCTCTTCGAGCGACTTCTGCTGGTTGGACCGAAGCAGAGTTCTCCGTCGAGAAAGATGCTTCTCACCGCGACAAGGCGAAGATCATGACAGAAGACTCCACCTTTCCCCTGTCGCGTCGGAGGCGTCCGTCCACGCCGCCCGTCACGCCGATCTCCTCGGTGCGGGCCGCTTGCTTGTCCGCGTCCGAGTCGAGCGCCACAGCGGCGATGCCCCCGGCGACGGCGCCGATCACGGCGCCCGCGACCATGCCCGGCGGGCCTGCCGCGGCTCCGATCATCGCCCCCGACGCCATGCCCTCAACGTCGTGCAGCGCTGATGCTTCCTGGTGTCCTCTTCGCTCTGGTCCGGCTTCATGGCGCTCCGCCGACCAGCCGCTCCACCGTCGAGCCGACGATCCAGTCCTTGACGTGAGGGCCGCGGTGCGATCCGACGACGATGACGTCGGCTGCACGTCCGTCGCGAGCCGGATGAGCTCGTGCACGGCGTGGCCTCCGCGCAGGTGGATGCCGACGGCGATGCCGCGCAGCTCTTCGGTCATCGCGACCTTCTCGTCCGCGCGACGGGTCCTCTCGCCAGCGCCAGCGCCGGCTCCTCTCCTGAAATTCGTGCCTACGAGGCGGCGCTCTTCATTCCGTTGAGGGTGATCTCGATGCGGCTCTCGATGAGCCGCATGATGCTCTCGAGCTCGCCCTTGTTCACCCCGAGGCGCGCGACCATCTCTGCCCGCACGCCCTTGGCGATTACGGCGCGCAGCTCCGAGAGCCAGCGGTTCACCGTGGTCCGGTGGGCCGAATAGATGAGGGCGATCTCGTCGCTGCCCAGGCCGTCCGCGAGGCTGTAGCGAAGCAGGGCGCGGTCGCGTGCCTCCAGGCGAGTGAAGGTCGCCGCGAAGGCCGCCTTGAACTCTGCGCTGTAGCGGCGCTTGAGGTACTCGAGCTCCTGATCGATGGGGCCGCCCGGAAGCTCGAGGAGGCGCTCGTCGTCGACCGGAACTTCCCTCGGCCCGCGCGTCAGGTTGAGCACCAGCCGTGTCGTCATCACCCGGAACCAGGACGCGAGCGCGCCCTTGCCGGCGTACTCGCCAATCCGCGCGGGTGCATCCGGAGAGCCGACGAAGAGCTTCTCCCGCAGCATCTGCTTGACGTCCTCGGAGGTGGCCCCCGGGGTCCGAATGCGGGCGACGATCGCGTCCACCGCCCCGAAGTGCCGCTGCTCGAACGCCTCGATCGCCGCCGGCACGCCCTTCGCGCACGCGCACGCAAGGTACAGGTCGGCTCCGGGCATCCCGGACAGGGTGCTCGCCAGGTCAGGCCCCGCGGCCGTCTCCGGGACACGCTCGGCGAGGAAGCCCGCGAACACCTCGTCCTCGAGGGGCACCTGGGGCCAGGCCGAGCGGCCTTGCGCGATCGCCTGGGCCAGCATCGCGGCGAGCGGCTCCGGATCGGTCGACCGGAGCCGCTCGGGATCGTGGAGGCTCGCCGCGAAAGCCTGCGCTGCGGTCATGAGGACACTGCACATCATACGATTTCGTGCTTCCGGCCGGGTTGCCGTGTGTCTTCCCGGGTGAGAGAGGAGGAACCGACCGTGATGTGGGACATGGCGAGTGCGGGTGACCAGGAGCGGAGCGCGGTGGGGGATCCGGAAGGCTGCCCGGCAACCCTGCGCGAGATGCGCGAGACGTGCATGGACTGCGGGGTATGCCCCCGTATAGCAGCGCGGCCTACCCGGACATGTGCCTTCAGGGGTGGCGGATCTCGAGCCGGCGCGGGCGCGACGGCAGCTTCGTCGCCGAGTGGAGGTGCCCCGCCTGCTGGCGCGCATACGCCGCGCGGCGCTCGAGCCGCCCGCCCCGGCAGACGTAAGGGCCGGACGTGACGGGCCGTGCAGGCGCGCGTCGGGCGGCGCGGCTGCTCCCCACCTGCGTGATATTGTAAAAAGGGGGGTCATGATGTCCTGCCTGGACGACAACACGGTCGCGGCGTTCTTCGACGGCAAGCTGCCACCACCGGCGCGGGTGCAGGTCGAGGCGCACGTCGACACGTGCAGCGCCTGCAGGCACCTCGTCGCCAGCTTGGCCGTCGTCATCGGCCCCGGTGGCGCTCCGACGCAAATCCCCGAGCCGCCCGCCGCGAGCCTGCCGGCCGTCGGCACGTTGCCTTCGCACCAGCCGGCGTCCGTCGTCGAGGGCCAGGTGGTGGCTGATCGGTTCCGCGTCGGCGAATGCATCGGGCAGGGGGGGATGGGCGCGGTCTATGCCGCCACCCACGTGCAGCTCGGACACCGCGTGGCGCTCAAGGTCATGTCCCCTACGCTCGCCAGCACGGCCGAGGCCGTGAGCCGCTTTCTCAACGAGGCGCGCGCCGCCGCCCACATCGCGAGCGAGCACGTCGTGCGCGTCAGCGACGTGGGGACGCTGCCGGGTGGGGTGCCCTTCCTGGCGATGGAGTACCTGGAGGGGGAAGACCTGAGCGCCCTGGTCAAGAAGGACGGGCGGATCCCCATCGCGGAGGCGATCGACCTCGTGCTCGAGGCGCTGGAAGGCATCGCGCACGCGCACGCGCTCGGCATCGTGCACCGAGACCTGAAGCTCTCGAACCTCTTCCTCGCGCGGCGCCTGGACGGGACGCGCGGCGTCAAGGTCCTCGACTTCGGCATCTCCAAGATGGCCCCGAGCCTGGGCGTGCCGGCAGAGCAGTCGACCGTCACCGGGGTCGTGATGGGCACGCCGCAGTACATGGCCCCCGAGCAGCTGCGCAACTCGAAGACGGTGGACGCGCGCGCCGACATCTGGGCCGTCGGGGTGATCCTCTTCAACTTGCTGACGGGGGACCTGCCCTTCGAGGGCGAGAGCCTGGCGGAGCTCATTCTCGCCATCAGCATGGGCGAACGCCCCTCGCTGCGGTCGAAGCGATCCGAGGTGCCGGTGGGGCTCGAGCAGGTGGTGATGCGATGCCTCGAGCGCGATCGCGAGTCGCGGTGGTCCGACGCGGCCTCGCTCGCGCGCGCGCTGGCCCCGTACGGATCGCCGGCGAGCCGGGAGTCGGCACGTCGCGTCTCGCAGGTCCTCGGGCAGGCGTCGGAGCCCGTCCGCTCACTGCCGCCCCGGGCCGCGGGCCGCAAGGGGTGGATCGTGCCTGTCGTGGCGATCGCAGCGCTGGCAGCGGGTGCGATCACGACGGTCGAGGCGGTTCGCGGGAGCGCATCGGCTCCCGCTTCGTCCGTGCCGGCGCCCCTGGCCTCCGTCACGCCGGTCCAGGCGACCGCGGCCACGACCGCTTCGTTTCCCCCGACGTCCGACCCGACGCCTCCTTCGCAGGAGCCTGCCACGGCCCCGTCGACGGCGAACGGCCAGAGGCCGGGACGTCCACCTGTCGCGCGCGCGGCTCCGCCGGCGAAGGCCCCGGCGTTCGCGGCGCCGCCTGCGGCCGCACCCCAGCCCGCGGCGAGCGCCCGCCCGGGGATCCTCGAAACGAGCAACTGAGAGCGTACCGTGGAGGCTGACCTGCGCACGCGATTTCTCGCCCCCGCCGCGCTGCTGATCGTGGCCGTCGCCCTGCCGCCGCGCGCGGCGATGGCCCAGGACAACTCGGCCACAGTGCAGGCGCTCTTCGACGAGGGCAAGCGGCTCGAGGCGCTCGGCGACCACGCGAACGCCTGTCCCAAGTTCCTCGCCAGCTACGACCTCGAGCACCGGCTCGGCACCCTGCTGAACCTCGCATACTGCTACGAGGAGACGGGGAAGCTCGCGAGCGCGTGGGCGCGCTTCGTCGAGGCGCGGACGCTCGCGACACGGGCGGGTCAGGCCGAGCGCGCCGCCTTCGCGACGCAGCATGCCGCGGCGCTGGAGCCCCAACTGTCGAGGCTCGTCCTCACCGTCCTGGCGCCCGCGGCGGGGCTGCGGATCACCCGCGACGGTACGGCCGTCGACACCGCGGAGTACGGTGTCGCGGTCCCTGCCGACGAGGGCGAGCACGTGATCGAGGCGACGGCGCCCGGCAAGCAGGCCTGGCGCCAGACGGTCGAGGTCAGGGGGGACGCGGCGATCGTGCCCGTCGCGGTCCCGGCGCTAGCCGACCTCCCGGTGGAGCCCCCGGCCACGCCCGAGCCGCAGAGGTTGACGCCGCCCGTACCCGTCGCGCGAAGCTCGTGGACCGGGCGCAGGATCGCCGCGGCGGCCGTCGCCGGCGTCGGGATCGTCGGTCTCGGCGTCGGAAGCGCCTTCGGTTTCATGGCGGTCGGCAAGAAGAACGAATCCGAGCCCTACTGCAATCAAGGGGGCGTCCCGAACGACTGCCTCCAGCCCGGGGTGCAGCCGCGGAACGCGTCGTTCAGCGACGCCAACGTCTCGACGGTGCTCTTCGCGGCCGGCGGCGCGCTCGTCGTCGGGGGCCTCGTGCTCTGGCTCACCGCGCCGTCGGGGGAGGTCCCGCCTCCGAGCGTATCGCTGGACGTCTCGGGCGTACGACTGACCGGCTCTTTCTAGGTCCCGTCCACGATCGTCGTTTTTCCCGCTTCGCCCGCGCTCCTCGCGTGTCCTCCGATCGGGAGGGCGAAACGCCCCCGGGAGAAAGGACACGACGATGAAGGCATGGGCGGTTCTGGTGTTGGGTCTGGCAGCGGCGTGTGGCGGCAGGTCTTCCTCGACGGGCTCGGGTGAGGGCGCCGGCGTGACGCAGACGATGCCGTCGGTGGCGGCCACGGGCGGGGGCGGCGCCACGCTCAACCTGCCCCCGCCGGCCAAGGCCGTGACGGCCGCGGACGTCGACGTCGCGCGTATCCTGGGCGGCAAGGCCGACGGCTGGCTGCCGCCGGTGCTCGCGAAGCTCCGCCGCGGCATGACGCCGGCCGAGGCCGACAAGATCCTCCCGGGCGCCGCGAAGGGCGACTCGGCCTTCCACCAGGTCTCCGTCGACGGCGTGCCCGGCCTCAAGAGCATCACGCTCTACTTTGCTTCGAGCGCCAAGGGAGGCCCGGCGTCGGACCTGCACACGGCGACGCTGGTCTTCGACCCGGTGCTCGCGAGCGACGACGCGTTCTACGACAAGCTGGTGGACGCCTCGGCCGCCAAGTGGGGGCCGGTGAAGCCCGAGTCCAAGGCGAAGAAGCTCATCACCTTCATCGGTCCGGACTTCGTCTCGACGCAGCTCACGAAGGACCCGATCTCGTCGTCGTACGAGCTCGCGATCGACGTCCCCAAGAAGTGACGGTGGGGCGCTATCCTGGCGGACGATGGGGCGGCGTCCCAGGATCACGGCGGTCGCAATCGTCGCGGCGGCGCTCGCGGCCTCCGGCGGGTGCGCGCAGCTGCTCGACGTCAGCGAGGCGCACGAGGTGTCCGGGGACGGGGCGACGGGGGATTCGGGGCCAGGTGGGGACTCGGCGGCAGGCGGGGATTCGGGGGCGGCGGCCGACACGGGAGCCGTCGCCGAGGGGGGCGGGTGCTTCATCGACGCCGAGGGCGGGGTGGAGACGCTCGTGTCCGGGCAGTCCTTCAACCCGCGAAACGGGATCGCCTACACGACGAACACACCCAGCGGCCCCACGCTCGTGTGGAGCGCGGACACCTCGAAGCAGCAGGTCCCGAACCTGGCCTGGTGCGCGCTCCCCGGTTGTTCGCCGTCGAATGGTCCGCCCACGCAGATGGACGAGGTCGTCGTGGCGCAGGGCCATGTCTACTGGCTCGACACCAGCGAGCTGGACGACGGCGGCGGCGTCCTCACGTGCGACCTGGCCACGGAGGGATGCACGGGTCAGCCCACCCAGGCCTTGGCGCAGTCTTGGCCGTCGTCGCTCCCTCCTGCTCTCCCCGTGCTGCCGTTGCTCTCGGTGGACCCGGGCGGCACGACCCTCTACTTCACGACCGGCACGGCCGTGTACTCCATCCCCGCAGACGGGGCGCCGCACACATCCGCGACCCTGGTCGCCGACGCCGGCTCTTTCATCAACGACCTCATCCTCTCTCCCAAGGGGGAGCTCGAGGTCGCGACAGAGGCCGGCGTCCAGGGCTGCCCGTACGCGGACGGGGGGAGCTGCAACCTCGTCACGATCATGAACATGAGCGGTGGCGCCCTTCGCGTGGCCGACGACGGCACGAACGTCTACGCCGGTGTCGCGAGCATGAACTTCGACGGGGGAAACCAGTCGACCATCGTCGAGTGCCCCGGCGCCTCCAACACGAGCTCGTCGCCCTGCGCGGCGGTCGACACCTTCGTCAGCCTCACGGCGGTGCGGGGGGGCGGGCCGGTGAACGGGCTCGCCGCCAGTGGTGGGCGGCTCTACTGGGCTCTGGGCAACGGTACCGTCCAGACCTGCAACCCCTCGGTGGACTGCAGCTTCAACGGCTGGAGCACGCTCTACACCGACTACGCAGTCCGGTACTTCGCGTTCGACGAGAGCTCCGTGTACTTCCGGGACTCGCAAGCCGGGACGATCCTTCGCGCCTGCAAGCCGGCGGACTGACCCCGGACTACTCGAGCAGGATCCTCCCCCGGCCATGGCCACCGAAGCCCTCTCCCCAGCCCGCGCACACCCGCGACGCCCCCTTGGGCGTGTCGCACCGGCTCAGGGACAGGCCGATGGTCTCGCCGCGTTCACCCTTCATGCCGAGTGACTCGAACGGAACGGCCATCTCGATGGCCCACTCCTCGTCCGTGTTGTTCGGGTTGTTGATCGTGCCATCGATCTCCTTCGAGGCGTGCGCGCCGCTGCTCCACGAGAAGTCCCACGCTCCCCCGTCCCTCCGGATCGCGTCGGTGAGCACGCCCGTGGGCGACACATCGATGGCGTACTCCACACCGGGCTGCGAAAAGACGACGTGGAACGCGTCCTCCTTCAGGAGCGGGCTGTCCGGCTGGTCGGCGTGGTTCTCGATGTCCTCGTCGGCGGCGTACAGCGAGAGGTACAGGTAGCCGTCGCTCCACACGATCCTCGTGTTGGAGTACGGACGAGCGTTCTGCCCGTTCTCGAGGACGAAGTCGCCCGTCCTCGCCGGTCCGGGCGGTCGTACCCAGCCGGGATCGTCCGTGTCGCCGTCGAGCGTGATCGCGCCCGGGGCGTGAGGCACGCGCAGCACGGGGTCGCCGCGCGCCGCCGCCGCCGACATCGCAGCCGTCGCGCGGGCAACGGCCTGGGACGACCTCAGGTGCCTCGCGTACAGGACGCCGCACGCCACCAGCAACACGGCACCGGAGCCGAGGAGGGTGCCGACCCAGGACTTCGGGGACGCGACGGAGCGCGGTGGATGCAGCGACGCATGAACCATCTAGAACGACCTGTACGAGGCTACCGCGACGCCGAGGCTCGCGACGAGCAGCGCGAGCACGAAGGCCACGACGAACGCCCGGTGAGCCAGGATCGCCATCGTCCGCTTGAGCTCGCCGTCGGCGAAGAGGGGGAGCGTGAGGTGCGACAGGCAGCCGGCGAGCGCGAACGCGACCGCGCCGACGGCGAGGTGCTCCTTGCGCTCGAACATCCAGCCCAGCCTGGGCGCCTCGATGAAGATGTGCTGCTTGATGCGCTCGCGGTAGAGCGGATAGATGCCGACGCCGAAGAGCGCGGTGGCGAGAACGAGGCCGGTCGCGAGCGCTACCGAGAGCCGCGCGCGCCTCTTCGGATTGCGGAGGAGGATGGCGGGATGCAGAAGCGCCGCCACGCCCAGCCACCCCAGGTGGCCGTGAACGTGCTCGAGCACACGAAGCACCAGCGCCGTCATGGCATCAGGAGGCCCTGGACGCCGATCATCGCCCCGATGACGAACACGCTGGCGCAGACCGCACGGGCCGTCCGCGCGAGGTCACGGCTCGCGGCCATGTAGACCGGCACGGCGATCATGCCCGCGACGTACACCCCCACGCCCAGCCTCCAGAACATCGCGATGTGCGCCGACCACACGATGGTCGCCGGGTTGGGCTCGCTCCGGAAGAGTACCTCGTAGGCGCGAAGAACGGCGTAGGTCGCGGGTATGCTGACGACGGCGGCGGCGATCGTCACGAGCAACGCGGGGAGTCTGTCTCGCATGATGAACAACGCTGCGTCCGCACGTCCACCCGATGGTAGCAGTGCTGGACTTGACGCGAGCGGTGAGTGAGGGACGAATGGGCCATGGGCAAACACGTGGACCCATGGGTCGGCTGGTCGCTCGGGCTCATGGTCTCGCTGGTGGTGCTGCTGGCGACGGGGACGACCCGCGCGCAGGCGCCGCCGCCGTCGTTCTTCGAGGGCCGAGACCTCGATGACCTTCGCGCCCTGGCCTCGAACCCCCGCAACGACATCCTGCTTCGACGAGGCGCGGCGACCCGGCTCGTCATCGCCCTCGCCGACGAGGGCCGCCTCGACGAAGCGGACGCCGCGGGTCGGGAGTTTGCCAAGAACATCGATCCGGCGGCCATCAAGCACGCGCACGCCGTTCGACTGCGCGCCCACGTCGACGCCGTGGCGCGCACCGTGCTCGGTGTCATCCTCGGAATCGCCACTCTCTCCATCGTCGCCGCGCGCCGTGCGATCGCGGCGGCCGTGGGACGGATCCGCGACGTCGCGTCGCCCATCGCGTTCTTCGTCCTCTATGTCGGGCTGATGGGGGGCTATCTCGCGTCCAGCTACGAGAACGGGAGCGCCTTGCCCTTCGTGCTCTTCGCCACCTGCATGCTCCCCCTGCTCGCCATCTTCCGGGTCTGGAGCGCCGCCGGCTCGGCTCACGTGGCGGCTCGCGCCGGGCGCGGGATCGCCGCCATCACCGCCACGCTGGCGCTCGCCTACATTGTGGTCGAACACGTCAACCCGGCCTACCTGGAGGGCTACGGCTTGTGAGCGAAGAAGAGAGCCTCACGCCAGAGCTGCAACCAGAGTGGGTGCTGGCCGTCCGGCTCGGGCACGGCGCCAACTGCTCGAGCATCGGCAGTGTCGTCGACACGCTCTTCGCGAGTGCCGTGGTCGGAGGTGCCGTCCTGGCGGCCGTGCTCGCGGCCATGCGAAAGGAGCCGATCACGGTGGCCGGCCCTCCTCCCCGCGACCCGCCGGATCCCACCGACGAAGGTCCGAGCTCAAGCGAGGGTGGCGACCCCTCCGCACGTACCAAGGCAAGTCTAACGGGCCCCTAACAGCGCGGGTCCGCCGTCACACTCGACGCTGCACTTGTTCAATGGCGACGGTGACGTTCTCGGCCGTTTCGGCGCTAGCGCTTTGACGGGGTGTCCGCAGGCGCCCAAAATGGCTTCAGATGCGTTACGTCATTCCGGTCGCCCTGCTTTCCCTCCTCGGCACGGCGTACCTCGCCTGTGGGGGACAGGGGCCAAGTCCCACGGGGTTCGGTGACGACGGCGGGCCCGGGAGCTCCGGCTCCGGTGGTGGTTCCGGCAGCAGCTCGGGCACGTCCAGCGGAGGCTCGGGCTCCGGCAGCGGGGGAAGCAGCGGCGGCAGCAGCGGGGGAGGAAGTGGCAGCGGGAGCGGCAGCGGGAGCGGCAGCGGCTCTGGCGGGTCGTGCGTCACGAACACCGGGCCCATCAGCGGGACCGTCGGCAACAGTGGTGGATCGGTCTCGCGCCTCGTGTTCGCCGCGGTCGGGGACACACGTCCCGCGAGCGAGGACGATCCGTCCGGCTACCCCACCGCGGTCATCACCAAGATCTTTCAAGACATCCAGGCGCAGAGCCCGCGCCCGGTGCTCGCGGTGGGCACGGGGGACTACCAGTTCTCCTCGACCAGCGACAACTCCGACGCCAACGCGCAGGTGCAGACCTACATGACGGCTCGCGGCGGCTACTCGGGAGCCTTCTTTCCTGCGATGGGTAATCACGAGTGCGGGACGGCCAATGGCGCCTGCTCGTCGGACTTCGCCAACTGCAGCGGGACGACGACCGCGAACCAGACCGCCTTCCTCAGCGAGATGTTGCAGCCCATCGGGCAGAGCAAGCCGTACTACTCCGTCAACGTCAGCGCGACTGACAACTCGTGGACCGCGAAGTTCGTCATGACCGCGGCCAATGCCTGGGACAGCACCCAGCAGAGCTGGCTGCAGGGTGTGCTGGCGCAGCCGACCACGTACACGTTCGTCGTCCGCCACGAGCCGTCGGACACCGCTCCCGACAGCTGCGGGTCCTGCACCGCAACCGACGTCAGCTGCATCGCTCCGGGCGTCGGCCCCATCGATGCGCTGCTGCTGCAGTACCCGTACACGCTCCTGCTCGTCGGGCACACGCACAACTACGGCCACTACACGACCTACTTCAGCGGCACCAAGGCGTGCGGCTCGAACTGCCCTCCGGCGTCCAAGGCGGTGATCATCGGAAACGGCGGCGCTCCCCTCTCCAGCTCGAAGTACGACTATGGCTACGTCCTCTTCAGCCAGCGCTGCGACGGGGCCATCGTGGTCGACGAGTACGACTACTCGACCAACGCGACGGACAGCTCCTTCCATTTCGTCGTCACCCCCACGGGCACCATCACGCACTAAAACGCGGCCATGCTGCGCTGCCGGTGGCTCGCCCTCGTTGGGCTGATCGCCTGCCACAAGTCGCCCGCGGCCGGACCGACGCTCGAAGTGCGCGTGCGGTACCCGGGAGGCTCGGTCACCGATGTCGAGTCCGCCGTCACCACGCCGGTCGAGCGGCTCTGCGGAAAGCTCCCGCGCGTCAATCGGATGCACGGATACAGCCTGCCGGAGCGCTCCCTCGTCACCCTCGAGCTCGAGCGCGGCGCCGACCTGGACGACTCGCTGCGGCGCCTGCAGGAACAGCTCCGATCCGTCGGGCAGCTCCTCCCGCAGGAGGCGAGCTTCCCCGTCGCGACGCGAGGACAAGGGGCGATCGTCGCGCGCTACGGCGCGCGGAGCGACACGCTGCCCCTCGTGCAGCTGGGCGAGCTCGTGGACGGAGCGTTCGAGGTGCCTGCCGCGCAGACGTCGGGTGTGGGTCTCGTCCAGGCGTGCGGGCAGCTCCACAGGCAGACGACCGTGGACGTCGACCCCGCAGCCCTCGCTCGGACGGGCCTCACCCTCTCGGACGTCTCCGAGACGCTGGGCAAGGCTGGCGCCGGCACCGCCGACGCGCTGGCTCCGTTGATCCTTCGCTACGCGAACGGCGCTCCGGTCCGGCTGAAGGACGTCGCGCGCATCCAAGACGACGCCGTGACGTCCGACTGCCGTGCGTTCGACGAACGGGGCCCCGTGACGGAGACCCTCGTCCGCGCGCAGCCGGGCGCGAACCCCGACGACGTCCGGAAGGTCATCGATGCCCTCGCGCAGAAGGCCTCGGCGGCGCTCCCGCCGGGGGTCGAGTTGCGAGGCCGGACGGTCGAGCGGATCCTGCAGGTCGATCTCGATGCCGACGCCTCCACGGCGCCCGGGGTGCAGTTGCAGCGGGCCGTCGCGGGTGTGCCCGGTGTGGGGTCGTTTCTCGTCGAGGTGGGCCCGCTGACCGAAGCGGACCCCCCATCGGGGGCCTGCGTGCTGCTCGCTTCCAGGGACGACGGGCTGGCCGGCCGTGTTCTCGCGGCGCTGCGCCTCCTGCCCTTCGTGCGCGGCGCCGGGGAGCCGAACGCCACGGTAGAGCTGAGCGCGGCGGGATGGCCCGAGCTGGAGAGTGCGTCGGCGGACCTGTTCCGGGTGCTCTCTGCGCGGGGGGAGCTCGTGCTGCGCCTCGGCGTCGACCGACACCCGGAGCCGCAGCCTCACGTGGACAGGGACACGGCGACCCGGCTGGGGATCTCGATGATCGACGTCGGGCTCGCGCTCGACGCGCGCAAGGGCAAGGTCGTGACGACCGACTTCACGGCCAACGGCACGTCGCCCGATCGTGCTGCACGTCGGGGGCACGCTCGACCAGCTCTTCGTGAAGGGGCCCGCGGGCCCCGTGCCGCTCGCCGCCCTGGCCGTGATGCGGGTCGAGAGCACGCCGGTCATCCTCCGGCGCGCGGGGCAGTTCCCGGTGATCGGCGCTCGCGTGCAGACCAGCGACCTGCCAGGTCTGCGCAAGGCGTACGTCCCGCCGCCGGACGTCCACCTGCAGATCTGGCGCGACTGACGGGGTCGCCAGGAGATCGGGCGTGCGCCCGTTTCGCGGTATCGTGACAATGGCTGGTCGCGGATCGCGGCCGGGGGCGACGACCAGGAGGGGGCGATGAACCAGGCGCGAGGCGCGAGGCACGAGGTCGTGGGCTGTGCGGCTGGTCTGGCCCGCGATGTTCGGGCTCTTCGCGCCGGGATGGGCGTGCGACCCCGACGGGCCACGGCCGGAGGACAACGTCGGGCTCACTTGCCTGAGCAACTCCGACTGCGCTCCGCCCGCCTCGATCTGCTGCAACAAGACGTGCACGGCGCAGGGTGGGCAAGTGAACGGCCAGACCATCTGCGGCAGCTGCACCACGACGTGCCCGAGCAGCCAGGGCTGCTGCAAGACAGCCGGCGAATACAGCTGCACCAGCGAGAGCAACGACATCTACAACTGCGGCCGCTGCGGGAACATCTGCTCGCCGAGCGAGGACTGCATCGACGGCATCTGCCAGCCGCCGAGCGCCGACAGCGGGAGCGGTGGTGGGGATAGCGGCGGGGGCGACGGGGCGAGCTGCACCGGGAGCGCCTGCGACTCCGGCGTGTGCGCTCCGCTCGGCTCGTGGCAGGAGTGCACGATGAACGTGCCGTCCAACCCGGGTGGCGGTTGTTGCCCGGGGTTGACCTGCGGGTACGGCTACACCAGTGGCGCCAGCGGCCTCGAGCTGGGGGTCTGCTGCGTGAGCTGGGGCGCCGCCGGCTGCACGCACAGCACGGACTGCTGCGCATTCGACCCCAATGTCCTTCCTACCTGCAACTCGGGCAAGTGCTGCGTCGCCTCCGGGGCTCCCTGCGACAGCGTCAGCGGGGGGACGCCCTGTTGCTCGGGGGTCTGCGCGGTGAACGCTTCGAACGCCTACGTGTGCCAGTAGGACGACACTCCTGGGACACCTGGGGTGGGAATTTCAGTGAGCACCCTCCCAAGGACGTTTGCCAGGGCGAGAACGGGCGCCCTCGCCCAATCCTCTGCGCTCGTGCGACGTCTACCGCAAGAGGTACCCGACCACCACGCCGAGCACCGCACTCAGCGTCATGATCATGCACACCGTCGCGGTCTGCAGCCGGCCCCCCTCCTCACCGAGGCGGAGCCGCAGCGCCGCGTTCTCCGCGCGCAGGTCGGCGACGTCCTGGTCAAGCCCCGTGGACGGCGCTTCCACCAAGGGGGCCAAAGGCGGGAGCACCAGCTCCACGCTCGTCGACCGGGCTGGCCGCGGCTCCGTCGACGGTGCGGGGGCCGAGGTCGCGTCGAGCTGCAGCTCGTCGAGCTTCTCGAGCGTCGCCTGCACGAGGGCCGGGGGTATGGTTACCGGTGCCGCAGCCGGTGGCGGGTCGCGGCGCTGCCGGAGCGCGTCGGGTTGGCTCTGACAGCTCTGACGGTCGAGCCGGTCGCGCAGCTCCGCGTTCTCGCTCGCCAGCGCGTCGGCCCGCTCGATGGCGGCTGCCAGCTCCTCCCGGAAAGGATCGTCCACGGTGCCCTTTCTACTTGGATAGGGTCGCAGCGCGCGCAGGCAAGACGATCTCCCGCAGGCGCGACGTCAGTCTACCGTCGTTTCCTTTCCACTCACCCGGGGTCTCGTACGACAATCCCCTCATGGGGCGTGCGGCATGGCTGCTGGCGGTCGTTGGGCTGCTCGCGTGCGACCGCAGCGGACCCCTGGCCGAGCTGGACGCGAGCACCTGGACCTTCAACCCCACGGCCTCTGCCTCCCCGTCGAGCGCTGGCTCGGTCGCCGCCACCCCCCCTCCTACCGCCGACGCCGGGCGCACCATGCCCCCGCGCCCCGTCCCCACCTCGAGCCCGACCGTCCTCGTGACGATGCCCATCGACGTCCAGCTGCAGGCCATCCAGTACATGGCCGCGATGCAGGCTCCGCAGCCGGGGGATGCCTATGCCGACCCGCAGTACGCCAAGTCCATCGCGGATTCGCTCCGCGGGGTGGGCCGGCCGGAGGTGGTCTCGAGCGGGAGGCGCATCGACCTTCAGATGGAGAAGGGGTGCGACGCTACGCTCCCCCGCCAGGCCATCGCCCACAACACCGGGGCCTCGCTGCAGGCGCTCCTGGCGCATGGCGTCCTCGTCGTGCGCTGCGCCGATCACGCCCTCCAGTGCCTTCAGAGCACACGCGACCCGAGCGACGTCCTCTGCACCCACAAGTGACGAGCGGCAGCGGGGCCATTGTGGTGCGCGCACCTCGACTTTCGCTCCGGTCCGGGGGGCGCGAAACACGGCGTGGCGTGGGAATCCCCATCCTCCGCGGCCGTCTCGCGCGGCACGCGACGTGCTCTTCCGGGTGCCACCTCGCAGAGCACGGAGACCACCATGTCGGTTCGGACGGCGCTGGGCGCAATGACCGTGGCAGCGTGCATGAGCGCGCTGCTCCACTGCTCGTCGAGCGACAGGAGCGGCCCTTCTTCCGACTCGCAGGGAGACGCGGCGGCCGAGGTCTCGACCGACGCCGGCCACGACTCGGGGACGCGGCCGGACGGCGGCACCTGCGCGTCGACGACCTGCGCCGCCCAGGGCGCGCAGTGTGGCTCGGTGGCGAACGGCTGCGGAGGGACGCTGTCGTGCGGGACGTGCCCGTCGCCGGACACCTGCAGCAGCGCGCACGCCTGCACGTGCACCCCCGCGACCTGCGCCAGCCTCGGCGCCGACTGCGGGACGCTGCCCGACGGGTGCGGAGGGAGCCTGAGCTGCGGGACCTGCACCGGATCGCAGACGTGCGGCGGCGGCGGCGCGAACGTCTGCGGCTCCGGCACGTGCACGCCGACGAGCTGCACCAAGGCGGGGGACGACTGCGGGGCCATCTCCGACGGGTGCGGCCACACGCTCGACTGCGGCACCTGCGCCACGCCGCAGGTCTGCGGCGGCGGCGGCACTGCCAACGTCTGCGGCTGCACGCCGACCAGCTGCGCGGCGCAGGGAGCCACCTGCGGCTCGATCCCGGACGGCTGCGGCAACCAGCTCTCGTGCGGGAGCTGCACCGCGCCCCAGACGTGCGGCGGCGGAGGCGTCGCGAACACCTGCGGCCAGCCCGCCTCCTCCGACGCGGGCGCCGGATGCCAGGCGAGTTGCACCGGCAAGACGTGCGGGCCCGACGGATGCGGCGGCACGTGCGGGTCGTGTCCTCCTTCGCAGATGTGCAGCGCGACCTTCGCGTGCGAGACCCCCGCCACGACCGGCATCGTCGTCGACGCCACCTCGCAGCTGACGACCATCTCCCCCGCCATCTACGGCGTCGCGCTCGACAGCGACGACTCGATGCAGATCGCCGCGCTCAACCGCTGGGGCGGCGACTCGAGCGGTACCTACAACTGGAAGAACGACGTCTTCAACACCGGCGCCGACTGGAACTGCGCGAACTACGGCGGAGGCCTGTTCACCTCGCCTTCGCCGGACCCCAGCCTGAGCAACAGCGCCGACCAGTTCGTCCACTACAACCAGTCCAAGGCGGCCGACACGCTGATGACCATCCCGATCACCGGCTGGCTCGGCAACGTGGTCACCCCGAACAACTCGCCGTCCAGCTGCGCCGGCAGCACGCAGAACACCGCCTACTGCTGCAGCTCGATCGGGACGAGCGAGTCGATCCTCGTGGACAAGGGCTCGGCCAACCTCGACACGTCGTACATGTCGAGCTGGGTCCAGCACCTCGTGTCGACCTTCGGCACAGCAGCCAGCGGCGGCGTGAAGTACTACCAGCTCGATAACGAGCCGGACAACTGGCAGTACCTCCGCGCCGACGTCTACCCGTCGCTCTACCCTCCGGGGACCGCCTGCGAGTCGTTCTACACGACGATCTCCCAGGTCGGCACGAGCATCACCCAGGATTTCATCAACCGCACGATGGCGTACGCCGCCGCGGTCAAGAGCGCGGACCCGACCACCAACGTCCTCTTCATGTCGACCGAGTCGCCGCTCGACCTGATCGCGCTCAGCGATCTCGAGTGCGGCGCTCCCGGCAGCTACACCGTCGCGAGCTCGCTGATCGCGCAGATCCTGGCGCTGGGGGCGCAGCACGAGGCGAGCACGAAGCAGCGCATCCTCGACTGCGTGGACATGCACTATCCGGTCAACGACGGCCTGACCGCGACGCAGGCCCTCTGGGACACGAGCGTGTCCGTCGTCGGCCAGCCCACGGTCTTTCCGCACATCCAGGGCTGGATCAACGCCAACTACCCGGGCACCGGGATCTGCGTCAGCGAGTACAACTGGAGCAACGACACGACCGACACGGCGACGGCGGTCGAGGAGGCCGACATCCTCGGCATGTTCGGGCGGTACGGCGTTCGCCTGGCCGCTTACTGGACGTCCCTCGTGAACAACGGCACTCCCAAGCCCGCGTACAACGGGATGGCCATGTACCGGAACTACGACGGGCACGGCGGCAAGTTTGGGAGCGTGTCCGTCGGCGCGGCGAGCTCCAACGCGGGCGTCAACGCCTACGCGGCAATCGACTCGGCGATGGCGCCCACGACCCTGTGGGTGATGCTCGTCAACGTCAGCGGGGCGGCCCAGGACAATCTCTCGATCACGATGCAGAACTTCACGGCCGGCGGCTCCGCCCAGGTGTTCCAGTCGAGCAACGGCGCTGCGCCGGCGGCGAGCGCGAGCGCGACGGTGAGCGGGAACACCATCTCCGGATTCTCCCTGCCGAGCGGCTCGGTCGCGCTGCTCGTCATCTCGAAGTGAGGGGAGCTCGAGCCTGCCCGACGAGGGACGGAACGATCACGAACCACGACTCACGCTGGCGGCTGCGGCTGGCTGACGCAGGTACGCGATGAGCGGTCCGCTCACCAATGGCACCACCTGGGGAAGCATGTGGGCCATGAGCGCGTCCATCACCCCGGGAAGCATCTGCGGCATCTGCTCGGCCATGTAGTCGGGCATCGGCACGCGAGCCGCGATGCGCTCTAGCATCACTGGCAGGAGCTTCGGCATCATCTTCGGAAGGAGCAGCGCGAACAGCACACCGAACAGCGGCTTCATGGCGCGGAGCACGCCGGGGATCTTCCCGAAGAAACGCATCGCGCGCCCGAGCCCCCACGGCATCGCGTCGACGAGCTGGGGCCACATGCTCGCCAGAAGCCCGGCAAAGCCCGCCGGCGTCAGGAGCGCGATCACCTTCTCGAACACCGCCCACTGCGCCCGCACCTCGGGGTGCGGATCAGGCAGCTCATAGCCCAGGCGCTCTGCCGCAAAGCGGGAGAGGTCTACCACCTCGACGTCGACGTTCCGCGCCTTGGCGCTGACGCGCAGCTGGAACTCGCAACACGGGCACAGCGCGACGACCTTCTCGGCGCCGACGGCCACGGCCTCGTCGAGCCGCGATTTGCCGACGTCGGCGGCGACCTCCGGATCCTTGAGCAGCGTGAGCACCGAGCCGCAGCAGTGCGCGCGCTCGCGATTGTGCTCCATCTCGCGCAGCTCGACGCCCGGCATGGCCGCGAGCATCTCGCGAGGTGGCTCGTACACTCCGGAGGCCCGACCAATGTGGCAGCTGTCGTGCCAGGTCACGACGTCGAGGTGACGTCTTGCGTCGCCGTTCTCGCGCGGAAACTGGAAGGTCCCGCTCCGTATCTTCTCGGACACCACCTCGGAGTAGTGCTTGGTCGTGATGTCGTAGTCGATGCCGAGCTTGTGGGCCCACTCCGGATAGACCTGACGCCACATCATGTCGCACGCCGGGCACGAGGTGATCACCGTGTCTGCGCCAGCATTCTTCACGGCTGCCAGGTTCTTCTTCATGGTTTCGACGAAGACATCCCACTTGCCGGCGACGAGCATCGGAGTCGCGCAGCAGTTCTCCTCCTCTCCGAGGTAGGTGAAGTCCACGCCCGCCCTGTCGAGCAGCCGCACGCTGCCGATGCCGATGTCGTGCTCGACGTAGCTCGCCGTGCAACCGGCGAAGTACACGTTCTTACTCCGGTGGGAAGGACCGTGGGTCGCCTTCAGATCCTCCGGAAACCACGCGGCCCGATCGCGACGGTAGCCGGCCCAGATGTCGCCCTCGGCGCGCAGCGCCGACTTCATGATCTCGAACGGAGGGAAGGTCATGTGGCCCTCCTCCTGGATCAGGCGGCCACGCAGCTTCATCCAGGAGGGCTCGATGGGAAGCGCCTCCGGACACCGGAGGTTGCACAGCTCGCAGGTCGTACAGGAGAGGAACGAGTCGACCATCATCTGGCTCATGTCCTCCTTTCCTTCGACGTATTCGCGCAGGAAGAACCATTTGCCCCGCGGCGACTGACTCTCCGAGCCGCGGCCGTAGAACTGATCGCACTCGTCGACGCAATACCCGCACTGAGAGCAGGCGTAGGCGTACTCGACGACGTCCGCGGGGATGCCGCGCCGCTCGCCGTGCATGCGTTCGCCCGGCTCGGTCTTCACCTGGTTCGCCGTGAAGCGGACCACCGGCTCGAACGCCTGCGCCACGCGCACGGCGGTCGACAGGAGCCCGGCCCCCAGCACCTTGCCGGGATTCATCACCCCGGTGGGGTCGGCCTCGCGCTTGAACCGCCCCAGGCGCGCGAGCGCTTCCCCGCCCAGTACCTCGCGCGCCTTGTGGCGGAAGTAGAGGCCGGTGCTGTAGGCGCGCCCGCCGTGCCGCTCGGCGATCGCGGTCACGCTCAGCGCCAACCCGAACACCAGATCGTAGCTGAGCGAGCGCTCGTCTTGCGGGATGAAGCCGAGCAGCACCACCTCCGGCACGCCCTTGGCCCCGCGAGCGATGGCGATCCCGTCGATGACGAGCGGTTGATGGATCTTCGCGCCGAGCTCCTCCAGAGTCTCGCGCAGGGAGTCGAGCGGCACCACGACCTCGGCGGGCACGAGCGAGGGTCCGAGGCGCTTGACCCGCATGATCCGGAAACGGTTGTCCCACTCGTGCTGCGCGAGGCTCTCGGCGAGGCGCTCCGCGCCGGCGCGCTGGATCAGCTCCTCGAGCCGGGCGGTTGCGTCCCCAGCATCGGCGGCGCGCATGGCCAGCGAGACCAGGTAGCAGACGGGCATCTCGACGTTGTCCTCGCGAGGGTGCGCTCGCGGCGGGCAGCGGTTCGTGAGCTCGATCATTGCCGGGTCCACGAAGCCGAGCGACCAGACCTTTAGCTCCGCCGAGACCACACCGCCGAGGAAGGCCGCGAGGGCGGCCGGGCTCGGACAGCGCACGCCGACGACGGATAGCGGCTCGCGCGGCATGACACGCAGCGTGATCTCGGAGATGAGACCGGTGATGCCCTCTGCGCCAGCAACCAGGTCGAGATCGTCGCCCTCGAGGACGCGCACCTCCCCGGAGGGCAGCACGAGCCGCGCCGAGACGACGTTGTCGCGGAACCAGCCAAAACGATAGGAGCCGTAGCCAGCGCCGCCCTGGGCGAGCCAGCCTCCGACGGTCGCCGACGGATACGAGCTCGGGTAGAGCCGCAGGGTGAGCCCGTGCGCGTCGAGCTCGTGATCGAGCCGTTCCCACACGATGCTGGGCTGGACCGTCGCGGTCATGGCTCCGGCATCGACGCGGACCACGCGCCTCATGCGGCGCATGTCGACTACCAGGCCACGGCGGATCGGGACCACCCCACCGTAGCCCGAGGTCGCCTTCGCGCGTGGCGTCAGCGGCACTCCCCGCTCGACTGCCCAGCGAACGAGCTGGACCAGCTCCTCTTCGGTCTCGGGTTGCACGACCGCGTCCGGTACGGGACGGCCAGACAGGGACCGGATCCGCCGTGGCAAGGCGCCGACGTCGTGCCCGTACAGTCGACGCTCGGTCGGATGAAACGAGACCCGCCCCGTGAACATCTTCTCGAGCTCGGCGCGGTACACGGACGACAGATCGTGCATGGTCGTTCAATGGCTGCATCCCCCGCGCCAGTGAACATCACGGCGGCATGCGGCTTTGCGCGAAGGCCCGCGCGCATCTTGTGCGTGAGCACGAACGACAAGAGCCACGGAACGGTGGCCACGGCTCGCTTCGCACGGGACGCGTCGAGAAAAGAGGACGCGCTGAATCCTGACGGCCCCTCGGCGACTAGAGCAAGGCAAAGGAAGATCGCCATGCTCTCCAAGATCCTGCCCAGCAACGAGAACCCCATCGACCGGGTCGTTCGCGTCGTCCTCGGCCTCGCACGCTCGCGCTCGTCTTCGTGGGTCCACACTCGAGGTGGGGCCTCGTCGGCCTGGGTCCGCTTCTGACGGGCTTGATCGGAAGCTGCCCCGCGTACACGTTGCTGGGCATCTCCACGTGCAAGACGACGACCTAGACAGGCGCCTGATCGCCCGCGCCGCGACGGGAGACCGCGCGGCCTTCGAGCAGCTGCTCGAACGGCACGCGTCGGCTTTGCTGCGCCTCGCGCGCGCCATGACGCCCGACGAGGCGACCGCCGCCGACGTCGTTCAGGAGGCCTGGCTGTCGGCCTACAAGGCGGCGGGGACGTACCGGTCGGACGTCGCACCGGTTCGCGCACGTGGCTGTTTTCGATCGCGCGAAACGCGGCGCGCAAGGCGCGGCGGTCCATGCGCGAGCTGCCCGTGGAGGACGCGGCCGAGACGCCTCTCTTGCAGCTCGGCGTGGACGCGGGATCGGGGGCGGAGGAGGCCACCGCGGGGCTGGAGGAGTACGAGCTCCTGGTGCGCGCCCTGGCGACACTCGCGCCCGCAGAGCTGGAGGTCGTCTTGCTCCGGGACCTCGAGGGTCTGTCAGGCGAGCAAACCGCGCAGTTGCTCGAGCTCAGCTTGCCGGCGCTGAAGAGTCGGCTGCACCGGGCCCGGCTGACTCTCATGGCCGCGATGCGTGCCAGCGAAGGAGGGGTCATGGAGAGCCAGCGCGATCTCGGAGGCCTCACGTGCCGACGCGCCTGCCGTGGACCCCGCCCAGCTCGAACGCATCCGTCGCGCCCTGGCCGGCGTCGTGAAGCGCCTTCCACGTCGTGTACCCCCCGGAGAGGTTCAGCGCGTCGACGCCCCGCTGCCGCAACAGCCTCTGCGCGAAGTACGCGCGCTGTCCTGCGGCGCAGTAGACCCACACCTGGCGGTCCCGCGGCACCTCCGCCTCGCGCTTCCGAAGGTGCGACAGCGGCAGGTTCGTGGCCCCTTCCAGGTGGCCCTTCGCGAACTCCTCGGGCTCGCGCACGTCGAGGAGGTAGGCCCTCGTGGAGTCGAGCGCGCTCCAGTCCGCAAGCGGCATGTCACCGCGCAGCGCGTTGCCCGCCATCATCCCAGCCACGTTCACCGGGTCCTTCGCGGACCCGTATTGCGGCGCGTAGCACAGCTCGGCCTCGGCCAGATCGTGCACGCTGCCGCGCATCTGGATCATCGTCGCGATGACGTCGAGGCGCTTGTCCACACCCTCTTCTCCCACGGCCTGCGCTCCCAGGATTCGTCCGTCGCCGCGCGAGAATATGAGCTTGAGATGGATGGGGTGAGCGCCAGGGTAGTAGGCCGCATGATGCCCGGGGTGCAAATACACAACGCCGTAGTCCGAGATACCCGCGCGGCGCAGGCCCTTCTCGCTCGCGCCCGTGGTGCCCGCGGTCAGTCCGAGGATGCCGACGATCGCCGTGCCCTGCACGCCGCGGAAGTGCGTGGCGCGGCCCGCGATCGCCTCGGCCGCGATGCGCCCCTGGCGGTTCGCGGGCCCAGCCAGGGGCAGGATCGACTCCTGCCCTATGACGACGTCGCGCACCTCGATGGCGTCGCCCACAGCGTAGATCGCCGGGTCGCTCGTGCACATGCGGTCATCGACCACGATGCCTCCGCGCCTTCCGATGACGAGGCCGGCCGCCTGGGCCAGCTGCGCCTCGGGGCGCACGCCGATCGAGAGCACGACCAGATCGGTGGCGATGCGCTGATGGGCGTCGGTCACGACCACGAGGCGCTCCCCGTCGCGTTCGATGGCGGACAGGCCCTCGCCGAGCCGGAGCTTCACGCCCTTGCCGCGGAGGTGCGTCGCGAGGGGCGCGGCCATCTCGGCGTCGAGCGGCGGCATGACCTGCGGCAGCTTCTCGACGACCGTAACCGATAGGTTCCGGTGGACGAGGTTCTCGGCCATCTCGAGGCCGATGAAGCCTCCGCCCACCACCACGGCTTCCTTGCAGCTCTTCTCGCTCAACCAGCCACGGATGCGGCGCGAATCGGGGATCGTCCGCACAACGAAGACGCCGGACAGATCGATGCCTGGCGCGTCGGGGCGAATGGGTGAAGCGCCGGGAGACAGGACCAGGGCGTCGTATGCCTCGTCGCGCTCCTCACCGGTGCCAAGGTCGCGCACGCGGATGGTCTTCGCGGCCGGATCGATGCGCAGCGCCTCGTGCTCGCTGCGCACGTCGATGTTGAAGCGGTCGCGGAACATCTCGCGCGAGGCCACGAGTAGCTTGCGCTCGTCGGAGATGACGTTGCCCACGTAGTAGGGCAGCCCGCAGTTGGCGAACGAGACGTAAGGGCCGCGATCGAACAGGATGATCTCCGCGCTCTCGTCGAGCCGCCTGAGCCGCGCCGCGGCCGAGGCACCCCCGGCGACGCCACCCACGATGAGAACCCGTCGCGCCACGATGTCCTCCGCTCAACCGAGCAGTCGCTTCCAGAAGCCCCGCTCGTCGTTCGTGCCCGGTTGCTTGGTCGCGCGCTTCTCGGCGCACTTGCACCGTTCGGCCGGGGGCACGTCCCCCAACACTTGCTCGACGTGCATTCCGCACCCGGCGAACGTCGGCTTGCCGCAGGAAGAACAGGTCACGCGTCGGCACATCGGCTTTCTCTCTCCTCTTCTAATCCATGGGAGCCGCGCAAACCGGAAAAGGGTTCAAAGGCACCGTCCTCGTGGGACCGCATTCGATGGCGGGGCGGCCTCCCGTCGAATCGGTGGTCACCCCGGTGGTTCGAGATCGGAGCCACGCATCCACCGCCAGAGAGCCAGCGCGAACCCCAAGTGGCCCCCCATCGTGAGCAGGACGACGACGATCCACAGCGAGCGGGTTCTGGGCGAGCAGCTGCATCACCGCCCCCCTCGCTCAGTGGTGCGACTTCAGGATCATCGCCGTCATCCTCAGGTTGATGATGACGAAGCGGATCAGCTGGTAGAGGAAGAAGCGCCGCCAGAACAGGACCCACGGGGTCGGCTTCATGGCGTGTCGTTGCTGCTCGTCGGGGAGGTGCATGGTGAGCGCCTTCTTCATTCGGGGATCATCCACCAGCCCGGGCGCGCCCTGGCCTTGTAGATGAACAGGTGGTGCAGGATCCGCTTGATCCAGTGCCCGGCCGAGCCAATCTCCCCGACGGTGTGCTTCAGATCTCGACCTGCGCCGGGATACCGCGCGTAATCCGGAACGACCGGATACATGGTCATCGACACGGCGCTCCCGCGCCAGAACCCGGCGCCCGCCGAGGCGACGCACGCTGCGCCCATGTCCCCCATCGAGGCTGTGTGCGTCGGTTTCCTCTCGCCGTTCCGGATCATGTCCACGATGCTCAGCGCCACCGTGCGCCCCATGATGCCGGACGGCATCCCCGTGCGTGGCGGGGCCGGAGCGATGACCGTGCCGTTCCTGGTCTTGCGGGGCCGGGAGAGCGCGTGGGGCGGCGCGAAGGCAATCCCCACGGCGAATAGGTTCGGGTAATGAGGCGACTGGTAGGTCTTCGGCCAGTCCGCGGGGAGCCATTCCTCGTAGGGTTTCTGCGTATAGTCCGCGTCGACTCGCATGAACGCGTTGGGGGCGAAGAGCCTGGCGGTGATGTCCTCGCCGGCCCGGTCCGTGGCGCGAAGGCCGACTCCCGTGAAGGGCGGCAGGAGCATGGCGAAGTCGAACCCGAGCGTGTGGGTCTCGCCGTCCAGCGTCTCGTAGGTCACCTGCCGCGCCTCGACGCGGGAGACGTGTGCCCCGAGGATCCACTCGACGCCGCGCTCGACGAAGAGCGACTCTGCGAACGTGCTGCTCGCCACGACGTAGCCGCCGCGCTTGATCTGCAGCCCGTCCACACCGAAGTCGCCGAGCTCGGCCTCGTTCGTGAGGAACACGACGCGGGCGTTGTCGCGCACGCCGGCGTTGCGGAGCTCGAACTCGAGGTTGAACACGTACTCGAACGCGGCCCCCTCGCACGTGCACGTCCCGTGGCCCGTGCCGACGACGAACGTGAGCTTCTCGCCCTGCTTCATCCGCTCGATAGCGGCCTTCAGCGCCTTCGCCGTCTCGCTCGCGTGGTCGAACGTGCACACCGACAGGCTGTGACCATCGGGTCCGAGGCCGGGGGTCGCCGCGAAGTTCAGCTTCGGCCCGGTCGCGTTGATCAGGTAGTCGTAGGAGAGGTCCTCGCGCTCGCCTTTGCGGTCCGGGGACGTGTGCTCGATGGTGACGAAGGGCGATCCGGCCTCGGCGCTCCCCTCCGGGTGCAGCTCGACGGCCCTGGCCTGCCGGTAGTCGATTCCCGCGCGGCGGTAGACCGGCGCCAGCTCGAAGGTCACTTCTTCCTTGGACATGAGGCCGACGCCGACCCAGATGTTCGACGGGATCCAGTTCCACCGGCTGTTGGGCGAGACGACGACGACCTCGTGGGTCCGCCCCAGCTTCCGGCGCAAGATCAGCGCCGCCGTGTGTCCCGATATGCCCGCCCCGAGAACGACGACCCTGGCCATGTCGGTGTGAGCCCACGCGCCTTGCTTTGGGTTCACCGCGTACGGGTACGGTCGATACCGCGCGGCGCGTCACGACGCGCACGACGACTCGAACCCAGGTGCCCCTCCTAGGGCTCGAACGGACATGGAGCGAGATCACTTCAGCCACGAGGGAGCCCGTCGTGTGTGAGCTTCTGGCTCTCAGCGGGCGCCTACCCACGACGCTGCGGCTCTCCCTGGACGAGCTTGCCCGCCACGGCGGCGAGAGCGGGCCGCACCGCGACGGCTGGGGCGTCGGCTTCATGCAGGAGGGCGACGCGCTCCTCATCCGCGAGCCGGAGGCCGCGAGCGACAGCAACTTTCTCGCGTTCGTACGTCAGCAGGAGATCCGGAGCTCGGCGGTGATTGCCCACATCCGCAAGGCGACGCAGGGTCCCAGGCTCCTCCGGAACACGCAGCCATTCACGCGTGAGCTGGGTGGTCGAGCCCATGTGTTCGCCCACAACGGCATGCTGACCGGCATCGAGGGCGACGCGCGCTTTCCGACGAGTCGCTTCCGGCGGATTGGCGACACGGACTCCGAGCACGCATTCTGCGCCCTGCTCGATCGGCTCGCTCCGCTATGGGAGCGCGGGCAGCCGCCGCTCGGCGACAGGCTGGCCGTGGTGACAGCCTTCGCTGCGGAGCTGCGCGCGCTGGGGCCGGCGAACTTCCTCTACACCGACGGGGATGCCATCTTCGCGCACGGGCACCGGCGGCGTGACGACACCGGTGAGATGCGACCCCCGGGGCTGCACGTGCTCTGTCGACGCTGCTCGGCTCGTGACGATGGCCTTCCACTCCCGGGGCTCTCGATCGAGCCCGACCACGAGCAAGAGGTGGCTCTCGCAGCCAGCGTGCCTCTCACGAACGAGCCCTGGCAGGCCCTTGGAGAAGGCGAGATCGCGGTCCTTCGCGGAGGTAGGCTCGTGCGCCGGATGCCCGCGCCTTGAACGTGGCCGATCGTTCTGATTCGTCGCCGCGAACCCATCACGTACGGTCGCGGCTCTGACCAGGCATGCCGCATGGCACTTCTCCACGCGATTCTCTCCCGAGCCGTCGAGTCTTCCTGGCCGCACTCGGCGCCGCCACGGTCGCGGCGTGTAGCCGCAAGCAGGAAGGCACCTCCCAGGACGTCCCGCCCGCAATCCGCGCTCCGCTCATGCCTCCCGCCGACCTCAACGCCCGACTCGAAGAGGTCCGCTCGGGCAGAATCGTCGTGCTGCACGTCGGGCCGCAGTACCTATGGGGGAAGGGGCACATCCCAGGGTCGCGCTGGGTGGGCGAAGCGGGCACGGAGGGCGGCCTCGCGGCCCTCGAGGCGGCGCTGAAGGCGATCCCGCCGGACATCGAGGTCGTGGCGTACTGCGGTTGCTGTCCCTTCAGCCACTGCCCCAACATACAGCCAGCGCGCCAGGCGCTCGCCGGGCGAGCGAAGGCCAGCTTCCTCGACCTGCCGACGAACCTGCGTACCGACTGGATCGAGAAGGGCTTTGCGGTCGAGAGGACCTGAGGCCCGGGGAGCGTGGCTCGGGCCGATACTCAGAGCGAACCGATGACGACGTACTGCTCCAAGAGCCCTGCATCCACGACGCGCGTACGCAACCCACCGGCCGCCAGCTCGCGCGCCACTTCCTCCGGTGCGATGCGGTGCTCGGGGGGCGGGCCGCGGTGCGCGTCGTGGCGGAAGTCGACGACGATCACCTCGCCACCCGCCCGCAGCGCAGCCCTGAGCCGCTCGGCGTAGGCGGTACGGTTGGCGATGTGGTGCCACGTGTCGACGATGAGCACGCGGTCGACCGAGGCCACCGTCAGGCCGGGATCGTCAGGCGCGACCTGTCGCGCCTCGACGTTGTCCAGGTGCTCGCGTCCGGCACGATCGCGCAAGTGACGCACCATGTCCGGCTCGACGTCGAGGGCGAGCACCCTTCCGCCGGAACCCACCTGGCGTGAGAGCTGCGGCTCGAAGTAGCCCGTGCCCGCGCCGATGTCGGCCACGGCCATCCCCGGTGCGAGCTGCATCGCCGCAACGACCCGTTCGGGCTGTTGCCAGGAATCGCGCGACGGGTCGTCGAACTCCTTCGCCCACTGTTCGGCGTGCTCGAAGCGGTGCTGGTAGGCCGGCGTCTCTGGTGGCGTCGTGGTCGACGCGCACGCGACCATGGCCACACTGAACCCGACGGCCAGAACGAGTGGCGTGCTCATGGTCGAGCGGCCAGGATGATGTAGCTGAAGAGACCGACCGGCTCGGGCGTCCCGACCTTCCACCCGCTCGCCCCAAGGGCTGCCAGAACATCGGAGGCCGCGATTCGGTGCTCCAGCGGCGGTCCAGGCGGCACCTGGACATCGGTGCGCCAGTCGAGGATCGCGATGCGGCCTTCTGGCCCCAGGATGCGGGCCGCTTCCACGAGGACGGCCGCGCGATCGTCCACCTCGTGCCAGACGTTTGCCAGCAAGACCAGATCGACACTCCGGTCCCCGAGCGTCGTGGCGGTCGCGTCGCCCTCCACGAGAGCCACCTCGAGCCCCTTCTCGAGCCGCGCCTTCAGTCGCTGGAGCATCTCTGGTTGCACGTCGACGGCGAAGACCTGCCCGCCAGGGCTGACGGCGCGCGCCATCGGGAGCGCGAAGTAGCCCGTCCCGGCCCCTACATCTGCGACTCGCATCCCGGGCCGGAGGGCGAGGCGTTCGAGAACGGCAGCGCTCGGCAACGACTTCTGCCGGTCGGGGTCGTCAAGCATGTGGGCGCGCTCGTGTCGGAACATCCGCTCGTGTCGGTGCATGTTCTTTCAGCGTCTACCGCGTTGCAGAGGCCGAAGTCTACGCACGGTGCGCGACCTAGGTCGGGCCCAGGAACGTCCCCAGCACGTGCACCGCACCCTTCGCGTCGTCGCCGTGCTGGACGGTCAGGTGCACCTTGAAATCGCCGTGGAAGCGGGCGCGCGCCATGGAGAGGAAGACGGGCACGCGCGAGTCGCCCATCGATGGAACCGACACCGTGGCGGTTGGCACCACGACCTGCATGCCGTCGACCGGCTCGACCTCGATGCGATAGGTCTGCGGCGCTGCGACCTTGTTGACGAGGTGGAGCTGCAGCGAGTCGCGAACCTCGTCGCCGGCGAGGGTGTATGGCTCGCCTTGAAGCCGCAGCAGGTTGACCTCGAAGTCGCTGCGGCGGCGCGTGGCCACGAAGGCCACCACGGCGCCGATGACCATCAGCACGGTGTAGAAGACGACCCGCGGTCGCAGGATCCGCCGGCGCCTGCCGGAGAGGCCTTCCTGAGAGTCGTAACGGACAAGCCCACGCGGCCGCCCCAGGCGGGCCATCACGTCGTCGCAGGCGTCGATGCAGGCGGTGCACGCCACGCACTCGAGCTGCGCGCCGTTGCGTATGTCCACGCCGGTCGGGCACACGGCGATGCAGCGCTTGCAGTCCACGCAATCGCCGGCCCCCTCGGCGCCTTTCTTGCCCCGCGGCTCGCCGCGTCGCTGGTCGTAACCCACGAGCAGCGACTGGGGGTCGGTGAGCACGGACTGCAGTCGACCGTAGGGGCAGAGCACGACGCAGAGCTGCTCCCGGAACCACGCGAAGTTGACGTACAGCCCGGCGGTGACGGCCGCTGCCCAGACGAAGGCCTCCGGATGCGCGCTCGGGCTGTGGCGGACCATCTCGAACGTCTTCGGGAGCGACGCGAAGTACGCCAGGAAGACGTGGGCGATGAGGAACGACAGCGCGACGTACGCGGCCTGCGTCGCTCCCTTGAGCAGCACCTTCTCGGCCGTCCATGGTCCGGCGTTGCGCCGCACACGCCGGTCCCGCGGCCCCTCGATCCACCGCTCCACGCGCCGGTAGACACCCTCCAGGAAGACTGTCTGCGGGCAGGCCCAGCCGCACCACGCGCGGCCGAGCAGCGTCGTGGCGTAGAGCAGACTGAAGCCGACGCCCGTCATCAAGAAGAACAGCAGCCACGTGTCCTGCGCGTTGAAGGTCGCGCCGAACAGGTAGAGCGTGCGCCGATCGACGTCCACGAAGAGCGCCGGGTGCCCGCCGACCGGGATCCACGGCAACGCGACCCAGAGCCCGATGAGCGCCAGAAACACGATCCGCCGCATGGAGTGGAAGCGGCCGTGGACATCGGCGGGCTGGATCGCCTTGCGGCGCCCGTCGAGCGGTAGAGCTTCCGAGGACAGCTCGTCGTCGTACAGCGGAAGACTGGGCCCGCTCATCGTGGATCTCTCGGGTTCGAGCCCGCCCGTGCCGGAAAGGGTTCGACCAAGGCACGCCCTACCCAGTCCGCGACACCCTGCTCGGCGTGGCGATCTTGCGCCTCACCTCGTCCATGTCGACCGCGCGAACTCGCCCGATGAGCTCTTCCAGCGCGCGCTCGGGCAGCATCCCGGCCTGTGAAAAGAGAAGCACACCGTCCCGGAACACCATCAAGGTCGGGATCGCCCGGATCTGGAACTCGGACGCCAGGCCCCCTTCGGCTTCCGTGTCGACCTTGCCGAAGACGACATCGGGATGACGGCCGGCGACCTTCGCGTAGACGGGTGCGAACGACCGGCATGGCCCGCACCAGCTGGCCCACCAGTCGACGAGAGTGATGCCCTCGCGCTTCACGGTGGGAAAGAAGGTCGCCGTGGTCAGGTCGACGGTGACAGCGGGGCTCATGGCGTTCTCCTTGGTCTCGGGTGGCATCACGACAGCTGCTCGAGGACACGGACCAGCTTGGTCCGCACGGTCGCCGCGACCTCGGCCAGGCGCGGGTCGCTGGCGGCGATGGTCTGCATGGGGTCGATGGTCTGCACCACGGCGCGCCCGTCGTCGCCCTCGTAGACGACCACGTTGCACGGCAGGAGGACCCCGACGTCGAGGGAGACCGACAGCGCCCCGTGGGCGAGCGTCGGGTTGCAGGCACCCAGGATCTTGTAGCGCCTGAAGTCCACGCCGAGCTTGTTCTTCAGCGTCTGCGCGAGGTCGATCTCGGTCAGCACACCGAAGCCCTCGCTCTTGAGTGCGTCGGGCAGTCTTCTCAGCACCTCGTCGTAGCTCGACGAGAGGTGCCTCTTCAGGGGGGCGTCCATGGAACGTGGGAGCCTTGCGGAGACCGGAAGGGTTCGCGTCGAGCCGCTCGGGACGCGCGAACCGCAAAGTCGACCCGTGGCTCCTACGGTCATGACTGGCCTCGTTCCGCCCGAAGGTACGGTTCTCCGCGGCGCCTCCGCCGCGGAGGGATTCGCCGTGGGACGGGCGATACGGCACACCCGCAGCGAGCACTCGATTGGGGCGCCGTCGCAACCTCTGCCGCTGCGGGACGCCATCGTGGCGGTCCGGCGCGATCTCGAGAAGCTGCTCGCCGGGCTACCGCTCGACGAAGCGGAGCTGTTCGCGCCCGAGGTGCACGGACGCGGGCTCAACATCGGAAGCGGGACAGACGACGGTGGATGGCGCGAGGAGGACCAGGTCGGTCTCGTGATGCGTCGCCGGCGCGCCCCGCTCGGCGGCCGGCGCCCCCTCGACAGCACCGAGCAGCCGCTCGCGAAGGTCGATGACCAGGTCCGTGCAGCCGCAGTCGGTCTCCGCGAAGATTGCTTCCTCACGTGACTGACCCGCGGCTTCGCGCGAGAGCAGCTGCGGCTCGATCTCGTCGAGGATTTCGGCAAGGACAGAGACCTGCGTGCGCATTCTGCGCCGAAGAGCACGAGACGTACCGGCCGCTGTTCGCTCTGCGCACGCTCATCCGGATGACGGTGTGCCAGGTGAGATGTGTCGCTGCTTGCTCGGCGCGACAATCGTGTCGCGGCGTAGCGCGGCTACCAGGGACGCTCGGGCGATGAGAGCGGATCACTCCGCCGGCGTCAGCGCCCCTGAAGCAGCGGGGGGCGGTGCCGGGCTCGCCGCACGCTTCTGGGCGCGTCGCGCCTCGCGCCGTCGCATGAGGAAGTAGACGACCGGGACGGTCATGCGCGACAGCGCGAGCGACGCGACCTCTCCGGCCATCAGCGAGATGGCGAGCCCCTGAAAGATCGGATCGAAGAGGATCACGAAAGCGCCGACGACGACGGCCGCCGCCGTCAGGAGCATGGGACGGAACCGGATCGCCCCGGCGTCGACCACGGCCTGCTCGAGCGGGACGCCCTCGCCCAGCCGCTGCTCGATGAAGTCCACGAGGATGATCGAGTTCCGGACCACGATGCCCGCACCGGCTATGAAGCCGATCATCGACGTCGCCGTGAAGAAGGCCCCGAGGGCGCCGTGCGCGGGCAGGATGCCCACGAGCGAGAACGGGATCGCCGACATGATGACCAGCGGCGTCTTGAACGACTGGAACCACGCGACGTTGAGGACGTAGATGAGGACGAGCACGACGGCGAAGGCCAGCCCGAGATCGCGGAAGACCTCGTAGGTGATGTGCCACTCGCCGTCCCACTTCATCGCGTAGCGGTCGGTGCGGAACGGCTGCGACGCCGTGTTCTGCTCGAGCGAGTAACCCTCCGGGAGCTGCATCCGGTCGAGCTCGGGACCGAGCTTCAGGATCGCGTAGACCGGGCTCTCGATCGCGCCTGCGACGTCGGCGGTCACGTAGACCACGGGCATCAGGTTCTTGTGGTAGATGCTCTTGTCCTCGGTCACGAGCTCGGTCCGCACCAGCTCGCCGATGCTCACGAGGTTGCCCTCGCTACCTTTGACCCGGAGGCTCTGCAGGCGATCGAGATCGGAGCGCGTCGCCCGGTCGAGGCGCAGGACGACCGGCACGTCCTCCTTCTCGCGCTCGTCGTGGAGGAGCCCCTCCGGCTCTCCCGCGCTGGCCAGCCGGAGCGCGCGGACGATCTCCGCCTCGCTCACGCCGTCGAGCGCCGCCTTCTCCTGGTCGACGACGAAGCGGTACTTCGGCTGGTCGTCCTCGACGTACCAGTCCACGTCCACGACGCCGTCGGTCCGCTCCATGAGCTCGCGGACCTGCCTGGCGATCGCGATGTCGCGCGTGTAGTCGGGGCCGTAGATCTCGGCGACCAGGGTCTCGAGGACCGGCGGCCCCGGGGGCACCTCGGCCACCTTCACCCTGGCCCCGAAGCGCGTGGCGATGGGCAGGATCAGGTCGCGCACCCGCTTGGCGATCGCGTGGCTCTGCGCCCTGCGCTCCCCCTTGTCGACCAGGTTGACCTGGATGTCGGCGACGTTCGAGCCCTGGCGCTGGAAGTAGTGACGCACCAGGCCGTTGAAGTTGTAGGGCCCCGCGGTCCCCACGTACGTCTGGTACGTCGTCACCTCCGGCTGCGTGCGGATCGCCTCGGCGAAGGCCTGGGTGACGCGATCGGTCTGCTCGAGCGGCGTGCCCTCGGGCATGTCGACGATGACCTGGAACTCGCTCTTGTTGTCGAAGGGCAGCATCTTCACGCGCACCCACTTCACCGCCACGAGCGCCATCGCGCCGAGCAGGAGCACGACGACGCCGGCCAGGAACGCCGTCCGGAGCCGGGCCACGCGCAGCAGTGCACCCATGACGCGCCGGTAGAAACGAGTGGGGCCGCTCTCGGCCTCGTCCTCGCCCTCGAGCGGGTGCTTCAGGAGCCGGATGGTGGCCCAGGGCGTGACGATGAAGGCGACGACGAGCGAGAAGATCATCGCGGCGGACGCCCCGATGGGGATCGGCCGCATGTAGGGGCCCATCAGCCCCCCCACGAACGCCATGGGCAGAATGGCCGCGATCACCGTCATGGTCGCGAGGATGGTCGGGTTGCCCACCTCGTCGACCGCGCGCACTGCAACTGCGGCCAGGTCACGCCCGCGGTTCTCGGGCAGGCGGGCGTGGCGCGCGATGTTCTCGACCACCACGATCGCGTCGTCGACCAGGATGCCGATCGAGAAGATGAGCGCGAAGAGCGTGATGCGGTTGAGCGTGTAGCCGTAGAGGTAGAAGATCGTCAGCGTGAGGGCGAGCGTGGCCGGGATGGCCAGCATGACGATGGCGCTCTCGCGCCGCCCGAGCGCCAGCCAGATGAGGATGCCCACGCTCACGACCGCGATGCCCATGTGCATCAGCAGCTCGTTGCTCTTGTCGGCGGCGGTCGCTCCGTAGTTCCGGGTGAGGCTCAGCTCGACGTCGCCGGGCAAGAGTGAGCCCCGGAGCGAGTCGATCTTGCGCGTGACGTCCGCCACGACGGCGACGGCGTTCTCGCCCTTGTGCTTCGCGACCGAGAGCGTGACCGCCGGGAAGGACTCGTGCTCCGCGTCGCGCTCGGGACCCTCGGCCGCCACGCCCGCGCCGAAGCGCACGTAGGTCGACGGCTCCTCGGGGCCGTCGAGGACCGTCGCCACGTCGCGCAGGAACACCGGTCGACCGCCCTGGGCGCCGACCACGATGTCGCCCACGTCCCCGGCGTTCGCGAGCACGGTTCCGGTCTCGAGGAGAAACTCGCGGTTGTCGGAGGAGATGGCACCCGACGGCGAGCGCGCGTTGGCCGCCTGGACCGCGGCCGCGATGGCCATTGGGGAGAGTCGGTGCGCGGTGAGGCGCTCCGGGTCGAGCTGCACCCGCACCTGCCGGCGCTCGCCACCGGTCAGGGTGACCTCGCTCACGCCGCCCACCTGCTTCACTTGCTCCTGGAGCTCGCCCGCCAGACGGCGCAGCTCGTACCCCGAGTAGCGCGTGCTCCACAGCGTCACCGCCAGCACCGGCACGTCGTCGATCGAGCGCGGCTTGACCAGGGGAGCGGAGGCTCCCGGCGGGACGATGTCCAGGTGCGCGGCGAGCTTGTCCTCGAGCCGCACCATGCTTCGCTCCTCGTCCTCGCCGACCTTGAACCGGACGATGACCATCGCGAGACCCGGGCTCGACGTGGAGTACAGGTACTCGACGCCCGGGATCTCCCAGAGCAGGCGCTCGAGCGGCTTGGTGACGCGCGCCTCGACCTCCTTGGCCGAGGCGCCCGGCATGCGCACCATGACGTCGCTCATCGGGACGATGATCTGCGGCTCCTCCTCGCGCGGCAGCTTCCACACGGCGAACGCGCCCATGAGGACCGAGGCCACGAGCAGCAGCGGCGTGAGCTTCGAGTGGATGAACGCCTGGGCGACCTTGCCGGCCAGGCCGAGCTTGAGGGGTGCGGTCACGGACGAGCCTCGACGGGAGTGCCGTCGCGCAGCGCGGCGGGTGGCGCTGCGACCAGGGTCTCACCCGCGGAAAGACCCGAGAGGATCTCCGTCCACGGTCCCTGGGCCTCGCCGCGCGTGACCATCCGCAGATGCGCGTGGCCGCCGTCGACCACGAAGACGCGATCCAGCGCGCCGAAGGACGTGAGCGCGGTCGTCGGGGCGACGAGGCGCGGCTTCGTACCGACGGGAAAGCTCACCCGGGCGAACGTCCCGGGGCGAAGCGGGCCGGCGTCGGGGAGGAGGTCAATCTTCACCAGGAACGCGCGGGAGGCCACGTCGACGGTGGGGACGATCTCGCCCACCGTGCCCACGAGCGGCTTCGAGAGCGTCTCGATCTCGACCGTGGCGTCGCCGCCGATCTTCACCAGGTCGACGTAGGACTCCTCGACCGCGGCCTCGACCCGCAGCGCTCCTTCGTCCGAGATGACCAGCAGCGGCGTGCCCGGGGACGCAAGTGTCCCGGGGTCGACGCGCCGCTCGAGGACCCGGCCCGCGAAGGGCGCGACGATGTCCGCGTAGCCGAGCGTGACCTGCGCTTCGCCGAGCACCGCCTTCGCCTCCTCGATGCCGGACGACACCGAGCGGACGCGCGACTCCGCCATCTTCTCTTGCGCGATCGCGCTCTTCCAGGCGGCTTCGGCCTCGTCGTATTGCTGTTGCGGGATCGCGTTGTCCTTGAGGAGCACCCCCGCACGGTCGTACGTCGACCTGGCGATCTTGGCGGCTGCGTGCGCCGCCTCGAGCCCGCTCTCGGCAGCGGCCCTGGCCTCGGTCGACTGGTCGAGTCCGGCACGGGCCCTCGCGACCGACGCGCGCACGTCGTTCGCCTCAAGCTCCACGAGCGGCTGCCCGGCGACCACACGGTCGCCGGGGCGGACGCGCACGGCGCGCACGTAGCCGGTGGTCTTGCTCGTGAGGATCGCCGTGTTGCGCCCGCGCACCGTGCCGCTGGCGCGATACACGACGGGAAGCTGCTCCATGTGGGCTGTCGCGATACCCACGCCGATCGGCGCGGTCTCGGGGGCGGGGTGCGAGGCGTGGCTGGCGCATCCGGCCAGGGTCGCTCCGAGACCTGCGAGCGCGAGTGCGGTGGAAAGCCTTGCCATTCGTCCCTCTCGGGCGTGAGAGCCGAGAGGTGGGCGAAGGGTTCAGGGCGGGGCCGGCAAGCCGTGGCGCAGCGCCTGTCGGACGGCTTCCTGCACCTCGGGCGGGACGCTGCCGCCCTGGGCCGACCGGCGACACAGCGCGAGCGTGCTGCGGAGGGAGTCGCATCGCGCCTGGCAGCGCGGGCACTGGGCCACGTGCCGCTCCATCGCGGCGCACTGATCGGGCCCGATCTCGCCCTCGAGATACTGCGAGAGAATGGGGACGAGGTCCGGGCATCCCGGCAACGCCGCCGGCTCGGAGGGGATGAGCAGCGGGGCGAGGCGGTCGCGGACGGCGAGCCGCGCGCGGTGCAGGCGGCTCTTCACCGCGTCGACAGTGACGCCGAGCACGCTCGCCACCTCCTGGGCGGTCAGCCCCTCGACGTCCCGCAAGACGAGCACTTCGCGGTACATCGGCTCGAGCGCGCCGATCGCGGCATCGAGCGCCGCGCCGATCTCGCGATCGCCCGCGGCTTCGTCCGGCGGGAGGGCTTCGGTGGCGACGGCGCACGCATCGTCCGCGTCGAGAGACACGAGCTCGCTCGGAGCCCCCACGCGCCGGCGCCGCTTCTTGATGCAGAAGCTCCGCGCGATGGTGAACAGCCACGTGGACAGGGACGCCCCGCCCCGGAACTCGTGCAGGCCGCGCGCAGCGGCCAGCAGGGTGTCCTGGACGACATCCTTCGCGTCCTCGGGATCGCGGCACATCTTGACGCCGAAGCGGTACACCGCCGGGGCGTGCCGCTCGAGGAGCTGCGCGAGCGCGTGGTCGTCGCCCGACCGGAACGCGGAGAGCAGGGCATCGTCCGTCGGGATCATGCGACCCAGGGTGTAACCCATCGGCGGCGTCCCTCAACCCCTGCTCGAGAGCCCGTGAACCCTTCCGGGGTTCGCCAGGCTCCAACGAGCATGGAGCCGATCGACGTATCCTTCCCTGGTGGCAAGCGAGTCGACGCGCGCATCGGCGCGTTCGTCGTCCATACCGACCAGCCCGCCATCCAGGGCGGCGAGGGCAGTGCCGTGGCGCCCTTCGACCTCTTCCTGGCGTCCCTGGCAACGTGCGCGGGGCTCTACGTCCTCGGGTTCTGCCAGGCGCGAGACATCTCGACCGATGGCCTGGGGCTCCGCCAGCACGTCGAGGTCGATCCGGCCACGAAGCTGCCGAGCCGCATCCGCCTCGAGCTGAGCCTGCCCGCCTCGTTCCCCGTGAAGTACCGCGAGGCCGTCCTCCGCGCGGCGGAGGGGTGCAAGGTCAAGAAGACGATGGCCGCGGCGCCCGCGATCGAGGTGGCTCTCGCGCCCGCGGAGACGACCCTCGCCCAGGCTTCGTGAACGGGCCAATGACCAGCGCGGGCGGCGGCACGGCCCTTCCTGGGTCTGCAGTGCGCTTGCCTTCCGTCCTTCGGGCGCTGGTGGTGGTGGGCGCCCTGCTCACGCTGCTTCCGTGGGTGTCGGCCGGGCTCGCGCTTCTCGCCGGCGTGCTCGTCGCCCTGACCTTCGGCAACCCGTTCCCCGAGCGGAGCCGGCGGGTCGCCCACCTGCTGCTGACCATCTCCGTGGTCGGCCTGGGCGCCGGCATGAACCTCGCGGTCGTGGCTCGCGTCGGCCTTCACGGGCTCGGCTACACCGCGGTGGGGATCGGCACGGCCCTGACCATGGGTACCCTCCTGGGGCGCCGGCTCGGCGTGCACCGCGACACTTCGTTGCTCATCACCGTCGGAACGGCGATCTGCGGCGGGAGCGCCATCGCTGCCGTGGCGCCCGCCATCGGCGCTCGGGACCACGACGTCTCGATGGCGCTCGTCACGGTCTTCCTGCTCAACGCCGTGGCCCTCTTCCTGTTCCCGGCGATCGGCCATCACCTCGAGCTCGGCCAGGACGCGTTCGGCATGTGGTGCGCGCTCGCAATCCACGACACGAGCTCGGTCGTCGGGGCCGCCTCCCAGTACGGCGAACGTGCGCTCGAGGTCGCGACCTCCGCGAAGCTGGCGCGGGCGCTGTGGATCGTGCCGGTCACCTTCGCCATCGCGTTTCAGCGTGCCAGGGCGAGAGCTGCGTCGGGCAGGATCCCGGGCGCTCAGGCTGCGCCGAGGCCGAAGCGTCCGTGGTTCATCGCCGGGTTCGTCGCCGTCGCGGCGCTCGTCACGTTCGTTCCCGTGCTGCGACCCGCGGGCGACGTCGTGTCCTACGGCGCGCACCGGCTCCTCGCCGCCACTCTGTTCCTCATCGGCCTGGGCCTCACGCGCCCGGCGCTGCGAGCCCTCGGGTTACGTCCCCTGGCGCAGGCCGTCCTTCTGTGGGCGACGCTCGCGAGCGGCACTCTGGTCGCCGTCATGAACGGATGGATCCGCTGAGCATGGAGCCGCTCCCTCGGTGAGGTCCTGTGAACGGACGTGCGGTTGCGCCATCATCCGCCGAAGAGGCGCTTGAAGAAGGAGCGGTCGTGCCGGCCGCAGCCGACGAACGAAGGCTTTCCACACTCGGTGCACGTCACGCGAGAGCACATGGTCTGGTCTCCTCACCGGCGACCGGACGGGTCGCCCGGCGGGTAGGAGCCGGCCGTGGGAGAAAGGGTTCACGGGCCAACCAAGCAGGATCGCGGTGGTCGATCACGGCTCGTGTGGCCGCCGCGCGCCCCTGGGCACGCGCGTGAGGGGTGGAAAGTTGTGCCGGAGGGGAGCGGGGGTGCGAACGAGGGCACGCGGCCGGCGAGGGTCCGAGGGTAGTGTGAAATGCGGACCTCGCATGCCCCGGTTCACGCCCCGGCAGATTGCCGGCGCTCGAGCGCGCGGTTCGAGTGCAACGCAGCGCGGTACGTGCCTTGCGTCGGGTGGTGGCCATGCCCCGACGATGGCCGAAGTTTCTCCGTGTCATGGCGTTCGCACAGCTCGCCGTCTCCCTCGCCGCGTGCGGTTCCCCGCCCGACTTCGGCGCCATCGGCGCGGCGGTCGCGCAGGGAGTCGCCAGAGGTCTCGAGTGCAGCGGGGACTTCACCGGGAAGGGCACCCTCACGAGCGGTGGTGCAGCCTGCCCGGCGACGACCTCGTTCGAGATTTCCACGCTCGCCGACGGCGGCGTGTCGCCCCCCGGGTGCACCCCCGAGTATTCCGCTTCGCCAGGTTCGCCGTGCCTGTGGACGTGCGTCGAGGCATCGGGCGGTACGCTCACCGCCAGCTACTCCGTGTCGGAGGACGCGTCCTTCGAAGGCGTGTTGACCATCGTCACATCGGGCGACGGCGGAGACACCCTCACTTGCGTGTACGACTGGAGCGGCAATGCCAACTAGGTCTTCGCTTCTCGCAACGTCGACTCCCGCGACCACGACGCCACGTCCACTCGACCGCACGTCGCCTTCCGCGAAGCGCACGCCGCTTTGTTCCGACCGCAGTCGACGCTTCACGAACCCGAAGCCGCACGAGGTGAAGCGAAGGACACATTCATCGAGACCGATGACGAATTCGAGGGGACGCAAGTCCCCGAACCACACGGGTGCGACACTGGTGCGGCCGAGGGGAGAAAATCGCACCGCCGCCCGTATGCACGTGTCGGAGCTCTTTCCATGCGAGCAAGGCAAGCTGCGGTCGCCGTCGCGTTTCTGGCGGTCGTCGCCTGCAGCGGGGCGACCGGTGTCATCGGTGGCGGCGGACATGACGCGGACGCGGGTCCCGCCTCGGACGCGACGGCAGGGACGACCACGTGCTCGGCCGCCGTCGCTTGTGGACCAACCAAGTACGAGGAATGCACCACCGTCGCGCCGGACGGGACGTGCTCCTCGATCGTCTACACGGTGAGCGGCGGCCCGAGCTTCTCCTGCCCGGGCTGTTCGAGCTGCGAGACGCAGCAGAAGCAACTCGCCAGCTATTGCGCCACTTCGGTGCAGTCCACCGGGGATGCGTCCAGTGGCTCGAGCGGCGGCTCGTCGGGCGGCTCGAGCGGCGGCTCGTCGGGTGGATCGAGCGGCGGCTCGTCGGGTGGATCGAGCGGTAGCTCGTCGGGCGGCTCGAGCGGTAGCTCGTCGGGTGGATCGAGCGGCGGCTCGTCGGGCGGCTCGAGCGGTAGCTCGTCGGGCGGCGGACCGACGGCGACCCTTCTTTGCCTCGAGACGCCTACGGCGCCGCCCACGTTCGCCACGTGCTCGGCCGCGTGCGCGAGCGTCAGCAAGAGCTGCGCGACGACCTGCTTCGCGGGTGGCACGGCCATCGCTGGTTTCGCAGCGTCCGGATGCCAGGACGTCAACCTGAATATCGGCACGTGCGACACCCAGCTGTCCACCATCTGGTACAGCGGAGTGAACGGAACAGTATCGATGGGTTGCTGCTGCGAGTAGACGGGGTTTCGTCGAGTCACTGAGCGTCCGAACGGACGCGGCCTTTCCTCACGCGAGCGCCTCGAGCTCCCTCGTGCCTCTCAAAGGGTATGACGCCAGAGTCGCGCCGCCGCGCCCCGGTCGCTCACCGCTCGTGCGACGTCGTCCACACCGCGCACCGACCCTGCACGCACCCGCACGCGCCGTTTCCGCAGTCCATCGGCCCGCGGCACACCGCGGGGCACGCTCCCATGGCGTCGCAGGACTGCGTGTGCCCGGACGTGCAGCTGCTGGGAGAGCAGCAAGCATCCGGACGGCAGTCGGCATCGGTGCGGCACGCGCCCTTGCCCGGCAGGACGTGCACCCCGGGGCGCTTGGACCACGGCACGGGTCGCGGGGCGGGCGGTGGAGGTGGAGGTGGAGGAGCTGGTCGTGGCGGCACGGCGGCCTCGTTCGCGCACGCGACCGGGACGACCTCGAACCATGCGACCCACGACGGTGACACCAGCGTGCGCACGCGGACGAAGCGAGCGCGCGCGGCCGGCTGTAGCGTGAGGCCGAAGACGCCGCCCGAGAACATGCGGTCGTCGTAGCGAGCCCGCTGCTCGAAGGTGACCCCGTCGTCGGACACCTCGACCACCTGGGACACCGGACCGTCGGGCGTCATGTTCGGCACGACGATGACATGGCCCACGGGGCGCGGCTCGCCGAGGTCCAGCGTGATGGACTGGGGCGCGTAGTCGTTCGAGTTCCAGGTGGTGCAGGAGTCTGTGTCGGTGGCGCGCGCAGCGTCCGCAGGGTTGCCGCTGGCGGTGACGCGCCGGACCGACGCGGTGAGCGGCTCGCAGCCAGGGAGGAGCGCGGTCTTCCACGACGAGGCATCGCACGGAGGGGCGGGGGGAAAGCGCGCCGGGGGCGACGCGCTGGCCGCCGCCACGGGCGCATCGGGCGTGGGGGTTGCCGACGGAGCGGCGCGAACGTCGGGCGCGGGCAGGGGAGACGGTGGGGGCGCCTGGCTCGCGCAGGCGACCGTGAGCACGACCAGGGCGACTCCAGCCATCACCCGCATCGGGGATCCCTCTCTCTGCAAGGGCTCGGCTCAGTGATCACCGCAAGCACGCGAAGCCTTCCCTGGTGGTTCCGGCGCTGGGATTCGACACCGAGGCCTCGCCCCGTCGGGCGAGGCCGAGATGCGCCGAACGCCCTGCGCCGAACTGCCTCCGGCAGTTCCGGCGTAGGGATTCGAACCCCAATATGCGGAACCAAAATCCGCTGTCCTGCCATTGGACGACGCCGGAGTATCGGAGGGCAGCCTACGGATCCAGTAGGCAAACGCAACCCGGGGCCCGGCCCTTCCCGCGGAACTTCCGCCGCCCGGCGCGGTCAAGCCCGGGAACATGGCGCGACGCTCGCGGGGCGCCGCACGCGGGGATCTCTTTGCGCCTCCCGACTGGGATGGGGCACCATGGGACGGCGTGCCGCTGCCCGACGATCCCGACGGCGCCCGCCAGGCGGGCGAGGAAGAGGCGCGGCTCGTCGAGCGGCTCGTGGCGCGGGACGAGCGCGCGTTCAACGCCCTGGTGCGCGCCTACGAGCGGCGGGTCTTCGCGCTGGTGCTGCGGATGCTGGGCAACCGGGCCGAGGCCGAGGACCTGGCGCAGGAGGTCTTCGTCCAGGTCTTCAAGGCGATCGGGTCCTTCCGGGGGGAGTCCAAGCTCTCCACGTGGGTCTACCGCATCGCCATCAACCTCTGTAAGAACCGCACCAAGTACCTCCGCGTGCGCCACACCGGCGAGCAGGACGAGCTCGAGGCCCTGGCCGAGCGCCTCCCCATGGGGGAGGGCGCGCACGCCAACGTGGCCCAGATCGACCGGCCCGACGAGGCGATGGCGGGCAAGCAGGTCGAGCGCATCGTGCAGGAGGCCATCCTCCAGCTCGAGCCGACCTTCCGCGAGTGCCTGGTGCTGCGCGACGTGGAAGAACTGAGCTACGAAGAGATAGGGGCCATCACCGGCCTCCCCGAAGGGACCGTCAAGAGCCGCATCCACCGCGCGCGCGCCCAGCTGAAGGAGCTGGTCGAGCGTGCGCTCGGCGAGAAGATCCGATGACCGAGCAGGACGACAAAGATCCGGAGGAGACCCGGAAGGAAGCCGCGCTGCGCGGCGCCGGGTCGACGAACCCATTGGAGGAGACCCGGAAGGAAGCCGCGCTGCGCGGCGCCGGGTCGACGACCCAAGATGAGGAAGACGACGAGCTCGTGCGCAACCTCCTCAAGCGCACCCTGTCGCTCGACGTGGTCGCGAAGGACACGCCCGACCTGCTCCAGGGCGTCCAGCGGCGCATCCGCCGCCGCTCGCGGGGGAAGTTCTTCGCCGACGGCTGGAGCACGGGGCAGACGAAGATCGGCTACGTGCTCATCGCGCTGGTCACCCTGGTCCTCGTCGCCGTGGCCTACTTCGCCCTCGGGCCGATGGACGTGCGCTGAGCCTCAGCCCTGGACCCAGCGGGCCAGGACGACCGTGATGTTGTCCGGGCCGCCGTTCTCGTTGCCCTTCGCGATGAGGCGGGAGGCGGCGGTCTTCAGGTCGTTGGTCCCGAGCAGGATGTCCGCCATGTCGGGATCGCTCACCGGGCCGGACAGACCGTCGGAGCAGAGCACGTAGACGTCGCCCGCGCGCGGCTGCTCGAGGCGCGTGTCGACCTTCACCGTGTCCTTCATCCCGAGCGCGCGCACGATCACGTTCTTGTGCGGGAAGTTGGCGATCTCCTCGGGCGTGAGGCGCTTCATCTTGATGTAGTCGTTGAGCAGCGAGTGGTCCTCGGTCAGCTGCTCGAGGTTCCCGTCGCGCATCCGGTAGACGCGCGAGTCGCCCACGTGCGCGATGTACACGCCGTCCTCCACCGCGAAGAGCGACACGATGGTCGTCCCCATCCCGCGCTGCCGGGGGTCGCGCTGGGCGCTCTCGTAGATGCGCAGGTTCGCGAGCTTGATGCCCGTGATGAGCCGGTTCTCCTCGTAGCCCTTGGAGCGGTCCATCTTGTAGGGCCACGTCCGCTCCGGGTCGTTCGCCGTCGCCGCGAAGAACTCGCGCATGGCGTCGACCGCCATCTTGCTCGCGATCTCCCCCGACGCGTGGCCTCCCATGCCGTCCGCGACGATGTAGAGACCGCTCTCCTCCATGATCGAGAAGTTGTCCTCGTTATGGGTGCGCTTCATGCCGACGTTCGTCTCGCCGGCGACTTCGATGCGGAGCGGTCCTCCCACGGCGAAGGATCGTCGCAAGGACGCGCTCATGGTGTCAACCACTGCGAGGGCGGAAGTGCTCAATCTCGCGAAGAAACTGCGCTGGCTTGCTCAGGGAGCCGCACGCAGGGCGACCGGGACCTCGCGGAACTTGCTCCCGTTGAAGACAAGCAGCTTGACGGTATCACCTGGAGCGTGGTGGCCGATCGCCTCGGCGAGTTTGTCCGGTCCGTCGATGGGTTGCCCGTCGACCGCCACGATCACATCCGTATCCGCCTTCAGCCCGGCCTTCTCGGCCGGGCTCTGGGGAGCGACCGCCGTCAGGCGAACGCCGCGTGTGCTCCCCTCCGGCGCCGCTTCTCCGCGGATGCCGAGCCACGGCGCGGGGGCGACGGCCGTCGCCGGCGTATGCGCGAGGAAGCTGCGGATCGCCGACACCGGCTCCCCCAGCACGACCGGTGTGCAGGCGGCCTTCTGCGGGGGCTGAGGTGCGCTGCCCCAGGCTGCCCAGGGGGAATCCACCGGGACCTGGAGCGTTCCCTTGCAGGCCCGGATGAGCACGCCCACCACGCTCCCGGTCGGGTCGAGCAGCGGGGCGCCCGCGACGGGCGGCGCCTTCAGATCCACGTCGAGCATGCGAAGCAGGGGGCTCCCGTCGCGGGCGTGCGCGTCAATTCGCCCCTTCACGGCCGCCTCGGCGGGGCCGAGGTGCGCGCCACGACCCGGGAGCATCGCCCGGAGGGCCGAGCCGGCGGGGTCGGCCTCGCTCGCGGTCAGCCCATCCGTCCACTTGCCTGCCTGTGGGACGAGCAGCGCCAGGTCCGCGTCGCGATCGGCGTGCCCGACCTTGGCGTGAACGGTGGTTCCGTCCGCATAGCGAACGTCCGCACCCTCCGCGCCCCCCAGCCCCGACAGCGCCGTCAGGATCCTGCCGTCCCCGCCGAGCACCGTCCCGATGGCGAGGGGCACGCCGTTCTTCTCGATGGCCACCACCCCGCGGCGCACGTGCTCGTAGATCTCCTGCGGGGAGACCGTCGCCGGCGCGGCCGCCGCTGCAGCAGGGCTCGCGGCCGCAGCAGGCGGAGGGGGCGCAAACTGGCCGGGCAAGGGCGGGAGAGGCGCGGGCGCCGGCGGCTGGGCCAGCGCAGGCAGAGCCGCCAGGGCGAGGACGAGCGAGGCCGAGACGAGGACGGAGCGCTTCACGAGCCTGAGCATAGCTCCAAGAGGGTGCAAAGGCCGATCCGCGCCCACCGACGGGCGCAACTTTGGGGCGAGCGTGTGGTAAAAGCACCCCCGCAATGAGCGATCTCCACGCTGCCCCGCTCGACGACGAGCCCCGGACGCCCATGTGGCTGCCCGCGCTCGGCGCCGCGCTCTTCGTCGGCGTCGGTCTCTGGTGGGCGGTCACGCCTGCCGCGCCTGCCATCGCGGCCGACCAGGAGCCCAGCGCCTCGGCCAGCGCCGCCGCACCTCCCCCGACGGCGGCGGCTCAGGCGCCGACGGTGCACCCGCACCCCGTTCCCAACGCCATCCCCATCCCGAGCGCACTGGCCAGCGCCATGCCCAGCGGACGCCCCGCCATGGGCGCAGCTCCGCCCGCCCAGGGGTCCGAGGAGCGGATGCGCAGGCTCCGCGACCGGTTCAACCAGCAGAACGCCGGCGGGCACCCGTAAGAGGGCCCGGTGAAGGTCGGCGTCGTCGGGGCGTCCGGATACTCGGGCGCCGTCGCGGTGCGGCTCGTCGAGTCGCACCCGCGGCTCGAGCTCGCGTTCGCGACCAGCGACAAGCTCGCGGGCGAGAGCGTCGCGGCCCAGCTGGGGCTGCCCGCGCGCCTGCACGCGCGCTTCATCCCCAGCGCGGCCGCCCTCGATCACGCCGGCCCGTGCGACGCCGTGCTGCTCGCCACGGCCGCCGACGTCTCGCTGCGCCTCGCCCCCGCCTTCGCCGAGCGCGGCCGCCAGGTCGTCGATCTCTCCGGCGCCTTCCGCCTCGAGGGCTCCCAGTACCCGCGCTGGTACGGCTTCGAGCACGACGCGCCCGCGTGGCTCGGCCGCGCGCACTACGGCCTGCCCGAGCTCTTCGGTGCGCCGCCCGCGGGCTCCCTCGTGGCCAACCCGGGGTGCTACCCGACGGCGGCCCTGCTCGCGCTCGGGCCGCTGCTGCGCGAGGGGCTGGTCGAGCCCACCGGCATCATCGTCGACGCCAAGAGCGGCGTGACCGGCGCGGGGCGGCAGAGCGGCGACGCCTACTCCTTCGTGAACGTCGAGGGCGATCTCCGCGCGTACCGCGTGCTCGCGCACCAGCACACGCCGGAGATCGAGCGCGCCCTCTCGCGCTTCGCCCCGTCGACCCGGGTCACCTTCACCGCGCACCTGCTCCCCGTCGCGCGGGGCCTGCTGGCCACCTGCTACGCCCGCCCCAGGCCGGGCGCGACCGCCGGGCGCGTCGCCGAGTGCCTGCGCGCGGCCTACGCGGAGGCCGCGTTCGTGCGCGTCGGCCCTCCCGAGGACGTGCGCATCTCGCGCGTGGTGGGGACGAACCTGGCCTGGGTCGGCGCGAGCGCCGACGCCGACGTGGTGATCGCCGTGGGGGCGATCGACAATCTCTTGAAGGGCGCGGCGGGTCAGGCCGTGCAGAACCTCAACCTGATGAACGGCTGGGACGAGACCCTCGGGCTCGAGCACCTGCAGCGCGTGTCGCCATGATGGAGTGTGCAGCGTGAAGACGCCGCGAGGGTTCTCGTATTCGGGCATCAACTGCGGCATCAAGGCCGCGCGCAAGGACCTGGCGCTGGTCTACAGCGACACGCCCTGCGTCGCGGCCGGGTGCTTCACCGTCAACGCGGCCCGGGCGGCCCCGGTGAGGGACGCGGCGGCGCGCCTGCCGGCGACGGGCATCCACGCGGTGGTCGCCAACAGCGGCAACGCCAACGCCCTGGTCGGCCCGGACGGAGAGCGCGACGTGCGGGAGGTGTGCGCGGCGGTCGCGGCGGCCCTCGGGGTTCAGCCCGCGAGCGTGCTCGCCGCCTCCACCGGCGTCATCGGCGTGCGCCTGCCCGTGCAGAAGCTCGTCGCCGCCGCACCCCAGCTCGCCGCCGCGCGCGGGGGCGCCATCGAGCTCGCGGCGCAGGCGGTGATGACCACCGACACGCGCGTGAAGCTCGCCAGCCGTCCGCTGCAGGTGGGCGGCGTGGAAGGGACCATCGCCGCCTTCGCCAAGGGCAGCGGGATGATCGCGCCCGAGCTGGCGACCATGCTCGCCTTCATCACGACCGACCTCGCCGTCACGCCCGGAGCCCTGCAGAGCGCCCTCGCCCGCGCGATGAAGACCAGCTTCGACATGATCACCGTCGACAACGACATGAGCACCAACGACGCGGTGTTCGCGCTGGCCAACGGGGCCGCGGGCAACCCGGTGATCGCGGAGGGGACGCCCGACCACGCGGCGCTGGGCGAGGCGCTCGAGGGCATCTGCGTGGACCTCGCGCGGCAGATCGCCGAGGACGGCGAGGGCGCCACCAAGCTGGTCGAGGTGCGCGTCTCGGGCGCGCCCGAGGTGGCCATCGCGCGGGACCTCGCGCGGTCGGTGGCCGGCTCGAGCCTGGTCAAGTCGGCCATCTTCGGCGCGGATCCCAACTGGGGGCGCGTGCTCTCGGCCATCGGCGCGCGGGTGGGCTCGCAGCGCTGGGAGGTGGACCCCACCCGCGCCACGGTGCGCGTCCAGGGCGCGTGCGTGTACACGGCGGGGGCGCCGGCGGACTTCGACGCGCCCGCGCTCCGCGCGAAGATGCGCGAGCCGCACGTGCTGCTCGAGGTCGACCTGGTCGAGGGCGCCGCGCGCGCCGTCGCCTGGGGCTGCGACCTCTCCTACGACTACGTGAAGATCAACGCGGACTACACCAGCCTCACCTCCGCCTCGCCCGACGGCACCGTCACGCGCGACGACCGCCTCACCAACTACAGCCCGGGCTTCAAGCGCGCGCTGCTGGTCGAGGCGCTCAGCTACATCCGCAAGTTCACCAGCACGCGGGCGGTCGTGAAGTACGGCGGCGCGGCGATGGTGAAGGACTCGCTGAAGGCGAGCTTCGCCAACGACATCAACCTCCTGCGCAGCGCGGGCCTGCTGCCCATCGTGGTCCACGGCGGCGGGCCGGAGATCACGCACACGATGGAGGCGCTCGGCCACGGCAAGAGCGAGTTCGTCGACGGCGTGCGCATCACCGGCCGCGAGGACGTGAAGGTCGTGGAGATGGTGCTGACCGGCAAGATCAACACGGAGCTGGTCTCGCTCCTGAACCAGTCGAGCGCCCACGCGGTGGGCGTCTCGGGCAAGGACGCGGGGCTGCTCCGCGCGCGCAAGCTGGTGGGCGAGGGGGGGCGGGATCTGGGCATGGTGGGCGAGGTCACGCACGTCAACCATGAGCTGCTCGAGGTCCTGCTGGAGAAGAAGTACGTGCCGGTGGTCTCACCCATGGGCATGGGGGAGGACGGCGAGGGCTACAACATCAACGCCGACGCAGCGGCGGCCGAGATCGCCATCGCCCTGCACGCCGAGAAGCTCATCTACCTCACCGACGTCCCCGGCATCCTGGAGAACGGTGAGCTGGTGAGCGAGATGAGCGCCAGCGAGCTGCGGAGCAAGATCGACCGCGGCATCATCCACGGCGGCATGGTGGCCAAGGCCAGGAGCGTGCTGCGGGCCATCGAGGGCGGCGTGACGAGCGTGCACATCCTCGACGGCCGGACCCCGCACTCGGTCATCGCCGAGCTCTTCACCGACCGCGGCGTGGGGACGCTGGTGCGGAAGGACTGACGGGCGCTACTTGCGCTCGAGCGCGGCCTTCTCGCGGAGCCGGGTCACCTCGGGCGCGGCGTCCCCGGCGGGGTCCTTCGCGCGCGCCTGGTCGAGGAGCTCGAGGCACTCCCGGGCGTGACCCTCGTCGTACGCGATGGCAGCGCGGCGCCGTAGCCCGGTGGCGGCGACGACCTCGGGCGGCGGGCCGGGGGGAGCGGACGTCGAGGGCGGGGGGACTGGGGTCGTCTTCGCCTGCTCGCCCTGCTGCGCCACGTAGACGGCGGCGGCGGCACCGGCGGCGACGGCAGCGGCGGCGGCCGCGCCCCACATGACGCGCGAGCGTCCCTTCTTCTCGGGCGCCGGGGGCGCCTCCTGCGCGACGGCCTGGACGGACCCGGACGCAGCAGCACCGCCCTCCAGCGACGCCAGGAACGCCTCGGCCCGCGCCCGCTCGGCCGCGACGTCGAAGCCGGCGGCTGCCAGCTCCTTCTCCGCCTGGGCCACGCTCACGCTCGCGGCCTCCTCGATCAGGGCCTCGCCGACCTCGTCGACGAGCATCTGCCAGACGCGCTCTTCGGGGCTCACACCAGACAGCATGACCTACTCCTCGTCGCTCTTCACGTTAAGCAGCCTCTCCACGATGCGCCGCCGCCGCCTTGCCGCTGCGTAGAACTCGGTCACGTCCCGCCCGCTGTCCCTCGCCATGCCGGCCGGATCGGTGATGGCCCCTTTCTCGACGTAGCCCAGGAAGAGAAGGTTCACCTCGTCCTTCTCCTTCCGGAAGTGGGCTCGCAGCGTGGCGAGCTTGCCTCGCAGCTCCGCGAGCTCTTTCTCGCTGCGGGCGTCCTCCGCGCGCTCCTGCTCGAGCGCCACGGCCCGCGCCTCGACCGAGGGCGTGGTGGGTACCGGCTTCTCGGGGGTCACCCCGAGCTCGCGCAGGAAGCCCTCCTCGGCATGCCGCGCGGCCTCGGTCTCGCGCGCCTGGTGCGTGAACTCGCTCCACACCAGCCGGCACAGGCGCTTCACGAGCGGCACCTCGGCCGGGTCCCACCCCCAGCGGACGAGCCGGAGGTTCGTGCGCCCGACGAGGTCCTTCGCCGCCTCGCGTCCGCGCGCCAGCCGCTGCGCGAAGCGAAGCGCCACCAGGCTCGCCCCCACGAAGTCGTGCTCGCGCAGGAGCTTCCCGAGCCGCCGGTTCTCGGCGTCCGTCAGCGGCCGGCCCATCCGGTCGGTCCCGACGAAGCCGCCCGCGAGCGTGAAGGCATCCAAGAGTCGCATCCCCCCTCGATTCGAGACCGGAAAAACGAAAGGCCCGGAGGACGCCCGAACTGCGGCGTCCCCCGGGCCCTTCTACCAGTGCAGCGGCGATGCGTGGCTACTTCACGACAGGAGCAGCCGGTGCCGGCTGCGCCGACGGCGACGGCGCCGCCGGCGTCGCGGGCCCGGTGACGGGGGTCACGGTGACCCCGGTCACGTTGCCCTTCACGGCGAGCTTCGACTTCTTGCTCGTCGTGCCGCGCGCCTCGCGGGTGGCCTTCGCCTTCGCCGCGGCGGCCGCGAGCTCCGTGCCCGTGCGCGGCGCCGGTGCCTTGCGGGGCACCAGGCCGAACAGGGCCAGGGTGGTGGCGGCGTCGCCGTACATCGAGAGCAGGTTGCGCTTGAGGGCCAGGACGACCGGGCCCACCTTCGTCACCGTGGCCTTCGACGACGACACCGCCACCTTCGCGGCTGCCTGCGCCGCGTTCACGGCGTTGATCGCGTCGATCAGGCTCTGGAAGAGCTGAACGAGCGCCGCCGTCGTGTACACGGTGTTTCCGAGCGTGAACTGCCCGCTCGGAAACTGCTTCTGCAGGCCCGAGATGAACGCCTGCAGCTGGGTGAGGGTGGATGTTTTGGATTTGCCGGACGTGGTGCTGGGCATGTTGCTGGGCAAGACGATTTCTCCATCGACGAGAGGGCGCACATCGCCGGGATGGCGAGCCGCACAGGGCTTGGGGTCCGGTGCGGGTGTGCCTGAGGTCTCCCTCTACAAACACAGTCCCGGCCCTCTCCGGATTTGCCGCCGACCGGAGAAGAAATCGGCACCGAGCGGGCGCAAGGGCTCGAAAGGACTGGAAAAGAAAAATGTGTCTGCCGGTTCTCGTACCCCTCTTGCACCCAGTGGAAGCCGCAGGGGAGTACATGCGGCGGCTCGAGAAGCGCGTGACGGGTCGTTGGCAGGTCGTGCTCCGTGGCGTCGTGGTCCGGCGCGCGCGGGGGCAGCTGGTGCTCCGTGGCGTCGTGGTCCAGCGCGCGCGGGGGCGGTTCGTGCTCCGTGGCGTCGTGGTCTGGCGCGCGCGGGGGCAGCTGGTGCTCCGTGGCGTCGTGGTCCGGCGCGCGCGGGGGCGGTTCGTGCTCCGTGGCGTCGTGGTCCGGCGCGCGCGGGGGCGGTTC
>Ga0326727_10000234_pt1 | contig 238936 bp, 197 predicted proteins | sample MB2enrmetagenome_FD_207643 | JGI IMG/M metagenome (GOLD analysis project Ga0326727, IMG submission 207643) | Lab enriched peat soil microbial communities from McLean, Ithaca, NY, United States - MB29MY | ecosystem: Environmental > Terrestrial > Soil > Wetlands > Peat | place: USA: New York...
AAAAAACGGCAAGCTTGGAAAACGCGAAACCATGCGTTTCCCACTTTCCCACAGCTCCGGCGACTGCTGCGGGTGTTGAAATTGAGAAACTTTGTCGTACTATCTCGTGAACGGAAACAGGGGGCAGGTCAGCCTCAACGAACAAAAGCAATCACTGAGCCTCAAATCTCTCACGTTTGGGGAACTAATCAACCACTACCTGAATCACGAACTCCCGCGCTTGTCGAAATCCGCCCGCAAGGGAAACCAATCGTACATCAAGAACTGGATCGAGCCCGCGTGGCACGGTCATGTTGCCGACAACATGAAAACCATGCAAATTCAGGATTGGCTGGACAAGATCGAGCGCCCGGACGGAACCAAGCTGAAGATCAAGAACATTCTGTCCGCGATCTTCTCGCACGGGGTCCGATGGGAATTTGTGGAACGCAATCCCGTCTGCGGTCAAGGCGGCACGCCTGGCCACCGCGGTGCCTCAACTGGCGTGCGTCAGAGCAACAGAATCTCCATCACTCGCGTGATTCTGCCGCCCGATGTCGTGCGTCAAACTCTCGAACAGTTGCCCCTGCGCGAAGCAACGATGGTGCTCACCGATGCCGTCACGGCGTTGAGGGCCTCAGAGTTAGTTGCGTTGAAGTGGAGGAACGTCGGTTGGGACACAGGCATCCTTCGATCCGAATTTGCTTTCGTGGAAGGCGAATTGAAGGATACCAAGAGCAGAAACAACGCTCTGCCCCTAGCTCGACCCGTTCTGAATGTGCTTCGTCTCTGGCGCGAGCACACGCCTTATCGGTCGGACGAAGACTGGATCTTTGCCAGTCCGCACTACCATGGCAAGACCCCGCATACGTATCAAATCCTTTTCCGACGTCACATTCGCCCTGTAATAGAGCGAGTCTCAACCCTCAAGAGCAGCAAGCAAGCGCCGATTGGGTGGCACACGCTGCGCCGATCACTAGCTACATTGCTGATCTCGAACGGCGAGAATGTGAAGGTCGCACAATCGCAATTTCGTCACACCACCCCCAAGATAACCTTGGAACTCTACGCACAAGCGGTTTCCGCCGACCAGCAAAAAGCGCACAGGAAGGCCGTTCAGATGGTGCTGCCGGCGAAATTTCCCGAGAAATTGAAAGCGCGAAGCGCTGCCCCAACAGCGTAGAAACCGTTCTGGGTGTCCGAGGGTGCCCGAAATCAACCCTGCCGAAATCCCCTAAGTACCTTGAAATCTTGGTGAGCGCGGCAGGAATCGAACCTGCGACCCACGCCTTAAAAGGGCGTTGCTCTACCAACTGAGCTACGCGCCCCACCGATTTCAATCTAACACATTTTCTGCGCGCATTTGGCCGGCATGCGTTTCTCGGAAGCCATTGCGCTGGAGATGGCATCGCATCCTCGCTCGACTCAACGCGGTCTCCATCCTGCGCCCCCCCTGTGCCGTGACGTCGCCAGCGCAAAAGCGATACACTCTGCTTTCATGCCGCCATCCCGTTTTTTCTGGGCAACACTTGCGTTCGCACTTTTCGCGATTCTGTCGCCGGCGCTTAGCCACGCGGCAAAGAAAAAGCAATTGCCCACCGTGCGCTGGACCTCTGGAGCGCCCGGTTGCACATTCGAACGCACCGATGACGGACACTACCGCTGGACGATGACCGGGAGTGACCTGAGCGTAGCGCTCGTCGTGGATTCGCAGGAACTTACGAAGAGCCGCCGCCGCTTCTATCGCCTGCTCGGCGTGTATGTGAGTGTGACATACACTGGTCAGGGCAAATTTGAGTTTCCGGCGGATTTGCGGATCGACTTCGTTCGTCATCACGACGTTCATGAGGGCTTTGAGGATCCCACGGAACTCTCCAATAAATTGCAGAACGACATCGATACGAAGGTCTTCGAAACCGAGCGCCAGATCAAGAAGAATCCCAAAACCACTGAAGAGAAAACGGCTCTCTTGCGCGAATACGAAAAGGTAGCTGCCGAGTTCATAGAGTTTCTAAGCACGCAAAGCCTCGATCCCAACACGGTGATGCTGAGCCCGGGCAATCCCGAAGCCCACGGCTGGGTCTTCTTCGCCACCAGCAACAAGTGGATCGGCCCATGGAAGGACCGGGAGGATTTTATTCTCAACGTCTGGATGAAAGACAAAGTCTGGCAATTTCCCTTCTCGCTGCCACCGGCGGCAGGCGACCTGATCCTGCGGAAGCCGCCCGAGTAAGCGGGGCGCAAGCGCGCCAGAAAATTGTGTTAAAGTTTCGTGCTCATGGAGATCGATCCGAAAGCAGCGCCAGCCGCCAAGCAGCCCACAGTGGTGTTCTACTGCCCGGTCTGTGCCGTGGAAGTCGGCGATCCGCTGACCTGTGGCGATTGCTCTTCCGTCATCTGCCGCCGCTGCGGAACGCCACTGGAATCTTCGGATGAACTGGCCATGGGATGAAGCTAGTCGTTCGCTATTCGCTGTTCGCTTTTCGCTATTGGTCGTTGCAACCCAATGGCATGCGCCTTCTGCGAGCGGCCAAGAATAGCCAACGGCGGATCGCGAACGACCGACGACTGACGACTTGATCTGCGGATGAAGAACTGACCGACTATTGAATGAACACCGAAGCCGACACATCCAGTCAAAAGCCGAGTCTCGTCCGCGGGCTGAGTTTGCTCGACTCCGTGCTGTTGCTGGTGAGCGGCATCATCGGCTCTTCTATTTTTCTTACCGCCAAAGATATTGCCGGACCTTTGCCGAATCCGACATTGTTTTTCCTGGTGTGGGTCCTCGGTGGAGTGATTTCGCTGTGCGCCTGCGTCGCTTTCGCCGAACTTGGCTCCACGTTTCCCGACTCCGGCGGACAGTACATCTACCTTCGCGAAGCTTACGGCGACCTGATTGCGTTTCTCTACGGCTGGATGTTGTTCGCCGTCGCGAATGGCGGCACCATCGCCGCACTTTCCGTGGCTTCCGCTCGCTACATGGGAAATATCATTCCGGCGATTTCGCAGGAGCACGTGATTTTCTCGCTGGCGGGCATGCCCTTCACACGCGCGCACGCCGCCGGGTTGCTGCTGATCGCCATCCTCACTTACGTCAATGTTGTCGGACTGCGATGGGGCGCACTCCTCCAGAACGTCTCGACGTGGACGAAGTTCACCGCCATGGCCGTCTTCGTTGTCCTCGGATTCGCCATCGGCAAGGGGCATTGGTCGAACTTCAGCGCGCAGGCGCCGGGCGGCATAAGTATGGGGCTGGGCCCAGCGCAATTGATCTCCGCTCTCGGCGTCGGCTTGATCGCCGTCTTCTGGGCCTACGACGGCTGGGTCTACATCACGTGGGTCGCCGGAGAAGTCAAGAACCCCCGGCGCAATGTACCGCTCGCCATGGTTTTAGGCGTGCTCGCGGTCGGCGCAATCTATCTCGCAATGAACATGACGTACGTTTACGCGCTGCCGCTGAATGAGGTCGCAAAGTACGAAACCATCGCCCACGCCGCTGCGGCCAAACTTTTCTCGCCCGCGGCCGCAGTCTGGCTGTCGGCAATGATCGCAATTTCCTGTTTCAGCGCGGCGGCGACTTGCACCCTATCGGGCGCGCGCGTCTACCTCGCCATGGCGCAGGACGGCGTCTTCTTCCGCCGCATGGCCGTCATTCATCCCAAATGGCGCACTCCCGCCTTCAGCCTCATCGGACAAGGCATCTGGGCCGCGGTGCTCATCATGAGCGGACGCTACGACCAGCTTTACACCTACGTCATCTTTGGCATGGTGCTCTCGTACACGCTGACTGTCATCGGCCTGTTCGTCTTGCGCTGGAAAAAACCCGATGTTCCCCGCCCCTATCGCTGCACCGGATACCCGTGGCTGCCCGCGATCTACGTTCTGGTCGGCGTCGCCTGGACGCTCAACACAATTATCCAGCGGCCAACCGAAGCCTTCTGGGGCGCAACCATTGTACTGATCGGAGTGCCCGGATATTGGTACTGGAAGCGCAAGAGTCGCGCTGAGGCCGTCGACTGAAATTCATCCTGCCCATCCGTGCCTCGGTGCTAAGAACTAGGCCGGCGTCGCCGTCTTCCGCTTCGGATTAACGACACCACCGTGGCCTCACCGGTGGCTCCGGCGCCAACGCCACACGCGAGATTGCGAAGGCGCTAAAGAGGTAAGATCGGAAGAGGCTAGGTAGCCCGAAGCCGGAGGTTCAGTCGGCGACGAGGAGATCTCAATGGAAAAGGATCGAGCACTAGCAAAGTTGAAGACTGGGCTTTGGGTCTGCTGGCTATCGCTAGTTATCCTTCCCTTGGGAGTTTTTCTGGGAGCAGTGGGAATCTGTGCTGGGCCTAGTAGCAAGAATGCAGCAGTTGTGATGTTGGCTGTCGGCGCTTGCGGGATGATCGCGGCGATGTACGGTGGGTTCAACGTACTGCGCGGGATTCAGCTGGGGCCTTGGCCACTTCGGATATTTAGCCTTCTTTCGCTTTGCTCTGCCGCTTTAGTTGGACTTGTGGGCTGGCTTTATGCGTTTGAAGCCAGGGATTACTTAGACTACGTTCTGCGCAGTGGACGCTAGCCTCTGTTGCCATAAACTGTGTCACTGCTAATAACGAATGCACACCTCCGCCATCCTTCTCGTCTCCTGCCCCGACCGCAAAGGGATTGTGGCCACGGTTGCCGACTTCGTCTATCGCCACAACGGCAACATCCTCTGCGCCGATGAGCACGGGGACGAGGAATCGAATCTCTTCCTTTTGCGGGTCGAGTTCGACGCGGCAGAGTTTGATTTTGACCTTGTCCAGTTTTCCGAGCGCTTTGCTCCCATCGCCCGCGACTTCCAGATGGACTGGCGACTCGCCCAATCGACCGACCGGCCGCGTATCGCCATCTTCGTCTCGAGGTATGACCATTGCTTGCAAGATCTGCTCTACCGCCAGCAGAGCGGCGAACTCCGCTGCGAAATTCCGCTGATCGTGTCCAACCACCCTGATAGCCAGCGTATCGCCGACTTCTACGGCGTCCCCTATTTCGTCGTGCCGGTCACGAAAGAAAACAAGCAGGAAGCGGAACAGAAGCAGATCGCGCTCGTCCGCGAACACAAATGCAGTCTCGTCGTCCTCGCGCGCTACATGCAGGTGCTCTCGGACGAGTTCATCGCAGCCCTGGGATCCGAAAACCTCATCAATATTCACCACTCTTTCCTGCCCGCGTTCGTCGGCTCCAAGCCCTACCACCAGGCGTTTCAAAGCGGCGTCAAGCTGATCGGCGCCACCGCTCACTACGTTACTCAAGTACTCGACGATGGCCCCATCATCGAACAGGATGTCGTCCGCATCTACCACCGCGACACCATCGACGATCTGATTCAGAAGGGCCGCGACATTGAAAAGATCGTGCTGTCGCGGGCCGTCCGCTGGCACGTGGAAAACCGCATTCTGCTGTACGGGAACAAGACCGTGGTCTTCCAGTAGCCCCACAGGCACGTGATTCCCGTAGAGACGGGGCGAACCCTGTCTCTACACGCGGGTAGTAGTGCAATCACTTCCGTAACCAGGTAACCAATTGCGCTGCGGTTCCCTTTCAGTTTTACTAAAGGGAGGCATATATGTGACGTTACTGCGCGATCTCGAAGGAGCGGACTTTGGTTGAGGATCCCAAATGGGAACTCGCATTGCTGGCCACCGTGCAGAGCTTTTACCAGCGGCTGCTTAGTGACCAACTCGGCGGAGAGATGCCCGCGCCAGCCGAGCTCGCCCCCGACGTCATCAGCCGCACCGAAGATGTGCGCTTCACCCTCGATCAAATGCATCTTTGGATCCAGCTCCTCGACATGGCGATCACTCCCGCCATGCTGCGACTGGGCGTATCTGACCTTGATCCCGAGGTTGCCGAAGCGCTGCTGCGCTACTTCGCGCGCCATCGTGACGACTCCGGCGCCAATCGTGACAAAACCGATCTGGTCGCGACCTTCCTGTTTCGCCATCCCCGGGTGCCTGGCCAGTGGGAGCAGCGCGGCTATGGCCTCGATGGATCGATTCCTCTGTCCCCGTTTGAAATTGCGCTGCTGGAAATCCTGTCCGAGTCCGACGTTCCCGTGCTTTCCGACGCCGACGTGCAACTGCTGCGCGAATTCGGGCCTTTGCTCGACCAGGCGAATCGCTTCCAGGACTTCAGCGCGCTCATGGACTCCGGCATCATCCAGCGTGTTCGTGAGTTGAAAACGTCGCTCGGCGAATCGATTTATCATCCGGGAGTGCTGGCCACGCTCGCGCCTTACAATGCCGCATTCGGCGATCGTTTCCAAACGTTGTTCGCCGCCGCCGCGCAAGAGATCAAGGATTTCGCCAAACGCCTTGAAGAACTCGGCGGCAGCATCCTCAGTACAGTCGACGGCGTCGAAGTCACCGTCGAGCATGTCGCGGCCATGAACCAGGAAGCCTTGATGAAAGTCGACTACAGCACGGCCCTGGAAAAATTCCGCCGCGTCTCCCGGCTGAAAAGAGAACTGGAGCGCAGGCCGCCGATCCGGCGCGCCCACGCAGACCCCACGCCTTCCGGTCATACTGTAGGCGCTGGCAGCGCGGCGGCCGCTCCGGCGCTCGCTCCCAAGTATCTGCCCGCCGCCATCACACCGCAGGCACTCTCGGTCGAAGAAGCCAAGTTGCGGAGAGTGGAAGAATCGATCCGCGTCTTTGTGCGCGTTGCCGATCCCAAGTTCCGCCAGATCGTGCCCATGCGCTATTTCAACCTGATGCTCAGTCCCGCCGAGATTGAGGCCTACACCGCAGACTATCTCGAACAAGTGGGCCCGCGTGCGGACGCTGCCAGAATGCTGCTCCGCATCGTCGCTGTAACCGCCCGGATGTCGACCGAGATGGAGGAACTCAAGCGCTCACAGAATTCCCGCTCCGTCTGGAAGCTGCACGCCGATTCTTTGGTAATCCTGATCGACCTTGCCAAGCGCCTCGCTGAAGCCGTAGACCGGCTCGCTTTGACCATCGGCCAGCAGCCGGAGATGCAGGCAAGCAGTGAGCCTGTCCGCAGTTCGCTGGAAAAGTTGCGCGAGCGCACCGCCGAGGCTGCAAAGCTCATCGCCGCGGCGTAGCACTGCCGATCGACGGCTGCTCTAGGGAACAGGTGAGATTAGCATCGTCGTTCATGAAGCAGCTACTTTCCAGTTTTGTCGAACTTCGCAGCCGCCTCGGGTCCAGCCTTCTCTAACACGGATGTTTGTCCTGCCAGATCGTCATCTGGGTGCGCCATTGTGAGCGTCTGACCGTCAGCAGACAACGACCAGTGGTCGCGGAGACGGACTTCGCGATCCGCCACTTTCATGGCCGATTCAATGACAAGCACAGATCCCTCCCAATGGCCGCGGGTACGCACAGGTGTACCGCGAAGCGAATTGACGGCTTCTTTGCCTGCCATGTCATAGGTAAAGACGATGCGCTCCTCCGCGGCATTCTCGTGCCTTACAAGCATGTCCTGAACGAGATTGGCACCCTGGTGCTCGATCTTGACCAACATCCACTGTGGCTTGCTGCCGAGTATAGTGCTTTTCCCCAGGTTCATTTGCCAGATTCCGCTAAAATCCGGCGCCACTTGATCACTGCCAAGCATTGTGAGCATCATCATGGTAAGACCATATACGATCGTCATAGTTGCCATACCGCTTACGACATTTGAAACGGCAAAACAAAACGAGGCACGAGCAATTCGCTCGCACCTCATTTTTCTCTCGTCCGATGGCGCTGAAACTCAGCGCCTAGTGAATATCGAACTGCTCCTGGTGCAACGCCGGGTCCGACTTCACGATGATCGTTTTCTTCGTGAGCTCTTCCATCTCATTCAGCAGCCGCGCGTTGTCCGCCTTCAGGGCTTTCGCAACCTCCGGGTTCACTCGCAACATCACGTCGCTGTGCTCCAAATGCTTCGAGATCTTGCGCATCTCGACATACACCTCATTGCAGATGGTATTCACGGATTTCACAAAGCCGGTGGCCTGGCAATAAGGACAGGGCGATCCAATCGTGCGTTCGAGCGACTGCTTCACCCGTTTGCGGGTGATCGCCACCAGACCGAAATCGTTGAACTGCAGCACCTTTGACGGCGCCCGATCAAGGCGCAACGCCTCTTCCAGCGCCTGCATCACTTTCTGCCGGTTGCGCCGCTCGTCCATGTCGATGAAGTCGATGATGATGATGCCGCCCAGATCGCGCAGCCGCACCTGCCGCACGATTTCTTTGATCGCATCCACATTCGTCTTCACGATCGTATCTTCCAGGCGCGCCGTCTTGCCGACGTACTTGCCGGTGTTCACGTCGATCGCGACCAGCGCCTCGGTCTGATTGATCACGATGTAGCCACCGCTCTTCAGCCAGACTTTCGACTTCAGCGCCTTGTTGATTTCCTCGTTCAGTCCGAACTGATCGTAGAGCGGCGTCTCCTTCGTGTAGAGCTTGACGCGCTTGACCAGTCCGGGCTGGAAACGACTCGCAAATCGCACAATGCGCTCGTATTCCTGCTCGGTGTCGACCCAGATGACCGAAAACTCCGAGCTCACCTGATCGCGCAGCACCCGCTCGACCACGTTCAGGTCGTGATAGATCAGCGCCGGAGACTTGCTGCTATCGGAGCGCGACTTGATCTCGTTCCAAAGATTTTTCAGAAAGCGGATATCCGCTCGCAGTTCCTCGTCCGTGGCGCCGGCCGCCGCGGTTCGTACAATGAAGCCGCCGCCGCCGTTTTCGCGCTCGCTCTGGATGATCCGCTTCAGCCGCTGCCGCTCTTCTTCCGATGAGATCTTGCGCGACACGCCCGTGTGGTTCACCGTCGGCATGAAGACCAGGAATCGTCCCGGCAGCGCAATGTGACTGGTAATGCGCGCTCCCTTCTTCCCGATCGGCTCCTTCGCAATCTGGATCAGCACATCCTGCCCTTCTTTGAGCAGTTCGCTGATCTGCGGCACCACCGTGTTTTCGCGGCTGCGGAAGCGCCGTCCACCGCGCCGTCCGCGCCCTCGATCGAACCCGCGTTCCGGCCCGCGACGCTGCGTCCGCTGCAACAACCTCGCCTCGGGCGCGGGACCGCGAACTTCCGCGCTCGCATCCACGGCACCGTCGCCAATCGCCTCCGCCTCCAACAGCGCCTCAGCTTCCGCTTGTGCCTCTTCGAGTTCCAACTCCTCCGCTTCTCGCTCTTCGTCTTCCAGGACGGCTTCGGGAACTGCTTCGCCGTTCGCCGCCGGCTCGCCGCCCGCTGCCGGCCCTGGAGCGATCTCTCCAACCCCGGACCGCGTCAACTCTCCACCAGCCGCCCGCGTCTCTTCTTCCAGTTCCTCGAAACCGTCGTCGTCTCCAGGTTCCTCCCCGTAGGACGTAAGGTCGGTTTCCTCTTCCTCGATCTCCTGTTCCTCCACGTCGCCGTGTGCAACATCGTGAGTAACATCGTGCGCAACATCGTGTGCAACACCCGGCGCTGCCGCGAAGCCTGCTTCGTGCGGCGTATCGGACACAGTTGTTTCGGGCGCAGAGTGAGGTTCGGACAGTTCGGACAACACGGATCGCACTTCGTCCCGGATTTGCCAATCTTCCAGATCTGTTTCGGGCGCTGCGCTGGGAGCGGTCAGATGGACCTTGTCGTCCTCAACAACTTCCGCGTGCGGCACGTGCTCGTGCTGTTCGTGAAGTGGCTCGGCAACCTCCGCCGCGAAGATAGGCTCATCGTCGGGAAAGTTCGCAACGATGGAGGCCGACGCTGATGCTGATGCTGACGCTGACGCCGTCCGCTCCGCCGCGGCACTCTCCACCGGCAAGGCCGGTCCCTGACCCAGACCCTGTCGCTGGTACTTCGAGATCGATTCGCCAGGAAGCAGGATCGGTTGATACCCCGGGGGCGGTCCGTAATCGTAGTCGCGACCGGCACGAGCGGTGGAGGACACCGGCCGTTGGAATCGCGAGTCCGGCCCGCTGCGTCCGGGACGGTCGCCGCGGTTAAAGCGGTCGTTCCGCGGTTCACTCCTCGGTTCGTTCCTCGGTTCGCTGCCGGTCTCACTGCGCACTTCGCTGCGCATTTCGCTTCGAATTTCGCTGCGCTCCGGACGCTCGCCGTGTTCTGCACTCGGTCCACGCCCGATCTCTCCGCGACGTCCGCGACGACGACGACGCCCGCGAAAGTCGCGCGCAACGCCCATGCCCGCGGCGTTGCCCGGTGCTTCCGAAGAAGCCGCTTCCGGCTCTTCCCCCTCGTCCGCCATGCTTCCGCCGCCGGCAAACTGCCCGTCACCATTAGTCGCCGGCCCCCCCGCCTCCAAACCGGGCCGCGGACGCGCCTCAATCACCACCCGATTCGCCGGGATCGCTTCATCCAGGTCCTCGTCCTGCTGTTCCAGATCCATGAAATCGGAGACGTATAGAAACGCGTCGCGTTCCAACCCAATGTCCACAAAGGCCGACTGCATACCTGGCAGCACGCGCGTTACTCGGCCCTTATAAATCGAACCCGCTAAGGTGTATTCGTTTTCTCGTTCCAGGTAAATTTCCGCTAGCTGATCGTCTTCCGTAATCCCCACTTTGGTTTCGTGGGGGGTGGTCGATACAAACAATTCCTTGTTCATCGCTACTCCGGTTTCTTCACCGGACCAGAAGCGCAAGGCGGACCAAAGATCGATAGCGTTCAGCGCCGCTCCGGGTAGGAGCGGGCGCGGTCCCGGACTTCTTCCCGGGACCTACACTGCAGTGAATGATTCGTACTCGTCTGCACTGATCGCGTTAAGCCTTCCGTCAGGTCTGTGGCCACTCTCTCGCGTTCCGCTGAGGGGGCCGTTCCCCGCCTGACTGGCTTCAATCCTGTCCGGCTTCGACTTCTGCCGGCATTCTGCCCTCCTTTTTCGCGAGGGCCTTCGTAATCTTGTTTCGTACCTAATCTTGTTTCCTGGCGCCGTTCTCATTGTCGATAAGACCAGTTGACAAGGGCGCCCCAACTTCTGCCGGCCGTCTCAGTTCACGAAGCGGCGCATCCTGACGTTCATAACCATCCCCAGCGCCAAAAACATGAAAAGAACGGAAGACCCACCGTAACTCATGAGCGGCAGCGGTATTCCCGTGACTGGCATAAAGCCAACCACCATGCCGACGTTGACCAGAACGTGAAAGCTAAGCACAGCCACCACACCCATCACCAGAAATGCCCCAGCGCGGTCGGGCGCTGTTTGTGCATTCTGGGTCAACCGCATCAGCACTATAAAGTATAACAGCAGAAGCGCCAGAGCTCCTACAAACCCGTGTTCCTCGGCAAACGCGGCAAAAATGAAGTCGGTCTGCGGCACTGGCAGAAATGCCAGATGCGTCTGCGATCCCTGGCTGCTCCCCCAGATTCCCCCCGACCCAACCGCAATCAGCGATTGATTCACTTGATACCCGGAGCCCTGCCGATCCGCATCCGGGTTGATAAAACTCGCCAACCGTTCCTTCTGGTACGGCTTCAACACCTTCATCCACGCCACCGGAACCAGCAACCCCGCGATCATCAGCACGATCAGCGCCTGCTTCCATCGCAACCCGCCCAGAAACAAGCCCATGATCGCCACTGGGAGATAGGTCAGCGCCGTCCCCAGATCGGGTTGCGCCAACACCATCAGCATCGGAAAACCGACGATCGAGCCCGCCTTCAGAAAGTCGGACCACGACAGTTCCCGATCGGGCAAATCGGCAAAGTACTTCGCCACCGTCAGAATCAGGATAATCTTGACCCACTCCGATGGCTGAAAATGGCCGCCGCCTGGCATCTTGATCCAGCGCCGCGCGCCCAGATACTTCTGCCCGAATAGAATCACCGCAATCAGAGACGCCAGGGATGCGATGTACACCCAGTGGATTTGTTCAAGCATGGCTTGATAGTTGAACAGGCTGACCAGGAACATCGCGCCCAGACCGGCCAGAATCCAGTAGATTTGCTTGATGTGGGATCCGGCAAATTTCGTGTGCTCGGTCGCACTGTGAATCTGCAGCACGCCCAGCGCGCAGATTACCAGCACGAATCCCATCAGGACCCAGTCGAAATCTCGGAAGGAAACGTAGCGCGACATGAATTCAGTCGCCCACCCCAGAACTCATCGGCAAGAACCGATCACAACAACTCATTCGCAAGGAAACTACTGACAAGGATTCGTCGGGCACGACGGACTCACCGGGCTTTCATTACGCGTCCATATCCAGATCGCAGCCCCGCCCACGGCAGCCAATCCGCCGTAGACCACCGGCGTCGAACTCATGATACCTCCACCTGCCGCCGTCGCTGCTCCAGTTCCGCGCCGGCGCTTCTTCTTCTTTTTCTCCGTATCGGCCGTGTCATCGCGTGTGGTCTGTTGCCCCTGCGTCACGGTTGTCGTCCCCTTGTCGTCCTGCACCGTCACATCGCCCTTGTTGGCCGCGATTTGCACGCGCCCATCCACGTCGGTCACCTGAAACTCGGTCCACGAATTGGAAGCTGGTTTCACGGTCACATCGCCGGCGCGCGCCGCCAGTCCGCGCGAGGTCGTCACGCGCACCGAGCCATGCTCAAGCTCCACTGCCGGGCCGTCAAATTTCACCAGTGAATCCGCCAGCACCATGACGTTCGATCCGTTCGATTGAACGCTGGCCGTCGAATCCGGTCGCGTCTGCAACATATCTCCCGAGAACACGGCCGCCGACTTCGGCACCTCGCTCCCGTTCAGCCAAGCCGCGCCGTTCGTGTACAACATGGCCGACGCCGTCTCTCCTGCCAGCATCATTTGCGCCGGAAACAGGACCGCCAGCAAACAGCACACAGCTGACCGAAACGCTGACTGTGACATGGGTTCGGACCACTCCCGGATTTATGGATTTTTCTTATCGTAAGCCGTAAACGGTTACAGGTCAATTCGTTTGTTCGCTTCCGTGCACTCCTGAGTTACTATCGTTTCGCGGGCTGCCGGCACCACGTTCCAACTCCGCTCGCGCCGAACTAGCCCGTGCGTTTTCCACGACCGGCTTTCCCAGGAGCATCTCGCCATTCACCCCTTCGACTTTCACATCCATCCAGCGGTTCGCCTCATGATGCCCGGAAATTCTCACCTTCAGGTAATTCTCCGTCAGCGCCTCGGCGAAATCCGCGCCGCCCGATTGCAGCGTGATCGCCTCGACCACCGTCCCAACGAGCGACCGCATAAACGCCGCCTTCTTCCCGAATGCGATCTCGCGCAGCACGCGGTTTCTTTCCCGAGCCACAGCCACCGGAACCTGCCCAGGCTGCTCCGCCGCCCGCGTTCCCGGACGGGCCGAATAGGTGAACACGTGCAGATAAGTAAACGGCAGCTCTTCGATCATGCGCCGCGTTTCGTCGAACTCCGCCTTCGTCTCGCCCGGAAACCCCACCATCACATCGGCGCCGATCGCCGCAGTGGGCATGGCCGCTCGAATCTTCAGAATCTTTTCCCGGTAATGCCACGGCCTGTACTTGCGATGCATGCGCCGCAGCACCGCATCGCTCCCCGACTGCATCGGCACGTGCGCGTGCTTGGCGATTCGCGAGGACGCCGCCACCAACCCGATCAGCTCATCGCTCCAATCCATGGGCTCGACCGAGCTGATGCGCAACTTCTCAAGAGGCGTCCGATCGAGAATGGCGCGAATGAGGGTGACGAGTCGTTGGTCGTTGGTCGTTCGTCGTTCGGGGTTCGGTTCGGACGGCTCGCTTTTGGAAATCGCGGATATCGAAGGGTATTGCTCGCCAACGACTAACGACCAACGACTAACGACTTCCTGCCCGCCAACGCCTAACGACTGACGACTAACGACCTCCTCCAAATCCCTTCCCCACCGGCCCAAATTAATCCCGGAAATCACCACCTCGCGATAGCCCGCCTCCACAAGCGTCTGCACTTCCGCGACGACGCGCTCCATCCGCAGCGAGCGGCTCTGTCCCCGCACATACGGAATCACGCAGAACGAGCAGCGGTTGTCGCATCCATCCTGCACCTTCAGGTTGGGACGCGTCCGCTGGTTGGCCGCTTCAAATACCGGGGCTGCCAGCAGCTCGGTATGCGCAAAAATATCGTCCACAATCACATTGCCCGCTTGCTCCCCGGAAAGTTGATCTTCAGAAAGTTGCCCAAGAACCGGGCGGGCCATTCTTTTGCGTTCTTTGCGAAAGAGTGGGATTCGCTCTTGCTCTCCTGAAAGCTGTGCTAGTGAAACAAACCCCGCCGAGAAAGAAGTCGCAATCTCCGCCGCTCGGTGCTTATGCGAATTGCCCACGACCCAAGTCACACCAGGCAGCGCAGCCAACTCTTCGGGAGCCCGCTGCGCGTAGCAGCCGGTCACCAGAATGCGGCAATTCGGATTCACCCGCTGCAGTCGCCGTATCGATGCGCGCGCATCTTTATCCGCTCCGTCGGTTACCGTGCAGGTATTCAGCACAACAATTTCGGCGTCGCGAGCAGCCCCGGCGCGCTCCAGTCCGCGCTCCAGAAATTGCTGCTCCAGTGCCGCCCCGTCCGCTTGCGCAGCGCGGCAGCCAAAATTCTCTATGTAGAAGCGAGCCACACTCCTATACTAAACGAGTGCATGCTGCGGCTGAAGCTCGGTGATTCGACATATCGAAGACCGCCGCCAGCGGATGCCACCGTGCACTGCATCTCCAACTCCCACGTAAGAGGTGCACATGAAACGCCGCATTCTTATTGTCGACGACGATCTCGCCGTCCTGCTGACCCTTAGAGCGGTTCTCGAACTCCACGGATTTGAAGTCGACACCGCCGGCAGTTCCGCCGAGGCCTTTGCCCGCATGAAGTCCAGCGTTTACCAGATGGTGATCAGCGACTTGCACATGGAAACCGAAGAGGCCGGCCTGGACGTCATCCGCACCGCGCGCCGCCAGGCTTACGATCCGGCGACCGCTCTGCTCACCGCCTATCCGCCATCCGGCGAACAGCAGGACGGACAACATCGGGACGGGCAAGATTGGACCGGAGAGAACTCTGACTCGTTGCTCATCAAACCGCTCGGTACCGGCGATCTACTGCGTCAACTGGAAGCCCTGCTCATCCACCACGCCGATCATCAACTCCGCCGGCGCAACCCCACTTCTAAGGCGCAAGAAGCCAAGCGACAAGCAGGATGAGCATCCCGCTGGCCCCGCTTCCCTGCAACGTTCAGAGGATTATCAGGCGCTCGCCACTTGTCGCCCCTGCTGAAAACACTCGCGGCACAGCACCGGCCGTCCTTGCGTCGGCCGGAACGGCACCGTGGTCTCCTTGCCGCACTGCGAACAGTTGGTCCGGGTTTCCGTCTTCGCGTACGATTGCCCGCGCGTCGGCCCGCGCGCCGTGGCTCCAACGACTGCTCCTCGCTTGCCTTTGCAGTCCTTGCAGCGTTTGGGTTCGTTCTTGAACTGCTTGTCGTGGAAGAACAGCTGTTCACCCGCTGTGAACACGAATTCCGTGCCACAATCGATGCACTTCAAAACCTTGTCCTGGTATTCCATTGAAGAGGCGCTCCCATTTTCCGCGTCCCTGCTCTGCACGGGAGACCCGAATAGGGAAGGATCCGGTTCACAACGTGAGCAGGAGATTACATCCCCCTCGTACTGCCCCATGGACTCGGCCCGCCATGCGGTGTGCACCGCATGGTTACTGCCTTACTGATCCCTAGAGACGCGGCTTGCCGCATCTCCAACTTTCAAAGGCATACAGTTTAGCCTGTCTTGCAATCTTAGAGGAACCAAACCGATCTTGTTACATTTTCCGAACAAGAGGACATCATCGGCATAGTCGTATCTATGGGGAACGGACCGTCCGCGTCAGCGAACGGCCCGTTTTCCCATATTTCCTTAGTCCTGTTCCTTGCGTGCTTTCTTGCGGCTGCGCTTGCGAGCCAGCGCTTCTTTTACTCGCTTCCTCTCGCCGGGCTTCAGGTAAAACGAGTGACGCTTCACTTCCTTGATGATGTCCTCGGTCTGCACCTTCCGCTTAAATCGCCGCAGCGCGTTTTCTAGGGATTCACCCTCTTGAAGTCGAACTTCCGCCAACGGACTACACCCCCCCACTCGTCCTAAGTGGACTTGTTAGTTATGGCAAGCATTGCACCCCTAAGTCAAGCGGAATGTGCAGAAATCTTCACTCCGCCTCAAAAATTCAATCGCATCGACAATTGCATTTGTCGCGGAGCAAATGCCCTCATTGGCTGCATAAGACTTGCAGGTTGCTGATAATAAGCCGGATAAGGGGCTCCTCCTGACACAGGATATTGCGTGTACTTTATGAACTGTCCCGCCAAATTATAGTAGCCGTTGTCACTCACGTCGTAGCTCTTATTGTCGCGATTCAACAGATTGAACGACTCCGCGGTCAACTCCAGATGATACCGTCCGCCCAGGTCCATCTTCCTTCCGAGCCTCATGTCCATGGTCGCGTAGTCCGGACCAATAAATGAATTGCGCCCATACCCCGACAAACGGTCGTTGCCCGTGTTCCCGTCCTGATTCGGATCGCCCTCCACCGTCGCGTTTGCCGGGCGCCCGCTGCCATACGTCATAATCCCAGAGATTCTCCAGTGATCGAACATCGCCGCCAGAACTTTCTGTCCCCCCGCAAACGGATTTGGTTCCTCGATCGCCGAAATCGACAGCCGCTGCCGCTGGTCCGTCACACTCGACGCCTTTTCAAGTTTTGGGGCAAACGGATTCTGCACCGTGGACTGTGTTGTCGTCAGCGCATCCTGCCCATTGTCGATCGCGTGCGCCCACGTATAGGCCAGCCGGAAATCCATGCCCTTCGACATTCGCTTGCGCAACGACACTGTCATGCCGTTGTAATAGCTCGCGCCCACGCTCTGATACTGGTTGACGGCCCCCAGTTTCGGGATCGGGCGCACCAATGGGTTGATACAGGGCGGATACGGACAACTGATGCTGCCACTCGTCTGCCACGTTGCAAACGACCACACGTTATAAAACTGATTTTGAAAAGTATAGCCAGTCGGGTCGTAGATCGGATAACTGTAATAAGTAGGCGGCGGCAAGTTTACGTCTGCCGCCCGGATCATATCCACTCCGTGAACATACAAATAAGACACGGTCCCCATGACGTTGCCGCCCAGTTCGCGCTCCAGGCTCAGACTTGCCTGCTGCACCCGTGGCGTCTTAAAGTCCGGGGCAAATGCCGACACCTCGCTGGTGGCATACTGCTGCAACGAAGCAGGCAGCGTGCATGAGACCGGACCCCGCGGACAGCTAAACGCCGCATTCGGATAAGTAGGAAACACCTGGTGCTGGTAGTAATCCGCATTGTCCAGGGAAAGAAAGTTATCGGTCAGTCCATTGCTATTCATCACCGCCGACTGATAAATCCCCGGGATACGGGTATAGAAAATTCCAAATCCCGCCCGCACCATCACCGGCCGGTCGTTGCCGAACGCATACCCAATTCCCACCCGCGGCGCGAAGTTCGTCCCGAGCAAGGGCATCTTCCCCGCCTGGGGCCACAGCGGATTACTCACCATCCCCTTTTTTGAAAACGTCTGCAAGTCGTAGCGCACACCCATGCTCAAGCTGAGATGCGGCGTCAACCGCGCCGTGTCCTGCACGAACGCCGCGTAGTCGTTGCTGTCTGGATGCGACACCGGATTCCCGAAATTCTGCTCGTAATATCGCGCCAGGTTGGCGGGCGGTCCAGTCCAGCTGCCAGCATCCCAATTCCAGCTCGGCATTATTGTGTGCGCATACGCACGCAGCGGCGTCAACTTCAGGCTGCCCCCACTCGCAGGCTCCGGTTCAAACGTAAGCGGATCCACATGAATGCTGACAAAAACATACTTCCCCCCGAACATCGACGGAAAGTAGTTGTAGTCCCAGGTCCGCATCCCGTCGGCCCCAAACTTCCACTCGTTGCGCCCGCGGCTCAGACTCAAAGTCTCCGCCAGGTGCAGCCGGTGTTCCCGCGTCTGCCGCGGCAATGTCGACGATTGCCCAAGATCCTCCATCCACCCGTAGATGTCTCCCTGCGTTCCGGTCGTATTCGGAAACAGCTTTTCCAGGTCGCGCGAAAACTGCGCCCGCAGATGGCTCGTCAGCCGCGGCGTAATGCCACTCGACAAACTGAGCGACGCGGTTTCCGTCGCCACGTCCTCTTCCCCATTCGCGCTCAGCGCATCATTTGTAATCGGACTCCCCGAATCAAAAGTGACGTTGTTCGTCCCATAAGACCGCGCCGCGCCCACCCGCAACGAAAGATACTGATGCGGCGTCAGCACATGGTCCAGCCTCAGCGATCCCGTTTCCCCCAGCAACTGCGCACGTTTCGTCCCCCCGTTCTGCGAAAGCTGCGTTGCCGCCGGCAACACGGTGGGCGCAACACAGGGCGGCCCACCTGCACTGGGAGGAGGGCAGCCAGGCACAATGGCCTGATCGCACGCCGACCCACCTATAGCGGGATCGCAGACCTCGTAGTCCAAAATGCTCGGGTAAGTTCCCTGTTGCGGCACCACCGTTGTGGAACCGTTCATGAACTCCACCACCGCAGGCACATTAAAGATGTGCTGATCGTAACTCGCAAACAAGAACGTCTTGCCGCGCTGGATGGGCCCTCCCATCGTCGCTCCAAACTGATGCTGCTCATTGTGGGGATCGAAGCCCACAAACGGAGGCGCCGCTCCTCCCAGCGAGCTGTCGCGCAAGTAATAGAAAGTGCTACCGTGCCACTGGTTCGTGCCCGACTTGGTTACCACATTCACCACCGCTCCCCCAGCCCTCCCCGATTCCGCCCCATAACCGCTCGACTGCACGTGGAACTCCTGCACCGACTCATTCGAAAACTGGTAAGGCGAGCGATACCTTCCCATCGCCTGCGCATAGAACCCGTTATTGTTGTCTCCTCCATCCACCAGGAAGCTCGTGTTGTAACCGCGAATCCCGCCATAAGAAAGATCCCCGTTCGATCCCGACGTCAAGTCCCGCGGATCCTGCGTCACTCCCGGCATCAGCAACAGCAGATCCGTAAACCTGCGCCCATTCAGCGGCAAATCCTTGATCTCCCGGTCATCCACCAGCGCCGATAACGAACTCGGATCCATCTCCACCATCCGCGGAACCTCCGACACCGTGATCGTCTCTTTCGGCCCCGCCACCTTCAGTTTGAACGTCACGAGCGCCGCCGCTCCGATCTCCACCCGCATCACCGGCGAAATCTCCGGCGACATCCCTTCCGCCTCCGCCCGCGCCGAATACTGCCCCGGTGGCAGCAGGTCCACCGCAAATCGTCCCGCCGAATCCGTGGCCGAGTGATAGCGGATTCCCGTCTCCACCCGGATCGCCACGATATCCGCGTTCGTGATCGCGGCTCCCTGCGCGTCCAATACCACGCCCCGCAACGCGCCCGTGGATGCATCCTGCCCCCAAGCCGCGGCGGCAGCAAGAATGAGTTGGAGCAGCAACGCCCGTGAGACAACCCGAAAGGCATTGCGAATCGTATCCAGAAACGGCTCACCGCAGCGGCGCATACCAATCCCCTCGTGTCCGAGATTTCGGAATCGGAGGGGATTCCAGGGACCCTGCCGTTCTGTATACCAAAGTGCCGGTCGCCAGAATGTGACGCACGCACCTGCAATATGTTCAGTTTTTGGGGGATCGGCAGTGGTTGGCCGTCAGTCGTCAGCCGCCCCCGGGTGACTTGGCGGCTGGCCCAGCATCGCAGTAACTACAAAGGTAATAACCAGTTAATATATGGTGAAAAAAAACTCGCCCCCGGTCTTTTGGAATCATGGGGTTAGGAAGAAAATCCCGCCAGGTCTTTGAGTTTAAAGGACTTGCGGGTAAAGTCTTCCACAATCAATGACTTAGCTCCAAAACGGCACCTAAAACGGTCATGGGCAGCGGGGGAAGAGGCGTCTTCGATACTTGATCGAGACTGGCACACTTGCTCGCTGCCCTAATGAATGACATTGTCGCGCAGGTTGGGGTTGGAAGTCTGTGATGGTGATCACATGATGTTTGTGAGATTGCAGAAGTCAGAATCGCCGGCGGGTCGGGAGCTTGGTTCGGGGCGGGCTCATACCTTGTCATCGCCGTTCCCACTCCGACGCAGCTACCACCAAGGTGGTCTATGTATCTTTAGTCGAGACTGGTGATGATGATTCCGACGCTCTCCGCGCACCCTCCAGAATTCAGACGGTCTCACTGGGATCGGCGACCCGCTGCCCTGGGGCCGGGAGGTTAGTGCTGGGCCTTCGTTTTTCTTGCTGCTCGTTTGGCCATGCTTGTCGTGCTTGGGTGTGTCGCATTCGGGTGGCGCGGCAACATCAGGCTCGTGATAAAGGCAGCTACTGTGACCACAAAACCTGCAAAGGAAATTGCGGGGCCTTCTCTGACCAAGAATGAGGAATCGCCGGAGTAGATCGCGACTCCGGGTAGTAACTTTTCCCAGGGTAACAGGAACAAGCTGAGGACGGCGACGACTCCGAGGACTGAAAAAAGCGTCCTCTTCCGTCGCGAAGAAGCCATTGGGGATAGGGATAGGAGTATTAGGGATACCCCTAGCGTCCCCAAAGGAGCAGCGGCGATGGCCCTGAACATGCCGCCTCCTAGATGGCCCTCGGACGATTGGACATTATTTGAAATCAGCAAAAACAAAGCCTCGACTTGCTCTCGGGAGTGCCCTGAGACTTCGATTCTTCTACTGTAGTCATGGAACCTCAGTTCAACGCCTGATATAGCGCTCCCCGGGTCGGCGGAATAGACGTAGTCCATGGAGTAAGCAACTGGCGGTGCGACGGAGAGGAGGGACGAATTAATGCCGTGGGTGAGCTTAAGAATTGTCGCCTCCCCGTCTTCGAGAGTCAGCTCCTCTTGTGTGAACCTGGGGTCGACGGAGGCGTTGGCAGCCTTAAGAACGTTCTGAATTTTGCCTAAGAGGTTCAGCAGGTCGTTATCGGACATCCGGATAACTGAGAGGTCAGCAGTCCTCGTGATCTCTTGCGCATATAGTATCGTGGAAGAGGGCAGGGACACCGCGCATAGGCACGCAAATGTCAACCAGCGCATAGGGCAAAGCGCATGTCCGCGTGGTCTTATATGTCAAGGAGTGCCGTCCCAGACTTCTGGGCTCCGATTTGGTCGTCGGGAGTAGTATTGCTGCGGGAGGCTGGCCGCCGTCTCAGTCCGTTACCTCGCTCGGAAAGGAGGAGTAGATGAATGACGACAAGGGGTCACGGTTGCACTGGCCCAGTCTGGGCGTCGGTGCAGCAGTCACGCTGATTGTGGCCGTCGCCGCCCCAATGGTTGTTAGCTACCTTCAGTCTCGCGAGCCGCGCTTGGTTTTTGTAGCCCCGGAGGCGATCCCGTTCCAAGGTCCAGGTAAGAAGATTGCTACCTATTCGGTGACTATCAGCAATGAAGGCGCTCGCGTGGCAGAAGAAGTCGTCTGTGTCGTTAGAGTCCCCGGCGGTACCGTCGATCAGCAGGTTGTAACGGCTGATAGCTCGATCGATCATCGTGAAACAAGCGCAGGGGATTCACTAAAGATCCAAATCCCAGTCCTAAACCCATCCGAGCGTGTTCGGGCTTCGATCCTGGTATAGGGCGCCTCCGATCTGCCCGGAATGCCGGAGGTGTCTCTGCGAGGGAAGGGCATTGTTGGTGTTAGGGGTACGCCAAACGTGGAATCTGGATGGCTGATCTTGGCGCGATGGGGTTCGGCCGTTCTATCAACTGGTGCCGTCATTTACGTTATTTTCTTCGCGGTTCCGGAGATTAGGAGAATGATTCGAAAAACTCAGCGAATGGGCGCTCAGGTTGATGACCAGGACAGGGCCATCAGGGCGATGGAGGAAAAGATAACTGAGGTGGAGCGGGATCACATTCACAACGCTAGGATGAACCTCGCGTTCTTTTGCCGAAACTGCGGTCTTGTCAGCGAGGCCGAAGAGTATCTGAGCCACAGATTGGACCCCGTAAGCTACTGGGCTGAAGCGGACAAATTCTGCTCATCCGCAAGAAGTAGCGATGACTCTGCCTACCGGGAGAAAGTGATTCGGCTTTTGGAGACCATTTCCGAGCACGGGGTAATGGGCCGGGACTCTGAGAGTATCGTGCTCGTTGACTTGGCTCTCACCAAACAGGAAATCGAATCGGAGATGGGTGTGAAGAAGCTCATCGAGCGAGCCTACGAACTGTCGCCACACTCGACGAATAAACGGCTTGCACTCGAACCTTCGCTCAGAGAAGTGGGATGGGTAAAAGAACTCCTGGCAAAAAAGGAGGCCGACTGGGCGGAGACAGGAAAAAACGGAGAACGTGATCCAGCCGGGGATTAGGATCTCAAACGGCCGGATGGCCCGGCCTATCGTCAGCATCGTTCCATCACCGCGCGGCTTCAACCGTAAGCCGCAAACCTACGGCCTTGGTCACGGCGACGAGAGTGGAGAGTCGAGGATTCCCACGCACCGACAAGGCGCGATACAAACTCTCGCGCTCAATGCCAGCCGCTTTGGCCACCTTGGCAATGCCGCCTCTGGCTTCCGCGATGCGGCGCAGGGCGATCAGGAGCACGCTCGGTTCGTCGGCATCCTCCAACGCAGCTCTGAGGTACTCTGCGGCAAAGTCGGGATTGTCGCGCAGTTCACGAACCGTAGCGTCGTCGTGGGACGTGCTCGCCTTTTGTTTCATTGTGTCCTTCCCATATAGTCTTTGAGGTGTTCCGCTGCGCGCTTCACATCGGAGGACTGTTTGCGCTTATCCCCGCCACACAGCAGCAAGACACAAGTTCGACCGTCCAGCGCGTAATAAACCCGATAGCCTGGCCCCCAGTCGATGCGCAGCTCAAACAATCCTCCGCGCAGCGACTTGCAATCCCCGAAGTTTCCCGCCGAGAGCCGATCAATCCGGGCCACAATCTTTGCCCGAGTCCGGTTGTCCTTCAGTCCAGTCAGCCACTCGCCGAACACATCCCGCCCGGTCCTGGTCAGGTAACGGCGAACTTCTATCACTGTGATAGTGTAACTTATAAATCATATCGAGACAAGAGCGATCCTTCCGCCCCCCGCCTTTTCAATAACTTAGCTCCATAAAATGCCATATTTCCCCGCTCAACCCCGATTTTCTCCCCTTCATTGCCTTCTTCGTGCGTAACGTTCACGGTTTCAATAGGATCACCATGACTCATTCCACGCATCGAAACTTCTGGGTTTCACGGGTAGGTTTCTTCGTGGACAGGTCTATTTACCCAGGCTCCCGTACGCGGGACCACGGGGACAGGTTTAACTCCCGAGCTGAGGAAAGCGAGAGCAGAATGCACAAGCCGATTAAATACGTCGAGAAGGCCGTGACCGTTGCCGCTACAGGCGTGTGGGGAGTCTTTGAACGCCTGAACCGCATTGCACCGAATGTGGCGCCGACTCCGAAGTGGTCCGACAAGCCCCTGCTCAAGTCCTGGGAAAAGTCGAAGCCGCCGCTCGGCTGGCCGCGCTCGACCGATTCGCTTTGTCCCAGGTGCATCCCGGAAATCCGGCAGCAGATTCTCGACGGGCACCTGCCGGTCGACGTCCTGATGAACGAAAAAGTCGGCGAGATCAAGGCCCAGATCATCGAACGCGACGGCAAGATCTGGATGGTCAAGGACTGCCCCAAGCACGGGCACTTCGAAGACCTGATGTCGATTGACACGGAATTCACGCAACACCTGGAAGAAGTTTTCCCCGGCCGCGACATCCGCGCCCACAGCGACGAACATCTGCACCACCACGGAACCTCGACCGTGAAATACGGACGCGGCGCCGTGCTCACGGTCGATCTCACCAACCGCTGCAACATGATGTGCGATCCCTGCTTCATGGACGCGAACCAGGTCGGATTCGTCCACGAACTGACCTGGGAAGAGATCAAGACCGTGCTCGACAACGCGATCACAGTCAAGCCCAAGCGGCAAATGTCGGTGCAGTTCTCCGGGGGCGAGCCGACTTTGTCGCCTTACTTCCTGGACGCGGTTCGTTACGCCCGCAAAGTTGGGTACAACAGCGTGCAGGCCGCAACCAACGGCATTGAGTTCGCCAAGAGTTTTGAATTCTGCGAACAGGCGGTTGAAGCGGGCGTGCGTTACGCCTACCTGCAGTTTGACGGAATCGGCAACGCCGCCAACGATCATCGCGCCGTCGGCAATTTGTTCGACGTAAAGCTGAAAGCCATCGACAACCTGCATCGCGCGGGCTGCGAAATCGTGCCCGTCATCACCATCATCAACGGCATCAACAACGAGCAGGTAGGACGCATCGTCCAGTTCGCGCTCGACAATCCAAAGAAGATCGGCTTTTTGAGCTTCCAGCCGGTGTCGTTCACCGGACGCGACGAAGCCATCACCGACGAACGGCGTCAAGCGCAGCGTTACACACTCGCGCACTTGGCCCACGACGTAAAAAATCAAACCGGCTTCGGCGAGCCTGCCCGCGACTGGTTCCCAATCAGTTTCATGAGCACGTTCTCCGACTGGGCCGACGTAATGCACGCCCAAGACAAGAACAACGACTGGGGCCAACTTTCTTGCGGATGCCATCCTAACTGCGGGACGGGGATGGCTATGATGATCGATAAGGAGACTAAGGAGGCGGTTCCGGTTACCGCTTTCTTGAAGGGCGATCAACTGGCTAAGGATATTGCCAAGGTCAATGATGCGGCCCGTTCGAAATTCTGGACTGCGTTTGGAATGGCGCTTTGTTTGATGAAGAATTACGATCCGTTCCAATCGCCTACGCACTTCAAGCTGATGGATCTGCTGAAGAAGTTCGACAAGAACTTCAATGCTACGGGCAGGAACTACGGCAAGGTAGGTCCGGAGCGGACGATTGAAGACGTGATGAAGCGGCGGCAGGACCGGTGGAACTTCCTGTTCATCGCCGGGATGTGGTTCCAGGATCTGTTTAACTACGACTTCCGGCGGACGGAGCAGTGCATCATTCCTTATGCTACGCAGGAAGGCGAGATCAGCTTCTGCGCTTATAACACGGGCGTGGGCTGGCGCAACATCATCGAGAAGATGCACATGACGTCGACGCTCACCAAGTGGTATGAAGAGCACGGGCGTCACGAGATATTCGCGGGCGGCAAGAAAGTCAAGATGCAAGATGAGACGCACGCGCTGTATCTGCGCGACGAAATCGTGACCAACGAAGTGCAGCACGATCTGGACAAGCTGGGCATTGCGAAGACGGCGCGCGAAGAAAAAATGCGGGCGCGCGACAACAAGGCCAAGGACAACAAGATCAAGAACGACGCGGCCTACGACGCGCGCATGGCGCAGCTCTACCGGGAAGTGGTGCTGAAAGAGAAGCCGGCAACGTCGAATGAAGGTGGATTCATTCCGCTGGGCGCGATCACTTCGGCGATCGCTCCGGCAAACGGAAACGGCGCCGCGAAAGAGAACGAGGAAGTGGAGGTGGAAGTGGAAGTGGAAGTGGAAGAGCCGGTGGCGGGGGATTAAAGTTTCAGGGTTTCAAGGTTTCAGGGTTTCAAGGTTTCAAGGTTTCAGGGTTTCAAGGTTTAAGAGTTGGCCGCTCGAAAAGAGCGGCCTTTTGTTTTGACTTTGGTTTACTGTGGCGCGTCACCAGAATGCGCCTAAGCAAAGACAAGACCACCCTTATCTATAGCGATTTCCTGACCCTTTTCAAATCCGGATAGAAACGTACGACTACCGCCTCGGCAACCGCTCCGCTCTCGAGTAGGCAATCGATCAATATCAGGTCTCAACCGACAAGCATAGCGGCGTCACACCAGCTTCGAATCATCCCTGGAGAAAGGGCTTTTCACCAAAGGCAAGCGCGCTCTTTTCCGGAGCAGCATGAAGCCAAACCAGGGGACATTTCTATTGTGGAGAAGACGGGGACATTTCTAACGTTGTGTGACACAGCGCCTTTTCAGCTTGACAGGTCTTGGCAATGAGTAGCATAGTTTAGGCCTGTTTTCTACGTTCGGTTGATGCCGCAAGCTGGTCATCGTCTTGCTGGTTCCCGCCCCCCCCAATCCCCTTCAGGAACCGCGGCCTGCGGTGTTGTCGAGTGCGGGAGCGGGCTTGCGACCCAAGCCCGGATGGGCAGAATGAAAGCCAAATAATTGAGGAGGCAGTTATGACGACCAAGATGCAAACTTGGATTCGTGCCGGCGTGCCGGCATGTCTGACGGGTATCGCAATCTTCGTGCTCGGGGCGTTCTGCTTTGGCCAGAATGCGGATTGGACCGAGTTCCACTGGGCCAACATGGAGCGCTGGAACTCGAATGAGAACGTGCTGAACGTCAACAATGTTGGAGGCCTCGTTGTGAAATGGCAGTTCACGACCGGCTACTGGGTGCGTTCCTCGCCCGCCGTCGCCAATGGGGTGGTGTATGTCGGCTCGTTCGACGGCAACCTGTACGCGCTGAACGCCACGACCGGCGCCAAGCTCTGGAGCCACAAGACCGGCGTACCAGTAACTTCGTCGCCCGCGGTGGTGAACGGGGTGGTTTATTTCGGCGCGGCCGACGGCAACGTCTACGCGCTGAAGGCCACGACCGGCGCCAAGAAATGGAGCTATACCACCGGCGGGTGGGTAGAGTCCTCGCCCACCGTGGTGAATGGGGTGGTATATATCGGCTCGGATGACAGCAGCCTGTACGCGCTGAACGCCAAGACCGGCACTCTGCTCTGGAGCTACAGCAACTACTGTCGGGCGAATTCCTCCTCGCCTGCGGTGGCGAATGGGGTGGTTTATGGCACCGGCGACTGCCACGCGGTGAACGCCCTGAGCGCCAGCACCGGCGCCGTGCTGTGGAGCTACGCCCCCATCAACGGGCGGTATTCCTCGCCCGCCGTGGCGAACGGGATGGTTTATATCGGCGACGGCATTGCCGTGGACGCGCTGAACGCCAGTACCGGCGCCCTGCTGTGGACCTACGTTGCCAGCGGCTGGGTCTACTCCTCGCCCGCCGTGGCGGATGGGGTGGTTTATGTTGGCGCAAACGACGGCAACCTGTACGCCCTGGACGCCAGCACCGGCGCCCTGCTTTGGAGCTACGCTGGACTTGCCGACCAGGTGGAGTCCTCGCCTGCGGTGGCGAATGGGGTGGTTTATGTTGGCGGCACGTATGCCCCGACAAACCTGTGGGCCTTTGATGCCAGCACCGGCGCGATGCTGTGGAGCGGGGGCTTCGGCCCGGTGTATTCCTCGCCCGCCGTCGCGAACGGGATGGTTTATGTCGGCTCGGACCAGGGCAGCGTGTTAGCCTTCGGCCTGCCGTAAAGTGTGGGCGGTAGCGGGCAGGGCCGGGGCGGTTTCCAAACGCCCCGTCCGGAAGATGGCGCGCAGCCATCGGGTCATCGGATGATCGGGCCATCGGGCCATCCAAGAAAGAGCCGGCGGGAACTCGGGTTTCGATCACCCGATGGCCAGATCATCCGATTCGCATCCCCTGCTACAATCATCTTGAATTCCGAAGCGTAACCAAGCGCATGAAATGCCCCTTTTGCGGGTTTGAGAACGACAAAGTCGTGGATTCGCGCGAAAGCAAGGAAGCGGATTCGATCCGCCGACGCCGCGAATGCCTGAAGTGCGAAAAGCGCTTCACCACCTACGAGCGCATCGACGAAATCCCTTACATGGTGGTGAAGAAAGACGGGCGCCGCGAGCGTTTCGACCGCCAAAAAGTTCTCAACGGCCTGATGCGCGCCTGTGAGAAGCGCCCCGTGCCCATCAGCAAGCTGGAGCAGATCGTCAATGAAGCGGAGAGCTTCGTCATCGAGTCGGCCGAGCGCGAGCGCAAGACGAGCGAAATCGGCGAGTTGATCATGAACCGCCTGCGCCGCTACGACAAAGTCGCGTATGTGAGGTTCGCCTCCGTCTATCTCGACTTCAAAGACGTCCAGGAATTCATGACCGAATTGAAAGATCTGCTCAAGGCGAAAGACAAAGACGCGCCCGAACCCAAGGGTAAGACGCCGAAGATCTGATTGCGTGCGGACGGCTGCTCCCGGGCTGTCCAGCGAACGGGGCTCCAGACGATGGTTTCGGATGTGGGGGTGTAAATGAATGTCACTTTTTCAATCGATGAGCAGCTTGTCGCACGCGCCCGAGAGAAGGCTGACGCTCTCGGTAAGAGTCTCGATCAACTGATACGCGACTACCTGCAGAAGCTGGTTGGCGACGACGATCCCGAGCGAAGCATCGAGGAGTTCAATCGCCTGTCCGGCAGTGGTCACTCGGGCGGATGGCGCTTTGACCGAAACCAGATTCATCAGCGCTGGCGAGCAAACCCCTGAGCGGCCAGTTCATCTGCTAAACTAGCGTGTTTCGGGAAACACACCGGACGACCGTCGCCGGTTTTCCATGGGGGCTATCCTGAAGAGCATCGAAATTCCCTACCATCGCGGACTGCACCTCTTCGCCATCTTCACCGCCTGCGCCACCCTTGTCCTCATCGTCGCCGGAGCGCTCGTTACCAGCAATGATGCTGGCTTATCCGTCCCCGACTGGCCGACCTCGTTCGGTTCCTTCTACAAAATGCCCGTCATGGTTGGCGGGGTGCAATACGAACATAGCCATCGCATGGTGGCAGAATTCACAGGACTGCTCACCATCATCCTGGCCGTCTGGACCTGGAGCGTCGAAAAACGCCGCTGGTTGCGCCTTCTGGGCCTAGCCGCGCTCGCGACCGTGATCGCGCAAGGCATCCTGGGCGGACTGACTGTCTTGTTCTTTCTACCCGCTCCCATCTCGAGCGCGCACGCCGCCGTGGCCCAGACCTTCTTCTCCATCGCCGTCGCGATCGCCGTCTTCACCGGCCGCCGCTGGGTCGAAGAGCAGCCGCGTACCGAGTTCGACCAGCGCCGTCCCACTCTTTTCACTCTGACCGTGCTCTCGATTTTTGTGCTCTATGTGCAACTGATCCTCGGAGCCATGTTCCGCCACCATGGCTTGAGCTGGTGGCCGCACGTCATGAACGCAGCCGTCGTGGCCATCGTCCTCTCCTGGACCGCCGTTCGCGCCATCTCCGTCTACCCCAAACTGGACGCCGTCCGCCGTCCGGCAATCGCCATGCTCGGCCTCATGGTCGCGCAACTCTGCCTCGGCTTTCTCGCCTTCGTCACCCGCGTCATGTGGGGAGCGGACGCCGCGCAGCCCGAACTGCCCATGGTGATCTCGACCGTCATGCACGTCGCCGTTGGAGCGCTGCTTCTCGCCACCACCGTTATTCTCGCCATCCAAGTGTGGCGGCACGTCCCGGTGGCTTTCGAAGAGCGCGTCCCCGGTCAGGATCAGCCCGCCGCCGCATAGGTTGGATCGGGTCATCGGGTGATCGGGTCATCGGGCCATCTGAACCCGCCACAAGCTTGGCTTTCGATCGCCAGATCACCCGACCACTGGATGACCCGATCAGGCCGGCGCCGCCGGATGATAATCCAATCGTTGCCGTCGTAGAATACCTTGTGACTCCGAACTCAACTGCCATCGACTTCGCTCCCCCCGCGCAGCCTGCCGAACACGCAGGCCGACCGATCATTGCGGTTCGCGACCTCGTCCATCGCTACCAGGATCGCACCGCGCTCAACGGCGTTTCGTTCGACGTTCGTCCCGCCGAACTCTTCGGCCTTCTCGGCCCGAACGGCAGCGGCAAAACCACTCTCTTCCGCATTCTTTCGACGCTCATGGTGCCCACTTCAGGCAGCGCCACCATCGCCGGCTTCGACGCCGTTCGCCAACCCGGAGCGCTGCGCCGCCACATCGGAGTCGTCTTCCAGGCCCAGAGCGTCGACCTCAAGCTCACCGCCTACGAAAACCTCTGGCACCAAGGACACCTCTACGGCCTGCGCGGTCCCGAACTCAAGCAGCGAATCAACGAGATACTCAGCCGCGTCGGATTGCTGGACCGCTCCGCCGATCGCGTAGAAACTTTTTCCGGAGGAATGCAACGGCGCATCGAACTCGCCAAAGGACTGCTCCATCATCCCGAGGTTCTGCTGCTCGACGAGCCGACCACCGGACTCGATCCCGGCGCCCGGCGCGACCTTTGGCAATACCTCCAGATCCTCCGCGATCAGGAGCGCGTCTCCGTGATCGTCACCACGCACCTGATGGAAGAGGCCGAACGCTGCGACCGCCTCGCCATCCTGAACGAAGGCAACCTGGTGGCGCTCGGCACGCCCGAGGCGCTCACCCGCGAAATCGGCGGCGACGTCATTTTGCTCGAAGCGCACGACCCGCAGACCCTGGCCGACCACATCCGAAACAAGTTTCACGTCGATGCCACCGTGATGGACAACCAGGTCCGCCTGGAAATTGAAAATGGACATCGCTTCGTCCCCGACGTAGTCGAAGCTTTTCCCGGAGAAATCCAGTCGCTAAGCGTGAGCAAGCCCACTCTGGAAGATGTGTTCATCCATCGCACCGGCCACCGCTTCTGGAGCGAAGACGCTGAACCAGCGCCGAAAACCGGCAAGAAGAAAGGCAAGAAGAAATCTTCCCAGGGAAACTAGACTGGAAACGGGCTCGCGCAGGGATGGGCGCCCGCGTCCGTTCAAGCCGAACGCAGTTCGGCCCCGCTCCGGCGACGAGGCCATTATGCGTCAAACGTACCGAGCAGTGTCGGGCCGGCCTTGCGTTCGAGGCGCGCGAGGCGATGCTCGAACCGCGCCTTCGCTCTGCGATATGTGGCCGCAGCGATCGTCCCCGCTTGGTTCGCACGACGAAGCTGGGCGAGCGCCTCACGCGCGATCTCGAGCGCCCGTCGCGGCTCGCGGGCTTCGTGCTCGTAGTAGATTGCCAACTGCTCGTAAGCTTCGTAGCCTTCGCGAGAGTTTCCCATCGTGCTTTCCCAAAGTTCACGCGCACTGGCGAAGTCCCCGTCGCGCTTTGCCAGTCGTGCCAGCGCCGAGCGAGCAGCACGATCGGTTTCCATCGGCAGCACGGAGTCAATCGACTGTTCGTACAGTTTGCGCGCACGCTTTACCTCACCACGCCGCTCGCAGATGCGCGACACACCGTACAGCTCCAGTCCATCGTGGCTAGTTGCCTCCTCATCGCCGAGGAGCGACAGGATGCGGCCCGAGAGTCCCGCGAGCCCGCGCAGATCCATCTGGTTGTGGTGGAAGACAGGGACCAGCGGGTCGGCGTGCCCACCGCGCACAAAGTCGAGATAGATTCCTGGGATCAGCTCCGACGCTACATCTGCGCCGCGGTCCCACCCGAGCACGTGACGTTCGAGTTCGGACAATCTTACGGAGCCGAGCCGCAGGCGCCAGAGATTTCGTGCCGGATGAAGGAAATCGAGGTGGGCTCGCGGCGCCGGCGGCGGAATGGTCCGCGTCATCCGGTAACGCGTTTCGAGCAGCGGCCAGTCGAACGATTTGCCGTTGAAGGTGACGAGCACCGGACGTTCTGCCAACCGCTCGGCAAGCGCCGCGAGCAGCGAACGTTCTTCGCTGTACTCACGCATGAACAACTGCTCGACCTCGAGGCCTCCGCCTTCCCACCATGCCAGGCCGACCAGAAAGGGATACGTTCCCGTACCGCCGGCGAGTCCTGTTGTCTCCGTATCGAGAAAAAGCCACTGCTGAGCGTCCGCGACATCTTGTGGAGCATCCGGCGCGAGCAAGCGCAGTGCCGCGGCATCTGGAGCGCACGGGGCATGGTCACCATGCCAACAGTGCAGCGACAAATGCTCGCCGTGGCGGTTGCGTTTTATTGACGCTCCCAGAATCAGCGCGAGCCTCTCTGCTCCAATGGCAGTGCCCGAAGCGCAGCGGAGGGATGCTTCTTCGGCCGGGTTGGGCACCGGCACGATCTCGCGTGCTGCTATGGGCAGGGTCGATGGAGGTTGCAACGCCTTCAACCGGGCATAGCGATCTGCTGTCGTAAGACTCATGTCAAATGGAATCGCCATCCATTACTTAGAACGGTTTTCGTGATGGTGCGTAGTGCGCGTCCTCAGCGGTTAAAGCCCGCATTTTTCCTGGCCCAAACGGCACGGCTAAAGCCGTGCCCTACCCAAAAACCGATTTATGAAACACGCTCTAGTACTGGGCGCGCCGCGGGCTTCAGGAACACAGCTTCTCAAGGATCGTTAGAGCTACTTCCTTGGAGCGCTCGCTCTTGTCACCGGCGGGGCCGACACACGACGGGCATCCGTTGTCGCATGGACAGGCCGCGATGAGTTCACGCGTGCGCGTCAAAAGCATGTTACAGACGCGGTAGAGCGGTTCGCTGAATCCAATGCCTCCGGGATACGCGTCATACAAATACAAGTTGGGTTCGAAGAATTCCTTCTCGGGCGTCGCGGTCGCGAACTCCTGCCAGTCAATATTAGTGTCGGCGCCCGCATTCGGCGGACGCTCGCCGACCGCGGTGCCGAGGTCGCGACGGTCGCACATCAGCAGCAGCGTCGCCATGGAGGCGAGTGCGTAGATTAGCCCGAAGATGCCGCTCTGCCGCTCGGAAAGCGTGAACGGAAGCGACGCCAGCAGCTCGTGGTCGAGCGTCACCCAGAATGCAGTTGTGTGCATTTCGTTCTCGGGCAATTCGAGCTTTCCAGAGCCCACGTTCTCATTCGTGAAGAATTTGATTTTCTTGAAGCCGACGACCTGCGACCGCACGAGCACGTCGCCATGCGCGCGCGCCGCCGGGCCGGAGATGCTCTGCTCTTCCGCTATTTCGAGTACCCGCACTTGCGTGTAGCGGATGGCGTCGGTGAAATAGTCCACGTTCACGCGCTTCACGTATGCTTTGCGCTGGTCGAAATCAAGCCGCTCGACGTGATACTGCTGGCCCTGATGAATGTAGATCGCCTTGGGATGGACGGTGGTGAGGGCGGAGGAAAAATCCACTTCTCCGATCACTTCCGGCTCTCCATCGTCTTCTCCCGTGGTGTCGATAATGACGAAATTGTCAGACGTCACCGAACGCAGGCTGATCGTGTCTGCCGGATAGCCCTCCTGGACCCAGTGCCAGTTGCCGCCGCTACGCTGCAGGAACCCTGCTTCAGCGAGTCGCTCGCAAAGCTCAGGCAATTCCACATTGCCGAAGCGCTCCTCGGGCGACAGTGGCAACTCGAACGCCGCGCACTTCAAATGGTTCACGAGAATCTCAAGGTTGTCCGGCTGAATGTGCGCGTGCTCGGGTGAACTTCCGAAAAAGTAGTCTGGGTGCTGCACGATGAATTGGTCGAGCGGCGCGGAAGACGCAATGAACACCGCGCAGGATGACCCGGTGCGGCGCCCCGCACGTCCGGCGCGCTGCCAGGTGGAAGCAATCGAGCCTGCGTAGCCTGCCATCACACAAGCGTCGAGTGACCCAATATCAATGCCCAGTTCGAGGGCATTCGTGGTTACTACTCCGCGAATCCGGCCGTCGCGCAGTCCACGTTCAATCTCGCGCCGTTCCCCTGGCAAGTAACCCCCGCGATAGCCGCGGACCGGTTCCGCCTGGCCGGGCTTCGGCGGATTCGCCTGCTGCAAATAGGTGAGCAGGACCTCGGTATGCAATCGGCTATTGGCGAAAACAATCGTCTGCAGTTTGCGCGCTAGCAGTTCCTTGGCCACACGCGTGGCTTCATTTATATAGCTGCGCCGGATGCCGAGGTTTCGGTTGACCATCGGCGGATTGTAGAAAACGAAAAGCTTTTCCCCGGCGGGCGCGCCATTCTCCTCGACAACGTCGACTTCGGTCTCGATGAGTTGAGAGGCTAACTCGCCGGGATTCGCAATCGTGGCGGAACAGCAGATGAACTGCGGAGTCGAGCCGTAGAACTGCGCGACGCGTCGCAAGCGCCGCAGCACATTCGCAAGATGGCTCCCGAACACTCCACGATAGGTGTGCAATTCATCCAGCACGATGTAGCGCAGGTTCTCGAACAGACGCATCCACTTGGTGTGGTGCGGCAGGATTCCGGTGTGCAACATGTCCGGGTTCGTCAGGACAATATGTCCGCGCTCCCGGATCGCCTTGCGCGCGTCGCTCGGAGTGTCGCCATCGTAGGTGAACACGCCAAAGCAATCATCGAGCCGCTCGGCAAGGTCGTGCAATTCGGCGAGTTGGTCCTGGGCTAGCGCCTTGGTCGGAAACAGGTAAAGAGCGCGGGTATCGGGATTCTCCAGCACCGCATTCAATACGGGCAGGTTATAGCAAAGCGTCTTGCCGGATGCCGTTGGCGTCACTACAACGACGTTCCTGCCGTTGTGGACCAGCTCGGCCGTAGCGGCCTGGTGGGAATACAGTTCTTTGATCCCTTTTGCGCGGTACGCCTCAGAGAGTTCACTTCTCACCCAGTCCGGCAGGGGCCGAAAATTGGCCTCGCGGGCTGGGATTTGTCGCACCGAGGTCAGCACTTCGTCGGTGCGGTAGCGTGCCACCAGCGTCCCTAGAATCTCCTGAACGGCATCGAGAGTCGTGGTGAATCGTGGGGCCAGAGCTTGCTGGGACGGGGTCATGCAACCCTCCGCGAATATATTCGCCTTTTCTTCGCGTCAAGCCTAGCATCTCGCTGTGCCCCGGTGCAACCTCCGAACCCCGGCATACAACAGGCCTAATGGCCCTTCCAGCCAGTCCGGCTATGCGGGGGCGCGTTTGACCGGCAGTCAGCCGGTTGAAGGGGCGCCTCGTTCAGACTCAGACGAGCGGACTATTCCGTGCGCAGCGCCTGCATGGGTTCGATCGAAGCTGCGCGGCGGGCGGGGATGAATCCTGCCGCGGTGGCGCAAAGCCCGAGCACCAGGGTCGCGCCGACAAGCGCAAGCGGATCGTAGGCGCCGACGCCATAGAGCTGGCTGGCCATCAGATGGCCGGCCAACATCGCGGCGGGAATGCCCAGGCCAAGGCCGATGAGAATCTGCCAGAGCGCGCCGCGCAGCACCATGGCGACTACGCTCGATGGCGTGGCTCCCAGCGCCATGCGGACGCCGATCTCGCTGGTGCGGCGGGCCACGAAGTACGACATCACGCCGTAGAGTCCCACCGAAGCCAGAATAAGCGCCAGAATGCCGAAGAGACTCGTGAGCCGCGCGATCAGACGCTCTTCATTAAAGTTGCCGGCTACCTGCGCATCGAAAGGCCGAAGATCGACCACGGTCAGATTGGGATCGATGCCCGCCAGAGTGCGGCGAATGAGCCCCTCAACCTTCTGCTGGGGCGCGGTGAAGTTGAGAAGCATGGAGTGGATGAACAGCGACCGCGTCTCGCCCGTAATCATCTCCGGTTCCTGGAAGCCGGTGAATCGCTGGGCGAGCGGTCGCAGGAAGATGGGGTGGATCGGACCACGTGGGTCGTTCATATTGAAATCGGCAAAGACGCCCACGATCTCAAAACTGCCCGAATACTGCGGGGAGACGATGCCGAAGCGATGACCCACCGGATCCTGGTTGGGGAAGAAGCGCTTGACGAAGGTCCGGCTAACGACGGCGACCGGCTGCGAAGTTGCCGTGTCCTGCTCGGTTAAACCGCGGCCGCGCACCACCGGCACGCCGATGGCGTCGAGAAAATGGGGGCTCACGCGGTCCCATGTCGAGCCACATTTGTCGCCGGGCTGTGGAGCCGGACGACCCTGCTGGATGACGCACTCGTCCCAGTTGTGGCCTTCAAGCGGGCTGTAGAGCGCCATGCCGACACTGGCCACGCCGGGCAGCGCGGAAAAATGATCTTCGATCTCGCGGTAGAGCGCAGGCAGCCGCTCGGCCGTGTAGCCGGCGCCTTCTGGATCGAGGTTCAGCACGTAACGGTTGGCGGTAGCGACGCCAAAATTCCGATGCTCCAGATTGGCGAGCGATTTGGTCATCAGGATCGCTCCCGCCACGAGCACCAGCGACAATGCCGCCTGCATGACGACCAGCGCCTGCCGCGGCAGCGGAGAGCGGTCGCGTGTGGAGCGGTTCACGCCACGCAGCGCCTCGGCAGGCTGGGCGTGAGACGACAGCCACGCGGGAGCCGTCCCGAAGAGGACGCCGGTTATCAGCGAGACGAGAAACGCGAATCCCAGCACGGGCAGCGAAGGGCTTGCATCGACGGCCATGTTCTTTGCATGGGGAAAGGCGAGGGCCAGGATCGTGTGCGCGCCGGCGTAGGCAACGGCCAATCCAGCTAGCCCGCCGATGCAGCTCAACAAGATGCTCTCGGTAAGAATCTGGCGGATGAGCCGGCGCCGCCCTGCGCCCAGGGCCGTGCGCACGGCCATATCCGCGCGCCGCGTGGTGGCGCGCGCCAGCAGCAGGTTGGCGATGTTGGCGCAGGCAATGAGCAGGACAACCGTGGAGAGGATCATCAACATCTTCAGGCCGTCGCCCTCTTCCTGTTGCAGATTCTGGATACCGCCGCCGCCGGGCACGATCATCACATGCTGTTTCGGAATCTCGGCTGCCCTGCCGTGCTCGGTGTAAGCCGGACGTGTGGCCAGCCACTGCCGCAGCACCACAGAGAGCTTGGCCTGCAATGCGCCGACATTGGTTCCCGGACGCACCCTCCCCAGTGGATAAAGCCAATTCGAGTCCGCATCATGCAGAATGGAATTTGATCCGTGGACGTAGGGCTCACTGGCCAGCGGCATCCAGAAATCGGGCGAGCGGTCGGAGACGCGGTCGCCGAAGAAGCCGGGCGGGGCGATGCCGATGACGGTGAAGGGCCGTGCCTGAATGAAAATCGTGGATCCGACGAGCGAGGGATCGGCGGCGAACTCCGTCTGCCATGCACTGTAGTTGACTACCGTTACGGGAGGGGCCGAGGGAGTGTCGTCGCTTTCGCCCAGTGCGCGTCCCGTGTAGGCGCCCAGCCCCAGGGTGGAGAAGTAGTTGCCAGAGACGAATTCACCTTGAAGCGACTTGGCCATGGCATTTTCACGGCGTACGGTGAAGTCAGGCCGCTCGGCCTGCACCGCAGCCAGTTGCTCGAACTCCGTCGCGGAGTTCTTCAGGCGCTGGTAAAGATCGTAGGAGAAGATGTCGAAATCTCCGTTGTCGTCCTGAAAACCGCTACTGACGCAGCAATTGTAGGTGTCGCCGATGCGGTAGAGCCGCGCCGGATCGCTCACCGGCAGCGAGCGCAACAGGATACCCTGCACCAGCGTGAAGATGGCCGTGTTGGCGCCGATGCCCAGAGCCAGTGTAATGACCGCCGTGATGGTGAACCCGGGCGACTTGCGCAACTGGCGCAAGGCATAACGCAAGTCCTGAAACAAAACCGCCATGGAGGCCTCCACACACACAATCGTGCGTTCTCAGAGGCGCACGTTCCGTGCCAAATTGTCTCGGATGTAGGTGGTTTATTTCCAGAGAAATACGCTCATGAGGCGATTCCGTCGAAGACGGTCTCTGTCCGAAATCGAAAATCGCTGTCCGAAACCGAACAGCGCCAAGATCCTTGCTTCAGAAGCATTCGGGTGTAGGACGAATTTCTGCTGCTAGACCGTCAATTTCATCACCCAATTGCTGCCCCGAGTCTGTCGTCTCCTTGTCAACTGGTGAGAAATCGCTTTCGAGTAAGCTGAACATGACTCTGCCGTGAGTGACATAGGATCTACTGGGGCTTTGGGGCTGCCGTCATCTGCGTCGTGGTTGCGATCACGACCTTGCGCAGCATGTAATACAAAGTTGCCAACCCGGCGACGAAGAGAAGCACGAAAAGCCCGATAACGCCCCACTGCGGCGCAACCGGCAGTTGATTGGGGCTGAAGTAGGGCGCGAGCGCAAGGTTTCGCAGCACGTCGCGCATGACGACCATAACTGCCACGGTCAGCAAGCCGCAGCTTACGCCGATCGCGAGTTGCCGCTTCGGAGACTTGCTGGCTTTCGCCATGATGAGATGGGCAACCGCAGCCAGTGGCAGGAGCAGTCCGACCCCTAACAATGCGGTCGCGAATCCATTGCCACCGACAAACGCCAGCCGCACTGGACCGGGCAACTTCACTAAGAACCAGAACCCCACGCCAAAATTGAGAAGCGTCGTGCCCGTAAACAGCAATGATCCTTGTTCGATGAGCCACTGGCGATACTCGTCTTCCTGCTGGCGAAGACCGATCACGACTAACCCGAGTCCGGAAACCGCCAAAGCGCCTAACACAAAATGAAGGTAGCGTGGCAGAAGAGAAGGTTCCGACCAGTTCAGGTTCCAGCCGCTGGCATGGCTATGATAAAGGTCGAGCCAGCGCTCGGGCGCCAGCATCAGGGTGAAGTTATTGCTGTAGACGAAGGCAATGGATGCAAGCAGCAGCAACACAAGAGTCAGGACTAACGTCGTCTTAACGTTCTGCTCGGGCCCTTTCATGGAAAAGAAGTAAACGCCGTAGTACGCGAGAACAACCATCCCAATAATGGCAAGCCAGGGCACCCCGATCAGGATCGAACTGGCGTAAAGGAATTGCCCATACATCACCTGGAGGAACAGCAACGGCGCCACGCCCAGGGTGATGGTAAAGGCAAAAACAGAGGGCAGAAGGCGGCCGAGATCGCCGGCGAGCCGCGCAGAAAATGCCGAACTCTTGCGCCGCATGGTGCAGACCAGGGCGATGGCTGTGCCTCCCAACAGGCAGTTCATGAACAAGACATGGAGAAAGAATGTGAGCAAGAGCAGCGTGCGCAGAAGCCAGACTGGCGCCGGCAACGGCATGGGATCGGGATAAGGAATGGGCAAGTTCATGACGATGAATCCTCCTGCTGACTTCTAATGACTACTGCTTGGATTGCTCAGATAGACGGCCAATGCGTGACCTTCCGCGTCCGTGCCGGTAAAAGGCGGCATGTCTGGATTGATGTCCCCCAGCGTTCCGAGCATTCCGACGATGGCGTCGGGATCGGTTCCCTTCAAGTCCAGCGGACGCCGCTGACCGCCGACGCTGTGACACATGGCGCAATGGATCGCGAACACTTGCTGCCCGAGTTCTTTTTCGTTCGCGCCGGAGGGTGTTGCCGGCGCCAGCGAGGCAAGATAGACGCCCAAGGCTGCGCGATCATGCGCATCGCCGGCGAACGGCGGCATAGTCTCGCGAACTACCGGCAGGTGCAGCAGGATCTCGGCGGCAAATTTTGCGTCCCATCCGCGGGTGAACTTGCTCATCCCGCGATAGCCATCGACCGAGTGACAAGAGCCGCATTCCAGGGCAAAAAGTTGCCGGCCATAATTACGTGGGTCGTCAGCGCTGCCTTCGACCCACGGCGACGTCTTGGCGACACCATTCGCGACGATATCCTCCATCTGCCCTATCCTGATGTCGTTGGCATAGATGTAGCTGTTGATGACGTAGGGATAGCGGCTGAACTCGCGCAAATATTCGCCTGAGCCCATGACGCCAATCCCGGCAACCAGCAGCACTGCCACGACCACTGGGTTCATCATCTTCGGCCGGAGAAGCGCGCACACCAGCGCAAGGATCAGCGCCACCTCGGCACAAACTACCGCTCCGAGCATGGCATGTTGGACTGCCGGGTACATCCCGCTGAAATACGCTCGCGAGTAGGCGGGAAAGTCGTGGAAATACCAGCGGCTCAAAGGAAGCAGAGATGCAATTCCCAACGTCAGCCACCAGCCCGCCCAACGCACGACGCGTTCCCGCAAAGGAGAAGGTTCATACATCGCGGTCACCAGCCCGAAAATACCGGCAAGAGCCACTGCCATTGCGGTGCGAATGAACAACGAGGGCCAGTAAGTGGGGTTGAAAAAGCCGGCCCAGAAGTTGCCGGTTTCGAGCCAGCGTCCGGGCGTGAGCATATAGGTGATAATGCCGTTGATCACCACCAGGCTCGCCCAGGCAGCAACGAAGTAGATCCAGCCGACGATAAGATGAGTTTGCCGGTCCAGCGTGTCCCAGTGGTAGGCGTAGATGAGAGCGGCGGCGATCTCGACGAAGAAGAAAACCCATTCGATCGCCCATCCCCAAACGAAGGTGTGAATGAGCGAAGAAGTCGCTTCCGGGCTGACCAATCCGATCGTGAACCAGATTCCCACGCCGGTAACCGCTCCAAGAACTACGGTCAGCAACACGAAGAACTTGGAATGATGCCTCACGTAGCCCAAGAGCTCCGAATCGTTCTGTGAATACGCGCGACGCTCGGTTAGTACAAGGTATGCGCCGCCGCCGATCGCGAAGTGGGAGATGAAGACGTGAAGCACGGCTACGGCCGCGATCAGCAGTCCGCCAGGGAATCCAAGTTGCCAAACGGGATAGTTCATTCTGCCCCCCGTGTCGTCGTTTCAGTATAAGGGATTTATTCCGCGGGGCAGCGACCAGGCTCACCTGTGATAGCTCGAACTCGACCTTGCGGACAGCGTTGGGAAGGCTCCACGTATCGGACACAGACCGGTATCCGATCGGGGGGATTGGGCGTAATCGCGATTATCAACAGCTACGCTTGATATGGCGGCGATTCTTCGCCAGATGCCGGCAAAAGAGGCTGGTCTGAGGCGTTCCAATCGACTAAGCTAGGTTCTGCATTGGAGGCGAGGGTATGCGCAAGGTTGGGCTGATCGCTGGGGCTATCGCAGTGGTTGCATTCGCGGTACTGTTTGGCTACCCAAGGCTCTTCACCCACAGAATTGAGTTGAAAGTGTACTTCCAGAATGCGAATGGCCTGCGTGCCGGAGCGCCTGTGAGATTGGCGGGAGTGGAGGTCGGAAAAATTACAAGCGTTCGTGCGCGTCCTGAAATGCAAGCTGCTCCTGCCGAAGTGACGATGAGGTTGCGAACGACTTACGAGTTAAACATACCGAACGACTCGACCGTATCCCTCGACACGGCAGGCGTGCTAGGCGAGACTTTCGCTGAAATAAACGTATTGGGAGCGTCTGGCGCTCCCGTCAAGAACGGCGGGATGTTGAAGGAAAAACCGACCAAACTCCTCAGTACCGAAGAGATAATTGAGAAGCTCGGAGACATCGTTCAACGTAAGCCATGCGCTCCGCAGAGCAAAGACATGGCAACGGCTAGTATGCCCGGTACCCAACGAAAAAAACACCAATAAATCTCTTTCCGATAAAGTGTTGTTAACGGGCGTTTACACAACTTTGCGCCTTTTGTTCGCCCTTCAGCCATTACGCTCAAAAACTTTGTTACGGCCTGACAGTAGAGACCCCGTCCGACAGCGTGGTGCGCAAGGTCAATTCTTGTGTCACAGCTCACCCGGGCGCGTGAGTCTTACTTCGAGCTTCGTCCGCGCGAGGTTTGGCCCGAGGGCCAGTTGACACGGGTTTTGGCTCGGGACCATCATTTGCAGTTAGGTGCTAAGCTGTGAAACCGTTCCCGGAAGCATCTCTCAAGGAGGATCTTTATGCGTAGATCGGCCTTACTATTCATTCTCGTTGCCAGCATCGCCATCCAAGCCCAGGATCTGAAGCCGATCCAACTGCCAACGGCACAGACCGAGGGTGGCCGTCCGCTCATGCAGGTGCTTAAGGAACGAAAAACTCGACGGGAGTTTAGTCCCGAGAAGCTGCCCATGCAGGTGTTAGCCAACCTCCTTTGGGCTGGGTTCGGCATTAATCGTCCGGAGGGCGGACGTACCGCGCCTTCGGCGATGAACTGGCAAGAAATTGACATCTACGTCGCTATGAGCGATGGCTTGTTTCTGTACAACGCCAAAGCAAACCGTCTTGAGCCGATCCTGGCGCAAGATGTGCGCGCCGCCACTGGAACGCAAGCTTTTGCCGCCGCTGTGCCTGTGAACCTCGTCTATGTCGCCGATCTCAGCAAGGTGGGACAAGCGGGGAGTGAGGCAGAGTTCTTCACTGCCGCCGATGTAGGTTTCATCAGCGAAAATGTCTATCTATTCTGTGCCTCAGAGGGATTGGCAACGGTCGTCCGAGGCTCCGTGGACCGCGCCGCGCTGGCGAAGGTCATGAAGTTGGGGCCAAACCAGAAGATTCTGCTGGCGCAGTCTGTTGGCTACCCGAAGAAGTAGGGTACTTCCCAGGAGTCGGCAGGAGTTATGGAGAGGAGGCGGCAACGGTCCCGCTGACCGCATCCTGAATTAGCACTCCATTATGTTCCAAAGTTGCGCCCGTGGCGCGATCAAGTTCGACCCGTGCTTTCTGGTAGATGGTCATGGCGGTAACCAAGTCCAGTTCGGCCACGGAGAGATCGCGCTGCGCCGTCATGGTCTGGTAACTCGAGCCCGCTCCCAGTTCTTGCTCCTTCTTGGTGATCTCGAATGTGCGTTCGGCCAGATCCCTCGCCTTGCGGGCCGATTCAACCCTGGCACGCGATTGTTCCAGCGCATACTGCGCGTTCCGCACCTCGATGCGAATCTGCTTTCGCAATTGCTCCTTGCGCAGGCTCGCTTGCCGGTACTCCAACTCGGAACGGTACTGGTCGGCCTTGGCGACGCGGTTGCGAAATGGGATATTCAGGTTGAGTCCTACAAAGTAGTCTGGCGATGAATTGTTGAAAGCGGTTTGCCAGGCGCCCGGCAGGTCGGTTGGGACGCTGGACGAGTTTCCGGGGGTCACCAATCCTGCGAGACCGCTGCCGCCGTAGTAGCCCACCAGGGAGAGCGTGGGCAGAAGCGCATTCCGCGCCGCCTGGCGGCTGATTTGCCGGTTCGCCAGGTCGACGTCGGTCTCCAGCAGTTCCGGACGATTCCGGAGTCCTTCCGCAATCAGGTCGAGTATCGGCTCACTCGTGCGGGCTTCCGTGTTGGCGCTCTGCATGCGATCCGTCGGCACGACGGGCATCTCTCCCAGCGTAGGATCGTCGAGGCTCTTGGTGAGCGCATTTTTCATCAGCGATTCCTGCAGCTGGAGGCTTGTCCGCGCAATGGTCAAATCCTGGTCGCGCCTGGAAACCTCGGCTTCGGCCTTCATCACGTCCATCTCCGGAACGCTTTCCAACTGCAATTGTTTCCTGGCGTTCTCCAGAGTCTGATTGGCAAAGGCGAGAGATTGCTCATTCACACGCGCCTGCTCGTAGGCGCCGACCAGATCCCAATAAATGTTTTCGATCTGCGTGACGGTGGCAATCACCTGGTCTTTGAATGCGATATCGGAAATCTTCTTGTTGTTATTGGCGATGCGCAAGTAGCGCAGGTTCGGTCCGAAGCCAAATCCAGCGAGAAGCTGCTGCTGGAAACTGAAGCGGTAGTAAGTGTTCAAAGCCGGCGACAGAAAGATGTCGGGGCTATTCGTAGTCTGGCGATTGTTATTGAACTCAAAAGAAATCGAAGTGCCGGTGGAAAAGGCTTGCGTGTAGCTGGCGTTCACTTGCGCCGTGTTCAGTTGCAGGGACGAGATAGTACCGTAAACTTGTTGACTCGACAGCGGCAATGTGAAGTGCTCGATCCCCATGCTCACATTGAGAACTGGATCGTACGATGCTACGGGAGTTCCTGCACCCAGTGTGGATTGCACCAGCCCTGAGGCGCCCGCGCCCGCGCCGCCGGCGCCACTCGTCGTGCCGCCTGCGCCCGCTCCCGGCGCTCCCGCACCGTAACCTCCGATTCCTCCGCCGGGAGTTCCTTGCACCACGCCGGTGTTGACGCCACGAAAGCTTCCGCCAGCCTTGGTGCGGAGCAGATCCGTATCGGCAATCGGCAAATTGTAGCGGGCGATCGCCAAATCCAGATTGTTCTCCAGCGCGAGGTCGATCGCGTCTTTCAAGGAAAGGTAAAGCTTTCCATCGCGAATCATCCGATCGAGACGCGGCGAATTCGTCAGTACGGGCTCGGGCACATAATCGGCAATGTATGGGCTCAGCGGATTGTGCGATTGGGGCATTTCCAACGCAGCCGGAGTGCGCACCTGGGCTTGCATCATGGCCGCCGTGAGCGCGAGCAGCGCTGCCACTCGTCGAATATCACAGCATCTTTCACGGAAACAGATATTCATCGATTCACCGCCAAGCCGCTTGGCTCCGCCGTTGGATGTGGATTTGGATTCGCCGTATCGCCCACCAGCCATCCGTCGCTTAGCTGTATGGTGCGAGTTCCATAAGCGGCGTTCGTTTCGGAATGAGTAACCTGCACGATGGTTGTTCCCTGTCGATTCAATTCCCGGAACAGTTCCATGATCTCCTTGGCTTGGCTGGAATGCAGGTTGCCGGTTGGCTCATCGGCGAGCAGCAACGCAGGCTTATGAATGACCGCTCGCGCGATCCCGACCAGTTGTTGTTGTCCACCGGAGAGTTGGCTCGGGAAGAGGTCCTTCTTGGCAACAATCTGAAAGTGGTCAAGCGCATCGGCGACAAGGCTCTGCCGCTGGCTGCGTGGAATGTCTTTATAAGAAAGCGGCAGATCGATGTTCTCCGCCACGGTGAGATCGTCGAGCAGGTGATAACTCTGAAAAACCATGCCGACATTCTTCTTCGCCAACTCGGCGCGTTCCTTGCGCTTCATGGCATGAACCGCCTCCTCTCCAAACCACAACTCACCCTTCCAGCCATCGTCGAGCATGGCCAGCACGTTGAGCAGCGACGATTTACCCGCCCCCGACGGTCCCATAATGGTGATGAATTCGCCCTGCTCAATTTGCAGGTTGATGCGCCGCAGAACCCAGGTCTGTCCGGCGCCGGTCTTATAACTGCGTTCGATGTTCTTGAGTTGGATCATCTGATATTTATCCTCACTCATAGCGCAGCGCCTGCATGGGATCGACTTTTGTGGCCCAGCGCGCGGGGATGTAGGCTGCCACCGCCGCGACGCTGGCCAGCACAAAGGTCAATAAAGCAAAAACGATCGCGTCGATCCGAATTACTCCGAAAAGCATGCTCGATACTGCGTGCGTCAAAAGCAGCGCGACACAAATTCCGATGGCGAGCCCGGCGATTGCCATCTTGATCGCGGATGTAACCACTAACCTCAGAACGTCAATACGGCGCGCCCCCAGCGCCATGCGCACCCCGATCTCGTGCGTGCGCTGGGCTACCGAGTAAGACATAACGGCGAAGATCCCGGCGGCGGCCAGTACCAGGGCGATGAATCCGAAGATCAGCATCATGCGAGCGGAAGACTCCACACCGCTGAGGTTGTCCGAGATCACCTGCTCCAGACTCCGTACGTCGTAAGCGGGTACGTCGGCATCGATACTCCTCAGTTGCGCTACGGCGGGCGCGACCAGGCTCAGAGGGTCGCTTGAGGTGCGGACAACGAGCGCCGAGGAGGCTTGCGGCATCTGGGCAAAGGGTGTGTAGGTGGCCGGTTCGGGTTTGAAATCGAATGGGGACGCCCGAACCTCGCCCACAACACCCACGATCTGCCGCTCCGGTTCCGGCCCTCCGCGAGTGCCGAGCTTCAGGTGTTTTCCGATTGGGTCCTGCCCGGGCCAGTTATAACGCGCCATGGTTTCGCTAACCACGGCGACTGGTGGCGCATCCGGGCCATCCTGAGCAGAGATAAAACGCCCCTTGAGCAAAGGCACGCGCAAAGTTGCGAAGAAGTCCGGGGTAACAGTTTGCGAAACCGTAGAAGGCATCTCTCCAGGAGACGCCGGAGGCTGCCCTTCGGCACTGTATTCCGTCCAGTTCCAAGTCCAACCGGAAGGCACGCTGGTCACGCAAGCCACTGAGCTAACCCCGGGCAGGGATTGGATCTGGCGCATAACTCGGTCGTAGTAATTTCGGACCTGAGCTTTCGTTTGATACTTTTCTTCCGGCAAAGCCACGTGGAAGGTCAGCACATGAGTCCGATCGAATCCCATCTCGATAGCGATGAGATTGCGGAAGCCTTTCACCATGAGCCCGGCCCCCACCAACAGCACCAATGCCAGCGCGATCTCGGAAACCACCAGCAGAGCGCGAAGCCGTCCGGCGCCTGCGCTGGCGCTGGCCGAGCGCGTGTTCTCTTTCAATGCATCACCCAGTTCGGAGCGCGAAAAGCGCAGAGCCGGCGCGAGTCCTGCCAGGATGCCGGTGACGAGCGCAACTGCCAGAGTGAACCAGAGCACGCGGGAATCTATTTCGAGGTGTTTCAGTCCGGGGACATGCGCCACGATGAACGGCGGGATATCGCGGCGAAGCAGCCCCATTCCCCAGTTGGCAAGCAGAACTCCGCCGGCCGCTCCAGCCAGCGCCAGGAGTGTGCTTTCGACCAGCAACTGCCGCACGAGCTGCCATCGGCTCGCGCCCAGTCCGATGCGTACCGCCATCTCTTTTTGCCGGCCTGAAACCCGGGCCAATTGCAGGTTCGCAACATTGACGCAGGCGAGCAGGAGAACAAAAACGGCGGCGCCCATCAGCACCATCACAAACTGGCGAGTTCCAGCCGTAGCATCCTCCGCTAGACGCACCACCCTGACTCCATGACCGCCGTTAGTATTCGGGAACTGTTGCGCGAGGCGGTTGGCTACGGCCTGCAGGTCGGCCGCGGCATGGACGACGGAGGCTTCTTTCTTGAGCCGTCCCAGCACCAGCAGATAGTGGTTGGCGCGGTCCTCACTCGCGGCGCCCGCGGCAGAACTCAAATCGAGCGGAGTCCAAATCTCGGCCCCGGCGGGGAAATCGACATCGGGACCGGCCACTCCGATCACAGTGAACTTCTGGCCATTCAGCAGCAAGCTCTTTCCGACAACGCCCGCATCGCCGCCCAAATGCCTCTGCCAGAAGCCATGACTGATGACGACGACTGGAGCGGCTCCATGTTGAAAATCGATGGCACCGATCTGGCGCCCGAGCTGCGGTGAAACGCCGAGCAACGCAAAAAAGTCGGGCGTCACCTGGTAACCTTCTGCTCTCTCGGCAACTCCGTCGCCGGTAAGATTGGCGTCCCACCCGTGAACGGCTGCTAAGTGGTCGAAGGACGCGCTCTGTTCCGTCCAATCGCGGAAGTTCGCAGGGGCAGCTTTCACACTGGTGGCGTCCTGCTTGGGAACGGTTTCCCATATAGCAACGACACGATCAAGATCCGGAAGCGCAAACGGCCGGAGAACCAGAGCATTCACGTTGCTGAAGATCGCGGTATTGGCGCCGATGCCGAGCGCAAGAGTTACCACCGCCAGAGCCGTGAACCCCGGGTTCTTGCGCAGCATGCGCAGTCCGTAGATGAAATCCTGAAAGAGTCCGTTCATCATTCTCTCCTACTCATACCGCAGAGCCACCATAGGATCGACCTTCGCCGCTCGCCGTGCTGGCACGAGGGCAGACGCCAACGCAACTGCCGCGATCAGACCAACCCCCAGGCAGAGCGTTGGTGGATCGCTGCTCGAAATACCAAATAGCTGGTTGCGTATCACATGCGCGAGCAATAGCGATGCAGGCAAAGCAAGCGCAACGCTGACGCCGGTGAGCCACAGCACTTCGATCAACACCATGCGCATGACAGAGCTGCGAGATGCCCCCAGCGCGATCCGCAGGCCGATTTCCGGCGTCCTCTGCGCGGTCGAGTATGCAAGGACGCCGTAGAGCCCGACGGCGGCCATGAAAACGGCGAGTACGCCGAAACTCGACGCCAGCAGGGCAACCGTGCGCTCGGCGGTCAGGTTATCGTCGATTTGCTCGTCCATGGTCCGGAAAGTGTCGAGCACCAGGTTGGAGTCCAGCGTTTGCATGGCGCGGCGTATCGTAGTTTCCGCGCTTTCGGGCTGCTGCCAGGTGCGGACATAAAATCTCATCGAGCGAGCCTCCGGCGACTGGAGGTAGGGCACGAACACGGTGCGCGAGACCGGTTCTCGAAGGTTGGTATGTTTCGCGTCTTTCACCACTCCGACGATGGCAACGTCGGTTTTTGCTCCCGTGCCGCCGCCTTTGCCGATGTTGTGCCCAACCGCCTGCTGGGGATCTCCGAAGAAGTGTCGGGCGAAACTTTCGTTGACTACTGCCACTTTTTGCGAGCTCGCGGAGTCTTGGTCGGTGAATGCGCGGCCCGCCAGCATGGGCATCTGAAGGGTCGAGAAGTAGTTCGCGCTAACGTGCGGCTGCTCGACGTTCATGTCCTCGTCTGGTTTTTCGGTATATCCGGCGACGGTGATGTTCCCAGTCTCGTTGACGTTCGCCAACTCGGGATCGTCGGTCGCCGCCACGGAACGAACTCCCGGCAAGCCCTTCAAGATTTCGAAGACTCTTTGGTAGAGCGCAAAGGTGCGAGCCGGTTCGTAGCCGGCCATCCTGGGGTCAATCCCGAACGTCAGGAGACGATCGGTCGCAAATCCGGCATCGAGCGACTTGAGATTGTGCAACGTGCGCACGAACAGACCGGCGCCAACCAGCAACATCAGGCTCAGCCCGATCTGCAGTGCTACCGAAACGCGGCGGAAGCGGAGCGAACTACTCCTGGCGGTCATCCCTTGCTGTTTCAGCGCAGGGGCGAGATCGGGGCGCCAGAACTGTGCCGCTGGAGCCAAGCTGAAAAGCAGACTGGCAAACAGCGCCAACGCACAATTGAAAAGCATGATCCGCAGATCGGGTTTGGAGGAAAAAGGAAGATCGCCAGTCCCTCCGCTCCAGATCATATTGATCAGCAGGGCCGAGACTCGGGGCGCCAGCAGCATGCCGAACAATCCTCCGGCAAGACCGAGGAGGAGTCCTTCCACGAGTAATTGCTGTATCACCCGCTTGCGCTTTGCGCCCAGCGCGTAACGCACCGACATTTCACGGATGCGCCCGGACGCCCGGACGAGCAGCAGACTTCCTACGTTGGCGCACGCCATGAGCGCGACCAGTCCAACCATGCCCATCACGATCAGCAGGGGCATCTCGACGTCGCCGCGGAGCGGAGAGAATCCCCTGGCGCCGTCGAGAAGGGACAAGTGCGACTTGGCCACAAAGTGGTCGCGGAATTTTTCCGACACGCCTTTGATCTCTTTCAGTTCGTCGGACCGGACCGAAGACCACAGAGGGCCGATGCCTGCCTCCGCCTGTTCGCGGCTAATCCCCGGTTTCAGCTTTCCGATGATGTTCAGCCAACTCGAGCGGCGGTCATCGAGATCTTTGCTTCCTGGGATGACTTCCGACTTCATCATCATGGGCACGAAGACATCTGGGGTATCGCCCATCACCACGCTGTGAAAGCCGGGCGGCGCAACTCCGACGACCGTGAAGGGATGCCCGTTTATCAGGATGCTCTGGTTCACGATTCCCGGGTCCGTGCCAAAGCGGCGCTGCCAATAGCTGAAACTCAACGCGACTACGGGATTCGCGTCCGGCACTATATCGTCTGCGGCAACGAACAATCTTCCTAGCGCCGGTCGCAGAGCGAGCACATCAAAGTAATTGCCCGAGACGAGTTCCGCCGCGACCAGATCGGGCTGGTTGTGCCACTGCACTCCGACCTGCGTCCAATCCGTGGCAAGCAGGCCACCAAAGACGGAGTTACGGTCACGCAGATCGCGGTACATAGGGTAGGAGAAATAGAAACGCCCATCCGCCCGCGACTGGAGGTTCCCGGTGTTGCTGCCTTCGTACTTCAGAATCACCAGGCGATCCACGTCTTTTACAGGGAGGCTGCGCAGAAGCGCTTGATCGAGCAAACTGAAAATCGCCGTGTTCGCCCCGATCCCCAGAGCCAGCGTGAGCACCGCTACCGCCGCAAAGCCCGGATTCCTGCGCAACTGGCGCAGCGCATAACGGAGATCTTGAAGTAGCCCGGTCATTTTCTATTTTTCCTCCTACTCATACCGCAACGCCACCATGGGATCGACAGACGCCGCTCGCCGGGCCGGCAGGTAGTTCGCGAGAAACGCCACGGCGCCCAGCAACGCGGCAACGCCAGCGAAAGTCAGAGGGTCGGTTGCCGTAATCCCAAACAGCATCCCGGAGATCAGCCGCGTTATTCCGAGCGATAACAGGGTGCCTGCCGCGATCCCCAGGAGAACGAGCGCCATTCCCTGCTTCACTACGAGCGCGAGCACATCGGGGCGCCGAGCTCCCAAAGCCATGCGGATACCGATTTCCTTGGTCCGTTGTGCGACCGAGTAAGACATGACACCGTAGAGTCCGATGGCCGCAAGCAGCATGGCCGCCGCGGCAAAAATGGTGAGCAGTAACATGCTGAACCTTCTCGGTTGAACGGAATTGGCGATGACGTCCTGCATGGTGCGGAGATTGGCGAGAGGGACGTCTTTGTTCACGCTCCAGACCACATTCTGCGCCGCCGAAGTCACGCTCGTAGCGTCGGAGGTCGCGCTGCGTATCGCCACGAACATCGACGGCCATTGCGCCTGGCCAAGCAACTGGTAGATCTCGGAATTAGGCTCTGTATCGAGTCCAACGTGCCGGACATTACCGACGACGCCTACGATTTGCAGGGTCAAGTTGTCGGGGCCGAAATGGGTGAGCTGTTTGCCAATCGGGTCCTGTCCAGGAAAAACGGTGCGCGCGAACGCATCGTTCACGACCGCCAGGTTAAGCGAGCTGCCGAGGTCGCTCTCGCTGAAGCTGCGGCCTTTCAGCAACGGGATCCCCATCGTGCGGAAATAGTCAGGAGTGCTGACGCGAATGTCCGCGCTGTAGTCCTTTTCGTTTCCGGGAACTTTGAAGCTGCGTGAACTGTTGCCGCCAGCCAGCGGCAGCCTGCTCACAGCACCCACAGCGCGCACGCCCGGCAGCGCCTGAAGCCGTTGCAGGACTTGTTGGTAAAACGCGAGTCGACGAGCGGGATCGGTGGAGGACGGAAGCCCAAGATTGAAGGTCAAGAGATGATCCGGATCGAAACCGGGATTCACATCCATGAGTCGCACGAAACTCTTGACCAGAAGTCCGGCCCCGACCAGCAGAACCAGCGAGAGTCCGACTTCGGCGATTACCAGCGCGGAACGGGTTCGTCCCCGGTTCCCTGTGCTGCCGCGCTCGCCTTCCTTGAGGAATTCGCTGGGGTTTGATCGCGACGCTTGCAGCGCCGGAATCAGGCCAAAAACAACTCCGCAAACCATGGAAGCCAGGAAACTGAACGCCAACACTTCTCGGTTGATTCCAATCTGCTTGAACTGACGGATATCCGGTGGACTCAATGCCAACAGCGACGGAACGGCTACGACCGCCAGCAGAAGCCCGAGGACTCCTCCCAACAACGCGAGCAGAACACTTTCGGTAAGCAACTGGCGGAGCAAACGCGGACGACTCGCTCCCAGAGTCGTTCGTATCGAGATTTCCTTGGCGCGTGCTGTGGCTCGTGCCAGAAGAAGGTTGGCAACGTTGGCGCACCCGATCAGAAGCACGACGACAACCGCAGCCAGCAGAACCAGCAGAACCGGACGGATGTCGCCGACCACATAGTCATGTAAGGGCAGAAAGCTCACGCCAACCTTGTCGTTCGAATCCGGATATTCCGTCTCCAGGCGTCGGGCGATGGTATCCAACTCCGCGCGGGCCTGCTGCGCGGTCACTCCTGGCTTCAACCGCGCCCAGACGTCGAGATAGTTTCTGTCCCGGAATTGGCGTGGATCTTTGTCAGGCACCAGAGGATGGGTCGGCACACCCCAGGGAGACGGCAACCATAGCTCACCGTACTCGTCCGGAGAAAAGTTCGGCGGCATCACGCCGACAACGGTGTACTGCTGTCCATTGAGCTGGATGTTCCGGCCAACAATCGTGCGATCTTTAGCAAAATAGCGCTGCCACAGGCCGTAGCCGAGCACTACAACGTGATCATTACCAGGCTGCGCGTCGCTCGCCTCCATACCGCGACCGAGGATCGGACTCACTCCGAACAGAGGAAAAAAGCTTGGCGTGGTCATCGTGCCTCTGATCCGCTCCGGACGATCTCCAGCCGACAGGCTTCCTTGCCATCCGCGAGACGCTGCCATCTGGACGAAGGCCTGGTTTTGTGAAACCCAATCCAGATAGTTGGCAGGAGAAGCGTCGTTGGTCGATATGCCTTCCAACGTCTCTGAGACTTTTACAATGCGATCCGAATCAGGGTAAGGAAGCGGATGCAACAGTACTTGATCGACCACACTAAACACCGCTGTGTTCGCACCGATCCCCAGAGCCAGCGTGAGCACGGCCACCGCGGTGAACCCGGGGCTCTTGCGCAGCTGGCGCAGCGCATAACGGAGATCTTGGAGCAGTCCGCTCATGAGTGGACTTCCTGCAAGAGCTTTTTCAGTTCTTCCTCCGCGACCACCTTTCCGTCGAAGAGATGCACTTCGCGTTGCGCGTGCTTGGCAAAACGCGGATCGTGGGTCACCATGCAGATGGTTGCACCTTCGCGGTGAAGTTCCTGGAGCAACTCCATCACCGCTTCGCCGTTGCGCGAATCGAGGTTTCCGGTGGGCTCGTCGGCGAGCAGAATGGACGGCTTCCCACCGAGCGCTCGCGCCACCGCGACACGTTGCTGCTGACCGCCCGACAATTGCGACGGAAAATGCCGGATGCGATGCGCCATGCCGACGCGCTCCAGGGCCTCCATTACGCGCGCCTTGCGAGCCGTCGCCGGCATTTTTTGCCGGTACGTCAGCGGCAGTTCGACATTCTCATAGACCGTCAGATCGCCAATCAGGTTGAAACTCTGGAAGATGAACCCAATCTCCTGGTTCCGGATGCGCGACCGCTCGGCGAAATCGAGATTCTCGACCGTCTTCCCATTCAGTGAATAGCGTCCAGCGGTCGGTGTATCCAGCAGTCCGATGATCGACAGCAGCGTGGATTTGCCGCAGCCCGACGGGCCCGACATGGCAACGTACTCTCCTTTATTCACCGACAGGTGGATGCCGGAGAGAGCATGCGTTTCGATCTCATCGGTATAGAAAATTTTGGTCAGGTCCTGAATCTGGATGAGCGGCTGTCCTGCTTCGGTCATTGCTGACTCCCTCGCTTCTTGAGTTCGTTAGTTTGCTTAATCCGGCTACTCAAGCCGGATGCGATCGGTGTTATCCCAACGCGACATGTCGGACAAGACGACAGTGTCTCCCTCGTGCAGCCCTTCAATCACCTGGATCGAATTCACCGAGGCTCGTCCCACCTTTACTGGCACACGCAAGGCCCCCTGCCCGTCCGGGCTGAGCTTGAACAAACTGATGGTACTGTTCTCCTGCCCGAATGCCGGACGGCCAACATAGAGCACGTTGTCCATCCGCTCCAGGTCGATGGTCCCGTCCACGCTCAGGTCTGGCCGCGCACCCTTGGGCAGTTCGCCAGTTAGTTTGACGTCGACCGTCACGGTTCCGTTTTGCACCGCCGGATCGACGCGCATTACCGTGCCCGCAATCACGCCGTTGTGCGTGTCGACCGACGCTGGCTCGCCAATCTGCACGTCGCGCGCCTGCGTCTCGGCAACCTTCAGTGTGGCCATCAGGTGATTGGGTTCCACCACCTTCGCGAGCATGGTCCCCGGCAGGACGTGCTGGCCGACTTGCAGCGGCAGATCCACCAGCACTCCATCGATCCCCGCTCGAACTTTCAGCGCGTCTAACTGTTTTTGCTTGAGCTGCGCCAGGGTTCGCATCTCATCGACTTTGGCTTGCTGCACTGCCATCTGCGACGCGATCGCTCGCTGATTAGCGGTGAGCCGCTGCGTTTCAAGGTCGTTTCTCGTGGTGAGTTCGTCCGCCTTGTCTCTGGAAGACTTGTAGGCCAGGCCCGAGATAACTCCGAGTTCGTACAGCGCCTTGTCGGTGTCGGCCTGCCGCTGTGCCTGCGCGTCGTCCGCATGCACGGTAGCGGCGCCGGCTTTCTGGTTCATCAGGTCGCTTTCGAGCTTCACCCGAAGACTCTGGTATTCGGCTTCGGCGGCCTGCAATTGAAGCTGCGCGTCGACCGCGGATTGCTCCGTCTGCGGATTACTCATCTCCAGCAGGATCGTGCTGGCAGTCACCTGCGAGCCGGGCAGCATATGGATACGAACAACCGTGGCCTCGGTCTCCGCCGGAATCTGACGCACCGCTTCCTGGCTCGGTTCGAGCGACCCCAGCCCGCGCACCTGGCGCAGCATCGGACCGCGCTTGACCGTGTCGGTCCACACCGTCCCACGTTCCACCGTCGGCGCCGCAGGCTTCAGCCGCGAAACTCCCACGGAGACTGCGGCCACACCTAGAACTGCCGCTGCTACGATGATTGTCTGGCGACGCCGTTTTTGAGTCTTGAACTCGGGCCGAGCGATGTCCATTCGCTTGCAGAGGGGCAACTGGGATGCCATCTTCCGCAGAACGGTAAGTATTCAGGAACATGGTGGATACTGACGATGGCGTGGGCCGGAAGAGACGTATCTCTATCCGGAACTGGACGTTGGTGTCCGAGAATGGACAGTATCCACCGCTCCAAGCGTGGTCCCCTTGACCGATGGGAGGCGCAGATGTCAAACTGTCGTTGGACAAGAATACATTTCGCCATCTTTACATCGCGTCGATCCAAGAGAGATTGGAATTTGAAGCGGGCCGCTCCCGGACGGAGTTTTTTGCAATGACTATTTTGATCACACTGATTCACATTATCGTTTGCTTCTTTCTGATTGCGGTCGTGTTGCTGCAGAGCGGAAAGAGCGGCGACCTGGCTGCGGCTTTCGGCGGACAGGGCAGCCAGACGGCATTTGGCCCGCGGGGCGCGGCTTCCGTTCTTTCCCGGGCGACGACCTGGTCCGCGATCATCTTCATGCTCACTTCGATCACGCTTTCGATTTTTGCAGCGCGGCGAACCGGGCCCACGTCCGTGCTTTCGGGAACGAGGCCGTCGCAGACGAAGTCGCAGCCGGCGATGCCGGCCGCTCCTTCCGCACCGCCGACCGTTCCGCAAAACCAGGCGCCAACACAGAAATAGCGCGGCTGATCCGCAGAGTTATCGCCCAACCTATCCGACTAAGAAGGGATTCCCTTCCCTTTCTTCTCCTATGGTTGTACGCGGGCCATGGCCTGGAATCACGAGGGTATCGTCGGGCAGAGTGAGGACTCGTTCGTGCAGCGAGCGCATGATTTTCTCGAACGATCCTCCGGGAAGATCGGTGCGTCCGATGCTGCGGGCGAACAGCGTGTCGCCCGCGATCAATAATTTTTCCGCGGGAAAATAGAGGCAGACGCTGCCTTCGGTGTGGCCGGGAGTGTGGAGAACGTTCGCCGTCAGGCTGCCGGTCCGCAACGATTCGCCATCTGCGATGCTTGCCTCGATGGCAACTTTGCCGGGCGCGGCCATGCCGAGCCAGGAAGCCTGCACGTCGAGCATTTTCAGCAGCGCGTAGTCATTCTGATTGAGCAGGATTGGCGCGCCCGTCAGCGCCCGCAGCTTCATGGCTCCGCCTACGTGATCGATGTGGGCGTGAGTGATTACGATCTGCTTCACTTCCAGCTTGTGCTGGCGGACGATGGCGAGAATGTCTTCAATGTCGTCGCCAGGATCGATGACCATGGCTTCGTGCGTGGTCTCGTCGCCGATGATGGAGCAGTTACATTGCAGCGGGCCCACGGGGAGGATCTTGTGGATCATTCCCTCATTTTCGCCCAGGGCGCGACAATTTACCACTTCACTTGACTCGTCTAATTGTACGTACAATGTTCCACGTGGAACATGGCAAATGTGTACGTATACCAATGTACATATTAAGAAGCAATGGGGGCATGGCTCGGGCGCACAAAAAGCAAACACCTGGGGCTCGCCCGGTGTTTTTTAGCGACCATTGGTCAGAACATATGGCTGAGCCGTCCGCCGATAATTGGGGGTGCGCCGCTTCTCACGCCTTGAGAGAAGTGGCCTGCCGAACAGCCGACACCGCTCGCTTCGCTGTTAAAGTGGTCCACCCACCGCGTTTGTGTGAGAATGTACGAAAGGAGGGCCTATGGCCAACACCAAAGAGCACGCCCACGAACTGATCGACCGCATGGCTCCCGGCCAGATCGCCGCCGTCGTTGGCCTCCTGGAGATCATGCTCGATCCGGTGGCCCGCAGCCTGGCCAATGCTCCCGTTGAGGACGAACCGATCGGCGAAGAAGAGAAGCGCGCTGTCGCCGCCTCCAAAGCATGGCTCAAGGATCACGAACCCATTCCCCATGAGGAGGTACTGGCCGAGTTCGGCCTCACCTCCGAAGACTTTGAGCGCATGGGCCGCACGCCGCGCGACCCCCACGGCACGGGCCAGTGACGATGGGGAGGAAGATCGCTTGGACCGAGCAGGCCAAAACCGACCTTCGCGCTATCGACCAAGCTACCGCGCTTCGCATCCTGCGTATCGTGGGCCGTTATCTCGCCACGGGCGTAGGCGATGTCAAGCAACTCCAGGACGTTGAGCCGCCGGAGTTCCGCCTCCGCGTCGGCGACTACCGCATGCGCTTCCACGATCTCGGAGATTCCATCCTGGTCCTCGCCGTAAAACACCGGCGCGAAGCCTATCGCTAAAACGCATCCAGCCACACCGGCTGGGCGAGGCCGGTCTGGTAAGAGTGAATGAGTGGGAAGTGCTTAACATGAAGATCCGACCTCTGGCCGCGTAAAGCGGAGGGGAACGGTGTCGGCGGTTCGGCAGGCCGCTTCTCGAAAAGCGCGAGAAACGGCGCACCACTGGTTCGAGACAAACCCGCGCTATACTTCCCCGTTAAAGTGGCCCATCCCCAATTGCCACTCACCAGATAAACGGTATCAGCCGGTAGCGAACGCGAGCGGCGTACTCCGTGTAGCCTGCAAGACTGTGTTGGAGTTCGCGGTCTTCCATCGCGGTCCGAAAAACGAGAGCGCCTAAGAAAACCACCGAAGCGGCCAAGCCGGCCCAGGAGCCAAGCAGTAACGCATTCGCCGGCAGGTAGATCAGCATCGAGGCGTAGAGCGGATGGCGGACGGTGGCGTAGGGCCCGGTGGAAACCACTCTGTGTCCGCGCTCGGTTTGGATGCGCACGACCATCGTGAGAAATGGGTTCTCACGAAAAACGCGGCCGATCATCCGGAACGACAAAACAATCAGGGCCGCGCCCGCGCACTGGATCCAGACCGGCATGACGGACCAGCGGAAGCGGACAGCATCCAGGCCCATCAGGACGAGCCAGGCGCACCAGGCAACCATCATGGGCAGGATGAAGATTTTGTCCCAGAAGGGCTGGCCTTTTTGCCATGGCGATTTGAGGCGCTCGGCCAGAAGCGCGGGATCGCGCCGCGCCAGCCAAAGGGTGATCCACAAAGCTCCGGCGACAAACAGAATAAGATAGGCCCACGCGGCAGGCCAGCGGACGGTCCCGGCGGCGCCAAAGAGCAGGGCCGAGAAAAAGAGGACCTCCGACACAAGAACAACGCAGATCTTGACGACCGTAGGCGCCACATCCGCCATACTAAACCAACCCTAATAATCGGCAGGCCGCTTCTCGAAAAGCGCGAGAAGTGGCGCACCCCTGGTTATTTCGGTCAATGTTATTAGGACGAACCCGCGTTATACTTCTCCGTTTCGGTGGCCCGCCCCAATCAGCAAAAAGGCCCGACAGACGGGCGTTTTCACCTTGACGCACCCTTTTTACTCGGAGCATTATTGCCTGTCCGGCATGTTGTCAACCTCCCCCTGAGCCGTGACCGATCCGAGTTGGGGACTTCTTTACCTTTCCCAACTCCGCTCAACGATTTTCTGTCGTAATTAGGAGGCACTATGAAATCGATCCGTTTCTTATTCTTGCTTGCCGTCTTTATGTTTGCAGCTCTGACGATCCTGCTGGTGGCGGCACAATCGAATCCTGTGGCCCGTAGCAACCAACCGGGCGCGATTCCCGAAGCTCAACAGTTGCCTGGGGAAATGGGCGCACAATTAGTCCGGGAGCCGCAGGTATCCCTAAAATTTGCGAAGCTTGAGAGCTACACTTTAGGCGCGGTGGGTGCACGTTCGGTCGCAGTTGCCGACCTCAACGGCGACGGCCACCCGGATCTGGTCGTGGCCAACCCCTGTGAGTTCAACAATCAGTGCGACCTCGGCGGAGTGACCGTGCTGCTGGGCAACGGCGATGGCAGCTTCCAAGCGCCTGTCACCTACAGTTCGGGTGGGTATGATCCTTTTTCTGTCGCGATTGGGGATGTGAACGGCGACGGCCACCCGGACCTGGTCGTGGCCAACTGGTGCCAGGATCAGCAGTGCGACGGTGACTACCAAGGGGAGGTCGGCGTGCTGTTGGGAAACGGAGACGGCACTTTCCAGCCGCCCGTCAGTTTCAGTTCGGGCGGCATGCTGGCCACCGGCATTGCGGTCGGCGACGTGAACGGCGATGGTTTTGCCGATCTGGTCGTGTCCAATCTGTACGGTACAGTGACCGTGTTCCTGAGCAACGGCAATGGCACTTTCCAGTCACCGATCAGCTACAGTTCCGGTGGAGTTGACGCCGGATCCATCGCCATCGCGGACCTGAACGGCGACGGCAGGCCGGATCTGGTCGTGGGCAACGATTGTTCGGACTACAACTGCACCTATAGCTCGGTAGGCGTACTACTGGGCGACGGCCACGGTGACTTTCAGGGTCCAGTCGTCTACACGTCCGGCCAAAACCAAGCCCGTTCCATCGCGGTCGCCGATGTGAATGGCGACGGCTATCCCGATCTGGTTGTGGCTAATGATCCATGCGGGAACAGCGGAGACTGCGGCCACAACACGGCCACCGTGCTGCTGGGCAACGGGGACGGCACCTTTCAGGCGGCTGTCGGTTACCCCGCCGGCAATGCCGTTTCGGTCGCCATCGGGGACGTGAACGGAGACGGTTATCCGGATATGATCCTGGCCAACGAAACTTGCGGGGCCAAGGGTTGCACGAAAGGCTTGGTCAGCATAATGCTGGGTAACGGCGATGGCACCTTCCAGTCGCTCGTCAGTTACAGTTCAGGAGGCTACAGCGCCAGTTCTGCCGCGATCGCGGACCTGAACGGGGACGGGAGGCCCGATCTTATCGTGGCCAACGACGATGCCAGCGCGAAGTCGTCTTACGGCTCGGTTGGTGTGATGTTGAACAACAACCTCGCTACCACAAAGACCAAACTCACGTCATCGGTCAACCCATCCCAGGTCGGCCAGTCGGTTACCTTCACGGCCACGGTCACCTCGAGTCCCCTGATCCCGGACGGAGAAACCGTGACGTTTTACAATGGAGCAACCCAGATCGGAACCGGCACAACGACAAACGGCGTTGCGACCTTGACCACATCATTCTCCGCGGCTGGCAAGTACACGATCAAGGCCAGCTACCCCGGCGACGCTTTTCATAAAGCCGGCTCGGGGACGGTGAAACAAACGGTGAAATGATCCTGAGACCTGAGAGTTTGGGACCGGTGCGGAACAGGAACTAGGCGGCGACCACGGGGAAGGTGCGGGCGTGTGCGCCGGCCTTGCCATGGTAAACCGCGCCATCCTTCGCGCGCTTTGCTAAGGGCGGGAGTTGGAATATTTGCACAATGGGATGAACACATGTCGTATCGACGACATCGCGTCCCGCCCCTTCGACTCCGCTCAGGGCAGGCTCTTGCAAAGTGCGCAAGGACGGGGAAGCCACAGTTGCGTTATTGGAGAGGAAACCAAAACCGAAGAGTAGGCCACCCGCCAGTCAAGTACATAGGTCCTTCGCTTCGCTCAGGATGACAATTCATAATCGGAACGAGACAGCCTGGATCCTTGCCGCGAAGCGGTTTACCCAGCCTTGGACGGGGCAAAGCCCCGTCACCACACAAGCTCTAGAAGCCCACGTCCTACGATGCCGCCGCGATCTGCCCTGTTCTTTGATCGGAGCGGAAGCGCAGTAGCGCGGCTATGTTGCCGGCGCTATCCAGATCGCTGTGCTCCCTGAGATAGAACAATTCTATGTCGCGGCGGATGGCGATGGGAATGATGGCGTCGCAGACGTCGGCGAGTTCGCGAGTGGGGCTTCCGCACGCTACGCACGATGGGGACAGGCGGGCGTCGAGGTGTCCGCAGTGCGGGCACTCGACCGCTCGCGCGGAATAGTTTTCGGTGAGGAAGAGGGTCTGCACTTCCCCGGTCTCGAGCGCTCGCAGGACGCGGCGGAGGCCGGTGACGCCGCGCCCGTTGGACTTGGCGAAATCCACGGCTTCGCTGGCTTTCGTCGAGGCGCGTTTTGCGATCCATTGCTTGAGGACGGCGGCGGCGTGATCGCGAATCTCTTCATTCGAGACGCTGGCTACGTCGGCTGAAAATCGGCCGATCAATCGCTGTTTGACGTAAGGGTGGAGGTGAGACTCGAACTCGGACCAACTGGCATCCTGGCAACCAACGATGAGCCGCTCCCAGATGCCTTTCTCGAAGTCGATCCGCAGCCGCTCGGAAACTCCCTTAAAGTGCTGGAGCGCTTCCTCGGACACGCGGCGTTCGGCATGGCCGGCATCGTAACCGTTGAAGCCGTAACTGGAGGCGTTGCGCGAGAGCATGTGGACAATGGCTCCGCGTTCGCGGAGGTCGTCGAGGCGAAGATCGAAGAAACGGGCGCGCTGGCGGTCGACCACGGCCACGCACAGTGCGGGCTGGGCTCCCAGCAGAGCGGCCAGCGGTTTCAACTGAAAGCGAGACTGGAGATAAATTTGGGTAGCTACGAGATGCGGGGGCAGTTCGTACTCCTTCCAGAAATTGTGAGCGGAACAGGCGAAGACCGCTCTTCCCCGGGCATGGCCGCGCAGGTTCGTGGCCAGATCGAGGACGCGATCGAGGTCGGCGCGAAGGGATCCGTTCTTGCCGCTGGCGACAGCACTCTTCAGAGCCTGCTTGACGAGATCTTTGGCAACGATCGCCTCGCGGCGATGGGAACGATCCTGGGGAGGATCGGGCTGAAAGTAAAAACTCAGGGCGCACGCCCCTTTGGTTTCGTCCGCTTGAAAAGCTGCTAACTCACGGATTTCGTCCCGGGTCATCATCTCGAGGCTCCTTGATACAGAGATGCGGTGCTGAGATATTCAGATTCGAGTTTTGACTAAGAGTTCATGGTGGAATTCGCTGGCTATGGAGGGCGCGGCGCGAACACAGTCGCGCGCCCGCTGCACGGACTCGCGCACGGCCTCCACATGGCGGCCGGTGATGGCGGCAATTTCGTCGAGGGAAAAGCCCTCCATGCCGTAGAGCAGAAAAGCTTCGCGGTCGGTGCGGTCGGCGCCGCGGAGCGCGGCTTGCACCAAGGCAATCATTTCGTCGGAGGAGGCGTTCTGTTCCGGAGTGGACACGCGGCGATCGGGGATGGCGCTTTCGCGGGTCCAACCCTCGTCGGGCTGATGGAATTGCAGGGCGACCTCGTCTGAGGCTTGCACATTTTGCCGGCGGCGGCTGTCTTCCAGATAAACGGGAGACTCCAGTTCATGAAGACGCTTCGTCATCTCGTTCATGGCTTGCAGGGCAAGCCGGTAAAGCCAGGGTTCGAGCGCCAGCTTTTCCGGACGATCGTGGTCGCCGAGAGCGCGGGCGATGACTTCGTCCACGACTTCGGGGGTGGAGAGACCGTCCTCGAGGATCTCCTCGTCGGCGCGGCGGAAATGGAGTTCGCGGTCCACGAAACGTTCGAGCCGGCCAAGATTCGCATTCACATAGGAGCCGATGTCGTCGGCGGAAATGGTGGGCACCGGAACCGCGGCCAGCGTCTGCTCGAAGGGGACGCCGGGCTCGGGAGATTCCTGTGGCCCTCGGCGCCAGCGCCGCCATTTATGGCTGGAGCGGAGCAGTTCCTTATGCCGGCCGATCTGCTGGGTGATTTCGTCGAAGGCAGCCTTGATGGCCGCGGTGGGGCTGGGAGCTTTCGCCTGGGCGGTCAGTTGGCCCGAGGGCAAGTGCAGATTCAAGGAGACGATCGTTCCCTCTCGGGCTGAATTCTCCTCAATAACCGCTTTCAGATCGAGCAAATCGGGCCGGAAGACCTGGAGGCGCTTCTGGATTTTCTCGATCTGGTGGCTGATTTCTTTTTCGATGTCGGGGGTTTTGTGAACCTTGTAACTGACGTGAACATTCATTGTTCGAGCCTCGAACGCGGGAAGAAGAGTCCCGTGAAGCTGCGATCCCCAAAAAACATTCTACACCCGGAGGCAAGGGGTGGAAGCGACGTTCGCGGCGGTTCCGCCTTTCCTATTTCACCCACCTATTTCACGTAGACGGAATCTTGCGTTAGCTCCTTTGGCATCGCGACCGGGAACGGCGGGAATTCATGCGAGATGCCTTTGAACAGCGAAACGGTAACCTCCGAGCGCCTGGCGCCGTCGTGCACAGCGATCTGGTGTGGGCGCTCCGAATAGCCCTCCCACAGGGACACGCCGGCGTAGGCGCCGTCCTTGCGCAGGACGTAGTAGGTCATGTCGATGAACTTGAGCTTCGTCATGTCGTTGTTGTAGTTGCGGGCGATGCGCCTGAGGGCGTCCAGGCCGGCTTCGAGCGGCGGCATGCCGCGCCGCATGTTCTCGACGATGGTGTGCGCTCCGGCAACCTTGATGTTCTCTTCTCCGCTGCCGGTCGCGCCCGCGGAGCCTACGTCCTGGTCGGTGTAGCAACCGGCGCCGATGATGGGCGAATCGCCGCAGCGTCCGGGGAGTTTGAAGGCGAGGCCGCTGGTGGTGGTGCAGCCGGAGATTTCACCTTTGTCGTTGAGCGCGGAGCAGTGGATGGTTCCGGCCGGCGGAGACAAGACGCGCCGGATGGCGGCCGTGCGAAATTCCGGTTCGATGCCAAGCCGGGCGGCGTGCTCTTCGAGGCGGCGGATGCGTTCTTCCCACAGTTCGGATTGCGGTGCTGTCATTGATGATGGCGACGGCGGCTTCCAATTCGGATCGGCCAGCCCCGGCCCCCACCAGTCGCCGGAGGAGTGATACTCCTTCCACAGCAGCCAGATCTTGCGCGAGCGTTCGGTGAGTAGATTTTCGCGCGGGAAGCCCACGGCAACGGCGAACCGTTCCGCGCCTTCGCCGACGAGCATGACGTGGCCGGTGTGCTCCATGACGGCTTTGGAAACAAGGGAAACATTCTTGATGTTGCGGACAGCGCCCACCGATCCGGCGCGGCGCGTGGGTCCGTGCATGCAGCAGGCGTCGAGTTCGACTACGCCCTCTTCGTTGGGAAGGCCGCCGAGTCCGACGCTGTCGTCGTTGGGATCGTCTTCCGGTCCCTTTACAACGCGGATGGCAGCGTCGAGCGTGTCGCCGCCGTTTTTCAGGAAAGCGAAGGCGTCGTCGAGGTAGTTGACGCCATTGTTGGCGCAGACGATGATCGGGCGCTTGCCGGCGCCAAACGGATTGGCGGAACGGGGCGCATCGTCTTTAACTTTGTCTTGCGCGTTGAGGCCTCGCGCATTCAGGCCAGTACCCATCGATGCAGCGATTGCGGAACCTAGAAATCCACGACGGCTTATGGACATGAATTCTCCGTATGAAGGGGACGGCGAGAAGGATAGCACGAAGGAGAGTCGATCTGGCGCGGAGGGCCGGATTCGGCAGTGGGCCGGTTTCCGCGTAGCTGGCTGCTTGCCAGTGAACGGGTGATTCTGGAGTTGCGAGCGCTATGGGGATTTTGCACCAACTACCGGATGTCGGTCCTTCGGATTATCTCGTCGGCGGCACTCTGTAGTGCTTGTTTGTAGGCGTTGTTCCGTGGTTCCAATGCATTCTGCGAAAATGTGACCTGTCTATGTTGGTCTTCCGGTTGGGCCAAGAGTGCAAAGAACACTTCTTTCCTAACCGTGGAATACAGAAGAAACCCATGATAGTCGCCGCCGCAGCGATGCGGAGCGCACCCGGAAAACGTAACAGTTGTTTCCTCTCCTATGTCAGAAAGTGAGAAATTGTTCGCTGAAGAAACGGAAAACTCGATTGGTAGCTTGCCAGAAGCCCATTCCAGCTTAAATCTACCCTGAGCATGGTGGAACACCGACACATGCCAACCGGAACGAGAACTGCTGAGTACCGTCAAATACGCGGGGTCCGCTTCGTTACCAGAGCCGAACGTCTGGACGCTATGCAGTTGTTGCGTTGTGAGGCCCGCTTGCCTCAAAGCGGACTGCAGTTGGCCAGTCGTGAAAGCGTAGGGAGTGTCAGGCTGGGCGGGAGCAACAGCAAGCAAGCAGATCACGACGAGAGAAGTCAGCAGGAGCTTCCGCATGAAAACGACTTTACGCCGAATAGCCACCGAATTCCATGATTGTTGCTGTAAGCAGGCGACAGCGCTCACGATCGGGACTGGCTGGCATCGGGTTCCGCTCGGGTCACGGGCAATTCGACAACTGACTCACTACCCACATTCAGACCCCAACCACCTGCAGCAGGCGCGCTATGCCTTCGCGAAAATCGGCTGGCTCGGTGATCAGGCTCAGCACGAGATGGCCTTCGTTTGGAAAGTCGTAGAAGTGGCCGGGATGGACGATGACAGCCATCTTCCGCAGGAGATCAATGGCCAGATCTTCGTCAGTTCCAAGTACGGGGACGCGCAGCACGACGTACCATCCGCCTTCGACTTGCAGTCGCGTGCAGGAGGGATGGACCGCGAGTTGGCGATCGAGTTCGGCGAGATTCTCGCGCAAACGATCGAGAAGGATGGGTTGGATCTGTTTGCGCTGATCGAGCAGCACCGAAGCGGCAAGCTGGACCGGAGCGTTCAGCGAGAGATAAGTATCGGCGATGATTTCGAGACGCGCTCCGGCTTCGGCTACCATTTCTTTCGGGCCGCTGGTGGCCACCCAGGCAAGTTTCATCTGCGGGAGAGCGGAAATCTTGGAAACTCCGCTGAGCGTGAAGGTGAGCGCGTTGGCATTGGTGACAAAACTGGGACGCGGCGCACGTTCATGCGAATAATCATCGTGCGCGTAGTCGAGAAATACTTCATCCACGATCAGCGCCAGACCGTAGTCACGGCAGAAAGCGTTGAGCGCCGCAGTTTCCGCAGCAGAGATGTAGGAGCCGGTTGGGTTGTTGGGATGGACGAGAATCACGGCTCGCGACCGGGCGGTGGCTGCTTTGTAGAGCGAATCGAAATCGATTTGCCAACCGTGATCGTAGAGCAGCGGATACGGAACAAGTTTCACGTCGGCGAGATCGGCGAGAAACTCGAACAGCGGGTAGCTCGGTTTGGGCACAAGGATCTCGTCGGCGGGATTCGCGAGCAGACGGAAGACGTACGAGTAGGCTTCGCTGGTGCTGGTGGTCAGAATCAGGCGCTCGGGATCGAGATCGAAAACCTCGTGCGACTCGCGATAGTAGCGGCACACGGCTTGGCGCGCTTCGAGCAGGCCCCGGGGCTGCGGGTCGTAATGCATCGCTTCAGGATTGGCCAGCGCGGCGAGCACGATTTCAGGGTTGGGACGGACTCCGGCTTCCGTCGGGTTCGAGATCGTAAGATCCAGAATTTCCCGTCCCGAAGCGCGCGCTTCCTCGATCGCGCGCGTGAGAGCGTTCGGGCTGAGCCGCCAGTTTGTGCGATCGGAGAACATAAGGTGGCGATTGAACAGTGCTTTCTTATTTATCCTGAAACCAGCCACTCGGAAACGATTTTTCTAACTCCTGCCGAGGCGGAACAGTGTCGTCCTCATTAGCGGAGACGACTGTGCCCTGATGATAGAGAATTCTCCATCCCTCGGAAGTGGTCTGCCAAATGGTGGCGCGACGGGTGAGGCGTTCAGCTTGGCGAAGAGTGTACGTGAAAAGGTAGGTGTCGGGACCGAGGCGCCGGAGGCCGTGGTCGTAGGTTTGCCAGCCTGCAGAGGCCGCGTCGGCGGGTAGATTACGACCCAAATTGTGGAGGATGAACTCGCGGCTGTACCGGCGACCCGATGCGCCAACTTCCCAATATTCGGGTGCGGTGACCTTTTCAAAGTCGGCGAGCGTGGCGCCGAATTCCGGTGTGTGAAAGATGGGCTCACGGCGGCGAAGCTCTTCGAGCACTGAACGTAGATCGGGATTCGTATGCGTGAAGACCTCGTGATTCGTCATAACGCCATTGTACTTTCGGTTTGCTCGGAATAGCGGCTGCTCGAAAACACCGGCATTTCGCCTTGCTTTTATGACCCCAATATCTTATGGTATGAATTATTCCTACCGTAGCGAGGAGTTTGGTCCATGCCTAACGTCGAGAAGATCAGCATTGCGTTGCCGCCGGAGATGGTGGCGGTTTTGCGCCAGGCCGTCGAGACAGGAGAATACGCCTCCAGCAGCGAGGTGGTGCGCGATGCGCTGCGGGACTGGACGCAGAAGCGGAACCTGCGGCAGCAGGGCATCGACGAGTTGCGCCAAGTGTGGCGGCAAGCGATGGAAGACAAGACCCCAGGCGTTCCGGTCAAGGAAGTGCTGGATCGTCTGGAACGGAAGTACCGGGCTTTGGCGAATGCGGCCAAGTAATGCGGGTTGAATTCTCGGTCGGGTGCCGGCAAGATTTTGACTAGCGTCGCGACATCTTCGCGTCCGCCGGAGAGAGCCTGCGGAGCTTCGCTCCGCTTGGACGGGCGAGGGCGCCCGTCCCCACACGACCACATAACCTACTTCCTACTTCGCAAAAGCTTCTTTGTTTACCACATAGGGCATCTTGGTGATGTCGCCGCCGTAGTTCCCTTCCAGCACGTCGATTAGTCCTTGCACGCAGCGTCCGGCCATACCTTTATTGGGATCGGGCGACAAGCGGGTGATGCGTGCAGCGCTGGCAAAGTGGGGCAGGAGGCGGCAGCGGTCGGCGATGGAGGGATCGCGCAGCGGCGAATCGGCGGGCAGAGGCTCTTCTTCGTAGACATCGAGAGCGGCGCCGGCGATCCAGTTCTCGCGCAACGCGTGGGCCAGGGCAGCCTCGTCCACCACCGGGCCGCGCGACGTGTTGACGATCATGGCGGTGGGCTTCATCATGCGCAGCGTGGTTTCGTCGATCATGTGATAAGTCGGCGTGGCGCTCTCGCCCTCGCGCACCAGGGGAACGTGCAGGCTGATGAAGTCCGCGCTGCTCAACGCTTCGTGCAACGTGGTGTAACGAATTGAGGTCTGCTCGCGGCTGATGCCGCGCTGGAAGCGCAAGTCCTTCATCTCCTGAATCGCCTGGATGTAGTCGTGGCTCTCAAAGGTCGGATCGAAGCACAGGATGTTCATGTCGAATCCGGTGCACTTTTTGATCAAGGCAAGCCCGATACGCCCGGTGCCGATGATGGCAACGGTTTTTCCCGTGACCTCGTCGCCCAGAAATGGAAGGTAGGGATGCCAATAGCTCCAACGATTTTCGCGCGTCAGATGTTCGGCGGACCAAAGTTTGCGGGCGAGCGCGCCCATCAGGAAGAAGGCGTACTCCGCGGTCGCTTCGGTCAGCACGTCGGCGGTGTGCGTGAATGGGACTTTGTACCGGTTGGCGTCGGCGCGGTTGATGTTGTCAAATCCGACGGCGATCTGCGCGACCACTTTGAGCGTGCCTTCTCCGGCGGCGAAAACCTCGGCGTCGATTTCATCGCGCAGGGTGGTGATCAGGGCGTCTACGCCGGACTTCACCTTCTCGACGATCAAGCTCTTCGGCGGAGCTTCGGGCTGGGGATAGACCTCGAGGTCGTATCCCTTGTGGCGAAGAATGTTGAGGGCATCTCCGATGTCGCAGGTGGCAAAAACGCGGATTCTATGGCTCATGCTAAGTGTGATCGCTTTGGCGCGGAATGAGTAGCCGGTTGCTGCTTGCTTGTTTCCAGTTTCTCACAAACCTCAAGATCGCCGGGCCGGACCGAACCTGTTTGGCTCGGTTGACATCCTGAAGCAAAAGATGGCGTGCCCCAGGCGGTAAAGATTGTAAGTCAAACCCAACAGCAGCGTTTAGAGATGTTGGGTGAACAGGCGCCCTTCGTGCGTACTAAGCGGGGGCGTTTCACTTCCCAGGGAGCAAGCCGCAATCAGCCGCTTCATTGCGACCAGCTTTGTGGTAATCGAAATAGGTTTCATCTTCTTGATTCTTGCTGGTGTAGAGGAGGAGAATCCTTGCTCGTGACTTCATAGCGTAATGTTCCGGGAGCCAAGTTCCGTTATCGAGGGGCATGTTCTCCAACTCGAAGCGGGTGCCAGGCTCGACGCGAGCTACAAAGCCCACTATCGAAACGGGATGTATAACCTCTGCTTCGACTTTCACCCAGTGGAAAGTCCGTTTATCGATCCAGAGCTCTCCCTGCATCCCGGTCAGCACCTTGGTTTCTCGGTTGGCCGGTTGATAGCCTGGCTGGGGCGTTGCCTTCAGGACATAAACGTCGAACGGACCCGATTGTCGCTCGCCCACGAGCTTGAAGTTGAAAGCCTTGGTCATTTCGTCCATCAACTGGTGATCACGGCTGCGTTCGGTTTCGTACTTGGCAAGCCGCTCTCCTCTCTCTTGTTTCGATTCGCCGCAGCGCTGAGCGGTAACCTTTGCCAGCTTCTGTTGTTCCTTTGCCTGTTCTTCCGGCGTTAGCGGCTTGCCATTGACTGCGACGAGGCGATAGTAAGGGGAACCGAGGATCATGGTCACTTCGGAAGTCCGGGTTCCCTCACCTTGCACATCGCGCTCAAGATAGGAATATGCTGGGGCGGCTTGCCAGTCTCTATTGTTGGCCTGAACCGAGCGCTGGATAATGGCCTGGACATCCTCCTGGCCCGCAGAAGCCAAAGCGGTGAAGAGCGCCGACATCAAAACAAAGAACTCAAAAACGGGAAGCAATATACTCCCGTTTTGCCGTCCGGCTTTATAAATGACACCCATCCTGCCGCTGCCCAGCTTCTCTAAGATGCGATAGTGCCATAGTCTGGCTGATCACAGGCGCAAATGTTACGTCTGTGAGACAGGCAAGTCAATGAAAGCCTTAGGGTTGGCGTTATCGCCAGATGATGGTTGTTGCAAAATCGCCCATTTCGCTAACCATTCTCGATTAGCGTAATCGCGAAGTCTCCGCCTACTGGCATGAGCACTTTTGCTCAGACGAATGGCCCGTCGAGTGCTAGCGTCAAGGCGTGGTTCCAGCCGAATCGCCAAGCAGCCCAAAAGTCGCTTGCCGCTTCGCACGACCGAGCTATGACGCGAGATGCACCAATTCGGGTCATTTCTTTTATTCTGTTGGCTGCCTGCGGGGCCTTGTGCCAGAAACGTCCTTCAGCGGACTTGCTTCAGGAATTACAGTTTGACGGCTCAAACTCACCCGAAGCGCAGGGCCAAGAGGTGCGTACGTGGGAGTCGCTTCCTGATGCTCCGTCGTCGGTACAGACTCCATCACAAGCCGAGAGATTTCGCCCGTTCGTAAATGAAGCAAGCTCGCGTTTGACATTTGGCGCGGTTGGCGTCAGCGCGGGCGTGGTGCGCGAAACAGAACTGGGACACGTCACTCTGGGACCGCAGCCCAACCTAACTGCTCATTATCAAGCCGCGCTTATTCAAAAAGAGCCGAGTAACTTTGTTGGTAAGGACGCATATCCGTCGCTCAAGCAGAACCCGCGTTATCTCCCTTCGACCAGCGGCAGCTTTATGGGCCGAGCCACTTACGCAGCTTCGCGCATTTTTGTCACGCGTGACGACTCGGGAAAGGGGAGGCTGAACACTTCGTATTTCCTCGGGGTGCTTTGTTCGGTCGCTAGCGCCACTGCTTACCGTCCATATTGGGCACGCTCCTCTTCGGGGACATTCAACAATTTTGGTTCGACGATTGGCAGCGACGCGGGGATCAACGTCCTCCACGAGTTTGGGCCTGGCATCCGGCAAATGGTGAAGGGCTTCACACCGAAGTTCGTGTCCAGGATCGGAGAGCGCATCACCCACGGCCAGACCCCGATGGGCGGCATCTCCACCCCGGCAAGATAGTGCCCTGTCCCTCAGTCTCTTTCACCACTGACAGGGGATAGCGCCTGCGCGGAACGCCTTTTTCGGTGGACGGGAGCAGGGGAAACTCGTGGATGCCATCCTGCCTGGGGGAGTGTTGTCGGGAAGCACGTTTTCAACACCGTCAACATTATGCGGTCACAATACTAGCGCCCGAGAAGTTCGCTTCTCCCGACTATATTGGATGGCAGGAACGGCGAATCGGCAGATGCAGAAACGCTTATTGGACCCAAACGGACCCAGATTGTTCTTCGGGGTTCTTTGTAAACCATTCAAAAGAATGGCGGGGACGACGAGACTCGAACTCGCGACCTCTGCCGTGACAGGGCAGCGTTCTAACCAACTGAACTACGTCCCCACTCGCCAAATCAACAAGATGCGAAATAACCAGTGTTTATGCGGCCTTGCGCCATTTGCATAAAATGTCTAGATTGCCCAAGGCGACCCGAATTGCCTGTATTCCGGTCCGAACCGCCCATAAACCGCCCATAAAGTTCGACCACTCTCCCGCTCTTTTGCATGCGCAAAAGACCTTTTACGGGCTGCGGCGGGCGATCCAGAGTTCTGCCAACCCGGGCAGCAGCACCAGCAAAACTTTCGCAAATCTTTGTCACAGAAATATCCTAACAGCTTCTCGCTGAACGCGAAAGACCACCTTCATTTTCCCGGGTCGGACTGCAAGAAATTCTCAAATTCGGCCGCAACCCTGATACCAGTCATTTGTGCGACCGAGCAGCGACCTCTGCCGTGTGAAGGCCGAGTGTGACTGTGCGGTGTTGTTGTGGGTCTGCAGCAAGCCCAACAGATCAGTGAATTACTGGCGGTTTGCTTTTCTGGGAGTCCAACAATTCAAATTGACAAAGAATTTGGGACGAGAGTGGTTCGGAAGTTTGAACCGAAGAACGGCTCCAAGTTCGGTACACCAGCTAATGACAGGAACAAGATGGACACCGCCTAGAGAGCTCTCGTGTCACACCTATCTGAGATGGGCTCCGTCCGATCACGTTTCTGGCACATAGGCGTCGATCAAATGACGCACCATGGGTTCTCCTGAAAGACAGCTGTTTATTCGCTGTTCCAACTCCCGATCGGCCTGGGTTTGCCTCTCATGCTGACGCAGATGCTCCGCCCAAGAGTTCACCAAGAATATTTCCAGATAACGATCCGCGACTTCAGTATCACGGAAGATTGCCCACTGATACGCGCCATCGCGACGCCGGATCCGGCCGTATTCATGCATCGCATCCACAAATTCTGCTGTCCGTTTTAGAATGACAGCGTATTCGACGGTCACTAGTACCAGCCCCTTCTCAATATCAGCCCTAACTTCCCCGATCACGACGGGCATGCGCCAGTGGTTCCAGGGACTCAGATCTGCGGTCGAATCAGGAAGTTGCGCGAAAAGGGCAATCGCTGCGGTGGCGATTGTCCCCACTCCAGCGTAGACAAGCGCGGTTCCAACGCCCGATCGTTGCGCAACGGCGCCCCACGCCGCGGTCCCGAGCGCGTAACTCCCTTGGTAAACCAGGATGAAGATGGCGAGGACTCGTGCTCTTACCCACGTTCTGCAGGAAAGTGCCGAGGTCTGAAATGACGTCGGCGAGTAGTAGATTGCGAAAAATCTTTACTCGAAGGGGTCGCCACAGACTTGGGGAGCAGTAGGCTTCATTTCTCTCCGCTGGCCTGCTTGTTCCAGCCGTGGAAACGCGAGAGGTCACCCGCGTTCCACGCTTCGCGGAGTCCAGGAGTGCTCAGATCCCAGTCCGGGCGGATTTCACTCGTCACGGCGCGCAGGTCGTGCCAAAGATCGACGACGGATGGACGCCCCCAGAACCAGTAGCCGTTATAGATGCTGTAAATCACCAGGCCCGGCTTGAGCACGAGCGTATGCGGGATCATCGGATTGTGCTCGGGGTCGGTGTACTCCTGGATGTCGATATCCTTCTGAATGGTTCGCTCGGGGTCCGAAAGAAAGGTCCACTGGGCTCCGACTGACGCACGGAATTCCTGCAGCGTATGGTGATCGTCGGTGGCGATCGTGGCGATCTGAGTGTACGCGACTGCGATCCTCGGGTAGAACGCGGCGAGTTCCAAATGCTGCTGGTGCTCTTTTGGGCAATAGTGGCCGCGCGCGAGCGTGAGGATTAGCGGATCGTCGCCCTGTAGCTCGCTGAGCTTGCGCGGTGTGCCCGTGTGATCGGGCAGTTGGTAATCGGGGAAAACGCTTCCGGGCACAATATCAGAACGCATGATTGGACTCCTCCCGTTTCTCTCAAAGATCTTCTCTTAAAGATCCGGAGTGACACCCGCGTTTGGCTGGGAGCAGCATACGAGCACGTTCCCGGGAGCGGGCCTCTCCAGCGGCTCAGGGTTGTAAGTAATCGATCCATCAATCAGACCGGTCATGCAGGTATGACAGACTCCAATCCGGCACGACCATCTGACCGGAACGTCGCACGCTTCCACGAGTCAGTCCTCTCAAGCGAGCTTCACCCTGCTGGCCGCGCCGGAGAGCCCTGGCGTGAAGAACCGACGAATCCCTGGACGAGTGCGGCGATTTCGTCTGCGGCGGTGTCCAAGGCGAAGTGGCCGCCATCGACGATGTGGACTTCGGCGTTGGGGACATCGCGGCGATAGGACTCTGGCTCTGAGGGGTCGAACGAAGACTCATACTTACCCCAGATCACCAGCAGGCGCGGCTGCTTCTCGCGCATCCATGCTTGCCACTTCGGGTAGGAATCGACGTTGGTGCGGTAGTCGTAGAAGAGGTCACTTTGAATGTCAGCCTGGCCGGGCTGATTTAGAAAATAAAATTCGTCGGTCCAGAGATCGGGGTTATGGCGTTCCACGTTGGGGTCGTTCCCCGCGTGGCGGGACTTCGTGGTTGCAAGCGACAGGAGATTTGTGCGCAGCGCGCTTTCGTTGGCAGCGCGATCGGCCCAAAAGGCGCGTCGCGTTTTCCAGTTCTCGCCGAGACCGGTGTTGTGTGCTACCGCATCCTGGACGATGAGAGCTTCGACTCGGTCCGGGTGAGCCAAGATCATGCGAAAGCCGACGGGGCCACCGTAATCCTGCATGTAGAGGGTGAAGTGGAAGAGACCGAGCGCTTCGGCGAAGTGATTCATGATTTCCGCGATGTGATCGAAGGTGTACGCGAATTGTTTTGGGTCCGGCCAGTCGCTGTGACCGAAGCCAGGGTAATCGGGCGCGACAAGGTGATAGCGATCGGAAAGACGGGTGAAGAGAGGCTCGAACATTCGCGAAGAAGAGGGCAAGCCGTGCAGCAGGAGAATCGTCGGGGCGTCTTTCGGACCAGACTCCCGGTAGAAAATTGACAGCCCATCGATCTGTGCGGTGCGATAAAAAGTCAAATTCTTCATGGTTTGTTCCTCTCGTCGCATCTGGACTTGGGGCTCCTGGACTTGGGCGAACAATTGAAATGATGCGAGCACTATAGAAACCATCAGCTTCACGCAGGAGAGCCGCATGGATGAATCCAAACGGTAAGATGTGAAAATGTGCATTTGCCTCGCTCCGTTCATGTTTAGGCCCGCCACCAGTTCTGACAGGGCCTTTTGCGGCGCTCTCACGTAAGGGTCTCATTCGTTTCTGCTCTGGTTTTCAGCATCAGGGTGCATAACGAGTAAAGACAAGGTCGCTCCCTTTGGCCTTCTCGTGGCAGGGGAAGCAGCTTTTCATAAACGTCGCGTCACCAGGTTTGCCGTCCGCGAAGTGACCGAACCCCCAGCCGCCCGTTGCGGCGTACTTGGCTGAGTCCTTTACCATAAATTGAATATTCGTGGGGGCGCCGGGAACGAAAGATTGGGCTTGGCCAAAGACCTTGTTGTTTTCCTCCGATGGGACGTAACGGTAATGCAAAGCAGCAATGATCGTGCCGTCCGGGAACGGAAGCTTCCCTTCCCGGAAGGCCTTGATCGCCACGTCGTTGCCCAAGACGGCACCTAAACTGTTCAGGTTGCCTGCCTCATGGGCAGAGGAAATCCACTGCCAGTCGCGGTACCCGTTAGGGATGTCGGTAACGCAGGGAGCGGATTGCCCATCGGCGTGGCCGGGGGCGGGGCCAATGAGCGCGGCAAGGCCGGCCGTTGCAACTGCGACCAAGAAGAATGTGAAGCGCCTCATAACGGTTCCTCCATTTGAATATGCTTCGGTAAACGAAATCAGTATTTGCCTTAAAGCCGATGTCGATGCCTCTTCAAAGCCAGTGTGGTCTCCTTCTTAGCGGTTTGGGCGTAGCCGGGCGCAGTCATCGCCTGCGATCAGGCATCACACCAGAAGCGCGGATGCGAAGCAATTGGACGATAGTATTGGCGAAACCTTCGCATCAGTCGACGCTGCAAGCGTTCGATGATCTCGGGGTGGAGTCCCCCGATTTGCCAATCGAGCCGAGGCTGCTATTGTGACCGCTCGCCAGTCTTTCCTCGTGCCTCCGTGCGGGCTATCCATTAGTTCTGACTCGAGCCAGTCCTCTGTCGAAAGCCCAGTCTGCTCTGGACCGAACAATTCCGTCACCGCACGGATGAACGCCGATAACTCGCGCTCCGCCATGTTGATCTGGTCTTCGCAAGTCGAATTGCAAAACGATTCTTCCTTGTCCATGGGACCTTCCCGTAATTAGGGTGCGTACCGGGTGAAGACGAAGTCGCGAGCTTTGACAGGCTCGTGGCATGGAAAGCAGGTTTTGAGCAGCGCCGCGTCGGCAGGTTTGCCGCCTTTGAATTGAGCAAACCCCCAGCCACCGGTCGCGGCATATTTTCTCGAGTCTTTGACCATAAACTGAACGTTCGTAGCGGGTCCGGGCACGAACGATTGGGCGCGGCCAAAGACTTTGTTGTTTTCCTCAGACGGAAGATAGCTCCAGGCGAGGCGTGCGATGATTGTGCCGTCCGGGAACGGCAGCTTCCCCTCGCGGTATGCCTTGATCGCTACATTGTTGCCGAGAAGGGCGCGAAGATCGTTGAGATTGCCTTCTTCGTGCGCGACAGAGATCAGCTTCCAGTCGCGGTATCCGGGAGGAATTGTGATTCCGAAAACCGGATCAGCCTCTTCATCGGAGCGTCCAGAGGCGTGAGCCATGTAGACGACCGCGCCAGTTAGCGCCACAACTGCAACCAACAGGTAAGCAAATCCTCTCATACGACGTGCTCCGTTCCGAGATGCTTATTTGTCACGTGTATCTATAGCGACCCCATAATCTTCGCCGGCGCAACAGAGGCCCCCGTTATGACGATGAATTCGGTCGACGCGAGTCATCAGAACAGAACCTTGGGAGATGAACAATTGGACGATGGTATCGTCGATACTTTGGTATTGCTCTACTGCTAACCAGCGGGTGGCAAATTGAGTGAGCAGGTTGCCGCACGATTTCCCATTCGAAGATAGCGGATGCGGCCGTTCTCCCAGCACAAATGAGAAGCTCTTTGGTAGAATTCTCTCAACGGTGGGGCGTCATCAGTCAACTGTGCACGCGAAGCATAACTTGAGGTGCGCGCACTTGGCCATGAAGTGGGGTGACCGCAAATGCTGAAAGTCACACCAATCGTCTTTGTTGTCGACGATGACGTCTCTGTGCGCGAGTCACTGGAATTGCTGATCGGCTGTGAAGGCTGGAAGCCGGAGACATTCGCGTCCGCCCAGGAATTCCTCGACTACCCACGCGTTCTTGTTCCCAACTGCCTCGTACTTGATGTTTCTCTTCCGGGTCTTAACGGGCTCGACCTCCAAAGGCTTGTCGCCGGCGAACGGACGGACATGCCGATCATCTTCATCACGGGCCATGGCGATGTGCCCATGACGGTCCAGGCCATGAAGGCAGGGGCCGTCGAATTCTTGACAAAGCCATTCAATGATGACGTTCTGTTGGCCGCCATCCGGGCAGCCCTCGAACGGAGCCGAGTTGCTCTTAGCCTGGAGGCGGAGATGCGGGTACTCCGGGACCGTTACGCGTCACTATCGCAGCGTGAACGGCAGGTTATGGCGTTGGTGGTTTCCGGCCTGCTGAATAAACAGGTCGGTGGGGAGCTTGGTATCAGCGAGATCACGGTGAAGGCGCATCGCGGCAAGGTGATGCAAAAGATGAGGGCCGATTCTCTTGCCGACCTGGTGAAAATGGCCACGAGGCTCCGCCCCGCGCCCGCAGCGATTACGGCGGCGTAACGGCCATATTCACGGTCGTAGTTATTCGTGAAGACGCGGAATTCACAGAAGCCGTCCTTCAAGTATTTTGCCGGAGTAGTGGGCGAGCTGGTCCTGAAACCGGGCGGACAAGATGAACGGAGTGAGCCGGGCAGCGTAGAAACCTGCGTTGCGGGCGACGCCTGTGGGAGGAGAACACCATGAAGAAAACTACAGCACCGATTTCCCTTGCCGGTTCGCAACTTGGCGAAGTACGTCATGTGTGCGCGTTTTTCAACAGCGACGACGAGGAATATCGCGTATTGCTTCCGTTTATTAAGGATGGTTTTGAGTGTGGCGACAAGGCGGTTCACGTCGTGAATCCGGATCAACGTCACGACCATCTGCAACGGTTAGCCGCGGCAGGCGTCAATCCAACAGCCGCCGAGCAGAGTGGGCAATTAGAGGTTCGGATCAACACCGAAGCTTACATTCGAGATGGCCGTTTTGATCAGGATCGAATGCTAGCAGCGTTCGAGCAGATGGCTAGCGGCAATGCCAAGGGTGGATTCCCGCTGAGCCGCATTTGCTGTCGGATGGACTGGGCAATTGAAGATCGGTCCTACATTGACGATCTCGTTGAATTCGAATCGCGCGTGAATGATGTGTGGCGTAGTCACGACGACGCGGTGATCTGCACCTACCATCTCGGCAAGTTTGGAGGCGACACGGTAATCGACATCATGCGGACACATCCGATGATCATCATCGGTGGCCTCCTGCACCGGAATCCGTTCTACCTGCCCCCCGAGGAATTCCTGCGCGAGGTCCGCCAACGTCGGACCATGCGGCCTTCCTCGTCCTCCAAGGCTGCCTGACATGGAAGTCCAACCCGAAGATGCTTCCGGCGAAGTCAAGCACCTTCAGCGGTGCATTAACGATCTTGTCAGCCTGCTTGCTCTTCCCGCCATCTGGAGTGGAAGCGATCCATCCCAGGTTCTCCGTACCTTGCTCGATGCGCTCATGCGCATGCTGAGCTTGGACCTAGTCTCTGGGAGGCTGACAGATCCAGTTGGCGAGGCGCCCGTTGAGATCGTCCGGCTCGCCGAGCTGCGAGGACCGATGCCCTCGGCGCACGAGATCTGCGAAGCGCTCAGCCAGTGCCTGAAAAACGACTCACGGAAATGGCCTCCACTGCTTCGGAACCTTATGGGCGAGGGAGACGTCTCGATCGTGCCGTTGCCACTGGGGTTACAAGGCGAACTCGGCGTAATTGTGGCAGCGGCTGAGCGGACGGATTTTCCGCGGCAGACTGAGGCACTTCTTCTGGGCGTAGCGGCGAATCAGGCATCGATCGGGCTACAAGAGGCACGGCTTCTGAGCCATCAGAAGCGGGTCGCCAGCGAACTTGATCAACGGGTTGCGCAAAGAACTGCTGACCTTGCCGCAGCCGAGGAGCGGTGGCGCTCTGTTTTCGAGAACTCAGCCATCGGCGTTGCGCTGACTGACATGAACGGTCGATTTTTTGCCGTAAATCCCGTGTACGAGAAGATGTTGGGTTACAGCGAGGAGGAATTGCAAAAACTCTCTTTTTTCGACATTACCCATGAAGAGGATCTCGAACCGAACCGGAGGCTCATCGGGGAACTGTTGGCCGGAACGCGGCGGCAGTTTCAGATCGAAAAGCAATATCGGCGGAAGAACGGCAGTCTGATGTGGGTTCGTAATAGTGTTTCTGTGGTACCGGGCACAGAGCGAGTGCCGCGATTTTTCATGGCGCTCTCCGAGGACATTACAGAACGCAAGCTGGCGGAGCAGAAATTCCGAGGGCTACTGGAATCCGCACCGGATGCGATGGTCGTAGTGAATCGGCAGGGCAGGATCGTATTGGTCAACGCACAGATGGAAAATGTGTTTGGATATCGGAGAGAAGAACTCCTGGGGCAGGAGATTGAGATTCTGGTGCCCGAACGCTTTCGTGGTCGACACCCTCGGCACCGCGGGGGATTTTTTGCGCAGCCTCGGGTGCGGCCGATGGGTGAGGGTCTGACCCTTTACGGGCGGCGGAAAGACGGAACCGAGTTTCCGGTGGAGATCAGCCTGAGTCCGCTAGAGACCGAGGAAGGTACGCTTGTCTCTGGAGCGGTGAGGGACATTAGCGAACGCAAGCGGGCTGAAGACGAGTTGCGGCGCAGCGAAGCTTTTCTCGCCGAAGCTCAGAGCCTAAGCTCCACCGGCAGCTTTTTCTGGCGCGTGGCGACGGACGAAATCACGTGGTCAGAGCAGCTCTATCGCATCTACGAGTTTGAGATCGGAGTGCCCGTGACGCTCGAACTGATCCGTACTCGAGTTCATCCGGAAGACGTCAGTTTGATCGAGAAAATGGTCGACCAGGCACGAGACGGCAGCAAGAACTTTGAGTGGCAGTACCGCTTGCTGATGCCGGACCATTCGATCAAGTACATGCATGCAGTCGCTCATGTGACCCGCGACCAGGATGGTCAGCTGGAGTACATCGCCTCGGTTCAGGATGTCACGGCGCGCAGGCTGGCGGAAGAGGCACGCGACAAGGCTCGATCGGAACTTACACATATGGCCAGGGCGATGAGCCTCGGAACGCTGACGGCGTCTATCGCCCACGAACTCAACCAGCCGCTGTCCGGCATTGTCACGAACGCAAGCACCTGTATGCGCATGCTGGCCGCCGATCCTCCAAACGTCGACGGCGCACGCGAAACTGCGCGGCGGATGATTCGCGATGGCAACCGGGCGTCTGAGGTGATCACTCGATTGCGCGCACTCTTTGGCAAGAAAGAGACCACGAATGAGTCGGTCGACCTGAACGACGCTACGCGAGAGGTGCTTGCGCTGTCATCGAGCGAACTTCAGCGAAGTCGGGTGATCCTGCGGCCGGAGCTTGCCGAGGACCTCCCTGTCGTCACCGGCGATCGTGTCCAGCTGCAGCAGGTCATCCTGAACCTGATTCGGAATGCATCCGACGCGATGAGCACGGTCGATGATCGTCCGCGGCAGTTGCTGATTAGAACTGAACGGGACGAATGCGATCATGTGCGCCTGACGGTACAGGATGCGGGAGTCGGGTTCGACCCTCAGGCTGCGGACAGGCTCTTCGAATCGTTCTACACCACCAAGAATGACGGTATGGGAATCGGATTATCTGTCAGCCGCTCTATTATCGAGAGTCACCATGGTCGTCTGTGGGCAACACTGAATAATGGTCCGGGAGCTGCGTTTTTATTCTCTATTCCTCGCGGGCCCGAGGGTGCGACGGGCGCCGAAAGTAATCGTGCCATTCGGACGCCTAACGTAACGGATGCGGCGTGAGGAATCTGTGTCCTGTTACGAGCCGTTACCCGACTTACTGAGGGATTTCGGCTTCGCAGCGTGGCGTTCCGATCTGCGAACCGTTCCTCGCCTCTGATTGGCAAACCAATACTAAGGCACAATAGACAGTGTCTCCTGGAGTGGCGCATTCTCGCGTTGTGGAGCACTGCCGAGAAAGGATCAACCCGGAGATCAGTCTCGTCGCCAAGGCGCTGCCCGGATTAGTATGGACAGCACTCCCTGACGGGCACGTCGACTTCCTCACCAACGCGAGTGCGAATACACCGGTTGTAGCGTCGCCGAAGCCTGCGACTGTGGGCCGGCATGAAAAATCTATGACAGTCACGCGTTCGCTTGTGTCAGTGGTGGATGACGACGAATCTGTACGCGAGTCGCTACCTGACTTGTTAAAAGAGTTCGGTTTTGCCGTACGCGCGTTCTCGTCGCCGGAAGAGTTTCTCGCGTCCGATTGCATCGGCCAAACTAAATGCCTGATCCTCGACATCGCCATGCCGGGGATGAGCGGACCTGACCTTCAGCGGGAATTGAAGCTTAGCGGGAAGGAGATTCCGATCATCTTTATCACCGCTAGCACAGATAAGACTGTTCGCCCGCGACTACTCGAACAAGGTGCAGTAGCGTGCCTGTTCAAGCCTTTCAGTGACACGGCTCTGCTTGAGGCCGTTAATTCGGCACTTCACTCCAACTGAGCTACCCGAGGCACGCAAGCGTGAGGGTGTACCAACCGCGACTGTCTTTCCATGTCCCTCTGACCTCAAAACCGACCTGTGTGAGTAGCCTTCGAATGCCCTGGTCTGTGAACTTATAGCTATTTTCGGTGTGAATGGTTTCGCGTCGCATGAAGTGAACATCAAGGTCCGCGTGCTCGATGCTTACATCCTGCGCTTGCATGCTCTCGAGGTGCATCTCGATCCGAGACTCAATAGAATTCCAAAGCGCGCGATGACGGAAGCAAGCGGCGTCAAAGTTAGCTCCTAGTTCTCTATTAAGGCGATGCAGGATGTTTAAGTTGAACGCTGCGGTGATTCCATCGTTGTCGTCATAAGCAGCCACGAGCGTGCGTTCGTCTTTCACCATATCCGTACCGAGCAATAGCGCATCTCCGATTTGCAACTGACTACACAAATTCCGCAGAATGAGTTGTGCTTCCTCAGGCGAGAAGTTGCCGATGCTTGTACCGATGTAGAGTGCGAGCGTAGTGCCGTCGAAGGGGTCGAGTTGGAGCGGGTGAGTTACATAATTCCGGACGACGGGCTGCATGCGCACTTCCGGCAATGTGCATGCAACGTTTTGGCACGCCAACTCAAGAGCGTCGGGGCAGACATCAACTGGCACGTAGGCGACATCGTCCGAAACGCGCAAAGCAGCTTCGAGCAGAATGCAGGTTTTGGAAGCCGTGCCGGCACCCAACTCAACGAGGCGCAACGGCAACGATCTGTCGCCGTGAGCTGCAGCAATGATCGCATCCGCGCATCCCGCCAGGATGGCCCTTTCTGTGCGGGTGGGGTAGTACTCGGGAAGCGTCGTAATGCGCTCGAAAAGGTGCGACCCCTCCGCATCGTAGAACATCCAGGGTGAGAGCGAGCGTGGCCGTGCGATCAAGCCGCGCCGCACTTCGCGAGTCAGAGCTTCGCGAGTGAGTGCTTCGCGCTCATCCGCCGTTGCAAAATGTCCGATGTCAACTGTCTGAATGTAGGTTGCCATTTCAACGAATCCTTTCAGCGTGCCAAGCGAATCCCGGAAAACTGCCATCTGGTTGCGGGTGGAAAGAAATTCCGATAGGTCGCCCGAATATGACTCGCAGGAGTGACGCACGATCCCCCGCGCAGAATCATTTGGCCGGACATGAACTTGCCGTTGTACTCACCGAGCGCGCCCGGCAGAGGCTTGTATCCCGGATAACCGGTATAGGCGCTCGCCGTCCATTCCCAGCAATCGCCGAAGAGTTGCTTGATACCCGGACCTCGTGCTGCAGTGGGATGGAGTTTTCCAGCGTCAAGCAGGTTTCCCTGGACCGTTGTTTGGCTCGCCACGTATTCCCACTCCGCCTCAGTCGGAAGCCGGCAACCCCTCCAACGCGCAAACGCCTCGGCCTCGAAGCAACTTACGTGGCATACGGGCGTGTCAAGCAGTGCCGAAAGCCCGTGCCAACCCGTCAGTGTGAACACGCGCCAGCCCGTCTTATCGCCAGCATCACGCCGCCAGTACAGAGGCGCCTGCCAAGCCGCGCGCTTCACGTTGTCCCAGCCGTCGGAAAGCCAGAGTTCAGGGCGCGCGTATGCGTTATCCGATATGAATTCCAAGTATTCGCGGCAGGTGACTGTGCGGTTTGCGATCTGGAATGGTTCTAAAAAAACGTTGTGGCGGGGAGTTTCGTTATCAAAGCAAAAATCGAGAGGATCCTCTGCCTGAAGTGGATAACCAATCTTCACCAATCCGGCGTCAAAGCTGCCCCAAGCTAGCTTGGAAACTGGAGGATCTTTCTCTTCTGAGAGACGGCCCGCCATATACGAGGGGTACAGTGGATTGGAAAAAAAGGCGTGCTTAATGTCCGTCAAGGCGAGTTCTTGGTGTTGTTGCTCGTGATTCAGGCCCAACACTATGCGTCGAGTTGCTTCGTCATCGGCTCCGTTCGCAAGAAATCTGTCCATCTCCTGGTCAATATGTGCGCGGAAGGCAAGAATTTCATCGAGCGAAGGCCGTGAGAAAGCCGAGCGTAGGCTCTTGTCCGGAATCTCCTGGCCGAGCGAGTTGTAATAGCTATTGAAAAGCCAATGGAACTCTTCCCGAAAAGGCTTGTAGCCCTTGAGGAAGGGACGCAGCACGAACGCCTCGAAAAACCATGTCGTATGAGCCTGGTGCCATTTCATGGGGCTGGCTTCCGGACACGACTGCACCATCTGATCTTCAGCGGACATACTCGCGGCCAGAGCACTTGTCGCCGACCGCACGGCCTTGTATTTAGACCGGATGGCGGTATCCCGCGCGTCGCTTCCAACTGTGGAGCGATCAGCTTGTACAGTTCCTACTTGGCCTGGCGCTGCGGTGACACTGGTTTGAGCCATAGTGTGCTCGTGAGAACTTTTCATTCTGCGCATACCGGATTTGATTCGTACGTGCTCAATGCATAAAAACAGAGGCGTCAAAATGAGGCAATTGGACGATGGTATTGGGGATACGTTGGTATTAGCTGCGTCGAAGTGCTTCATGGGGCGGTCAGTGCGGCCCCTCTATGTGGAACTTGCCGTCTTCCGCCGCCTCTTCGGGCGTCTTGCCTTCTTGACGCGCGACAATGTAGGCCGCGTACCAGCCCGACCAGTGGTGCTTCGGAGCGGTAGGTTCGTATTCGCCGTGATGCTTCTCAGCCTCTTGCAAGAGCTCGGTGAGTGTCGCGACGTCCAAATTACTAAGTCCTCGGCCTGGCAGCCGGGTTGTGACTTCCTGAAACAGCCATCCATTGCCGTCGGGATCACGAAACGTGGCGAACGAGTTGTACGTGGCATGCTCGGGCGCTGGCCCGCTGATGCGACCGCTGCCTTCGATCTGGAACTGAGCGCCACCACCAAAGCGTGGATCGGACATATGGGAGCGGAGTAGTGCGTGGTTCATTCCGGGGGGGCCGATACCAAGGTATTGCCAATACCATCGTCCAATTGATTCGCCAGGGCACCTCGGGTGTAATCGCTCCATCGCAGCCGATTCGGCCGGAAGAGCGACGCTTAGGAAAACGGGCTTGGCGGCACCGCTCGCCTCTCAGGAGAAAAACGATGAGCATTATTGATGAGGCGTTAGAAGCAAACCGGAACTATGCAAAAAGTTACGATCCAACACTGGGGAGGCGTCCGACGCCCAAAATTGCGGTTGTAACCTGCTGGTTCATGATGCCGTTGGCGAAGGAGTGATAGCGCCTTCTATCTCGTCAGGCTTTTACTTGCAGTGCGAGATCTGGGATGTGCTGAAGTGGGCCAAAATCAGAACTCATGGAGGACGAGCTACTCTTGAGCGGGAGAATCAGTGCATCTTAGGGTAATGGCGCCCGGTTTAAGAGTGACTGGATCAGCTCCGGACCCTACCAATCACAAACCTTGTTCGGTGCAAGAGAACTTGTTCGGTGCAAGAGAAAAGGAGAAAAGCAATGCCATACGTTACGGTTGGAAAAGAAAATTCAGGCAGCATCGAGCTTCACTACGAGGACCATGGCTCGGGACAACCGGTTGTTTTGATCCACGGATACCCATTGAGCGGTGCTTCCTGGGAGAAGCAAGTGCCCGTTCTCCTGGAAGTGGGTTACAGGGTCATTACCTACGACCGCAGAGGCTTCGGCAAGTCCAGCCAGCCGACCACCGGCTACAACTACGACACGTTCGCAGAGGACCTTCACAAGCTGGTCACCCACCTCAAGCTGCACGATTTCACATTAGTCGGCTTTTCGATGGGCGGAGGCGAGGTGGCACGCTACATCGGAAAATACGGCTCCAAGGGCGTGAACAAAGCCGTGATTATCTCCGGTGTGCCGCCGTACCTGCTCAAGACCGGCGACAATCCCGAAGGTCTGGATGCCAGTATATTTGCCGCCAGCGAGAAAGCTGTGGCCGCTGACCGCTACGCGTTCTTCACTGGCTTCTTCAAGGATTTCTACAACACGGACTTGTTGCTCGGTAAGCGTGTCAGCGAACAAGCCGTCCAGGCTAGCTGGAACGTGGCGGCCGGCGCCTCCGCCATCGCCAGCCTGGCGTGTATCCCAACCTGGCACGAAGACTTCCGCGGGGATCTGGGCCGCATCGATGTGCCCACACTGGTGATTCACGGGGATGCCGACCGCATTCTTCCAATCACGGCTGCGGGACCGCGCACCGCCAAGCTCATCAAAGGAGCGCGCCTGCTAGTCGTGAAAGAGGGTCCACACTGCGTTCCGTGGACCCACACGGATGAAGTCAACGCCGAATTGATAAGTTTCCTGGGCGAGAAGGCCGGCAAGTCGCGGAACGAAGCCGCTTAGGCGGCCAGTTCGCAAAGGGACGGCCGGCTTTGAGAGCGAGTGTTTCGCCCTCGTTTTGGCGGATATCGAGTTACCGGCACAACCGAAATATCTAAGTTTGTCGTTAGTGTATGTTGGCCCAACGCACAAAGGAGATCAAATATGAAAGCAGTCGTTGTCCACGAATATGGCGGTCCGGAAGTGCTGAAATTTGAAGACTATCCTGATCCAATACCCGGTCCAGGCGAGGTGCTGGTGCGGGTCGCCGCTGCGAGCGTGAATCCGATCGACTACAAGCGACGTGCCGGATTAACGAAGGATTTTTACCCCATGAAGTTCCCAGGGCTGATAGGCGTCGATATGGCGGGGACTGTCGTCAAGATTGGGCCGGGAGTGAAGGGCTTTTCCGTCGGCGACCAGGTGTTCGCGATGGCAGACAATACTTACGCCGAACTTTGTGTCGTGAAGGCAGCGGTCTTGGCGAAGGTGCCGAAGGGTCTCGACTTGATCCAGGCGGCGGCGTTGCCGCTGGTGACTGTGACCGGCAACCAACTCCTTTCCGCTACGGAAATCAAGGCCGGCCAGACGGTTTTGGTCGTAGGTGCCGTAGGAAATGTCGGGCGTTCGGCGGTATTCACTGCGAAGCAACGGGGAGCGACCGTGATTGCGGGGGTGTTAAGGACCCAGATGGATCAAGCGAAGACCATCGGCGCAGATCATGCGGTCGCAACCGACGACGACATCGCGATTGCAAGTCTTACGGCGCTCGATGCGGTGGCGGATACGGTCGGCGGAAGAACCGCCGAGAAGCTGATCGCCAAGGTTAAGCCGGGAGGAGTGTTTGCTTCGGTTGTCGGGGCACCGCAGAACGCCGCGACGTACCCATCTGTAAAGGCAGTGTTCGTGTTCTCGAAATTCGACAGGAAGACGCTCGAGTTCATGGCCGAAGCAGTGCGCGATGGCAAGCTGGCTATCCCAATCAGCCAGAAACTGGCACTCGGTGACGCGGCCAAGGCTCAAGCAGCGGCAGAAAAGGGCGGTATCGGGAAGATCTTGCTGGTGGCTTGACATTGTTTTGCGAACAGCACGAAAGCAAAATCGGTGGCGGCACGGGAAAAATGTGATGAAAAGGGAGTGAGCGGGAACTCAGCTTAGGGCAGGATTTCTCGAAAAGCGCGAGAAGTGGAGCACCCGCGGTGGGGCACCCGCGATGTCGGCGCATATGATCACTGCTCGTCGACGCTATATTTCAGCCAGGGCGCGATGTACAAGATGAATTGAGATCGCACCCTCGCCAACGGCTGACGCAACCCGCTTCACGTTCCCGGACCGGATGTCGCCAACTGCGTACACTGCTGGCAAGCTGGTCTCAAGCATTTGCGGCGGCCGGCCCAGAGGCCACTTTCGTGGCGCGCCTGCCAGAATCGGATCCAAGTCCCGTCCTGTAGGAATGAAGCCCTGCTGATCGAGGGCGACACAGCCACGCAACCAGTGGCTGTGCGGCGACGCACCCGCCATCACGAAAACGTGCCGGATCGCGCGCGTCGATCTCTCTCCCGACGACCGGTCGAGCCAGGTGACGCCTTCCAGGTGCGAATCGCCCTCTAATGCCACAAGTTCAGTTTCCAGATGAAGTTCGATCGCCGGATGCTTCGTGATCCTCTGGATCAGATAGCGCGACATCGTGTCCGAAAGGGTCTTTCCGCGAACCAGCATGTAAACCTTGTGGGCAGTCTCTGCCAGGAAGACTGCTGCTTGGCCGGCCGAATTGCCGCCGCCGATGACGATGACCTCATCACCTCCGCAGAGTTGCGACTCCATGAACGTAGCCGCGTAATAAATTCCATTTCCTTCGAACTGCTTCAGGTTGGCGATGTTCGGCTTATTGTATTGCGCTCCAGCGGCGATGATAATGCTGCGAGCCTGCAGAATGTCGCCGTTCTCCAGCGAGAGCTGGTATGGTCTCTGATCGCAGTTGATCTGGACCACCCGTTGTCCCACCAGCATCTGAGCGCCGAATTTTTCTGCCTGGACGACGGCGCGGCCCGCGAGTTCCAAGCCGGAGATGCCAGTAGGGAAACCAATGTAGTTCTCTATCTTTGAGCTTGCTCCCGCCTGTCCACCGGGAAACTTCGACTCGATCACGACGGCGTCTAAGCCTTCAGAAGCGGCGTAAACGGCCGCTGCCAATCCAGCCGGACCCGCGCCCACGATGGCGACATCGCGAATGCGCGATTTATCGACTGTGCCCGCGAATCCGAGACATTCGGCCAACTGCTGCATAGTGGGATTGCGCAGCACGGTCTTTCCGCCGCAAATCACAACGGGTATTTCGTCAATCTTCAGGTTAAAACGATCGAGCAGCTCCTGAGCCGTTGCGTCACTATCAAGGTCGATATATGTGTGCGGATGTCCGTTGCGGGTGAGAAACTCGCGCAAGCGCAGTGTGTTCGCCGAGTAGCGCGATCCCAGGATAATCGCGTTACCCATGCCTTCCGTAATTAGCGTGAGGCGCCGCTGGATGAAAGCTCGCATGAAGATGTCGCTGAGTTCGGCATCTTTTGCGATTAGCGAGCGCAAGGCGTCTGCGCTAAGTTCAAGGAATTCTCCCGGCTCGGCAACACGTCCGCGCGATAGGGAGCGGGCTCCAGAAATCAGGACCATTTCTCCGGAGAAACCTCCCAGACCAAACGTCACCACTACGTGTTCGCCGGAGAGCCTCGTCATGAGAATCTCGAGCTTTCCCGAGAGCACAACAAAACAGGGCATTCCCAGTTGGCCGGGCTCGACCAGGATCTCTCCGGCCTGAACTGTTCTCGGAGTGGCGTACGGCCGGATGCGGTCGATCTGGGTGGGGGTCAGGACAGGGAAGGCCTCGGCGTGCCGGTCGGGTGTGCTTCTCGATGGCTGCATGGGCTCAGTCACTTGTGATCGTTCTCCCGAGGGCGGCTGATTTCGTTTCAAATTTCATCATGATCATCATGTGCACCGCACCGCAATAAACAAGGTCAAAGCTTCGTGGGCTGCGCGAAGCCGCTTCGTCGATCGATCACCTCAGTAACTTGCCGGCAAGCCAGTAATCGACACTGAACTTTCCTGGACCGGAGCAGATCAGCCAGAGAAAGAAGAGCACGTACAGTACTTCAGGAAGGTAGAGGAAATCGTCGAGCCAACTAAGAGGCGAAAGTCCTTTCGGCAAAGTGGAAATCGCGCTGGTTAGGGTGGCGACAATCATATCGATCAATAAAGCCGCGCAGGCCGGACTCGAAAGAAACCCCACGGCCAGCAAGGATCCGCAGACGAACTCGACGCCCGACACGAAATAAGCCATCTGGTGGGGAAACGGGACTTTGGCCTGAACGAGCGTGTCGTAAACAGGTTTCGTGCCGCCGGCGACAAACAACTTGTTTCCACCGGAGATGGCGAAGAACAACCCTATCGAAACGCGTATCAGCAGGACGGCATATTGTTCCAAATCACTGCTACCCTGCAGCGCAAACTGGACCAACCGTTTCCAATCCATCTCTTGTCCCTCCATCGAAGGTAAGCGCTGCAACGACTCCAAATCCGATGAACAGTGCTCATCTGGGCGGGTGACCCACGCTAGCCTGATTTTCAGGCAGCATCAGCGAAAAACCGCCGAACGTAGTTTTCATCGATATTTACGCCCTCCAAGTGTCGTCCCTTTCTCAATCAGGGTTTCTGGGCGTCCCCGATTCTCATGCCGCTGAAAGCGACTTCTTCTTCGCATCGAGTGCGGGTAGAAGAAGGTTCAGAAGCGCTTGATCAGAGAACGGGTTCTGACCTGAGATCAGCTCGCGATCTTGAACGACATAGCTCGTCCATGGAGCGAGCACACTTACGTCACCGCCCGCCGTACTCAAGGCGAAGTCCGGGTAGAAGAGAACCTTACCACCAATCTCAAGCGGTTCCCGCTGCTGCTCTTCCGCTGTCGAAAAGATGGTCATCTTATATCCAGAATAGATCCAGCCTTGAGCCTTTGCGTGCGCTCCGGCGGCATCGCCCGCCGACAGCGCGGCGACCACCTCCGTCGAATTCGGAAGCGCCGCGAGAAGTGAAATCGGGCCATGGCAGAGCACCGCCGTAGGCTTGGATGTTTTATGAAAGTGTCTCAGCACGGTGCCCGCGTCGGGATCATCGAGTAGGTCCATCATCGGGCCATGGCCGCCGGGGACGAAAACAGCGTCATATTGATCCAGGCCCGATGCGATGACATCCGAGATACGAGTTGGATTTTTGAGCCCAGTCAGGGTGTCGCGGAATTTTAGATAGTCCTGAAGCTTAGCCTCGTCCCCGCCGAAGAACTGCGCTATAGCTGAATTGACATCCATTTGCGGCGTGTTGCCTTTGGGGTTGGCGAAAGTGATTTCGTAGCCCTCCTTCATCAGGGCGCGAACCGGAACCGTCAGCTCGTTGAGGTAGTAGCCAGCGCCGGTATAAACCTTGCCATCTTTCAAGGGCAAGCCATGACCGCTCGATACCAGCACTAAGACTTTTCCTTTAGTTGTCATTGTTGTTCTCCTTTTTGAAATCGAATTCTGTGCTCCTGAATATGAGCTGGCTCATCGTCCGCGGCTTCTTCCAAAGTGGGTAAGGACCGGCTACCGCGGTTGATGTGAGTTATGCCCCTGGGAATCCAAACATCAACCACGACTGATTGGCCACCCAATGCGGGTATAGCTCCGTCATCTGATCGAACAGCGCCTGGTCTGACGTCGCTGTTTTCTGCAGCCGATCGAAGTCCTCGAGGTAGCGCTTGGTGTCCTGTATCGTCGAGGGAGAGTCGGGCGCGCCAGGCTTCTTGTGACCGGCGACAACAATCGCCGGGTTCAGCGCAGCTAGCCGGTCTAGCGCCTCGATCCAATTCTTTCGGCTCTCGGGGGTGGTGTCGCCGACGTACATGCGGCATTGGTTGTATACAACGTCGCCAGCGACGATCAGGCCGATCGATGGAACGTAGAGAGACGTCGAATCGGGACTATCGGTGCGGCCCTGCTCGATAATGCGCAATTCGTGACCCTCGAGAGTGAACGTGTCGGGTTCATAGGGCTCAGGTGGAACCAACTTCGTGGCCACTTGCCCAGGAAACATACGGCGGGCCAACCGCTCCACAGTGGGAGTGAAAGACATCTGCATGGCCTTCACCGTCTTGGGTGCTGCTATCGCCCGAGCGCCGGGGAAACGGTCGAGCAGAATGCCAAGGCCGTAGAAGTGGTCGAAGTGGGCGTGCGTTATATAGATGGTCTCCAGGTTGCGGTTGTGCAGAGCGACCCAATCCGCGAGAGCCTCGGCCTCGGCCACTGTCCCCATTGCGTCCACCAGCACCGCGTCGTATTCGCCGAAGATTAAAGTCGACGTGATGGGGTCAAAGCCGAGCGCTTCGCCGAAGGGCTTGGGCCGCTCGCCGACCATAGTCTTTCCGGGGGCCGTAAAAACGTTCACACTAAGCGTGTTCGAAGCGACAGGCGCGGTCACGCGCGTGACCTCCTTCAGTCCATTTGTGCCATCCATCTGGTACTCCTTTCGACGTCAGAGCTACTGACTGTTCAAGGCAAAGGTTGGCAGAAGCCCCACGACTAGCGCAGAGTCGGCATCCCATCCGGCCCGAGTGTTAACCGTACGTGAGGGTAGTGCTCTGTCCGACCTCGATAATGTAGCCGTCAGGATCGCGGATATAGCAGCGAATCTCGCCGTACTTCGGTATTGGCTCCGTGATGAACTCGGCTCCTCGGCTTTTCCACAATTCATAGCACGCTTGAATATCCGCAACCCGGAAATTCATGAAGCTGTTGATGTGGTTCGGGTCGGGGACGCTGAGCGTTACCGTCGGCTTATCCGGGGTCGGCCCGCCTCCAACGTTCAGAATCATCCAGATATTCGCAAGCTGAAGGTACGGAGGCGCGTTGCCGTCACCCATGGTCAGAATGCGAGCGCCGAAGACCTTTTCGTAGTAGCGAGCCGATCGCTCGACGTCGGCGACGGTGAGAAAATGCGCGATGCTGATCCCCTCGCGCGGGGGCATCTCATAGTTCTTCTGGTCGACTTGTATCGCGGTCATTGATGGCTCCTTTTGTACGCCGGTCATTGATGGCTCCTTTCGATACAGTGCTCATTACAAATACGGTGTCCCGAGTCCCGCTCCCATTCACAAAAATCGATCGACGCCAGCTAGTGCAGTAGCGATTCCCAATTGGCTGGAACTCTCCCTGCCGGTCCAGGCGATGGTTGATCCTCCGGATGCGAATGTGGCGGAAGCAACTCCACACCCTTGATCATCCCCCGCTTCTCGTAATCGTAGAACCAATCCTCACCCGGCTCGAAGCTGGCAATGATCGGATGCCCTGTTGTCGCCGCATGCTTGGACGCATGCTGACTCGGAGAACTGTCGCAGCAACCGATGTGCCCACACTTCGCACACCGACGGAGATGAAACCACCAGCCTTTCGGTGACGCTAGGCATTCGACACACCCATCGCCACTCGGCTTCGAGGCGGGGTTGATTCCGCGCTGGTCTTTTCTCATTTCCAATTTTCCTTCCGTGTCCTGGCAAGCAAGCTTGGCTTCAGGCGCGCCCCATCCGCAACGTCCGCGTCGGATGCGCCGGCCTACCGCCCGATTTGCCCCAGGTAGTATCCGAGACGATTTTCTACATCCCCCGGTTTGTGGAAGCCGCGCGCCATCAGCTGTTTGATCCCCTCCTGGGCGACGGGTCGCCCGAGCGAGGCGATGCACGCATCCCACCCGGCGCCGAGCTCGACATCCGGCGGCAGGGTGGTGTCGGCGAGGCGCTTGGTCTGGGCGATCGCCCATTTGTCGAACCTGGCAATCCGAGTCGCGAGCGCCTCTACGAACGCATCTAGATCGGCGTCAGGCAGTGCGCGGTTGATGTAGCCGTAAGCCTCGGCCTGATCTGCTCTGATGTCTTCCGAGCTCAAGAGCACTTCGAGGGCGCGGTTTCGACCGATGAGTCGGGGAAGCCGAGCCATGGGGCCGCCTCCGGCGACCATTCCCACACCCACCTCCCATTGCGAGATGATGGCCTTCTCCCGGCTGGCAAAGCTCATGTCGCAGGCCAGCGTGATCTCGCTGCCGTTGCCGGTCGCACGGCCGCGGATGAGGGCGATGGAGGCGACTGGCAAGCGGGTCAGACGCACGAGAAAGTCCGGCCAGGGCGGCAAGCCCGTGGTGCCCTCCGGCAGCGAGGTGAGGTCTTCAATCTTGGCCGTGAAATCCGAGTGATTCAGGAAGTAGTCGTCGACGGCGCTGTCGAAGACCACGACCCTGACTTGCTCGTCGGCCTCAAGAGCGTTGATGACTTCCTGGAACTGCTTGACCATTTCCGGACCCATGACGTTGATCGGCGGGTTGTCGATCGTGACACGCCAATAGGCGGGCGACCGTCGGGTCAGGCGAATCTGCGCGGGTTTCGCGGGTGCGCTCATCTGTGTGAGTTTGGTAGGGGCGTTTATAGTCGCCATGGGATTTTCCTATGTGATCATTCAGCCAGAACGAAACGGGCCGCGCAATTGGACGATGGTATCGCCTATACTTTCGTATCAACTGCCATGTGTTCATGCCGACAGCTTTTCTCCATCCCGCTGGCCTGAAAATCGATCAAAGCGAAGGAAACCCCCTGCAGCACGCTCGATACGAAGGTATCGCCGATACCATAGTCCAATTGTTTTAGTCCCCTCACCTCTGGCCTAATCGCAATCGTTCAAGATGCACGTTGATCGGGCTTAGCAAACTTTATTTGCGAGGAGAACACAACATGTCTGAACCTGTGACGAAATCTGTGCCGCAAGAACAGAGGATAGAAACACGCACAGCCGTGAAACGTATCGGCGGCTTTATCATCGTTGCGACAGCCGTGGCAGTGCTCGCCGTCCTCGGCGTCGTGGTCCTTTACGCGCAGAGCCAAGACAAGGACAAGTACTCACTGGTATCGCCGGGCGGAATTGCGTTCTCCGACTTCAGGGGATACGAGGACTGGGCAGTCGTGTCTTCTGCCCACACCGACGAAAGGCTCAAGGTGATCGTTGGCAATCCGACCATGATCAAGGCGTTCAAGGCCGGCATTCCGCTTAACGGCCAGCCTTTCCCGGATGGCTCCATGGTCGTGAAGCTCCAGTGGACGCCGAAGAAGAGCACGGAGGCTCCCTTCGTCGTGGATGTGCCAGACGTCTTTAAGGAAGCTTTCGTCATGGAGAAGGACAGCAAGAGGTTTCCAAAAAGCGGCGGGTGGGGCTACGCGGTGTTCAACTACGATGCCGCATCGGACAAGTTCACCCCGGATGCCAAAAGTCCGTCGGACTGCGGATATGCGTGCCATACGCCAGTGAAGGCGAAGGACTACATTTTCCATCCGTACCAGAAGCGTTGAACCGCTGCGTGCTTCGAAAGCAAGTGCCCGGCGCGGCGCCGCCGAGTGACACCATCAAGCATGCAGCCCCAACGTTCTCGTCGGTCCAATCGGGAATGTGTACCACGCCCAAATTACGAGGAGCGTTATATGCCAAATGAGACAACAGCAGTGATGACGGGAGCACGACGAAGGGCGGTTGCAGCGCATCAGCCAGGCCAGGACGTTTTCAAATCGGTCCTGTCCGAAGACATCAACTGGAAGCCCTTCGCGGCGTTCCCACCTTCGGTCCAGCTGGCTGTCATCGTGGGTCAACCCTCGGAGGCCGGACCCTACACGATCAGGGTCCGAGTGCCCCATGGCGTTAAGCTGATGCCCCACCGGCACCCGGAGGATCGTGTCTATACGGTAATCTCGGGCGTTTTCTACATCGGACTGGGCGAGCAGTTCAATCCGGAAAAGCTGGAGGCATATCCGCCCGGAAGCGTCATCGTTCTGCCGGGCAATACGTCCCATTTCCACTGGGCGAAATCCAGTGAGTACGTAACGCAAGTGACCGCGATCGGGCCGCTTGGGCTTGAATACATCAGTGCGAACGACGATCCAAGAAACCACAACTCTTAGGGGGCATCTGCGCGTTTCCGCCTTCGTCGCAGGAATACACGGTATGAACGATAAGCAAACTTGCTAAGGCCTGACTATGGCAAACACAATACTACTAGCCTTCGAGTTGCTATTTGGTTGCTGGCACCGGAATCTCAGCCGGCTTCGGAGGGCGAAATCTGCGCGCTTCACCAGCGACGACACCCGATGGAGACCGATCCGATGAGCACACCCGAAGCGGCAGGTAGATTGCCTGTCCTCGCGCAAGCAGTAGCCGCGCCGCTTACTCGCGCCGCGATCTTCCTGGTCGCGACACTCAACCCGGGCTCCGCGAATCGCGCCACTCTGCGCTCGTTCTGCGGGGACCTCGCCGCACTGGTGCGCGCCGTGGAATTTCGCGACCTAGAGGGAGGACTTTCATGCGTCATGGGGTTTGGCTCCGACGCGTGGGACCACCTCTTTGGGCCGGCGCGGCCGGCAGAACTGCATCTCTTCCGGGAGATTCGTGCCGGGGCGCGCCATGCGGTCTCCACACCAGGCGACCTGCTGTTCCACATCCGCGCCAAGCGCATGGATTTGTGCTTCGAGCTGGCTACTCAGTTTATGGCGCGTCTGGGAAACGCCGTTTCGCCGGTGGATGAAGTTCAAGGTTTCCGCTACTTCGATGATCGCGACCTGCTCGGCTTCGTCGACGGGACGGAGAATCCCCGCGGTGCCGCCGTAGCCGACGCCGTGCTCATCGGCGACGAAGACACCGAGTTTGCCAGCGGCAGCTACGTTATCGTTCAGAAATATCTGCACGATCTGGGCGCATGGAATGCGCTCTCCACCGAAGCGCAGGAACGCATCATCGGCCGCACCAAGCTTTCCGACATCGAATTGGACGATTCGGTGAAGCCGGCCTCAGCGCACAACGCGCTCACCACAATCGTCGAGGGCGGCAAAGAGGTCAAGATCCTGCGCGACAACATGCCTTTCGGCCGACCCGCGCATGGTGAGTTTGGCACCTATTTCATCGGCTACAGCCGTTCGCCCCGCACTATCGAACAGATGATCGAGAACATGTTCATCGGGCGCCCTCCAGGCAACTACGACAGGTTGCTCGACTTCAGCCGCGCCGTGACCGGAAACCTGTTCTTTGTGCCGTCGGCGACATTTCTGGAGAACGTGACCGAAGACCAAACCCAGCCTGCGGTTGCGGAATCCCCTGCGGCGCCTGTGGCTGTCGAACCTTCTCCATCCATCCCATCGGCGCGCGAGGGTTCGCTCCGCATCGGATCTCTCAAAGGAGACGTACCCCATGAATAATCTCCATCGTGAACTTGCCCCCATTTCCGATTCGGCATGGGCTCAAATCGAAGAGGAAACATCACGAACGCTCAAGCGCTATCTCGCCGGACGCCGCGTCGTCGACCTAAAAGGACCAGCCGGCACTGCGCTTTCTGCGATCGGCACCGGCCACCTGAGGACAATCGCCGCACCGGCGAAAGGCATCGTCGCGAGCCAGCGAGAGGTGAAGGCGTTAGTCGAGCTACGTGTTCCGTTCGAACTGGATCGCAGAGCGATCGACGATGTCGATCGGGGCGCGAACGACTCCGATTGGCAACCGGCAAAGCACGCTGCGCGGCAGATTGCCTTTGCCGAGGACGCCGCCATATTCGACGGGTATGCCGCCGCCGGCATTGGAGGCATCCGCCAGGGCACCAGCAATCCCATCAAGACGCTTCCTGCCGACGTTCGCGAGTACCCCGATGCCATCGCTCAAAGCTTGAGCCAGTTGCGTCTCGTCGGGGTCAATGGCCCCTACTCGGTGCTCCTCGGCGCCGACGCCTACACCGCGCTCGCCGAAACTAGCGACCACGGATACCCTGTGCTGGAGCACGTCAAGCGGCTGGTCAAAGATCAAATTATCTGGGCGCCCGCCATCGCCGGTGCTTTCGTGCTAACCACTCGTGGTGGTGATTTCGAACTACACGTCGGGCAGGACGTCTCCATCGGCTACCTCAACCACAACGATGCCGCGGTCCGTCTGTACCTACAGGAGACATTCACTTTCCTTCTGCTCACGACCGAGGCCGCTGTCGCTCTGGTGCCTCCCGTGAAGACGAAGAAGACTTGACGCTTTACTCCCTTTACCTCTAGCTTGATCGCAATCGTTCGAGATGCACGTTGATCGAGCTTAGAAACTCAATCCTGTTGCACGACCGCACGGCCCGGAGCATCTGTCCATGCCCCGAGTTCGATTGTAAAAGAGCATCGATTGATCCGTCATGCTTGGTCGCCCGAAAGTGTCATGCCACAATAGAAATGTCCCCTGGTTGTGTTATCGTCGCCGCGTCCGGCGAAGAGGCGCAAGTCGATTACGGCACTGGCCCATGGTCGAACAGTAGCGTCATTGCTTGTTGTCCCCCGCGTGTTTGTAGAGTGCGCTGCTTCCACGGCGTTTGTTGGTTTTGTCAGACTTGTGAATCGAGCACACCGGACTGTCGAGAGGACAGTTCTTGAGCGGTTATCGCGGATGGGTGATTATCGTGTACGTTAATGAATGCTTGCATTACCATGGGTCCGCCGGAACGCAAGTGTACGATTTGCGTGTTACCTGAAGATGCAACATTTTAGACACCTCAACATCATGCTAGTTTCATTTCGACCAACATCGATCCCAATATTCCCAGCCTGCGGTCTGATCCTGGCCGCGTTCGTGTTTGCCCCACCGGCATACTGCCGTGATGAACGGGCTGCGGCCGCCACATCCACAGTGACTCTGACAGCTGAGCAGGACCACCGCAGGACAATGGAGCTTTTGCACATCAGCTCGCTGCGGCGAGGTCCGGACGGCGACCCGAAATCCCCCAATGCCGCCAATTTCGATGAGTCCAAGGTCAGTCCTTATCCGCTCCCCGACGCACTGGTCTTGAACAGCGGGAAGAGGGTCACGACGGCCGAAATGTGGTGGAAGGAGCGACGCCCGGAGATTGTGGAGGACTTCGACAAAGAAATCTATGGCCGAGTCCCCGCGGTTACCTCCAAAGTGAATTGGGAAGTAAAGAATACTGCGACGGAGATGAACGGAGAGGTTCCGGTCATTACGAAAACACTGGTTGGTCACGTCGATAATTCCGGCTACCCGCTTATCACCGTTGACATTCAGCTCACGCTCAGCACTCCGGCTATGGCGACCGGCCCCGTACCGGTGATCATGGAGATTGGCCTCAGTCCTGCGGAAAGAGCAGATCTGGCAAAGCGCTTCCCGTTGGCCGTCCAACTTAGCGGGCCCACTTGGCAGCAGCAAGTTCTTGCCAAAGGTTGGGGTTATGCAACGCTGGTAGCGACTAGCGTTCAGGAGGATAGCGGCGCAGGACTGACGCGGGGCGTCATTGGTTTGGTGAACCATGGCCAGCCGCGCAAACTGGATGATTGGGGCGCCTTGCGCGCTTGGGCTTGGGGTGCAAGCCGCGCGCTCGATTATTTCGAAACGGATAAATCCGTAGACGCTAAACGAGTAGGCATCGAAGGCCTTTCTCGCTATGGCAAAGCGGCACTGGTCGCCATGGCCTACGAGCCACGCCTGGCCATTGCTCTTGTTGGTTCGTCCGGCGCAGGGGGCGCCAAGATTCTCCGGCGGAAGTTTGGCGAGCAGGTGGAAAACATCGCCTCGACGGCCGAATATCATTGGATGGCGGGCAACTTCCTGAAGTATGCAGGCCCGCTCACGGCGGACGACTTGCCGGTGGACGCTCATGAGCTAATCGCTCTGTGCGCCCCGCGACCGGTGTTCATCAGCAGTGGTTCTCAACAGGCGGAAGGCGGTTGGGTCGACGCAAAGGGTATGTTCCTGGGGGCGGCCGGCGCCGGGCCGGTATACAGGCTCCTGGGTAAGAAGGCTCTGGCAACCACCGAATTTCCGCCGATCGAGACCGCGCTAATCGACGGAGACATTGCCTTCCGCCAACACAGCGGCGGCCACACTACCGGCCCGAACTGGCCGACTTTTCTGGAGTTTGCCGGCCGCTACATAAAGGGTCCGGCTGCCAACGCACCCGCAAGTGTTGCGCTAACGTTTGACGATCTTCCAGTGCATGGCCCGTTACCCCAGGGGCTTTCTCGCGTAGACATTGCCCGGAGCATTATTCGCGCGCTTCAAGCTGCCCAAGCGCCTCCCGCCTACGGTTTCGTGAATGCAAAGAGAATGGCAGAAGATCCCGGCAGCGCGCAGGTTCTGCAGGTTTGGCGCGACGCGGGTTTCCCGCTCGGCAACCACACATTCTCGCACATGGACCTGCACACAAATTCAGCGGATGCATTCGAGCAGGAAATTCTTGCCGACGAGACAACGCTTAAAACCTACATGGGTGACGGAGATTGGCATTGGCTGCGGTTCCCGTATCTACGCGAAGGGGACACGAGTGAAAAGTACCACGCGGTCCGAACTTTTCTGAAGGAACACGGATACAAAGTGGCGGAGGTCACGCTCAGTTTTGCGGATTATGCTTACAACGATCCCTATGCACGGTGCCTCGCGAAGAACGACACCAAGGCGATCGAATGGCTGAAAAAGAGCTACATCAATGGGGCAACGGAAGACCTTTCCCGCGGTCAGGAGATGGCGAAGCAGATCCTGGGGCGCGACATCAAACACATCATGCTCTTGCACATTGGCGGCTTTGAAACGGTCATGCTCCCCGAGTTGCTGGAACTTCTCAAGCAGCGCGGTTTCAAATTGATTACGCTGCCCGAGGCGGCGAGTGATCCTGCCTACGCGATCGAGCCGGGTTTGCAGTCCAACTGGGCGGGGACCTTCCTCGACCAACTGAGAATTGCGAAGCACATTCCGGAACCTCAACACTCGAAGGATCCCTCCGCCGAGCTTGATGCGCTCTGCCGGTAAGGGGATTCGGTCCGCAGCGTGTTCATATTCTCGATGCCTTTCGCGTCTTTTCAAATGCAGAAGGAGGGAATCTTGAAGCAGAGATCAAGTGATAGCGTGACAGATGGGACCGGCCAAGTGACGCAGTTTCCGCCTCACCCGTTTCTGGTGCGGGATAATCTGTCCGCGCAAAGGATCGCCGTAGACCCACCGGTTGTTTATCGTTTGCCGGGCTTCGTTTCCACGACCTCGGCCGCGGAAAGTTTCCGATCTCGGTGGGGCTCGGTGCGCAGGGCACCTGTATGCAGTTCACAAGCTTCCCCGATCGCTGCACCACAGGTAGTACAAGGCACGGATAATATCTGTTTCGGGGTGAGTTCCTTGGTTTTCACCACCACATAATGCAACGTTCCGTAGTTGGAAAATGCTCAATATTGCTCATTTTCAATACATTCGCAGATCAGAGGTGCGAATGTGAGGTCAGAGCCGGCGCGCGGGGCCGGTGGACTCGCGGATGATGAGTTCCGGGGTGAGGGCGATTTCAGGAATAAAGGGAGCGCGATCCTCGATGCGGTCGAGCAGGGTTTGTGCGGCGACAGAGCCCATTTCGAGGAGGGGCTGGTGGATGGTCGTAAGAGGAGGGATGGCGAAAGAGGCGAAGGCGATGTCGTCGAAGCCGACGACGGAAACGTCTTGGGGGACGCGGAGGCCGGCTTTGTGGAAGACGACCATGGCGCCCACGGCGGAATTGTCGTTATATGCGAAGAGAGCGGTGAAGGGGAGCTTCGTGGCCAACAGCGCTTTCGCGGGGAGACAGCCGATATCGGAAATGTTCGGGGTATCTTCGAGTTGGAAGACGAGTTTCGGGTGGATGGGGAGATTCAATTCGGCGGCAACTTCCTGGATGGCGTTCCAGCGGGGGACGGAGTCCGAACTGAGGGAAGGCCCGCGGAAAAAAGCGATATGCCGGTGGCCGAGGTCGAACAGATGCTGAAGGACGAGCCGTGCGGCGCGATGGTGATCGAGGATGATGTTGGTAACGTTGGGGACCCGCTGATGGCCGCCGATGGCAACGGTAGGAACAGTGTGCTGCTGGTCAACGGAGGTGTCAATGGTAATGATGCCTTCGGCGCCGCGGGTGAGAAGCAACTGGAAATAAGAGCGCATGAGTTTGTAGTCATGGTGGTGAGCGACGGTGAGGAAGAGGAAATTGTTCTTGCGGAGGAAGGTTTCAATACCGCTGATGGCGGTTGCGCCGTAGGCATCGCCGATTTCCTCGGCGATGACGCCGACGGTGTAGCTGCGCTGGACGCGGAGAGAACGCGCGAGGAAATTAGGGCGATAGTTGAACTGGTCGGCGGCCTTGAAAATACGGTTGCGGGTGTGTTCGGGGATGGAGCGTGCGGCGGGCGAATTGTTGAGAACACTGGAAACGGTTCCCGCCGTGAGGCCGAGATGCAAAGCGAGTGACTTGAGAGTAACGGCAGGCACCTTCGGGGCGGCGGAGCGTGCCTTAGCGGCTTTTTTCATGGGGTCATGACCTCGCTCAAGGCCCGGCGGAGCGAAGTACCACCATTCTAACGCGATTTTGCGAGGGACGGTGCAACGAAAAAGGCAAGTGAGAGCGATTTCCCTTTACAGTAACGTTTATCTAATCTTGACGCTGGCGGGCTTATATTCCGGACTCAGCGCAAAAGAAGCGATGTCTGCTCACTGCGATGATGAATGTGGAAGCCGGTCCAGCGGAGCCGGGCGGGGAGGTTCCGCCTTGGGCGGCGGTGACAACACGCCCGCAAGAACTGTACTGCCGCGCTCACCGGTTGCCGCCGACTCAAACCGCCGAGGAAACCCCCGCCTCCTTGACGATTCGTTCCACCACCTTCATCCGCTCGGAAGGCAACGGCCCGTACGTGACTTCGCGACCGTTGGAAGAGGTGAGACCGTCCTCGATAGCGCCCAAGGCGGACACAGAGCGCCCCAGCACGGTCAGAAGATATTTTTGAGCGATGGGCCGGTCCGCAGGATGAATGAGAGCCCACCAGCGCCGGATCGACTCCTGTACGTCTGCCTCACTCTTCTCATCGGCTACCAAGGCGTCGATCAACCGGTAAACCTTGCTCTTGACCGCGTGGTACGAGACTGAGATTTCCTGCGCCATAGGGAAGCGTAACCTGTCGGCTAAGGCTCTTATGGCAATCCGGTGGCCAAACTGTTAATGCCACAAAAGGCGTCCTTTTTGCCCTTTCAAGCTCCCGCGAACCATAGAAACAAGACTCCGGAATATGGAATCTGGAAGGCGGCAACCGTTTCGGACGCGCCTCACCACAGCCGCGCGCTGCCGCGCGCTTTCGCCCCGGCCGAGGGTTGTCGCTTGGGCGCTTAGCGCAACGTCGCCTTGACGGACACGGTTTTAGTGCCTGCCGGGGGCAGGGGCACGAGGTTGCCCTGCAACGGCGCGCCACTCACTTCGAGAGAAACCCGGTTGCCTTTTCCGGCGCGCTGCACTTCGATGTCATAGGTCACGCCGCGGAATTTGCGGGTGGCCTTGAAGCCGCGCCAGCTCTTCGGAAAGACCGGTGCGATCAGCAGGCCATCGTAGGACGTGCGGATGCCAAGAATCCATTGTGTGATGGCGTAGTAGTTCCAGGCGGCCGTGCCGGTGAGCCAGGAGTTTTTGGCTTCCCCATGCGTGGGAGCGTCGCGGCCGGCTATCATCTGGGCGTAAACGTAGGGCTCGCAGCGGTGGACGTCGCTGATTTCTTCGCGAGCGGAGGGATTGATCCGCGTGTAGTAGTCGTGGGCGCCGTCTCCATTGCCGACGCGCGTTTCGCCGATGATGACCCAGGGATTGTTGTGGCAGAAGATGCCGGCGTTTTCCTTGTAGCCCGGCGGGTAAGAGGAGATCTCGCCGAACTCGAGGTAATACTTCGAGTAGGCAGGCTGCTGCAGGACGATCCCATGTTTGGTCGCGAGCAACTGGCGCGTGGATTCCAGGGCGCGAACGGCGAGGCCGTCTTCGAGGCCGACTCCGGCGAGGGTGCAGAACCCCTGCGTTTCGATGAAAATCTTGCCCTCCTTGTTTTCTTTTGACCCGACCTTGCGGCCGAAATCGTCGTAGGCGCGGACGAACCACTCGCCATCCCATCCATGCCGGCGGATCGTGGCTTCCATCTGGGCGACTTCGGCCAGGTATGAAGCAGCCTCGGCGGCGAGGCCGCGATGCCGGGCAATATCCGCGAGCTCGCGGCCAGAGAGCACAAACAGGCCGGCGATGAAAACGGATTCGGCCACCTTGCCGTCTTTGTTGGTGGTGGTCTGGAAGGATTGCCCCGGCGTATCGGAGAAGCAGTTCAAGTTGAGGCAATCGTTCCAATCGGCGCGGCCGATGAGCGGCAGGCCATGGGGACCGATACGATCGAGGGTAAAGCGGAAGCTGCGCTGGAGATGCTCGTAGAGCGGCGTTTCGGAGCCGGGTGCATTGTCATAGGGCACCGGCTCAGCCAGGATGCTCCAGTCGCCGGTTTCCTTGAGATAGGCGGCGACGCCGATGATCAGCCAGTGGGGATCGTCGTTGAAGCCGCTGCCCACGTCGTTATTGCCGCGCTTGGTGAGCGGCTGATACTGGTGGTAGGCGCCGCCGGTGGGCAGTTGCGTGGCGGCGAGGTCGAGTATGCGTTCGCGGGCGCGGCCCGGAACCATGTGCACAAAGCCGAGCAGATCCTGGTTCGAATCGCGGAAGCCGAGGCCGCGGCCGATGCCGGATTCGTAGAAGGACGCCGAGCGGGATATGTTGAACGTAGCCATGCACTGATACGCGTTCCAGATGTTCACCATGCGATTGGTGTGGACGTCGGGCGTCTGCACCTGGCAGAGGCCGAGCAATTCGCTCCAGTAAACACGCAGCTTTTCAAACGCCGCGTCGGCATTGGCCGCCACGCGATACTTGGCGATGGTGGCTCTGGCCGCTTTCTTGTTGATGACTTGCGAATCGGGCGGATCGAATTTTTGGTCCCGCGGGTTCTCCTGATAGCCGAGAACAAAAATGACTTGGCGGGATTCGCCGGGCTTGAGCGAGAGCTTGACGTGGTGTGAGCCAGCGGGAGCCCAGCCGTGGGCAACGGAATCGAAACAGTGTCCGCGCTCGACGGCGGCGGGATTGTCCCAACCGCGATAGGGGCCGAGGAAGGTGTCGCGCTGCGTGTCGTAGCCGGCGATTTTTTCCGAGCACGCGAAGAACGCGAAGTGGTCGCGGCGCTCGCGGTATTCGGTCTTGTGGTAGATAACGCCGTCTTCAATTTCGACTTGGCCGATGCTGAAATTGCGCTGGAAGTTTGTGGAATCGTCTTGCGCGTCCCACAAGCAGAACTCGACGCTGGAGAAAACGGAGAGGTCGGCGGCCTGCGGGCGGTGATTGGTGACGGTCAGTTGCCAGATTTCGAGGTTCTCGCCGAGCGGCACGAAGTAGCGGGTGCTGGCTTCAATGCCGCTGTATTTCGAGCCGATGGTGGTGTAGCCCATGCCGTGACGACAGGAATACTGCTCTAGTTTGTGCTGCGTGGGTTGCCAGGAGGGAGACCAGAATTCGTCAGAGGCATCGTCGCGAAGATAAATGTAGCGTCCGCCAAGATCGAAGGGAGCGTTGTTGTAACGGTAGCGTGTGATGCGGCGCAGGCGCGCGTCGCGGTAGAAAGAATAGCCTCCGGCGGTATTGGAGATAATTCCGAAATAGGCCTCGCAGCCGAGGTAGTTGATCCACGGCAGGGGCGTATCCGGCTGAGTGATTACATATTCCCGATTCTGATCGTCGAAGTACCCATATCTCATGATGGCAGCTTTCTTAACGGACCGCCCTGGACTGGTAAGAACGTTTTAGTATAACGATATTTTACTGGCATGGAACAACTTTGAGGTGTAGATATGTAACTTGTCCGCAAGAAAGTGTAGGGCGCATAGCTCGGGCGATGTGCTGACAATCACGTCCTCAAGTGAGGAAAATCACTGGCGAAGTTGGCGATAAGACCAGAGGCTTGCACCATTGATCAAACGCCCAGAAAGGAAGGGCACGGCATGACCAAATCCACGTGCCGCCACAGTACTCGCATGGCAGGTCTGCCTGTCTCGCTGATTCTTCTTTCGATTCTCTTCGTAGGAACGATGGGAAAGGCTTATGGAGGGGAGGACGGAAGCGCCAAGATAAAGGTGGATCAGGTGGGGTACCTGCCGAGCGCCGCGAAGGTGGCCGTGGTTACGGCGGCGGCCAAGACATTTGAAGTGAAACGCGCGTCGGACAATGTCCCGGTGTTTAAGGGCACGCTTGGACCGGCCAGCTTGGATGCGGATACGGGCGATTCTGCGCAGATTGCGGACTTCACGACGCTGCACGAAGCGGGGACTTACTATTTGGACGTGCCGGGAGTGGGGCGGAGTTGGACGTTTTCGATCCGGCCGGACGTGTTCTTGCGCACCTACTATCTGGCGATGCGGGCGTTCTACGGGCAGCGCTGCGGAACGGCAGTGGATCTTGGGCCGGAGTTTCCCGGGTACACACACGCCGCATGCCATTTGAAGGGAGAGTTTCACTCCTCCTCGGGGAAGCAAGGCGAGCGCGACAATATCGGCGGATGGCACGATGCGGGGGATTATGGCCGGTACGTCGTGAACTCCGGCATCACGACGGGGACGCTGCTGTGGACGTGGGAGATTTACGGGCCGAAGGTGAAGAGCATCAAGCTGAATATTCCGGAGAGCGGAAACGGGATGCCGGACATCCTGAATGAAGCGCGCTGGAACCTAGAATGGATGCTCAAAATGCAGGATGAAGATGGTGGCGCGTGGCACAAGCAGACGAGCGAACATTTTCCCGGATTCGTGATGCCGGAAGACGACCACTTGGCGAGCGAAGTAATTGGGACCGGACAGGCGCCGTACAAAAGCACCTGCGCTACGGCCGACTTGGCGGCGGTGGCCGCAATCGCCGCTCGTGTGTATCTGCCCTTCGATGAAAAGTTTGCAGCGCGCAACCTGGAAGCAGCGCGCAAGGCGTGGCTGTGGACGGAGAAGTATCCGAAACTGGTGTTCAAGAACCCGCCGGGAGTCAACACAGGCGAATACGGCGACAACTATTGCGGTGACGAGAGGCTGTGGGCGGCCGCGGAGCTCTGGCGGACGACGGGTGAAGCCGCTTACAACGACTATTTCGTGAAGCACTACGCGGATTTTCGGCCGAGCCTGGACGCGCCCTCGCCGGAAGGCTGGAGGGAGGTTGCGCCCATGGGGCTCTGGACGTACGCGCTGAGCACGCGCAAGGGCGCGGATGCCGCTGCGGTGGCGGACATTCGAAAGCGCACGGCGACGGCGGCGCGAGCGATTGTGGAGCACACGAGGAAGAATCCGTATCGCGTGAGCCTGCTGACGAAAGATTATGTGTGGGGTTCGAACGGGGTGGCTGCGAATTACGGGATGGAATTGCTGGTGGCGAATGTGCTGGCGCCCGATCCGAGCTTTGTGGAAAGCGCGCTGGACAATCTTCATTACTTGCTGGGACGCAATACATTTTCGCTTTCGTGGGTGACACAGGTGGGGGCAAATCCGTATCGCCACCCGCACCACCGGCCGAGCGGGGCGGGCAAGAACGCCGAACCGTGGCCGGGATTACTGTCCGGCGGGCCGAATGCCGGGCGGCAAGACGATGCGCTGAAAAAGCTGACGGAGGGATTGCCGCCGGCGAAAATTTACGTCGATGACCAAGCCTCGTATGCGAGCAATGAGATTGCCATCAATTGGCAAGCGGCGCTGGTGTTTTTGCTGGCGGGCACGCTTCCTTGATGGAGCGGGGGCGCGGAGCAGTTTGTGCGGAATAGAGCCGGGAATAGGATAGAGACCGGAACGGGAAAGACGGCCGCGTGAATTCCTGGCGTGGCCGCTGCATCAGGCTGCCGCTGCATTAGTTTGTAGAAATAGAGCGTACTGTAACTAACGACAAACTGACCGCGCCAAGGCAAACGAGGGCGCGGCAGGTCACCCCAATCGAGGTGTGCGCGTGCACTTGCATGGAATTGACATTGCAATCATCATTGCCTACCTGGCGCTGTCGGTCCTGATCGGCTACTGGGTTTCCCACCGCGCGTCGCGCGATATGAGGGCGTACTTCCTGGGCGGCAACGTCATGCCCTGGTACATCCTCGGAATATCCAACGCTTCGGGGATGTTCGATATCAGCGGCACCATGCTGCTCGTGTATTGGATGTTTGTGTACGGGGTCAAGAGCGTGTGGATCCCGTGGCTCTGGCCGACCTTCAACCAGGTCATCCTGATGGTGTATATGTCCACCTGGCTGCGGCGCTCGAATGTGATGACGGGCGCGGAGTGGATTCAGACGCGATTCGGGAAAGGCCGCGGCGCGCAACTTTCCCACATCATCGTCGTAATTTACGCCTTCATCAGCATCATCGGATTCTTTACTTACGGGTTCAAGGGCATCGGCAAATTTGCCGCGACCTTCCTGCCGTGGCACCTCAGCGTGAATGAGTACGCCCTCCTGCTGATTGCCATCACCGCGATTTACGTGATCAAGGGCGGGATGTTCAGCGTGGTGATCACGGAAGTGTTGCAGTTCTGCATCCTTTCGGTTGCGTCGTTCGCGGTGGGGATCATCGCGATGATGAAGGTCGCGCCGGGAACGCTGCAGCGCTTCACCCCCGCCGGCTGGGGCAACATCTTCTTTGGATGGCACTTGAATCTGGATTGGTCCACGCTGGTACCGTCGGCCAATGCGCGAATCGCGCAGGACGGCTACGGGCTGTTCGGGTTCTTCGTGATGATGCTCCTCTTTAAAGGCATCCTGATCAGCGCCGCCGGCCCCGCGCCCAACTACGATATGCAGCGCGTTCTTTCCTGCAAGAATCCGCGCGAAGCCTCCATGATGAGCGGGTGGGTGAACGTGGTGCTGACCTTCCCGCGGTACTTCCTGATCACCGGGCTCACCGTGCTGGCGCTGGTGTTTTTCGGCGACCAGATCCGCGCCATGGGCACGAACATGGATTTCGAGCGGATTCTTCCGTTTGCGCTGGCGTTGTTTGTGCCCGCCGGCTTGCTGGGCGTGCTGATCGCGGGCTTGCTGGCGGCGTATATGTCGAACTTCGCCGCCACCGTGAACGCCGCTCCCCCGTACTTCGTGAACGATATTTACAAGCGCTTCATCAATCCGAATGCCAGCCCGAAAACCTACGTGCGGCTGAGCTATCTGAGTTCGTTCGCGGTGGTTCTGCTGGGCGTGCTGCTCGGCTGGTACGTGACCAGCGTGAACAACGTGGTGATCTGGATCGTGACGTCGCTGTGGGGCGGCTACACGGCTTCGAATGTGCTGAAGTGGTATTGGTGGCGCTTCAACGGCTACGGTTATTTCTGGGGCATGGTCGCGGGAATTTCCTCCGCTCTGACCGTTCCGGCGCTGATCGCAAGGATCGAGCCGTTGCAGAATTTCGCGCACGCCCATTCGCTGAACCTGGAGGTCTCCGTGGGCTTTGGCGTTGTGTTCCTGCTATCGCTCATCGGTTGCTTCGCGGGTACATGGTTGACCGCGCCGGAAGATGAAGCGGTGTTGAAGGAGTTCTACCGGCGGGTGCGGCCCTGGGGTTTCTGGGGACCGATCCTGAAGAAGGTGCAGCAGGAAGATCCATCTTTTCAGAAGAACAACGATTTCTTCCGCGACATGTTTAACGTCGTGGTGGGCATCGTCTGGCAGATCGCCCTGGTAGCCCTGCCCATCTACATCGTGACCTGGAGGCTGCGGACCGCGGCGATCGCGTTTGGCGTTATCGCCATTACTTCGATCATCCTGAAGTTCACCTGGTACAACCATCTCAAGGAACTCGAACACATCAACCAATACAGTGGCCCGGCCAATGCCGCGCCAGAAACAAAGCCGGCGACAGTCTAGTCTCGCGAAAGGACTCGATTCCGCAGGCGTCCAACAACATGGGGCATTGCCCTCTCATCGCATGAGGTTAATGGAATTGAAAACACCTGGGAGATTTTTCTTCACCGCGGTTCTCCTTCTTGCCTTGATGGCACTGCTTGCGGGCGGGGCCGCGAGACGTGAGTCTGTAACCGTTGATGAGCTCCCTCATACCGGCGCTGGGGTGAGCTATCTCCAAAAATTGGACATGCGGATGAACGAGGAGCATCCCCCGCTGGCGAAAGTGTTGGCCGCATTGCCGCTGGTTCTGCGAGGAGCGCATGCCGACTATTCGCATATCTCCTGGACGTTCAGCAACAAGGCGTTCTACCAGTATTTGGGTGAGTGGGTCTTCGGTGACTGGTTCCTCATGCGGTGGAACGATCCTCACTCCACGATGCTGTGGGCGCGAGCGCCCATGTTGCTGATGACCTTGGTATTGGGTCTCATTCTTTACATTTATGGCTCGCGGCTAGGCAGCGCCTGGGGAGGCTTGCTGTGTCTGTCCGCCTTCGTGACCATGCCGGCCTTTATTGCATTTGGCCCGCTCGTGATTACCGACATCGCGGTCACGCTGTTCTGGGTGCTGACGATTTGGCAACTTCCGAATATGTGGCGTTCTCCCACGCGGGGAACAGTTGTGAAGTTTGGTCTGGCGCTGGCCGGCGCTTTGCTTTCGAAGTTTTCCTCGGGACTGTTGTTCTTCGTGTTCGTCGCCTTTGCACTGAGTTTGCGATGCAAGCGGTTGCCGGAGCAACCGGTTGAGAAAACCGAACTGCGCCGCTGGCGCCGGCGGGCGTGGCGCAATCTTGCGAAAGGGACTCTCTGGGCCGCATTGTTCGTTTACGTCGTGTATTTGGTCCTCTCGTGGAACCAACCAACCGATTCATTCGGGATCATTCCGCATTTTCCCGCTTCGCCGGTCCTGCGGCGGCTGCTCATGCCGCTGTGGATCTACTTGCGTGGTCTGGTGGGATTTGCACTCAGTGCAGGGAGCCGGCCCACGTACATCCTCGGCCATCCTTATCCACACGGAGTCTGGTTCTATTTCCCCGTGCTCTTCGTTTTGAAATCGCAGTTGGCGTTCCTTTTGCTGCTTCTTCTGGCGGCCGCGACGGCCTTGATAGTGAAGCGGCGTTCACCCGCGCGTTCGACGATGCCCGCCGGCATGGACCTGCACTGGCGCAGCGTCTGGGTTTCCCTGGTGGTTTTCGTCGCTGCCTGCATGCTGAATCGATTGGACCTGAGCATCCGGCATTTCTCGATTGCGCTGGCGCTTATTGTCTTGTTGCTCGCCCCCCTCCCGCGCGCGCTGGAACTGCTGCGCGACTCGAGCCCGCAAGCGGCACGCATCGGAAACTGGCTCGCGATTGTGCTCGTGCTGGCGTCCATGGTTACGGCAATACGCGTCTACCCGAACTATTTCCCTTACTTGAACATTCTCAGCATGGGACGGCCGGGCTACACCTTGGTCAACGACTCGAACCTCGACTGGGACCAGGCTCTTCCCGAAGCGGAGAGTTTCGTGCGCCAGCGCGGTCTGGAGCAGGTCCTGCTCGATGAGTATGGATTCTCAGAGACTGCGGCTTACGTTCCCGAGGCGCTGCTTTGGGATTGCCAGAAACCTGGCCAGCACGACGGCGGCCAATGGGCGGTAGTCTCCGCCAACTATATGGCGGATGCGGGGGACTGTATTTGGCTCATGCAGTATCCGCACCAGGTTCTCGCCGGTGGCAGTATGTACGCGGTCCAGCTTCCCGAGATCATTCCTGCGGCAGGCCAACCCGGCGGGCCGCCGCTGCCCGCGGACTACCGGTATCTCGGAGGCATGCCAGGCTTCGACCCGCGTTCAATATTCTCGAATTGCATTCGCGATCCGAAGCAATTGCAGCCGACCATGGACCACTTTCAGGCGATGATGGAAGAGTATCGCAAGAAGAATCGTAAGAAGAAATGAGAGCGTCGCGGATGGCTGGTTCAGACTGCCTTGTCCTGCCAACCTTGCCCAGCTTGGCCAAGAAAGCGGGGCATCTGCAAGCAGTCGAAAATTTGGTGGACCTGGTCGGGATCGAACCGACGACCTCTTCCATGCCATGGAAGCGCGCTCCCAGCTGCGCCACAGGCCCACTGGCAATTGCTGTCTTTTAATTTTCGCTTAGCTTCGCCGCCGCGTCAAACTCGACTCGGGCAGTCAAGGTCAAATAGGATAGGGTTGGCACAATCCACAGACACAATCGGAGCCCCATGTCGAACTCGCGGAACATTCTCGTTCGGTCACTTTTCTGTTTCATTGCCGTGCTTGCGCCGGTGGCAGCGGGAGCGCAAGGGCCGGTTGCTTATGCTTCGGTGAGCGAACTGAACGGCATGTTGGCGCAATTGCAGCAGACGGCGCAGAGCATGCAATCCGATCTCGGAAAGACGCGCATCGAGAAATGGAAGGCCGACGCTTCGACCAAGCGGCAAACCCTGGCGAACGTGGATTCCATCCAGCGCAACTTGCAGTCGGCGCTGCCGGAAATCGTCGCGCAACTGAACAACGCGCCGGAAGATCTGGGAGTGAGTTTCAAACTCTACCGCAACCTCGATGCGCTGTATGACGTCTTTGGTTCGGTGGTGGAATCGGCGGGAGCGTTCGGATCGAAAGATGAGTTTCAGAGCCTGGGAAACGACATGACCGGATTGGAGAGCGCGCGCCGTGCGTTTGGCGAGCGAATGCAGAAACTGGCGGCGAGCAAGGAAGATGAGTTGACGCGATTGCGCGCGCAGGTCAAGACGCTGACCGCGGCGCCACCTCCGCCACCGAAGAAGATCGTCGTGGATGACACCGAACCTCCAAAGCCGCCGGTGAAAAAGAAAGTGACGAAACCGAAACCGCCGGCGACAACGACGAACGCTCCGCCGAGCGCTTCGCCGACGAAGTGACGGGCTGCCGGCGGGAGGGTCCGCGCTGCGATGGCCAGACCCGAAGAGATGGTAGTCGCGCGGACGAGGCCGAGCTGCGCCCGGCTTGGATGGGCGAGGACGCCGGCTCCCACACAACCGTCCCTCCACAAGCACTTGTGTTGCAAATACTGGACTTACCGCTGGAACTCTACGGGGCGCTTCGGGGTCTAAGTCATTAGGCGGGGAAGGTCGTCCGGAAGTGGCTTTTGCAGCAATTTAAGATCCCCGCCGGGGCTCGAGTGACTCTATAATTGAGGGCAACGCCATCATGGCGGGAGCTACTACATTGGGCGATCTTGCCAGCGCTATCGGGGCCCGAACTGCGGAATCCGCGGTCATTGCTGAACTGAAGGCGGGTTCGGAAGAGGCCTACTCATGGTTGATCGGTGAGTTTCACCAGCCGATCTACGGGCTCATCTACCGCATCGTGGATGATCCGTCGGACGCGGCGGACACTACGCAGGATGTGTTTCTGAAAGTCTTTCGCGGGATGAAGCACTTTCATGGCGAGTCCAGCCTGAAGACCTGGATCTACCGAATCGCGCTGCACGAAGCGGCCAATCGGAGGCGGTGGTGGTTCCGGCACAAGGCACAGGAAACGCCGATTGATCCAAGTGCAGGTGGGGAGTACGAATTTTCTGGAGAAGAGCGGCTGGTCGATAAGGGCGAGTCTCCGTTTGAAAAGTTCGCGCATACCGAAGTGCGCGAGGCGGTGGAGCGGGCTCTGCAACAGGTGCCGGAGCCGTATCGGACGGCGTTGATCCTGCGCGATCTGGAAGAAATGTCGTACGAGGAGATCGCGGAAGTTCTGGCGATCTCGCTGGGAACGGTGAAGTCGCGCATCACGCGCGGGCGCGATGCGCTGCGCAAGAAATTAGCGGGATATGTCAGGGAAGTGGGGCCAGAGTTAGGGCTGCTCGTTCCTGCGAACGACCGGCCTGCCGGCGTTCCTGCCGGCGCTTCTGTAAATGACCGGCAGAACGGCTTAACCCAAAGCGCGCGGGAATGTTCGCGTGGTGGCAGAGAGGTTGAGGTGACGCCATGAAGTGCGATGAGATCGAGAAGTTGTTGTCGCCGTATCTTGACGGCCGGGTGAGTGGGTCGGAGATGCGCGCGCTCACGCGCCATGTGGAACAGTGCGCCGGTTGCGCGCGGGAATATGCCGCGATGCAGCGCACGCAGCAGTTGCTTGCCAGTCTGGGTCCGAAGAAGGCCCCGGCCGACCTGGCGTTGAAGTTGCGGGTTGCGATTTCGCGCGAGGCCGCACAGGCGCGGCATCCGCGGTTTGAAGGTGTGCTGGTGCGGCTGGGAAATGCGCTCAACGCTTTCATGGTTCCGGCCACGGCGGGGCTGGTCAGCGCGGTATTGACTTTCGGTCTGCTGCTTGGCTTCTTCGCCTTGCCGGCAGAACTGCGGGCCAGCAGCGGAGACGTTCCTCTCATGCTGTACATCGGGCCTCAACTCCAACAGTCGGCGTTTGGCACGTCGCTCGGCAATATGGGCGAGGATGGAGTGGTGGTGGAAGCCTACGTGGATGCCAACGGACGGGTCGAGGATTATCGCATCTTGTCGCAACCGGACGACGCCAAGGCGGTGCTGCCGCAGTTGAAGAACCTGTTGATTTTCACGACCTTCCATCCGGCGCTTTCGATGGGCCGGCCGACTTCGGGAACCGCCGTGCTGTCGTTTTCCAAGATTAGCGTGAAGGGGTAGCAGGGCGTGGCGAGATTCTGCTCCGTAGATTCAGTATCTGAAGGCGCGGGCATTGCGTAGCATCTACGACACGCCTGAACCGGCATTTACGGCCGCAATACTCCATCCAGCACCGCCGGGGCCTGCCGGCCTCGGCTATCTTCAACACAATCGGTTTGACCGGTTGCGGGCCAGTTTCCGAGTTGCCCGTCATCGGGGAGTAATCGGCAAGGTGTCATCAAGAGCTACATCTACGGTTGGCGGACGTGTCGCGCGATTGGAGTAATCTTGGCAACACTCGGGCTCTGGCATACTGAATTGACGCGGCTGGCCACAGATGGACAAGTTGCAAACAATCCGTACCTCTGCGTTAGCCTGGCAGGTACACAAACATGCGTACGGGGCGCTCGTTCTCTCGGGTTGATATGAGGAAGCGGGCGACCTTGGCCTTATCGCGGCTTCGAGCCGATGCAGCCAAGCAGGATTTAGAAGGGAATGGAAATGAACGAGCGATTACAGCAGACAGCAAGCAACCAGGCCCGTCAGATTTCTCTTTCGGGATTTGACCTGATCAATTCTCCGCGTCTCAACAAGGGAACAGCCTTTTCGGATCACGAACGCGATGTATTTGGCCTGCACGGCTTATTGCCACCGCATGTGGGTACTCTTGATGAACAGATTGATCGGCGGATGAAAGCATTCCGGGAACAGCCGAACTCTTTCCATAAATACAGCTTTCTCCGCGACCTGCAGAATTCGAACGAGACGCTGTTCTATGCGCTCCTGGTGCGCAATATCGAAGAGATGCTCCCCCTGGTGTACACGCCCACCGTGGGTGAGGGTTGCCAGCGCTTCAGTGAGATATGGAGAAAGCCACGAGGGTTGTTCCTCAGCTATCCCAATAAACATCGTATCGATCAGATCCTGAGTCATTCCCGTTACGACGGTGTGAAATGCATCGTGGTCAGCGATGGGGAACGGATCCTGGGGCTCGGCGATCAAGGTGCCGGGGGCATGGGTATCCCAATCGGAAAGATGGCCCTTTACACTGCGCTCGGCGGCATCCATCCGGAGCATTGTCTTCCGATTCTGCTCGATGTGGGAACGGACAATGAGGACAGGTTGAAGAGTCCAATTTACATCGGATGGACGCATCATCGGGTTCGCGGCGAAGAGTACGACGATTTCGTAGATATTTTTGTAAACAGCGTGAAGAAGCGCTGGCCGCACGTTCTTTTGCAATGGGAGGACTTTGCCGGTTCGAATGCCGCTCGACTTCTGGCTCGCTATAAAGACCAACTATGCACTTTTAACGACGATATTCAAGGCACTGCGGCCGTAGTGACCGCGACGCTGCTCTCTGCGATCAACGTTACGGGCGTGCCACTTGAGCAACAGAAGATCGCTGTGCTTGGCTTCGGAACCGCGGGCATAGGCATCACCAACCTGCTAGAACAGTTCATGCATGACAAGGGCATTCCGAAGGAGGAAGCTCGCAATCACTTCTACGCTATCGACCGCTACGGTCTGATCACAGAAAAGGGCAAAGATGTGCGGCCCGAGCAACTGCCCTACGCACGCAAAGAAGAAGAAGTGCGGGGATGGAGACAACCGAATGGAGACATCACATTGCTGGATGTGGTCCGCCATGCCAAGCCTTCCGTCCTCATCGGAGTGTCTGGTCAAGCCGGAGCCTTCACCGAAGATGCCGTGCGCGAAATGGCCAGGAACACAATTCGACCCATCATCTTCCCGCTTTCGAACCCCACCTCAAGCAGCGAAGGGACGCCTCAGGACTTGCTGGATTGGACGGAAGGACGGGCGCTGATCGGTACCGGCAGTCCGTTCGAACCGGTGAGGATTTGGGGGAAGAAGGTTCACATCGACCAGACCAATAACTCGTACATGTTTCCCGGGCTCGCTCTCGGGATCATCGCCTCCAAAGCCAAACGCGTCACCGATGCGATGATCATGGCCGCGGCTAAGGAATTGGTGCGTCTCGCCCCCACACAAAAGGATAAGAAGGCAAACCTGTTGCCATCGCTTTCGGATTCGCGTCAGCTCAGTCGCTCGATTGCGCAGGCTGTAGGCAGGCAGGCGATTCAAGATGGCCAGGCGGAGGTTGCCAATGAAGATAGCCTGGACCGCGAACTCCAGGCAAATGTCTGGGAACCAGTGTACGTACCGTACGAACGCAAAGCAGGGAGGTCCTGAGATCCCGTCTCTGGAGTATCGCAGCCAGCTCGGAAACTGGCCCACTATCGGTTTGACCGCGCATTAACCAGTTCGTACACTATTTTCAGCTCATCCGTCTATGCCTGAAATCGGAAGTGGTTTCCCGGGACAACTCGTTCGGCTGGCGTTTGCTCTGAGCCTCGCAGTGGTGCTGTTAGTGGCGTCGGGCTTGGCGCAGAACCGGCCGCAGGTGTCTCTGGAAACCAGCGAGACACTTTTTACGGTGCTGACCGCCATTAACACTTGCGGATATGATCAGGAACTGAGCGCTTCCGACCCGCTGCGCACGCAGATCCGGTCGGAAGTTGCCAAGGCGGTGGAGAATACGGCCGGAGCTCAGGCAGTGGTGGGCCCGATGTGCTTGTTCTACCGGCAGCACCAGGCACCGGAGCCGGCACACGACCTCTCCCACTATGTATCGCTGGCGCTCTATCTGGAGGAGGCGCCGGCCTTCACGCTGAAGGTGAAGCCGGCGGAGCTGCCGCCGGATGCCGCAGTGGTGGCCGACATGGTGCCGCTGATGCAGGCCTTCTACGAAAAGATTGGGTTGCACGCCATCTGGGAGCGGCACCGCGAGCGCTATCGGGAATTGACCGGGATTTATCACGAGCCGCTGGCGAAGATGACGTTCGACACCGAGATTTATTTGAAGTACCCGTCGGCGGGCTATCTGGGACGGCAGTTCACCATCTATCTGGATGCGATGGGCGCGCCGGGCCAGACCAACGCGCGCAACTACGCATCGGATTACTACGTCGTCATTTCACCGACCGCGAGTACGACGATCAAGATGCAGCAGATTCGGCATACCTATCTGCATTATCTTCTGGATCCGCTGGCGCTGAAAAACGGCGACTCGTTCAAGCGGCTGGAGCCGTTGCTCAAGGACCTAACGGACGCTCCGATGGATGAAGCCTTCAAGAGCGACACTTCGCTGCTGGTGACCGAATGCCTGATACGGGCGATTGAACAGCGATTGAGCAAAATTCCGGAGGCGGAGCGGGCGAAGAGCATCGACGAATCCGACAAGGAAGGGTACGTCCTGACGCGCTATTTCTACGACGCGCTGGGCAAGTTCGAAAAGGATCCGGCGGGCATGCGCAATGCTTATGCGGGCCTGGTGGGCTCGATTGACGTTGGCAAAGAAATGAAGCGGGCATCCCAGATTCAGTTCGCCGGCGAGGCGGCGCCCGAACTGCTGCACCTGGCGGGGCACCCGAACAACAACCTGCTGCTGAACGCGGAGCGGCGGCTGGCGGCGGGCGATCCGGAGACCGCGCAGAAACTGGCGCAGAAGGCGCTCGATGACCAGGAAGAAGATTCGGGACGCGCCCTGTTTATTTTGGCGGAAGTCGCCACCGCGAATCGGGACTTGGAAGGGGCGCGCAAATACTTTGAACAAGCGTTGCAAACGGCGCATGAACCCAAGGTGATCGCCTGGTCGCATATTTATCTGGGCCGCATTTTTGATTTGAGGGAGGATCGGTTCGCCGCGGTGGATCAGTATCGGGCGGCATTGGACGCGGCCGGCGGAACGCTTCCGGAAGCGAAACTGGCGGCGCAACGGGGACTGGATCAGCCATATGAGCCTCCGGTGGCGAAGCAGCCGGAGTAGATTCCCTTGTAGAGACGCGGCTTGCCGCGTCTCCGGAGACGGGGCAAGTCCCGTTTCTGCGGGTGTGAGCAGATCTTAGGTTTGAAATCTTGCAGTATGGGAGACAGCATGAAACGAGCAGCAGTCATTTTAGGGATACTGAGTTTAGTTTTACTGAGTTTCGCGGTTTGGGCTGAGGCCCAGAATAGCGGACAACCGGCGCAGCAGAAAACGCCGGCAGCGGGTCAAGCGGCGGCGCCTGCGGGGAAGCGTCTACCGCAAGCCAAGACCCAGCCGGAGTTTGATGCCTACAAAGTGGCGGTGGCCAATACCGATCCCGCCGCGATGGAGAAGGCGGCTGACGATTTTGCCGCCAAGTTCCCCGATAGCGAAGTTCGCATACTGCTCTACGAGAACGCGATGCGACTCTACCAGAATGCCAACAACGCCGAGAAGACCGAGGCCATGGGCCGTAAAGTGCTCAGCTTGGATGGAGACAATCCCGAGGCTCTCATAACTGTCGCCGAGGTGATCGCGGAGAGAACGCGCGACGCCGATATCGATAAAGATCAGCGTCTTGGCGAGGCGACTTCAATGGCGCAGAAGGCCACGCAGACGGTGGACACCGACCTCGCCATACAAGCGCCGCAGGACAAGATCGATGCCGCCAAGGCGTTTCTGCGCTCGAGTGCGTATTCGGTTATCGGCACCATCGAGTTCAAGAAAGAGAATTACGCGGGGGCGCAGGAGAATCTGCAGAAGTCCATCGACGCGTTCCCCAGCCAACCGGACTCGGTGGTGGTTCTGCGTCTGGCGCTGGCGATTGACAAGCAGGCGACTGCGGCTGTCGATCGGGATAAGCAGGAGAAGTTGTATGCAGAGGCGCTCAAGGTGGCGAACCGCGCCGTCGAATTGACCCAGGACAACACACCGGTTGGAATCCCGGCGCGCCGCGAACGCGACCGCTTGCAAAAGCTCACCGCGTCGGCCCCGGCTCAACCGCAGACTCCGCCCAAGAACTAACCGCCGCTCCTGCGGAGAGGCGGCTGGCCCCGGCTCAGTCGCGGCCGGCCGCGTCTCTGCCAAATTTCGGGCCGCAGGATCATTGGCCCCACTGGGTGATGAAGTCACGCGCAATCATGGCGCTGGAAGAAAGCCTGGGTCACCAGTTCCAGCGCGGCGAACTGCTCGAGCAGGCGCTGACCCACAGCTCGCAAGCGCGCGAGGTGGAAGCGCTGGGCGCGGGGAGCGGTTCGCTTGGCGCCGGTTCGTCTAGCGGTGACAACGAAATGCTCGAGTTTCTGGGAGACGCCGTGCTCGGGTTGGCCACCAGCGAGGCACTGTTCCATCGTTTCCCAGAATTCCAGGAAGGGCACCTTTCCAAGCTGCGCGCGCATCTGGTAGGGCAACGGCATTTGCTGCGGGTGGCAGAGCAGCTTGAGATTGGCCATTACATGCGTCTGGGCCGCGGCGAAGAAAAAAGCGGTGGCCGCAACAAGGCAAGCCTGCTGGTGGACGCACTGGAAGCGATCCTGGCTGCGCTCTATCTCGACGGCGGCTGGCCGGTGGCGCGAGACTTCATCGTGCGCGTGATCGTGGAGCCGGAACTGGCGCATATGAAACTGGAGACCAGCGCCATCCCGGTGATGGATTTCAAGTCCGCGTTGCAGGAAGCGCTGCAGGCCAGAGGAGGACCGCAGCCGGTTTACGCGCTGGTAAAGGAGGAAGGACCGGAGCACAAGAAGACTTTCACGGTTGAGGTGAGACTGCCGGAGCCTGCGCTGGGGCGATTCGTGGGGCGCGCCCAGGGCGCGACCAAAAAGCGGGCCGAACAGGAAGCGGCGCGGCAGGTTCTGGAGCATCTGGCCACGTTACCCGGGGCAAGGCGCCCGAACGCCTTGAAGGACGGCGGCGCGGCGTCGTAGAGCATCTGATTTCCTGTTGAGACGTGGCTGGCCGCGTCTCGAACCGGCCGCAACATTCGGGACGCCGCACGCAAGAGACGGGGCACCCCCGTCTCTAGAGAAGAATTATGTCGTGGAGCGAAAAGATTTCGGTTGGGGATTGGCCCGCGACGATTCAGTCGGTCGCGGGAACGGTCGTGATCGCCGTTTTTGTGGTTACCTTCCTAGTGCAGGCGTTCACCATCCCATCGGAATCCATGGAGCAAACGCTGCTGATCGGCGATTACCTGCTGGTGGATAAGTTCTGCTACGGCGGCAGCACGGGGTGGAACCGCCTGTTGCCGTACCGCAAGGTCCGGCGCGGTGACATCATCGTCTTCCATTACCCTGTGAATCCGGCGCAGGACTTCGTGAAGCGCGTGGTGGCCGTGCCCGGGGATCGCCTGCGCCTCATCAACAAGCGCGTCTACATCAACGGCGCTCCGGTCGAGGAGCCCTACGTGCAGTACAACCGCACGCTGCTGCGCAATTTCTATCGCGACGACTTCCCGCGCACCGATTCTCCCGACTACGGAGTGGATGCGAGATGGTGGAAAGAAATGCCGAAGCTGGTGGAAGACCACCAGTTGATTGTCCCCGAGGGCCATTATTTCGTACTCGGGGACAATCGCGATGATAGCCAGGACAGCCGGTACTGGGGATTCGTGCCGCGCGAAAATATCATCGGACGCCCGCTCTTGATTTACTGGTCGGCGAGCAGTTTGAACAATGATCTTCCCGGATCGCCAACCGTGGGCGATAGGCTTTATCATCTTGCTTACGCAGCAACTCATTTATTGCAGATCACGCGCTGGGAACGTACTTTCAGGCTGGTCCACTGATGCAGATGCGCTGAGAAGAAATCCTGTGAAACGGATGGCAAACGTGCCGAAAAAAGAAAAAGAAGAAGTCATAGGTAACGAAAAACCGGTGGACGAAAAGCCGCGCGAGACGACAGTGGAATTCCTGGCCTCGCTGGCGGGAGTGCTGGTCACCGGCCTGTTCATCATCACGTTTATTCTGCAGGCGTTTGAGATTCCCTCCAGTTCGATGGAGGACACGCTGCTCATCGGCGACCACGTATTCGTGAACCGGGAGCAGTTCGCGCCGCCAACCCGCTGGATGGGGCCGCTGCTGCCCTATCGCGATATTCGCCGCGGCGACATTGTTGTGTTCCTGTCGCCGGAGGAACAAGGTCTGTTCGTAGTGAAACGGATCATGGGCGTCCCCGGCGATCACATCCACTTGCGCGATGGCATGGTCTACCGCAACGGCGAAAAACTGGTTGAGCCGTACGTCCAGCACAAACTGGCGGATTACAATCCCTACCGCGACAATTTCCCTGCCGTGCCGCCTTCGGAAATGTATGGAGTAAGAAACGAAAAATGGCAGCAGGAACTGCCTTCGCATCTGGAGGGCGGTGACATCGTTGTGCCTCCAGACAGCTACTTTGGCATGGGCGACAACCGCGACGTGAGTTACGACAGCCGTTACTGGGGCTTTATTCCGCGCAAGAACGTGATCGGCCGCCCCATGTTCGTTTACTGGTCGTTTATCACCCCGGCCGACCAGTACCAGATGCGCAGCGCGGGCGACCGGCTGGGGTTCATCGCGCACATCATCATTCACTTCTTTGATGAGACGCGCTGGTCGCGCACGCTCAGGGTCGTAAGGTGAAATTCCTGCGTTCCAAGCGCGGGGTGGCTGCAGTCGCAGCTCTCGTGCTGATCCTGTTTTTGTTCCGGCCCGGTGTGTACAAGTTGCGAAACCGGATTGCCGGTTCCATCGGAAGCGCTCTGGGTCGCAGAGTCACGCTCGACAACGTAAGTTTGCATTTTCTGCCGCGGCCGGGCTTCGATCTTGAAGGCCTCGTCATCTACGACGATCCTGCATTTAGCGCGGAACCGATGATCCGCGCGCAGGAAGTTTCCGCGGCGATCCGGTTTCGTTCCCTGTTCCGCGGGCGGCTCGAGATCGCCACCCTGAGCGCCAACGAACCCAGCATCAACCTGGTGCGCAACCACGAAGGCCGCTGGAACCTGGCGAGCCTGCTCGCGCGCAACGCGCAAATTCCCGTGGCTCCGACCGGAAAGCCCGCGTCCGAACGCCGCCCGGCGTTCCCCTATCTTGAAGCCAGCGGCGCTCGCATCAATTTCAAGCTGGGACAGACGAAGAAGTCCTACGCGCTCATGGATGCCGACGTGGCGCTTTGGCAGGATTCAGAAAATTCCTGGAGAGCCCGCATCAAGGCCGAGCCCGTGCGCACGGATTTTAATCTCACCGATACCGGGCTGCTCCAGATCAACGCCACGTGGCAGCGCGCTTCGAGCTTGCGGCTGACCCCGGTGCAGATCGCCGTGCAATGGCGGAACGGACAGCTCGGACAGATCACCCAGTTGCTGAGCGGAAAAGACCGGGGATGGCGCGGCGGATTAAATTTCACGGCGAACGTATCCGGCACTCCGGAAGCGCTGACGATCGAGAGCGCGACCGCCATCGAAGGGTTCCATCGCTACGACATTGTGGGCAGCGAGAACGTGCGCCTGGCAACCGCTTGCTCGGGACGGTATAACGCGGTCACGAGCACACTTGCCGATCTGCTGTGCGAATCGCCAGTCAGCGGCGGGACTCTTCGCCTGCGCGGAAACTTTGCCCTGGTCGCACAACAGCCTGCCTACGATCTGACGCTGGAGGCCGAAAAGGTACCGCTGACCTCGGTGGTGCGATTGCTGCGCCAGGCGAAAAAGCAAATCCGCGGCGACCTCACTGCGACTGGATTGCTGAATGCGGAGTTCCGCGCCACGCGCAACGCTCCTGAGGCCGCGCGGCAACGATTATTGCCGCAATGGACCGGGAGCGGCTCGGCGACCAACGTGCGCCTGTCGTCGAATGGGAGGAATGCGGGGAACGCGGGAAAGGATGAGGTTGCCTTCGGCACGATCCCACTGGCGTTGGTGGCGGCCGATTCGCAGGGAGCCAAGTTCGGTCATGTCAGGACAGATCGTCCGAGGGAAAAAAGAGAAGAAGACCAGGAGCCGGCTGAGCCTCACCTGCGAATTGGGCCGGTCGAGCTGGCGATGAACGTCTCCGCGCCCGTGAACGCCAGCGGGTGGGTGTCCACTGCCGGTTATCGTTTTTTTCTGCGCGGCGACATGGAACTGAAGGACCTGTTTCGGCTGGAGGACGTTCTGGGCTTGCCGGTCGCGCGCCCGGCGGCAGAAGGCGAGGCCAAGCTGGATGTGAGCGTCTCCGGGCCGTGGCAGGGATTTGCAGCTCCCGCCAGCCTTGGGACCGCTCAGTTGCGAAACGTGCGCGCCGAGATGCACGGCCTGAACACGCCGATTGAGATTGGCTCGGCGGCCATGTCTCTCACTCCGGATGCGGTGTTGATGGAGAAGGTTTCTGCCCGCACTGGAAGCACTCATTGGAGCGGCCGGATTGCAGCGCCCCGGCATTGCGCGGCTCCAAGCGTCGTTCCAAATGCCGCGCCGGGCGCCGTCCCAAACTGTGTGTTTCAGTTCGATCTCGCGGCCGACCAGCTTTCGACCGGCGATCTCGCTGAATGGTTCACGCCGCATCCCGCCAAACGTCCGTGGTACCGCATCTTGAATTCCCAATCCAATCAGCCGCTGAGCCCTTCGCCTCTTCTCGCGATTGAGGCGCGGGGCAACTTGCATGTCGGCCGCTTCGGATTGAAGAAGGTGTTCGCCACTCAGGTTGCGACGCAAGTGGAAGTGGATCGAGGCAAGATCACACTCACTGCTCTCCGTGCACAACTGCTTCAGGGCACGCATCAGGGAAACTGGACCATTGATGCGTCGAGTCATGATATGTCGAGTCATGATGCACCGGCTCACGACGCGTCCATTCATGACGCGTCCAGTCAGAGCGTGCGATACCACGGCAGCGGCGCCTTGCACGACATTTCGCTGGAGCAGTTGGGCACATTGATGAATGATGCCTGGATTGCCGGAACCGCCGACGGGAATTTCGATGTGGAAGGATCCGGAGACAGCTTTCGTGAGCTACTGGCGCGCTGCGACGGCAGGTTGAAGTTCATAATGCGGAATGGCAGCCTGTCGCATATTGAAATTCCGGGCTCGCCCATGCCTCTGCCGGCGTACCGGTTCAGCGGAGAGCTGCGTCTGAAAAAAGGCGCCTGGGAACTTTCTGCAGGCAGACTGGAATCGCGCGACGGCGTTTATCGGGTGAGCGGAACCGCTTCTCCGAGCAGTGGCTTCGATTTCGTGTTGACGCGCGGCGACGAGCAATCGTGGACACTTACAGGGACGCTGGCCAAGCCGAACGTCGCGCCGCTAAGTCGTACTGAAGCAAACGCGAAGAGTGTCAAGCCGTAAGGCAGTTGTCAGTTCTCAGTTCTCAGCTCTTGCGCTTTTGGCTCTTGGCGCCGCTCCAACTGGATCGTACCGCAATACTCGTGCGACCGTGCTTCCGACGGCTCGTAGCCTGCTCCTCGCAGCACTTTTCCTGGCAACGCTCCGGTCATCTTTGCGTTCTCGTTGCGAACAGGCGAGAGGCCGTACAATGGTGTGTTTTTCGAAGTGAAGAAGAAATCCCGGCTCCCGGGTCCGCTTTGCGGAAATGCAGCGCCGAGCCGGCAGGAGTTCTCATGCTTAGTCTACATAGGTTGTTCCTGACCATCGCGCTGACGGCCGTGTGGGCGTTTTCCGCCTTCGCACAATCCGAGGGGGACGGTGCCCAACCGAAGCAGCGCCTCTCCTGGGACCAAAGTAAGTCCGTGTACAACCGGCGGCTCAAGGCGCCGCAGCCGCCCGAGAAGGTCGATTGGGAGGGCCGCGTCTCCGGGATGTTGAAGGAAGAACCGGGAGACATCATCGTCACCGCCGTCGGTGACATGATCTTTAACGAGAAGATCAGCGACCTCCCCGAACCCGACCACCAGAATCTCTTCCGCCTGATGCGCGAAGCCGACATCGCTTTTGGCAACCTGGAAATGTCGCTGAATGAGCATCCCGAGCTGCAGCGTCCCTTCTACAACTTCGGCGCGAATCGCGAATTTGCCTGGGAGATCGCCAACACCGGCATCAACCTGGTCAGCCTGGCCAACAACCATTCGCTGGACTTCGGGCCCGAGGGCCTCTCCGACTGCCTCAAGATCCTCGACCACACCAGCATCAAACATGCGGGCGGCGGACTCACCCTCGCCGAGGCGCATGCCCCGGCCGTCAAGAAAGTCCAGAACCAGACAACCGAGTTCGCGCTGCTATCCTACCTGCGCTACTGGTATCCGAAAAGGACGGCCAATCCCAGCGGCCCATCGCTGGCCACGATTGACCCCGCCGTCATATTGGTGCGGAGACCCGATGGCCAGGTCGAATCTGTCGAGGGACCGCTTGAGGGTGACGTGAAGACCATGGAGGACGACGTTGTCCTGGCCAAGCGGCACAACAACGTCGTCATGGTCACCTATCACATTCACGACCTGAGCCACGACCGCTCGCATGGCTACCCCGACGTAACGCCGCCCAATGATTCGGTCATTTATCGCCGGGCGGTGGAAGCCGGCGCCGACATGGTCATCGGAACCGGCCCGCACGTCCTGCGCGGCATTGAGATCTACCAGGGCAAACCCATCTTCTACAGTCTGGGCAATTTCATTTACCAGTACCGCACGCCGGAGAAAATCCCCATCGATCTCATCCACCAGCGCGACCCCGAGGTGGAGCGGCCAACCAACGTCTCCGTCTTTGACCGCCGGGACTCCCGGCAGGAGATGGAGAGTGTGATGGTGCGCATGATCTATAACCAGGAGAAGCTGAAGAAGATCCAGCTCATTCCGGTCACCATTGACGATGAGGGCCCGCTCTACGGCACGCCGCGCTTGGCCAGCGCCAAACGCGCCGCGGAGATCATCGACCTGCTGCAAAAGCTCTCGGATCCTTACAAAACCCGGATCGTGAGCAAGGGGTGGTACGCTGAGGTCGAACTCTAGCGCTTGCTTCCTGCGGGCGAAGGCAAGAGCCACGCGGCCATGGGTTCTTCCTGTTCGCGGAACAAACGATCGGATTATGAAGGTTCTCCTTCAGAAACCCAACGGTCAAATCATGGCGAAATAGGGGAGGGCGGCTTCATGGGCGCGAATTATAAAGCATCGCGCCCATGAGTCCGGCGTACTCAGGCGACCGCGAAGCGCGGCGGGCATTCCTTCGACCGCAAGATGCAGATTGCTTCTTGCAGGGAAGAAATCTCAAACACCGGGGCGAGATGCGTCGCCTCCAGCAGCCGGCGGAAGAAAGGCGGCGGGTTCACCAGCTTCATCTTCGCCGAGTTCCGCATCGCCCAACGGCGCACCAGCAGCAAGGTTCCCAATCCACCCGCATCGAGTTGGTCGACTTCCGAAACATCCAGCACCAACACCCGGACAGGACCGAGTTGCTCGATCCGGCGCCGGAACTCGTCGAGCGCTGCCCCGCGCACCATGCGTCCCGAGCAGTTCACGATCGCCACATCCTGCAAGCATTCGACTTGAAACTTGAGTTCCATATGTCCGTTCATACGAACCACCTTAACGACTATTGATACGAACCAGCCTCGGAAAAAGTTCCCCAATCTGCTCTCGTTGAATTAGACGTGGGAAAAGGAGAAAAGGTATCAGCGGAAGAGCAGTTAGCGGACAGCGAATCTTTGAATGTTACGAACATGTAAATTCATTTGAGACTTACAACCCTGCCTCAATTCGGGATCTTGGGTCGAGAAGGTCGCGCAAGGCATCGCCGATAAAGTTGAAGGCGAGGACCGCCAGCATCACTGTCACTGCCGGGAAGAGCACCAGATGAGGAGCGTCGAAGAGATGCGAGCGGGCGTCGTTCAGCATCGATCCCCAACTCGCGGTTGGCGGCGGCACGCCTAATCCCAAGAAGCTCATCGTCGCCTCGGCCAGAACCGCGCCCGCCATCCCAATCGCCGCCTGCACAATGACTGGCTGAATAATGTTGGGCAGGATGTGCCTGACGACGATGTGGAGATCTCCGGCGCCCAGCGCCCGCGCCGCTTCCACAAATTCGCGCTCGCGGACGGCCAGCACTTGCCCGCGCACCAGGCGGGCGTAGCCGACCCATCCTCCTAACGACAGGGCGAGAACGAGATTGAAAATGCCCGGACCACGGAAGGCCACGAAGGCAATCGCGATGAGAATTCCAGGGAACGAAAGAAAGGCATTCATCAACACGACGTTGACGAAGCGGTCAATGCCTCCGCCGTAGTATCCGGCAAAGCTGCCGATGATGAGGCCGAGCAGAAGCGAACAAGCAACCACGCTGCTGCCGACGAAAAGCGAAATTCGCGCTCCCCAGATCAGGCGAGAAAGGATGTCGCGTCCGAGTTCATCGGTTCCGCACCAATGCTGCGCCGAGGGCGTTTGCAAGCGGCGAGGCAGATCGATGTGCGCGGGATCTTGCGGAGCAATCCAAGGCGCGAAGATCGCGGAGAACGCGAACACGGCCACCAACACGGCTCCGACAGCCGCCAGCGGATTGTGGCGGGCGACGCGCGGGAACGAGATGGCTAGAGTGGACACTTTGTCGGCCGGTACCGAACTACCATATCTCAAGCTGGAGTTTGCGGTAACTACCGATCATTTCAAAATCGGCGCGATTCGAGGTGATCAGGCGTGCGCCATGCGAGCGAGCAGTGAGCGCGATGAGCACGTCAAAATGCAGATCGCGCAGCTTGGCCGCTGTGAACCCGCGATCAGCTTGAATTTTTGCGAGCAGTTCGCCCGACTCCAGCCAATTGTTCTCAGTTGGCGTCAACGTAGGATGATTCCTGCCGAGGATCCGGAGCACCTCCCGGTCCGCCGGAGTCACAGCGCCACGCCACAATTCGGCCAAGACCACGGCGCAATTACGCACGAGTCCGTTGAGTGTCTCCATCCGCCGCCGATGGCAGTCTGTGCGCAGATGGTCCACCAGAACCGACGTATCGAAGATAATGAGGTCACTCATCGAGATTGGCGAATGAGAGCTTGCCTCCGTTCTTCTTCATCAAGGCCTTGAAGCGCTTCAGCGCGACCAGTTCGCGAAGCGCGACATGGACGGCTTCAGTGCGGGACTTTACGCCGAGAAGTTTCTTCGCCTCGTCGGCCAATTTGGTGTCCAGGCGGATCGATGTCATGGTCGCAGCCATAGGAGTCTCCTTGCTTCAACGTATATACAGTCTAGATGATTTGTATATATGCGTCAAGCGGCAATTCACGCCCAGCTTTCGACCTTCGTTCCTGCTGTTTACTAGAAAGGTATTAACCCGTGTTTACTAAAAACTCCCTCCCCCGGTCTTCTGGAATCATAGACTTAGGAAGAAATTCCCGCCAGGTCTTTGGGTTTAGAGGACTTAGAGGTAAAGTATTCCAAAATCAATGACTTAGCTCCAAAACAGCGCTGAAAATGAGTTTGGGGCAGGTTCGAGGGGCGTCTTGGTTGACGGACACTCCTCGAAACTGCCCCAGTCAGATCTCTAATTATTATGGTCGCGTGCAGCGGGTCTTAAGTCAAGGGAATTCGATCGCAGATGGTTTGTGATGAAAAAGTAGGGCGTGCGACTCGGATTTTGTGATGTCCCGCCATGTACCTTTTGTGGTACAATCATATTAGAACACAACTTAAAGATGGCCGACGAGAGAGCGCCACGGAAAGTCGAACTCGTATTCTTCCGCAATGACGCTGGCACGGAACCGGTTCGCGAGTGGCTAAAGGAAATGGGCGAAGCAGACCGGCAGGCCATCGGAACTGACCTCTTGCGGGCGCAGTGGCGTTGGCCGGTGGGTATGCCTCTGTGCCGCCCAATGGGGAAGGGATTGTGGGAGGTGCGAACGGACCTGCCTGGCAAGACTATTTCGCGTGTGTTGATCTGTTTTTGTGAGGGCCGTCTGGTGGCACTGCACGGATTCATCAAGAAGACACGGGCCACGCCCGAGGATGATTTAGCGCTGGCGCGCAAGCGTCAGAAGGAGCTGGAGCAGTGAATAAGAAGAATCTGGGATCGAGCATTGACGACTTCTTGAAGAAGGAAAACATCTTCGAGGAAGCGCAGGCGCAAGCCATCAAGGAAGTCGTAGCCTGGCAACTGGCCAAGGCCATGAAGAAGAAAAGGATTTCCAAGGCGCGCATGGCGGTCTTGCTGAAGACGAGCCGCTCCCAAGTGGATCGCATTCTCGATCCGAAACGCGACATCACTCTGTCGAGTTTGCAGCGGGCAGCGGCTTTAGTGGGGCAGAGCGTGAGGATCGAACTGGTTTGAGGGCACTTCAATCCCACCCTTGCGCAAAGAACGCGCAAGGATGGGGCACCCGTCGGTCGTATGTCAGTCGGAGTTTTGTTACTGCCGTATCCTCGGGTTCACCGCCGAGTATAGTAAGTCGGTTAGAAAGTTTACCGCTACGTAGGTCAGCCCAATCGCCAGGATGCATCCTTGCACTAGATAGTAATCTCGGTTGCCGATGGCTTGGATGGCTAGGCGTCCTATGCCGGGCCAGGAGAAGATGGTTTCGGTTACTATGGCTCCGGCTAGCAGGGCTCCGAATTGCAATCCTAAGACGGTCAGGATTGGAATCATGGCGTTGCGCAGGGCGTGACGATAGACTACGGTGCGCTCGGGCAGACCTTTCGCGCGTGCGGTGCGGATGTAGTCTTGTCCTAACTCCTCTAGCATTGAGGTGCGCACCATGCGGGTCAGGATCGCGGCTAAGGCTCCTCCCATGGTGATGGCGGGAAGCACTAGATGAGCTAAGCTGCCGGAACCGGAGACTGGGAGCCATCCCAGCTTGACGGCGAAGAACAGGATCAGGACCGGGCCTAACGCGAAGTTTGGAAACGACAGGCCGAAGAGGCTTACTACACTTAGTGTGCGGTCATCCCATTGATTGCGGCGCTGGGCCGAATGCACTCCTGCTGGAATGGCTAGGACGATCGCTACGAACAATGACGCCAGTGTTAGCTGCAAGGTGAAAGGATAACGCTGCGCGATCAGGCTTGTAACTCCCTGGTTGAAGCGCAGCGACTTGCCTAAGTCTCCGTGGAGCACGCCTCGCCAGTAATTCAGGTATTGCTCGCCGAGAGGCACATCGAGGCCATAGGCGTGTCGCGCTGCCTGGATGTCTCCGGCGGCTGCGCCTTCGCCTAGCATTTGCTGAATGGGATCTCCGGGAACGAAGTGAATCAGCAGGAAGACGGTCGAGACGACGAGCCAGATGACTGGCAGGGTGTAGAGGACGCGGGTGATGATGTAGCGCGGCATGAAGGCAGTTCTCAGTTCTCAGTTGTCAGTCCTCAGTTGCCAGTTGCCAGTTGCCGGTAAGACGGGGCAAACCCCGTCTCTACATGAACCGATGTGCTAGTCTCCGGCCCGCTCGACTGGCGCTGGCGGCGCTGTGGCCGCCTGCGGGACGGGCACCGGCTCGATCCTGACGGTTGCGATGCGATGGCCTTCCATTTCTTCGACGACAAAACGCCGCCCTTCATAATCGAACGCCTCGCCGCCCGTGGGCATCTTCTGCAACCGCGAAAGCAAGAATCCGGCGAGCGTCTCGAAGCCTTCGTCCTGCGGGAGCTTCAGCTCGTACTGGCTTTCGAGGTCGCGAATGTTAATGGCTCCGTCGAGCACGAGAGGCGCATTCGCGTCGGTCACTGCCGGCGGCGTGGAAGCGACGTCGAATTCGTCTTCCAGTTCGCCGACCAGTTGCTGGAGCACGTCTTCGACGCTGATCACTCCCGCCGTAGAGCCGAATTCGTCGACCACCACGGCCAGATGCCGCTTGCGCTGCTGGAATTCAACCAGCAGGTCGAGCAAGGACTTGGTTTCGGGCACCACCAGCACATCGTGCATAATCTGTCCGATCTTCACCTGGGAAACGCGCAAGGCAGCGGAAGGAGCGGCGCTGACGCCGAGGCGCAGCCGCGCCCAACGCATCAAGTCCTTGGCATAAAGCACTCCGATAATATGTTCGGGACCGCGCTGTGGATCATACACGGGGATGCGCGAGTGTTGTTCGCCGGCCACGCGCGCGAGGGCTTCGTCCAGGTTCAGGTCGGAGGGCAAGGAAAAAATTCTGGTGCGCGGCACCATCACTTGACGGGCGGCAATGTTGTCGAGTTCGATGGCATTCAGCAGCATCTCTTCCTGGGCGGAGGAGAGCTGTCCGGAGGTGCGCGCCGCGGTTACGATCAGTTTGAGTTCGTCGGGGGAGTGCACCGAACCGTGGCGGATCTCGCGAGTCCCGAAGGCGCGCAGGACAAAGCCAGCGGCGCGGCTCATGGCAATCGTCAGAGGGGCGGTCACGGTCAGGAAAACGTCCATGGGCGCCGCAACCGCGAGTGCGACCCGCTCGGCCCGTTGTAAGGCGAGCGACTTCGGAACCAGTTCGCCCAAGACCACGAGCAGGCTGGTGATCATCACAAAGGCGACGGTCACGGCGACAGCGTGAGCGTAGACCGCCGCGTGCGGCACGCTTCCGATCCAGCCCTCGAACAGGCGCGCCAGAGCCGGTTCGCCCAGCCAGCCCATGGTCAGGCTGGTAGCGGTGATGCCAAGTTGCACGCCGTTGACGACGCGGCTGAGTTGCTGGTGAAGTTTGAGGACGGTGCGGGCGCCGGCGCGGTGGGCGTCGATCAACTGCTGGATGCGGGTTTCGCGCACGCTGACCAGCGCGAACTCGGCTGCGGCGAAGAAGGCATTGGCCGCCACCAGGAGCAGGATGACGAACACCCGCAGCAGCACGTACGCAATCATGGAACTCTAATTTTAACATTCCAAAGGGATAATCGCTTGGGAATCGGAATTCCTGGAATGCGAATCGCGGGCGTTTGCAGCTCCAGGGCGGTACAATCGTGGGAATCCTTGCGCCTTACAAAAAATGAGCGCTGGCGAAGATTAATCGCTTCCTTTTTCGCTGTCCGGCGGTCTAAGTACGCATAGGGCAGCGGAGCAGGAGACGGGGCAAGCCCCGTTTCTACGGGCGGAAGAATTTACCGTATCGCCAACGCGATGCCCTGATACGGAACCCGAGAATTTTTGAGGAACTATTCCGAGGTTTCTATCGTAACAACAGGTGAATGCCAGTTCTAAGATTTGAAGTCAAACAGGAGGCGGTCGTGAACGGCAATGGCAATGGCAAGAAAAAGCGGCGCAAGCGGATCATCTGGATCTCGATAGCGATAACCCTTGTCGTCCTGATTGTCGCCGGTGCGCTGATCGCATCCAGCGGCGGCACCAAGATCGACCCCTCGAAGCTGGCCAAGGTCGAAAAGGGAGACCTGGCGAAAAGCGTGGTGGCCACAGGCAAGATCGAGCCCATCACCAAAGTCGAGATCAAGTGCAAGGCCAGCGGCATCGTAAAGAAGCTCTACGTCGATTACGGCGACAGAGTGAAGAAGGGGCAAGTGCTCGCCGACCTCGACAAGGAAGAGCTCCAGGCCCGTGTCGATCAGGCCCGCGCGCAATTGGAGACCTCGAGCGCCAGCTTGAACGGCACGCGCGCCGACCTGGTGCGCGCCAAAGTCGACGCCGAGGGCCCCGACGTGCCCCTGCTGAAACGCGCTTATGACCGCGCCGAAGGCATGGCGAAGGATGGCGTGGTTTCCGCTTCCGCGCTCGACGACGCGGAGAAGAATTACGAGATGGCGCTGAACAAGCAAAATGTGGCCAAGGCGCAGTTGCAGGTTTTGCAGGCCAAGATCGGCCAGGCCCAGGGGCAGGTGGCGCAGGACCGCGCCAACCTGACACAACTGGAAGAACAGCTCGGTTACTCAACGATTGAGTCGCCGATTGACGGGATCGTGCTTTCACGCGACGTGGAAGTTGGCGACGCGGTCAGCTCCATCCTGGTGCTGGGCTCGTCGGCCACGCTGGTGATGACGCTCGGCGATACCAGCGAGGTTTACGTCAAAGGCAAAGTGGACGAGAGCGATATCGGCAAGGTTTACCTGGGACAGCCCGCCCGGATCAAAGTCGAGTCGTTCAAGGACAAGACCTTCACCGGCAAGGTGACGAAGATTTCACCGATGGGCGTCGAAAAAGATAACGTCACTACCTTCGAGGTGCGCGTCTCGATCAACAATCCCGAGGGCGTGCTCAAAGCCATGATGACGGCCAACGCCGAGATCATTCTCGAAGAACACAAGAACGTGCTCCAGATTCCGGAAGGCTCGATCATTTACGACAAGGATAAGAAGGCCTCGGTCGAGATACCGGATCCGAAAGCAAAAGAAGGCAAGAAGAAAATCGCCGTCAACATCGGCATCTCGAATGGCGCCAAGACCGAGTTGCTATCGGGGCTGAAGGAAGGCGACCAGGTGGTGCTGCAGTAGGAAAGCAGGTCACAGGTCTTAAGGTGTCAGGTTTCAGGAGAACATAGTGCCAATCGCGCACAGCCTGAGACCTGAGACCTGAGACCTGAGACTTGACACCTGAGACCTTATTTATGGAGTTAGACCGCTATGACAAACACTTTATCGATTCAACATCGAGCCGTTAGAACGCTGATTTTTGTTTTGGCCAGCTCGCTTGCGGGCTTCGCTTCGGTCATTGGAACTTTTGACCGGTCGTTCCAGGTCACTGGCAACGTCGATCTGGAAGTGCTGACTCGTTCCGGCGACATTACCGTGCGGAACGGCGCTGCGGGGACGGTTTCCATTCATGGCAAGATTACCTCGGGCAATTCCTGGCTCGGCGGCGACCATAAGGCGGAGGCGCAGGAGTTGCAAACGAATCCTCCGATTCGCCAGAACGGCAACAGCATCCGCATCGACTACGTGAACATCAATAACATTTCGATCGACTACGAAATCACCGTCCCAGAGAACACCGCGATTCGAGCCCATACCGGCAGCGGCGATCAGAAGATCGAAGGCCTCAAGGGCAACGTCGATCTTGAGAGCGGGTCGGGCGACCTGCGGCTGGCGCGCCTCACCGGTGAAATGCACTTCCAGACGGGCTCGGGAGACGTTAAGGGACGCGAGCTTTCCGGGCCGGCGAAGGTCAAGGCGGGCAGCGGCGACATTGAGATCGAGGAAAAGGGCGCGGGCGACGTGGATATCCGCACCGGATCGGGCAACATCACCGTGAGCGGCATCAATGGCGGATTTCACGCAGAAGCGGGCAGCGGCGACATTCGCGGCACAGGCTTGCCGAAGAATATGTGGAACGTCCGCACCGGCTCGGGAAACGTGACGCTGCAGGTGCCCTCGGACGCCGCTTTCGACGTCGACATCTCCTCGAATTCCGGAACCGTCACGCTGGGCCATCCGGTGACAACCACGATCCAGGGCCGCATCCAGGAGTCGAGAAAGAGTGTGGTTGGCAAAGTGCGCGGCGGCGGTCCCACGATTTCCGTTCACACCGGATCGGGCAACGTGCAAGTGGACTAACGACGTCGACTAACGGCACGTGGCGAGCGCAACCTCGCGCTGAATCGCTGAATCGCGCAGTCTCAGCGCCTGCTTCGTATCACGGCATAGCTTTAGCGATGCCGCGAGTATTCGAAATCAGACTCCCCTTCGGGGCTGGGCGTCGAAGATTGCCGCTTTCCGCAGCCCTGCACAGTCGTTTTTCCTGTTTTCGAAACCCACAATACTTTTCTGCTTGACACATATCGAAACGGTAGTATTATTGCGCCCGTTACGGGGAAGGCTGTTGGTCGCTTGCCCCGTTTCAAGAGGTTTCTCTTCCCCTCGGCCCCGGGCCCAAAGAACAGTCAGTGTTAGCGTCGGCAGCGGTGCGCACGCCCGCCTGCGAGGGAATGTATGCCGGGTGTTACGGAACTCATCACGTGGGAGGGGTTGGCCTTCCTATTGGTCCTGTTTGGCGTCGTAGTCGTCCAACTCCTGACCGGACAGATCGACCTGACCGGGTTGCTCATTAAGAAGGAAGGGGATCGCTCATTCAGTCCGGAGCGAGTTCAACTCCTCTTGGCGACTTTCGCTGCCGCTTCCCAGTATCTGTCGCTGGTTCTGAAAGATCCAACACGGTTGCCCCAAGTTCCTAATAGCTGGCTTCTGCTGTATGGCGGCAGTCACGCCCTATATCTGGGACGAAGGCTCTATTTGGGCCGGTTCTCAAAACAGAAAGGCTCCTGAAAGGAGATTGACAATGCAGGCTCTTCAATACCTAGAGATACTCGTTGGCTATGTGGTCTGCGGAATTGTGGCTCTGTTTGGAATTCTGCTGATCTGGAAGATTGCCAAGAACGAAATCGATCTCACCCACTTGCTCAGCGATGACGACGGCTGGGCCAGCACGTCTCGTTTTCAGCTCGTGATCTTTACGTTTGTGGTGGCCCTCAGTTTCTTTCTGGTGGTGGTTTCCAACGTCAAGGTCCGCCAGTACGGAGATAAAGCCGAGAGCGTGCCCGGATTCCCAGATGTACCCGGTGGCGTTCTCTCTCTCCTGGGGATCAGCGCCAGTTCCTATCTGGTGAGTCGCGGGATTAGTGCCTCGCAAAACGGGAACGGCACGAACACGAAGAATCCCCCTCCAGCAAACCCGCCCACGGGGACGAAGGCACAACCAGCAGACGACGACCGACTTGATAGAGATGCTTAGGCGGACAATCTCGAGGAGATGAGTATGGCTAGGAAGAAAACGAATCCACTTGTCCATGCCGCGACCCTGCTGCCCTTGGCGATCGGGCTGGCCAGCAACGTGTCCACTCCAGGTGTTAGCACGCAGGTGCAGCACGGAGGCGGCGGAGGTCATGTTGCAGGCCTTTCCATTTCTTGCACGCTGCCCTTCGATGCGATCAAAGAGCACCATCCGATTGACGATTCCTGCTTCGCCGATGGCGCCGCCCAACCCGATACTCCACAGTCGGCACAGAACGACGCCAAGAACAATTTCTGCTCCGCGGGAACGCCCGTCAATATTGACTTCGACGTGCTCCACCAATTGCAAGCGGATGCCGCGAAGGCCGGGAGTGGCATTACGTTCGGCAGCGACGCCCAGCTTCCCAAGGACCGCTCCGTGCTCCGCGATCTGCCGACCAAGGTGGGCCCTTTGAGCGAGGGAACGGTTGTGCGCCTGGTCGCCTACGTCATGGATGCGCACTACTCCAACTTGGGCAAAGGAGAAAGTGTCAACTGCAAGCAGCCTGACAAGGAGAGTAACGACATCCACATAGTCCTGGCCGATAATGCCAAAGAAACGGACGAATGTAACAGCGTCACTGCGGAGATAAGCCCCCACTTCCGGCCCGAGGTTTGGGATCCCACCAGCTTGAATCAAAAGAACTCACACCTGTACCGGTTCACCGGGCAGTTGTTCTTCGATGCGAGCCATCGCCCCTGTTCCGGAGGCAAGGGCAGCCCGAAGCGCTCCTCGTTGTGGGAGATTCATCCGGTATACGCGCTTGATATCTGCACCGACCCCGGCAACAACTGCAAAGTGGACAGTGACGAAAACTGGGTTTCATTCGCAGAACAAATGGGTATAGAGCCCAGTGAAACCCGCCTCTGGTTGCCGGATGAGATTTCGAGCGAGTTTGGCGCGTACCGATCGCACCATTCGCTATCCCCTTGATTCTTATGCGCGGAGAATAGCGAGGTTATGAACCGAAACGAAGGAACAGCAGTTCGTGTTGGACTGTGTTTTGAGAATCTGCCATAGGGTGATTGCCTCGTGGAGTGTATTCGGTGTGGGGCCTCAAATCCGGATGGCCGAAAGTACTGCAGCGAATGTGGCGCTTCGCTGGATCCCAGAGCAGGTCCCTTCAGAGAATTGGTTGAGTCACTTTCGCGCGAGCAGGTCGCCGCTGCCGTTCAGGAACAGTTCAAGAACCAAAAAGTCGTCGAGAATGAACTGACCGAGGCGGTCATCCAGAGACTCTCGGATTGGGCAAAGTTCTACGTCGGCATCCCCTTAGGGATCCTTCTTGTCGCGCTGAGCTTCTTTGGCTACGAAAAGCTCTCCGACCTTAACAAGTTGGTGGAGAAAGCTAAGCAGGATGTTGAACCGAAACTAAAAGACGTCAAGACTCAGGCCGATAATCTTAAGACTCATGCGGATGCGCAGAGCAAAGATCTGGAGAATATCTTCAACCAGCAAAAAGCGGAAGGCGTCAAGCTAAGAGCGGAAGGGATCGAGCTAGAAGCAACTTACAGGAAGCTTGAATCACAAGCGTCGCAGTATACCAAAGCCACACAGGAAATACAGAAGGCCGCCAGCGAGGCGCAAAGCGCAAATGCGAAAGCGGCTGAGGCCGAAACCAAAGTTCATAGTCTGGCCACCGCGCTCGGGTGTACTGTCCCAACCCAGATTACTTTTTCCTGTTCACTGCCCTTCGAATCCATCCAGCAACGCCATCCGATTGACAGCTGCTGCGGACTCAGCGGTTCTGTTGTGCCCAACACGCCCGTAGCGGCTCAGAACTTAGCCAAGAACAATTTCTGCGCTGCGGGACCCCCCGTGAATATTGACTTCGACGTGCTCCATCAGTTGCAAGCCGATGCAGCAAAACCAGGAAGCGGCATTACGTTCGGGAGCGACAGTCAGCTACCTAGGGACCGTGGCGTGTTGCGCAACCTACCTACCAAGGCGGGACCGTTGCGTGAGGGAACCGTAGTCCGCATGGTAGCCTTTGTTATGGACGCTCACTATTCCAACTTAGGCACGGGAGAAAGCGTCAACTGCCATCAACCCGACAAGGAGAGTAACGACATCCACATCGTGCTGGCCGATAGCTATCAAGAAAAAGACGAGTGTAACAGCGTAACCGCCGAGATGAGCCCGCACTTCCGGCCCGAGGTTTGGGACCCGAACGACTTAAACCAAAAGAACTCACACCTGTACCGGTTCACCGGGCAGTTGTTCTTCGATGCAAGCCATCGCCCCTGTTCCGGAGGCAAGGGCAGTCCGAAGCGCTCGTCGTTGTGGGAGATCCATCCGGTATACGCGCTCGACATCTGCACCGACCCCAGCAACAACTGCAAAGTGGACAGTGATGAAAACTGGGTTTCGTTCGCAGAAAAAATGGGCGTCAGACCCAGCGAGACCCGCCTCTGGCTGCCGGATGAGATCTCGACCGAGTTCGGCGTTGGCGCGAGTCCGCGGCGGAAAGGCCGCTAGCCTGTGTCACCAGGGCTGACTCCTCCTTGACGTGCCATCGTGCGGCGTCCGATACTTCGTTGGGTCCTGAAAATTTTGCAGTTCAACGAGGTAACGAATTGGCACGCACCGCGATCATCACTCTCACCACCGATTTCGGACTCAACGATCATTTCATCGGCGCCATGAAAGGGGTCATCCTGGAGATTACCCCAGAAGCGCAGATCATCGACATCTGCCACGCGGTGCAGCCGTTCGACATTCTGGACGGGGCGCTGACGATTTCGCAGGCTTACTCCTACTACCCTTCCGGCACCGTGCACATGGTGATCGTCGATCCGGGGGTGGGGACGGCGCGGCGGCCCGTGATTATGACGAGCGACCGCCATGTCTTTGTGGCGCCCGACAACGGCGTGCTTTCTCTGGTTTGCGATCGCGAGGAGCGGATCTCGGTTCGCCACGTCACCGCCGAGCATTATTTTCTGCAGCCCCGCAGCAATACTTTCCACGCGCGCGATATCTTCTCCCCGATCGCGGCTTACCTGGCCAAGGGAATCGAGCCCGATCGCTTCGGCGAAGAGATTACCGACTATGTCCGCTTCGGCGCGCCTCGGCCCAAGCCGGTCGACGAGCGCACGCTGCGAGGAGTCGTCCTGAAAGTCGATCGCTTTGGCAATCTCATCACCAACATCACGCCGCAGGATGCGCCCCAACTTTTCGAGGCCACGCCGCCCGCCTTCAAGATCGCGATTGGAACGAAGACCCAGGCGACTCGCATGTGTACAAACTACGCCGAAGGCGCTCCCGGCGAAGTCTTCGGAATTCTGGGCAGCCTGGGTTTTCTGGAAGTCGCCACCAACCGGGGCTCCGCGTACCAACTGCTGGGCGCGGGCAAAGGCAGCGAAGTAAATGTGGTAATGGGTTAGCAGTTAGCAGTTAGCAGTTAGCAGTTAGCTCAAGGGCAACCAAGCCACGGCCCATGGGTTTTTCATTCGTCAGTGCGGAAGCAGAGCAGCGTCGACGTGTTCTTGGCTAAATGCTAAGTGCTAAGTGCTGCTTTTCGCTCGGGGATGGACGTAGCGATCCATCTCCGCCGTCCACTTCAGGAAGCGCCATAGGTTGGTTCGCTCCGTCCACACGAATTCCCAGAATTCCAGGAATCCTATCTGGGTCATTTTGACGCCGGTGTAGGTCTCGATGCGCCATAGAAGATAGGGACTGCGCCAGGGGGCGATTCGGTGCCCACGGGTCGAGTTCCAGAGAAAGCGCAGCATCGTCCGCATCGGGTTCCAGTATAGCGCCGGGCGATGGGGCCGCAAGCTGCGGAAAAAGATTTCCCGTAGAGACGCGGCTTGCCGCGTCTCCCGCCGCGTCCAAAGGAGACGGGGCAAGCCCCGTCTCTACGGGGACACGAACCAACTTCTTACTTTGTAATCTCGACGCTGGCGCGGGTGTTTTCCCACTCCATGAGCAGCGTACATTTGCTGCCTGCCGGTTCAAACGCGATGGTGAAGTTCTCCACCGGCGCCGCCGTTTTCGCGACCCGCATGTCAACTCGCGCTAACTCGTCGGCTTCGTACTTGTACGGAATGCCCCACTCGGCGGTCTTCTTGTTGATAATCAGCGTCCACTTGTCAGCCTTAGGAATCGTGAAGATAGTGTAGTTGCCCGCGGGCAAGGACTTGCCACCTACCGTCAGGTTCGCATCGCTGACGAACGTCGTCGCTTCATTCGCGCCGGTGCGCCAGATCTCCCCATACGGCACCAGCGCCTTCTCGCTCGCCTCGCCGAAAATCTTCCGTCCTTTGGCGCGCGGACTGGAATAGTCTATCTTGATCGTTTTGCCATCTGAAAACTTGCATTCAGCGCTGGCCGGCGGACTGGGCCGCTTGGATTTGTCCTGCCCCATGCCCATCTGCGCCGGGGCGAGAGTTGCAACCGCGAAGAGTGACGCTGCAATTAAGGCAAATTTCTTCATGACTTGTTCCTCCTGGGATAGCAATTAGCAATTAGCATTTAGCATTTAGCAATTAGCCAAGAACACTTCGCACGTTGCTCCGGTTCCCGTTCCGTACTGGGAGCGAAAAAACCAATGCGCCGGGATCTGGTGCTTTTGAGCTAACGGCTAAATGCTAAATGCCAAGAGCTGAATTCCCGACGCCAAGGATTATACCCACATTCCCATTACAATTTGTCCATGGCCGTCTTCAACGAGAAGCAGGAAGAACTCGAGCACTACGAAATTCGCATGGGCGTGCCCCGCGGTCGCCTAGCTGTCACCATGGACCTGGTCACCGACGCCATGGCACTCGTCGGCCAGCACGGCGTCTACTGCCAAAGCCAGCGCTGGCCCGGCAAGCCGGTTATGGATGTGCAGCTCATCATGAAAAACCTCACCGACGCCAAGGAGTTGATCCAAAGTGTGATGGAAGAACTCAAGCCCAAAGCCTGATTTTCCCGTAGAGACGCGGCTGGCCGCGTCTCCCGCCGCGTCCAAAGGAGACGGGGCAAGCCCCCGTCTCTACAGGCATCGCTAGGACGACGTCCTTGATAGGAAACCGAAGTTTTTCCGCAGGCTGCTAAACGGGATCATACGTGGCAAGAAAGACTTACAATCCAGAGTATGGAGCGCAAGATCTTCTGGATCTCGTTTACCGTGCTCGGGCTCGCCGCCGATTTCGTTCTGCCGCTCTGGTGGGCGCTGGGCGCGACCATTCCCATCGTGTACATCTCGTGGTGGGTGGCTTACCGCAGCGGCTGGTTCGAGTGATTACAGCTGCACGGGAGGGAACTCTTCCCTGTGTAGTTCAGTCGCTTCCTTGAGGTTGGCCACGGCCTCTTCGACAGTCTTTCCCTGGCTGACCGTGCCAACTTCCGGGCAGTCGGCAACGTACAGGTCGCCCTCTTTGTGCAGAACCGCAGTGAATGTGCCGATCGGCATTTTCGAGCTCCTGAGACAATTGTACTGCTCTACGCCAGCGAGCACTTTCCCCGCTCGATCACCCACCATGCGATGCACTTAGTCGTAGTTGACGCTCACCCATTCTCGAAGCCAGCAGCGCGAACCAAGCCTGGTGCAGCGTCATTGCTCGCGCGTGTCTGGCCGTGGCGAAGCCGAGGCGGCTTGCGCATGATGACGGACATCGGCTCCCAGAACCCAGAAAATGACATCCTCGGAAATGTTAGTGGCGTGGTCCGCGACGCGTTCGAGATTGCGAGCGACCAAGAGCGCATCTAGCGCCTGCTGAGTCACTTGCGGCTCTTCGTTCATCCTTCGCACGAGCACGATGAAAGCCTCGTCGCGCATCCGGTCGACGACGTGATCCATTTCCAGCACAGCCTGGGCGAGTTCGGCTTTGCCTTCCACGAACGCCTCCAGCGCGCGCCGCACCATGGCGCTGACGGCGGTGGCCATGCGCGGGATGTCGACGGGCAACTCGACGGCCGGCAACTCAATCATGTCCATGACGCGCTCGGCGATGTTTACGGCCTGATCGCCCACGCGCTCGAGGTCGGCATTGATCTTGGTTACGGCGAGAATAAAGCGCAGATCGGTGGCCGCCGGTTGCTGCGTGGCGAGGATGTCGAAAGCCATTTCATCGATCTCGCGCTCGGCGGCGTTGATGAGGCTCTCGTTTTCGAGGACGAGCTGGCAGCGGGTGAGATCGCGTTCGGTGTACGCCTGAGTGGCGCGATCGACCGCCAGTTCCGCGAGACCGCCCATGCGGAGCAGTCTCTCCCGCAGGTCCTCCATCTGCTGCTGAAAGCGCGTGCGCATCATCATTCTGCGAGCCTCGTGAATCTCTTTCCAGGGAAGGTCAGAGGTTAGAGGTCAGATTGCAGAGGTTAAAACCGAGGTACGCCGTTCTTCATCTCTTCAATCTAACCTCTGACCTCTGACCTGATTCACCTCTGCAATCTGACCTCTAACCTCTGACCTCTGACCTCATTCCTATCCGAATCTGCCGGTGACGTAATCTTCCGTCCGTTTGTCGGAAGGATTGGTGAATATCTTTTCAGTTTTGTCGAACTCAATCATCTTGCCTAAAAGGAAGAAGCCGGTAAATTCCGCTACACGGGCAGCCTGCTGCATATTATGCGTCACAATCACGATCGTGTATTGCTCTTTCAATTGAAAAATCAGTTCTTCGATTTTGCCGGTGGAGATTGGGTCAAGCGCCGAGCAGGGTTCGTCCATGAGCAGAACTTCCGGCTGCACGGCAAGCGCGCGAGCGATGCACAGGCGCTGCTGCTGGCCGCCGGAAAGGCTGGCGCCGGATTTTTTGTGGAGATGATCTTTTACTTCGTCCCACAGCGCGGAGCTGTGCAGAGATTTATGGACGACCTCGTCCAGTTGTTTGCGGTTGCGAAATCCGTTCAGCTTGAGCCCGGCGGCCACGTTGTCATAGATGGACATGGTCGGGAATGGATTTGCCTTCTGAAACACCATGCCCACGCGGCGGCGCAGTTGGGTGGCCGAGGTTCCGTTGTAAACACTGAGGTCGCCGATGAGCACCTTGCCTTCGACACGCGCCTCGGGAATGGTTTCGTGCATGCGGTTCAGACAGCGAATGAACGTGGACTTCCCGCAGCCCGAAGGACCGATCAGCGCGGTCGCGTGGTTGGCGAGCACGGTGATGTTGATGTCGAACAAGGCCTGAGTCTTGGCGTAAAACGCATTCAGATGCTCGACTGTAATTCCGACGCCCATAAATCCTTACGCTCCTGCCAAAGTTCCGTGCCGTACAGCAATGCGAACCGCGGCAACCGCGGCGACGATGAGGACAATCAAGACCAGCGCGCCCGCCCATGCCTGCCGGTGCCATTCATCGAAGGGCGAGATGGCATAAGTGAAAATTTGCAGCGACAAGGCCGCGGTCGGCTGATCCGTCTTCCAATTCCAGTACTGGTTTCCAAATGCGGTGAAGAGCAGCGGCGCGGTTTCTCCGGCAACGCGGGCGAAGGCCAGCATGACGCCGGTGATGACTCCCGAGGTCGCCGTGCGCAGCGTAATCGAGATGGTGGTGCGCCAGCGCGAAACGCCCAGACCGTAAGCGGCTTCGCGAATGGCCTGCGGCACCAGCAGCAGCATCTGCTCGGTGGTACGCGCGATGGTCGGAACCATCATGATGGCGAGCGCGACGCCGCCGGCCAGCGCGGAGAAGTGTTTCTGGCGCATTACGACGAGTCCGTAGGCCACAATGCCGATCACGATCGAAGGCACGCCGTTCAGGACGTCGGAGATGAAGCGCACGATATCGCCATAGCGGTTTCGTCCGTACTCGGAAAGAAAGATGCCCGCTCCGATTCCAAGCGGCACGCCGAGCAGGCTGGCGATGGCAAGAATCACCATCGAGCCGGCGATGGCGTTCGCCATGCCGCCGCCGGGTTCACCTACCGGCTTCGGCGTCTGGGTCAGGAAGGCAATATTGATCGAGCCGATGCCCTTATAAACCAGATAGGCAAAGATGGCGAAGAGAGGCAAAAGCACGAGCACAACCGTGAGCACGGCGATGCCGGTCATCGCGTGGTCCATCACGCGCCGCCGCAAGCTGATGGGCGGAACGCTCGCCGGCGGAACCTTCGCCGCTGCCGTATTGGAGTTCGTATCAGGCAATGCTTCTCGCCGGTTGGCCTCGAGTAACGCTCCACACCATGAGCCGTGCAAGCGCGTTGACCACAATGGTGACAAAGAACAGCGCCAATCCAATTTCGATCAATGCTGAAAGATACAGATCGCCGGTCGCTTCCGTGAATTCGTTGGCGAGCACGCTCGCCATGGTGTATCCGGGAGCAAACAGCGACTTGGCGATTTCCGGACGGTTGCCGATCACCATGGTGACCGCCATGGTTTCGCCGAGCGCGCGGCCCAGGCCCAGAATGATGGCGCCCACGATTCCGGCCCGCGCATTGCGCAGTACACCCATGCGGATCATTTCCCAGCGCGTCGCCCCCAGCGCCAGCGCCGCTTCCCGCTGGTGCTGAGGAACCACGGTGAGCACTTCGCGAGTGATCGACGAGATGATGGGAATGATCATGATCGCCAGAATCACGCCCGCGGCCAGCATGCCGATGCCGTAAGGCGGTCCGCTGAACAGGCCCGTCCAGCCGAGCGTATTGGCAAGAAACGGCTGCACATATTCGCGCAGTATGGGGACGAGAACGAAGATTGCCCAAAGTCCGTAGACAACGCTGGGGATGGCGGCCAAAAGTTCGGTGGTAAAGGAAAGAATTCCGCGCAGACTGATCGGACACATCTCAGTAATGAAGACCGCCACGCCGATCGACAGCGGCACAGCGATGACCAGCGCAAGCAGCGAAGACACGATCGTGCCGTAGATGAACGGCAGCGCGCCGTACTGGTCCGACACCGGGTTCCAGTCCGATTGCCAAAAGAACTTCCAGCCAAAAGCGTGCCAGGAGAGTGCGGAGCCCACCACCAGTTGGTAAACGATCAAGCCCAGCAGCGCGACCACGGCCAAGCCGCAAAGGCGCATCGCCCAGCCAAACAGGACGTCGGGAACTTCGTTGACCTTCCCATGCAACAGCGGCGTCGTTCTGGCTTCGATTTTCAGGGCGGCCTTCGGCTCCCGCTCCGGTTCGGGAGCGTTGAAACGCGGCCGGGGCAGGGCTTGATTGGACATTCGTAGTAGAGGCTACCAAGGGGATGTTACAAATCGGTTAAAAAGCGACCCTAATATTGGCCTGATTAATCGGGACAGTACCATCGGGTGCCCCACACATTCGCGTTCTTTGCGAATGTGTGGGTGTGCGCACCACATAAAACGCGACAGGAGCGGGGCACCCGCGAAGGTTAGAATGGCGGAAAGGCTGGGCCAGCCCCCAATCCGCCCTGCCACCAAGAGATTTTCATTCATACCTCAATTTGAAAGGGAAAACCATGACAACGATTCACGGTGATTGACGGGTCACTGCCCAATAAACGGGAGATCGCACCAGATTGAAAACTGACCTGGAGAAGTCTCTTCTATTTGGAAATCGTAGACCTTCTCTACGCGTCCATCCCCAGATCGAAGCGTCACTCCTCCACGTCTCAACTCATCGCAGAGAATTCCGGCTTCATCTTCCGATTCCCAGCACCACGAATTCTGAGGACGAGAACCAAACTCATAATCATTTCTCGGGCTGTCTGGAGTCCCCGCTTTGACAATGTTGCGAATATAGGCCTTTGGCATACGACCGTCCAATTCGTCCAGTTTAGCAGCAACGCTCAAATAGCACAGTACCGGGGGAGCTGGCCCCCACCCTCCGGGGTCAGGACAAATGAAAGGGTGGGCCAGCCCCCTTCCATCACTTCTTTTTCTTCGATACCTTGCTAATAATCTTCACCACTCCGACGACCAGTAGGACCAGAATTACTATTCCTGCCAATTTTGAGATTGTCTCTTCCAGCATGAATCTCTCCCGTTGCCCGCCCAAGCAGAGCTTGGAGGGGGCACCCTGGTGAGTTTAGACGACGGCGCTAGTCCGGGTCACCCGCCTCTTTGAGCATCTGTCTCCTCAATTAGGCGTTGAATGTCATTCTCTCTCCGCCTATTGTACTCATTGACTTTACATAACAAGGTCTGTGCTTTCTTCTTACCAAGATACTTCTTGAAATACTTGCGTTTAAGTACATCATCGTTAACATAGAGAACAAATATTCCTGCCAATGAGCGCGCGTTATATGGCAAAGAGGCGGGCGGTTGCTCCAAGACGTATCGGAGGCGGCGATAGAGTTCGTTGACGGCAAAGCGCTCGGGCAATTGTATATAGACTGCAGGGTTGTCCGAATAAAACCCCTCCCCTAAAAACTGGAATTGGCGAAATTGCTCCTGCCTCCAGAGCAGCGGGTCTGGATGCCCAGACCCAATCAGCGATTCCTCCACGTTCATGATCAAATCGACGGCAAAAAACATTTGAGCAGTATCTCTATAAAGAGCACGTCGCGTATCGCGCCGTGCGACGAGGTCAGGCACAATCAATTCCCGGACAAGCCCGCTGAGGAACCCAACGACTGCTCCCGCGAGTGTCGAAAAAGTCGAAGAGAGCCATCCCGGCGGCTGGCTCAATACTTTTAACATTTCGTGCATGTGGCTAAGGTGCTCCATTGCTTTCACGCTATTGTCAACGACCGGCAAGGCGTCGAGCGGCCAACAACACCAACAAGTCAAGAATACAGGGCAACGATCAATCACTGATTGACTTCTTGCATTCCTGGCATGACCGCCCATGGAAATCGCGCCGATTGATGGCTCTCCCTTGGGGGCTGGCCCACCCAACCCGTCTTAACGTTGGAGGGCGGGTGGCCACTGTACTCAGGAGGGCATGTCAGGTGCGCGCCACTTCTCGCGCACTTCGCGAATGCTCGAATCCCACACTGCCAAGAACCACTGCGCTCCTCCCAACTTTTTTCATCACATTTTTCTCGTACGCTCATCACAGACCTGCACCACAATAGGTGCGAACATACCTCGACAGTACACCGTCGAGAACTGCGCCCGTCTCCAGAGACGAACCCATTTCCGGCCGCAAACCTTTTACCGCTATTTGACAACATATGGCCCCGGTCAGCACCCCCGCAAGTGCACGCCAAATAGCAAAATTCAACGCTAAGTGCAATCTTTTGAATACTTTGCCTCTAACTATTTTATTATCATCGACTTAACTCATTTTGGGGGGAGGGGGGTACCCCCCCACAAATTTCTGAATTCACCCGCCGGTTGGCCCACATCGTTGAGCGTGGAGACGCCTCCGTGTCTCCGTGGTGAGAAAAAAATCGGACACCACTGGGAAGCGTACCCGCTTGCGCGAATCACCCCGTGTGTGAGAATACTCATGGTTCACTTTCAATCGTCCCTCGATGCCCACTTTTGCCGCCGTCGACATCGGATCGAATTCCGTTCGCCTGAAAATTGCGCGCCTGCAAGCCGGGCGGCTGAAAGCAGTCCACGAAGACCGCGAGGTCACCCGATTGGGGGACGGCGTCTTCAGCGGCGGACTGCTTTCGCCGGAGTCGATGTCGGAAACGGTGCGCGTGTTGCGGCGCTTCAATCGCGCCATTCAGGAATGCGGGACAGATTCGGTGAAGGTGGTGGCCACGGCAGCGCTGCGCGATGCCCGCAATTCGCGCGCGTTTCTGGAGTGGGTGCGCTCGACGACGGGCTGGACGATCGAGATCGTTTCCGGACTGGAAGAGGCGCGCCTCATTCACCTCGGCATGGTTTCCGCCGGCCGCGTGGGCGCGCACAGCGTTTTGCTGGTGGATCTCGGCGGCGGCAGTTGCGAGCTCACGCTTTCGCGCGATGGGCATCTCCGCGATACGGTGAGCTTGCCGCTCGGGGCGGTGCGCCTGAGCGGCGAATTCCTGCAGCACGATCCGCCGCGCAAGAGCGAACTGAAGCGGCTCCAGGAATTTGTGGCGCGGGAGATTACGCGCATTCAAGATCGGATCAAGTCCGCACGGGTGGGCGCAGTGATCGCCACCTCCGGCACAGCCGCCGCACTGGTGGGCATCGCCAGCCACCTGGCGCGCCCCAGGAAGCGCCGGCCGGCGACTTACGCCACCCGCGAGATGATTCGCCGCATTGCCAACCAGATCACACGCCTGACATTGGAGCAGCGGCGGAAGGTCCCCGGGATCGGCCCGCGGCGCGCCGAAATCATTTGCGCCGGCGCGGTGGCGTACGCGGAATTGCTGGAGCGGTGCCATCTCCCCGGCTTTCGCTACTCGGCGCTGGGGCTGCGCGACGGCATCCTGGCGCAGATGGCGGCGGAATACGATCGCAGCACGAGATCGGGCCGCGCGATTGAATCGGAACGGTGGGAGTCGATCAAGCGCGCCGTGGAACATTACCGCGTCGACCTGCATCATGCTTTGCATGTGCGCGAGGCGGCATTGCTGCTATTTTCGTCGTTGAAATCGGTGCACCAGCTTCCAGTGGAGTATCGCGAATGGCTTTCAGCCGCGGCCATGCTCTACGAGGTGGGCGACTATGTGAACCGCAACGGGCACCACCGTCACACGTATTACATCATCGCGAACTCGGAAATTTTGGGCTACACGCCACAACAGCGGCGCATCATTGGCTCGATCGCGCGCTATCTGGGAAAGTCGCGGCCCACGCCGGGAGACGGCCCGATGAGCGCCTTGAGCCCCGAGGAGCAGGAAAATGTGGAGAAAGCGTCGGTACTGCTCCGCATCGCGCGCGCTTTGAATATGGGGAGAAGCCAGTCAGTCGGGAAGGTTGGAGTCTCGGCGCGCAGCGGCAAGGTTTCAATGAAACTGACTCCGCGCGGAAAGGCGAGCGTGGACCTGGAGGTATGGTCGATTGAGAAGGACCGAGCCTACTTCCGCGAAGTCTTCGGGCGCGAACTCTCGGTGGCCGCGGCGTGAAGCGTGCGCAGGATGCGGGGCGTGATGCACCAGCTCAGGGAGCCGGCATTGCGCCGCATCTCGACTTTGGCCACCGCCCCTTTTTTTAGCTCAACCACGGCTTCGCCTCCACTGTCGGCGATCACGCGTCCGAGAAATTCGCGCAGGTTGGGATTGTGCCCCACCAGCAGCAGAGAATCCTGGCGGGCATACTTTTCCAGCATCTTCTGAAAATCCGCGAAGCTCGCCTGCGGACGCAGCGCGTTTTCGATCACCAGTTTGCCTTCGTGCCCCATTTCGTTTCCCACCAAGGCTGCGGTTTGGGTGGATCGTTTTAGCGGGCTGGAGACGATGATTTCCACTTGCACGCCCAGCGCGGCCAGGGCGCGGCCGATGTATCCGCATTGCTCGATGCCGTCTTTATCGAGACCGCGCTTTTCGTCCTTCTTCGCGCTGCTCAACTGTTGCCCGGCGCTGGCGTGGCGCAAGAAATAGAGAAACATTTGGAGCGACTACTCCTTTCCGATCGGAGCTCGACCGTTCAAGGCTCGTCCGATCAATGCTCGAGAAGGCCGCCGCGGAACGGAAACCGGAATCTCCTCGGGCGTTTTCGTGCCTTCCGCCAGAGCAATGAGAAAATCCTGCGAGCTGAAGGCGGCAGAGCCTCGTGGAGGCCGCTTGCTGCGTCCGCGCGGCGATTGCCAAGGGCGCAGGTAGCGGCCGTCGCTTTGCAGAAATCTCACTTTCACATTGTCGGCGAGGTACGCGGCCAGGATCTCATGCACCACGCGGTCGCGCAGCAACGGGCTCTTGACCGGGAACAGCACTTCGACGCGCTCGTGCAGGTTGCGATTCATCCAATCGGCGCTGCCGAGGTAGACTTCCGGCTCGCCGCCGTTCTCGAAGTAGAAGATGCGGCTGTGCTCCAGGAACCGGCCCAGAATGCTGCGCACGCGGATGCGGTCGCTGAGGCCGCGAATCCCCGGCCGCAGCGCGCACATGCCCCGCACGAGCAGCTCAATGTCCACTCCGGCCTGCGAAGCGCGGTACAGAGACTGGACAACATTTTTCTCGAGAAGGGCGTTCATCTTAGCGATAATGCGCGCCGGACGCCCCAGGCGTGCATGTTCGGCTTCGCGCTCAATCAGGCTCATGCATTTTTCGGCCAAATCCAGAGGCGCCACCAGCAACGGCCCGTAGCTCGGATGCTCCGCGTAGGCCGTCAAAAAACTGAAAACATCGTGCACCGCGCTGGTGATCTCCGGGTCGGCGGTGAGCAGGCTGAGATCGGTATAGATGCGGGCCGTGGTCGCGTTGTAGTTTCCCGTGCCCAGGTGCGCGTACTGGCGGGTTACGCCGTCGGGATCGCGCCGCACCAGGAGACAAAGCTTGCAGTGCGTCTTCAGACCGACCAGCCCGTGGAAGACCTGCACGCCCGCATCTTCCAGATCGCGCGCCCAGCGGATGTTCGACGCCTCATCGAAGCGGGCTTTCAGTTCCACGACGGCGGTAACTTCCTTGTGTGCCGCAGCCGCCATCAGAGACGAAACAACCAGCGAATGCTCGCCGGTCCGGTAAAGCGTCTGCTTGATGGAGAGCACGCGCTCGTCCTCGGCGGCCGACTGAACGAACGATAAGACTGGGTCGTAAGAATCGTAGGGATGGTGCAGCAGAATGTCGTGGCGGCGCAACTCTTCAAACAGATCGCGGGACTTTGCGGTCAAACGCAACTCCCGCGGCACATAGGGGCGGTACTTCAAGTCCGGGCGCGCCGCTTCGTCGTAAACATTGAACAGCCGCGAAAGATTCACCGGGCCATTGACCGGGAAAATCTGCCAGGGGTCAAGCTCGAACACCGTGCCCAGGCGGTCGATGATTTCGGGATTGGCCTCGGACTCGATCTCCATCCGCACCGCGTCTCCCTTGCGGCGGTTGTGCAATTCCGCGCGCACGGATTCCAGCAGATTGCGCGATTCTTCTTCCTGCAGGTAGAGGTTGCTGTTGCGGGTGACGCGGAAAGCGGCGGAAGAAACGATGTCGTAGCCCTGATACATCCGCACCGCATGGTGGACGACGAGGTCGGCAAGAAAAATAAAATCGATGGTTCCCTGCGACGGCAGACGAACCAATCGCGGAAGCGCCCGCGGAACGGTTACGACTCCGGTATAGGTAAGCGAGGAGCGGCGGCGGCGGCGCAGCAACAGGGCCACGCACAGCGCCTTGTTGATCACGCGAGGAAAGGGATGCGCCGGGTCCACCGTTACGGGGGTGAGCAGCGGATCGAGTTCCCGTTCGCAGTAGTCGTCCACGAAGGCCAATGCCGCGTCATCCAGTTCTTCGATGCCGAGGACGCGAATTCCCTGCTCCGTCAGTTCCGGCCGCAGGCGCTCATTCCAGCATGAATATTGTTCTTCGACGAACTCGTGGGTCGCGTCTTTGATCAGTTCCCGCTCCTCCACCATGGTGAGTCCGTCGGGAGTGGTGGAGTTGTGGCCGTCTTCGAGTTGTTGCAACAGGCCGCCTACCCGGACCTCAAAGAATTCATCCAGATTGCTGGCGGAGATGGCTAGAAATTTTACCCGCTCAAGCAGCGGATTGCGAAGGTCTCCCGCTTCTTCCAGCACGCGCCAATTAAACTTCAGCCACGACGCTTCGCGGTTCAGAAGTGGGGCGCGATTGCTCAGAGTTTGTCGAACCATATCTATATCTATCGGACCATGTTCATCGAACCATTGATCTTCGCGGCAGAAGGAGGGTGTTGACTACCGTTGCAAGGCATCGGACCTAGAATAGTATACCAAGCGGGTTGCGAGCGAGCAGACGCTGATCTTGCCGGAGGCCGGTGGCTCGCAGCTTGCAGCTCATAAGAAAAGGGTGCCGTTTGCAGCCGGCACCCAATGGTTGAGACCTCGAACCGCGCCGGGAGCGCGATTAGAAATTCCGTTCCCCGCAAGGAGAAATCCACATTTCTCAAGGCGCTTAGTGGATCTGCTTGATCGCCGCCTTCACTTTCTCCACCACGTTCTCGGGCAGCGGAGCGTAGCTGAGCTGGTTCGTCATTTTCTGACCGTCGTTCAGCATCCAGTCCAGAAAATCGGCGATGATCTTCCCTTTCTTCGGGTCCTTCGCCTGCGCGGGAATCAGTAGCCAGGTGAAGCTGGAGATGGGGTACGCCTCCTTGCCGGGGGCATTCGTAATGGACACGCGAAAATCGGCGGGCATAGCTTTCACGGATGCCGCCGCCTCGGTCACGCTCTGCAGTGAAGCCTTCACGAAATTACCGGCGGCGTTCTTGACCAATCCGTACGTGATTTTGTTTTCCACGGCATAGATCAATTCGATGTAGCCGATCGATCCCTCCAACTGCCGTATCTGTCCGGCAACGCCTTCGTTGCCCTTGCCGCCCAAACCGACAGGCCACTTCGGCGAGGGTCCCTTCCCCACCGTGGCTTCCCACTCCTTGCTGACCTTGGAAAGATAGTCGGTGAAAATGAAAGTGGTGCCGCTGCCATCCGAGCGGTGGACCACGATGATGGGCTTGTCGGGAAACTTGACGCCCGGATTGGACTGAGTAATGGCAGGATCGTTCCACTTCTGGATTTTGCCGAGAAAAATTCCAGCTAAAGCTTCGGGAGTGAACTTGATTTCCCCGCTAATTCCCGGAACGTTGTAAGCGGGCACGACCGCACCCAGCACGGTAGGAATGTGCAGGATCTTGGTTTTCGCCTCGTTCAGTTGTTCGTCGGACATGGTGGCGTCGCTGGCTCCGAAATCTACGGTGCCGCTCACCACCTGGCGGATGCCGCCGCCGCTGCCGATCGATTGGTAGTTGATCTGCACGTCCGGGTGCAGCTTGTTGTATTCGCTGAACCATTTGGAATATATGGGATATGGGAAGGTAGCGCCCGCTCCATTCAACGTGGTGGTCTGCCCCACGACGGGCAGCGCTAGTGCGAGACCTGCCAACAGCAGCGCGATGCGATGGTTCACTCGATGAGTCCTCCTCGTGGTTAATTAGCTATGCGATGTCGGTTTATGTGCGACGGATAAGTTCTATGGGCGAAATATTAAAGGAAGGTTACAGCGGGGTGAATTTCTGATGAACGCGCCTGCTTTCCCAAATACTTAGCGCGGATCCAGCTATAGCATAGCGGCGCTGAAGAAGGAAAGCACCGCAGCATGTTTTTCCCGGTTAGCGTTTCGGCGCTCGCTCTCGCAACTCCGCCGGCAGCCCGCTGTTGATCGCCGCTCGCACCTTGGCCATCAGGCAATCGCGATCTCCGAAATCGGCGGGCTCGATGGGATCGTGAAATTCGACCGTCACCGTCCCCGGCCGGATCGCAAACTGCGCTTTCGGCATGACTGCCTCGGTGCCTGAAATTGTGATCGGCACGACCGGCACTTTGCATGCCTCGGCGAGATAAAACGGCCCTTTCTTGAACGGCAGCAGCCGGCCATCGAACGAGCGGTGCCCTTCCACATAGATGGTCATGTTCAGTCCCTGCTCAACTGCTTTGAGCGCGTCGCGCACCGCCGCGATGCCCGCCTCCCGATTTCCCCGATCGACGGGCACCAGCGAACCGATCCGCATGATGCTGCCCAGAATTGGAACCTTGAAAAGCCCCTTCTTCACCATCACGGAAGTCCGGCGCGGGATCAGCGGCAGCGTAACCGGCGGATCGAGATTGGAAATGTGATTCGACATGAAGATATAAGTTCGGGCCGGATCGATTTTTTCCAGTCCCAGCGTCCGCACCTTTACGCCCGCGATGCGCGCGCCCGCGAATGCCGCCCACATGCAGGTGCGGTACAAGAAGGTGATGTCTTTGGTCAGATAGGTCCAGGGAAACCCCAGTAGCGCCGCGACCGGCAGCGCAGCGGCCCAAAACATCAGCATGAGAATGGTGCGAAACACTTACTCTTTCACCCCGAGCCCGCGCAATCGTTGCGGTAGCTTCTCATAGATGCCGCCGAATCCGCCATTGGAAAGAATCGCAACCACGTCTCGCTCCCGCAGTTCGGGCGCGATCGCGTTCACGATGGCATCGGCATCGGCGAGGATGCGCGCCTGTTTCCCGCGCTTCTTTATCTCGTCCGCCACACGATTCAGATCCAGCCGTTCCGCCTCGGGAATCGCCTCCGGCTTGAAGATAGCAGCGATCGCCACCTGATCGGCGAGCGCCAGGCTGCGGGCGAGAGCGTCTTGCAGCACGTTGCGGCGCATGGTGTTCGAGCGCGGCTCGAGCACGACCCACAAGCGCGATTGCGGATAGCGCGACCGCAACGCCCGGATCGTCTGCTCAATGGCCGTTGGATGATGCGCGAAGTCGTCGATGATCGCGATCCCGTTGACCTCGGCCTTCACTTCCAGCCGCCGCTTCACGCTGCGAAACGTGGCGAGAGCCTTCGCAATCACATCTTTTGAAATTTCATAATTCGCCGCCAGCGCCGCCGCGGCCGTGGCATTCCAGACGTTGTATTCCCCGCCGAGCGGGAATTCGAAGTCCGCCCAGGGCTTTCCATCGCGGAGGACCGACCAGGAAGTTCGATCCGCGCCCAACTTCAGATTTTCGATTTTCCAACCGGCGCGATCCGAAGTCCCGTAGCGTTCGACCGGACAGAATGCTCTCTGCAGACAGCGGTCGATGCTTGCACCTGGGCTCGCACCCGGGCTCTCACCCGAATCAAAGGCGACAATCCGGCCGCGCCTCGGAACCAGGTTCACCAGCCGCTTGAAAGCCGTCTCCACCGCGTCCAGATCTTTGTAGATATCGGCGTGATCGAATTCAACCGAAGTGAGAATCACGGAGTCCGGAAAGTAGTGCATAAACTTCGGACCCTTATCGAAGAATGCCGTGTCGTATTCGTCGCCTTCCAAAATAAAGTGCTTACCTTCGCCCAGCCCAAAACTGCGGCCGAAATTTTCGGCAATACCGCCGATCAGGAAGGAAGGCTGAAGACCGGCCGTCTCGAATATCCACGCCAGCATCGACGTCGTTGTGGTTTTGCCGTGCGTCCCGGCAACCACCAGAACGTCTTTCCCTACCAGAAACTCATCGTGCAGAATCTGCGGCAGCGAGCAGAATGGAATGCGCTCATCGAGGATGCGCTCCAACTCGACATTTCCGCGAGAAAGCGCGTTCCCCACGACGACGAGATCGGGCCGAGGATTCAGGTTCGCCTCGGCAAACGGCTGCGCGACGGGGATGCCCAGTGATTCGAGAAACGTCGACATTGGCGGATAGGCCGCCGCGTCTGAGCCCGTGACTCGAAAGCCGCGCTCTTGCAACATGCCGGCCAGCGAAGCCATGGCTGTTCCGCAAATGCCGATGAGGTGAATATGTCTGGGTTTGGTCATCAAGACTTACTCACTTGACCGTTGCCGCTTCCAGAATCCGCAGTTCCACCGAGTCCTCCACGGTCAGTCTCGCCCGCACCCCGATCGGCAGCGTGATGTTCGCACGCGAGACATGGCCCGACCGCAGGCCGAACGCCACCGGAATCCGCAAGTCTTCGACAATCCGCAGTACGACTTCCTCCAGCGTGTAATCCTGATCCGGGCTTTGCCGGCAATCCAGCATTTCGCCGAAGACGATGCCGCGCACGTCTTTCAGCTTGCCCGCCAGTTTCAGTTGCATCAGCATGCGGTCGATTTGGTACGGCTTGGCCGCAACATCTTCGACGAAGAGAATCGTGCCCGCGGTGCGAATCTCGTGCTGTGTGCCGAGCGACGCCACCAGCATCGAGAGGCATCCGCCATAGAGGATTCCCTCCCCTTGCCCCGGCACGAGCGGCCTTGCTCCTGAGCCTTCGGCGATGCTCCATTCATCGCCACCGGCTCCGCCCAACGCGTTCCGCCACGACTCCATATCCACGCCATCGGCAATGGCGAAATCCTTGGCCACCATCGGACCATGGAAGGTCACGAAGTTCGCCGAGTCCGCCACGCAGCACACCAGCGTCGTAATATCGCTGTAACCCACCAGAATTTTGGGATGGGGAACGATCTTGTTCGGATCGAGCGTCAGTGGCAGGTAGTTCGACCCGTATCCTCCGCGCGCGCAAATAATCGCGCGGATATCGTCGCGCGCGAACATGTCTTCCAGTTCGCGCGCGCGGCGCTCCGCTGAACCGGCAAAGTACAAATCGCGCTCCAGGATCGAATCAAAATAAAAAGGCTCATAACCGGCGCGGCGAAGGCCGTCGCAGCCCGCCTCCAGCATTTCGCGATTGACGTTCGACGCGGGGGCAACAATTCCCACCTTTTCGCCCGGACGAAGCGCCCGCGGCTTGATTCGCGAATTCTGAGAAGCAAAAACCATCTGGACTCGATCTTAACAGCCTACGTGAAACCTCGATTGGGGATCCGCAGAGCAAGATGCTTACGGATACCCAGAGGATGCTTCCGACTTATCGCCACGGAAGCGCTGCCCCGTCTGATTTAAGTCGATGTGTCTCTGGACCTCATGCGCAAATCCAAATAAGAGCGTCAATAGAAAGAAGACGAGGAGAGGGTAACTAAGGATAAGATTAATGCTAGTGAGAGATGGCTTCGGGTCGTTCTTCACAGCAAAAATATACCCGACGGTGAATTCAAGAGGCACCCATAACAGGGCGGCGAACAGAGACCATGGCCACAACTTGGCAAGGAAGCGTCTTAAGTTGGCCGGGAGATGCGAGCGCCACCAGACAAGCGGTTGATCAATCGTGGCTGCGGCAATACAGGCTGTGATCAAGAGCGTTATCGGTCCGAATCCTCCGCCAACAAGGAGAAGCGCGGTTGACAGAAGAAACAGCACCACAGCACCATGCTTGTTCTGAGCAAACATAGCTGCCCAAATAATAATTAATAGGCCAGCAATCATTGCAAGGATGCCCGTCACCAGGAAGTTGGGAATGAGTGTCATGGCGGGTTCGTGGCCGAAGGGAAACGGCAGTCCAGGCGGACCCACGGCAAGAATCCTGATGCCTTTTGGCGCAACATTCCCTTGAAGCGTCTCAAAGAAGCCATGCTCCATGCCGAGTAGTCCCGCATAAACGCCGAAAACGGAGGCGGTTGCTCTTAACGCGCCGATGCTGTGCCAATTCATTTCGCCCAGGATTTCGTTTTTGACTTCGAAAACAGCGCCATCGTACACCCTTCTCGCCACTTACAGGACGGGCTGCTAAACGAAAAACTCTCCGCGGCAGATGAGAGTCGCCAGACCCCGCAGATAAACTCGATTCTCCCAGCGCACCGTCTGCGAGCCTCCCGGCGCAATCACGGTCACCGGCGAAGCAGCCCGCCCGCTCCCAATCGCAGCCACCGCCGACGCGCACGATCCCGTACCCGAAGACTCGGTCTCTCCCACGCCGCGTTCAAACAGCCGGATCTCGATTTCATTCGCACCGCGCACTAGCACATACTCCACGTTCGTGCCCTGCGGAAACTGCGGCTGCGTCCCGATCAACGCCGCCTGCCGCTGCCATCCATCCTGAAAGCTTTCGACAAAAATTACGAAATGCGGATTCCCCATCGAAACTTTCGTCCCGACTGAACGCACGCCGCCTGTCTCAATCGACAACTCGCCGTCGACTTCCGGCCGGCCCATGTCCACTTCGAACTCAAACGTGGAGCCTTGCCGACCGCCTTGCCGGCAAATGAGCCGGCAGGTCTTCAGCCCGGCGCCGGTGCGAACCACAACTTCCGTCTTGCCCTCGCGCGAACAAATCTCGGCCGCGACCGAGCGCGTGCCGTTGCCGGAAACTTCCGCCTCCGAACCATCCGCGTTGATGAGGTGCGCTCTCACGTCGGCTTCCGCATCCGGAAACAGCCATTCCACGCCATCGGCGCCCACTCCGCGATGACGATCGCACAACCGGCGGGTGAGCGCACTCAAGTCGGCGGAAGCGTGCGCGCCTTCCACCAGCAGAAAGTCGTTGCCGCAAGCCGACGCCTTCGTAAAAGGGATTCGCGAGTTCGGCTGGCTCTCGCTCTTCTGGCCAAGGTTCTGCGGCGCGCTCATTCGTGCTCCGTAATCCCGAGTGACGTCACGCTGCCAAACACATTCGATTCGTGCAGCCGGATGGAAAATACGCTCTGCTGTTCACGCTCGCAATCCACCGCGAACACCATGCGGAAATCCGGCTCCGCGGACGCAATGTGCACGCTCTGCATGGTGAGTTGCTCGGAATCCAGGATGCGGTTCACTTCGCGCAACATTCCATCCACGTTGCGGCCCGTCACTTCGTAAGTGGTGATGAACGACTTCAGGAAGAACGCGGCCTCCATTCGTCCCAGCAGCACCAACGCAATCAGAATCATGACTGTGGCGAAACAAGCTGTCAGGTACAGGCCTCCGCCCGCTGCCATCCCCACCGACGCCACCACAAACAGCGTGGCCGCCGTCGTCAGACCCGTCACCGATGCACGCGCGTGCAGAATCGAGCCCGCGCCGATGAAGCCGATGCCCGGGATAATCTGCGCCGCAATGCGCGCGCTGTCCAACGGGGTACCCGCGAGTTGACGCGATAGAACCGTGAACATCGCCGCGCCGAAACAAATGAACATGTTCGTGCGCAGCCCCGCCGGCTTGTGACGCAGTTGCCGTTCCAGGCCGATAACGCCGCCGAGTATGGCCGCCAGCAGCAACCGCGCCAGCGTCGAACTCAGCACCACGCCCAGTTCATTGCGTAGCAGTTCGGTAACATGATGGATTGAGTTCATAGCAGCGCCCCGGTTTCGACCACCCCAGCCCGCGAAAAGCGCGCGGTCTGGGGACCCGGAGCGAATTCTATCACCGCCGTCCGCGCGCTTTCTGTGCGGCTTGCCGGGAAGGGTTAACGCGATTGATTCGTGGCGCTCCGCGCCGCATAGATGCGCGCACGGGGCTGCCCGGTCGCGTGAATTTCCGCCAGCACCGTGAGATTTGTCCGGTTCACGCCGAGGTCCACCGCATCGCCATCGAAGGCAATCACAAAATCCACGTAGCGCGGCGGATCGGCCAGCGCGCGCTCCCACAGGCCTTCGGGATCCGACGGCCGCTTCCACGGACGATGATTTTCGTTATTCACCACCTGACGCAGTGGAATGCCCGCCTGCTCCATGACGCCCACATGTTCACCGAGGTCCATCAGGAACCGCGAATTTCGTGGCAATCGAGTAACCACGCGCTCGACCGCGGAATTCAAAGTATGCCGGATCGCCCAGTTCCTCCGCGCTTCCTTCAAGCACTGAGGTTCCGCCTTCCACACCGATGCATAACTGACCACCACCAGCGCAAATATCAACACCGCGAGTTTCCAAACATGCCGCGTGCCCGCGCCCAGGAGAAAGACAGAAGCCATCAGCACTCCGGTCGAAACCGCGAACATCGGCAGCAACTGGAGTCCGTAGCGCTGGTTGAAAGTGGCAAACGGCCACCACGTGTAGACATGAATCGGCACCGATCCGTACGCAATCGAAAACGCATAGAAAACCAGCGGAAGCCATAGCAACAGCAGCAGCGCCGATTGCGCCCGCAGTTTCCGCGCTCCGATTGCCACCGCCAAAAAGGCCGCCGCCAGCCAGATCCGGCCCCAGTTCCCATTCGCCATATTCAACTGCGCCGATTTCAGAAAATAGATGGCCGCGACCCCGGCATTGTGAAGCGCCGGATTCGGCGCGCCCACGCGCTGCTCAATTGCCTTCGCCGAGTATGGACCGTTGGCGAAATCCAGCGCGTTCCCATACACTGCCGCGTTGTACGCCAGCCACAAAACCGGAACCACTGCGATGCCCAACAGGAACTTCACTGCAACCCGCCGCAAGGCGCGATCGTTTAAGTCGTGACTCCGCCATCGCCGCAGTGCGATGACGGCGACCGCCGCTCCCATCACACCCGCCAGAAACCATCCGTCGTAGCGCGTGAGTTCCGCACCCGCCAAACAGCAGGCGCAGCGCATCAGAGCGCGCGCGAGGCCTGGGTCGTCCCTACGGGACTTCGATAATTTTTCCCGCGCTACCCCGCGCTGAAGCGCGGGGCTAGGTTGGTGCGCCCCTCCGGGGCTGGATTCTTGTGCACCGGAGCTGGATTCTCGTTCAGCGGCGTCGTCATTTTTTCGCCTGTCATCGTCCTTCAGCGCGCGGAAAAATTCCGCGAAGTACACGACGGCCCAGATAAACAGCGCCAGATAGAGTGGCTCCGTCATGGCCGTTGCCTGCATGTAGATCAGGTTCGGATTGGCTCCATAAGCAAATGCCACGGCCAATGCGCTCACCAGAGCCGCCGGCTTTGTGCCCGCTTTCTTGCAGAGCTCGGCTTCCAGCAAGCCACCGGCGAGGCGAAATATTCCCACGACCCCGAGCACGTAGGCGATCATCGAGGGAATGGAACCGCCCGCGCCGTTCTGCCACATCTTGTTCGACCAAAGGAACGGAATCATCAGGAGATGAGGCAGGGGCAACCAGACTGTCCCCAACTGCAGCAGACCGGGCGTCTGCGAATCGAACACTCGGCGCGCAATATTGATGTGCGCGACCGCGTCGCCATAGAGCAGAAGGTCGCCCCGTTGAAAGTAATAGAGAAAAGAAAACAGAGACACAAGAACAGCGACACCGGCCACGCGGGCCGCGCTGCGGTCGGGAACGGCGGCTGCCTTCACGCTCACTCTGCGCTCGATCATGGCTTGAGGATAAACCGCAACGTCAATGGCCCTATTCCAGGTGGGTCAGCTCGCGGAACACCTGAAAGCGCGCGTCAATTTCCCCGCGCGTAAGATTCTGCAGCCGCTCCGTCCCGAAGCGTTCCACGGCAAAAGATCCCATCACCCCGCCATAAAACAGGGCGCGCTTCAGCACCTCGCGGCTAATTTCGCCTTGTGAGGCGATATATCCCATGAAGCCGCCAGCAAAGGAATCGCCGGCTCCGGTCGGGTCTCTTACTTCTTCCATCGGCAAGGCGGGCGCGCGAAAAGGATGCGAGCCAATGCCGAAGGCTCCCTCGCGGAAAAAAATTGTCGCTCCGTACTCGCCGTGCTTCACCACCAGCGCGTTCGGTCCCATGGTAAGAACTTTTCTCGCCGCGCGCGGAAGATTCTTCTCCCCGGCCAGCATCTTGGTTTCGGTGTCGTTGATCAGGAGAACGTTCACCAGCTTCAACGTTTCCGCCAATTCCCTGGGCGTGCCCTGGATCCAGAAATTCATGGTGTCGCCGCCCGTCAGGCGCACGCCATCCATCTCCAGGCGCACCGCCGCTTGCAGTGTGGGATGGATGTTCGCCAGGAACAGGACCTGCGTGTCGGAATACTCTTTGGGAATGCGCGGCTGAAATTTCTCGAACACGTTCAGTTCCGTGAAGTCGGTCTTGGCCTCGTTCAGGTTGTCGAGATACTGTCCGCCCCAGCGAAACGTCTTCCCCTGAGTCCGCTCGATGCCGCGCGTGTCGACACCGCGATTCTTCAGCACGGCTTCGTGTTCGGGCGTAAAGTCTTCGCCCACCACCGCCACCACCCGCACCTCGGTGAAGTAACTGGCGGCCAACGCGAAGTAAGTCGCAGCCCCTCCGAGAATGTCAGTCACTCGGCCGGAAGGCGTGGCGATCGTGTCAAAGGCAACTGAACCCACTACCAGAATGCTCATGAGTCTCCGTAAGTCAGCGGTTAGTCGTTAGTCGTCAGTCGTTAGTCGTTGGCGAATGTCAGGTGAACTCTTCCGTATTTCCGCAATACGCTCGCGAACGACTGACGACCAACGACTAACGACCAACGACTACTTCAGATACTTTCCCAATATCAACTGCAGCTTCTCTTTCGTTGCCGCCGGAATCTTGGCCGGATCGGTCAGAATGGCATTCGCCAGCGCTTGCCCGCACTTGCAGGAGCGAGCCTTCGGCATCGCTGAAACCGTGGCCGTCACGACTTTCGCGGCGTTCTCGGCATTCTTTACCAGCACGGAAACAATCTGCTCCACCGTCACAGAATCATGATGCGGATGCCAGCAGTCATAATCGGTGACCATGGCGATCGTGACGTAGCAAATCTCCGCTTCGCGCGCGAGCTTGGCTTCCTGCAAGTTAGTCATGCCGATCACATCCGCGCCCCAACTGCGATACACGTTCGACTCGGCCTTGGTGGAAAACTGAGGGCCCTCCATGCAGACGTAAGTGCCTCCCAGCTTCGCGGATACATCCGCGGCCTTGCATGCGCCGCGGACCACCTTCGCCATCTCGGCGCACACCGGATCGCCAAATCCAATGTGCGCCACAATGCCGTCGCCGAAGAACGTGTCCACGCGGTGCCGGGTGCGATCGAAAAATTGGTCGGGGATAACGAAATCGAGCGGCTTGTGCTCTTCCTTCAACGACCCCACCGCCGAAACCGAAACAATGCGCTCAACTCCCAACTGCTTAAAACCGTAAATATTGGCCCGGAAATTCAGTTCGCTGGGCAGAAGTTTGTGCCCGCGGGCATGGCGCGCAAGAAACGCCACCTTGCGGCCCTCAAGCGTCCCCAGAATGTAAGCATCCGAAGGATCTCCAAATGGAGTCCGCTGCTCGACCTCGTGCGCGTCGCTGAAACCCGGCATGTGATACAAACCGCTGCCGCCGATAATGCCAATCTCTGCCTGCTGCAAATGCGCTCCCGATTGTCTTGAAAATGACTAGAGCGTGTTTCAAAAAATACCTTTTGGCTCTGAAGGCGCGTCCCTCAGGGGCTAAAGCCCGCATTTTTCCAGGCCCTAAACGGCACGGCTGAAGCCGTGCCCTACCCAAAACCTATTTTTGAAACACGCTCTGCGGAACTCGTGATTATACAAGACGGAAACTCATGGCTTCGCGGGCGCGGCTTTTTCCAATGGTTTTTCCGATGGCCAGAAATCCCCCTCCACCCGCCTCGTCGTCTCATCATCCAGACTTTCGCTGATCAGTACCGCATCGCCCCGGACTTCAATCACGACCGTTCCCTCTTCTGTCAGCCAGGCATGCCGTCCGCGCAAGGTTCGCCAGGAATCCACCGGCGGCGCGTCGTCCGCAACTTTGCCATCCGTTCCGAGGCCCTGTCGCTTCTGATAGCGGCCGGCCAGCGATTTCGCGTACACTGCCGCGAACTCCGCCGCTTTCGCCGCGCTCGACCATCGGGAAACATACAGCAGCCCAATCGGCGCCGACTTATCGCCCTTCGGCCTCCCGGCAAAGTAATATCCGCCGCGCCACTCCGGATACATCGCCCCGGCCTCATCCCGTCCCGCGTACTGCTCAACCAACACATCTACGTCAAACTCTCCCATCGCGCCGATATCGAACGGCTCGTAGCCTTTGAAGTCTCTCTCCATGTCGATCATCTTCATCGGCTCCAGCTTCTCGTGCGCGAGGTAGGTCTGGGGCTCCATGATTTCGCGCGTCGTCTTCGGCGGATTCTTGAACGCGCCCGCGTAGGCCAGTTCCTTCCCGCCCGCCTGCAAGAGCGCGGTGGTAAAGTCGAGTCCGTAGAGATACGGGAATGTCAGCTCCTCTTTCAAAAAGATCGGAGCATCGCGGAACGCCGGAGAATCCGCCGTCCCCACCAGCATGCCCTGCTTGAGCGCTTCGACAATCTGCGGCGATTCCTGCAGCGTCTTCCCGGTCGGCGCCAGCGAATAGTCGAGCAGCACCACCATCGCCTGCCCCTCAACCACGGCCTGCCGCGCAGACGTTTCTTCATCATTCTCTATGTCAGCGGGAGTTGGATCGCTCTTTTTATTATCGGGGCTTTCCGTCGATCCCTTCATCCACTTCTCGATGTCGAACGATTGGTCCTGGAGCGCGTGCGTCAGTTCGTGCGCCAGCACCGGCTTCTGCTGCTCCACGTCCACCCAGTTCAGCAAATTCACCGTTTTCGTTTTTTCATCGTAGTATCCCGCCACCTGCTCCCGCAGCATCGTCACCAGAAAGTTGGGCAGGTCGAAGTTCCGCGGCAGCAACCCGAACTTCTTCAGCACGGCCGACGAGCGCTCCAGGCGCTTCGCGTCCTTGTCATCCTTCATGCTCTTCCGGATGTAGGACTGCACCTCGTTGCGCTTGGTCAACCTGCGCTTCACTTCGTGCTTGATCGGCAGGCCCGTGTCCTGGCTGACAAACTTCAGGATCTCGTCCACCGAGCGAAAAAGTTCCTTCGCCTCTTTGGAGGAGACGATGGTTTCTTGTGTGGCGCGGGCGCCCTCGCCCGCGGGAGTCTGGGCCGGCGCGGTCTGCGGCTGATCGTGATTCTGACCGTCCTTCTGAGCCTCGACCTGGAGGCCAAGATTATCGACGTTCTTGTTGCCGGCTGGAGCTTGCGGCTGGTTTTGCGGCCACGCGCCAAGAGCCAGCAATGCTAGCAGCAGGACAACTACGGCGGACTTCCACAGCTTCATGTTCCCTCTGTTTTGAAAGCTTCTGTCTTAGAAAAATGATCGGGCACCACGCGGTTCTCATCGGCTAGCGACTCTTTGCGCCACCCATTCGCCCGCCTCGCGCGTCCCGAGCGTCCCGCCATTCAAGCTAGCACAGCCGTGGACCATTCAGAAACCCGTTACACAGGTGCTGAAGAATTGGCGTTTCGGTGTAGAGACGGGGCTTGCCCCGTCTTCCCAGACGCGGCAAGCCGCGTTTCTATAGGAAATCGGCTGGGCGTGACCAAGGCCGAACTTTTGTGGCACGGCCAGTCAGGTTTGTCGTTGGGATAATTGATTCCATAACAATGTCGGGATTTTTCAACAACAACCGCATCGCTTCCTGTTTGACGACTATTCACTCAAGAACCGGATACCCTTGCCCCACATGCCTGTTTCGGACTGCAAGCCTAAGCCACTACCGATGTTTTGCAACGGGAGAGGGTGCGAGAGAGCACACTTATTGCAAGGGAGCGGGCTCAGAGGGTATAATAGAAGCCGTTTATTTGACGGTCCGGGAAAGAGCAGTCCTCGCCATCCGACGGTCAAGACACAAGGATTCAATTCATGTTTACACCGGTCCACTACCGCGCACTCACCCTTTTATGCTTGACCCTCGCGGCTTCTTCCGCGGCGGGGCAGGGTTTGGGTTTTTCCCCGGCGCCTGACATGGATGGGCTGTCCTTTCAAACCGGTATGGATGTCTCGGTGACGTCTGGCTTCTTCGTGATGCGGATGGAGAGAGAGGACGCACAGAAGCGGCATGAGCAACTGGAACAACCTGCCGACTGGGTTTCGAAACTGGACCTCAGAGCTCCCGGCAAGGCGAAGAAACAGTACGACAAGGGCATGCACCTGCTGTTAGCGAGTAAGTCGCCGGATGCCATCGAGCCGCTGTCAAAAGCGACTGCAATATACCCCAAGTTTGTTGCCGCTCACAATGCGCTCGGCAGCGCTTATCTGGATCTTGGTCAGGCCGAAAAAGCGCGCGACGAATTCCAACGGGCTATTTCGCTGGACGATCATTTGCCCAACTCTTACGCGAATCTCTGCAGTGCCAACCTGGCGCTCAAACACTACCCGGAGGCGGAGCAGGCTATCAAGAAAGCGTCGTTAATCGCGCCTCTTAAAACCGATCTGCTTACGATCCTGACTTACGCTCAGTTGCAGAACCATAATTACCAGGACGCGATCGCGACCGCGCAGCGAGTGCATGCGGGCAAGCATGAAAATGCCGCGATGGTTCACATGTTCGCAGCCGCTGCGTGGCGAGAGCAGAAGAATCTCCCTGAAATGCGACGCGAGCTGGAGACGTTTCTCGCGGAGGATCCGAAGAGTCCGAGCGCCGACAGGGCCCGCCAGTTGGTCGCGCAAATCAAAGAGATACAAAGTCGTCCCAAGACGAAGGTCGTAACGGCGCCGGCCGCGCCCACAGCGGCTCAATTGGAGGAAGCGAAGCAGGTTACAGAAGCAGAAGCGATGTGTGTGGGCTGCGGAAGCGCAGAGGCCACGGGCTTGGCAAAGGCTGATGTCGTTTCCGGGTCCCAACCGGACGAACAGAGGATTCGGCGCAGTTCCACAGGCTGGGTTTTGCGAAAGAACGTGGATGAAGTCGACTTGTTGCTTGCAGTGACCGATCATGGGAGGCCGGTCACCGATCTCCGACAAGAGGAAGTCGCAATCCGCGATGATGGTCTGCCGCCGGCGGCTATCCTCGCCTTTCGCAACCAGTCCGAACTGCCGCTGCGCATGGGGCTGGTGATTGATACCAGTGAATCGATCACCGGGCGATTTTCGTTTGAGCAAGACTCAGCCGCCGGTTTTCTTCAAAAGGTGTTAACGAATAAAGAGGACCTGGCATTTGTGGTCGGGTTCGCGAATCAGGTGCTGCTGGTACAGGACTACACCGCCGACCAGAAGCAGCTGGAGCATGGTATCTCCGAATTGGTGCCAGCAGGTGGAACGGCGCTATGGGATGCCATTACTTTTGCCTCGCACCAGCTCGGCAGCCGGGTGGAGACGCAGCCTGTGGCCAGAATCCTGGTAGTGATCAGCGACGGGGAGGACAACTCCAGCGAGGCCAGCTTGAAAGAGGCAATCCTAGCCGCAGAGCGCGAAAACGTGATTGTCTACACGATCAGCACTGCTGAAATCACCTTGAGTGCGACTGGCCCGCCGGTGGGTACCCAAGCGCTCAAGGTCCTCGCGGAGCAAACCGGCGGCTCGTCGTTCGTACCGGGCTCGGCCGGCAATTTGAAACGGGGTCTAGCCGACCTTCAGGAAGTAATCCGGAGTCGCTATCTGATCTCCTATAAGCCTTCTCGATTTGAGCTCGACGGTCACTATCGCAAGGTCGAAGTCACTACTCGAAGGTCCGGTCGCAAGCTCCGGTTGTACGCCCGCAAGGGCTATGTCGGACAGGTGCGCTCGCCCGGCGAAGAAACCCTTTCGGATTCCTCCCATCCCGCGGTCGCTGTGCCGCATCGATAGAGATTGCCGCACAAGTGCGCCGGAGAGGTGTGTGAGGGCAGGAAGGCTTTGTGCGATTACACCCACAACCCCGCAGGAGTAGCCTCTTGGAGGATCCAAGTTCCACCCAGCGGCCAAACTCGCCGCGAGCCACTGCCCACATGTCTCCCGACCTCCCAACCCGCATCGAGCAGTGCGCGCACGACGCTCGTTGTCTGCGCCGAACCCAGCAACAGCGTCCTCAACCAAGGGACCAACAACACCATCATTGGCTGTCAGCAACCACGGCCTCTGCAGAAGCCGCCACGCGCACCGCTCGGCCAAATCTCCTGAGAAAGAAGCCACCACTGCGATAGTAAACATGCATCCGCGACAAATGACAGAGCCGCCCGATGTCTGGGCGGCTTTTCTTTCGCGTCACGCTTAAAAGGAACGGTAATTGATGTAATCAGGCGTGGCTGTTGAAAAACTCCTTTCAGGCAATTTCAACGACGAAATTCGTTCGTAAGTCATTGAATGTCCGTTCGCCGTAGGCCCTGAAATTCGCTGAAATTACTGCTTTGGTTCCTTTTTCAACACCCACAGGCGCCCGCACCAACTACCCCAAACGAACCACCCACGAGCTCGCTTTCACTCGATTCCAAGTTCTTTCGCCAGCGCCTTCCACTTGCCATCCACCAGCGCACGCGTTTTCGCGTCCATCACAATCTCATCCGGCCACGGACGCCCGAAGCCCTCGCTTGACCACTTGCGCGTCGCGTCGATGCCCATCTTCGAGCCGTAGTCGGGCAGGCGCGAGGCGTGGTCGAGCGAATCGACTGGCCCCATCGTGAACTGGATGTCGCGCTCGGGATCGATATTATTAAGTGCTTTCAGGGTTACGTCGGCTACGTCCTGCACGTCCACGTCTTCGTCTACTACGATGATGCACTTGGTGAACATGGCCTGCCCCAGCGACCAGATGGCGTTCATCACCTTGCGCGCCTGTCCGGGATACGACTTGCGGATGGAGACGAGCATTAAATTGTGGAACACACCTTCGATGGGCAGGTTGATATCCACGAGTTCGGGGATGGTCAGCTTCATCAGCGGCAGGAAGATGCGCTCGATCGCTTTGCCCATCCAGGCGTCTTCTTGCGGCGGCTTGCCGACGATGGTCGCGGCATAGATCGGGTCTTTGCGGTGCGTGATGCAGGTAACGTGGAACACCGGATACTGGTCTTCAAGCGAGTAGAAGCCGGTGTGATCGCCGAACGGGCCCTCGGTGCGGAGTTCGTCGAGATTGACGTAGCCTTCGAGCACAATCTCGGCCTCGGCTGGAACTTCCAGGTCGATGGTCTCGCACTTCACCAACTCGACCGGCTTCTGCCGCAGGAATCCGGCGACGAGGTATTCTTCGATATCGGGCGGGGCGGGCACGACGGAGCAGAAGGTAATCGCCGGTTCCGTGCCGATGGCGACGGCGACCTCCATTCTGCCGGAGGGGCGGTCGCCGGGAGCCAGCATTGCGCCTCCCGAAGAGCGGGCCATGATGTCAACCGCCGCAGCTTTCCCACCCTTCGCAAAAGACGCGAAGGGTGGGGCACCCGCTGCGCCTTCCGGTAGGGCGGGGACGTCCGTCTCTCCGCTCTTTGCGAATGCTGCGCGCATGTGGTCGCGGTAATGTTCCGCCGCGACTTTCTGCCGCTGCCAGTGCATGCCAGCGGTGCGTTCGTCATAGACCTGCAAGCGGTACATGCCGACGTTGCGCTTCCCGGTTCGCGGATCGCGCGTGATCACGCAGGGCAGCGTGATGAACCGTCCGCCGTCTTTTGGCCAGCATTGCAGGATGGGGAAGTCGAGCAGCGAGAAATGGTCGCGCTTGATAACTTCTTTGCATGGACCGGTGGCAACCGTCTTCGGAAAGAACTTGCCCATCTCGGCGAGCATCGGCAGCATCTTGACTTTGTCGAGGAAGCCTTGCGGCGACTTCACGTCCATGAAGCCGCGAATGCGGCCGGCGATTTCGTCGAGGGAATCGACTTCGAGCGCCAGCCGCATGCGGCGCGCTGAACCGAACTGGTTGATCAGCAGCTTCTGTCCGGGATAGCCCTTGAGGTTCTCGAACAACAGAGCTTTGCCGCCGACAGTTCCCCGCTGGTCGCGGCTTTTCGACACCCGGTCGGTAATTTCCGTAATCTCCAGAATCGGGTCGGCCTCGGTGCGGATGCGCTTCAGTTCGCCGGCTCGGTCGAGTGCTTGGATCCAGTCCCGCAGATCGTCGTAGGCCAAAGTTCCTCCCGCAATAACGGACGATGAAATGACAAACGATTATATGACGGGCGCCGGCCGAAACCTTCTCAACCACAGGGGACACACGGGTCACAGAGGAGTTTCGCCGGCGCGCGGGTGCGGGAACTTCCGCTGCCGAGGACGAACTGGTATAAGTGGAAATGCTGTAACTCGATTTAAGCGCGATCCCCACCGGAGGCATGGAATATCCGCGATGAGCAAGTTGCTGGCGCTACTTCTCCTGTTCACAGGAGCTTTTGCAACCGCGCAGGAAATTACCGTGGCCGCGGCCGCCGACATGAGTGCCGCTCTTCCGCAGCTCGTCGACGCTTACATGAAGAAGACCGGGCAGACGGTGAAGCTCTCCTTCGGCGCATCCGGCAATCTGACCAATCAGATACGAAACGGCGCGCCCTTCGATGTCTTCTTTTCCGCCGATGAGGAATATCCGCAGCAGTTGATCGCCGAGGGGCTGGCGTCAAAAGATACACTTTACCGTTATGCCGTCGGCCGGTTGGTGCTGTGGGTGCCGGGCGATTCGCCGCTGGACTTATCAAAGCTCGGCATGGCGGCGTTGCTCGACCCCTCGGTCAAGAAGATTTCAATCGCGAATCCCGCAACCGCGCCGTACGGGCGCGCAGCCGCTGCCGCGTTGCGCCACTTCGGAATTTACGATCAGGTTTCCAGCCGCCTCGTCCTGGGAGAAAACGTGTCGCAGGCGGCGCAGTTTGTCGAATCGGGCAACGCCCAGGCGGGACTGATCGCTCTCTCCCATGCGCTCGCACCCGCAATGAAAGACAAGGGCCGCTACTGGATGGTTCCGCTCGATGCCTATCCCACGCTGAACCAGGCAGCCGTCGTGCTCTCAAAATCAAAGCGGCAGGATGCGGCCCGCAAATTCCTGGAATTCTTGCGCAGCCCCGAGGCCGCTTCCCTGCTCACCAGCTACGGTTTCAGCCCGCCCGCGGAGAAACATTGAAATGGAGACCCATTGAAATGAACTGGGAGGCGTTCTGGTTGACCGTGCGTCTCGCAGCCATCGTCTCGACGTTGCTGATCGTGATCGGAATCCCCATCGCCTACTGGCTGACTCACTCGCGCTGGCGCTGGAAATTTATGGTCGAAGCCGCCGTCGCGCTTCCCATCGTTCTGCCCCCGACTGTGCTCGGTTTTTATGTCCTGGTGGCGCTCGGTTCGCGGAGCCCGCTCGGCCGCTGGTGGGAGTCGCTCACCGGCCACACCTTGGCCTTTACTTTCGAAGGGCTGGTGATCGGGTCATTGTTATACAGTCTGCCCTTCGCCGTGCAGCCGTTCGCGGCGTCATTCGGCGCGGTCGACGCCAGTCTGCTTCGCGCCTCGGCGTCGCTAGGTCACTCGCCGGTGCAGACCTTTCGCCGCATCGTGCTTCCCCTCTCAAAAGCGGGGCTGGTCACGGGATTTGCCCTCAGCTTCGCGCACACGCTGGGAGAGTTTGGAGTTGTGCTCATGGTGGGAGGCAACATTCCCGGCGTGACGCGCACCATCTCGATTGACATTTACGATCAGGTGCAAACGGCAAATTATTCCAGCGCGAACCAGACGGCTGTCGTGCTGCTGGTCATTTCTTTCGTTGCGTTATCGATCGTGTACGGCGTGAACCGGCGTCCATGGGCGGTGGGGCCATGGCGGTGAAGGTCACTCTCGCACGACAAGCAGCACCGCCAACATCGATACAGCCAATCTCTTCCGATCTCGAAGTTCGCATCTGCAAACGCTTTCAGAATCCCGAGGGCAGCTTCAACCTGAATGTTCACTTCCGCGCGCTGGCCGGTTTCACCATTCTCTTCGGCGCGTCGGGCGCGGGAAAAACCACGCTGCTGGATTGCATTGCCGGGCTGACCGATCCAGACGAAGGACGCATTGCCGTTGGCGGCGAAGACCTTTACGACTCGGAGAGGAAGCGAAACGTCGCAGCCTGGAAGCGCAACATCGGCTACGTACATCAGGACCTGGCGCTCTTCCCTCACCTGACCGCCGAGGAGAACGTCGCGTACGGACTCCACAGGCTCAGCGCAGCGGAGCGAAAAACGCGCAGCCGCGAGATACTCGACGCATTCCGCATCGATCACTTGCGCGGCCGGCGTCCGGCGCAAATCTCGGGAGGTGAACGCCAACGCGTCGCCCTGGCGCGCGCTCTGGTGACCGAACCGCGCGCGCTGCTGCTCGATGAACCACTGGCGGCGTTGGACCGTCCGACGAAGTCCTCTCTCGTCGGCGATCTGCGCCTGTGGAACCAGCATCACCGCGTCCCGATTCTCTTCGTCACCCACAATGGCGAGGAAGTGTTTGCCCTAGGCGACGAGGTCATCGTGCTCGACGCGGGAAGAATTGTGGCCCAAGGGCAGCCGCATGAAGTCATGCGCGCTCCGAGGCTGGAAACCGTAGCGCAGCTTTCAGGATTCGAAAACATCTTCGACGCCACGGTCGTGGCGCTGCACGAAGATCGCGGCACCATGACTTGCAAGTTGGGAAACAGTCAGATTGAGTTAGAAACGCCGCTGGTTCGGGCCGAGGTGGGCTCGCGCCTGCGCGTGGGCGTTCGCGCCGGCGATTTGCTCCTGGCGACGGAAAGTCCGCGCGGGCTGAGTGCTCGTAATGTTTTGCCGGGAACGATCCGGCGGCTGGAACAGAGAGACGTCATCGTCTCGGCAATGGTGGATTGCGGCGGCACGGAGTTCGAGGTTCACTTAACGCTGGCGGCACGCGACGCTCTCCAACTCGGCCCCGGCAAGAGCGTCTGGGTCGTGGTTAAGACGCATTCCTGCCACTTGATGGGGATGTGGTAGCGATTGCTGCGGAAGGTGTGGAGGCCTGACCTGTCCTCATTGCTTGCACAGGCAATGCACCACACTGGTGTATAATGATGTCATGCCGGCGACAAAACATGTCCGACGGAGCGTATCTCTTCCCGCTCCAATTGCTAAACAAGTAGATCGTATGGCAAAGAACCAGCGCTTGAGCGACAACCGCGTGCTGGTGGAACTCATTGAACTGGGCATCGAGGCGCGGAAACAGAAAGAGAAGGCGTTCTTCGATCTCGCCGAACGCTTTCGGAGCGCGAGCAACCCCGAAGAAGCGAAGCAGCTAGGCGACCAGCTAGGCCGCTTGGTTTTCGGTGAATAATGCCGCAGATTGAAAGCTGGCCGCGAATTCCCGCGGCCCTCCTCGATACTTGGACGGGCGAGGGGCGCACGTCCCCACACGAAAAGGCTCACCGCTCCACCACGATCACCGCGATCCACTGGCCGTTCCGTTCTTTGTGATAGGAAATCGTTCCGCCTAGACGTTGGGCTATATCTTCCGGCAGCAAGTCGCGATGGTAGCCGAAGAATTTTTCCTTGATGCGCTGCCACGAATCCCAATTCTCAAGCAGCGGATGCGGCGGCTGATATTTCGTGGAGAAGACCAGAGCCACGTCGAAGCCGTTGCGAGCGCGGGCAGCCACGTCGATCTGAGAGGCTGAGAAATCCTCGATGCGCACCACGCGGAAAGGCTGACTGGCACTAATATAGCCGAGCCATGGCCGGGTAAGTTCGTCCGACGCGGGCCATGCGGTGAGAACGCGCGCGCCGGAATATCGCATCGCCAGGAAACGGCTGGCTTCCGCATGCAGCACAATGTAATCGCGATAGGCCAGATTATCTTCGAGAGAGAATCCATACGGCGGATTGCTGAACAACCCCGCGACAAATGCAATTGCGACCGCTCCCACAATCAATTTCCAATAGCGCGCGCGACGCCAGAGAATCGAGACCAACGCCAAAATCACGAGCGGGACAACCGGCAACATATAGCGAGCCAGCACCGCTCCGCCCACTGCCGACATAAATGCCACGTTGGCGAGCACCACGGAAAGAAATGCTGCCTGCATCCAGACTAAAATTCGCGGACGGGCAACTCCGCTCTCCATTTGCGGTGGACGAAGCATGGCCAACAGTCCCGCCAGCGTGAGCAGATAAAGACCGAAGTATCCAAAGAGTTGCCAGAGCCTCATGCCGAGAGCCAGCGGGATGCGCAGAGGATTGAGCGTAGCGGCAACGTTGTAGCGAAAGAATTCGGGGTTGCCCAGCAGGAAACCCGTCTTCGCATAGTGGTAAGAGTACCAACCGATCAACGGCAGGACGGGAAGCAGCAGATAAAGCAAGCGCGTGCGTCTGCCTACAGGCGGAAGAATTTCCTTCCAGCGATTTTCTTTCCGACTTTCCCTCGAACTTCGGCGAATGAAATAAGCTAGCAGTTCCCAGCCAAACAGCGCCAGCGGAGCCAGGGTCGCAGTCTCTTTCGCCAGCGCTGCCAGCGAGAACCAGACGACTTGCTTCCACGGACGGTCCTCTATATATGCGGCCAGCGCCCAGAACGTAAATCCGGCGGCCGGCAAGTCGACCAGCGCCATCGAACTCTGCGTGAAGAACACCGGATAAAGCGCGACTAACGCGGTTGTCGCCCACGCGATGGGCAGATTGGCGGCGATTCGCGAAAGTCGAAACAGTCCCAGCAGCGAGAATGCGCTCAGCCCCAGCATGGCGGTGCGCGTGACCAGCGTGGAGTATCCAAAAACGCGCCAGGCCATCGCCAGCCACGCCATCACCAGCGGAGGATGCGCGTTCGACGGCGTGGACTGCGGAATCGGCGAGCCGGTAAGAAATAGATCGCGCGCGACCGGAACGTAATAGCCGGCCTCATCCCAGAAATAAGGAAGGCGCAGAAGTGGCGCATGCAGAAGCATCAATCCGGCAAAGAACAGCGCGAACAGAAGAAACTGCTGCGCCCATGCGGAGGATGCCGGTGGAGATTTTGTTTTCACATCGGAGTGCGCCGCCGGCCGCGCCGCCGTCGTTGTACGAAACATCGGCGAACGGTGCATCAGTGAATTTGTCCACCCGGCGCTCGTGGATCGAGTTTGATCTCGCCGAACGCGGACTCGTAGTTGGCCACGTTCTGCTGCAAGAGCGCCATGAGTGCCTTGGCCTGTTGCGGGCTGAGATAAATTCCCTGAAAATTCCGCAATTCCACCTGCGTCTCCGAGCTTTGCTGCATGGTGCCGAAAACGAGAAAGAAATCCCAGACGTTCACCCGGATCTGCACGCTGTTGGAGTAGCCCTCGCGGTAATCGGGGGTTTGCACGAACTTCACATTCGGTTGGATCGCTGTATTCATATCTGGCAGTGTAACGCCTGGGCAGAGCGCAGAGCAAAATTACGGGTCCGAGGCCGTTTCAGGGGCTCGATCTTTTCAAGTACACCTGGAGCGCCGGCGGCTCCGGCACTTACGGCGGCAATCCGTACCGCGATCAAATTAACCCTCCTTTAACACTGGCGCAACATTGCCGCAACACAATCCCTCTACTGTCAGTGGGGGACTATCAAAATAAAGCTCTTTCTACGCAAAGCTCTTTGAGAGCGCGTGAGGCTCTCCTTTTGCCATGGGTTCTTGGGAGGCGACAGACAAACCGCGTTACCCCGATCTCATCTACGTCGTGGAAGACGATCCGGACGTGTCTCAACTGATCGAGCACAACCTGCGGACCGCCGGCTACGAGGTTTCCACATTTTTCTCCGGGGCGCCGGTCGTCCCCCAGGCAGCCCTGGCGCAGCCGGCGCTGTTTCTTCTCGATATCATGTTGCCCGGGATCAACGGCTTCGATCTCTGCCGCCAGATTCGCCAGCACGAACGGCTGGCTAGGACGCCCATCATTTTTCTTTCCGCCAGAACTCAGGAACCCGACCGTCTTCAGGCCTTCGACGCCGGTGGAGACGGATACATCACCAAGCCCTTCAGTCCCCGTGAGTTGATTGCGCGCATCCGCAACGTTCTTCGCGTTCAGCCGGAAGCCCCCCGTCACGAAATCATTCAGTTGGGGGATTTGGAAATCGATATCGCTTCGATGACCGTGCGCGTGCAGGGCAAGACAGTGATCACCACGGTCCGCGAGTTCCGGCTCCTCGAATACCTGGCCCGCCACCGGGGACGCGTCTTTACCCGCGATCAGTTGCTTGACGCCGTGTGGAAAGAAGGTTCCTTCGTGACCCCGCGCTCCATCGACGTCTTTGTGCGGCGTCTGCGGGAGAAGATCGAACCCGATCCACGGCATCCTCGCTATCTGAAGACGCTGCGCGGAATCGGCTACCGCTTCGAAAACGGACGCTAGCTTTCTCGGAGAACCCTTCTCTTCGGTTGCCAAACTTGTACTCACGATCCGGTCGATGAGCGATATGGCGATGTTACGTCAACTAATAAGGACTAAACGTTTCGCTGCATTCGCTCGACGCCATACGTTGGCTATTTGTGGGCGGATTCCTTAAACGGAGGGATCATGAAATCTAGCTGATCGGAGCAGCGCAGTCCGGTATAATTTTGTGCCTGAGTACGAAAGGAGAGGCTTCCATGGCGTGCTTGAATCAACTCTCGTGGGTGGTCGTGCTACTGCTTGTCGCATGTTCCGCCGAACTGGCAAGGGCAGCCGAACCCCCGTCCAGCTTGTGCTCGCTCCTGCCCTCTGCGATGGTAAGCAAGACGTTAGGATACGCTTACGGTTCTCCGACAGAGAGTATTGCTCCACGGCCGTTCCGGAACACCAATGAAGGAACCGATTGCAAGTATGGATCTGGGTTGCGCCTCTTATTGTTCCGTGTATACGTCGATCCCTCGCCATCGGCATCGGCTGACCTCTTTGCGAAGCTGAAGAGTTACCTTGGAGACGGATCAACTATCGTGAGCGGCGTGGGAGACGAAGCTTATTTGGACAAGGAGCGTGGACTGCATGTCCGCAAGGGCAAAGTCCGTTATTTTCTGGATGGGGCGGGAACACCCAAACAGAAAAACGAGCTGGCCGTTGCGATCGCAGGGAAACTCTGAGGCGCATTCCTTAGCCCACGTGTGCCAGACGAGAGTACAAATGCGCCCGTTTGTTCGCCTTTTTGCTGGCCGTCCTTTTAAAGTTCATAGCTCTCTCCGTGATACTCGCCGGCGAGTATATGCACTAGAAATCTGGTTGCGCAATGGGCCGTTGCTATCAGGCCCATTTCACCAACTGAGGACAATCGCGCAAAAGCGCTTTTCGCTCATGTGCCCCGCGGCCAGGTGTCCTCGCCGCCCACGTACCTCCAGATGCTGTGATCGGAATTCGCTTGCGGGACCGAAAGCAGGTCCTCCCCGGGCGTTTCAAGATGAAAATTGTGTCACACTGTCGCGATTAGTGGGAACGAGTGTACGCCGGGCGCCGTGTCGGGTAGGTAAAAAGGAGATTTTGAGTTAGATTCTTAAATTTGCCCCTCGGGCACAGTTCGGCATGTCCTCATCGATTCAAAACGTTCCGCGCCCGGTTGCCAAGGTCTTCGTCGCCACCACGGTGATGCTCACCTTCATTTCCTTCTGGCGGGCTGCCGCAATCGTTCTGGCGGATCTGGCGTCTTCCGCTTATTACGCGGGCGGCGACGCGGAGAAGGTCATCGGCAAGAGCGCCCCTTGGTTCATCCTCGCGGTGATGTTGTTCAGCTACGCAGTGCGCGCTCTCTATATCGAATCCAGCAGCATGTTTGTGCGCGGCGGCGTGTACCGCGTGGTGAAAGAGGCCATGGGTGGCACGATGGCCAAATTCTCAGTCTCAGCGCTGCTTTTCGACTACGTACTGACTGGCCCCATCAGCGCGGTCTCTGCCGGCCAGTATCTTGCCGGCTTCATTCAGGATATGGGGAATTACCTCCATCATCCTTTGAGTTTTTCGCAGGATTATTTTTCCGCTGTGTTCGCAATTGTCGTGGTGGTGTACTTCTGGTGGAAGAACATCCAGGGCATCCACGAGTCCAGCCAGAAGGCTCTGCAGATCATGGCCATCACTACCGTGATGGTCGTGATCCTGATCCTTTGGTGCACCTACACCGTTTTTCGCGTGCAGATCCAGGTTCCGCCCAACCCGTTTCATCCCGGAGTGGTCGCGCTCACCAAAGAATCCCTCGGCTGGCTGCACGGAACCTGGCTCAGCCATCTGACTCTGATCATCATGTTCGTCGGCTTCGGCCACTCCGTGCTGGCCATGAGCGGCGAAGAAACTCTGGCGCAGGTCAACCGCGAGATCGAGCATCCCAAGCTGAAGAACCTGGAGAAGACCGGCCTGGTGATTTTCCTGTACAGCCTCCTGTTCACGTCGCTGGTCTCGTTCTTCGCGGTGATGATCATCCCCGACGGCGTCCGGTCTGACCACTTCGCCAACCTGATCGGCGGCATCACCATGTACTTGGCCGGTCCTACGACGCTGAAACTGATCTTTCATGGCTTTGTGGTGCTGGTGGGCGTGCTCATTCTCGCGGGCGCGCAAAACACGTCGATTGTGGGCGCGAACGGGGTTCTGAACCGGGTCGCGGAAGACGGGGTGCTCACCGAGTGGTTCCAGAAGCCGCAAAAGCGCTACGGCACCAGCTATCGCATCATCAACCTGGTGGTGGGGATGCAGTTGCTGACCATCATCCTGAGCAGGGGAAACGTCTACGTGCTGGCGGGCCTCTACGCATTTGGCGTGATTTGGAGCTTCGCCCTGAAGTCACTGGCGGTGCTCGTCCTGCGCTATACCGAGCCCGAGAACCGCCAATGGAAGGTGCCGGGCAACATGCATATTGCGGGCAAAGAGGTCCCGCTCGGCCTCATTGTGATCTCGGCGGTGCTGCTGATGACGGCGCTGGTCAACCTTCTGACCAAGTCGGAAGCTACGATTGCCGGAGTCACGTTCAGCGCGGTCTTCTTCGCCGTGTTCACCTATTCCGAGCGCCGGGTGGCGAAGCAGAGACACGGCAAGCCTGAGAACCTCGATCAATTCCGGGTCTACGGAAACCAGGAATTGGGTAGCGGCGCCTTGGGCGTTCGTCCTGGAAACGTCCTGGTGGCCGTCCGCGATCCCAGAAACCTGTATTACCTGCGCGACGTTCTGCGCAGCGTCGATACCACCCGTCAGGATGTGGTGGTGATGACGGCGCGGCTCTACCATCGCGAAGATAGTTTCGGCGACAGTTCGCTCGATACCTCTGAGGTCTTTGATCATTACGACCAGGAATTATTCACATCCGCCGTCGCGGTGGCAGAGAAGGAAGGCAGGCCGGTTTCGTTGCTGGTGGTGCCGGGAACGGATGTGTTCGAAGCGATCGTGCTGACCGCCCAGCGCCTGGATTCCAGCCGCATTGTCTGCGGCCTCTCCAACAAGCTCACGACCGACGCTCAGGGAAAACTCGCCGGGGACGCCTGGGAACGGCTGCCCGAGCCCCGGCCGCGGCTGACGATGGAAATTCACTCGCCCGGCGGCAGCGTCCGCGACTACATGCTGGGGCCGCACACCCCACGTCTCCGGTCGCAGGATCTGGAACTCATGCACCAAGTCTGGCTTGACGTGACCTCTGACCCCAGGCTCGCGGGGGCGCACCACTACGACATCGTTGCTTTGGCTCTGGAAGAATTGAAACGCGAGTTGAACAGCGATCAGCGCGCCGAAGTTCTCGCCAAATTGCTGGACGAAATGGATCGCAATGGCAACCCGCCCGCGCAAGACTGACTATTCACACTAGAACGGCTAGTCCTCGTGGAACGCTTTCCCATCCCGTAGTGATTGTTGATGGAGTCAGGCGACTGCGCTCACGACTCTCAATGCGGGACTCGATTTGTCCCACTTCCTCCTTCCCGGCGCTCACGTGACGGGTTCTCCCGTTCGGCCGCTTCGTGGCTGGGACCTCCCTCCGCGCCGCTTCCTGCTATCCTAGGCGGTGGACCTAGCTGCCGCCACGAAATAGGAAGAGATTGTCAGAGCCTTGCCGATCAATATCGCCAATGACGACCATCGCCCAATAAATTCCCGTAGAGACGGGGCTTGCCCCGTCTCCGCATCAAGGCGCGGCCAGCCGCGTCTCTACATTAATTTTGGAGAGAACACTTGAACGACTATCTTTTATCCGTGCTGCTGGGAATTGTCGAAGGCCTCACTGAGTTTCTGCCCGTCAGCTCCACCGCCCATCTTCGCCTTTCCGAGCTGCTGCTGCATGTGCCACTTTCCAGCGGCTATTGGAAGATGTATTCCATCGTCATCCAGCTAGGCGCGATCCTGGTCCTGCCAATTTATTTCCGCAAACACATCGCCAAGCTCTTCTCGACCTTTCCTGAGGGTGAGAAGAAAGACTGCGATTACCTGACCCATCCGTTGAGCCTGGTGATGATCGCCTTCGCCGTCACCGCGATCCCGTCCTTTCTGCTGACGAAAGTGATCGGCAAGAACCTCGAGAGTCTCTACGTGATGGGCGCTGCCCTGCTGATCGGCGGCATCGTGATGTGGATCATCGACGGCATGAAAGCGCCCTGGGAAAAAGCGGGCCCCGGCGCCGCCGGTTCGCCCATTCACACCTGGCAAATGGACGACATCCACGGCGGCCAAGCCGTCTGGATCGGCGCCTGCCAGATTCTCTCCGCCGTTTTCCCCGGCACCTCGCGCTCCATGTCCACGATTTGCGCCGGACAACTGGTGGGAATGTCGCGCCCCGCCGCGCTCGAGTTCTCCTTCTTCCTCTCCATTCCCACCATGACGGTGGCCACGCTATACACGCTCTTCAAATCGATCCACGGCGGCAAGGGTGAAAATCCCATTGGCGTAGCCCAAATCACACATCACCAATGGGTCATCCTCGCCATCGGCTTCGTCGTCTCCTTCATCGTCGCCTACGGAGCCGTAGCCTGGTTCATGGCCTATGTCCGCAGGCGCGGCTTTGCGCCGTTTGCCATGTATCGCATCGTGCTTGGAATTGCGGTGCTGGCCTGGGCTGCGGGGGTAATAGGACACTAATGAAAACCTACGCGCGAATTGAAGAGGGGTGAAGCGCCGCGATGTTGCTGTAGCGCTTGAAATCGGCGACATTGAACGTGAGGAGGCTCTCGACCCGGTAGACGTTCATGGTGGCAACGAGGCGGGCATCGTAAACTTTGATGCCTTGGACTTTGTGGTCTCTTACTATCTCTTTCCAAGCGAGGTAGATCGGAGGAATGTCCGGCAACAGAGTCAGCAACTTTTCGATGCTGGCAACCTCCTGGAGCGCTTCCTCTTGCGATAACCCGAGCCCATTCAGATCACCGGGACGGGTGGCCACATTCCAGAATTCGGCGATGTTCTGGGAACAGAAGAAGACGGCTTCCTTTTGCCGGATCAGCTTCGAAACTGCGTGGGTGGCTTGAGCGCAAAGAGGGTGATCCGGTTGAGCGCTGCGGAGCAGGATATTCGTGTCAACAAGCACCCGCATCAGTGGTCGCGACCTTTATACATGCCGTCGCGGCTGACCGCGTAATCGGACAGTGGCGGGGTAGAGCGGTGGCCGGCAGACCACGCCTCAAATGCTGAGGCCCGTTCCTGAGGAGATAATGTTTGCGTCTCAACTACGATCCGGTCAATGATGGCGCGGGTTTCATCCATCACCACATCATGCGGGATGCCGGGGCGCGGATCCTCCATGGCTTCCTGTACCCTGGCGCGAAACCAGGCGTCATGTTCCCGCGCCTCGCGCTGGCGTTGGACGAACTCGCGCATGAATGCGCGAACCAACTCGGATGCCGGCCGGTGAGTCGCCGCCGCTTCGGCCGCGAAGGCGTCGCGCAGGTCGGCTTCCAACTTGAGGGTAAAGACAGCTTCCTTCGGCATAGCAAGCTCCTTGGTAAGTACTTTGACTATACCATGTCAGTACGTCAATTGCCACTCACCGAAAGCGGCCTGGAAGCGCAAAGGCCTGCTAACGTCAACTATAATTTGAAGTCACTCCGACATTCTGGGCTTTCATATCGGATGCCGGCGTCAGGGTGAAGATATGAGAACTGTCGTCATTGCGGTCGTGCTAATAACAACTCCGACTGCGCTCGCTCAAAATGACTCTCGCCGTCAGTCTGCGGAATCTCCAACCCCGATCATTCGAGAGGAGCAAACCATCGTTGTGAACGGGGCAACAGAAATGTGGCGTTTGCAATGGGCGGCCACTCCCACACCTTACTGCGGGGCGAACGAAGCCGATGTCTCGCTTACTTGCCCGTGCATGGGCTTTGCGTACGGCGAATCGGGCGACCTCTATGTCACGCGGCTACGTGATGGGATTGAGATCGACCGCTTGCGGCTGACGCCACTATTCGGAGAGCAGCCCGCCGCAGTTGTACAGCGTTGGGCTGCGGATGACGAACGGGATTTCAAGCTATCGGAGCGAGTTGATTTTGAACTCATCGTCAGCAAGCGTCCGACCGTTCAGGTGATGAATTTTGCTGATTATGACCACGACGGGCAGCGCACAGAGTTCTATCTGCAAACGGAAGCGGCTCCGTGCGGAAAGAGTGTAGGAGTTGTAATTGGATTGTCCACGGACAACCCACGGCTGCATATCTTCGGCACGGTGTCTAATCCCGGCAAGCCGCTGTATCTACAGAAGCGCGAATGGGAAGCGCTCCGTGACGCCTCATCTGCTCCGGTGAAGATATTGGATTGGGCTTGTGGTGACCACGGTGCCGACACCGAAACTGAACTTCGGCTACGTTGGTCGTCACAAGGGGTCGATGGCTCGCGCCGCGAGTACACTTGTCCGTCCAAGAACAAGAGCCGAAGTCTAATTAGTGAAATCCCGTTGGAACAAATAGGTCGGTAGCTGTTGATAAATCACCATCTCACGACGCTATCGAGTTTACCGCCCGTACCCAACTCGCCACCCCGCCCCGTTTCCCGCATTGTACGAACCCCCGCTTCTTGTCATAATTATTAAGCTCTGGCCTTGTTACGGTGCTGTGGGTGAGCTTTTGCCCAACGCCGTCGCTGCCACATGACATTCTTTACCAAGATCTTTGCGCCCACCAGAAACCGGCGTCTGAACGAGCTTGCCGGATTCCTGCTGTGCGTCTCCGCGCTCCTCCTTTTCCTCGCGCTGGCGTCCTATTCGCCCCTCGATCCTTCGCTGAACAGCGCTTCCATCCTCACTAAGTCGCACGCTGCCCGCAACTGGATCGGCATCTTCGGAGCCTATCTTTCCGACCTCATCCTGCAATTCTTGGGAGTCGGATCGTTTCTGCTGCCCATCTTCATGGTCATGCTCGGAGCGCGCTGGTTCCGCTCGCGACCCGTGCAGGCTCCGGTCGCGAAGACTCTCGGCGGAATCTGGCTGCTCATATTTGTGCCCGCGTTGCTCGCCATCCTGCCCGGCCACTTCCGCTGGATGGGCGCCATCCCGATCGAAGGCCTGGTCGGCCGCATCGTCGGCGACGTCTTGATCCGTTACTTCAACCTTGCTGGCGCCTACATTGTCTGCACGACGGTTCTGGCTGTCGCGCTCTATCTCACCACCGCCTTCTCGTTCGCGGCAATCGAACTCTGGGCGCCCACCCGCTTCGCCTTCGTTCTGGCGCTCAGAGACCGCTTTAGAGACTGGCAGGACGAGCGCGCGCGCAAGCGCCAGCAAAAGGAACTCGAAAAACGCCGCGCCGAAAAACCAACTGTCACGGCGCAGCTCGTGCCCGCGCGTCCCGCAGCACAGCGTCCAGAGATTCCGCGCCAAGAAGGCCCGCATCAAGACCAGGAAATCCCCGGCGTGCAGTCCGCCGCTTCGGCCCCGCGCACCGGCATCGAACGCATGATGGCCGAGGAAGGCGAACCCGACTCCGCCCCGCCGCCACAAAATTCGCCCGCCGCCTCCGCCGAAATCGCACTCGAAGTCACTGCCCGCGCCGACACCGAGCACAGGCCGAAAACCATCCTCCCCAAAATCGCGGGCAGTTACAAACTCCCGCCGTCCAGCCTGCTGCACCGTCCCGACGAGCAGCAATCCGTCCACGAAGACGAACTGAAAATCGTCGCCCAGGTTCTCACCGCGAAGTACGCGGAATTCGAGGTCTTCGGCCAAGTCACGCAGATCAACCCCGGCCCAGTAGTCACCACTTTCGAGTTCAAGCCCGAAGCCGGCATCAAGTACAGCCGCATCATCAGCCTCACCGACGATCTCTGCCTCGCCCTGCGCGCCGAAAGCATCCTCATCGAACGTATGCCCGGCAAGAGTACCGTCGGCGTCCAGGTGCCGAACCGCGAGCGCGAAATCATCTGGCTGCGCGAGAACATCGAGTCGCCGGAATTCCTCGGCTCCAAATCCAAGCTCACCGTCGCCATGGGCAAGGACATCAACGGACGCATCGCCGCCGCCGATCTGTCCGGCATGCCCCATCTGCTCATCGCCGGCTCGACCGGCACGGGCAAGAGCGTCGCCATCAACGCCATGATCATGTCGATTCTCTATAAGTCGACACCCGACGAGGTGCGGCTCGTGCTGGTCGACCCGAAGCGGCTGGAACTGGGCGTTTACGAAGGCGTTCCGCACCTCTACACGCCCATCATCACCGAGGCGAAGCTGGCGGCCAACGCGCTGCGCAACGCCGTCCGCGAAATGGAGCGCCGCCTCAAACTGCTCGCCTCGAAGGGCGTCCGCAACATCGACAGCTACAACCGCCTCTTCGACGACACGCCCAGCCTGTTCAGCGAGCAATCCAGCGCGGACGACGGCCCTATTCCGAAGATTGTCATCGTTATCGACGAGTTAGCCGATCTAATGATGCTCGACGGCCACAACGTGGAAGAGTCCATAACTCGCCTCGCGCAGATGGCCCGAGCCGTAGGCATCCACTTAGTGCTAGCCACGCAGCGGCCTTCGGTCGATGTTATAACTGGACTAATCAAAGCTAACTTCCCTGCCCGCGTCTCGTTCCGTGTAGCAACCAAAGTAGACTCGCGCACGATTCTCGACGCCAACGGCGCCGAATCGCTCTTAGGACGCGGCGACATGCTCTACCTTCCTTCCGGCTCCGCGCGCGTTCACCGCCTTCATGCGCCGTATGTAACCGAAAAGGAAATCGCCGCCGTGGTGGAATTCTGGAAGGCGCAAGGTCAGGCGCAGTATCAGGAGAAATTCCTCGAAGCGCCCAAAGAAGATCGCGAATCGCCGGAGGGCGCCGGCGACGATTCCGGAGAAATTTCCGCCGACGACAACGATAACGATAACGATCCGCTCTTCAACGACGCCGTTCGCCTCGTGGTCGAGTTCGGCAAAGCCTCCACGTCCCTGCTACAGCGCCGCCTCCGCATAGGCTACGGCCGAGCCGCCCACCTAATCGACCTAATGGAACGCGACGGTATAGTAGGAGCCGCCGATGGCCCCAAGCCAAGAGAAGTCCTAAAGCGCCCCAACTGGATCTCGGAAATCGAAGAGTCGATGCGATAAAGCGAGTCGAGAGTTGCCGTGACCTCGACGGGGCATGGCAACTCCGAATCCGCATTAGAGGGCTATGGAGAGAGAACTTGTGTGCTGGAGAACTCTGTTAGCTCAACGTCAATTTCCACTGCATCAGTTCTTTCGTCAAACTGCTGGAGGCCGTGGTGTAGCTACCTTGTAGGCCTATTGCCTCCTCTGCCACGTCCTTGTGGCCCGAAGTGGCGGACTCTACAACTTTGGCCGCTTCCTGATGAAATGCCGCGTGCAAGCCCATCGCATTGCGGTAGTTCGCTGTTTGCTTTTCAGCAGCCGAAAACTCCGGCCCGTAGAGCCATTTCCCGAAATCGCACTGGTTGTCTAGCTTGATGGCGGCAGGCGTCATATCGAATTTCCCAGTATCGACGGCAGCCCGTAGGCGTGCCTTCCAACGCGCGTGGGCTGAAATCGCTTTCTCAATCATTCCTACATTGATCATGGATCTGCTCCTTTGGCCGGCGCTCCTGGCCGAATGGATTCGGGCCCGGCACCGCCTCATACCCACTATCGGCACCGCCAACGCGAAGCATTAGGCAATATTCGGTCCAAATCGCCTTTTGGCTGCCCCATCCTTGCGCGTTCTTTACGCCAGAGCCTGCCCTGCGCGGAATCGAAGGCGTAGGCAACTGATCGCACAATGAGCTTCCCGCCACAAACCAGCCTGCCTTCCGTGAGATGTCTCAAGCTGCATGACCGTGATCCGCACGGGTTAGTCCCTGCTACTGGCGGACATAAGTTCCGACGCCGCAAACGTCGCCGCCAATTCTTGCCACAAACATGGTTTTCGGTTCTACATCGCGGGTAACAGGATTAACCCAGCGATATTGCACCACTCCTTCCCCGCTAGCCGAGGTAGCCTCCCATGACGCCGCACCCACCCCTTTACCGTTCTCATCGACCACCGTGTCCCCCCGGGTTCCAACGTACCCCGGAAATCCACCGTTGGCCACGACGATACGCTCGGAGTTGAAACAAACCACGTACAGGTCGCGATCGCCAAACGGGGGCTTATTTGCCGTAAAGTCCGCTAGCGCCTGCTTCCTCCCTACAGCTCTGTAGTGCGTGATTGCTTTCACAAGCATGGCCTTGGCTTCTGTCGCAGTACCATGGTCGGCTGCGAGCAATCGAGAGTCCATCGCCAGGAAGAGGATCACAGGGACATGGGCCAACAGAACAGTAATCCGCCTCATGTTCTGATTGATCGACACAAACCGCGATTCGCTTGGCCGTGCCAATAGAACAAAAGGGCATACGGGGCCGGCCCCGGCACAGTCACGCTGCGGCTGCCCCATCCTTGCGCCTTCTTTGCGCAAGAGCCTGCCCTGAGCGGAGTCGAAGGGGTGGGAGGCAGAGTGATCGCACTATGAGCTTTGCCAGTCACGCCGCGGCTGCCCCGGCCGGCCAAGCTGTTGGAACTTTTCTGCCGGCCTTGCGTATTGCTATTGACGAGGAGAACCAATCCCGGCCCGAAAGCAAACAAGAAATGAACCCTTAAGGAGAATGCATGAAATCCCTTCGTTTTATGCTGTCCGTTGTTCTGCTAGCGCTCTCCACCCTGGCTTTCGCCCAGTCCGACGCGCAAAAGTCCTTCGACAAACTGAAAACTCTGGCCGGCTCCTGGGAAGGCCACGTCACAACCGTCCCACCTCAAGCCGACACAGAAGGCAAGCTGGTGCAGGTCTCGCTGCGCGTGACTTCCCTCGGCCACACCCTCATGCATGAGATGACGATAGCGGGAAGACCCGACGATCCGATCACCATGTTCGTTGTGGACGGAGACCGCTTGCTGCTGACCCATTATTGCGACGCGGATAATCGGCCTCGTATGGCAGGCAGGATGTCGCCGGACGGGAAGAAGGTGGATTTCGATTTTCTCGACGTCAGCGGCAATCTACAGTACGGACACATGCAGCATGTAACGTTCACCATCATCGACGCGAACCATCACACCGAGGACTGGACTTTCGCGCTCCCCGGGGAGCAGCCGCCAGTCCCCGCGCACTTTGACCTGCAGCGGAAAAAATGAAGGGAGCGTATCTCCTGTAAGGCCTATCTGGAAAACCTGATGGAACGTGAATGGAACGACAGCCAGCCGAGTTACCCTTCAGGGTGGCCCAGCCATCCAGCCGCGTAAAGCGGAGCAAAACGGTGTCGGCGGTTCGGCAGGCCACCCCCTCGGCCATCGCTCAGGACAAGCTTCCTCGAAAAGCGCGAGGAGCGGCGCCCCCCAGTCATTTCGGTAAATGTCGAAAGACAAACCCGCGTTATACTCCCCTGTTAAAGTGGCGGATTTATCCTTGAGTGTAACGACAAAAAGAGTTACAGTAGAGACGAAACGGGAATGAAATACGAATGGGACGAAGCGAAAAACCGGAAGAACCTCGCCAAGCATGGCCTCAGCTTCGAGGATGCCGATCAGGTGTTTGCCGGGCCTTGCGTCACGTTCGAAGATGACCGCTTCAGCTACGGAGAAGAGCGGCGCATCACTTTGGGCTTGCTGGCCGGCCGTCTGGTTGTCATAGCTCATGCGCCGCGCGACGAGGGAACGCGCATCATCTCCATGAGGAAGGGGAACCGGCGTGAACAAAAAATCTATCAAGAGCGACTTGGCACGAATTGACCGCATGAAGGATGCCGATATCGACTATTCGGACATTCCGCCGCTCGACAAGACATTTCTCAAGAAGGCAACGATGGCTTGGCCTCCGGCGAAAAAGCAGCTAACGATTCGTCTCGATGCGGACGTCCTCGATTGGCTCAAAGGTCATGGCAAAGGCTATCAGACGCGCATTAACCGCATTCTGCGCGTGGTGATGGAGAGTCAGCCGCCGCGGTCAGTTCATTCGTAGAATCGACGGTTTGGCGGGCCACCCGCCGATTCGCCCTGCTTTTCACATGCACTCAGCCTGAGCTATCATCAACTTCACGATGACCGACGCTGAAGTCAACATTCATGTTCTGGACGCGGCTTACAAACCATTCCCAACCTTTGAAGAATGGGCGGCACAAACCAGTGTCGATACCGTCCGATGGGAGCGCTACAACTCCACACTAAAAAATCGCGCGGGTCTTTCGCCCGAGATACTGCAGCGCGCTCACGAAGTTGCAAAGCGCGCAGCCGCACTAGATACGGGGGCAATCGAAGGGCTTTACACGGTGGACCGAGGATTCACCTACACCGTGGCATTCGAGACCGCGGCTTGGGAAGCCGCCCTGTCGCAAAAAGGTGAGCACGTGCGGTCATTGTTTGAGGCGCAACTGCATGCCTACGATTACGTTCTCGACCTTGCAACAAAGGCCGAACCGATTTCAGAGGCGGCGATCCGAGCTTTGCATGAGGAGGTCACTCGCGCTCAGCCGACTTATCATGTCATAACGGCTGTCGGGCCTCAGGAGCAGGCCCTTCCTAAGGGGCAGTATAAAGTCCTACCAAACCACGTGAGGAACAGAAAGGGTGTAGACCACTCCTACGCGCCTGTTGATGTAACGCCAGCCGAAATGGCACGTCTTGTTAATGAACTGCGCAGCGATACTTTCTTGGCTGCACATCCGGTTCTGCAAGCAGCATACGCGCACTATGGCTTCGTTGTTATCCACCCCTTCGCCGACGGAAATGGTCGAGTCGCCCGCGCGCTCGCGTCGGCTTTTACCTATCGGTCGATTGCAATGCCCATCGTTATTCTGTCGGAGCACAAAGACCGCTACATTGACGCGCTAGAAAGCGCGGACGGCGGCGCTTATCAGGTCTTTGTAGATTTTATTCTGGCCCGCGCGCTCGATACGATCACACTCGTCGACGAAAGTGTTCGTTGCGCCCTTGCCCCGGACACCAAGAAGAGCTTGGCTGCAATCCAAAGGTTGTATTTGACCAAGGGCGGATATACACATGAGCAGGTAGATGAGGCAGGACAAAAGCTGCTGAATGCCTTGAAGAGCGAGATTGAGGCATTGAAATTTGAGAAATCATCCAAGATCGCCACCAATACAACGGCTCATGCCGGGGGCCTTTCCAGAAACATGCTCCCTTCGTATCGTAACCCGTTGAGCGGTCTAGCACGACTGACTGTGACGTTTGACTCACTATCTCCCGTGGCAGCCCAGGCGACGCGAAATTATAGTTTATTGCTGCCTAAGAATGCGGCGGGAACCGACGACATCCTGTTATTGCGCTCCGAGAAACAGGACGAGAAATTCCCCGCACGGATGGACGAAGTGGCTCCCGCTATTTCCGGCGTTCTACAGATGCGCCTCAAAATGCTGGCGGAGCGCATCGTCTCTGAAATGCTCTTCGAGCTGAGTGAAGTTGCCGAGAACACGATTAAAGAACGCCTCTGAGTTTTCCATCGGGGAGTTGAAAAACAAAACCGGGGATAGACGCGAGGCTCCCCGACTGTTTCTTCAAATTCCCTAAGGCAGATTGGCGTGAATCCCCAGCCCCTCTGCGGCTTTGCGCAGCCGCTTATCTCTTGTCCACAAAACCGTGGGCGGATTGATAAAGACAGAGGCTATCAGTTGTGCGTCAATCAGACCGATGCCCAGGCTGTCCAGACGACGAGCCTCAATCATTCGCCGCACTTCGCTCAGTTGCGCCACTCGCACCTGGGGCAAAAGGTCCAGCAGGGCAAGCGTCTTTGTTCGTTCCTCCAAAGAGCCAAGGGCAAGTTCCGCAATGATGGCGGGATGGATCACAATCTGACCTTCGTTCAGATGCTTCCGCAGTTCCTTGTTTCCGGAACGAAGGCTTCCCGAGCGAAAGTGGTCGATCCAAATTGAGGTATCGGCGAGAATCAATGCGGCCCCGGCCTGCGGCGAGGAATATTCTTCAATTTCGGCATCGTGCCCTCCAGGGATGCCAGTCGGCGGGCGCTCTCCCGCTCGATGAGAGCTTTGAGCGCCTCGCGAATCAGCGCCGTTTTTTCCGCCACCCCGGTAAACTCCTGGGCGGTGCGTACGAGATCGTCATCCAGCGCAACCGTTGTCCTCATAGCACTAATTATAGCATCAAATGATGCCATTTGTCGTGCTGTTCGGCGCTAGACTCGGGCCCCCGTTGGTACGTGCTTCACGGGCTGACCCCAGAAAAGCGATAACCACAGGGGGCACAGAGGAACACAGGGAAGGGGCTTGTGTTTAAGATAGACCGATGAGAATCCACACCGAGTACCTGACCCTGCACACGAAAACCAAGCGCGCCTACGTTCACCTGACCCCGCAGGTCGAGAGCGCCCTCAAAAAGTCCGGAATCAAAGACGGCATGATCCTGGTCTCCGCCATGCACATCACGGCCGGGGTCTACGTCAACGACAACGAGAGCGGACTCATCAAGGACATCGACCAGTGGCTGGAGACGCTCGCGCCCTTCCGCCAGAACTATCAGCATCACCAGACCGGCGAAGACAACGGAGACGCTCACCTCAAATCGCTGATCATTCACCACGAAGTCATCGTCCCGGTCACCAACGGGAAGCTCGACTTCGGCCCCTGGCAGCAAATCTTCTACGCCGAATTCGACGGCCAGCGCGACAAACGAGTCATCATTAAAGTCATGGGAGAATAGGCAATTTGGTTTATCCTCATAACCCATAGAGTTCTCAGTTCCCGGTTCTCAGTTCTCAGAAAAGGCACCTGCGCCACTGAGAACCGAGAACTGAGAACTGAGAAGCCATCTCATAATGAACCGAAGGAGTAAACCGCGTATCCCTCAGGGGCTAAAGCCCGCGTCGTTTTTGGTTCTGGGCGGCACGGCTGAAGCCGTGCCCTACCCAAAACGATTTATGAGATAGGTTCTGAGAACTGAGAACTCCCAGGAGCCCGCTACCATGACCGAAGAAATCACCGAATTGCACGAGCACGCCGAACACGCCCGGGAGCATCCCGATCTCGCTCCCATCACGCTCACCATGGCGGTGCTGGCCGTGCTGGTGGCAACCGTGTCGCTGCTCGGCCATCGCACCCACACCGAAGAAATCATTTTGCAGAACAAGGTCACCGACCAGTGGGCGTATTACCAGGCCAAGAATATCCGCCGCCACACCGACGAGTTGTTCGCCGATCTGACCACCGTGGTTGCCACCAAAGACGCGGAGGCCGTTGCCAAACTACAGGGAAAGTACCGGGCCGAAGCCGACCGCTATAAAGAAGAGCAGAAGGAACTCGACAAAGAGGCCCGCGAAACAGAGAAAGAAGCCGAACGTACCCGCCGCAAAGCCGACCGCTTCGATCTGGGAGAAGTCTTCCTGGAGATCGCCCTGGTAATCACCTCGATTACGCTGCTCTCGGGGCGCCGCCTATTCTGGCATCTCGGCCTATTGCTAGCGACCGCCGGCGTCGTCCTCGCCGCCTCCGCCTGGATCGTGCGCTAGTTCGCGACGAAGCGAGTTTGCAACAGGAACATCGCAACGGAAATGTTCGCTATTTCTGACGGCCATCCGTCGGCCGTGACTGCTCTCCGTCAGCACCGTTGGCAGCGGGTGATCCCGACCACTTGCTGCACCATCTAACTCGTTGCAAACGCGGGTAAATGACTTCTAATGTGGGACGCCAATTCTTCGGCCTCTCGCGTGCAAGGTGCGTGTAGTCTCTGGCGAAGGTTCCAAAAAAGAAAAGATTGGAGGCAGCCCATGCTCCATAAATGCGCCAACCCCGCGTGCACGGTCCCGTTCCGTTCGCTGCGCGAAGGCAAGCTGTTCCTGGCGGAAACTTTTCCTTCCGACCTTAACTCTGCTTTCGACGGCGACCGGCGGAAGCTACGGCAGCGGGAACATTTCTGGCTCTGCGACGCCTGCGCCTCGCACTTCACGCTGCGTTTCGACCCGCATCTCGGGATGATGACCGTCCCCCTCGGCGAGCGCGCGAGCCCACGCTTCCTCACCCGAGCCACAGCCAGCGCTTGACGGATTGTCCAAAGGGACGCCAATGGCTTACCCAATCACAAAACGCTCGCCGTGCGCGGTTTGCGGCCTCGACACCTTTCGCCACACGGGATGGTTCCTGGTGGTCGAGAACCGTTGGCTCGACCGCCTCAAGATCCTCTCCTGGCATCCGTCGCTCGCCTCGCAGAAAGACATGAAGAGCGTCTGCTGCCGGCAGCATCTTAAAGCGCTCATCGTCCACTGGCTGACCGAGGCCAGTCTCCGCCTTCCTCCAGCCCACGACCCTCCGCTGCCCATTGGCAGCGACGCGACTCTGACCGATGCCGATCTCGACCCCAACTCGGTGGGCCGCCTGGTGGGCGAATTGGCGGTTTATCGCGAGTCCTTTTCCCGGGTCTGGTCGGGTTCGCCCGCGGCCCTGGAATGCATTCTTGACGCCCTCATCACCATCGGAGCTGAGAACAAGCCGCACGCACTGGAGTGCCAGCTCTTCGACCTGCCCACTGAGTCCTCACGGGGACTTTCGCTCCAATAAGGCGCTGGCAGAGTCTAGCTCTGCCAGCGCTCCTTCCACACTCGCCAATCTTTTTCCATTGCGTCCGCCATCGCCTGCGCCGCTCCCAACAGCCAGTTCCCTTTTCGCCGGCGCAGATCCTTCAGGATCGCCCTCCGCTTTTCCTCCGTTCCCACATGAATATTCGCCGTCTCTCTTCCCATCGCCTCCAGCAACCGCAGTTCCCCTCGGCTCGTTCCGAGCGCCTCCAGTTCGATGCGCGAACAATGCGGCGACAGCCGCCGCACGATCCAGTGGCCCCGCATTTGCACATACGGATCCGGACAGCGCACCGCCCGCCTCAGGATCGCCGCATACAAAATCTCCGCCGGCGCTCGCTTCGCAATCAGCCAGTGCAGCGCCGATGGCAACAGCGCCTTCGCTTCCCGCGCCACGCGCCCGCCTTTCCACTCCGCGATCGCCACCAGCCGCGGCCGCCCCAGGCTTCCGAGGCCCGCGACTCGCCGCGCCAGCCGGTACCGTATGCCCCGCTCCGGCAGCAGATGCTCAATCGCCTCGCGCGCGCTCTCTGGGATTTCTCCCTTCACCGCCGGAAGACGATCCATTTTTTGCCAGAACACCACCGGATCCCGCAGCTTGCTCTCCGCGATCGCCCGCAGCCATTCATGGTTCTCGCCCAACACAAACGGACGCCCGCCCGCCTCCATGCCGCGCTCGTATCCCGCCAAAATCGCCGCCGCCGACTCTTTCGGCTTCATCGCCAGACGATTCTCCCGAGTGGCCAGCAACGCGCTCGTCGCCAGACGCACCAGATCCATGGTGTAGGGAAACACGCACGCTTCATCAAAATCGTTAACCCCCCACACCAGCCGCCCATCGGTGTCTCGCCAAGTGCCGAAGTTCTCCACATGCAGATCGCCCACCGACAAAAGACGCGGCACGCGGTCCAGTTCCGCACAGACTTCCGGCCACACCTGCACCCAGCGATAGAAAGTCGCCCGAAAGAACGGAAAGAGCGCCGCCGCCATCTGCTCGTGTTTGAACCGCAAATCGGGCCCAACGATTCGGATGTGCAGCCCCAGCCAATCCTCATATTTCTTCGTAGCCTTAACAATGTTCATAGATGGTTAACGACAATAAGAAGATAGTCACACCCTGTCAAGGCCGAGTCTCTCCCCATGCAAGATGAGCCTAAAGGGGAGGCTGGATTCCAACACGAGATGAGCTGGAAGCGCCCGCGCCTGGCGATTTCGCGGACGATCAGTCCTCCGTGGTGGATGTCCTCTGCCCTTCGAGACGGTGAGCGATAAATGGTCGCTACTGATGCAGATCACAACATGGCATGTTTCAGGACAAAGCAGGGAGACGTCCCATGATATCCGTCACATCTGACGTGTGACGGCCATCACAGCGCAGTGAGCGAAAAAAACATAGCGTTGCGCCTCATGTTCTGAGCCCGGCACCTAAGCCGAGCCGGAACGAGGAGGAGACGCCGTCTATGTTAAAGCTGAAAATGTGGTTGTCGAGCCTGTTCGTGTTGGCCTTCATGGCCGTGCCCGTCATGGCGGGCAACAACGACGCCAAAACAGAAAATGAAAGCGCAGCGAACGCAACCAGCGTAGAAGCTACGCCGGCTGCGGCAAGCCCCGGCCTAGCCTCGCCCACGGGCGATGCGAATGTCACCGCATTGCTCGGTGTGCTCGTAAAAAAAGGAGTTCTGGCGCCCGCGGAGGCCAACGCCATTCGGAACGCCGCGCCCACAACTCAGTTTCAAGCCCTTGTCGAAGCGCTCAGCCGCAAAGGTTTATTGACCGCGTCGGATTTGTCTGTGGTCGCGAACCCTGTGGCGCAACCGTCCACCGTTGCGGCGGCTCCGGTTGCGGTTACGGAAGCCGTCTCGACATCCCTCGTCAGCCCGGAACCCGCGCCCGCGTCGCAAGCTTCGGCTGCGCCGCAGGGGGCTCCCCCGCCCGTCCCGCCTCCGGCGGTGGTTGCGGCAATCGCGCCGTTGCGCGTACTGCCGGTCGATCCGCCCAGAAGAGACGGCCTGAATGCCGCCTTTAAGATGGGCCCGGTCAAGATGACGCCTTATGGCTTCCTTAAGGCAACAGGAGTTTACGATAGCAGTAATCCCAATGGCGATGACATGCCGTTTCCGGGCCTGTTTCTGTCGTCAACCTCGATTCTAAACACTGGCCCTACGAAGGACCCCGAATTCCATTTGAAGGCGCGCTCCTCTCGTATCGGAGCCAACTTCGAGTGGCCGGACATCTCTCCGAAGCTGACTCTCACGGGTCGCATCGAAGGCGACTTCGAAGGCAACTTCAGCGAGGTGGATAACCGCGACGTTTCGTCCATTCGCAGCAGCATGTTCTCATTCCGCCAGGCTTGGGTGCGTATGGACTATGCCGCCAGCGACCAGACAGATATCTACTTCGAGGGCGGACAGGACTGGACGCTGTTCGGATCGAGCGCGCTACCCAATATTCTGGAAACCACGGCCCTGGGCTACTGGTACGGAGACATTTACGAGCGTTCTCCGCAATTCCAGTTGGGGTTGGTGCAGAAGCTGGGCAGCTCATCGCGCAACTTCAAACTCTCGCCAACGTTTGCGATCATGATGCCGAGCACCGGGCAGATCGAAAAGCTCGGGGATCTGGGCCTTCAGGGCCAAATCGCGCAGGCCGAGCGCGAGGGCGCCGACTCCGGCCGCCCCGAGTTCGAAGGCAGATTGGCCTTGCAGTTCCAGCTCGACAAAGCGCCAGGGGTTGCGCCGGCTCAGATATTCTGGAGCGGGTTCCGATCCAAGCGCACCTCGATCGTAACCAACAGCGCCTACGCCGCAACCCAACAAACATTGGGTTGCATCGACGCCCCGGCCCTTTGCACTTCTTACATGGACGCCTTCCCGAATGGCTTTACCACCTCCAGCAAGATGTACGGCAACCAATTTGGCTTTCAATTGCCGACTCGTTGGTTCACGTTGGTGGCGAGCGCCTATCGCGGCGGCGATCTGCGCTTCTTCTTCGGCGGTCAAGTCAATACGTTCTTCACCGACGTGGGAGGGCTGAATAACGCCATCACGTTTAACCCCGTCGACGGCGTGGTCGACGCTTCCGGCACGCCGCAGCTGGCCTGCACTGCCCCCCTCGTCGGGGGAGCCTGCCCCACCGGCGACGTCGTTGTTGCTCCACAAAAGCCGATTCGCGCGTTTGGCGGATTCATCAATCTCGGATTGCCGCTCTCGCGCTGGTTCAACGCCAATCCGAAAGGCCACAACGCAGGCTGGCAACTGTATCTGGACGTGGGGAAGGACCAGGTCGTGCATAGGGACCTGACAAACGCTTTCCTTACCGGTGAGGGAGCGTTGCCGCTTTTGATGGGCAAGATGGGAGTGGTGACCCTGTACTACAAAGTCAACCCTTACGTCACGTTCGGCTTTGAGCAGTCGATCTACGCCACTCGTCTCTATCCTGGGGTGGATTATTCGATCGCTGGAAAAGCGAGCAACGAATGGCAGGATCACCGGACGGAATTCGGGCCGATCTTCACGTTCTAGACGGGCCTTCCACCCCAGCGGGCCAAAAGCGGCCCGCCGGGGAACCGGGCAGGATTTGACCACACGGCTGGCGCCCTCCGACAACACGGCCGGCGCCGGTTGGATACCGAGGATGGGGGACGGACTCGATTCGGGCGATGGCTCGCAAGGGAGTCCGTTTCCCCCAGCCTCCACCAACAAGAAAGCTATTGAACGGGGCAACCCAAGGGATCACAATGTACCGAATCTGCGAACCCAGCTTCCAGGATCGTCCCGGAAAACCGGGGATGCGGCGGTTGCATCCGCAGGGTTTGGAGGAGTTGGTTTCATGAGTAAGCGTAGATTTGCGGCTCTCGATGCAGTTCTTCTGTTGCTGGCCATGTTTGCGAACGCCACTTCGCGGAATAACCTGACGCAGATCAAGGTTCTGGATTCTGAAACGCGATCGGTGAGCCTTGGCGACAACGGCGTTCCCAAGAATTGCGACCAAGTCAATTTTGACGCCTATTGCAATAACAGCAACACCGCGCTGCTGACGAATACTTTGCTGGTGCAGGAAGGCAACGGGCCTCCATTCCGTATCGCTTGCACCATTGACACAAGGTGGTCCAAATGCGTGCCCCTGCCCAAAGGGGAAAGCTTCGATGCCAGAAGGGAAAAGCACGGAGTTATCGTGTATTACATTGACGACAAAGGAAAGGCGCGAAGTCAGTTATACACGCTGGTAGACACGGGCGGAAAGGCCAGTCCGCCGACGACTGCGGTCGCAGTTGCAACTCAGCCAGTCCCGGCCGCATCTGCACCGCGGCAAAGTTCAGCGGTCCCCGCGCCCGACCCGATCGCATCTGCGCCGCCGCAGAATTCACCGGCCCCCGCGCCCGCCCCGCCGCCTGCGTCGGCGCAGGGCGATATCTCGGAGAAGGTTCTTACGGGGAAGGTAAAGTGCAATTTCAGTTCAATACCCTCCGGCGCGGAAATTACCATTGACTGGAGATATGTGGGTAACACGCCATCCGAAATCAGCCTTAGTAATGGGACGCATGTTGTTGTCATCTCCGCGCCAGGGTTTGCCGAGTGGAAGCGGGAACTTACGGTAGCGGCGGGTTCAGCAGTGAATGTAACGGCTAACTTGCAAAAGACGCAGCCGTGAGCCGGATTGCTATTGCAGGACAAATTTGAGCTATCGCCTGAGGTTAGACCGCTGTATGATATCGCGCGAAAGTTATGGTCCGTTTTGGTAAGTCAGCACGCACGTGCCGTACGGGAGTTGTAGTGGTTGTCGAGCAAGGCTGGCTCTCGGTTCTCATTTCACTTTCTGTAAAGGAGAAAAATTGTGGCTAACGCAAATGTTGAATCCAATCCCGGCGCCTCTCACATAAATCGTTGGTGGCGCGTGGTCGGCGGGTTGTCCATGAACCTGGCGCTGGGCTCGCTCTATGCCTGGAGCGTGTTCGTGGCCCCACTGGAGAAAGAATTTGGCTGGAAGCGGGCGCAGACTTCCAATGTGTTCACCTATGCGGTTGTCGTGTTCGCACTAACGTTTATCGTGGCGGGACGGCTGCAAGACAAGTTCGGCCCATTCTGGGTTTCCCTGACTGGCGGCGTACTGGTCAGCCTGGGTTTCTTCCTGTGCGCCTTCACCCACAGCTTGACTTATCTATACGTCTGCTTCGGGGTGATCGGCGGGCTAGGCAACGGATTTGGCTATTCCACGCCTATACCGGTGATGGCCAAATGGTTTCCCGACAAACGCGGCCTCGCCGTAGGACTGGCGGTGGGCGGTTACGGCGGAGGGTCGGCAATCTTCGGGCCGTTGGCCAACCTGAAGCTGATTCCCGCTTATGGTGTGCACACCACGTTCATGATCCTGGGCGTGATTTTCCTGTTCATGACCGTCTTCGGCGCCTTCCTGCTGCATAATCCGCCGGTCGGATACAAGCCCGCCGGTTGGGTGCCTGCACCCGCTGCCAAGGCTGCCGCGACCACCTATGAGTTCAGCCCCGGCGAGGTGCTGCGCACGCCCACGTTCTACTTCATGTGGGTTGCCTATGCACTCGGCGCTTCGGCTGGACTGATGGTGATCAGCCAACTGGTTCCATTTGGCAAGAGTGTGGGCATTCCGAGCACGTCGCTGATCACGATGAGCCTGGTCGTGGCCGCAATTGGCAACGCCTCCGGCCGCATCCTGTCCGGTTGGATGTCGGACGCTCTCGGCCGCCTGAACGTGCTGCGACTTATGATCGCCATTTCGATGATTGCCATGCCCATTCTCTATCAGGTTGGCGGCAACGTGACGTTGCTGTACGCCCTGGTGTTCATCGTGTACTGGTGCTACGGCACGCAGCTTTCGGTGAATGGCTCGACCGCGGCGGATTTCTGGGGAACGAAGAACGCCGGCATTAACTACGGAATGCTGTTCACGGCCTGGGGCGTAGCCGGCATCATTGGTCCCAGGATCGGCGGGGTGCTGTTCGACAAGTACAAGAACTACCAGATGGCGTTCTACTGGGCGGCGGGGCTGGCGGCAGTTGCCCTGCTCTGTGAACTGGCAGCCAGACGTCCGGCTGTGCCGCAAGCAGCGCAGGCAAGGAAGATGCCGACGGCAGCCTAGCTTCCAGAAGGCATCGCAGTCCGGCAGGAGGTTCCATTGTATGGGACTTGAGCGGAGCGTGAGGGCGCTCCCAGTCACGAGCGCCTATGCGTCGCCAAGGCTCGGCGATTAAGTTTCAAGGTCCGATGTGGGGCCGGACATCGGGCATCCCACTTGATATTTCGCTCCCAGGCGCCGCGCCAGAGCCTGGGGGCGGAATATCAGCGGGTTTTTTTTGCAAGACAAGGTACGACCCTGATTGACTCCGCGCTGGCGGGGAACCGCCAGTGTGCATCACAAATTCAGAAATCGAAGGGGTAACCGATATGGCTGATGTTATTCGTCCGAAACAAAATCTGGTGATCGAGACCAGCGAGGCTCAGATCGCCGTCCATTGGCGCGAGGAGGAATATTACTATCCTCCCGCGAAATTTGTCGGCCAGGCAAATCTGACCGATCCCAACGTCCTCGAACGCTTCAGCGAGAAGAACTTCCCGGAATGCTTCCGGGAGTACGCCGATCTGCTGAGCTGGGACAAGTACTGGGACACCACGCTCGACACCAGCGATCCGCCGTTCTGGAAGTGGTTCGTGGGCGGCAAGATCAACGCCTCATATAACTGCGTGGACCGGCACCTCGCCAAGTACAAAAACAAAGCGGCGCTGATCTTTGTCCCGGAGCCGGAATCGGAAGCGCCCGTTTCCGTCACCTATCGCGAACTCTATGTGAGAGTGAATGAATTCGCGGCGCTGCTCCGCGATTTCTGCGGTCTGAAGAGCGGAGATCGCGTCACCATTCACATGCCGATGGTTCCCGAGTTGCCGATTACCATGCTGGCGTGTGCCCGCCTTGGGGTGATTCACTCGGTTGTGTTTGGGGGCTTCAGCGGCGAGGCTTGCGGCCGGCGCGTCGCCGATTCGGGCAGCCACATCCTGATCACGATGGATGGTTACTATCGCAATGGCAAGTTGATCGACCACAAGGTGGCCTCCGAGATCTCGCTGGATATTGCCAAGCAGGAAGGCCAGGTGGTGGAGAAGGTCCTGGTCTGGAGGCGGCACTTGGGCCAGAATGCGTCCGCTTCGACGTTTGTGAAAGGGCGCGATTTCTTCGTTGACGAGATCCTCCCGAATTACTCGGGTGAAATCGTGCCTCCCGTTCCCATGGATGCCGAAGCGCCGCTGTTTCTTATGTACACCAGCGGCAGCACCGGAAAACCGAAAGGCTGCCAACACCGCACGGGCGGCTATCTCGCCTATGTGACGGGCACCTCCAAATACATCCAGGACATTCACCCCGAGGATGTTTACTGGTGCATGGCCGACATCGGATGGATCACGGGCCACTCCTATATTGTTTACGGTCCGCTGGCGTTAGCTGCTACCAGCGTCATCTACGAAGGTGTCCCTACTTACCCCGACGCCGGCAGGGTATGGAGAATCGCCGAGCGCTTGGATGTCAATATCTTCCACACCTCGCCCACGGCCATTCGCATGTTACGCAAGGCCGGTCACGATGAGCCCCCCAAGTACAACTACCACTTCAAGCACATGACCACGGTGGGAGAGCCCATCGAGCCCGAGGTCTGGCGCTGGTACTACGAAACCGTCGGCAAAGGTGAGGCCGTGATCGTGGATACCTGGTGGCAAACCGAAAACGGAGGGTTCCTATGCAGCACCAAGCCGGCGCTGGATCCAATGAAGCCGGGCAGCGCGGGCCCAGGCGTGCCTGGAATCTATCCCACGATTTTTGACGAAAACAACGAACCCATCACCGCTGGATCGGGGAAGGCGGGCAACATCTGCATCCGGAATCCCTGGCCGGGGATCATGCAAACCATTTGGGGCGATCGCGACCGCTTCGTTGCCCAGTACTACGCCAAATACTGCAAGGATCGCAGCAGCAAGAGATGGCAGGACTGGCCATACTTTGCGGCGGACGGAGCCGTGCTGGCCGTGGACGGCTATTTCCGCATCCTGGGACGCGTGGATGACGTCATCAACGTGGCCGGCCATCGCCTGGGCACAAAGGAAATCGAGTCGGCGTGCCTGACGGTTCCCGAGGTGGCAGAAGCGGCGGTGGTGCCGGTGGTGGACGAAATCAAAGGCCGCGTGCCCGAAGTCTACATCGCCCTCCAGCCCGGTCTCGAGGCCACCCCGGCGATTATAGAAAAGGTCAACAAGGCCATTGAAACAATGATTGGCAAGATTGCACGCCCGCGCAGGATTCTCATCGTTCCGGATATGCCAAAAACACGCTCCGGCAAACTCATGCGCCGTGTTCTCGCAGCTCTCTCCAACAACATGAACACTGGAGACATCTCGACCTTGGCCAATCCTGACGTGGTGGAAAAGGTCCGGGAAATGGTCCAGGGCAAAGAGGCGGTGGCACTGTCGGATGGACCCGAAGATCTGAAAAAATTCGGGACTGAGGAGTGAAGGCCAACACCAGGGGCAAACCTCGGGAAAATTCGCGGGTTTGCTCCTGTCTTTTCATCCACCAGGACTGGGAAGCCCACGGCTGGACGCGCTGGGATGGCAGCCGAGTTACTGGGCAGCGCGCTGCCTACTAAGTGCGGCCTTACTGGCCAACCCGCCGCTGCTTGCCAACCCTCTCGGCTGTAGCGCTAGCAGTTGCTGCAAAAGCGCCAAATCGCTTTCAACATCGGCGCGAGCCGTCTTTCGGGCGGCGGCGGACTTCAATTCCTCGCGCAAGCGCGCCTTCACCAGTCCTGCGGCAAACTCGAAACCCTCCGGGACGCTCAGAATATTCGCTCGCGCAATACCCACGCGCGTGACCTCGCCACCCGCGCCCACCTGCAGCCTCGGTCCTCCGGAAGCATCCAGGCTTGGCTCGGCCGCGGCGTACAACGACGCCCAGTGCGGATCGTCTGCGGCAGCGTCCGCCGCAGACGCCGTTCGAACCAGTTCCTCCATTCGGTCCTGATCGGCGCGGCGATCCATGCGCGTCAGGGGCGCGTCCAACTGCTGCCTGGCATCGAGGATCGGCGCGTTCCGCGACGGGTTGAAGCGCCCGTGCCCCAAATACCCGACGAGCAGGCTGCCCGCAATATAGGGGTGCACCAGGGCCAGAGGCAGCATGTATTTCTTCGCCGTCAGCGCGCACTCGATAACACTGTGCACGGGCCTGGACCGCGGCACCGTGCCCGGGACCTGCGGAATCACGAAGCTCGATGTCTTCAACTCGGGATGACGGCGGCTGTACTTCGAAAGCGTTCTGGCCAGCTGTTTCGGAGTGGTCACGCCCAGATCGCCGACGATGCTCCGATGCACCGCGTGCGGGTAGTAGAAATCGATAACCTCACGCACGAAGTCGGCACAGTTCGCCGTAACCAGCTTCCAGCGCCGATGGTTAGGCCGGCCGTTGAGCTTGCGGATCAGCGCCGCATCCTGCTCCGGGCTGGTCTCAATCTCAAACGCATAAATAGTGCGGATGTACGACGCCCCGATCAACTCGTACCAGTCTCCACCCGGAGTCCCGCCATCGGGAAGATCGGGAACAAGCGACTCCAGGTGATTGCGCCGGTAGCGCCCGCGCAGAAACGCAAGCAGCTTGGCGTCGGCGAAGAGCGGCACGTCTTCCTGTTTTTCTACGCCGTACAGGTAAGGGATAAGAGGAATTGCGACCCAGTCGTATCCCCCGACATTCTGGTAACGGCTGAGCACGATTCCGGTTTCGCCCGCTTCACAAGGACGCAGCACCACCGGAGATGTGGCGCAGACACCGCTGAGATAGACCGCGGCATGGCCTGTCCCGGCGAGTGCGCCATCGTAACCGTAAGGCTCTCCCAGGAACAGCGTTGCCCCAGCCCGCGCGCGGAGAACCGAGCACAAGCAAAAAAGCAGAACGGCAGTCAGATTCCTCAGTCTCAAAACAGCCTCTACGTCCGCCGCGCGCCCGTCCTTAGAGAAAGACGCACACCGAGAGGTCGGTCCTGTTATTTTACACTGGGACGATCAGTCCTCCGATCTTACGCCGGTGCTGGTTACGCTGGGATTAATTGTTGCACGGGTGCCCCACGTCTCGCGCTTTTCGAGAAGCCTGCCCTGAGCGCCAGCCGAAGGGCGGTCCGCCAAACAGCCACGAGCGCGAAATCATTCCCTGTTTGGCGGGGCGCGGGGTATGATCCGTTGACGACATTTATTCGCTACTCTTCGATTTCTGCTGCACTCGGGGACGGTTAAGACATAATGGGTCCAGCTCTGAGCGATTGTCGGCGTCATTCTTCTGTTTGCGAGGTTCGACGTGAACCGCGTGGACAGGATGATGCAGGTTTCTGCTCTCCAACGATGCCTATTTGGGAAGAGCTTCTTGATGGAATCCATGATCAACAACCCGTTAGTGGCTTAACGCACTCCTTTTACAAGTACCCAGCGCGATTTTCACCATCCTTCGCGAGACAGATGATCCTGGCATTCTCAAAGCCCGGTGACCTTGTCTTTGACCCGTTCATGGGGGGCGGTACAACTCTGGTAGAGGCCTGCGCCTTGGGACGAAAGGCCATCGGAAGCGACATCAACAGCCTTGGTGTGTTCTTGGCCGAGACCAAGACTTCTGTATTCAGCCGAGCTGAGTTAGGACACATACGATCATGGGCGTTCGGCCTCATCCCAAGACTGAATTTGCGGAGACGATGTGTTCACGCTCGCGAATGGGCGGATCTTGGCTATCAGCGGAATATCAACGGTAGGAGCACGTGGCCGATACGAAAGACGTTGGAGATGGCGCTACGCAGTGTCCAGCAACTTGGTAGCGAACGCGAACAGAAGTTTGCACGCTGTGCATTGTTGCGGACCGCTCAGTGGGCTCTAGATTGTCGTGAAGATATTCCATCCGCGAAGGAGATTCGGGAGCGATTCCTATTATTCGTGGAGGAAATGATTGACGGGGCCCGGGACTTCACCCTGGCTGTTAGGGAGAATGGCACGAATCCGGGAATTGTCTGCTTGCACAGGTCGGCAGTCGGAATTGAAGCTGAACTGGCCATCAAAGAACATGGTGCACCAGCTTTGATTTTGACTTCACCGCCATACCCGGGTGTCCACATTCTGTATCATCGCTGGCAAGTTCTGGGACGCCGTGAAACGCCAGCACCGTTCTGGATCGCAGGTACCCTCGATGGCGCCGGAGAGTCTTTCTATACCTTCGGAGGCCGTAAGCAAGACAGGCTGCGCAGGTATTACGACCAGGCAAGATTAGCCTTCACGTCGATCGCAAAGGTGGCGTCACAGGCAACGATCATTGTCCAGATGGTTGCATTCTCCGAGCCAACTTGGCAGCTGCGCGCTTATCTCAAGGCCATGGAAGATTGTGGGTTGACGGAGCAGAAGCACCGACAACTTGCAAACCATGCCGATGGTCGGGTCTGGCGATCAGTCCCGAACAGGAGGTGGTACGCAGATAAAGGAGGGGCAACGGGTGGCAGCAAAGAAGCGGTGCTTTTCCACAAGCGCTCGTAGCGATAAGAACGATCTGGGCCCAAATCCTTACGTCAGGTCGTACAAAAGCGATGAGAGACGAAAAACTTCTTCAGGAACTCCTCGATGCCGAAGACGAGGTTGCGGTCCTTGCCGCGCTGAACCAGCGGGGGCTGTTGAGAGACAGCGCTCGATGGCGGAATCTCGGCAACATGCCGAACAACCAATCGATTGTGCACAACCAGCAGAGCTCGCCAGGGGCAGCGCTCGTTGAGAAGTACACGAACGGCCTTGACGCAGTTTTCTTGCGATATTGCAGGGCGGACGGCATTGATCCGCGCGGACCTGATGCACCAGAGAGCATGGCGAACGCCGTGCTCAAGTGGTTCGGAGATCTTTCCGAGAAAGATTCGCAGGAGATTCGTGCGATCGCGGAAAACAATCTCATGCTGTATGCGACTGGTTCGAAACAGCGTCCATCACTTTCCTTTTACGACGCGGGCGAGGGGCAGCTGGCGGAAGACTTTCCGAAGACGTTCTGTTCCCTGATTTATGGGAGCGACGATGGATCCTACAAGGGCGCTATTCCCTTTGTGCAGGGCCGATTTAACATGGGCGGCACGGGCGTGTTGCCATTCTGCAGCGAAGAGCGCAAGCTGCAATTGATCGTATCCCGAGTGCCCAAAGACGTCGCCAGACGAGATGATCACGAGTGGGGGTTCACGATTTTCTGTTTTTTCGCCTCGAATCAAAATCCCTCATGGCGTTACATGGTTGGGTCTGATGGCAAGACACTCACTGCAGGCTCGGGGCCGCTCGCCCTTGTCCCGAAGATTGGTGCCAAATCAGGTGAAGTCTGCTTGCCTCGTGAACGAGCAGTTGAGAGCGGTACCTTGATAAAGATGTACGACTACAAAGCTCCCCGAAGCAATATCTGCGGCGAGCTTTTCAGGAAGCTCGAAGACTACCTACTACGTCCAGCATTACCACTCCGTCTCATTGAGTGCCGACCCGAGTACAAGGCCAATGTCATGGGCGTAACCAATTGGGACCGACTCAACGCGTGGGGCAAGGGCAGGCTTGAGGACGGCTTTGAGGACGGTGCCAGCATTCAGATCAAGCTTTCTACTGGAGAGACAATTCCCGCAGAGGTCCGCGTGTTCAAGGCTGTTAAGGGCAGCGACAGTGAAGACGATCAGCCGCAGACTGGGCTTCGTGCGCTCATCAATGGTCAATCCCACGCCAAGCGAGATAGCCAGTTCTTTCGCACGAAGGCAGTCGACAAGGAACATATCGCCGGAAGCATACTGGTAACGCTTGACTGTACGGAACTTGGGCAGGCGTCGCGGAATGCGCTGTTCATGAGCAACCGCGAAACATTCCGCGACGACCCGCTACTTCAGGATCTGTTCAAGAAACTACAGAAAGAGCTCCACGACCACGAAGGTCTGAAGGAACTGAATCTGAAACGATACGAGGAGAAGATCGCCGATGCGGTGGACGACAACGAAGGCATCAATGCGCTCGAGGAACTGCTATCGACCGATCCGAGTTTGGCAGACCTGTTTGGCAGCGTCATAGCTGGTAAAGTTGCGGCAAAGACCGCTGCCGACGGAAAGGGTGGCAAGGTCAAAGGAACACCGCAACCGTTCCAGGGAAGCGAATTCCCCACTTTCTTCCGGCGCGCCGATGGTTCGACATCAGTTGAAATCGACTTCCCGCGCGGAGATGCGACACGCGTTTCGTTCCAGACTGACGTCAAGAACAACTATTTCACCCGCCGAAAGCACGTTGGAACCTGCGAATTCAAGGATGGTGTTCAGCCGACATTCCATCTGTTTAATGGTCGACTGACATTCACCTTTCAGGTGGACAAGAACATCGCTGAGGGGACGGACCTCATGATGGATGCTACTATCACGGACAATATGGGAAGCGGACCGTTTCCGCTAACTGTTGTAGGCCACGTCGTCGCGCCACGGGAACAGCATCCCGAGGACGAACATCCTCATCGGGAGAAGCCCGATCCAAAGGCGCAAGCTGGTCCGAGCCGCCCGGACGTGACCGAAGTGGAAAAAGGTCCGGACGACCCGCCGATCACGATCGAACCGGTGCCAAATACTGAACGTTTGAAACTCCTCGTCAATAAAGGGTCGCGCCTCTTATCAGAAGCCAAAAACCAGCGTCCGCCAGAGGAGGAAGCTGCCGTCGAATTTGTGTTCAAGTACGGTCTGGCCCTGGCTGCAATGGGTCTGCTAGACGCGGTAAAGAAAACGCCCGAGTGGGCCAACGATGAGGCCGGCTGCCGGAAGAGTATCGAGCAGAGCGCGGTCGGGATCGCACGCGTCATTGTCCCACTGTGTCTTTCCTTGCCTAAGAAGCTGCCTAAGCCCGCCCGAGCCTGAGGGATGGCGATTAGGGGTGACATGTCAGCCATTGCTCCGACTTTTTCATCGCATCCAACCTGTGACCGCCATCACAGACCTCGCAACTTGACCGGGACGCCCTGCCCGCTAAATAACGGCTATGTAATAATTACAGTGTAAAAAGTACCCTATTGTGGCTATTTAGCCACACTCGACCCTGAGCATTATCAACGACTTGCAGCCCCGCCCGATGCCCCAGATCCCGCGCTTTTCGAGACCCGGACCCGGCCAAAGCTAGCTTTTTTTCTCTTCCGCCATCACCTTCCGGAGCGCGCGATTGATCCTCGTCTGGTAGCCCCGGCCCCGCTTTTTGAACCAGGCTAGAACGTCGGCGTCCAGACGCAGCGTGACCGGCTTCTTGAGCGGCTTGTAGTATTTCGGCCACTCCGGGACCAGATCCAGCGGAGGTTTCTCCATGCCGGCGGAAGCCCGCAGCCGGCCGATCTTCCGCCGCTTCTTCAATAATGGTTTTCTTTTCTTCATAACGTACGTATATCATTATATGCACAAAAAAGCCAGCACAAAGTGTTCCACGTGAAACATTGTACTTACAATGATTGTACGTACATTGGCCGGGCTCGCATCGTTCAGCCCGTAACCCCATGATTCCAATAGTCCAGGGGGGGGCGGATGGGCGACAACTGGGCGCCTAAACCACGAAGAACTAGGCGTGATAAAGCTGTTCGTGCCGCCGCGCTTCATACCACAGCGCCAACTCAACGCGGTTCCACAGTCCCAGCCTGTCGTAGATCAAGCGCAAGTAGTTCTTCACCACGTGCTCGGTGGTCCCCAGAGAATCGGCGATCTCCCGGTTCTTGCAGCCCTCGGCTACGCGTTGAATGATGAACTGCTCGCGTTCGCTGGGCCCGCGGCGGTTTGCTGTCTCTCCAGCCATAATTGCCTCCGATAAAGTAACGTCGCGAGCTTAACCCGCTTGATGCCGCCCTTGATTCCGAAACGCACAAACAGCCGGTTGAAATCCGCTTTGACCGTGCGCTCGGCAATGTTCAGATCGCGAGCGATTTCCGAGTTGTCACATCCCTGGAGCAGCAGATCGATGATCTGCCGCTCCCGAGGCCCCACTTGGTTGAACTTCTCTTCCATAATCACTGCACCTCACCGATGCGACGCCGGCCGCTGCAAGTGGCGCTGAAACCAAGCCTTCTCGGCACATCTGGATTCGGGTCTTTGGCCCTTATTTTGCATTCACGCGGCCAAACCGCGCTCCAGAAGTTAACTAATTGTGAAAACTCTGTTTTGCGCGTTTTTTTGCCGCGAAAACCGCGCTTACGACAGTCACGGCAGGCAGATTCCGCGCAGCGAAGCTGAGCAGTTTTGCTCACCATCTAGGGTGAATCACTTAGTACAATTTCCGATGTGCCTGCCTGCCAACGAGCATGATTTACACAGAAGTGCATCCGCGGCCACTCCGCGCCCTCCCACTATAATGAGCTGTGGACTTCAAGCTGGTAAGCAACTACAAGCCCCAAGGCGACCAGGCGCAAGCCATCGACGCCCTGACCCGCGGCGTCTTCGATCGCGAGCAGCATCAGGTCCTGCTCGGCGTCACCGGATCGGGCAAGACCTACACCGCCGCCAAAGTGATCGAAGCCGCCAACCGCCCCACCCTCGTCATGGCCCACAACAAGACGCTGGCCGCCCAGCTCTACCACGAATTCAAGAGCTTCTTCCCGCACAACGCCGTGGAATACTTCGTCTCATACTACGATTATTACCAACCCGAGGCTTATGTGCCGGCGGCGGACCTTTATATTGAGAAGGAAGCCACCATCAATGACGAGCTTGACAAGCTGCGGCTTTCGGCTACGCGGTCGTTGTTTGAGCGGCGCGACTGTCTGATCGTTGCTTCCGTTAGTTGCATTTATGGATTGGGATCGCCCGAAGCTTACTACGGTATGCTGCTGTTCCTGGAAAAGGGACAGAAGATTAAGCGGGCGGACATCACTCGCAAGCTGGTCGAAATTCTCTACGAGCGCACGGAAGGGGATTTTCGGCGCGGGACGTTTCGCGTACGCGGCGATGTCATCGAAATTTATCCCACTTATGACGACAACGCTTACCGGGTCGAAATGTTTGGCGACGAGATTGAATCTCTCTCGCAGATCGATCCTCTGTTCGGGACGGTCAAGCAGCGTTATATGCGGCTGCCGATTTATCCGAAAACGCACTATGTGATGAAGGAAGAAACCCGTGCCTCCGCCGTCGCTTCTATAAGAGCAGAGCTGGCTTGGTGGGAAGTGGAGCTTGAGAAGCAGGGGCGGCTGGTTGAGTCGCAGCGCATTCATCAGCGCGTGATGTACGACCTCGAAATGATCAAGGCCATGGGTTACTGCCATGGCATCGAAAACTACTCGCGTCATTTCACCGGACGGCTTCCCGGCGAGCCGCCGCCTACGCTGCTCGACTATTTTCCGCGCGACTTTCTCATGTTCATCGACGAGTCGCACCAAACCGTGCCGCAACTTCACGGCATGTATCACGGCGACCGGTCGCGCAAGCAGACGCTGGTGGAATACGGATTCCGCATGCCCTCGGCGCTCGACAACCGCCCGCTTACGTTCGAGGAGTTCGAGCATCGCACTAACCAGATCGTCTATGTGTCCGCCACTCCAGGTCCTTATGAACTTACTAAGTCCGCCGGCGTGGTTGTGGAACAGATCATCCGCCCGACTGGCCTGATTGATCCGCCGGTCGAGATTCGTCCGGTTAAAGGACAGATCGACGACCTGCTGCACATGATCCGCGACCGCGTCGCCCGCAACGAGCGCGTGCTGGTGACTACGCTGACCAAGCGCATGTCTGAAGACCTGGCCGAGTATTACAGCGAAGTCGGCGTGAAGTGCCGTTATATGCACTCCGAAATTGAAACGCTGGAGCGGGTGAAGATTTTGCGCGACCTGCGCCAAGGCGAATTCGATGTATTGATCGGCATCAATCTTCTGCGCGAAGGGCTTGACTTGCCGGAAGTATCTTTGGTCGCGATTCTCGACGCCGACAAAGAAGGCTTCCTGCGCTCCGCCGGTTCGCTGATCCAGACCATTGGACGCTGCGCCCGCAACCTGAACGGGCGGGCTATTCTCTATGCGGATCGCATGACCGACTCCATGAAAAAAGCGCTTGACGAAACCAATCGGCGGCGCGCCATCCAGCAGGCTTACAACGAAGAAAACGGAATCACGCCCGAATCGATCATTCGCCCGCTTGACATGACGCTCGTCGCAATCGTAGCCGCCGACTACACCGACCTGACCGGCCCCGAAGCCGATGGTATTCCGGATTTGAAATCGCAGGAGGAATTGGACGCTTACATAGGAAAGTTAGAGAGCGACATGCGAGAGGCTGCCAAGCGGTTTGAGTTCGAGAAGGCGGCTAAGCTGCGGGATACGATCAAGGAACTGCGGACCAAGGAATTTCTGTTCGCTTAGAGCTTGCAGGGGTAGGACAAAGTAAAGTCAAAGTTCCCACCCTAGCCCCTGTCCCTCGCAGCGTCTATTACGGTGCGGCTGATTTCCCGTGGAGGCGCGGCCTGCCGCGCTTCCGGAGACGGGGCAAGCCCCGTCTCTACAGCTGGAAACTAGTCTTGCGTTTTGCCGCCAAGTGTTCCGGAAGCGGCGGCGGAGCGCGCGGCGAGCGGATTTTTGTGCGCCCCATTCTGGAGTGCGTCGTCGACTGCCGCTCGCAGATCGACCAGCATGCGCAGCGGCTGGCCGGAGGAGTATTCGGCGTGGAACATGACTTTCCAGGATTGGCAAATCATGCGGAGGCGGGCAATCGGTTCTTCGGCGGAGAATTGGGCGCGGCGGCAATCGATGGTGGAGACGCTGCGGCGCTCGAGTTCGCGCAAGCCGTCCTGGATGGCGTTGAGATCGTCGTGCATGAGACGGAAAAATATCCGCCGGACCATGAAGCTGAAACGGGCAAAGGCGACCATGGCCGAGGGCTCGAAGTAGCGGGCCGCGTTCTGCATCTTGAGCTTGCGTCCTTGCTCGATGACGCCGCTGTGCAGCAGTTCGCTGAGGCGGCGGCAATGCGCCGCCGTCTGCAGGATGGCGTCGAGAGAACTTAACCACGCGGGAAGCTTCGGCTGTTGCGGCCCGAGCACGGGCTCCAGCACCTGGGCGACGTAATCGAGGTCGAGGTCGGCCTCTTCCAGGCCCGAGGGCGTGCACAGCGAAAAATACTGGACGAGCAGGAAATCGGTCTTGTCGCGGTCGCTCGCGGATTTCTTGGTCTTCCACAGGTGATGCACGAGAAGATGGCGCAGCACGCTTTCGTTCGCCAGAGGCGTGGTCTGCAGAAACTGGCGCAACTGGTGCACCTGGATCTGGGCGTCGACCTGCTGGAACCAGGCATCGGCGCGCTTGACCGACTCCGGCGAAGGCGAGAATGCCTCATCGACCGGGCAGGCGGAAACCTCAATCACAAATTCGCGCACCAGGGCAGCGTAAATGGGCGGCAGGGCGTAGAGCGTGGCTCCCTGCTCTTCAAGCGAAGGTTGGGTGGAAGCAGTCATGATTTCACAATCCAATTGGGAACATGTTTTAGGAAACGGACGGCAACCGCAGTCCGCTCGGGATGATATTGAACCGCGACCACGGAGGCTTCGGCGTGAAGCGAGCCGTCGTTGCTTTCGACCAGGACGCGATCGGCAAACTCCAGAGGACGGTTGACCACGAACAAGACTTCGCGTGGTGTGCCGAACTCGATGACGGTGTCTTGAAAAAAAACGTTCTCGTTTTCGTGGGCGGCCGGATCGCCATTGCCGTTGCCGTTGGCGCGGCTGAGCTTGATGGGAATCCGCACCGGAGTGGCCTCGGGAAAGAATCTAGCCAAGCGGCTTACGATGTCCAGTTCAAGAGCGCGAGCAGTTGCCTGGTTGGGCACGGAAACCTCAATCCCGGGGGAGCTGGAGCAGGCGAGCCTTCCACCCCATCGCGCCAAAGGCGGGCGCGCTGGGGACCCCGGCTCTCCCCTCTTCCCGGTTTGGAAGAGCTGCGGGGAGACTCGTTGCTTTCCTTCTACCAGAATGGGCTTGTGCGCAACAGGTTACCGAGGTAAGTTTGCTCCCTACGTTTGGCCGTGCCGGATTTATTGCAGGGTGGTCGATTGAGGAGGCTCCGCGCGGGCGCCTATGTGGTAGCGCTTGAGTTTGCGATAGAGGGTGGCGCGGCTGATGCCTAGCATCTTGCCGGCTACGGCCTTGTCTCCCTTGACTTGGGAGAAGACGCGCTCGATGGTGGCGCGCTCGATATCTTCGAGGTCGGTAGCGTGGAGGCCGGCGCCGGAGAATTCTTGCGCATCGAGCGGTTCGGTTTGGACTTCGGCGCGCGCGATGGCAGGCGGCAGATCGTTGACTTCGAGGATGCGCTGATCGCCGAGAGCAACGGCGCGCTCGAGGCAATTCTCCAGTTCGCGGACGTTGCCGGGCCAGTCGTAGGCGAGCAGCGCTTTCATGGCGTTGCCGGAGACCTGGACGCCGCGCCCGGGAGCCAGGCGGTCGAGGAAGAACGCCGCCAGCGTGGGGATGTCGGAACGGCGCTCGCGCAGAGGAGGCAGAGAAATGGTGACGACATTGAGGCGGAAGTAGAGATCCTTGCGGAAGGTTCCTTTCTGGTATTCGGCGTCGAGATCGCGGTGGGTGGCGGCCACGATGCGCACGTCCACCTTGACCTTTTGGTTGCTGCCCACGGGGCGGACTTCTTTCTCCTGGAGAAAGCGCGAGAGCTTGGCTTGCATTTCGAGAGGAAGTTCGCCAACCTCGTCGAAAAAAATAGTCCCGGTATCGGCCGATTGGAGCAGGCCCGACTTGGAACGAAGAGCGCCGGTGAAAGCTCCTTTCTCGTAGCCGAACAATTCGCGTTCGATGAGGGTGGGGACGAGCGATCCGCAGTCGACGGCTACAAAGGGACGGTTGGCCATGGTTCCGCGAAAGTGAAGCGCGCGGGCAACCAGTTCCTTGCCGGTCCCGCTTTCACCGGAAATCAGGACTGGGGTGCGCGTATCTTTGAGGCGCGAGATGAGGCGGAGGACGTTCTGAATGCCGGTGGAATTGCCGATGATGCCGTGGACGGCGGTCTCGGTTTCGGAGCGTTCGCGGAGGAAGGCATTTTCTTCCACGAGGCGGACCTTGTCGGCCATGCGGCGCAGGAAAAGGCGCAATTCATCGAGCGGAGCAAAAGGCTTGGAAATGTAATCGTAGGCGTCGAGCTTCATGGCCTGGACGGCGGTTTCGACCGATCCGTGGCCGGTCATGACCGCGACTTCGATGCGGGGATGGGCGCGCTTGACCCGCTCCAGGAATTCGATGCCGGACATGCGCGGCATGACCATGTCGGTGAGCACCATGTGGACGGGCTGTTCCTCGAGCAGGGCGAGGGCGGCGTCACCGCTCTCGGCTTCCAGACAGAAGAAGCCGAGCGACTCGCCGACGGTGGTGCAGAGGCGGCGGATGGTCTGCTCATCATCGACGATCAACAATCGGATGCGGAAGTCGTCCTTCGTCAAATTCTGAGTCATGAGGCGGCCCTGCCCATCGTTTGCTCGACAACAGCGATGAAGTCATGAACGCGAAACGGCTTTTCCACGCAGGGCGCGCCGGTGCGGCGGAGCGTGGCAGCGGTTTCCTCGTTGGCGATGTCGCCGGTGATGAAAACCAGGCGGGAGGCGAGTTCCGGGCGATGAGTGGCAATCCAGGCGTAGACTTGAGCGCCGTCGACGCCTCCGGGGGTGCGCATGTCGGAGACGACGCCGTGAAAATTGCCGTCCTCGAGCAGGCGCAGGGCTTTGACGCCGGATTCGGTGGGAACGACGGCATATCCGTGGCCCTCTAGAACGGCGCGCACTAAGGCCATAACGGCCGGTTCGTCTTCAATCAAAAGCACCGGCGCACAAGCGGATTTAATCTCTGTCTGCGTCATTGTGGATGCACTCCTGCAACTGCCCCGAAGGTTGCCGCCTCGGATACGATCGGCAGGCGGATGACAAAGGTGGCTCCTTCGGAGTCCAGGTTGTTGTGACAAACAATTTCGCCGCCATGTTCGTGGACAATGCCATAGCAAATGCTGAGGCCCAAACCAGTGCCCTTGCCGACGTCTTTGGTGGTGAAGAAAGGATCGAAAACACGTTCGGGATCGGCGATGCCTATGCCGTTATCGCGAAAATAAATTTCTGCAAATTCGTTGGCACAGGCGCTTATGACCTCAATGCGGGCGGGCCGCGCGGTTTCGCGGACGGCGTCGTAAGCGTTGTTCAGGATGTTGAGAAACACCTGCTGCAACTGGTGGGAATCTCCGACGACCAGGGGCAGGGACTCGTCGAGGCGTTCGACCACCTGAATGCCGTGGCTGATGAAATCGTAAGAGCGCAAGTGCACGGTGCGTTGCAGGATGGAGTTGAGCTGAACCGGCTGGCGCTGCGGCGGCATCTGGCGGGCAAAGCTTAGCAGGTTTTGCACGATCTGCTTGGTGCGCTGCGCTTCCTGCAAAATCACCCGCAGATCGCGGCGCGCGCTTTCGGGGAGCTGGGGGTTTTCCATCAAGAGGTCGGTGAATCCGAGGATGGCGGTGAGGGGATTGTTGACTTCGTGGGCGACGCCGGAGACCAATTGCCCGACGGCAGCCATCTTCTCGGCGTGCATCAGCTTGGCGCGCAGCATAGCGGAGTCGGTGACGTCGGTCATGACTACGACGATGCTGCCGACGCGGCCGTCTTCGCCGCTGATGGGGCTCAGATTGACGGAGAATTGGCCGTTGACACCGTCGCCGCGAACCAGGGGCAGATCGAAGTTATCGACTTGCTGGCCGCGGGCGACCGCTGCCAGCACTTCGCGGAGGGCGGCGCGGCGGGACGGGATGCACAGGTCGGGCAAGGGATGGCCGAGGATCTGGTTCTGCTGAAAGCCGAGACCGCTCCAGCGGCGGTTGGCATAACTGATCACGCCTTCGGTGTCGGTAACCAGAATCAGGCTCTGGGTATGGCTGAGGATTTTGCTGGAGAAATCACGCTCTTTCTGGAGCTCGGTTTGCGATTGGCGGAGACCGGTAATATCGAGCATGAGGCCGCGATACTGCACGATGTTGCCAGCGGGATCGCGCACCGCGAAAGAGTTGATGATCACGTGCACCGGCGATCCATCCTTGCGCCGGAGGATTTCTTCTTGATTGCGCAGCCCGCCCTGTAGGTCGAACAGTTCCACCATTTCTTCCCGCTGCCGCGGAGAAAAATAAACTTCGGTGGGAATGTCGAGCTGAATGACCTCTTCGCGGCTGCTGTAGCCGAGGATGCGAACCAGCGCGTCGTTGACCTCCACGAAGCGGCCCTGGGGGGTAGAGAAGAAAATTCCTTCCTGAGTGTTGTCGAAGAGTTCGCGATAACGGCGCTCGGCTTCGCGCCGGTCCGTGATGTCCTTGAGCACGTGCACGGTCTGCAATTGGGCGCTGCTCATTCCCGTTTCGCCCCGGCCCCTCGCGCCAACCCCGCGCGATGGGGGCCCCTCGGTGGCGGCATGAATGCGCGAGGTTGAAATCAGGTAAGTGCGTTCGAGAACGGGGTGCACGTATTCGTCGAGACCCTCGCCGGCGCGGCAGAAGGGACAGGAGTGGGGCGAAGCTCCGGCGGAAAGAGCGTCGAGCGCCCGCATATTGACGCCGATCAACTGGTCGGGGGCGATGCCGACGAAATCGGCCAGGGAGCGATTGACGCGGAGAATATTGTGCTGCTCGTCGTGGACGACGATGAAGTCGCTGATGGCATCGAAGACGTCGAGCCAGTGGCGGTTGGCCTGATGCATACGGGTGAACAGGCAGGCATTCTCGAGAGCCATGCTGGCATGGCCGGCGATGGCGCGCAGCAACTGCTGATCTTCGATGGCGGGCGGAGCGCCGCGGTCGGCGAGGCAAAGAACGCCGACGAGATCTCCGGAAGAACCGGCCAGCCGGACCAGCGTGCAATCGGTCCATCCCAGAGTGGAGGCGAGAGCGGCTCCGAGCATATCGCTGGCCGCGGCGAAGGCGACATCGGCGGGGTATCTCGGCAGGGCCGCAGCGAGGGCCTGACTGAAGCGGCGGACCAACGGCTTGTCGTCAACCTCAACGCCGACTTCGGAGCCGCCGCCGCACACCAGGACGGTATCGAGTTCGGCGGTCTGGAAAAGGCTGAGGGCAACGGAGCGGCCTCCGAGCAGGCTCGCCGCGCGCAGAGCGAAGTTGCGCATGAACTCAGGCAGATGGAGGGCGGTGTTGAGTTCGAGCGCGATGGTGACCAGGGCCTCGGCGCGGCGGCGGTGTTCCTCGGATTGGTGCAGGTTACGGGTAAGTTCGAGAGCGATGGCAACTTGCGCGGCCAGAGCGCGGGCGCGGCGGACGTCTTCGTCGTCGATGGGCCCGGGCTCAATGCGGTCGAGCACTCCGAACATCCCGAGCACGTCGCCGCTCGAACCAAGCAGGGGGACAGCGAGGAGTTGGCGGATCTGGAAAGCGGCCACGAAATCCAAATTCGCGCCCGGAGTTTTCGAGGCGTCTTCGGTGAAGAACACATTTTTCTTCTTCAGTGTGCCGGTCGCGACGCCGTCGTAGAGCGGGATATCGAAGGGACGGGCGACGCCGTTCTCCACTGCCCATCGAATGTGAAAGGCGGGTTCTTCGAGGAGGCCGATGAAGCAGCGCCGGAAACCGAGGAAACTGGCGGCACGGACCACCGAGGTCTGCATGAACTCGTCGAGTTTTCCGGCGGAACCGAGTTCGAAGGAAATCTCGAGGATTTCGTGCAGCTCGTGGGCCTGGGCACGGGCCATGCCGTACAGCTCGGCGTTGGCGATGGCGACGGCGCCGAAACCGGCCAGGGCTGAAACCAAGGTTTTGTCTTCCTGGGTGAATGGGTTGGCGGGACGGGGGTAGACCAGAATGGCGCCGTGCGAGCGCGAGGTGCGAAACGGCGTCGCGATGAGAACTCCGGGCGGCGAATCTTCTCCGAAATGTGAGGCGCCGTCGATGCTCACCGTAATGCGCTCGCCGGCGGCGACGGCGCGGGTGGCAATCTCGAGCGCAGAGCGGAGTGCGTTCTTCTCGAAACGCGAGCGGATGTCGAGGGCAAGCTTGGGGGCCTCGGTCGACACCGCCTGCAACTGGAACAGTTTTTCCTGCTGGACCTTCTCCTGTTGAACAAGGACGAGCACGATGGGGGAATGCAGCAGCATGCGGAGGCGGTCGGCGATGCTCTCCATCACAGACGCGGTGTCGGGCAAGCCATGCAGCACGGTAGCGACCTCGACCAGAATGCTGGCGCGGCGGCGTTCTTCGCGGGAAAGCTGGTTCAAGCGGAGGGCTTCGAGTTCGGTGCCGAGCTGGGCCGCCAAGATTGTGACCTTGGCTACGGCATCATCGTCAAAGCCAGCATCGGGCGAACTCTGCACGAAGGTGATGGCGCCGGCCACCTCTCCTGAAACGAGCAGAGGAGCGGCCAAGGCGGCATGCGCGTGGCATTCCACCAGCCAGGGGTAACGGGCGACGTCGACGTGGCTGAGGAAAAAGGGGCGACGCCTCTGCACCGCCTCGATGGCGAGGGATGGATCACCGGTGCTCAGGCGCAGGCCACGAAAGGGCTCGGCATGGTCGCCGTCGGCTTCGGCTCCGACGAGTTCACCGTCAGAGGAGCGACTCCAAAAGTAGGCGCCGCTGGCATGGAAGAAGGCGCGGGTGAGGGCGCAGAACGAGAGGATGAGCTGGCTGGGATCGCTGCTCTGAAAAGCGGCCCGGGAAAGATCGAGGAGAAGCTTCTGGAAGGCCTCCTCAGATTGAGACGCGTCTCCCGGCCCCGAATTTCCGGCATGGGTTGTCAGTGGGCACCAATCGCTTAGCTAAGCGGTTGAAAACAATTGAATTACATATAGAAACTACGCTCGATTCTCAAATTGAGTCAAGGGAATATGAGGGGCAGTGCCGAGTTGTGAACGGTGCAAAAGTGATATCGCTGTCTCATTCTGCAATCGGGTCATCAGGCAGTCGGGTCATCAGGCGATCAAGTTCAGAAACGGAGCTTTCAACATCACCCAATGATCCGATCATCCGACCACTCAAGGATCAATTCCTCATCGCGTGGCAGAGATCACGAAAGTAATGCAAAAGAAGAACTTTTGGTATCCGCCGGTGCGGTCCATGCACGAATATAGGGCAAAAGCAAAGCGACAAGGGAGGCACCGTGTCTATTCAAACCCTGAATCGTGTGTTCGCGGTGGGTCTGCTGCTGATTGGCGGATGGATCGCGACCAGCGCTCCCCCGGCATGGGGACAGGAAGAAATCAGTCGAAAAGCAAAGAGCAAGGTGGCGCCACTGTATCCGGAATTGGCAAGGCGCATGAACATTTCGGGCGTGGTGAAAGTAACAATCACAGTCGCTGCCAACGGGTCGGTCAAGGACGCAAAGCTGATTGGCGGGCATCCGCTGTTGGCGAACGCCGCTCTGGAGGCGGTCAAGAAGTGGCGTTTCGAGGCGGGTCCGGAGACGACGGGGATTGTGGTATTCCATTTTGACCCGGGCCAGTAAGAGGGTGGCGCAGGGCCCGACGCGTCGGCTGAGGAAGGTTGGAGCATGAATATCGAGAAAAAGTTGTACTGGAGTTTCGGCATCATTCTGGCGACGGTTCTGGTTCTTCTGGCGATCAACCTGATCGCGGTGCAGCGCGAGCATGAGGCCAAGGCGGCGGCGCAGAGTTCGATCGACATGACCGAGGCTACCTCTTCGGTCCGCTTCCTGATGATGCAGAACCGGCTTCACCTGCAGAACTACCTGCTCAGCGGGGACACCCGGGACGTGGAGAAAATGAATGGCGGCGAACACCAGTTGAGTGAAGCCCTTCGCCACTCCCAGGAAATGGCGAATTCCCCGGAGCAGCGAAGCGGTCTGGAAAAAGTGCAGGGGCTGGAACAGGCTTGGGGCAACGAGTTCGCCAACCCGCTGGTGGACAAGCGGCGGGCGGTGGATAGCGGAAATGCGACGGTGGCCGAACTGCAGATTTTCTATCTGCAAAAGGATCCGAACTCCTGGGTCTCGCGTTCGAGCGACGTTCTGGACGATATCGACCGGGAGAACCGTCAACAACTGGACAAGCGGCGGAGTAATGACGAAAGCGCAGCCACCTGGACGATTCTGATGGCGGTGCTCAGTTCCCTGGTCGCTCTGGGCCTGGGCGTGGTCATTGCTTACCGGACCGCTACCGCGATCACGGGCCCGCTGAGCCGGCTGATCCATGTGGCCGACCAGATCGGCCAGTCGGGCGATCTGGAGCACACTATCGATATTCACGGCACAGATGAGATCGGGCAACTGGCCAGGACTTTCGATTCCATGGTGAAGTACTTGAGGGAAATGGCGACGGTTTCCGAAGCCATCGCCGGGGGCAACCTGGCGGTCGAAGTCCGTCCGCGGTCGGCCAACGACACTCTGGCGAACGCATTTACGCGGATGCTGGAAGGCCTGCGCGGGATGGTGCGCCACGTGCGGGATGCGGCCTCGCAGGTGGCCAGCGCGTCCAGCCAGGTGGCCAGCGCTTCCGACGAGTCGGCCAGGAACAGCCTGCAAACTTCTTCGGCCATCGATGAAGTGACGAGCACGATGCACGAGATGAGCGTGAACGTGCAGAACATGGTGAAGAGCACGCAGACGCAGGCTTCGAGCGTCAGCGAAACCTCGGCGTCCATCGACGAGATGGTGACCTCGATCCAGCGGGTCGCGGATACGGCCAAGGTTCTGCTCGATATCTCGAACCGTTCGCGGGAAGAGGTGCACGGCGGCATCGGCACCATGGAAAAGACCACCGACGGCCTGAACCGGATCAACACCACGATCCGCTCTTCGGGCGAGATCATTGACGCGCTGGGCACGCGGGCGGACAACATCGGCAAGATCGTCGAAGTGATCGACGATCTGGCGGAACAGACCAACCTGCTGGCCTTGAATGCCGCCATCGAAGCGGCCCGTGCGGGCGAGCACGGGCTGGGATTCGCGGTGGTGGCGGACGAAGTCCGGAAGCTGGCGGAGAAATCGGCGCAGTCGACGAAAGAGATTTCCGAGTTGATCGGGAGCATCCAGAAGGAAGCTCGCAAAGCGGTCGAAAACATGGAGAAGAGTACGACCATCGTGAACGAAGGGTTGAATCTGGGACAGGAATTGAATGCGGCGCTGCGCAAAATTTCAAACGTGGTGACCGAGGTGTACAAGTTCGCGCAGGAAATCGGAGCGGCCACCAACGAGCAGTCGCACGGCTCGGCGCAGATTGCGCGCGCCACCACGCGCTTGAACGAAATCACGCACGAGATCAACTCGGCGGTGGAAGAACAGGCATCCGGAGCGCAGGCGGTGGTGCAGGCCATGGAGCGCATGCGCGAACTGGTGCAAGCCAACACGTCGGGTTCCACCGAACTGGCCGCTTCCTCCGATCAGATGTCAAAGATGTCGCGGGGCCTGCTGGATTCGATGGACCGTTTTGCGTTGCGGTCGGAGGACAGGACGAGCGACAGCACGCCTGGACATGGGAACGCAGCCCGGACCGCGGCGGCGGGATCTCATTGAGGGAATTCCAATCATGAGCCGGGAAACACACATCGTGGGCTTCCGCGTAGGCCGTGAGACCTACGGCGTACCCATCACATCGCTGCATGAGATCGTCCGCGTGCCCGAGATCACCGCGGTACCGGACGCTCCCGATTATCTGGAAGGGGTGATCAACCTGCGCGGAAAGATCGTCTCGGTGGTGGATCTGCGGAAGCGGTTCGGGAAGCCGTCCACCGCACTCGACCGGCGCAGCCGCATTCTGGTCGTGGAACACCGCGGCCGACTGGCGGGCATGATTGTGGACTCGGCGTCGGAGGTTCTGAAAATCTCCGAAAGCGAAATCGAAGCCGCGCCCGCCATGATGCAGGAAGGCGGATTGGACTGTGTGACCGGTCTCGGCAAGTACCAGGGACGGCTGATCATTCTGCTGGATATCAGCAAGGTGTTGGCGGCGGGCGAGATTGGAAGCGAAGCGTCGACAGAAAAGCTGGCGGAAAAACCGGCGGCGGCCGGCAGTGGCAAAGCGGGAGCCAAGGCGGGGACAGGAACGGGGACAGGAATAAAGAGCGCCTCGGCCGGGAAATAGCAAGAGGAACGAATCCCACATGAACACGAGCGAGACGCCCGCACTCACCGACGCGGAATTGAAACTCCTGCAAACCCTGGTCTACCAGGAGTGCGGCATGCACTTCGACGATCGCCGCACTTCCTTCCTCCAGGACCGTTTGCTGCGCCGGCTGAAGGAGTGCCATCTGGATTCGTTCTACAGCTACTACCGCCTGCTCATCAGCCAGCCCGGAAAACAAGAGCTGTCGTGCCTGCTGGAAAACCTCACGGTCAATGAGACCAGCTTCTTCCGGAACAAGGCGCAACTGGAACTGTTTCAGCGGGACACGATGGAGGATATTCTGCGGCGCAAGCAGGAGCACCGCGACTACAGCTTAAGAATCTGGAGCGCGGGCTGTTCCACGGGACAGGAACCCTACACCTTGGCCATGCTGGTGGCCGATGCCCTGTCGTACTACTATCTGCGCAATCCTCTGCCCTTCGAATCGCCGGTTCCGAAGCCGCTGGTACCCGCGCCCTGGCGGGTGGAGATCCTGGCCAGCGACCTCAACTATACGGTGCTGCGCGCCGCCCAGGAGGCCTCCTATAGCGAGCACCAGATGTCGGGAGTCGACTATGGCTACCGCATGCGCTACTTCGACAAACTGGGCGACCGCTACGCGGTGAAGAAGAACGTCAAGGAACTGGTGCACTTCGACTTTCACAATCTGAAGACCGAATACCTGCCGCAGCGCAACGACATCATTTTCTGCCGCAACGTGATGATGTATTTCGACGAAGCCGAACAGAAGCGGCTGGTGGAGAAGTTTTATCGTTGCTTGAATTCCCAGGGATATCTGTTTGTCGGCCACGCCGAAAGTCTGCTGGGGCTGACGGAAAAATTTCAGATGGTGCATCGCAACAGCGGCACCGCGTACCAGCGAGTCGAGGTGCCGGTGTGACCGTCCCCCCCGAGGACCGGATGACCGAACTCCGCCAGCTGTTCTTCGAAACCGCGGGGGAACTCGTCCAGAAGCTGAACGACGAAGCGATGCAGTTGGAGAAATCGCCAGGCGATGCCGAGACCGCCCGCAGCCTGCGGCGGACCGTGCATACGCTGAAGGGGGACGCGGCCGCCTGCGGTTTTCGGGAACTCAGCGAACTGTGCCATGAGTTCGAGGACGTGCTGACGCTCGGGAACACCGCGGCGGCTTCGGTTCCCGAGATCGCGTTGCGCGCGGCCGACGTGTTTGCGGCCTTGCTGGAAGCGTATCGAAAGGGGACGAAACTTCCCAGCATCCAGTCTTTGCGCGCGGACATTGCGCGTCTGGCACACCCGGCGCCGGGCGGCGCGGTCAAAGCAAAAAATAAGACAAGGAAGGCCGCCGCGAAACCCAGCCGCTGGTCGGAATACGAGCAACTGGCGATCGCCCGGGCAGTGGCAGAGGGCAAGCGGGTTCATCATGTGGTGGTACAGGTAGACCCACAGTGCGGCATGCCCATCGCCGCGCGTCAGATGCTCCAGTTGGCCCTGGCAGGATTGGGCGAGGTCCTGGCCGTTTATCCGAGCGAAGGCAGCCTCGAGCCCATGGAGCGCATCGAAGCGGCGCTCGCGTCGGAAAAACCGGCGGAGCAGATCCGAATGAAGTGCAGTATTCCAACGATCGCGCTGAAGGTCCGAGTCACGCCCCTGCGCGCCGAAGCGCCGTCGCACCCGCTTACGCCGGCTTCCGCTGCCGGTTCCGCATGCCAGAACGAAGTCGCACCGCCTGCGGCGGCCGAGGTCACTGCCGGCGCCGCTGCCGGCCTTGCTGAAAATGACGCGCCGGCGACCGGGGAACCGGCGGCGGTGGCGTCCGCGGCGCCGAGTGGCCCCGACAACCTGCTGCGCGTGGATGCGGAAAAAATCGACAGCGTACTCAATCTGGTCGGTGAACTGATCCTGGCGAAATCGATGTTGCAGCAGACGCTGTTGGAATTTGGACAGCGCTTCCCGAAAGATGTGTTGCGGGGAAAGTTCTCCGATGCCATGGCGTTCCAAGGGCGGGTTTTGAATGACCTGCAACACTCGGTCATGAAGATCCGCATGGTGCCGGTCGATCAACTGTTCCGCCGCTTCCCGCGCATTGTGCGGGACGTCGGGCGGCAGTGCGGGAAAGAAGTCGAGCTGGTGGTCAGGGGTGGGCAAACCGACCTCGACAAAAGCATTCTGGATGCGATCGCCGAGCCGCTGACCCACATGGTGCGAAATGCGGTCGGCCATGGCATCGAGACCGCCGAGGAGCGGGTGCGCGCCGGCAAGCGGCCGCAGGGGACATTGCGGCTGGGCGCTTATCACCAGGGAAACCAGGTGGTCATCGAGGTCTCCGACGACGGGCACGGCATCGATCCGGAAAAAGTAAGGCAGCGCGCCCTGTCTCAGGGATTGCTGAACGCCGACCAGGCAGCGCGTCTCACCGAGGCGGAGACACTGGATCTGATCCTGCAGCCGGGATTCTCCACGGCGGAGGAAATCACCGAACTCTCCGGCCGTGGCGTGGGATTGGATGTAGTGCAGAGCGTGCTGGGACGCCTGAAGGGAACGGTGCAGATCGAAACTGCGCTGGGACGAGGCACGACCTTCCGTCTGCGGCTTCCGCTGACGCTGGCCATTATCAGGGCGTTGATGTTCCGGGTAGACCAGCGGCTCTACGCCCTGCCGCTGAACGCGGTAGCGGAGATCGCGCGCACGGTGGAAGAGGAGATCCATCAGGTGGAGCACTACGACGTGCTGCAACTGCGCAACGACGTGTTGCCGCTGTTGCGCCTGGGCGCGCCGCCGCCGAGCGCGCCGGAAACGGCGCGACGCAAGGTCTTCGTACTGGTGATCAACAGCGGAGACCGCAAGTTCGGTGTCATTGTCGACGAACTGGAAGGCGAAGACGAACTGGTCATCAAAGCGCTCGACGACCAGTCGATCACGACCGACCTGGTAAGTGGGGCTTCGATTCTGGGGGATGGGCGGGTGGTTCTCATCCTGAACATGATCGCCCTGATGGATCGCTTCACGCGCGGACGGACGGATGCAACCGGCACGCGGATGGCGGGTCTGCTGTCGAGCGTCGTAAAGGCAGGGACGAGCGGCAGTGGGCTCCAGACGGGTGAGATGCGGGCATGCGGCACGGCAGGGGGCCAGTCATGAAAAATCCGGTGCGGGTCCTGGTGGTGGATGACTCGGCTCTGATGCGCAAGCTGATTCCCAATATCCTCGAACGGGATAACTCGATCGAGGTGGTGGGCACAGCGATGGACGGCCATTTTGCGTTGAAGAAAATCGCGGACTTGTCGCCGCAAGTGGTGACGCTCGACTTGGAAATGCCGGGAATGAACGGGATCGATACTCTGAAAGCCATCATGCGGCACGGGCGGCTGCCGGTCATCGTGGTCAGCTCGCATAGCACAGCCGGGGCGTCGATCACGCTCAAGGCGCTGGCGCTCGGCGCGTTCGATTTCGTGGCCAAGCCGCGGGATGTTTCCGCGCGCATGCCCGAAATTGCCGACGAGTTGACCAAGAAGATCCACGCCGCGGCGCAGAGCGCGGGAGTGCAGACGCAGTTCCTGCCGGGGGAAACACACGGTCAGCAGCCTAGCAAGCTGCGGCCGGTCGCACCGACGCACATCGTCGCCATCGGCGTTTCCACGGGCGGTCCAAACGCATTGCAATATCTCTTTTCGAAACTGCCAGTGGAATTTTCGGGCAGCCTCCTGGTGGTGCAGCACATGCCGGAAGGGTTCACGGAACTGTTCGCCAAGCGCTTGGACGAGAGCTGCCCCATCCGGGTGAAGGAAGCGCAATCCGGCGACTTGCTGGTGGCCGGGCGAGCGCTGATTTGTCCGGGCAACCGGCACATGAAAGTGAGGAAATTGCCACTGGGCAACGTGGCGGTGCTGGTGGAGGAAGCCCCGGTGAATGGGCACCGTCCTTCGGTGGACGTGCTGTTCCGCAGCGTAGCCGAGGAATTTGGTCCGCAAGCCATGGCCTTGTTGATGACGGGCATGGGAGAAGACGGGGCGTTCGGCATGGGGGAGATCCGGGCAGCCGGGGGAGTCACGGTGGCGCAGAGCCAGCAGACATGCGCGGTTTTCGGCATGCCCAAGGCGGCCATCGAACGCGGCTACGCGATGCGCATCGCGGACCTCCAGGATATGCCCAGTATTTTGCAGGCACAATGCGCGCCCAACCGCAGCCGGGGGGACACCACCGACGTCAAGAGGGCAAGCAGTACCGGAAGTAACTAGAGTTATCTATCGAAAGTGCGTAGATCGTGATTAAGTGATAGTAGGGGAGGAGTGCCATGGAAAAGTTTGCGCCCGTAAAACGGAGCGAAGACGGACAGCCGGTGCGTTATCTGATCGTGGATGACTCCGTGTTCGCCCGCAAGAACCTGTCCCGGATGATCGAAACCTTCGGGGGACAGGTGATCGGCGAGGCGGGCGATGGAGTCTCGGCGATCAGCGAGTATGAACGGCTCAACCCCGACATCGTTCTGATGGATATCACCATGCCGCAGATGGAAGGCATTGAGGCGGCGGAGAAGATCGTGCGCGACCATCCCAACGCCCGCATCGTAATGGTGTCGTCGGTCGGCTACCAGGAGAACATCGTGGCCGCCTTGCAGCGGGGCGCCCGCCACTTCGTGCAGAAACCGGTCAAGCCGGAAGTTCTCTATGAAGTCATCAAATACGTGATGCGTGACGACGGAACGACGGTGCACGGCGCAGGCGCCGGAGCTGGAGCCTAGTCATGCGGATGGACCTGATTCAGCCCTTCATTAACTCGACCGACGCCGTCCTGGCACAGGCGCTGGAGGCGCCCATTTCCATCGAGAACTTGAGCATGGAAGAAGAGGCGTACCGGCGGAAGGGGGTCGCCGCCGCGGTTATCCTCACGGGCGAGATCGAAGGGCGGATCATTTTCGATGTGGACACGGAAGCGGCGCTGCAACTCGCCAGCCGTCTGGCCGGCGTCGAAGTGTCCGAGACTGACGAGGATCTGGTGCGCGAGGCGGTCTTGGAGCTGGCCAACCAGATCATTGGCAGCGCCGTCACATCGCTCAACGACCAGGGATTTCATTTTCACGTCCGCCCCCCAACCCTGCACACATCCGAGCAGGGCAGCAAGAGCAGTGAAGACACCGAAGCCCTGGTGATGTGCTTCAATACGTCCAGCGGAAACGTCTTCATGAACGTGGCGCTGCGCCACCACCGCCGTCCGGCGGTGGAACACGTTGCAGTCGCGGGATAGAGACTCGGCCGTTGGCCGTTAGTCGCTCGACACTGCAACTCATCCAGCCCTATCAACGCGAAATTCGCTGCATGCTTTCACATTGTGGATTTGCGCCACGAACTTCAGGACACCAGGCTACGGACCAGCGATCAGAAAGACTGGATTCTGCGGCGGGTTCTGCGGGTTCGGTGGAATCGGCGGGCGCGAGCTGACCGGGGCCGCTAGATTCAGGATATAGGTTTCGCTGGAGGTATCGATGATGTTGACATTACCTCCATCGCAACTGGACAGGTACGCGCGGGAACTGTCGCCGCCGGCCGCCATCATGAAGCGGAAACGGGTGGTGGAGCAGAAGGAATCGTAGGCGGGAAATCCCGGAATCGCAATCGAGGGGGTCTCGATCGTGTTGCTCGTTGTGTCGATCACCGTCACCTGCGGGCACATATTCGGAGCGGCGCCCGTCCCACCACTAATGTAATTGTCCGTCGGAGCATTCGTTACCGCAAACGCTCCTCCCCCAGCCGAGAGAATGGTGAAGGTGCCGTCGAAATCGCTCGGAGGATTGTTACTAGGATTGAGGCCAGTTGAGTCCACATTCGAGATCGTGATGACCATCCCAGGAAGCAAATCAGGGGTTCCGGGCGAAAGGGTGTAATTGTAGGTTGTTGTGCTGGCACCGCTCGATGTCAGGGCTGCGCCTGTGATGGTCACATTGACTTGGAACTCCGCATAAGATCCGACGTAAGCGCGAGAACCGTCCGGCAAGGCGGCCACGGCGGCGGCGGTCACCGCGCCAGGGCTAAAAGTCGAGCATACATCGCCCTGCGTGCGAGCTGACGGCAAGACTGGGGGGATCGCGATCGGGCCTCCCGCAAGAACCACGGGTGTGGACTGCGATACATCCAGGATCGTCAACTGGCTGCCTCCCGGGATGTACAACCGGTTCAGATTCCCGTCGTAGAGCATGTAAGCTGCCCCCGGTGCGCTGACGCTGGCGTCGATCACATTGTCAGGGCCGGCGGTCGAGGTAGTGTCAATTGTGCTCACGACACCATCCTGAGGACTCCCGGTAGTGCCGTTGAGCACATAGAGGCGCTGGCTGTCGGAGCGCGCAATCAGCCAGAGCGGCGCGTTGAATGAACCGTTGATGGTTCGCGGCGACCGGTCGAGCGTATTGAAAGCGCTGATCGAACTGGAGCCTTGGTTCGCCACGTAAAGCTTGCTGTTGTCGGGCGTAACGCCTATGGCGTCCGGATTGTTTCCGACCGTGATTGTGTTTACCATGGCGCCGCTCAGGGTGCTGACCACACCCACCGAAGGAGGAGCGTAGTTCGGCAGTGTCACATACGCGGTCGTAGCCGACGGGGCAACCGCAACGAAGTTTGGCCCGGAATTCGGCGGCAGGCTGATGGTGGTGGTGGTGCCAATGGCCGTACCGCTGAAGTTCAGCCTGGTAAGTGAATCAGCCGCGGCGCCCGTCACGGAATGGTTGACGACCAAGATTCCGCTGGCGCTTTGCTGCACCGCATAGACGGGAGCGAGGCCCACATCGGCGACGCTCACGTCGGTGTTGCCGGAGACATCGATCACCATGGCGCTGCCGGGCACGACGGTTCCGTTATCGTTGATCGACACCACGGTGTGGGCCGCCGCCGGATTGGGAAACGTTGGAGGATTCGGGATGATAATCGGGCGGAAAGTTTCGCCGCATGCGGCACACATCACATAAAGAAACAGCACGAACCCCAGCCAGAGAAACCTCTTCATTCAAACTCCATAGAAAAAGTTAGTGTTGCGCGGAAACCGATATTGTATCGGGAACCGGGTCGAGAGGGGAAATCAAGAAAGCAGGTTTCAAGGTTTCAGAGTTTCAAGGTTTCAGAGTTGAAAGTTGCAAAGCAAGGTGTTTACTTTGAAACCCTGAAACTTTGAAACCCTCGTTCTTCCGGGATTTACGCGCGCCCGCGGCGTGTCTTCCGTTCTCCCTCGGCTGGCATCTCCGCAATTTTTTCTGACCCGGAGGGCTTCTTCGTCTGCGCCAAGCTTTCCTTCAGCGCCGCCATCAGATCCACCACCGGCGCCAACCTCTTTGGTTGCTCGGCAGCCTGGACTTCGCCGCCCTCCAGCTTCGCCTCGATCAGCTTCTTCAGATTTTCCTGAAAGGTATCGTGATATTTCTCCGGGTCCCACTCTCCCGCCAACGCTTCAATGAGCTGATGCGCAACCTTGATTTCGGCCTCTTTAATCTCCACCTCGGGAGCGCCGATTGACTCGACCTCGCGCACTTCCTCCGCGTAGTACATGGTGTGCAGCATCATGCCACCTTTATGCGGGCGCAGAAAAACGGTGTATTCGCGGTTGTGCATGGTCAGTTTCGCGATGGCGACAAATTCGCTTTCCTCCAGCGCCTTGGTCAGCAGCGCGTAGGGGCGGCGGCCGGCCTCATCCGGAACCATGTAATAGGACGACTCGAAATACACTGGGTCCACTTCGCTCGCTTTCACGAATTCCAGGATCTCCATCGTCTTCGCCGTCTTGGGCTCGATCTTCTTGATCTCTTCGGGATCGATGATGACGTACTCGTCTTTGCGATACTCATAGCCCTTGACGATATCGCTACGTTCGAGGACCTGGTTGTCCAATGAGCAAATGAGCTGCTGCTTTACCCGATGGTGGTCCGTGCGGTGAAGCTGGTTGAATGAGATGCCGCTGCTGCGCGCGCCCGAGAACAGACGCACCGGCATCGAGATTAATCCGAACGTTAGATAACCAGACCAGACTGAGGCCGCCATTGGTTTCACTCCCCGGTAGAGACGAGGCTTGCCTCGTCTATGCAGACGCGGCGAGCCGCGCACCACAAAATCAGAAGCCGCCCAAGCGTACAGCAGTGTAACCTAAATAAGTGCGTTTGCGCCCGCCAGATTACGGGGCGAATCCAAAGGTCAAGCACTACATGACGCGGTCCCTTGCCGGCGGATACCGAATATAGTGTTATCGAACGCGGCTCCTGCAATCCAGCCGTCAGCTGTCAGTTTTCAGGAACGTGAGATTCTACTGATAGCCGATAGCCGATAGCCGAAGGCTGCCTCTAACCATGTTGACCCCTTTTTTAGCCCATGGCTGGGCGTCGTCCCCGGAGCGGTTGGCGATCGCTGCGGCGGTGACGCTGGGCTTCGCCGTGCTGGCGCGCGCCCTGCGCGGCGTCAATCGATCCGGGGCTGTGGCGGGCGGTCTCGTTTGTTTCCTGCTTTTTACCGGCGCTGGCCCAATCGCTTTCGCCACGCTCGCAGCGTTGTTTGTAACGACCTGGATATCCACCCGCCTGGGATACCGCCGTAAGCTGGCGCTGGGACTGGCTGAGCGCCGCGAAGGCCGGGACGCGTGGCAAATCCTGGCCAATCTGGCAGTGGCTGCGCTCGGCTCGGTTGTTTTCAGCGCCACCGGGAATCGGGTTTGGTTGGTCGCGGCGCTGGCCGCTCTAGCCGAAGCAGCGACGGACACCGTGGCCAGCGAAATTGGGCAATACCGCGGCCCCGACGCGCGATTGATCACGACCTGGGAACGCGTCCCAGCAGGCACCGACGGCGGCATCACGATTCCAGGAAGCGTCGCCGGCATGGCAGCCGGTCTGGCGATTGCGGCGGTCGCAACCGTGGGCGGATTGATTCTTCCGACTCAGCTCTGGATTCTGGCGGCTGCCGGATTCGCCGGAATGCTTTTCGACAGCATTCTCGGCGCCACGCTGCAACGCGGCGGCTGGATCGGCAATCAAACGGTGAATCTCTTCTCCACACTGGCTGCGGCTGCGCTGGCGGTTGCCATCTCGACGGTGATGAAGAATCTCCCGTAGAGACGCGGCTTGCAGCGTCTCTGGCCGAACGCGACCTTGGGGGCACAGCACACAGGAGACGGGGCAAGCCCCGTCCCTACGCTACGTTCGCTGCTTGACGCGGTCGAGCAGCATGAAGACGAGAACGCCCAGCAGCGCATTGGCCACGCCCGACAGGAGTTCGTGCGGCCAACTCCACGCCATGTGCAACCCGACCAGGCCGCGGGCAATCGTAAAGTAGACAACCTCGTGCACCGCGTAGAAGAAAATCGTAAGCAGGAAACGAGCGCCGGCATGTTCCACGTCCAGTTTGATGCCCAGCGAGGACGCGCCGAATCCCACCACCGTCAGCGAAATTCCGTAGAGGCCGATGGCATGATGCGTCAGTGCGTCTTGCAGAATGCCGATCAAGCCGCCCGTCAGCAAGCCCGCCAGCGGACTGCGCCGCGCCGTCGCGAAACCGATCGTGACCAGCAGCGGAAGATCGAAGATCGTGAAAAAACGAAAGCGCAGCGGCAGCCACGCCTGCAGGAAAACGGCGGCCAGCGGAATCAGAACCGTTGCCGGAATACTGAAACGGTAAACCTCAACCTGCTCTCCCGATGTGTAAGTAATGGCCACGTTAGTGCGGACTATCCTCGCCGGCGGGTTGCGGTTTGGGTTCGACTGCGGCCTTTACCGGTTGGGGAGGGACTTTCGTAGCAGGGGTTCCGGTTGCGGTTGCCCGAGTTGCGGAAGATGCCCCGGAGGAAGTTCCGGAAGAAGATGCGGAGCTTGCCGTCTTTCGCGCGGCGGGCGCGCCGCTCGCGGCGGGGGCTTCTGAGGGCACGGCTTTGGGCTTGGCATCCGAGCCGGTGGTCGTTGGTGCAACAGTCCCCGGCGCGGCAGCGCCCGGCACGCCGGCTTTCTCCGCACTTTCCGGCTTGGAAGGAACGCCCGGCAGGCGCTCGGCCAGGATATCGACGGCTCGCGCTGCGCCCGTCTGATCGGGCTCGGCCTGTCTTTCATCAATCTTCGTTACAACGAGCACTTCTTCCAGTTTGCTTAGATCGGCTGCGGGACGCACACGAATGTTGAGAAAGAGTTCACTGCCCAGCGAAACCTTTGTCACCGTGCCCACCAGCAGGCCCTTGGGGAAAATGCCATCTCCGCCACTGGTAAGGACCATTTCTCCGGCGGGCACGGTTTCATCGCTCATCACTTTTTCGAGCACCACTTCGCCCGACGGCGTGCCGCGCAGTATGCCTTGCAGCCGCGTTTTGTCGAGGAGCGCGCCCACTCCACTGGTTTGGTCGTCGATCAACAGCACCAGCGAAGTGGAGCCGTACACGCGCAGCACCTTGCCCACGATGCCATCCGCGGTGATGACCGCCATGTCGGGCTTGATGCCGTCGCTTTCACCCTTGTCGATGTAGACCGAGCGCGACAACTCGCTGCCACTCGATCCGATAACTTGCGCCGCCATGGTTTGCGAGATGAACTGTTCCTTGAAGGCGAGCAACGCCTGCAGCCGCCGCGCCTGATCGGCGTCCTGGCTCATCCGCACCCGCTCCAAACTCATGCGCTCAATCTGCTGCTTGAGGTCACGGTTCTCGGCTCGCACTCCGCGCAGGTAGAAATAGTCGTGCCAGGCGTTGCCGCTGGAGGTTTGCACCCACACCAGCGCCTTTTCCAGAGGAGTCACCATTCCCACTGCCCAAACGCGGATCAGCCGCGTCGGTTCGCTGTCGGCCGTCCTTTTGACATTGACCTGCACGGCCAACCCGAGGATCTGGGCGAATAACACTCCCACCAGCACGATCAGGTTGCGGTAGCGTCCGAGGACATCCATAACGGCAGGTCTCAGGTCTCAGTTGTCAGGTCTCAGGGAACCCGTCGTCCTGAGATTGTTATAAGCGAGGAATCTTCGTTGCTCGCTCGCAGCTCGTCGCTCGAAGCTCGCGGCTCTACTCGATCGAAATCTTACGCAGCAGCTTGAAGTCCGAGAGCATCTTGCCGGTGCCCAGCACCACGCTGCACAGCGGATCGTCGGCGATCGAGACCGGCAATCCCGTTTCCTCGCGGATGCGCTTGTCGAGGTTCTTGATCAGCGCGCCGCCGCCGGTCAGCACGATGCCGCGGTCGCTGATATCGGCGGAGAGTTCCGGCGGCGTACGTTCGAGCGCGACGCGGATCGCATTCATAATCGTAGAAACGCACTCGCTCAACGATTCGCGAATTTCGCTGTCGTCCACGGTGATCGTCTTGGGCACGCCTTCGATCAAGTTGCGGCCTTTGATTTCCATGGTCAGCGGCTTGTCGAGCGGATACGCGGAGCCGATTTCGATCTTGATCTGCTCGGCGGTGCGCTCGCCGATCAGCAGGTTATATTTCCGCTTCAGGTAGTTCATGATGGCCTCGTCCATCTGGTTGCCGGCCATGCGCACGGAACGAGAATAAACGATGCCGCTGAGCGAGATGACTGCGATGTCGGTGGTGCCGCCGCCGATGTCGACGACCATGTTGCCGCTGGGCTCGGTAATCGGCAACCCCGCGCCAATGGCGGCCACCATCGCCTGCTCCACGAGATGCACTTCACTGGCCTTGGCGCGATAGGCGGAATCCATCACCGCGCGCTTTTCCACCTGCGTGATTTCCGAAGGCACGCCGATCACGATCCGCGGATGCACCAGCATCTTGCGGTTGTGCGCCTTCTGGATGAAGTAGTTCAGCATCTTCTCGGTGACCTTGAAATCGGCGATGACGCCGTCTTTCATCGGCTTGATAGCCACGATGTTGCCGGGCGTGCGTCCCAGCATCTCCTTGGCTTCTTTGCCCACCGCTTCCACTTCGCCGGTGTTCTTGTTGATGGCCACGATCGAAGGCTCGTTGACCACGATGCCCTTGCCGCGCGCGTACACCAGCGTGTTGGCCGTCCCGAGATCGATGGCGAGGTCGCTCGAAAACATGCTGAACAGCGAACGCAGATTGTGCGAACGCGATGAGCCGTTCTTATGAAAACCGTTGTTTGACATGGCAATACTTCTCTCTCCCGGGAATTCGTCTCGCCCCTGGAACCTGGGCCTTCGTCGGTTTCCGTACGAGTCGCTCTCCGCTGGCTTCTTCTATTCTACTTGGATGTTCAGGAGAACTGCTTGTCATCTGGGCACCCGGTTGTTCCGAACCTTCCAAAAATCGATCCTTCACTGAATTACCACTTTCTCCTGGTTGGTTTTCACGCCGCCTTTCGAATTCTGCGCCGTGATCGTGATCAGGTTCTCCCCATCCGGCAGGGGCGGCGTGAAATAGTGGAACGAACCGTCGTCGCCGACGATCGGCACTTCCCTGCCGTTTACCATGACGCGCGCTCCCGCCTCGGTCTTGCCCGTCACTTCGATCACGTGTCCGTGCTGGATCAGAGGATCGATTTCGAGCGACAGCTCAATTTTTTCCTTGGCCTTGACAATGATCGTAAAGCGATTCTTTTCGCTTTCCACCGATTCCTTGCCGGCCGCATCGTAAGACTGGATCGACCAATAATAAGGCCCGACCGGCAGACCGGTCACCACCACACTCGGCGCTCCCACTTTCTTGTCGAGCAACAATGACGAAAAATACGGATTGTGCGAAATGCGCAGCCGGTATCCGGCGGCGTTCGCCATGGGCGTCCAGGCAAACTCCACTTCCTTCGACTTCTCCCCCGCGTTGATGAAAACCGGCATCATGTTGCCCGGCGTAATGGGCACTGGCGGACCGATCTCCGTGGCCCGCTCCATGGTTTTTGATTCGCTTTGGAAACTCACCTTTTCCCAGGGCGACAGGTGAGCCACTTCTCCATTGCGTTCGACTTCGCCGCTGCCTTTCTTGACCAGAATTTCATGCTGATCGTCCCTGGGATTATTGTGCACCATGGCCGACGAATCCGGAGCCAGCGATGCTTTCGCGCCCGCGACAATCACCTGCGACTTCGAACCCTGAACATAGGTCGCCGTGGTCAGGTCCACCGTGCCGGTCGTGACCGCCACCGACACGCTGGTTTGTTGCTGCTCGTTGGCCGAGTTCTCTTCGATGACGATCAACGAATCCTGTTTCACGGTGTAGTTGGTGCCGTCGTTGAAAACAATCTTCGCCATGCCTTCGGCGCCCGTCTGCACCACGTCGCCCTTTTCCAGCGGCACGTTGTAGTCGGCGTTAATCCAGCTGTTGCCGTTTCCTTTCCTTACGCGGATCGTGCCATCGAGCGCCGTGAAGTGCGCCTGCTGCGAAACCGCGGCTGACGGCCCCTTGAGCGGAGGCGCCAGACCCGCGACTTTTTCCAGCAAGCCGGTGGAAAGATTTTCAGCTGCCTTCACTGTCGAGTCGGTGAATTTCGGAAACGCCTCGCGCATGACGGCGAAAAAAATCAACGCCGCTCCGACCAGCGCCATGATCACGCTGCGATACGTCACCGTCTTCCAGGCGACGTAGACTCCCGGCTTATTTTTATTCGACACGAGCCCGTGCCAACCTTACTGCAGAATTTTGAGAATACGACATATCTCTCTTATTGTGACCATCATATCTCTGCTGAGATGGATATAAACTTGGGTCATGGAGTAAAGGGGTTACGAAAGTGACCACCCGGAAGCAGCGCCCCAGCCAACCGGACATCCCAGCTCAGGTTGGGGTTCACTTCACGGGAAACGGCAGCGCCAATTTAACGAGAGTTCTCTTGCGAAAGCGGCGGCAGACCAACGTCGGCGACTAACTGCCGGAAGGCGGGCTCGTCGTGCAGGTTGTCGAAAGCATGATCGGTTTCGATTGCGAACAAACCGTCGGAGTGCCGGTCATAGGTGGTCCGCAGGTAGCGCAGAGCTTCTTGCTTGTTCCCCAGCAGCGAGCGCGTCTCCGCCAGGAAGTACGGCGACAAGAGGCCACGCTCATAGAGCTTGGTTTGTTGCTGAAGAAGGGCCTCAAGCAAACCTTTTCCGCCCCCGGAAGCGAAACCCTTTTCGGTCGCTTCCACGATGGCGAGAGCTGAGCTGTCGCGCATCAGAACCGCTTCGCTTCTGGCTTCGACAAGGTAATGGGGATAGTCCGCCGTCAGCAGGTAAATTTCTTTCAGGTAGCGGTGGGGAGAAATAAAGTCGGGCTCGTTCTCTTCCATCTGCTTGAGCAGTGCAATGGCGTCCTGCTGCCGGCCGGCGTTGAAAAGAATATTACCTTTATCGGCCAGGACAGACTTGGAAGCTGGTTCCAGCGCCTGGGCGCGCTCGATTTCCGCCAACGACTCGGGGTAACGGCGGAGGCACTGAAGGTAAGTCGCGTACCAGTGATGGGCGATGGCGTTATTGGGATTCAGATTGATCGCTCGCCGGAATTCCCGGTCGGCGGTGGCGGTGTCCCACATCCCGAAGAAGGAGACAAAGGCAAAAGAGGCGTGCGCCTCGGAGGACTGAGGGTCGAGTTCGACGGCTTTTCTCGCGGCGGCCAGGGCGCGCGGGTAGGCATCGGAGGCAGGCATCACCGTGTATTCGCGCAGCAGGTTGTAGCAATCCGCGAGTCCGACGTAGGCGGGCGCGTAGCCTGGGTCGTGCACGATGGCTTGCATGAACGAGTCCACCGCTTTGTTCAGGCTGTCGGGAGTTCGCTTCTCCCAGTAGTAACGGCCTTTGAGGTAGAACTCCTCGGCTTCGCGGTTGGCGGCGGGACGCGGCAAGCCTGCGCTGGACAAAAAAGAGGCTGATTGCGTTTTCGATCCCGCGTTCGCCGAGCGGTAGCTGGGCCGGAAAATCCACACCGCAAACAGCAGCGCCAAAACCGGAAGCACGAAGATGAGTTTCCAGCGCGGCGAGGCATGGAGTGGAGACAGTGCGACAGCCTGGCCGCCGGACACTCCGTTCGACTGCACCCCGGCTTCCGCGGAAAGTTCCGGGCCTTGTAGGGGGCCGATCCAGCGGTAGCCGCGGCGTTCAACGGTCTCGATGAAGACTGGGTTGTCGGCGGCATCGCCTAACGCGTCGCGCAGGCGCTTGACGGCGCTGCTGATGCCGCGGTCGAAATCTACAAAGACGTCGCCCGGCCAAAGCGCTTGGCGTAACTCTTCGCGGGTGACGACATCGTTGGGGCGGCTCAGCAGAACCGCCAGGGCGCGAAACGGCAGGTCCTGGATCCGGATCTTGACACCGTTCCGGCGCAGTTCGCGGGCACGAAGGTCGGCCTCGAACACACCAAAGCGAACAACCGCCGGAGACACGTGTGTAGAGGGCATAGTACGGCGCGCTTGCGGGGGAGAACAACATCTTAACACCCGGACGAGCCTCTTCAAACTAGCAATTTCGGGCCGCTCTCACCCCTTCCGTCGCCGGATAATAACCCTCCCTAACATTATGCAAGCACGGATGTTATCACGTTGCATACGCGTCGCACACGCGTTACCTCCAGAGCATTGACCGCCGCACGTCTTCAGGATCACACTCCGCACGGATACGTACGACAGTATCCCTCGAAGAAAGACCGTAGGCAGTGTCATTCCCAGGAGACATCATAATGAATTCAATCTATCGGCAAGTGAAGTATTCGGGCATGGCCGCAATCGCGCTCACCATGCTCGCCGCTGTAATTCTAATGGCCGGAATCGCGATTCCGGCGCAGGCACAAACCTACACCCCGCTCTACGCTTTCGGAGCGGTGGATAGCACACAAAATGGTCCCAATGGCCAACTGGCGCTTGGCCGGGACGGCAATTTCTACGGCACGATCAACCAAAACCGCTCTGAGATCTACCAGATCACTCCGGAGGGCGTGGAGACGCTGCTTTGGGCGGCTCCGCAGTATCCCGCCCCTCAAGATGTGTGCTACAGCGGCCTGACGCTGGGCGCTGACGGACTTCTCTACGGCACATGTGAGATGTGGGAAGACTTCTCCGGTAACGGCGGAGTCATTTTCAAGTTCGATCCCAGCAGTGCGCAGTTCACCGTTTTGTACTCCTTTCCCTACTGTGGGGACACATGGATGCCAAGTCCTTTGACGTTAGGCACGGACGGGAATTTCTACGGCACAACCTTTGGTTCCGGGTACTGTGACACTGGCTGGGGAACGTTCTTCAGGATCACGCCAGCCGGCAAGTTCACTACACTCCACACCTTCCAGGGCAACGCGAAAAATGAACCCGGCGAACCGAGCGGGCCTCTCACCCTTGCTGCCAATGGCAACTTCTATGGCACCAGCCAAGCCGGTGGGCTCCCCGATGACTATAACGGGGGCACGGTTTACGAAATCACTCCCAAGGGAAAGGTGACCTTGCTCTACAGCTTTCCCAACACGGGCCCGATGGACCCTGTGGCGGGCGTGATCCAGGGAGCCGACGGGAAGTTCTACGGCACTACCTATGAGGGCGGCACATATTCCGAGGGAACGATCTTCCAGTTGGCAGGAAAGAAAGTCAATATTCTGCACAACTTCAGTTACTCCGTAGATCAAGCCGAGTTTCCCAGCTTGCCGCTGACGCTGGGCACCGATAGCGCTTTGTATGGGCCCTCACTGAGCTTCTACATGGGCGGTTACGGCAACGAGAGCTTGTTCAAGATCACAACGGGGAAGAAACCGGTTTACACGGATCTGTACAATCTCCCGCCCGGTGGGTGCAGCATGTACACGACAGACGGATGCTATCTGAGTTCGCCGATGGTCTTACACCCGAACGGGACTTTCTACGGGACGAACATGCAGGGCGGCGGGGATGGGATCGGCCGCGGCGTGTTCTACAGCCTCAGCATGGGGTTCAAGCCCTACATCATCCTGCAGTTCCCGCAGGGGACGATTGGCAAGTCCATTGGCATTTTCGGCGTGGGACTCACCGAAACGAACGGTGTTTCGTTTAACGGCGTTGCAGCGAACTTCACCGTGCAGTCCGACACCTATCTGACGGCGACGATCCCCACCGGCGCAACCACCGGATATGTGACGGTCACGACGTCCTCGGGCACGCTAAAGAGCGCCGTAAAACTGACAGTAGTGAAGTAAAAAAGCAATGCGAAGGGCGAGCGAGCGCTGCGCGGACTCGCCCTTCTTGAACGACTGAAAGCAGCCTGATTCACAGGAGACCTCATATGAACTCAATCTATCGGCAAGTGAAGCATTCGAGCGTGGCCGCAATCGCGCTTACCATGCTCGCCGCTGTAACTCTATTGGCCGGGATTGCGATCCCGGCGCAGGCGCAAACCCTTACTCCACTTTACGACTTCGCAGGCCCTCAATGGCTCGCCAACCCCCTCGGCCAACTGGCTCTCGGCCGAGACGGCAATTTCTATGGCATGACAACGGGAGGCTCGATAAACGAAATTTACCAGATCACGCCGGACGGCACTGAGACAACGCTCTGGGTTTCCCCGGATCAGTATACCTATGGGACGCAGTGCAACTATGGCCTTACGCTTGGCCCCGACGGCCTTTTGTACGGCCCGTGCATGGACATCGACCAGAGCTGGAGTTACGGCTCCGGGGCAATCTTCCGGTTCGACCCCAGCCAGGGACAAAACGGGTTCACCGTTATCTACGAATTCCCTTCCTACGGCTGCAGCGTCCAACCGAATGCCCTGACCTTGAACACGGACGGGAACTTCTACGGCACAACCCAAGGCGGTAACTGCGGTAGCGCTGGGTTAGGGACATTCTTCAAGATAACGCCATCGGGCACGCTCACCACCCTGCATACTTTCCAAGGGGCAACTGAAAATGATGCCGCATATCCGAGCGCGCTCACGCTGGGCTCCGATGGCAACTTCTACGGCACCAGCCAAGCCGGTGGCATCGGGGCCCAAAACCTAAACTCAGGCACGGTTTTCAAGATCACGCCCAAGGGCAAGGTTACCTTGCTCTACGTCTTCAATGGCAATAACAACGGCCCGAGAGATCCCGCCGCGGTCCCGACTCAGGGAGCCGATGGGAAATGGTACGGTACGACCTTCCTCGGCGGCACTTACAACGGTGGAACGATCTTCCAGTTGGCTGGCAAGAAGCTCAACATCCTGCACAACTTCGATCAATCCGTGGATAATGCGGCCTTCCCCAGCTTTACGCTCACTCTCGGTACGGATGGCAACTTCTACTCGCCATCCCAAGACACTTACTCTGGCGGTTACGGCCCCGAGAGCATATTCGAGATCACAACCGGCAAGAAACCGGTTTACACCGACCTGTTCAATTGGCAGCTGCCCGAGGGAGGGTGCACCTCTGGGTTGGAAAATGGATGCTTTCCTAGTTCGCCGCTGGCACTCCATCCGAACGGGAACTTCTACGGCACAACCCAGAACGGCGGCTACGGCTCAAACGACGGCGGCGTGTTCTACAGCTTCAGCATGGGGTTCAAGCCATACATCATTCCGCAGTTCCCTCTCGGCAAGAAGGGCACGTCGATCGGCATCTTCGGCGTTGGACTTACTGGAACCAGCGGCGTTTATTTCAACGGAGTCTCAGCCCAATTCACCGTGGATTCGGACACGTATCTGACCGCGACGGTGCCGACCGGGGCAACGACGGGATATGTGACGGTCACCACGGCGTCCGGCACGCTCAAGAGCGCCGTGAAACTGACAGTAGTGAAGTAATAAAGCAATGCGGAGGGCGAGCGAGCCCGAGCGTGGACTCGCCCTTCTTAAATTTTTCGGCGGCCAAACTCGGCCCGGATACCGGCCATCGGATTCGTCCACGAGAGACCGCAAGCAATCTCATTCCCAGGAGACATCACCATGAACTCAATCTATCGGCAAGTGAAGCATTCGGGCATGGCCGCAATCGCGCTCACCATGCTCGCCGCTGTAGTCCTATTGGCCGGAATTGCAATCCCGGCGCAGGCGCAAGAACATCCACCCGCTTTCTTTCCGTATCCCTCGACTTTTGAAATCAACGGTATCGCCGACTATGGCAACCTATTGGGCGTTCAGGCCGCCGCTGTTGGCGACTTCAACGGGGACGGCAAACTCGACGTCGTCTCCATCATGGGCGGGTATTGGGAAATGGACGTTGCCCCCGGCAATGGCGACGGTACGTTCCAAGTCCCGATCCTGAACACTTTCTCTCTCCCAGGCGAGGTACCTTACGCCATTGCCGTGGGTGACTTCAATGGCGACGGCAAGCTGGACGTTGCCGTGTGGGGCATCTACTCGTCGCCGTGGATCAACGGAATCATGATCTTTCTGGGCAATGGCGACGGGACTTTCACTTACAGCGCTACCTATCCCGCTCCCAACAGCGGCGGCTGGGCGCCGACTTCGAACAGCCTCTATGTGGCCGACTTCAACGGCGACGGACATCTCGACATAGCCGCGCTGGCTCCCTACAGCATCAACAATGCCTTCCCGTGCGTCTACATCTTTCTCGGCAATGGCGACGGGACCTTCCAGACCGGCGTGCAGTATTCCACCCTCGATCCAAATCATCCGAGCAACGTCAACGCCTATGGCATGGCGGTCGGTGATCTCGGCACTTCTGGCAAGCCCGACATCGCGGTTTCCCAGAGCAACGGAATGGTCGTGCTCTTGAACAACGGCAATGGCACGTTCGGAACCGCCACCTACTACGACAACGCACTCAACAATCCAAGCGAAATGGGCATCGCGATTGGGGATGTCAACGGCGACAAGAAGAACGACATTGTGACTACCACTTATCGCTATGGCAACCTCGTGCTCTACCTGAACCAGGGTGGAGGCAAGTTTGCGCTGAAAGGGTCCGTCGCCCAAGCCCCCCCGGTAGGTAACGCGTCGCTTGTGAGCCTGGCCGACATCAACGGCGACAAGAAATTGGACCTCGTCGCGACTGATGAATGGGGCGAGATCTGGACGTTTTATGGCAATGGGAAAGGCAAATTCACCGCCGGGCCGGTTTACCCGACGCAGTATTGGGAGCAAGGACCCGACAACGTGATTCTCGCCGACTTCAATGGCGACGGCGTGCTCGACATCTTCAAACCCTTGGAAGACGAAACTTGGGACGGCCAAGTGATGCTGGGCCGCAGCGATGGAACCTTCCAGACCAATGCGGCTTACGGGTGGAATGACAACGGCTATGGCTACAACCTGGTCACGGCCGATTTCAACGGCGACGGTTTCCCGGATGTGGCGTACTCCGGCGCACGAAGCAGCAATCTGACCCAGCCAGGGTTCGAGGTCATGCTGGGAAGTTCGCATGGAGCCTTGGGAGCGCCGACTTTCGTGCCCGTGGCCCCGGTCGGTTGCTACGGGTGGACGGAGTGGATCGCCGCGGGCGACGTGAACGGCGATGGCAAAGCCGATATCGTGGCGACCGTCACTAACAACAGCAGTTCCGGATGCCCCAACAACCAGGTCGCGATCCTGACCGGCAAGGGCACCGGCAAATTCTCAACAAAACCCGTCTATTACTCGACGGGTTCGACGGCTCAGTCCTACGACGTGTTCCTGGAGGACCTGAATGGCGACGGGAAACCGGACATCATTACCTCCAACTGGGACGGCACCATCAGCGTGCTGCTGAACAAGGGCAAGGGCACGTTCGGCACGGCCAGCCTGATCACGAGCGTGGCCACGCTCAGCCCCCATCTGAATAGCCTGGCCTTTGCCGATTTCAACGGCGATGGCAAGCTCGATATCGCGGCCGCATCCTATTATCCGGGCAACTACAGCGGTAATGTGTATATCCTGCTGGGCAATGGCGACGGCACATTCCAGGCGCCGATCACGGTTGCGGCTGCGCTGGACAGCGACACCAACACGCTCGCGGCCGGCGACTTCAACAAGGACGGCAAGCCGGATTTGCTCGTCACCCTCGAAGGGTCTTGCTCAGGTTGGTACGGCTCTGCCCAATATGTCGTTCTTCTGGGCAACGGCGACGGCACGTTTACTCCCGGCTCGCCTATCTGCACCGCCGGAGACTACCCCCAATATCCCGTGATCGCCGACTTCAACGGCGACGGCAAACTCGACGCGTTCATCCCCATGCTGGAGGAGGATGGGAAGAACCCATACGGTCCGGTATTGCTCGAAGGAAATGGGGACGGCACGTTTACTCGCCTCGGTGAGTCGGAGTACCAGTGGCTGAACGGGTATGAGACAGACGTGTTGAAGGGTGGATTCTACGTCGGGCCGACCAGCCGGGGTGCGGTGGTTGCCGATTTCAACGGCGACGGCACGCCAGATATCGCCGTGCTGAACGCCGATAACTACGCCATCGGCGATTACGTCACTTTCGTCACCGTCATGCAGAACGCCACGCAGCCAGTCAGCGTCTCGCCGCTAAACATGGTCTTCAAGGCGCAGACCGTGGGCACGTCGAGCAAAGCGCAGACGGCGCTCGTCACCAACGACCAGACCACCACACTGACGATCAACAGCGTGACGGTGGGAGGCGCCGATCCGGGCGACTTCCCGGCGAAGTCGGCTTGCGGATCGAGCCTGAAGGCCGGCTTCGAGTGCACGATCTCCGTCACCTTCAAGCCCACAGCCACGGGCACGCGCACGGCGACTTTGAATATCAACGACTCCGTGGGCACGCAGACTGTGCAACTCAGTGGAACTGGCAAATAGAAGGCCGACTCGGCAAGCGGCAATAGGTCCATTTTATCTGTAGCAGGAGACCGCGCCGCTTGCCAGTCAAAGTCCACCGCAGCGGGGGTCTCCTGGCTGACGGTGCCGGAGCGCAGAGGAGGGATTCCGCGCTCCGGATTTCTTGCCTACCTCATTCAGAATTCGTGGTCCGTTTTTGAGCGATGGCGAAGTCACCGACCGAAACCAGACACGTGGCGCGGCCAACATTGGGAGCGGCTTCGTGGTTCCGTCGTGCTAGCATCTCCCCATGCGAACTTGCTTGCTTATCCTCCTCCTCATTGGCGCCGCTTGTCTGATTTGTTCTGCCCAAACTTCCGGGTCCCTGAACCTGTTTCCCATTCAGGAGGGCTTCGTGGACAGCCACGGCGCTCTGATCTACTACCAGTCTGTAGGACGCGGCGCGCCCTTGATGATCGTCCACGGCGGACCCGGTGCCGCGCACGATTACTTCCTTCCTTACTTGTTGCCTCTCATGCGCACCAGCCGGCTCGTGTTCATCGACGAGCGCGGCTCCGGCAAGTCTTCCAAGATCGAGGATCCCAGGCAGTACACCATCGCTAACATGGTCGAGGACATCGAATCCGTCCGCCAGGCGCTTGACCTGGGCAAGATCAGCCTTCTCGGCCATTCCTTCGGCGGCGCGTTGGTGCAGGCCTACGCGTTCAAGTATCAGAAGAATCTTTCTCATCTCATTCTCGGCAGCACTTTTGCCAGCACCAAAGAACTCAACCAGGCGCT